>Ga0256405_10000183_pt1 | contig 205838 bp, 203 predicted proteins | sample RumenRJG_02DNA_FD_189096 | JGI IMG/M metagenome (GOLD analysis project Ga0256405, IMG submission 189096) | Bovine rumen microbial communities from Lethbridge, Alberta, Canada - RJG_02 | ecosystem: Host-associated > Mammals > Digestive system > Stomach > Rumen | place: Canada: Alberta...
TTCCAGTTACATAGACATCCAAATTAGAATAGGACTTCAATTCATTGAGAAGGTCATATATGGTAATCTTCTGCCCTTTGTTATCAGGATCATCTACATCTAAGCAAAATTGAATTTCATCAATCAAGACATAATATGTTTTCTTTTTATTTTGAATGAAGCTTTCGATATATTCTGCTAGAACAATAGGATTTCTATATCTCGCATATTTCCTTTGGTCTAATTGAATTTTTATTATTTGTTCTTCTTTAACGCCATGTTTCAAAAGATAATCATAGAATATATCAAAAAGCAAGACAGACTTACCACACCTACGAATGCCTGTTATGACTTTTATCTGTCCATCACCCATATAATCGATGATTCTATTTAGATATTTATCTCTTGGAATTATCATTTTAACTCTTTTCTTATTTCCACCATTAGTGGTGCTACTTTGCAATTTAATTTTACATTATTATTCTCCATATAACAAGTGACTTTAGTGTTATGAAATAGGTAAGAAACGCCTTTGTAGATAGAAAAAACGAGCTTATCTGCAATATAAAAGTAATAGATGAGTGCTAATCAATTAAACCAATTAACAAAACAAAGACAAAGTTAAATGTTCTAAATTCTAAATTTCAGTTATAAAAGCCGTACACGTCAAAACAATTAGTGTCCTGAATGGCTTTGAGCCATCTCCTTCTTGTTTCATGGAACTATAGTATAATGCCACACACAAATGAACCCATTACATCTATACCACAATCAAATAGATACTCTTTCATTCTCTCAAAAATATCATCTGTGAAAAAACCAAGTAAACGCAAAGCAAAATGATGCTGATAAGATTGTAAAAATGAGCCTGATATTAAACTATATTTTTTGTATTGCTGAATCATAGATTTCTCTTACCTATTTTTTTGATTATAATACTTTTTAATTATGTCAACTTATTTTTGTGCACTAGTTTTTATCTTTTTTAATGGTATTTTTTATCTTTTTAAATAGTGATATCATTTAAAAGAATAAAGGAGCTTTCTATATGCAATTAAAACTATATAAAAGATCTACTCTATTATTAACTATAGTAGTATTGATTGATATTATAAGCATTGTATTACTATTAACTAATAGACAATTATGGGCAAACAACAAAGCAACAACAATCTTTGTATTTGTATTATTTATATTTATATTATCTTTAATATATTCTCATTATGATTTAAACGCAGACAAAAACTTAATTAAAAAAAGAGTATCTAATGGTGATGTAGCTCTTGGCAAGATAAAAGGTGGTAGTTTTGTAAGATTTGCTAGAGATGCAAGACTTAGAAACCATGTCTATTGGAAACTAGATGTTGAAGTATATGATAACGATATGAATAAGTTTGATACAACAATCATTGAGAAATTCTCAACTCATCAAACTTCTATTCCTTCTGGTTATGTATATGTTACATATCTACCAGATAAGAAAGATGAATGTTTAATTATTCCTAATGTCATAATATCTTCAATACCTGAATATAAACCATTAGTTGATGATTATGAAAAAGCACTTAAACCTAAATATTTAAATGCTTATGTCAATGATGGCTTAATCTTACAAACTTATAAAGATTCTATAGAAGCTTCTAAACAACAATAAAGGTTTATAATGTATCTCACTGGAGATTTACATATAAATATATAACAATAACAATTCAGTATTTTTAAAAGCGTTCTATAAATTATCTTTTTGTAGTAGTAACATAACCTCAGAAAGCTGCTTTTTTATATGATGCGTATATAACTGTCTTTCAAGATCATAAATAAAATCATGGTCTTGTATTAAAGGATAATTAGATTTATATATGTCAGTTACTTTATTTGGTTTCTTAAGCTTTTTATATTTTTCAACTTCTTCATCTGCTTCTTTCATAGCCTCTTTAAGATTATTTAACACTTTATCAAGTTTTTCCTGTTTAATTCCATACCACGTAATTTCCCAAAACAAGTCTGTGAACAATTCATTAATATGGGCTTTTGTATATTCTGTTTCTGCTAAGTAATAAGATAGTATTTCTTCGTGTTTGGCAAAATCATAGCCATATAGTTTTGCATCCACCCTATCATTTATTAGGTCTTCAATATAAACCAATTGCATCACAGCACACCCATCCATAGCTTCACTTCCAAAGAAAACACCTGTTTTTTTATGTGATATTTTTTGGGGTTCAAGTTTCTTTAATCTTTTCACAAGTCTGTTCAAATATCTATCACTTATTTCTCTGATTTCATTAAGTGTTTTATTCTGAAACGATTTTTCGTATTTTACACATTCGAGATATCTGTCTACAAAAAAATACTCAGATAGTTCTTCAATATCCAGTTCATCTAAATATTCTTTTATTGTTTTCATTTCTCTTCCCCCTTATGATTATTTCTGTATTTTTCATAAACCTCTGTAAAATAGTCTAAACTGCATTCTTGCTTTGTAATGGCTGAGGAACATTTCAGTATTTCGTAATCATCATCACTTTTGTCTGGCTCATACTTTTCAAGAACAAGAACCAAAGGATGATTATGGACAAATCTTCCATCTTTTCTTAAATAACACACAGTGGTACCAGCATCAAAACTATCAGCATAAAATCCATTCTTAACTTTTTCATTGAACTCTTCATACTTGTTCTTATCACATTCTATAATACCCTTTTCTTCAGTTGTGACATCTCTCACTATATCCCCATAAGCAAATGGATTTGGTAAATGAATAAATGCATTTTCAAAATAATCAGGATCATATACTTTCAACAATAATTCTTTTTCAGACTTATCTTTTTTTATTGAATCTTTTACATAGAAATATCTAATTGATCCTTTAGTATCGTATTTTATATAACCAAGTTCGTCTATATAATCATCTTCAACATATTCTTCAATCGTGGCATCGTTAAAAAAATATGGATTTTTATATACATAGGAAATACTCTTTTCTACATTATCTTTAGACTGTACTTTCTGTTTTTCTATTATAAATTCATTATTTGATTCTAATGCTTTATCATAAGCATTTTGATAATCAAAGAAGTATCCATATAAATCTTCTTCATTATCTTCTATAGTTTTAACAATGTATATTGCTTCGTTGTTACAGTTGTCTTTAAACAGATTATATAATCTATTGTCGTTATCAATTTTATTATGAATCTGTTTTATTAATTTCTTGTCATCACTATTCTCTGACAATGTTTTTAGCACACCATTTAATTCAAAAGGGTTTCTGATAATATTTGACAATATTGCAGCAGTTTCAAAATCCGAAAAATTTATATTATTATCTTCAAGATATTTTAAGTAATATTTTGAAGGTATATATTCTTTTAATAGTCTATTTATCATTTTTCTTTTCTTTCTTTTTCTCGAATTCTCTATTCAAATAATCACAAAGTGATATTTTAGGATAAAGATCTGCATTTAATCCTTTATAGTAATAAACGCGATAGAATTCCTTTTCACTCTTTCCTTTTTCAGTGATTCCATATTTATACTCATATATACTATATGTTTTTATATAGTTATAAAACCAATAGTGATTCTTTCTTGCGTATTCTTTAATTAAATCTGCAACCTCGTTATATGAACTATATTTATTAGAAACCAGATATCGATTAGCAATACCGTTAGATCTTTTCTTGAGTGCCTTTTCTTTAAAGTCGTTACTTTGTAAATAATCTATGAATTCCAAATATCTTTTTTCTCTGTCGTTTACATTGTCAAAATTAAAATCAATATAGAACCATTTTTCATCATCATTAACTTTTCCTGGCATCTTTTCTTGAAACAAAAATTTTCTAGGTTTGGCTAAAGCCTGATTTGTGTTTATTAAAAGACTCTTTGTCAATTTTTCCATATTTGAAGCTAGGTACGACAATACCTGTTCAGGTCCAATACATTCAATAAGATCAGGATTTAATAAAACAATGTTTTCTATGGTCTTTTGAGTACACCTTATTTTAACTATATAGTAATCCTGTTTTTCTTCTACAACTTTAAAATTATCTTTAAAAATATCGTAGAAATAAGTCACACCAAAACTGTTTTTAATTCTTAATGTACATGTTAAGACCTTGTCATCTTCTGACATTACTCTACCATCAATATTTCCAAAATATATGTGTTCATTCATATATTTTTTTATTGCATCAGAAGTAGATACTTTTTCAATAGCTTTTTTCTTTTGAGAATTCTTTTCTTTTGGTTTACTGTTAACTTTTACATTACATATCAGATCGATGCGAAAATGACCAATCTTATTCTTATTAAAACTAACCCCGCCTGTGTTGCGATCAAAATATACAATCAGCCAATAATGATAGTTCCATTCTACAATAGCCAAAGGAAGAGCTTCTATGTGTAGTGCTTTAGTACGTTCCTTTTTAATCTTCTTTTTTTCTATAATATAACTCACGGTATTAAAACGAATATATTTTTCTTCTTTTGTATTTCCTTTGTTGTCTTTTATTATTTGTTTTAACTGATTTAGTAATTGGTATTCTTCTTTATTCAATTCGTTTTGTCTGACAAATACGTTCTCGTTAATTGTATCTTTTTTAGATTTTGTCTTATATGATTCAGGTATTAAAGACATAAGTTCCCCTGCTTTACCTTTGGCTATATCGCTAGGAATGGCGGGATTATAATATAAGTCATCAACAATGCTTTTGATATTATCGTAGGTTGAAGAAGAACGATTGTAATACCAACCATAGCTGTAACCATCTCTGCCTTGCTGATCAGAAGTTTCACATCTATATAAATCTTCATCATATAAAGCCAATTCATCCAGTATTTCTTTAACTGTTTCTCTATGTAATTGCATCTCATAAGGATAACCTTCGAGTATTCTTCTGATTTCTGCATTAGATAAAGGCTTTTCAATAGAAGAATGATTTTCTAATATTTCCTTTACATATAATACTGAAGCTCGATTTTTAGATTTATAACTATTCATGAGATTATCTCCTTTCGTTATCTTTCTTTTACATAGATGATAATATTACTATAATTGTTCAAACAATTTTTATATAAATCTTCATTTTCAATTTTGATATATTCTTGCATGCAATTGTTTCATTTATAACCAAACTATTCGTATGAATAAATATATTATTTGAAAATGTTTATTTGTGTTTATAGTGTTTTATTTATGTTATCTAGAAAAATTGTTGATTATCTACTGTCTTTTTTATGTTATACGTCAACTCCAAAAGCTTTTGCAATTAAATTCATAGTTTCTTCAACTTTTTCTTTAGTAATATTTACTTCTTTTCGTCTTTCCCAAGGATAAGATGGGTCATAATAAATCTTATTATCCCAATAATCAAGCATTAAATTATAAGGATTAAGTTTTTTATTGTCTTCAAAATATTCAAAAAATCTCTGATCTATTCCTGCGGAATGATCCGATAACCAAGGCAATATGTCGCTTGCTTTATCTTTTTTAACTAGAGATTGATATTCATCTTTTTCTTTTTGACTCATTAATTCAAAATCGTTCTCGAGTATCTGTTCTAGTAGTGAAATATTTGTTGATTCTGAAATATCTATTGCATACGCAGAATACACTATTCCTTCAATTTCTCTTTGTTTCATAAATATCCTTTCTTACATTGTTTTATGAATATAATTCTACATTCTTTTTATGATTTAACCATTCTTTTATAAAGACTTTTTCTTTATGAGTCAAACTATTATTATTGTATTTAGTTATTTTGTTTCTCATAAATTTTTTATTAATATTAAATGCATCAATGATTGCAACTTCTTTATTTGTTTTCTTATCATACATAATATAATAATCGTTATTTTCTCTGATATTCTCTGTAATGTTGTAGTTTGCAAACAGCTGGCTCATTTCTTCGATATAAGCAATATCGTTTTCAGGTCTTATATAATAATAGTTACCATCATAAGAATAAGGAATTCTTTTTTTGTAATCATAATGATATAAATGTTTTCTGCTTTTTGAAAAAGCTGTTGCTATATTGCTTTGCATTTTATCTACACAAGAAGTAGCTTTTTCTAAATCGCTAGGATAATAATCTATTTTTTTGTTAATTTTCTTTGCGCTGTTTATATAAATTAATAGATTACTAATAACTCTTGATGGATTTAAACCCTGATAAAACGCGCATCTATTAATATAATCAATAATCGATGAAACTGTGTATTGACTATTTTCTTTAATCAAAACATAAATATCATATGGAGAAATATTGTTTTCATTAAAGAATTGTATGTGTTGAATTGTTATATTATCTATTAAGTTAATCTTGTGTAAGTATAACCACCAAGTAGGTCTTCTATCGTTTTTGTTTAAATAATCCTTGCATTCTTTATCAAGTTTGTAGTCATTAATATTTATTTCAAATAATTCATTTTTATTATCATAAGATATTATATTATTAACAAAATTACAGTATCCCATGTCTACTAGTTCTTTTATTTGAGGATAGCTTTGATAAGTAATTGCATAGTTTATTTTGTTACAAACGCTACTTTGACATTCCTTTTCAAATTTTTCATAGCCATTGTCTCCGTATTCTTCTAGATAATCATCAAAATGAAACAACTGAATGTTTGATTCATAATTATTTCTTCCAACATGAGTTGCTCTTTGTAATCTAGATATTGAATAATATAATCTATCTTCTTTATTAATTATTGTTGCAGAATCATAATTATTATGAAGAAAACGTTTTGCACTTATACCAAAAAATAATTTTGAGTATTTTGAATATACAACTAAATAATTCTCTACTTTTAAATCATAAACTTCAGAAAATCGATTGACCTCTTCTTTTGGAATTAGTTTCATTGCTTCATCTATTAGTTTTCTTTCAAACGGGAAATATTCTGTCATCTATTTGCCTTTCTAAGAACAACGTTGTTCATCCATTTATTTATAAATTCGGCATCTGTTTTATCTAGTTCTCTGTTGTAAGAATAATATGCTTGTTTAAGTTTGTTTAAATTCTTATTTAATTCAACGGTTATATAACTATTATTTAGTTCATCTATTTTTCTGATGAAAAAGATGTTTGAAGAACCTATAGCATGTGGTTTGACATATGAGCCAACACAGTTGTGGTTATTTTGCCCTTCCTCGATCATGTCTTTAACGTGCTTTGGCGCTAGTACTTCTAAGCGATTATCTTTGTATTCGAGTTTTTTTAATTTTTTATATTGTTTTTCGAATTTTTCATCATATTCTTTTTCTAACAGTTTGTTTTGCATCTGATTATATTGAACTATTATTATATTGTGTTCTCGGCGTAGATTTTTTGTTTTGTGATTTGGTTTAATATTAATCTCGATACACATCTTGTTGTAATCATATAATATATTTAGAAAAGCCCATAATGATGAAAAACCTTGTGCTTTAATTTCTTTTGATGCATAGTTTATTAAGGAGTTAAAGTTATATATTTTTTTACCTTGATATTCTAAATCAAGTAATTTGTTTAAGTTCTCTAAATCTGTTTTTTCTTTTTTGTTTTTTAAATCTATTATTTTTGTAATTTGATAATCTGTTAATTGATGTTTTCTAATTAATTCAACTAGATTTAAATAATTATCAAAATTACTAATTTTTCCTTTTAATGCTTGCCATTGTGCTTTTTTTAAACCTGTTATTTCGCTCGTGTTGCTTCCTGTAACACAAAACGCATTTCTAAATTGTCTTATTGAATCTAAGTGTTTATAAATATAATCATATATTAAATCTGAAAAACCAGATTTAATCAATTGTTCTAAACATCTGTTCTTTTTATACATCAATGCATAACACATAAGATACATGTCTGCATTTTCAGTGTCATAATAAATGTTTTTTTGTTTTTCAAATATTTCAATTGCACTATTTGGAAAATCTTTTTTATAATCTTCTAAATTGTAAAAACAAAACTTCGATTTTTTTACTTCGTACTTATCAAGATCAGTAGCAATCGTTTTGATGTGTGTTGCTTTATTATATTTGCCCTTTCTTAAGTCTTTAATACTAATTGCTATAATTTTCTTTAGATTGTGAATATAAAATAACACCGTTTCTGTTCCGAAATATTTTTTGTTATTATGGAGATTTCTAACATGAGTTGGTATTTTTGAAATATCTATATCTTTAAGTTGATTGGCAACTTCTTGATAAAAGTTTTTCATTAAACCTCCTTCTTTGTATAGTTATAAAATATTGTGTTGTCTTAAAGGTGATAGTTTAGTTTTCTATCACCTTGTCAATAACGCCATATTTTAATGCTTCTTCTGCAAACATCCAGTTATTTCTGTCGGTATCTTTAATAATGGTTTCAATGTTCTTGCCGGTATTTTTTGCCAATATTTCATTTACTCTCATTTTAATTTTTTTAATGTGCTCTGCTTCTATTTCAATATCACTTGCTTGGCCACTTACTCCACCTATTACCTGGTGCAAAAGAATTTGGGAGTTTTCTAAAGCATATCTTTTACCCTTTGTGCCAGAAGATAATAGGAAGGCCCCCATACTTGATGCGGTACCGACACAGATTGTAGAAACATCACACTTTAATTTCTTTATTGTGTCATAGATTGCTAGTCCTGCAGATACTGAACCACCTGGAGTATTGATATAGATAGAAATATCTGCTTTATTATCTATTGATTCCAGATATAACAACTGACCAATAATAGAACAAGCCAGGTCATCGTTCACTTCGTTAAATAAGAGAATTACTCTGTCCTGAAGAAGTCGTGAAAACAAATCATAATGTCTTTCGCTTAGTCCATCTCGTTCATAGAATGTTGGATTAAATATCATGTTTTTTCCTCCTTAGCTCAATAGGCTCATCTTTTTGTTGTCTCTTTCTGATAATAAGAAATGATAATTATCAGGAATATCACATAGTTCAATCAGTTTGATATCATCTTTAGTTATATCTTTTCCTGCAAATTCATTAGATAAACGTACTGCTTGTTTTAGTTCGATTTGTTCAAGGAAATTTCTGACAAAACGACCATTTCCATAATTTGGAATATACATTACTTCTTCAAATATCTTTTCACATTTGTTAATTGCTTCCTTAGACATATTTAACTGTTTTTCTTTCAACATCAAACTCATAATATCTACCAACTCTTTGGAGTTGTAGTTAGGGAAATTCAATTGGAAGGCAACCCTACTTCTTAATCCTTCGTTTGAATTCATAAACTTTTCCATTCTTTCAGGATAACCAGCCATGATGACAAGTACTTCATCACGATAGTTTTCCATCAACTGTACAATTGTGTTTATTGCCTCTGGTCCAAAATATTTGTCGCCATCAGACAAAGAATAAGCTTCGTCAATAAATAGAATGCCACCTCGTGCTTGTCTAAATTTATCTTCAACTATTTTGGCAGTCCATCCAACATATAATCCTACAAGGTCCTGTCTGCCACACTCAACAACATGACCAACTTCTAGTACGCCTTCTTCTTTTAATATCTGACCCATGAGTCTGGCAACAGTTGTTTTAGCAGTACCTGGTTCTCCATAAAACAACATATTTCTTGCGGATTTAGCATCATCCATGCCCAGTTGCTTACGTTGTACTTGCATCTTCTGATAGGCAATTACTTGGTTTATTACTTCTTTAATTTCGTTTAATCCCACCATCTCTTGCAACTTTTGATATGGTTTAGTTTCGATTTTTTTCTTTTCAATCTTTACAGATTCAAATTCTTTATAAGCTTTATAAACGTGAGATTTTAAACCTCTACCATACCACTTACCATATGCTTCAAAGACATCAGACACAGAATAAGTCAATTTATCTGGAAGATATTTTGCCATATCTTTTTCTTTATATTTAGCAAAGTGAGATTTATTAACTAAATCATCAAGATAACTTAAAGCTTGCTTAAAATCACCAAAACCTTCTTCAATTTTTACAATGTCACCATTACCTAAAATCTCAGCTAAGTTATCGTCACGATATATCACATTTCCTACAATTTCGACGAAGATAAATAGAGTATCTTTACCATATTCAGATAAGTATTTTCCTAGCTGTTGAGCATTTTTTTGATATCCAGTTGCGAAATTTCCTACAGATACTTCACCAGATAAATCAACTACTGCACAACCACCAGCTGCGCAAGAGAAGACATTCTTAAAATTATCAAAGCGATTCGCATTAGGAGATATTTTATTTACAAAGGTTACTCTTTTGCTCTGCAAGCGACCATTTTTTAATAAGGCAGGTATCAATAAATCAATCATGTCTCTAGCGGCTCCCCACGAACCAGCAGTTAAATAATAGTGGACAGGATTGCCGTAGAATTGTTTTTCGTTTTCGCTTGAATAAATTCTTTTTAGTTCTTTCTTCATGGAATCAGAAGCTAGAATTTTTTTGGAGTTTTCTAAGCTTTCTTTATAATTAGGTAATTTCTGGTCATATATTTCTTCTGACAAATCAAAATATGGTCTATCATATATACTTTCTCTGTTTGTTAGATTAACTTCCATGTCATCCAGAAAGCCTTTGGTATATCTTCTTGTTAGTTCAAGAAAGTTGGCCTTATCCATATAGATAACAAATGAATGATTAGTTATTTCTTCTTCTTCAAGCAATTCTTTAATATTGACTACAGATTTCATTGTTTCTATACAGTCTTCCATAGTATAGATGTTGCTGCGATAGGCACATACTGCTGATAGTTCTTTTTCATTTACATCGTAGATACATAACAGTTGGCTTTTGCCTTTCTCTTTAAACAGACTTTCAAATTTACGATTGATATCATAAATATAATCAGGCACCATGGTTTTATGAGTAGGTTCGCCATTCTTGTTGTAATACTGCTTCATCATTTTCTCATCTTCATAACTAAATACTAACTTTTTAAATATCATACTTTCCCTCCTTCAGCGCATATTAAAAGCTATTGTAATGTTGTTTTTAAAATCTTATTTACTGCTTATTGATTTGTTCTATTACTTGTCTTGATTAGACGTTTTTCTTGTCATATGAATACGATATGAAACATAGATGAAGAACAGTCCGTCTATAAGTCCAGCTAAACTCAAGAACAATAAAACACTGTAATGCAACTTACTTATATATAACATTACTCCTCCTAATCTATTTATTATTTATGTTGCCAACAACATTCTTAATTTATCATCAAGATATTTTTCTACATCAGGATCCACTTCTATCAAGTCTTTATAATTGTACAGATATACTACTATTGATTCACTCGAATCAAAACTAATATGTAATTCATCTAAAAAACATCTTTTAATAATGCCAGTCTTATGAGTAACTTTAGAAACAACCGTTTTATGTCTAAGATTCAATACAAACTCCTTTCTTTTGTGATTTTATTTAAACACCGATGTTGACGGATTTTATCCACATCTTTTGATTAATTGAAACAGTATTTTAACCATTCCTCAATAAACGCTTTATCTTCAGGTTTACTGATGTTCTCATTGTATTTATATCTTGCCTGAAGAATACATTTATTTACTTCGTCGAGTTCTATGGTTATATAGCTTTCATCTATATTGTTCTTTTTACGGATAAACAATATATTTGTCTGTTTTTTGGCGTGTTCTTCAATATATGAGGCTACACAGTTGTGCTGATTCTCACCTTCAACAATCAGATCTCTAGGACTCTCTGGTATTAGTACCTTAAGTTCATCATTTTCATATTGATATTTTTCAAGGTGTTGCCTCTGATCTAGAAAACCCATAGTATATTTTTTATTTTTTATTTCTTCTTTCATAACAATAAATTCGTTATACAAAGGTATAAGTTTATCATGCGTAGTTTTTATATTATGTGGTTTAAGATAGGGTTTTATGTCCATTTCAATACACATATCAATATAATCACTTAACATTTCCATACAATCAGTAAACCTAATATGATTTCTGTTTTTCTGAGTTTCGATATATCTAGATAGACTATCAATTGTATATAATTGTTTATCATTAATTTTATAATTTAGTATCTCTTCTAAAATATATACCAAATCATTAAAATGTCTTGGACCTACAATATCTGAGTATCTTTTTAACTGGTTATAGTTTATCTTCTGATTAACAATAATTCTTTTATAAAGCACCCAAGAATAAAAAGAGGTATTGTTTTTTAGTAACAGTCTCCAAATTGAATTATTCAGTTCTGTGATTTCTTTTATCGTACTTCCTTGTTTAAAACATTCCTCAAATTCTTTTTCTGTTGTTGATGTGTCAAGCGCGGATACAACTACGTTTAAAAAACCTGCCTTTATCAGTTGTTCAATGTATAAGTGGTTTTTGAATAAAATAAGATATTCAAAAAGGCGGTTGTGTGGCATTATTTTATTCTGTAATTGCTCACAAACCAAATCTACATACGCATTTGGATATTTTCTCTTATAATCATCTATACCAAATATTTTATATTTTCTTGATTCCATCAATTGATTTGTATTAATAATCAAATCTATAAAATGTTTAATTTCATAAAAACATAAATCTATATTATCAGACAGAATACAAATTGCTGTTGTTATATAAAAACAGTCTGAATCAAAGTCATAGTAAACAACAAAATAATCTCTTCTATGCTTTTTTTCTATCAAAGTAATATTTAGTTTTTTTAATTTGTCTTTAATTTCTTTATTTGGTATTATTTTCATTTATTTTTCTCCAATGATTAAGTTATTCAAAAAATCAAACTAAACAATTAAACAAACTTTTTCTAAAAGTAAAGGGCATATAATATAACAACTCGAAATAGAATTGTCAACAATTTTTATAACTATCGGAAAAGAATATGTTTTTTCATCTTTTGCTTATATTTTTATATGTAACATTTTTCTCTTACTCAGTTTAAGACTGAGTAAGAGAAAAATAGATTATTAGTTTAAATCAGAGTATTTTAAAGACTTTCTGTCTAAATATTCTTTTGTTTTCTCATTAACATTAATGTACTTGTCATAATTAGATAGTTTAACTTTTACTTTTATATCTTTTCTATCTAAATATAAGAATTGAACAAAAATGTTGTCTTTGTAAGTGCGTAAGATAACGCCAGGAAGATTTGTTGCTTTTGATGTAATTGGGTTGTTTTTAATTTTCAATAATGATTACCTCCAATGAATTTTGAGTATAGTAAAAACACTTTTATAAGTTACTACTTTTGATTAATTAAAATGAATAAACGAATCTAAAATACTGATGTGAAAACAATCTTTAAATAATACACAAAGGAAATAAATTATTTCCAATGCTTTCTAAAGATATCATACCGATCTAGAAAAGTATAGCGTTTTTCAGACATGTTAAAAAGATGTCGAGTTTTACCGACATCTCTATAATTTAAATACTATATTTTATTTTTATTAATTGGATTTAAGCCATTTTATTGCTTCAACACAAGAAGGTTTAAGTTCCTTTTCTTGCCCATTTGAACATTCTAGTCTGTTATTTATAAGTAAATCAGAATTTTTCTTAAATAGTCCTTTTAATCTGTTGCTTTCCTCAGACATTAATTTGGCATATTCATAACCCTGTTGCGCAAGTTTCATATTTTTAGAGATAAGTTTTTCATAGTTATCTATATTCTTATATAGATTATGAATTCTTTCGTTTCTGCTGTTACACCATTTTTTGATTTTATTCATCGTTGAATTATTTAATTTGGATTTCATGAATATTTCATTATTCTGCTGTAAAAAATTCTGAATGCAGCTAATTTTTGCATTTAATCCTATATCGCGATAAATATCTTCATTATCGATTAAGCCACACGGCATTTTCAATAATTCCATAATTCTATTTACTCTACCTTCAATATAAGAGTACTCAAGAACCATGGCTTCCAAATAATAACCTTTATCAATTGCTAATTTACTTTTTACAAAAAATGTTGCGTGTATTTTTTTCTTTGTCTTAGCTTCCATATTGCTCCTTCATTAGCGGTACTTCTACATATTCATTCAAATCAAAGCTATATAAATACATTTTTACTTCTTTATCTGTAAAATAACCTTTTACTACTTTATAATAAGCGTTCTGTTGTAATTGATGCTTTTCAACAAGTTTTTCTTTTGTGGTGTTCTTATCTGATTTAAAATCAATAATATATACTGTCTTGTCCGAAACCGATAACAAGTCTATTATGCCATTAGATGCTTCGTTGAATTCATTAAGATAAATGGATGCTCTTTCGTGATAATTATCGTTTTTAAATAACGTTCTTGTAAATTCATTGTTATAGAATCTGATTATTCTATCATTATCTTCTTTACTTATATCTAAACCAAGCTTATCTATATCATGTGGTTTTACATCTTTAATACCTAATAATTCTATTGCCTTATGCATTATAGAGCCTCTTCTTGCGCCAGGTGTTATATCAAAATTTAAAGTATTGATATAGTAATTTTCAAGCTGACTAGGCGATAGACTAATTTCTTCCCTAATCTTTAAGTTTTCTCTGTTATTGCTTTCAAACGAATCGCTTGTTTCGATTTTTGTTACCTTCACTTTCATATCTTCTAGCATCTCTATGGTTGTGACTTGCCTATCATAAAGGTCTAGTACCTCTTGAGAAGAATCAACTAAAGCTGTTTCAATCCATGTCAACATACTTTTATCAAAAAGATCTTCAGAACTTAAAGTCAAGTATTCATCTTTATAAACTCCTACAATATATAGTCCATATGAAGCTCTTGTAACTGCAACATACAATAATCTCAATTCTTCATAAAAATCTTCATACTGATTCTGTTTTTTAATCAGATTATAATATGCATTAGGATATCTTACCTTATAAGGAAGGCTGGTGTACTTTATAGCCATTCCATATCTTTCATTAAACTGAAGCTGATTATTGTATTTGTCTGCACTATATTTAAAGAAGAAGTCTGCTAAAAATACATATTTGAATTCTAAACCTTTTGACTGATGGATAGTCATAATCTGTACAACATTGTCTTTGTTGTTGAAACTATTCGCTTCTTCTCTATCTATAGTTTTATATGTTGATAAATATGAAACAAGATTCTTCAAATTATTATCTTCTTTTTCATAGTCTTCTACTAATTTATATAGAGAATCAAGATTGCTTCTTTGAAAAGAATTAATTTTTTTCATATAATAATCATTCTTCGCGTATATCTTATTCAATAATTCGCTTAAAGAATGATTTTCATGATATTCCTTTAATTCCTGAATAAAATAATTCAATGATTCTTTATTCTTACTTTCTTTATTCAAATCTAAAACTTCTTCTTTTTTCGCAATTTCTTCATATGTCTTCTCAAACATTGAACTAGTCAAAACATTGAATGCGTGCATTCTACTATCAGATAAAATTAGATTAAGAATTGATATTATACATGATACAGCTTCGTCAGAAAAGAATCCCGTTTTAGCCTTTGTAAATACAGGCACGTTTCTTTCGTTTAAATATCTTTTTAAAGTAGCTTTATATTTATTTGTCCTAACAAGTATAACAAAATCAGACCATTTAATACTGTCATTATTGTTCTTTAACCTACAGATTTCATTAGAAATATATGTACATATATAATGTATTTTCCCCTTGTTGTTTAAAGCAACTGGATCTTTTTTGCCTTCAATCTCTCTTTTAGAAGGAATGTGCACAAGCTGAATCTTCATTCCATCAGAATCTTTATCTTTGAAATCAGGAGCCAGTAAAAGATCATCAATTTCCTTATTGTAGCTATTTTCACCAATGTTCATTAATCTATTAAAGATATAATTAGAGAAATTCCTAATATTAGCTTTTGAACGATAGTTAAATTGTAAAGGCAATACTATATCGTTTTCTCCTTGTTTTTCAATTAAACTTCTCATCAGAGATGGTTTGGCATTCTGGAATTTATAAATTGATTGTTTTACATCGCCGACTCTGAAAACATTATTATCTTTTTTAATAGCGCTGATAACCTTTTCCTGCAATTGATTAGTATCCTGATACTCATCTACCATTATTTCAGTAAACTTGTTTCTATATATATCAGAAACAATATTATCATTTAGGATATCTAAAGCAATATTAATCATATCTTGATAATCAATGATATCTTCTTCTTTTTTTAATTCATCATAGTACGAAAGATAATTATCAGAAATTTCTAATAACTTTTTAATATATTTATATGTCTTATTTTCAACTTCTTCAAAACAAATATAGTCTTTTAGTTCGTTTGTTATTTTTTTATATTTACCTAATAAATATTTTCTTGTTGTTTTATCTGCTTCATCCTCTTTTTTAATACCACCATGTATAACTGGTATCCCATCATAGTCAACAAAAAGTCTTCCCAGTTTATCAAATTCATATTTATCTATATACTTTCTGGCGTCTTTAAACATCTGTTTTGTAGAAGGTTCAACATTATTAAAATTAGTTACTGCAGCAGAGTCCGGTTTTGCATTTCTTTCCACAATCATCTTTTGTGTATTAAATGATACTTCAAGTTCGTCTATGGTTTTGTTTAATTCAATCCTTAAATCTATCGGATACCTATCCCATTTCTTTTTCTTAAAAGTATCATAACTTTCAAATAAATCTTTTTTCCATTTATCATAGTCATCTAGATTCTGAGTAAATTTACTGATATTTTCAATAATTTTTGTGATGTTTTCTATATTTTCGCTTCTGTCATTTAAAACATAGATTATTTCATTGTTGTTTCTATAATCCAGTGCCTTATCCATGGCTTTTTTCTGTAATTGTTTCAGGATGCCTTCATTACCTAGTTTACCGGCAATAGCTGGATCAATGTTTCTGATATATCCGTATCTTTTAATTACATCAAGACAGAAGGCATGGATTGTCGAGATATTAGCTGTTGGTAATTTTGCTAATTGGTTTTTAAAATGTCTTTCGTTGTCCTTGCTCAAGTTATCTTTTAATTCTCTAGATATTCTTTCCTTTAATTCGTTTGCAGCAGGTTCCGTAAAAGAAACAATCAGATAATTATCAATATCTTTACCTTCTTTAATATATTCAATAATTCTTGCAGTTAATGTTGTTGTCTTGCCCGTACCTGCAGAAGCGGGAACGATAATGTTGTGATTGCGATTTTCTTTGGCATTAATTTTTTTCTGTTGTATATTTAAACCCATTTTGTCCCCCTTCTAAATAATTAAATCTTCCATCTCTGATGCAGAAAGTTGTTCACCATTATAGTGACATATATCTGAATACTTGCAGAATGTACATGCACCATTCTTAGGATCAATGGAAATATTTCCTGATAATATCTTTTTTGATATTGCCGAGAATAGTTTTTCTACAATTTCTTTTGCTTTATTAAAATCTAACAGTTTTTCTTTCGTGCGAGTACCACTTATATTTTTAGTATCAAAATACCTTTCGTCTAACTCAATATCGCTAGTCAGATATGTGCTATATTTTATATCTTCTCTTCTTAACTGTTCATCACTTTTTTCATATTTTCCGTCTTCTTCATTCTTATCGATATAAGAATTCTTTAAAGAAAGATACGCAAACAGCTCTGGCACCAAATCTTTATTATTATTTTGAAGATAATATAAAACTAGATAAGTAAGCAATTGAAAGTTAATGCCTTTTTTCACATTAGGTATATTTACGCTTTTTTCTGAACTCTTATAATCAATTATTCTATATCGATTATTCTTAATATCTAATCTATCAATACTTCCATTAAATACTAATGTATTTTCATCTAGTTTCCAGATATAGTTTTTTATTCCTTCTTCTGATAGATATTCGTAATCATCGTTTTTTCTGAAATCATTTAAAAATGTTACAGCGTTTTCTAATCCATTAGTTAAACGATCTTTTATTGCTTCAATCTCATCATCCTTATTCTGAATAACTTCTTTGATCAAATCAAAATATGGACGCAGATATTCATCAATATTGTCTGTATTAAGTTCTATTTCGTTCTTAAAACTTTTTTCCAGAAGATGATGCTGAATGTTGCCGATGGTGCTTGCATCAATAGATATTTTATCCTCATCTTTGATTTTAAGTCCTTTTTCAACAAAATAAGCAAAAGGACATTTTACATATTTTTCGAAGCTGCTTGGTGAAGCGCTTAGTAGTCCATCCTTCAAATAAATATTTTTCGCGATTTCTTCAGATATTGTTTCCGTTCGATCATAGTACTTTTCATCTTCAACATACTCCCATGGACTTTCTACCAATACCTTTTTATCATCGATATCAACTGATTCAACATAATCGGATATCAATATACTTCTCTGGTATTGATCACCATCAATATCTGCCACGGGATAAGAAAAAACTACTTCCTTAAAGTTTTTCAATAATTTATCATATTGTTTATTATAATAATCGCTTCTTTCAATTAAAGATGGATAATTTTTGATTCTTGATAAATACTCTTCATCAAAGAACCCAGACATCGCAACACTTCTTGGATAATTCTGTTGCACGCAACCTAATATTATTGCCTTGTCATAACCTTTAGTATCTTCATTTACATCAACTATCTTGATGCCATTTTCATATTCAATATATCCTCTAGTTTCAAGTTTTGATAATTCATAAGTTAATAATTCAAAATTATCATTCTCCTTATTAACTAAAGACATACATAAATTATAAATATCCTGTATTTCGTTTATTTTTTCTTTGTTCAATGATTCCTTATCAAGTTCAGAATATAAATAGTTATATGCGTATGAACATTGTTTATATAGTGGTTTGTCTTCATAATCTTTTATCTTCTTTAAAACCGGCCTTATTGATGACATTATTTCTTCGCATTTAATTTCAATATCTTTAAGTTTATAAATTTTATTGTAACCAAAAGTATGAGAAATATATTCTTTGTTATTTTTGTTAGAAGATATCTTATTTATTTTATCTACTGGTTCATATAATTGTTTAAAGTCAAGATTAACTGTATTTATATAATCTATAAGAATATAATTTGAATCATTAAAACAACGATAATTATAAGCTTGAACGAAGGATTTCATATCCTGTTTTCTTATAAATTTTAATAAAGCTAAATATCTTTGTGCTTCATTATTGCTTTTTTTAATATTTACAGCATATGGAATTTTATAGTATTCAAATATTCTTCTTATTATCGGAATATATGTATCCTTGTTATTCAACATAATTACACATTTACTGATATTAATGTTTTTTCTTATAAGTTCTTGTGCAACGCCTGTAACTTCCTTGACTGGATTATTGGAATATCTACATATATATTTTGTATTATTGTTTTTAGCCTCTTCTATTAATTTAGCTTTCTTTTTAATTAATTTGTCTATCTCTTTCTGATCTACAAGATCACCGTAGAAATAATCAAGTATTTCTACATTATCAAAGTCATCTGATTTATCGATTAAATCTTTTATCTGTTTTTCAATCAAATTTTTATTTAAAAAATATGACAGTATTTCTTTTTTTGATTTATCTTGCTCAGTATCTTCGGGTAAATCATCTAATTTAATATCATATCTAATTAATAATTTAGCGAAATCATAAAAGTATTTAAAAAACATCGGAAAAGATAATTGATTATGGAAGACATTGTCTTTTCTTATACTTTTTTGAATATCAGAAAAAAGATGTGATTCTTCTTCTACGATATCTAAAGGCTCTAATAATAAAGAGTTTTTAAATGCGGATAATGATAGAACTTGCTTATCAAATGGATTATTATCTTTTGAGATAATATCTTTCATTACGCTATTTCTGGCATAGCCAGGTACTATTGTGATTTTGTTCATAATAATTTCCTTTATTTCTATCAATGTAATATACGTTTTATGATTGTTTAATCAGTTTATGATTTGTGATTATCAGTATATAATAAGTATTCTACATATTTGTATTTAGCTTAGTTGTTTATTGTTTTCAATGTACGTATTTCCCTTTTTTCTTTAATCTGTTTAATTGTTATATTCTAATACTTTTTATCATCATATTCATAATCTTCAAAAATACAACGCCTATAAAAGGAGTATTTGAAAATGTTCTTCAGCTAATTTCATTATAATGTCTTTTTGCTGTTTTCTTTTGATTTCTTTGAGTTATATGTTTATATTTGTTTGTTTATATAGAATAACCGCGTTATTTAGTAATTCTCTTAATAAATATAATAGTCATTATTATTACTGATATTATTATTATCCACTTAAAGATAGGAAGGAAGCTAAGTGAAAATAAAAGTAATTCAGCAAAAGTAATTTTCTTGCCATATAAAATCATTAGTACAATTATTATAAATCCCATCACAATCATTAGGTATGAACATAACGATTTTATTATTGTTGAATAATTACCTGTATTTAAAGCGTCATTAAATACATAGATGATTTTATATTTACAACGGTTCTTTAATCCTACTATTATAAAAAACACAGCCAAAGAAAACATAATTAAATATAGTGGGTTGGTTATAATGAATAAGAAATTATTAACTAAATCAACTACAATCTCAATTACAACTGATGCCATAAATAATTTAAATAGTACTGGGCCCAACCATAAAAAAGAGTCTATATGCACTTCCTCTTCTGGAGCGAAAGAAGAAAAACGTTTTTCATAATTTGATTTACTTTTCCAGTCATTATTATACGATTCAGTTCTTTTTAGCATTTCTAATCTTAATCTCGTATTACTTAATGTTTCTTTCAAGTCGTCTTCTTCGAGTTTTAGTTTTTCTACACCTATAGTCTGTAAAATGTAACTATTGTTTCCAACCTCGTTAAATAGATGGCACAAATTTTCATAATTATTGTAATTATCTTTATAAAGTCGCTTAAACTCATTAAATTGTTCACGATCTGAAGAAAAAAGATGAAATACATCATTTGTATTTTTGTCATACGTATCCATTATTTCATCAAATACCTTATGAAACTCTGCGGCATTAGTCACTTCACGACCATTAATCTTCATCAGTTTTGTTCTCCTTTTCTTCTTCATATCCAAAACTTGCGAGTTTTGTATTGTTTTTGTTTTCTTTTGTTAATGCTTTTTTAGCTTTTTCTTCTAATTTAAAAACATCTGTTCTGAAAAAACCAAAATATAAACAAGCAATAGGCGTTAGAAACATCCATATAGGCAACCATGCAACGCTAGCAAAACTTTTGTTCAAAAAACTATATTGTATTATTGTACGAAAAACAAAAATTAATAAAAATAGAATTATTAGTGCTATTGTAAGTGCCATAACAGCTTTAGCTAAAGATGGATTATGATAAGATATTTCAGCTAACGTTTCTGGTAAATCTTCTTCTCTTACACTAGGATCCATTACCCATGGTTTAAATATTAACCAAATAACATACAGAATTATTATCGACAAAACCATAGAAATCATTTTCATAATCAAAACATAGTTTCCTAATTTTTCCTTATTTGCTATTTTTGCAAATGTTTTACCTGACACAAAAGGAATTAATGCTTTTATTCCAGGCTCATCATATTCTATAAATAGTCGAAAATAACCTATCGCTGATAATATAGGCATAGCTAATATAAATTGAAATATTGTTCTCACTGTTGCATCAAAGCCAAATAATCCACCCATTTTTTCTCCTTCTTAAATTTTAGTTCGTCTTGTTATTTCATTTTTTTATATAATCGTTAATTCTATCGACTTTATATAAATTAAAGCGTATCTAAAAGGATAACATAATAAGTAAAAAAAGTATATAATTTCTAAAAAATTTATACACTATGTTTAAACTTGGTTAAGAAAATGTATGAAATATGAAAAGTGCAAAGTTTTTAATATTTGCTTTCTATAGAATTGAATGTTGTGTCGTATATATGCAATTTTTATTGGATACATTTTGAGTAATAATAGAGTATTTTTATAATGATAAAATATTAAACTTATACTAACAAATTCCTCAATCTTTCAATGAATTCTATTTCGTTTTGTCTTATATCTTCGTATGTTCTTCCTTCTTTCATATAACTTATTGCAAATCGAGTGTTTTCATCATTGGATCCGAATATATTATCTATTAGTTTAGTATGTGGTTTTGGATCGGATTTGGCTGGGTAAATTAAAGATATTAACTTTAGATTTTCGTCTGTAACTTTATCGTAATAATATCCATATGTATGTATTTGAAAAACATCGCTTCTATCAACATCTTTATAACAGTAGTCCATTTTTTTAAATTTTGTATCTAAAACATAGATATTATTATTGTTATCTCTAATTATAAAGTCTGGTTCCATTCCCTTTCTAAAAAACGTGTCTCTATATATCGATAAATCTTCTTGAGCGTATACTTGATAATCATTCCCTAATTCTCCTGACATTAGATTATGTATGTAGATTTCCCATAGTTCTGACATGTCTATAAGGAAGCCAGATATTTGTTTATTATCATCGTTACCGCTTACTAAATTTTTATGTTCAAGTATAATTTTTGCCCATCTAATTACTGATTTGTATTTAGAATACATCGCATTATTTAAAACAGGATGCCTTTCTGCTTTATCGATTGTATATTTGGTTATTGGCTTGCCAGAATAGTTTTGTTTAAAAACTGTTTCATATTTTTTATATGATGACAATACCCCTTCTTTAACTTTTATATTAATGCATGACAATGCTTTATAAATAACATCAATTATTGGTTGGATTTCTTTGAGCTCTTTTTGAGTATAGGTTATACGGTCAGCTTTAAAAATATCACTCTTATAATATTTTTTAATATTTATTTTCCCTTTTATATTTAATCCGCTATGTTCTTGTTTTGTAAACGAGCGAGGAACACCCATAACAAACGCGTGTTTTAAAGACGTTAGGAAGCTATATTCTAGTATCGTTTGCATATCAGAGAGGCTTTCTTCCTTTTTGCCCTTGTTTCCAGAGGAATTGTCAAAATAAATATTATTTGCAACATTTAACATTCTTTTAAAAAATGCATCTTCATATCCCGAACCTATTTCTAATCTGCTTTTTCCAACATTTATATAACCGACATATAAAAGACCAGCTTCTATTTTATAAGTATTATTGTCTTTATAAATTTCGTATATTTTTATGTTTTCTTTGTTATTGTTTTTGTGTTTTTTTCTGAAAGATAATACTTCAACTTGTTTAAATCTTTCTGTTTTCAAATCATTGGTAAATAATCGCAATATACCTCCATCTTCAAATTGTTTGAATTGAGAACTTGTTATCTCGTTTGACTTAGATGATATATTAATCTGTATCGGTGTTGTCTTGCTCGTCATCTACTACTCCATCATTTCCTGCTATTTCAGATTCTTTATTGTTGTCCTTTTCTTTTTTAGGTATAAATATTTCTTTAGCTTTTTTCAGACAGTCTTCTATTTCTGACTCTTCTTTAAAGCTTCTAATGTATTCTGTTAAAACTGGCTTCAGATGTTCTTCGAAGAGATTTGCCATATTGTTTGGTGTAATAATTCTTTTTTTGCTAATAAAGCTTTGTATTTTTAGGAAATATGAGTGTCCAAATTCATAACTCTTACCAAAATTTAAACCATTTTTATCTGTTATAAAATTATTTAAAGCTTTACATCTTTCGATATATCCTATATCGTTATAATTTATATCGTTATTTGTCAATACTTTTTCAACAACATCAAAATCACAATCTTTTCTTATCCATTTAAACCTTCTTCGAAGAGCCAAATCAAAAGCATCAATGCTTTTATCTACGTCATTCATCATTCCAATAAAACGAATATTCTTTGGTATCCCAAAATATACTTTTCCATCTATTATCTCATAAACATTATTTTCGATATAATTTTCTAAGTCATTGCCTCTTTTTTCTGCAATCAACTTCTCAACAACAGTAGATAACGGGGTTCTTAATAGTTTTTCTTTTCTTTGCGATTTATTTTCTTGTTCTTCTTTTGATGGTGGATTGTCACGATAATCTTTTTCAATTAAAGATAAACATTCTCCAAATAACGAAGATAAATTAGCTCTATTGATTTCATCAGCAATAAAATAATACTCATTTTCTTGATCCTTTTTAGCCTTTATACAAAAATCCTTAAACACTCCATTTACAACTTCGAATTTTAGTTGGCCATTTTCGGTTTGTCCAACAGGTTTTATTCCTTCAATAAAATCATCATAATCAAAATTTGGATGACATTGAATAAACATATATCTGTTGGAATCTCCCTGCGTTAACATTTTAATTGCTTTTTTTGTTTCGTATGTTTTACCGGTACCAGGGGCGCCATATAATATGGCGTTTGGTTGTTCTTCTGATACCACTGTTGCTGCTTTATAAACATTCCATATTATTTCATGAATAATGTGATTATTCACTAAGTTACGATTTAAATTTTTGAATTCTTCTTCTTCTTTTATGATTTCATAACAACTATCAAGAATTGCTATCTTCTTTTTAAGTTTGTTTGTTTCTTCTTCGTTTTCATTTTTTTCAACAAAAGTTTCATATAGGACATTAACGGCATTATCTTCATAAAACTCAGGTAATCTGTAATAAATTTCTTTTTTTTCATCTGATACCGACTCTAGGAAAATTAGTTTTTCTAACGGTTGTTTTGCGCTATATTTTTTATAAGTTTCATTATTATCAAGAATGTTAGCATATTCATCAATTGTCTTTGCATCAATAATTTTCTTTAATAGTTCTTTTATCTCTTCGAAAGATTCTTCTGCTTCCTCTTTTGTAGCGTCCTTTTTTTCCTTTTTATCCTTTCGAAAAGCCTTATTAATATAATAGCTTTTTTTATCTTTATTTAAACAAATCATATAATTAGTATTGTACCCAGGACGTGAATTCCCAAAAAGAACTGTCTCTTTTTCTAAAAAATTACATAGATAGGTAACAACTTTTGGTCTGTCTATAATATTTGTGTATTCATCTATTGTTAAACTTGCGTTTAAAATCTTTTCTCTATATTCCTTCTTGTATCTATCTATAATACCTTTCGCCTCTTTTCCAAAATCGGCTCTTTCAGAATGTTCTTCTTTAAATCTTTCAATAAGCATTTTTTTTAATCTAATATCCATATTATTGTCCTTTCTTTTGTTTGTTTAGATAATTGATTATTATATGGTTTTATGTAGTGATCATTATACCAACCTTTTACCACACATATCTTCATCGTTGTTTAATATGCGGTTTATAATTCAATTATATCAATTAGAGTTTCCGTTTATTGTGTTTTATCGTTCACTACCGCAATACTCTTTCGTACTGTTTTCATAATACTTACTGATAATAATGCCTGAATTTTTGAGCATACTTCCTTTTTATTGTTATATCATTTTAAACTGTATCTTATGCGTTTTAGCACTCTTTTATCAATAATGTTAGCACTTTTTACTTGACAGTGCTAATTTTAGTGTTATTATATAGGTGTAGGGTAAATAAGAAGTCCCTAAGGAGGTAATTGATTATGAAATATTTTCCAAGAAGTTTAGATGTGTTTGATGATATGTTTGATGGATTCTTGTCAAGAGAACCAATGTATACAGGAAGCATTATGAAAACTGATGTATATGAGAAAGATGGTTATTATAACTTAGATATTGAATTACCTGGTTATAGTAAAGATGAAGTAACAATGGATATTATGGATGGTTATTTAAATATTAAAGCTAGCCATAATGCTACTAATGAAGAAAAAGATGCTAAGGGTAACTTAGTAAGATCTGAAAGAAGATTTGGTTCTTGTTCAAGAAGCTTCTATGTAGGAGAAAACATTAAAGCTGAAGATGTGAAGGCTAAGTTCGATAATGGTATCTTAAATATCACTCTTCCTTCTAAACAACAAAAAGCTATTGAAACTAAACAAACTGTCACAATTGACTAGTTGTTCCCTCTTATTTGTATAGAGAACGTCATCTAAAAGATGACGTTTTTCTTATGTGTTAAGTTTGTTAAAATCAAAGTATGAATAAACAATTATTAATAAATCATTTTAAAGATACTGATGTTGATATTGAAAATATCTTTATAGCGCAAGATATCGCTAAAAGTTGTCTAGAATATATGAGGTCTTTTTTAAAACCAGGATTAACTAGAAAACAAATTCATGATGAGTGTGAAAGATATATGTTAGAAAAAGGATCCATGGGATTTTGGATTCATAATGATCCTGCATTAATTCTTTTTAATAAATATACAACTTATTCTGCACATGAAGATCCTAGTTATTTATTTACAGATTTGTTTATTGAAGAAGATGATTTAATTACTATCGATGTGGCACCAATGGTTAATAATGGTTGGGGAGATTTTGCTAGAACTTTCATTATTCAAAAAGGAAAATTAATTGATTATAAAGATTGTAGTAATAACGAAATAAAAGATGCGATTGATTTTGAATATAAACTACATGAATTATTTATTAATTCTTTAAATGATCAGATTACTTTTTCACAATTACATAAAATTATTGATGATTATGTTAAAGCTAATGGATACTATAATTGTGATTATCATCAAAATTATGGACATACAATAGAAAATGATCAGAAAGATAGAATAACTATTGCGGATGGTGTTGATATTAATATATCTAAGTATAATAAACCAATAACGTTTGAACCACACATTTGTAAAATTGATGGTACTTATGCAGTTAAACACGAAAATATGTATGTATATTATGATCAAAAGGTAATAGAAATATAATGAAATATGATTATATAGCTTCAGGAATATCAATAATTAATGATATTAAATATTTAGATGGTACTTATTCAAGAAACAGACTTGGTGGATGTGCCATCTTTGCATATGGTGGTATAAGATTATTTACTGATTCTGTTTTATTTTTAAGTAGTGGTGGTAAAGATTTCTTTGATTACTATGGTGATTACTTTAAACAAAACAATATTAGTTCTGAAGCGATCTATTTAGATTTACCTTTTACGCATCATACAGAATTAATATATGAAGAAGATGGAACATGGAAAGAAAAATCTATTCATGGTGATGATTATTTTTTACTACAAAGTGAAAACAATCGAACATCTTTTAAAAAACTAAAACCTTTTTTACACAAAGATAGCAAAGGATTATATTTAGATAGTCCCGCTCAAGAAAATATCTTTAAAGAAATAGATGACATAAGAAAAATATCTCCTGATATAAAAATAATGTGGGAACCTCCTAGTTTTTCTTCTAAAGACCCATCTTTAAAAGAAATAATTATAAATAATCTAAAAAAGATAGATTACTATTCTATGAATTTAGATGAAGCATCAAGCTTCTTTAATGTATCTAGAGAAGAAGAAATAATTAATGCGATCAAAAAACTTAATATTCCATGTTTCTTAAGAAAAGGTGAAAAAGGTTCTTCATGGATTCAAGATGGAAATGTGTTTTCATGTGATGCGATAGCTAAAGATAAAGCGAAAGATGTAACGGGCTGTGGAAATACTAGTGCTGCTGCAGCATTATATTGGGCAACAAAAACCAATAACTATAATGATGTTGTATATAATGCAAATTATGCCGCAAGTATTAACAGCCAATTTGAAGGTCCTATAGAATTAAATAAGTATATTTAAATTTATAATAATACATGGTCTTTTGTTTGTGATAGATGGTCGCTTGACCATCTAGTTTATTATTTAATATACAGAAACTTTAAATTTTCATGATAAAAATGTGATATTTTTTAATACTTTCAACATTATTCGTTATCTTTTTTATACAAAATGTAGGAATTTTAAATTTTCAAACGAATAATGATATGAAGGAGAAAAATAATTTTATATGCTGTATAAAACAATGAAGAAAGATACTATTTATGCCAAGGGCATAGAAATAGGAATATATACGAAAGACTTTCAAAATGAGTATATTTCCATGACGGATATTGCTAAGTTTAAAAGCGATGATCCTAATAATAGTATTCGCAACTGGATGAGAAACAAAGAAACTATGGAGTTTCTTGGGATTTGGGAACAACTACATAATCCGGATTTTAACCCCATCGAATTTGATGGGTTTAGAAGACAAGCAGGATTAAATGCATTTACGATGTCGCCTACAAAATGGATCGAAGGGGTCAATGCGATTGGAATAGTAACTAAAGCAGGAAGGTATGGTGGCACCTACGCACACTCTGATATTGCCTTAGAGTTTGCATCCTGGATTTCTGCTGAATTCAAACTTTACATAATGAAAGATTATCAACGTTTGAAGTCAGATGAAAACAGCAGATTATCACTTACTTGGAATTTAAACCGTGAAGTAGCTAAACTCAATTATAAAGTTCATACCGATGCAATTAAAAACAATATCATTCCATTCGATTTAACACCTGAGCAAATATCGTATGTTTATGCTGATGAAGCTGATATGCTGAATGTTGTATTGTTTGGAACAACTGCAAAACAATGGCGAGATAATAATAGTGATAAAAAAGGCAATATGCGCGACTATGCAAGTATCAGTCAACTTTTAGTACTTGCAAATATGGAAAGTTACAATTCGGTTTTGATAAGTCAAAGAAAATCACAAGAACAAAGAATGAAGTTGCTTAGACAGCTTGTTATCCAACAACTTACTGTGTTGCAAGAACTAAATATGAAAACTCTAACTTAACAATAATATTGTTAAGAATATGCAGTGGTTTAGTTAGGTAGGAATTTATAATTTTCAAACAAATAACGATATGAAGGAGGTAAAAATTATTGAATACGTTGTCTAATGTAGTCTATAATAGTGCTAGAGGTAATATTATGAAGACTGCAAATTTAACTGTGAAACTTGATAAAAATGTGAAAAAACAATTTCAAGAATTTTGTGAGAGTGTAGGACTAAATCCGTCTGTAGCTATTAATATGTATATTCATAATGTTATACAAAATCAAAAACTACCATTTTCAATCAAATCACCTAACAAAGAAACTCTTGAGGCTCTAGAAGAAAGCGAATATATGCTTAAACATCTTGATGAGTACAAGGGATATAATTCTGCAAAAGAATTATTTGATGATATTGGAAGATGAAATATAATATTTTCCCATCAAAAAAATATTTAAGAGACTATAAGAGAATTCTTAACAGAGGTCAATACGATACAAGTATGCTCGAGAGTGTTGTTGATAAGCTTTCAAATGGTGAAATACTTGATAAAAAATATAAAGATCATAAATTACAAAATTCTCGTAATTACAAAAATTGTCGCGAATGTCATATTACTAACGATTGGTTATTAATATACAGAATAGATAATGACAATTTATTATTACTATTATTAAGAACCGGTACTCACAGTGACTTATTTTAAAAAAGACATTAATGTCTTTTTTAAGTTTTATAATAATTATTCTTTCGGAAGTCTTGGTAAGAAGCTTTTATATAAAGCTAGATAAAGAATAACTGAAACAAATACACAGATAACTGCATTTATCGCAGTAGAACCCGCAACCCATGTTGCAATTATTTTAGCTGCTTCTTGAGGTATACCTAATATATAGTTGCGATAAAAATAACCTACTATTGGATCTAATAGCACATTTAATCCTAAACCTGCAATTGCTGAGGTTGCACAGATTGTAATAATCTCTTTTCTATTTGTTTTTTGTGTAAGATTATAATGTTTTGCTACTAAACCAGCTACAACACCGATAATAAATTTTAATAAGAATGTTTTAGGTGCTGATGCAATATATCTAGGATCAAATACATCCGCAAGAGAAAGACCTATCGCTCCAGCAAGCCCACCATATATAGGCCCTAAAAACCATGCTGAAAGCACAACTATCGCATTAGCTATATGAATTGCGGTAGAAGTTCCTGCAGTAATAGGAATAGTTATTTTTCCATATGTGAATGCTACATAGTTTATCACTGCAAACATCGCTGTAAAAACTAATTTCTTTGTACGATTGTTCATCCTTATTTCCTTCTTACAACTATATTATAACCATATAATCTTTAAACTATTTAAAAGACTATACAATTAAAATTTACTAAATAACTCTAGTACCCTTTTTAAAATAGTTGTCTTAATAATTTGTGTTATTTATTAATTATCAGATCTAGAATAACCTGACTTCATCTCCATACTTGCAACATGTAAAACTTTCGCTAAAGTGTCGCTTGTTTGTTTTTTACACATATCAGCTATTTTTTGATTTGCTTCTTCTAATAATGCATATTTTTTGTTTTTTAATACTTTACTATCATATTCATTTATTATTGCATAACTAGCTGAAGGTACTTTCAATTGATATCTTTCAATGTGTTGAATGCATGAAGCGAAATGTTTATCAGCCATAGCACCTATTAATCTAGAATTCCAATATAGACTATCAGTAGATACATCTTTAGGAGTGTTTAAATACTTAGGCATCTTTGTAGACCATGCATACATTGGTATACATACATTAAATGGATTAGGACCAAAACTTACCCAGTGGATACCCTTTAATTGTTTAGGCATATAACCTCTTATTTGACACATTCCTAATACTCCAGTTCTACTTACACCTATTGGTCTATAGATTCCTTTTTCAGGATAATCAGCTTTTTGGAATGGATTATATTTAGTTCCTTGGAAGTATGAAGATAAAACATATTTAATATCTTCGATAGTAATTTTTCTTTCAGGTACTAATGACCAAGGAATATTATCGCTCTCTGGAGTAAAGTCTGCATTATCGCCATCCCATTTATATGTATGAGGATTAAAGTATCTACCTATAAACCATGCTCTAGGAGTATTATAGACATGGTCAGCATCACTATGTGAACCTAGTGCCAATCTAGGATTAAACTTCTTATCAAGATTTAAATTTAAATTATAATCTTTAACTATTTTTCTTAAATCTTTAGAACACATATGATATTTTTTATTACCATAGGCATCATTAAAATCAAAATCATCTATACCTAATTGATTAGGCATTATCACATATTCATCATCCTTAACTCTTTTTGCCATCCAATTATGACCGCCGATAGTTTCTAACCACCAAACTTCATCTTCATCATTAAAAGCTATACCATTCATTTCATAAGTGCCATACTTTTCAATTAAAGAACCAAGTCTTATTACACCTTCTCTAGCACTTTTAATATAAGGTAATACTAAAGTAATAAAATCTTCTTCACCAATACCACCCTCAGTTTCTCTAGCTTTACCTTTGCTTTCTTTATATGAAAGTAATGGATCTACACCTAACAATCTTGGATTAGATGTGATTGTTTCGGTTGCAGACATCCCTACATTAGCTTCATTGATACCATTAGCTCCCCAAATACCCTCTACAGATTCATCTGCATTTGGATTACAAGTATATCTCATTGGATTTTTAGGTAACTCAATTTCAATTTTAGAAATTTTACTCTTATAAACTTTAGGTTGTTTATCAGGTGTAACTACCACCATTTTTTTAGGAATAAACATTGCATCTTCATTTCTAGCAATAATAGTTGATCCATCATAAGATGCTTTCTTTCCTACAAGTATTGTTGTGCAAGCCATAATTATCCTCCTATTTAATTAAGTAATTGTACACTCTATCTTTTATATCTATAGCTTCATCATACACCGCATGACAATATTCTTCATAAAAATAATAATCACAATCTAGTACATCAACTGAATGCTTCATATCATTATATTCAAATACTAATCTTTTTGTATACTTTATTTTCTATTAAATCAATCCATTTAAACATCTTATCTTCATAAACAAGATAACTATGTTTTGAATCTTGTTTTGGTATAGAAATAGATCCTGGATTTATATAAGTTATTCCTTCAATTGTTTCACAACTAGCTACATGTGTGTGACCATATAAAACTATTCCTTTAGATCCAGGTATGGGATTGTTTTGATTATTAATATGGCCATGAGTTAAATAGATATCTACACCATCTATATTTAAATAGTTATAATCTGCCATTATTGGAAATTCTAGTACCATTTGATCTACTTCGCTATCACAATTGCCTCTTACACCAATTATTTTCTCTTTTAAATTATTCAATAACTCAACAGCTTTTTTAGGATTATAGTCTTTTGGTAAATCATTTCTAGGACCATGATACAAATAATCACCTAATAGAATTATTTTGTCTGGTTTTTCTATATTATATCTGTCAATTAATTTTTCTAAATAATAAACACTGCCATGTATATCAGAAGCAATCAGTAATTTCATATCTATAACCTTCCTTTACTTATATTATAATTAAACCATGAAATATATAGGATTAGATTTAGGTAGTGTTACTTGTGGTGTTTCCAAATCAGACACTGGCTTTTTAGCTCAACCTGTAAAAACTATAAGATTTACTAAAGATGACTATGATGAAGCAATAGATAAAATTCTTGATTTATTTGATCAAGAAAAACCTGATTTGGTTGTTATGGGATACCCTTTACTTGAAAATGATGATGAAGGGCCACGTGCTAAACTTTCTAGAGAAATCTCTGAAATACTACAAGAAGAATCTGGAATAAAAGTTGTCTTACAGGACGAAAGAAGCACTACTAAAGATTCAGAAGAATTTTTAATTAAAGCTAATCTATCAAGAAAAAAACGTAAGAAAGTTATTGATCAGCAAGCTGCAGTTAGGATCTTGCAATACTATCTAGACAAAAATAAATAATGAGGAATATAAGGAAATATTATGATAAATATTTTTGATTATCTTTCAAATAACGAGTATCCAGGAAGAGGAATTATTATAGGTAGATATAATAATTTAAATGTGATTGCCTATTTTATAATGGGCAGAAGCATTAATTCTAGAAACAGAATATTTATTAAAGATAAAGATATTTTATATACTAAGGCATATGATGAATCAAAATTAGAAGATCCTTCATTAATTATTTATAATGCGATAAGAAAATATAATGATTCAATAATTGTTAGTAATGGTGATCAAACAGATACAATCTATGAATATTTAGATAATGGTTTAAGTTTTAAACAAGCTTTAGATACTAGAGAATATGAACCTGATAAACCAAATTATACTCCTAGAATTTCTGGCTTAATAAATAATGATAATTATGATATTTCTATACTTAAAAGAAATAATAATCAGTGCGAAAGAAAATATTATAATTATAAATTAATTAATAATACTGGTCATTTTATTTCCACATATGATCATAACGATGATCCTTTACCTAGTTTTTCTTTAGATCCTATTGAAATAGAAATAAATGATGATTTTAATGATTTCTCTAATAAATTATGGAATAGTTTAAATAATGACAACAAGATATCTTTATATGTTTCCTATGGAGATAAAGAAATAATATTTAATAAAAATAATGGTGATTAATATGAATAAGATTGAATTAAAGTATGGATGTAATCCTAATCAAAAACCTGCACAGATTTATATGGAAAATGGTTTAGATTTACCACTTACTATCTTAAATGGTAAACCAGGTTATATTAATTTTTTAGATGCTTTAAATGCATGGCAACTTGTAAAAGAATTAAAACTTGCAACAGGCTTTACCTGCGCTACAAGTTTTAAACATGTATCACCTACTTCAGCTGCTTTAGGTTTAAAGATGTCTGATAAATTAAAGAAAGCTTGTTTTGTAGATGATATTAAAGATTTAGATAATTCACCATTGGCTTTAGCTTATGCAAGAGCTAGAGGTACTGATAGAATGTCTTCCTATGGAGATTTTATTGGATTATCTGATAGGTGTGATGAAATTAGCGCAAAATTAATTTCTAGAGAGGTATCAGATGGAGTAATTGCACCAGGCTATGATGAAAAAGCTTTAGAGATATTAAAGAAAAAGAAAAAAGGAAATTATAATATTATTCAAATAGATCCAAATTATGATTGTATTGAAGAAGAAACAAAAATGGTATTTGGTATAACTTTTAAACAAGCTCATAATAAAATTCAATTAAATGAAGAAGTATTAAACAATATTGTAACAAGTAACACAAATCTTCCTTTAGAAGCAAAAAGAGATTTAATTGTTGCCTTAATTACTTTAAAATATACTCAATCTAATTCTGTTGTCTATGCATATGATGGTCAAGCTATTGGAGTTGGTGCTGGTCAACAATCGCGTATACATTGCACAAGATTTGCAGGAAGCAAAGCTGATACTTGGTTTTTAAGAATGCATGACAAAGTATTAAACCTACCATTTAAAAAAGACATCAGTAGAATTGATAGAGATAATATTATTGATTCTTATATAAATAAAAATGAAAAAGATATTACCGCAGATGATATTTATGCAAAATACTTTGAATACAAACCAGAACCATTAACTGATAAAGAAATAAGAAAATATCTAGATAATATTACAGGAGTATCTTTAGCTTCTGATGCATTCTTTCCTTTTTCAGATAATATTGAAAGAGCTTATGCAAGTGGAGTTACATATATAGCACAACCTGGTGGTTCTTTAAGAGATCAAGATGTTATAGATATGTGTAATAAACTAAACATCACCATGTGTTTTACGGGTATTAGATTATTTCATCATTAGTTTTTAATGCTCTTTTAAATAAAAAGATATAAAATAGTTTTGTGTTACTTAGAATAGCTACTTATTGTATTTGGTTTTATATCTATAGCACTATTGGATGGATATATGAATCATCACTTAGATCTTGTACCAGCAAAAAACTAATTAATAGTGGGTTTTTAAATGGGCCTTACATACCTATTTATGGTTTTGGCGCCGTTTTAGACATTCTTATTTTAGGATCAATTGATAATCCTGTGTTGTTATTTATCCTTAGTGCAACTATTAACTGTGTTCTAGAATACTTTACTAGTTATATGATGGAACTATTGTTTCATGCAAGATGGTGGGATTATTCTAATCAGCCTTTAAATATTAATGGTAGAGTTTGTTTGCTTGGTTATTTAGCTTTTGGATCATTTGCATTAATTGTAATAATGTATTTTCATCCTTGGTTAGTATCTCACACTACAGATTTACTAAACCCAAAAATAATATATTACTTAGCTATTTTTATAGTTACTGTGATGTCAATTGATACCTATATTACAGTAATTAACTTAAAAGACTTAGAAGAGAAAATTAATGAATTGATTATTGCTTTAGAGGATGCAAAAAAGCATATTGATGATACTATAGAAGAAAGAATAGATTCTAAAGTAGATAAGATTATACAACTCCATAAATATTTAAATGCTCAACAAAGAAGATTGGTTGAAGCCTTCCCAAATTTGAAATTTAAAAAAGCTAAATATGAGGTTAAAGAAATATTGCTTATGTTTAAACAAGCAAATAAAGAATTGCTAGAAGGAGGCGACAATGATTAAAGTATTTGATGAAATTAAAAAGAATTTTGGTTTTGGAATGATGAGACTTCCAATGATTGGTGATGAGATTGATTATGAACAAACCTCTAAGATGGTAGATTACTTTTTAGAAAATGGTTTTAATTATTTTGATACAGCACATGGTTATATTTCTGAAAAAAGTGAAATCGCTGTTAATAAGTGTCTTGCAAGTAGACACTCTAGAGATGAGTTCCTACTTACAAACAAGTTATCTGATAATTACTTCCAATCTGAAGAAGAAATTAGACCTTTATTTGAAAAACAATTAGCTGCTTGTGGTGTTGAATACTTTGATTTTTATTTAATGCATGCTCAAAATGCAACAAACTTTAAAAAGTATCAAAAATGTAATGCTTATGAAACAGCTTTTAAATTAAAAGAAGAAGGAAAAATAAGACATGTGGGTATTTCTTTCCATGATAGAGCAGAAGTCTTAGATGAAATACTAACTACTTATCCACAAGTAGAAATCGTGCAAATACAATTAAACTATGTTGACTGGGATGATGCTTCTGTACAAAGTAAGAAATGTTATGAAGTTTGTGTTAAACATAACAAACCAGTTATTGTAATGGAACCTGTTAAAGGTGGAAGTTTAGTAAATCTTCCTGAAGAAGCTGATGAAATTATCAAAGGCTTAAATGGTGGTTCTAATGCTTCTTATGCAATTAGATTTGCTGCATCTCATGAAAACGTAAGAATGGTATTATCAGGTATGTCTGATATGGAACAGATGATTGATAATGTTAATACGATGAAAGATTTCAAACCATTAGATGAAAATGAATTAGCTGCTATTGAAAAAGTATGCGAAATCTTCACTGGAAAAGGAATGATTCCATGTACTGCTTGTCATTATTGTACTGATGGTTGTCCAATGCAAATAAGAATTCCAGAGTTGTTTGCATGCATGAATAAATACAAAGTATTTAATGAATGGAATCAAAAGATGTATTATGAACACTTAACAACAGAAGGACATGGTAAAGCATCTGAATGTATAGCTTGTGGGCAATGTGAAGGTATTTGTCCTCAAGGACTACAAATTATTTCACTTCTTCAAGAAGTTGCATCTGCTTTTGAAGCTTAAAAAATATCTGATATTTATAATTAAAACTACAACTCTTTATATCTAATTGAGTTGTAGTTTTTGTTTTATTCTTGGAATTTGTTTTTATCAATCCATAATCCTAAGGCTGGATTTGGAATAAAGTATACTTCCTCATTATTTACTTCATTAAATCCATATTTAAGCTTTTCAGGATCATATGTTTTTATTAATTCATTATAATCAGCACTTTCAAATCCTACTGATTCAATTTCTTTTTTACTTATTTTATCTACTGCATAAGTTATTTTAAATCTACCATCAGAAGATCCATGAATTAAGTGTGCAGCAGCAGACATATTGTTTCTTAAGTCTTCGTTATTTAAATCATTAAACTTTTCTAAAATGTTTAATCTGCCCACATATCCATATTTTCTAATAAGTTTATCAATATCACTATCTTCACCAAACTTATCAATTCCTGGAGCTAAGACAATCAATTCACCACCATCAGCCATTGCCATTCTAGTACGATATATAGCTTTGTTTCCTAACCAGGTAGATTTAAATTCACTAGGGTCCAAATAGACAACACATTTTTTAAATGCTTTATCAACAAAATCAATATTTGTTTTTTGCGCAAGTTGTACAGCTTTGTTTAAACATTCTCTTCCTTCAGAAATAAATAATCCGTGTGTTTTAATAATACCTTTTGGTGCTGTAGTTACTGTTAAAACAAATTCTACTGGTCTATCATTTAGAAAGTGTTCAAAAGCATAATCATATACTTTTCTTACTGGTGTATAGTCCTTACCCATCATCCTTTCCATGCCATAGACAGCACCTAACATATGTGATGAATTAATCATTTTAGAACCACCTGCACCTACAAAAATATTCTTTGCATGATTAGACATACCTACTACTTCATGAGGAACAACTTGTCCAATTGATAAAATCAAATCATATTTAGGATCAAGAATTAATTTGTTTGTCTCAACATCAATATCTTCGTTCCATAAACCTTCAGATATTTCATAAATATATTCTTTAGGAACTATGCCTATTTTTTCTACGTCATTTCGCCAATCATGAACGATGAACTTTTCAAAAGGAATGTCACCATACATTTTTTCTAATTCTTCATTTGTCATAGCAACATGAGTGCCTAGGCATGGTAAGATATCTACATTCACTCCTAAATTTACTAATTCATGATAATAACAATTAGTAATAAAGCCTGCGTTGGAATGAAATCTTGTATAATCAGGAGGAAGTATTAATACATTGGTTAATTTCTTTCCTTCTAAAGATTTTTTAACTGCAGCAACTATCTCTTGATTACTTAATCCTTCTTTATCCTCTAAAAATATTGACATTTTATACCCCGCTGTATGCGCTAAATCCACCATCTACAGGAATAACTACACCTGTTACAAACGATGCGGCTTCTTCGCTTAATAAGAATAATAAAGGTCCAATTAATTCTTCTGCTTCACCGAACCTGTCCATTGGTGTAGCAGCTAAAATTTTACCTGTTCTTGCTGTAGGAGTACCATCAGCATTGAATAATAAGTCTTTATTCTGCTTAGTCACAAAGAAACCTGGCGCAATCGCATTTACTCTAATTCCAACTTTAGAGAAATGTACTGCAAGCCATTGTGTAAAGTTTGAGATAGCAGCTTTTGCCCCAGAATATGCAGGAATTTTTGTTAAAGGTGTATAGGCATTCATTGATGAAATATTAATGATACTGCAACCTTTTTTGCCTATCATATCTTTTGCAAATACTTGAGTTGGTATTAAAGTGCCAATAAAATTTAGATTAAAAACTAATTCAACTCCTTCTTGTTCAAGATCAAAGAAAGTTTTCGTATCTGAATCTAAATCCTTCACATTAAAATATTCGTTATCTGTTTGTGCTCTAGCGTTATTGCCGCCTGCACCATTAATCAAAATATCGCAAGATCCAAAATCTTTTAAAATTTCTTCATGAGCTTTTTCTAATGATTCTTTTTTCAAAACATCAATCTGATATGCTTTTGCAATACCACCATCTTCTATAATTTCTTTTACATATCCATTTGCTGCTTCTATATTTCTATCAAGTAAAGCGATTTTTGCGCCAGTTTTAGCAAGGGCTTTAGAAAACATTGAGCACAACACACCACCTGCACCTGTTACAACAATAACTTTATCCTTTAAATTAACGTCCAATGGTAAATTCATAAACCCTCCTTATACATTATATGTTGAAGCAGAAGTATCTCCTCCGTGGCCAGTCCAGTTAGTATGGAAGAATTCTCCTCTTTCTTTATCTACTCTTTCATATGTATGAGCGCCAAAGTAGTCTCTTTGTGCTTGCAATAAATTTGCAGGTAAACGTTTTGTAGTATATCCATCAAAGTAACTTAAAGCACTGGTCATAGCTGGAAGAGGAATTCCTGCTTGTAAAGCATATGCACATACTTCTCTCCAAGCGTTAATTCTTTCCTTTATCACACCTTCAAAATAATCGTCCATTAATAGATTTTCTAAATTAGGATTTTTATCATAAGCTTCTTTAATCTTTGATAAAAAGACGCTTCTTATAATACATCCGCCTCTCCACATTAACGCGATACCACCATAATTCAAATTCCAACCAAATTCTTTAGCAGCAGAAGCCATCAAAGAATAACCTTGTGCGTATGAAATAATCTTAGATGCATATAATGCTTTTTTTATCTTTTCAATAAATTGTTTTTTATCACCTTCAAACCTCTTAATCTCATGAGGATATTTTTCAGCAGCTTTAACTCTTTCTTCTTTTGCTGCAGATAGACATCTTGCAAATACCGCTTCACCAATTAATGTTAAGGCAACACCTTGATCTAAAGATGAAATAACCGTCCATTTACCAGTTCCTTTTTGTCCAGCTGTATCTAAAATATAATCAACTGTTCTTTCACCGTTTTCGTCTTTATAACCCAAAATATCTCTAGTGATTTCTATTAAATAACTATCTAGTTCAGAATTATTCCATTCACTAAATATTTCATGCATTTCATCATTAGATAGACCTAAACCATCTTTCATAAGTTGATATGCTTCACAAATCAATTCCATATCACCATATTCAATACCATTGTGAACCATCTTTACATAGTGTCCAGCACCATTTTCTCCAACCCAATCACAACATGGTTCGCCATTTTCTACTTTTGCACAGATGCTTTGAAAAATCTCTTTTACATGTGGCCATGCATCTTTTGAACCACCTGGCATCATACTAGGACCATGTAGCGCACCTTCTTCACCACCTGACACACCAGTACCTATATATAATTTACCTTTTGATTCAACATATTTAGTTCTTCTAGTGGTGTCATTGAAATTACTGTTACCACCATCGATTATGATATCTCCGTCTTCTAATACTTCTAATAATTGATCAATTAAATCATCAACTGGTTGACCTGCTTTAACCATCATAAAAACTTTACGTGGTTTTTCTAAGCTATCAACTAATTCCTGAAGACTATGAGTACCTATAACGTTTAAGCCTTTAGCTCTTCCTTCAACAAAATTATCAACCTTTTCAATTGTTCTGTTATAAACTGCAACCGTAAATCCTTTTGATTCCATGTTCATAACAAGGTTTTCACCCATTACCGCTAAACCAATTAAACCAATATCTGCTTTTTTCATATTTTCCTCCCTATCTTTGAACTCTTGCGTTTCCTTTATATATATCTAGCAATTGTTTTTCATCTGCTGGTTCACCATAATCATTTAAGCTAGAAGCAGCTAGCGCACCTGCTGCCCAACCTAAAGCCAAACATTTATCAGCTTTATACTTAGATATAACTCCATATAAGAAGCCACCCATAAAGCCATCACCACCTCCAATTCTATCCATGATTTCTATTGGACGAGGTTTTTCAACATACCATTTGTTATCATAGTTGACTATAGCGCCCCATAAATTATTATTAGCACTAATGACTTCTCTTAAAGTAGTCACAAAGACTTTGGTGTTCTTATATGTTTTTTTTGTAGTCTCAATCATTTGTTTAAAGCTATCAATCTTATCATTTAAATCATTTCCACCAGCTGAAGGTCCTTTAAGTCCTAAACACAATTGATAATCTTCTTCGTTACCTGCAAGAACATCTGCTAATGAAGCAATTGTTTTAAATGCATTTCTTAATTCTTTTTCTCTTCCCTTCCAAAACGAAGCACGATAATTTAAATCAAAAGAGATCAAAGTACCATTTTTCTTTGCGATCTTAGCTAAATCCACACACGCTTTTGTGCTTTGTTTAGATAAGGCTGCAATTAAACCTGAAATATGTAAGATAGCAACACCATCTTTTTCAAATATTTGTTTAGTATCAAAATCCTTAATATCTAAAGTTCTTCCTACTTCTCCAGAACGATCATTCCAAACTCTTGCAGCTTTTACACCAAAACCTGAATCAGCAATATTAAATTGATGACGATATCCCCAAGGACCACCTTGTTCAACTTCTCTGCCTACATAATCAATGTTTCTTTTTCTTAATTCTGCTTGAATAAAAGAAGAAATAGGGCTGTCTTTTACAAATTTAGTTAAAGCTAAACACTTATAACCAAGTGAAGACGAGATATTTAATACATTTGTTTCTGCAGATGTAGCTTGCATATAAAACATATTAGAATTATGAACAGACATTCTATCAACCGGTGTTATCCTTATACCCATTGATGTTGGACATGCAACAGCATATTTATATTTGTTTTTAATCTTTAACATATTCCCCCCTTTATTCGATGTCAGATTATTGTTCTAGAATCTTGTATCCATTAATCCACAGAAAGCATATACAGGACTAATTCTATTGAATTCAGATTCATCTTCTATTTTTTTATGTTTTGTAATCGCTTATTAATTTTCTTTATATCTTCGTTTTTAATACCTCCACCAGATAGTGTAAGTATTGTTGCAAGCTCCATCTGCTTTAATGATTCAATAATATTTGGATTATTATTAGCACTATCTGAAAGGGTGCCATTAGATTTACTAACTTGTTCCATTATCTCTTTTACAATTACAGCTGTTTCTTCATTGCTTAACAAACTTTCGATTGTATCTGCTATAGAATAATAATCTTCTTTAATTTCCTCTTGATTAAACCAGTTCATAGCACCAGTTTCCTTCAAAACATATGATTCATCTTTTTCTGGGACGTGCTTAATTACTATTTCATCTAAATATTCGCCACTAACTGCTTTAATATTGTGTTCACCTTTAATTGGCACAACAAATCTAAATATTTTATCTGCTTTTTTAGTTTCAATTAACTGATTATCCACATACAATGAAACTTCATCTAGATTCGAATATACTTTTATTTCTGTTTCTTCTTCGTGTCTGTTTATATATCTTCTAGAACAAATATGTACAAATTTATCTTCTTTATTCCAATAAGCTTTATATAGATAGAATGAATCTTTCTTTAATTTTCTATCCATTGTAACTAAACCTTTTTGATTCTTTCCTAAATTGTCACCTTCTCTTCTAGCGTCTGCTGCAAAATCAAACATATTCCATACATGAGTAGCCCATAAATATTCTCTTTCATTTATAAACTCTAATACTTCTTCATGATATTTACATTGATACTCTTCTGTATAATCACCTTTTTTAGGTTTGTTTGAATGGAGTTTAGGATTAGCATCAGCTCCATATTCGCTTAATCCTATACAATAATTAGGATGTTCTTGATGAAACTTATCAAAGAATCTTGCATAACCACTCGTATCTCCTACATACCAACCATAATAATGGTTGTATGAGGCTATATCAGGAATTCCTATAATGGTACCATGAGGGTCTTGATTCATTACATGCGCCATTGTAGTAGGTCTAGTTTTGTCTAATTTATGAACTAAATCATTTAATTCGCGATGATTGTTTAATAAAGAATCAGATTCAGCTCCTCCACCAATTGTGATTTCATTAGATAATCCCCAACATACAATACTTGGATGATTATAGTTTTGTTTAATCAGTTCTTCCATTTGCGATAAAGTATTTTCTTTGCCATTAGGCATATGTCTAGAAATATAAGGTATTTCTGCCCATACAACCATACCTTCTTCATCACACAAATCATAGAAATATTGATCATGCTGATAATGAGCTAAGCGGATAGTATTAGCGCCAACTTCTTTAATTAGCTGCATATCTTCTTTTAAATTTTCCTTACTTACTGCATTACCTACATTTAATCTATCTTGATGCTTAGATACTCCTCTTAATGGATAAGCTTTGCCATTTAAGAAGAATCCTTTATTTGGATCAAAGCTAAATTCTCTTATTCCAAATCTTAAATCTAACTTATCTTTTATTTCATTATTTTTTAATAATGTAGCGCTTAAATTATATAAATATGGATCATTCAAACCATCCCATAAACGTGGATTGTCAATATTAAACATAACCTTTCCATATCTGTTTTCAATATTCATTTCAACTTTAATATCTTCAATATTTAATTCAATCTTATCTCCACCACTTACCCAAGCTTCTACTTCTATTTCCGCTTTATCATCTAATACTTTAGGAGTAACTATTAGACCATTAGAACCATGATCTAATAAATCAAAATGTTCACTTGCACATTCTATTAAATATACATCTCTATAAATTCCACCATAAAAAGTAAAATCAGCCATCTGTGGATATACAGTTTCATTTTTTAAATTATTACTTTTTACCACTAACAAATTATCTTCTTTCAAATAATCAGTTAATTCAAACCTAAAAGTTGAATAACCTCCTTGATGATTACCTATGTAAGTGCCATTTAAATAAACATCACAGCTTTGTCCAACACCCCTAAATTCAATAAAACACTTTGGATTATCATCATTTACTTTATATTCAAACTCTTTTACATATGTTGCATAACCACGATAATAATCATCGCCACCATCTTGGCCATCAATATTGTTATAAGTATGAGGAAGATTAATTAATTCATACTTATCTTTAATAAAACAATTCACATTAACATCTTCTTTTAAAAAATACCAATTGTCATTAAATAATATCTTTCTCATACACCCTCCCTAAAATCTAAAATATCTTTTTGTATTATTAAAACAAATATCTTCAACTATTTTTCTTAGTTTTTTATCATCATCAGGAAAACGTCCTTGTTTCACTAATTTTCCAATATAGTTACATAAAACTCTTCTAAAATATTCATGTCTTGCATAAGAAATAAAACTTCTTGAATCCGTAAGCATACCTACAAAGCCAGGCAAATATCCTTGTAAAGAAAGACTTGTTAGTTGTTCATTCATTCCTGTGTAGTTGTCATTAAACCACCAAGCACTACCATGTTGAATCTTTGATTTAATTGGTCCTTTTTGAAATGATGCCATCACGGTATCAATTGCGACATTGTCATTAGGATTTAAAGAATATAATATAGTCTTTGGCAATTTATCATCTTTATCAACTAAATCTAAAAAGTTCGCAAGTTTATCAATACTAGCACTATCGCCAATATTGTCTCCTCCTGCATCAACCCCAACCTTTTCATATAAGAATGAACTATTATCTCTTTTAACACCATAATGTAATTGAGATACCCAATTTCTATCATGATATTGTTTGTTTAATTCATATAATAAAGCAGTTTTAAATTGTTCAACTTCTTTATTACTTAATGTTTTATCATTTAATCTATCTATAAAAATTCTTCTTATTTCTTCTTCGTTATATTTTTCATAAGGTACATAAGCCAAACCATGATCTGCCACCTTACAACCTACATTTTCAAAATAATCTAATCTATTATTTAATGCTTTTAGTAGATCATCATACTCCTTAATTTCAATACTAGCTACTTCAGCTAATTTATCTAAATATTGCTTCCAATTATCTTTTTCAATATTTAATACTTTATCTGGTCTAAATGCTGGATATACTTTAAAGCCCATATCTTCATTAGCCATCAATTTATGATAATTTAAATCATCAATTGGATCATCTGTAGTACAAACTACTTCAACGTTCGAATTTCTAATTAATTGTCTTGCACTTAAATCTTTTAGTTTTTCATTTACTAAATCCCAAACTTTTTCTGCACTATCTTCATCTAATACTTCATCAAAACCAAAATAATTCTTTAATTCCAAATGTGACCACTCGTATAAAGGATTACCTATAGCTAAAGACAAAGTTTTTGCCCAAGCCATAAATTTATCTTTATCAGATGATTTCCCAGTAATATGTTCTTCATCAATTCCAAAAGATCTCATTAATCTCCATTTATAATGATCACCACTTAACCATAACTCGCTGATATTATTAAACTTTTTATCTTCATAAATTTCCTTAGGAGATAAATGACAATGGTAATCAATTATTGGCATCTTTTTTGCATACTCGTATAATCTTTTAGAAACTTCGCTTTCTAATAGAAAATCATCTTTAATAAATTTCATATTGTATCCTTTCTACTTTAACTTCTTAAGCATTTCATCTACTTCTTCTTTACTTGGATTAGTTATTAATCCCCATTGATATAACCTTAATAAAGGTTTACTTCTAAGATATGTATCCGTCTTAGCCTTAAAAGCTACATCTGGGAATAATTCTTCAATTAATTTCCAAGCTTCTTGATGATACATTAAAGCTCCAACACGAGAATTAATGCTTAAGTTTTCTAAGTCTTCATTAAGATCTCCCATTATCAATGGATAAGGACTTTGAATATTTTTAATAAAACTTAATGCTCTATCAAACCAGGTTGCATAATCCTTATTTACAGTACCGCTTTTTGTTGTTCCTAAAGATAAGCCATGGTCACCTGTTACATAACAATGTATTTCATATGGATGCTTTTTTTCGGCTAAAGCTAATGCTAATTTTAAAGATTCACTTGCATTAACTAAACTATCTGCTTGATTTAAAAACATAAATACCGGTGGCATATCTTCATGTATCTTATTTAACAAATCTAAATTTTTCATTCCCAAAGAACTCATCATTTCATCAGAGATAGGTACATAGCCCAACAGTAGACACAGAGGTCTTAGTTTTCCTAATAACACACTTGATATAGCTAAATGAGCACCAGCTGAAAAACCAATTATACTTATTTTATTTTCATCTATTTTAAATTCTTCTGCATGATCTTTTAAATAATAGAAAGCATTCATTGCATCTTCTAATGCTGCATCAAAAACTTCTTCTTTAGCTACCTTTGGAGAGCCAAAATCTCCTTCTGTACAAGAATATTCCAAAACAAAAGTATTAAAACCTGCCTCATAGAATTGCTCAGCTACAGGCTTTCCTTCTCCTGGTGCACAATAGCGATATGCACCTCCTGGAAACACTAATATTGCTTCTTTAATATTTTTTTCATCATGAACAAAACATGTTAAAGTTGCGTTATTTGGTTCTAGTTTAATAACATTATTAACCATTATAATTTTGTCTCCCATCTATCGCACCACACCAAATCGTTCGCATGACCTTTAAATTGAGATTTACCTGTTATTTTTTCTACGCATGCTTTAATGTATTCCGGTTCTGATGCATAAGCATTAATAAATGTCTTTAGCTGTGGAACATTAAATAAATGTGTTGTGTAATTTAAAGAAATACCAATTGTAGGAACTTCATGAATATACCAAGGTATTTCATTGGAATGAGCAATAGTCCATTTTAATCTCACATTATCTTCTTGAGCATATCCTTGCATATTAATAATCAATAGTATTAAATCGCATTTTTTCTTTAGTTCTTCTGATGATTCTTTATCTTTTAATACAGACCATAAATTAATGTTGTTGTCTTTATTTTCTCTTTCTAAATCATAGAAGTTTTTATACAAATCTACCTCAAAACCAGCTTTCTCTAATTCTTCTTTGAATACCCATTTCATTGGATCTGTTTTAGCACTAATAGATGGTGGAGTAGATTCAATATAATACATTCTTATTCTTTTTCTTTCGCTAGGATTTATAGGCAATAAATTCTGTGTATCTTTTACCAATGTAATAGATTCATCAGCTGCTTCATAAGTCATATCATGATGTTTTTGACATCCTACTACATCTAAACCTTCTTCATCAGGGAAGACTAAATTATTTAAACCCAATTTAGCTTTTAGTCCTAAAATTCTATGTAAAGCATCATCTAGCCTTTCACTAGAAATCATTCCTGATTTAATTCCTTGTCTCATATATTCAAAATCTTCATCAGGATCATTAAAGTACAAATACATATCACACCCTGCAGCAATTGCAGCTGGTACTTGATAAGATCTAGGAGCCATAGCTGACATACCAGCCATATGTGAAGCATCAGTAGTCAACAAACCATTAAAGCCTAGTTGTCCTCTAAGTAAATCTGTTAATAATTCTTTAGACATTGTTGCAGGCATAATGTCTTTGTCAGTTAAGTTAGGATTTAGTTTCTTTTGATATGCTGGCTGACAAATATGACCAACCATCATTGATTCAACACCTGCATCAATCAAAGCTTTATATACTTTACCAAAAGATTCATCCCATTCTTGTACAGATAAATCATTACATCCAAGTAATAAATGTTGATCTCTTTCTTCAGAGCCATCACCTGGAAAATGCTTGGCACATGAAGCAATGCCTAATTTAGACATTTCATCCATATATGCCAAAGAATTCATAATGATATTATCAGGATCATCTCCAAAAGCTCTATTGTTTACAATTGTATTACGCCAATTAGATACAACATCACAAATTGGCGCAAAAGTCCAATTACATCCTACAGCCTTAGCTTCTTGTCCACCTGCTTTAGCCATTAAACGAGTAACTTTATCACCATTAGCTGCACCACATGCAGGACCTGGGGCAATATTAGTACCACCAATTATAGATTTACTTGCACCAGCTTCTATGTTGGCAGCTATAAGCATAGGTACTTTAGAATACTTCTGAAATAATCTATTTTGATTCCATGTTTCATGGGCATTAGCACCTTGCCATCTAAGGCCACCTGGATGATATTTTTCTACAGTCTTTTGAATTTCTTCTTCATTATCTTTAGAGATATTCATCACAATAAATAATTGTCCAATCTTTTCATCTTCAGACATATTATTAATCGTTTCATCTACCCATTTAATCTGTTCATCATTTAAATAGAAAGGTTTCTCTTTTAAATTAACCATTGCTCCTCCTTAAATTCTTGTATCCCATAATCCACAAAATGAATCAATTGGATCTTTTCCCTTAAAGGCATCAGCACCTTTACATAATTGATCAACTAATGCTTTGATTGTTGCATCATTCGAATCATATGTATTGATATAAGTTCTAACTTGTGGAATATCTGCAAGCATTGTTGGTTGATTTACACTTATGGCAATTACTGGAAGTTCAAATACATACCAAGGTATTTCTCCACCACCTTTTGTAAAACCAAAACCAGGTCTAGATACAGTTTGGAATCCTCCGGCAACATCTAATAATGTTATTACTAAATCTTGCTCAGCAACAAAATCAGCTATCGCACTCTTTCCAGCAAAATATACATTTAAATCAGGTTTTTTGCCTTCTTTCATTTCTTTGACCATTTTTTGCGCAGGATTTTCATATATTTCTACTTCAAAACCTCTAGTTTCAAGTTCTTCTTTTAATTTATCTGCTGGATTTTTAGATCCACCACCAAATCCGCTCATAATAAGAGAACTAATCCCGTTTGGAGAATCAACACCCTTTATATATACTATTTTTATTTTTTTATATTTATCCTTATTTAAAGGTAATACATCTTTATCTAAATATTTAACTAATGTTAAAGCGTCTTTATTAATTTCATCTCTTATTTGTTTTGCTTCAGGAAGATTTAATACTTTTTCTACTTCTTCTTGAGCAGGTACTATATCTTTTTTATCTTTTTTGTGTAAACCTAAATGTGCTTTTAATCCTATGATTCTATGTAATGCATCATTTAATCTTTCATCAGTTATAACACCATCTAAATAACCTTGTTTCATATAATTAAAATCTTCATCCATATCATTAAAGAATAAAAACATATCAACTCCTGCAGCTATACTTGCAGGTAACAAATCTTTTCTTTTCATGCGGCATGTTAATCCTGCCATATGACTTGCATCAGTTAATACCATACCATTAAAATTCATCTTACCTTTTAATAAATCAGTAACTAATTCTTTAGATAAAGATGCAGGCATGATATCTTCATCTTTAATATCAGGATTAAAATATTTTGAATAACTAGGAAGCATAATATGACCAGTCATGATTGCCTCTAGTCCATTGTCGATTAATGTTTGATAAACTTTACCAAAAGTTTCATCCCACTTTTCACATGAATAATCATTTACAGAATTAGCCATATGTTGATCTCTATCATCTAAACCATCGCCTGGAAAATGTTTAGCTGCACAAGCAAAGCCTTCATTTTCATGGGCACCCTTCATATATGCCAAGGCCATATCCGCAACTAAATTTTCATCATTGCCAAATGATCTTGTGGCAACAATTGGATTACGCCAATTCATATAAATATCACTAACTGGCGCAAAAGATAAATTACAGCCAACGGCTTTAGCTTCTCTATTTGATAAATATCCTAATTGTCTTGCATATTCTACATTTCTTGTCGCACCAATTTTAGCTTGACAAGAGATATTCGTACCATCTGAAAAAGCGCCATTTCCACCATTTTCTGTGTTACAAGCGATAATCAAAGGTATCTTTGAATTTTCTTGTAAGATACGATTTTGTTCATTAATTTCTTTACCACTTGCAGGATTATATCTAATACCACCAATATGATATTTGTTGACAGTCATTTTTAAATATTCTTCTTCTCTAGAAGAACCCATATTGAAAAATAATTGTCCAATCTTTTCATCTAAACTCATTGAAGAAATAGTGTCTTCAACCCATTTAATATCTTCATCATTTAAATAATAAGGCTTTTCTTTTAGATTAATCATGTTTCCTCCTGTTTTAAAATAGGTTACCTTAACAGGTAACCTATATATTATTAAGCAATTCCTGCTTCTTTTTTATACTCAATAGCTTCAGCAATTCTATCTTTTTCTGCTTTTCTTTTTCTAAATATATCTTCATTAGCTAAAAACACTAAGAAACCTACAAAGAATAACATATTTAATGCTGAAGAGTTAGCTTCAGAAAATTCCATTAAAGTTAAACCATAAGAGAAAATTCTAATTGTTAATGCAGCAACAATAATACCAATTGATTGATTAGATCTTCTACCTATATAGCCACCCAAAATCATTGGAAACATATTTCCTGCAACAACAGCACTTGAAGTTAAACCTAAGGAAGCTTGTAGAGACGTTGAATAAGAAGTAGCCATAACTCCAGCTACACAAACAAGTGCTCCTGCAAATGTATAACATAATACTGTATGTTTAAAAATATCTATACCACTATTTTGAGATATTAATTGTGATCCTTGAATAGCTTTTAGTTCATAACCAAATCTTGTCTTATTTAATAAGAAATAAACTATTATTGCGACAATCACAACAACAGCCATAATGAACCATGTAGCAGAAAGTATTTCAACACCAGGTTGACCAAATAGATTTAAACCAACTCCTTTTGTCATAGCGTATGGAATAACTTCAAGAATCAAACCCATACCAATACCTAATACCATTGGTGGTACTCTAAATGTTACAAACATCATTCCAGTTATAAAACCAAATAAAGCACCAAAACAAACCGCAAATATCATAATCCAAATACCAGATAAGCCCATTCTTAAAGCCAAAACACCACCGATAATGGTACCAGCTAATCTTTGTGCACCAAGGGATAAATCAAAACGACCACTTGATAAGTTAAAAGATAAAGCATAGGCGATAATTGCACTAATACCTGCGTTTCTTACAACTGATTTGACATCTAACATAGATGCAATAACATGCAATCCTTTATTAGAATATACAATTATTTCCATTAAAAGCCACATAATTAATGGAAAGGCAATTGTAAATAAAATATTCTTTAACGTCTCTTTTTTCATATATTTTCTCCTCCTTTTAGGAAGTAATATTCAAATTTGGAAGGGAGAACTAAGTCTCCCTTAAAATAACCAATAATAAATTAATTTAAACCAGCTTTGTTTAAAACATAATCAACATCAGCTATTTGTTGTAAAGCAGCATCGATGTCTTTATAAGTAACATTTGGATTTTCAGTAACCATTAATGGTTTTAAATCATCACTATTTAATACATAAGTTTCATGACTAGAATCTAATTTACCAACACCTGCGTAAGTTTCTGCATCTTTAACGATGAATGGACCAACACCTAATAACACAGCTTTGCCATTTTCCTTCATAGCATCATTACCGCCGTTTAATGCGTTGTATAATTCTAATGCGTTAACACCATCTGCAGGGCATACAGGGTTTAAGATACCAGCAGTTAATACTTGGTTGCCTAAACTATCTTTAGTTTCAAAACCAGTTTTTGAATAATCATCTAAGTAAATAGTACCAACGATTCTGATGTCTCTATTTTGTGCTTTTTCAATATCATCAATCATAGAAGTGAATAAGTTAAATGAAGCAACAGAAGCAAATGTATCATATTCACCAGTTTGAAGTTGAGCTTGAGCAGCTACAACTGCTTCATCCGGTTGAAGACCTGGATATAAGTAAATCTTAACGTCATCTCTACCAGTGTTTACTGGACCTGGTTCTTGTCTGTTTACTAATTCATCAATGCTCATATCATAAGTTAAACCATAAGCTTCTTGATAAGCTTCTAAGATAGCAGCTGTTGAATAGTAATGAGAAGCAGCCATTTGACCTACTGCAGCATAAGAATATAAGAAGATTGAATGAGGTTCGCCATCTGATAATAAGTCTTTGAATAAAACTTTATATTGATCAGCCATCTTGATTGGGTCAGCGCCACAATGACCAACGTTATATTCTAAATCAGCAACTTCTTCTGTTAATTTAGAGTTTTGTGTTACAAAATACATACCATATTCTTGGCATTTTCTAGCAGCTTGAGCAACTGGTTCTTGTTGAGTACGGAAATTAATAATACCTACACAATCAGCAGCATAAGCTTGGTCAATGAAATCCATAAGAGCATTATCATCGTTGATTCTTTCAGAGAATAAGAATTCCATATTGAATAATGGAGCTAATTCTTCTTCAAAATAACGTCTTTGAATTTCCCAAGTTTCACCTTCAAAAATAGTAGCAACGCCAATTTTGTATGGTCCAGCAGCAGTGTTTCCACCTTCGCCACCACCATTTCCACCTTCGCCTGAGCCATTGTTACAGCCAGCAAGAGTGAAAACAACTAACAATGAAAGTAAAATAGTTAATAGTTTTTTCATTTTATTCCTCCTATTTAAAAACTATAATTTATGGTTAAACAGCATCATCCTTCTGGTGCTGGTAAACCCTTAGGTCTTTGTTGAGCAGTCATAACTAAGATTAAGAAGATAACACCTCTAACTGCTTGAACAATTGTAGAGTCGACACCAATCATAACTAAACCTTGATTAAGTGCACATACAGTAAGTGAACCAACCAAACCAGTATAAGCAAATGATTTAGATCCACCAAAGATTGACATACCACCAAGTACAATCGCAAGTAATACGTCGTTATTTAAACTACCTAATGATTGGTTAGATAAAGAACCTGCTCTTTCTATTGCCATAATAGATGCTAAACCAGCACCAACTCCAGCAATGATAAAGGCAATCATTAAATATTTGTTTTTTTCAATACCAGTTTGAAATGCATTTTCATTATTGGTACCAATTGTCTTTAAAGATCTACCAATAGCAGTAAAATGGAATAATATTATACAAATTACAAAGAATATAACAAAAGCAATGATTGAATAATTATTATCTGATAATCTAACAACCAATTCATAAGGAACACCTAAGTTACCACCCTTTAATACTGAGTCGGCAATCGCTTTTAATAAAACCATCATAACGATTGTTACTTGCATAACTCTTACACCAAATACTGTAGACAAGATAACTGAAATAATCATAATGCCAACAGCAATTAAAATTGCGCTTATCAACATTAATGGAAAATTACCAGTAGCATTATAAATCAATGCAGCAAATACTGCAGTTAAAACAGTAGTGGCACCCATTGCAATATTGATATTGTTTGATGCATAAATAAATGAAGCACCTGTTGCAACTGTAGCAACTATTATTGCTTGTTGAAAAATGATTTTTAATATTCTTGGATTAGTAAATTTACCATTTGTTATAATTGAAAACAAAACAACAATGGCCAACAAAAATACAATCGGTAATAATTGACTAAACCATCTTTGTTCAGTCATTCTTTTAACATTAGTTAGAAAGGAAACTTTTTCTTCAACATTTTCATGTAGTTCAACTTTTTCAGACATATTAATCCTCCCTAAATCATGTAATTAATCAGATCATGTTCTGATAAACCATCTTTTCTTAATCTTTCAGCAGTAACTTTTCCATCTTTCATCATTAAGATTCTATCTGACATACCAATCAATTCAGATAATTCTTCAGAAATTAAGATGATAGATTTGCCTGCTTTTTTCATATCGTACATTAATTGATACATAGCAGCTTTAACACCAACATCAATACCTCTTGTAGGACAGTCTAATATTAATATTTGTGAATCAGAAGCTAACCATTTACCAATAACGACTTTTTGTTTATTACCACCAGATAATGTATTGACTTTATAATTTTTACCAGCACATTTAATTGATAAATCTTCAATTTGCTTATCAACATATTTACTTTCTTTTCTAAAAGAAATAATACCTGGTATTAATTCGTTCAATTTATAACCAGTAGAGGCAATATTTTCAGCAATCGTAGCACTCAAGCCCAATGATTCTTGGTCTCTATTTTTAGATACATAACCAATTCTATTTTTTATAGCTGTTTTAGGAGAAGTAATTTTTTTACCATCTCCAGTTACAACTTCACCATCAACAACTTTATCAACACCAAATAGGGCTCTGCCAACTGTATGCATACCACAATGAGATAAACCACCAATACCTAATATTTCACCTTTATGTAATTCAAGATTAAAACATAATAAATCTTGCATTGTTGTGATATTATTGGCCTTTAATACTATTTCATCATCATATGGATCTGTATCATTACGATAATAATTACCTTGTAGTTCTCTACCAACCATCATTTGTCTAATCTTATTAGGTTCATATTCAGATTTATCTAATGTTCCAATTAAAACACCATCTCTTAAAACCGTTAATTTATCACAATGTTCCATCATTTCATCTAAGTCATGTGAAATAAATAAAACAGATTTGTCTTCAGATTTCATCTTCTTTAAAACTCTATATAAGAATTCTCTTCCTTCAAAAGATAAAGCTGTAGATGTTTCATCAACAATCAATAATTCAGGCTTCCAATATAGACACTTTGCAATTTCAATAATCTTTCTTGCTTGCATGTCTAATGTAGTTGTTCTTTGACTAGGCTTAAACATTTCATCAAGTTCTAATTCTTCTAATAATTTCTGTGCAGCATCTTCCATATCAGATTTATCTACAAACAAGCCTTTTTGGAACATTTTTTCATGCCCTAAAAAGATATTTTCAGCAACAGTGATATTAGGAATGCTACCTGCTTCTTGCACAATCATACCGATATTGTTTTCTTGTGCTTCTAACATTGTGCTAGGCTTCCATTCCTTACCTTTGTAGTACATATGACCACTAGTTGCTGGCTGCATACCCGCAATTATAGATGATACTGTAGATTTGCCAGAGCCATTTTCGCCAATTAATCCATAAACATAACCTCTTTCAACTGCAAAAGAAACGTCTTTTAAAGCAACGGTTACGCCAAAGTTTTTATGAATGTTTTCAACTCTAAGTAGTTCTTCTGCCATAGATAAAACTCCTTTGTTATTTAATTCAAATATATCGTAAGCGTTTACATTTGTATATTGTCATGTATATTTACTTATATTGCAATTCGTCCATGGACTATTTATAATATAAATATGCAGTTTGATGTAAGATCTGGCTCAATTCTTTTTAAACATACAATTGATGAAAATCCTAATCCTAATGAAGAAAGGTTCAAACCTCATAAACACGAAGATACTTATGAACTTTTTTACTTTATAAGTGGAGATGCAAATTTTAATATTGATGGAAAACAAATTGAACTAAGAAATGGATTTCTTTTGTTAATTAAACCAGGAATTGTACATAATTTGATTCTTAAATCTAATAAGCCTTATGAAAGAATTACAATAAGATTTGCTGATCATGAAATTCCTAGACAAATAAGAGCAGAATTAAAAGACACAGATGATTCTTTCTTTGTAAGGAATACCCAGCTCTCTGATGAATTAATGAGACTGGATGTTCACTATTCAAGTATGGATGAAGATTGGATACTTTACACTTTTAGAAATTCTTTGAATGTTATTCTTTCTTATCTTGTTAATTATCATGCAATTGAAAAACCAGAATACGCTCCTGAAGACATTAAAAACATCCTCGAATACCTTGATGATAATTTGTTTTCTATTGATTCAATTTCAACAATCTGTAATGATCTGCATATGTCTAGATCCGCGCTTTGCAAAAAATTTACTGATGGATACGGTATCCCTATTATGACTTACGTTAGAGTAAAAAGATGCCTTCACGCCAGTACCCTTATTGATAAAGGCGCAAAACCTACAGAAATCTATAAAGAATGTGGTTTTAACGATTATCCATCATTTTATCGTGCATATAAAAAGTATTTGAGAAGGCCACCATCTTATAAAAGACTTTAAAATCTATTAAATATAAGTACCTCATTTCTTCAATTTTGTACTTGTTTTTTGTAAATACTTCAGTGTTATAATGAAAACAACTGAGGTATTTTTTATGGATTATTCAATAGAAAATTTTGAAAGAAAACACAATAAAATTATTTGTATTGATTCTGATGGTACGATGATTGATGCAATGAATGTTAAGCATGATAAATGCCATGGACAAACATTTATTGAAGTTTTTGGTCTACAAGATCATGCAAATAAAATGCACGAGATATGGGATAGCATAAATCTCTATGAAAAATCTAGAGGGGTAAATAGATTTATTGCCATTATTGAAATGTTTAACAGAATTGATGGCGAGTACCTTGATGTTAATAAAGAAGAATTAGATGCTTTTAAAAAATGGGTTGATAAAGGCGATTTATCTCACAAGGCAGTAGTTAAGGAATATGAAAAACACCCTACTGCTTTACTTTCTAAAATTGTTGAATGGTCATATGAATTAAATCAAAGAATATCTAAATTAACACCTCAAGATAAACCTCCGTTTGATAACGGAAAAGAAGCTTTGCAGTATGCTTTAAATAAAGTTGATATTGCTATTATTAGTAGTTCTAATATGGCTGCAATAGTCGAAGAGTGGAAGGCTCACGACTTGATTCAATATGTAGATGTTATAACTTCTCAAGAAGTAGGTTCAAAGAATAAATGTATAGCAACTATGCTTACTAAAGGCTATAAAAACACTGATATTTTAATGATTGGTGATGCTTACCCTGATGTTGATGCAGCTGAAGAAAATAATGTTTATTATTATCCGATTCTTACTAGACACGAAGCTGAAAGTTGGCAAGAATTCATTGATAAGTATTTTGATATTTTCTTAAATGGTGAATATGATTTGGTTCAAAAAGAGTTGATGGAAAAATTTGAACATAATTTTGTGCAAGTCTAAAAATTAGTATTATTTATAATTTCAAACATAATAATTGCTTTATTAATTATTTTTTTATTTGAATATACTTTTTGTTTTATTAATTGGTTTATATGCTCTAAAAAATCGTTATTCACTTTATGATATGATTATCTTTAAGAAAAGGAGAAGTACTATGTCTAGATATGATACTGATTATACAAAAATGGGCCTAGCTACTAGAGCTATTAAAGTTGGAGAAGCTAGAGAACCTATTACTAAAGCTTTAAATACCCCTATTTTTGAAACTTCATCATATGGTTATGAAACTGCAGAAGAATATGATGAGATGTTAAAAAGAGGAGCTGATTGGGAAGAGGATCTATTTATCTATTCAAGAACAACAAATCCAACAACTGATGCAGTTAGAAAAAAAGTTATGGCTTTAGAAGGAAGTGAAGATGCGATTATATGTAGTTGTGGTATGGCAGCTATATCTAATGCCTTGCTATCTAATTTAAATGCAGGTGATCATGTTATATGTTCAGACGATACATTTATGTGTACTTCTAGTATGTTTGCAGATATTTTACCTGCAAAAGGAATTGAAACTTCTAGAGTAGAAATATTAGATATTAAAAACATTGAAAAAGCAATGAGACCTAATACAAAAGTGGTCTACTTAGAAGTTTTATCAAACCCACAGTTAAAACTTGCCAACTTACCTGCTATAGCTCAAATTGCTCATAAACATGGATGTAAGTTTATTGTTGATAATACATTTTTATCGCCAATTGTTTTAAAACCTCTTCAACTTGGTGCTGATATAGTTGTGCATTCGGGTACTAAGTATTATGTAGGACATGGTGATGCGTTGTGTGGTATTGTTGCAGGATCAAGACAAGATATGGATAAAGTTCGTTATTACTATGATAATTTTGGTTCACATATTTCTCCATTTAATTCTTGGTTATTATTACGTAGTATTAAAACTATGCCTCTAAGAGTAAAACAACAATCAGCAAATGCTCTAGCATTAGCTAAATGGTTTGAAACTAGAGATGAGGTAGATTTTGTAACTTATCCAGGACTTGAATCACATAAGCAACACGAACTTGCAAAACAAATGTTTGAAGATGGTGTCTTTGGTGGAATGTTGTGTGTTCACCTTAAAGGTGGATATGAACAAATGTGTAAATTTGTTGATGCAACAAAAATACCTCCAGTAGCTACAAGCTTAGGAGATGTTGTTACACTGGTCTTCCCTAAATCTGCATATAACAACCTGATTCGTATCTCTACTGGTTGTGAAGATGTTAATGATTTAATCGCTGACTTTACACAGGCGTTTGAACAAATGTAATGTTAAAAGACAATGTTGAACGTATCGACATTGTCTTTTTTTATGTAATTTTTTATTAAAAAATTATCTGATGGTCCAAAATGATGCATTTTTTAATAAATTGACTATCCAAAATGATGCATTTTTTAATAAAACCCTTATAATACAGATTTTCCATTATTAAAAGTTAAGATATATCCTACGCATTCATTTACATCATGATAGTTATTATAAAAAGAAAACAAGCTATTAAGCTTGTTCATCTGATGAAGTCTCTTCAGGTTCCTTCATAAATGTTTGTCTCATTAATTCGTTTTCTTTTTTAACTTTTTCAGCTTCTGCTCTTGCTTCTTCAGCTTCTTTTTGAAGACGCTTAGCCTCTTCTTTGGTTTCTTTTTCTTTAGCTTTTAATTCTGCGTTTCTTTCTCTTTCAACTCTTCTAATGTTGCTAGAAAGTCTCATAGATAAAATAAATAGAATTAGTCCAGCAAACACAGCACCAACAGCCATTGCTATTGTTTTAAGTACTGACATTGAACTTTTCACAATTGTATTAGATACAAGTGCCATTAAAATCTCTTTCTTTGTCCAGTATGTACCAAGTATCACAACAATACCACCGACAACTAGAATGAGTGCTGCATATCTTAAAATACTTCTTAATAATTTCATAGTATATACCTCTTTTTACATATTTATTATAAAACACAATCGTTAATCTTTCATAAAAGATTTGTTATAGTTAAATTAATAAGAGGTATTTATGTCTATAATAAGTTTACTAGTAAATAAAGTTTTTTCAGATGGTGATAATAAAAGAGATGAAAATTTATCTACTCCTAATAATATTGTTTGCTATGATGATATTGTTTATGGAAGTGATACAAAAAATAATGTTTTAGATGTATATAGACCAAAAGACAACAACGAAATACTACCAGTTATTGTTTCTGTGCATGGCGGTGGTTGGGTATATGGTAATAAACAAAGATATCAATACTATTGCATGGATTTAGCTTTAAGAGGTTTCGTAGTTATTAATTTTACTTATCGCTTAGCTCCAAAACATAAATTTCCTAAACAACTAGAAGATGTTTGTAAAGTATTTGAATGGTTAATAGAAAATAAAGAAAAATATAATTATGATTTAAATAGATTATATGCTGTAGGTGATTCTGCAGGTGCCCATTTATTAACTTTGTATTGTAATTTATATACTAATTCAAAATATGCATATAACTTTAATTTTAAAGCTCCTATATTACCAAGAGCTATTGCTTTAAATTGTGGAGTATATGATGTATATCCTGAAAAAGGAATTATAAAATACTTAATAAAAGATTTTGTTTCGAAAGATAAATTAGATTTAATTGATCCTTTAAAAAATATGAATAATAAATTTCCTAAAGCATATGTAATGACTGCAATTCAAGATATGCTTAAAAATGATTCAATTTTATTAATAAAAAGATTAGCTGAATTAAAAATAGAAAATGAGTACCACCTTTATGATAATGATACTCATGATCTTGCACATGTATTTCATTTAAATATAAGATCATCAGATGCAATTAAATGCAATGATGATGAATGTGAATTCTTCAAGAGAAATTAAAAGCCTTCGAATTAACGAAGGCTTTAACTTATTAACTTAATGAATCAACAATTGCCTCGATTGAAGCTTCAATACCCTTTACAACATCATCAGTTGAAAGTGACGCTGTTTCTTTTTTGTTCATTACTTGTTCATGAATGAATGGTACATGCATGAATCCACCAATAGTATTAGGGAATTCTTTTTCAATGTGATGACGAACTCCATACATTAAGTGGTTACATACATATGTGCCTGCAGTATTTGAAATAGCAGCAGGAACATTTGCTTTTTTCATATATTCAACCATCTTCTTTATTGGAAGTGTTGAGAAATATGCAGCAGGTCCATCAGCAACTACTGGTTGATCTACTGGTTGATTTCCTTCGTTATCTGGAATTCTACCATCATCACAGTTAATTGCGATTCTTTCTGGTGTCATTTCATATCTGCCACCAGCTTGACCAATCAATAATACAGCATCAGGGTTTTCTTTTTTCATTGCTTCATAAACTGTATCAATAGCTTTACCAAAAACTACTGGTACATAACATTTAACAACTTGGGCACCCTTAATCTCTTCTTTTACCAACTTTACTGCTTCTTGAGCAGGATTTATGCTTTCGCCACCAAAAGGTTCAAAGCCTGTAAGTAATATCTTCATTTAGTGTGCTCCTTTATTTAATTAAAACGCTAAAGTTAATAGTAATACAACATGCACAACCAACATACAGATTGCGAATGGAATTTGAGACTTGATTACAGAATATTTATTCTTAGTTTCAAGAAGTGCAGCTGGAACGATATTGAAGTTTGCAGCCATTGGAGTACATAAAGTACCACAATATGCAGCTGTTAAACCTAAAGCACCAACGACAACTGGATTAGCACCTTTAGAGATTAGGAATGGAACACCAACACCAACCATGATTACTGAGAAAGCAGCAAAACCATTACCCATAATCATTGTGAATAATGCCATACCTAAACAGTAAACGATACAAGCGATTAAGATGTTTCCTTCAGGAACTACCATTGATACATAGTGAGCAATAGCATCGCCAACACCAGCAGCTGTAAATAAAGCACCTAACGCTGCTAATAATTGTGGAAGAATACCTGTAGTAGATACATTATCCATTAATCTAGTACCATCAACAGCAGCATATTTAGGAGAAGCCTTAGTTAATAATAATGCAGCAATTAAGGCTATAACACCAGCAAAACAAACAGCGTTGTTTGGTGTTAACCAACTTAATGCTTCAACCTTAGTTCCTAAAGTAGCACCAACAACAGCTACTAAAGCAATACATGCAGCTGGAATAAAAATCTTATATCCTAATTCATCAGCATGTTTTCTAACTTCTGCTGGATCTGGTACATCGTTTTTAGATTGAACAACACCGCTAACAGCAGTTAAGCAAGCCATAATAACAATAGCAGCACCTACTAACCATTTAGGAACCCATGGACCAGCAGCAAAAGTAAAAGCGAGTAAGAACCAAAAAGCTGCAGTAGTTAACTTTTTAGAACAGCCCTCATCTTTTAAAGCTTTAACACCAACTAAAACAAAAACTAAAGCAATAAGGCAATAAAATATTTCAGAAATTATTGTTGCAGCATTCATTATTTATTTCCTCCTTTACTAGCTTGTTCAAGCTGTTTGTCTAACCATAAGTTTCTAGCAATACCTAATACCATTGAAATAACAGCAACAGGAATTGACCATTTAGCGATTTGTAAAGCATCAACATCATAGCCTAAACTAACTAAAGTAGTAACGATTAGTAATGTTCCTGAAGAACCCATGAAACAGTTCTGAGCAAAGAAGTTACCATAGTTCTCAGCTCCCGCAGAGGCACCTCTAATCATGTCGGCCATTTCATCATTTAATTCGCCATATTTAGCTACAGCAGCACCTTCAGCCATAGGAACAACAACTGGACGTACAAATTGTGGATGTCCACCAAGTCTGATAGAGAATGCAGCAGCTAAAGTTCTGATTGCTTCATAAATAATGATAACTCTACCAGCAGTTGCAGATTTAATACTGCGAATGAAATCAATAGCTTTTTCTTTTAAGCCATATCTTTCACAGATACCGATTGCAGGTAATGTTAATACGAATAGTGTGGCATATCTATTGTTAACAAATGAATTACCTAAAGTAGTTAGGATGTCCATAATGCTCATGCCACCAACTAAACCGGTAACGATACCAGCTAATACTACAGTTGCGATTGTATCAAACTTTAAAATAAGACCAACAACAACTATAGCAACACCTATTAGTCTAATAAGCATATATTTTATTCCCCTTTCGTGAATATATTAATTATAGTACTTAAAAACTATGATTGCAAATTATTACAATCTTTATGAAAATTTTTTCATAAATGATATTTTTAATTAATTTTCTTATTTATCAGATTCTTTTTTGTTTCTTTTATCTACTATAAAAGCTGCATCTAATACATGATTCATTATATTTTCTGTCTCTTTTTGATCCTTATTAGTTAACTTCATCAATTCATTAATTGTCCAGCTATGTTTCTTCATCAATAATTTAGGATATATTCTTAATTCATCTAATAATTGTTTAAACAAATAAGCAATCATAATCAAAGGAATGCTTACTAATACTTTCCATAAAGAAAAATCAACAGTAAACTTTCCATCTTTAATAAACAACAAGAAAAACAACACTACCATTATTAAACTTAAACAAAACGAATAAAAGATAATATCAAATCTAGGACTTTTATAACTAATAATCTTTATAGGTTTAGTATAGTCGTATTTTTTAGCTTTATTCATACTCCTTATTATATAACAAATAATAATTCTTCCGTTTTTCTTAGATTGTTGTATTATTTAAACAAAGGAAAAGTTTATGATAAATATTGATAAAGGTGTATCGATAATCTTACATGATTGGTTAAATGTTAGTAAAGATGAATTAATTCATTTCATTACTGATGAGACTCATTTAAAAGAAGCTGAAGCTATTTCTAAATGGGCTAATGGTGCTGATGCCATTTTAAAAACAACAATTCTTCCATCACACCTAATTCAAAATGGTGATGTGATTGAAAGTATGGTTGATATCTTATCAAATGAAGATGTTATTATTGGCGCAACTGATTTTTCTTTTATTACTACTAACGCTGTAAAAACAGCAGTAAAAAGAGGCGCAAGATTCTTATCATTACCTCTTTCTTGTACAGATGGTACTTCATTATTAGAAAATGATTTTGTGCAAATGAGCCCTAAAGAAGCTCAAAAAAATGCGAATAAATTATTAAAATACATGACAGGCGCTGATATAGTTAGAGTTACAACTAACTTAGGTACTGATTTAAGTTTTTCAATTAAAGGAAGAATACCAGGATCTTTTTGTGGAAACGCTACTAGAGCTAAGATGATCACTTCCGCTTCTTTTGAAGTATATGTTGCACCTATTGAAGATACAATGAATGGCATATTATATTTAGATGCTTCTTTAGGTTATAAAGGGATTGTGAATAAACCAATTATCTGTGAATTTAAAGATGGAGTTATGATATCCGCAAAATCTGAAGATGATGGTGCACAAAGATTATTAGATTATATGGATTCATTTAATGATAAGACAATGTATAAACCAGGAGAATTTGGAATTGGTTTAAATAAGCTATCTAAAGTTAGAGGAGTCTGTTATATAGAAGATGAATCGGTATATTCAACCTTCCATCTAGGAATGGGAAGAAATATTGCTTTAGGTGGAGTACAAACAGCTGCAGGACACTTTGATATAGTGACTAATAAACCTAATATATATGTTGATGACATGCTAATAATGAAACAAGGAGAGATATTTATATAAATATCTCTTTTTTTATAAAAGATAATAAAATTTTACTTCTTACTCTATACTATATAGATTATCATTAACAAGTAATGCATCAAGCTACCCAGCATTATAAAACAATGAAATAATTCATGATTATTAAAATATTCATTCTTTAAAAAGCGAGGTTTAAGTGCATAAATAATTGCCCCTACACTATAAAATATTCCACCTATCAATAATAATAAAAATCCACCTAAAGATAATTTAGAAATGATTTCAGGTAATGCGAATATACATAACCAACCCATAAATAAATATATTAAAGATGAAAGATATTTTGGACATGTAACCCAGAAAGCTTTAAAGATTATTCCAATTAAGGCAATACTCCATATCGCAATAAGTAAATTTGTTCCTAAAGAATTATTTAAAGTTATTAAACATATAGGTGTATATGTACCAGCTATAAGAATAAAGATAGACATATGATCAATTTTCTTTAGTATTTTATTAAATCCATGTGAGATATTAAATGAATGATAAGAAGCACTAGCTCCATATAATAAGATCATTGACAACATATAAACACTTAATGGTATTAAGTTTAAAGTTGAAATACCATCATGTACAGCTTTAATTAAGATTATAGGCATTCCAATAATCGCTAAAACAAACGCAACAAAGTGTGTTAAAGCACTTATTGGTTCTTTTGCTTTAAAGATGTAATAATCGTTTATTTTAAAGAAGTCTTTTATTGTCATAATTCAGTTATTTTCTATCCTTTAATCGGTTATTTAATATCCTTTACTTAAATATATCCGTTTTTAAATAACCTGTCAAGCGTTATTAATTGACTAATTATATACAATTAGATATATTTAAATTATGAAAAACCAATTAGACAAAGAAAGACTAGCTCTATTAAAAAGCTTCGTTTTACCTAAATATCAAGACATTCCTGATGTGGGTTTATATTTAGATCAAGTTGTTAAATATATTAATGCTTATTTTTTAGATTTTCCTGACATGCAAATGACACCATCTATGATTACTAATTATGTTAAACACAAGATAGTATCTAAGGTATCTAAAAAAACTTATAGTCGAAATCAAATAGCTCACTTTATTATTATTGCGGTTACAAAAAGTGTGCTTTCACTAAATAATATTTCATTATTGTTTAAATATAATGATGATGACTTTGAAAAATTCTATAATTCTTTTGTATCCCTTTTATATGATTATCTACAAGCAATCGACACAAAAATTAAGATTGATAATTCTCAATCAATGACAGTAAATGTTGTATCGACTGTTGCACATAAAATGTGTCTAGATACTTATTTCAATAATTTAGAAAACTAAGCTTCATAAGAAGCTTAGTTTTAATAAATATTTTTAGCAAGTTTTATATCCTTTTTATAAATGAAATATAAAGCAAAAATTCCAACAAAAGAATATATAGCACTTAAACTTATTGTAAGCATTACTTTCTCTAAATGAAGCAAGAAATATAAAACTACAATTAAACCAATATTCAATAAAGCAAAAGCTATTGAATAAATAAATCTAAAATTATTCTTGACTACTTGCATCTCGTTTAGCCAATTTAGTTTTGGCTTAACTAAGTCAAATATTATTAATGCACCATGACAAACACAATATGGTATAACTACAAATAGACTCATCAAAATATATTTAATTGGAAATACCAATAATACAACCGCAGTAACTGAAATTAGTATAAATGATGTAAGATTTATTAAAATATCAGGAACCATCTTATAGATAACTTGTTTATAAAAAGGTACTGGAATGTATTTCATAAAGCTAGCATCACTACCATCTTTTGAGATTGCAACATTACTAACAAAAGAATACATTGTTGTAAAAAGTACTATAGCTAAGAAAACAAAATAAATCATATCTTCAAATGTAGGATCAAGATATGCAGTATTTAATAATTCTTTTACATCGCCTCCATAACCTGATTTAAAACCAGAATATGTAATAATAAGCATTAATACTGGCATAACAACACAAGGAAGTATTAGTTGCATCAAATATACTGGTTTTCTTAAATATACTTTTATTTCTTTTAAGACATATGAAGATAATAAACCATTTGATTTATATGCTTTAGTCTCATCTAGTTTTTTGTTAGAAATACCTGAACTTGAAAATAGCGATCCTAGCATTCCTCTATAATATAGTTTTTGTGAAAACATTATCAGCAAGATATAAGCAGCTAGTGATATTAAAATCATAATAAGTAAAGAAATGATATTTTTATCAATTAATACTTTTATACTTAAACCAATTGTAAAGAAATATCTTTCAAACATCGTTACTAAACCATTTGCACTATTTATTAAGGCATAAGGATCTTCGCTTGTGCTAGCTCTTGAAGAGAATAATGATATACTCATCGCAAAACAAATAGATAGTAACATCGTAACTATTTGAACAACATTCTTATTTCGAATACCCTTAGTAAAACTCATAATAAGCATTATGATAAAACAACCAATAATCAAAGGTATTATTGGCATTATCAAAAGCATTAATAAAAGCAAAATATAATAAACAAAGCTTTGATTTGTTTTTACACCAAAAACAATCATTGGCCCTAACAATATCGCAGCTTCTTCCAAATATTCATAAGCTAATAAAGTATTTAATTTAGAAGCTAAAACCTCCATCGGTTTTAAAGGAAGAGGTAAAACAGAAATATTATCTTTAGAAAAATAGAATATGCTTATGGTACTAAAGATTGCAGTAATCAACATTAAAAAGAAACAAATTGTTACAGCATAGCCAATAAACACATTTTCTTGATTAATGCTTAATAATAAATCGATGATTTCAATCGATAAAAAAGAAAATGTTCCAATTACATATACAACTAAAAAAGCATACAAAAGATAACGTAGAATATTACTGCTTTTTTTAGAATTCGATTGAAAATTAGTTAAACTAGTCTTAATAAAGACTTTAGTTAAAGCAATAATATTTTTAATCATTTTCTGTTATCTCCAAGAACAACTCTTCTAAAGAACTATCCTCTTTAAAAGTATTTCTCATTTCTTCTAGTGTTCCTACAAATAATAATTTTCCTTTATTAATAATACCTACTCTATCGCATATCTTTTCAGCTACATCTAAAACATGCGTCGAAAAGAAAACACAATTACCATTATCCGCATGACTTCTCATCATCTCTTTTAAATCAAAAGAGGAACGAGGATCTAGACCCGTCAAAGGTTCATCTAATATCCAATTCTTCGGATCGTTTAATAAACAACCACAGATAATAATTTTTTGACGCATACCATGTGAATAAGATTCAATGCGATTATTTAAAACATCATCTATACCAAAACGCTTTGTTAACTCTTGGATTCTTTCTTTACGATTTTCTACTTCGTAAATATCAGCCATAAAGTTTAAGTATTCTATACCTTTTAAACTTAAAAACTGATCTGGATTATCAGAGACATAACCAAATGATTTTTTTGCTTCTATCGCTTGATTTGTTATATCATATCCATCAATTAATATACTTCCTTCATCTATACCAAGTATTCCTGTGAGCATTCTAATACTTGTTGATTTACCAGCACCATTTGGACCTAAAAAACCAAAAATCTCTCCATTGTTTATTGTTAAATTTAAATCTGAAACAGCTTTTTCGTTCTGCTTATAGGATTTAGAAACATTTTTAAATTCAATCATATCAGTACCTCCTACATAATATTATCATTAGACATTGTTTTCTTACATATATAGTATCTTTGTTGGTATCGTCATAAGTTTATATTTATAATATAGAAAAAGGAGAAATAAATATGCAAGTAACATCTTTTAATCCAATATATGGTAGCAACAACATTAAAGAAGCTTTAAATTTTTTTGAAAAATTAGGCTTTAATCAAATTCATGATTTTTCTTCAGAGGGTTTTGAATTAAAAACTTTAGAAAACTCACAAGGATTTAGAGTTGATATTATTAATAATGATTATATTCGTGAAAATAATATTAAAGGTTATTTTGCTGTAAGAATTAATGTAGATGATATTAATGAAGCTCTAGATTTCTTTAAAGAAAACAAGGCTGAACAAATAATGCCTTTATTTCAAGAAGGAGATTCAAGAATCTTAACCGCCCTTAAAACAGCAAATAACGACATCTATTATTTAATACAACACATTAAATAATAATTACATCTTGTTTTAAATAAAATACTAAAACACCATTAGAGAATAAGATTAAATTTAATTATTAAAAATATAATTAATATTTCATCATAGAAAAATAAAAGTATTATAATTAGGTTGTCAATCTTAATTAAAAGCATTGAGGGGGTAAAAATGGAGAGAACAAAGGAACAGAAAACACTAAATATTTTTGCGATTATTGAAATGGTTGCCGGTATTGTTGGTTTAGTTATTGGAATAATGATGTTTGCTTTAGGTGGTGCTGTGTTTGGTTTTTCAAGTGAACTCATTACTGAAACTGGCGCTACTGCTGAACAAGTTAATCAAATTGGTGGATTATTCTCTGGCACTGGCCTAGCTGGTATTATTACAGCTATACTACATATCGTAGCAGGTGTTTTAATGAGAAAAGCTGTTAATGATCCTACTAAATATAAGGGTGCTCGCACACTAGTTATGGCTAGTATTGCACTAGCTATAGTTGGTTTGATTTTATCAATTATTTCAAAAGATTCTCAAACAATTGTAAACAATCTTGTTTCACTATTAATTGATGGTTATGTATTTACATTACTAAACAAAATCAAAAATAGTGTTGAAGCTTAATTAAAATTTTTAAACAAACAAGTTAAAACCGCATTATGACAATGCGGTTTTATTATATGCTATTTTAATTATTTGCTTATGTATTAAAATAGACCAATTATTACACCTATGAAGGCTATAATAAACGAACCAAACAGGCAGTAATATATACCATTTTTATATTTCTTCATTATTCTATACATTATGAATGTTACAAGTAATGGTACTAAGTTTGGTAAGATACCATCAAAGATACTTTGAAGAGTAAATGATTTAGCAGCAGCTGTTTCTGTTGCTTGTACATATACCCATTCTGGTTTTAGTTTTAATGATACTGTTGTAGAAACCATTGCAGCCATAACCATCATACCAACGATTGTTGCACCATCAACAAACTTTTGGAATAAGTCTGAGCTCTTTAATCTTGCAACTAATTCAACACCATATTTATAACCATATTTCAAGAAGTACCATCTAGTACCCCATGCCAAACAGAAGTTAGCAATAGTATAAATAACTGGACCAGCAACATTACCATTGATTGCTAAACCTGCACCAATAGCTGAGAATAATACTCTAAATACTCCTTGGAATACTGAGTCTCCAATACCAGCTAAAGGACCCATTAATGCAGCTTTTGTTGAAGAAATCATCTTTACATCAAAGTTATCATCGTTTGCATTTTCTTCTTCCATCGCAAGAGCAACACCAATTATTAAGTTTTTAAAGAATGGGTGTGTGTTGTGGAATTCTGTGTTTCTAACTAATGCTTCACGATATTTCTCTTCTTCACCTTCATAAATTTTCTTTAAACCTGGAATTTCAGAATATAAGAAACCTGGAGCATTATAGCTCTTATAGTTGAATCCACCCATTGATGCAAATGATCTAAAGAATATTTTTCTTAAGATTGAATCATCTAATACACCTTTGTGTGCTTTTGATTCATCAAATTGTAAACCAAGACCTTCATCTTTAGTTGTGATTTGGTAAATAATCATAGCTAAAGCTAAACCAATTAAAGCAATAGACATTGTATTCATCTTTAAATAAGTAGATAGTACAAAACCTATTACAAAATAAGGCCATCCTTTTTTAATACCTAAAGTATTAACAATTGATGCTAAACCGATAGCTGGAAGAAGTCCTGCTGCTACAGATAATCCTCTTGTAATCCATTGAGGAAGATTTTCATAGAATGTAGAAATTACTTCTGAACCAGCAAACAAGCCAATCGCAGTAGGTAAGAAATATTGAATGAATGCTCTAGTGAAAATGCACATCAAGGTATAGAAAGTAATTCCTCTTTCGTTTGCCTCTTCAGCACATTTTTCCATTCTAACTACCCAAATTTGGTTTAAGTTAGTTACAACATAGTTTAATTGTTGAACTATCAAGCCAATTGGATAAGCCAAAGCAACACCAAGTTCAATATTACCACCACTAAGAATTGCTAATGCGGTACCAACCATACCTCCTATGTATGAGTTTGGCGGTGCGTAGGCACCCATCGACATGCCTCCGAGGAACACCATTTCGATCATACCGCCACATACTAGTCCTGTTTGGAAGTCACCTAGTAACAAACCAACAAGTGGGCCGCCGACGATTGGTCGAGCAATATACATACAGCCGCCCCACCAATAAGTCTCAACTGCCATAAATGCTACAAAGCAGCTAAGCAAAATAATTTGTATAGCGTTTAATTGCATTTTTTATCCCCCTTTCTATGCAAATTATTTACTTAAATCAGATATTATATCTACACTATTATCATTAGGTACAACTCTGTGTTCTACCTTTGTGTATTTAGAAATATCTAATATTGTTTGTTTTATTTGATCATTAATAAATACTGTTGTATATAATTGTTTTCTATCTGGTTTATCATATATTCCACCAATATTAACATTAGGAATATCTATACCTTTTTCTAATAGATGTAAAAAGACTGCAGGATCTGCCGCAACTAGAAACACGTTTTTGTTTTCAGCTGCTTTAATTGCTTCAGGTGCCTCTTCTTCATCTACCACTGTAACTTTTACTTGACCAGATACAGCCATTTCTAAAAGCATCTTCTTTAAAGAATCGTGTGCACTATCATCATCCACAACAATAGCTTCTTGAACTGGATACGCTTTTAACCACGCAAGCACAACTTGACCATGCAACAATCTTTCATCAATTCTCGACATTATAATCATGAATAATTCTCCTTTATCTATTATCAAATTCACAAAGCATCACATTGTGTACTTTATCTCTTAATTCCATAATTGAATTATTATCTCTATTAGGATGAACTCTATTAGTTAATAAGATAATTCCACATTCTCTTACAAAATCTACATATATTGATGTACCAGTAAAACCTGTGTGGAATATGCATTTATCTGAATAATAATCACCCATATGTGTATTAGAATCGTTGCATATCCAACCTAAAGTTCTTCGACTATTTAATCCTTCTGTATAACATTTCTTAAATAGATTTATAGTTGCTTTAGATAAGATTCTGTTTTCTTCTAATTGTCCTTGATTTAACAACATCCTTACAAATCTACTTAAATCTTGGCTATTAGAAAATAATCCTGCATTTCCACTTAAACCATCTAATCTATAAGCTTTACCATCATGCACTTCACCTCTTACAAGTCCTCTATCGCTTGTAATTTCTGTTGCAGCACATCTTTGTTTCATATTGTGATCTTCTGGTCTATAAATTGTATTATTCATTTTAAGAGGATCAAATATTACTTTCTTTGCGTATTCATCTAAACGTCCCACAATATTTTCAATTGCAAAACCTAACAAAACAAAACCAAAATCTGAATAAACAACTTTAGTACCTGGTTCAAATTCTAATTCCTTTGCACATACAAAATCTAATATTTGTTTTCTACCATGTAAAGACTTATATGCCTTATCATCAAAACAAATACCAGAAGTATGTGATAAAACATGTTGAATTAAAACATTATCAAATCTAAATTCAGGTAATAACTGCTTAAGTGGTGTTTTTAAAGAAAAATATCCTTTTTCAATTAAAGTTAAAGCCATTGTTGTGGTTGAAACAACTTTTGTTAATGAAGCAATATCATATAAGGTATTTTCCTCAACCATTACTTCTTCATCAACTGTTTGCGCATAACCTGCATGATTAAAACCTGCTTCATCTTTTGTAACAAAAGCAATCTGTCCACCAGGAATCTTACCTTGCTTAATATAGTCTTCTAATACAGATAAACCACTAAGCAAAACCTTTTCATTATTTTTCATTCTTTCTTTCCTTCATTTTAAAATATTTTACAAGGATTTACATTTAACAATTTCTTTCCTCTATTTAACAATTTCTTTCACAAATCTTTCGGTTATGATTTCAGGTCTAGTTATAGCTGTACCAACAACCACACTATATGCACCTGCTTCTATTGCCTTTCTTGCGTCTTGAGGTGTATGTATCAATCCTTCCGCAATAATTGGAATATCTAAATTCTTACTCAATTTTTCTATTAAATCTAAATCAACACTATCTTTTTTCCCACTGTTTTCAGTAAATCCTGAAAGAGTTGTAGATAATAGATCAAAATTTAAATCTATTACATCAATTGCTTCTTCATATGTAGAGATTTCTCCCATTATTAATACATCTGGATAATTCTTTCTAATTTTATAAACAATATCTTCTAGTTTTTCGTTATTAGGTCTACTTCTTCTAGTTGCATCTAAAGCAATCACTTCAATATTTTCATCTAATATTTCTTTAGCACTATCATATGTAGGAGTTATATAAACTGGATAATCAGTAAATACTTTATTAATACCAATTATTGGTAAATCAACTTTCTTTTTTATTTCATTAATGTTTTCTTTACCACTAGCTCTAATACAAACAGCTCCTCCTTGTTTTGCAGCAACAGCAAAAGCAGCCAATATCTCCTTACCATACATAGGCCATCCTTTTCTTGCTTGACAAGATACAATAAGATTTCCTTTTATTGTCTCTAAAAAAATATCTTTACTCATTTACTTATATATTAATTATAACAACAAATAAAAAGGCATGTATAATGTCTTTCAAATTTTTATTGTTTTTATATCAAATTAAGCGTTTTGCTTTTTAAATTTAAACTTATATTACTAAACTGTTTATTAGAATAATATGAACGGAGTTCATTGTTATATATTTTCAATGCTCTTTTTTTCTATACGAAATTTCCCACCTATTGCGGTGTAGCCACAATTACTACACTTCACAAGATGGTTAGTTACATCCTCGTAAAAATTAGTTTGTCTATCATATGTTGCTCCATCTGATAATCCTTTTAAGTCTTTGCATCCACATTTAGGGCAACTATATTCCAAAACAACCCTTACTCCATTGTGGATAACTGTGAGTGTATCTCCTCCGCTTACTGCTTCGATTTCATCATCAGATATAGCTTGATTTTTTAATTTATCTTTATTTTCTGACATAACAAATATCTCCCTTTATTATTTATACGTAGTTGTTTAGAGAATGGTTAATAATATTTATTTAATCATTTTCGTTTCTTGGCTTCGTTGTAGGGATGCTAGTTATATCCCTTTTACCATTCTTTATCTTTGATAAAATCGTATATGCTAATTAGAACAATCCCTTCTCTGCTACGATGCTTCTTTATTTTATCTTTAACGACAATTATTTTAGTAAAAGAGTCATTGATATTTTTGTATGGCCTTTTTTCTTGTTCTTCTTTTTCTAAATTTGGAATCGTTAAAGCTGGTTGAACGTATATCTTTTCACTTAATCTATTTGCAACAAAATCTATCTCTAGTTGTTTTTTTTCATATATCGTTTTTCCATTTTTATCTTTTCTATTTGTCTTTTCAGACACTTCAACAACTCCAACATCAACTAGGTAACCTCTATATCTGAGTTCATTGTATATTATATTTTCAAATATATCTGTTTCATCAATTTCTCTAAAATCCAGTAATGAATTTTTTAACCCCACATCTTCAAAATAGATTTTAAAAGGTGATCCTATATATCCTCTTCCTTGTAAATCATATCTTAATACTTTTTTTATTAAAAAAGATTCCTCAGCCCATTTAATATAATTGGATATAGTATCATTAGTTAGTTTAGTTTTAAATATACTATTAAATGTGTTTTCAATTCTCGTCGGATTAATAGGCGAACCTACAGATGATGCAATCACCCTTAATGTATCCATGAGATTATTTTCATTATCAATATGATGTCTTTTTAAAATATCACTTAAATAGACATTTGTTTTCGTATTGTTTAATTCACTCATTTTTTGAGAATCATTCTTTTTAAGTTGTACAAGAGGTAATCCACCATAATATATGTATTCTTGAAAAGCCTTTTCTTCATCTATATCAACACCTGAAAGATATTCCGAAAAAGATAAAGGCAACAAATGTATCTCATCTCCTCTTCCAGAAAATTCGGTGATAATATCTGTTGATAAAAACTTAGAATTTGAACCTGTAACATAAATGTCATACTTATCATTTCGTAGTAACGAATTCAAAACAGATTCAAATCGATCTAATAATTGTATTTCGTCTAATAGCAAATAATAATTTGTTTTCCTTTTTGTGTTTTTAGTTATGAAAGAAATGAATTTAATACTATTTATATATTCCTGTCCCCTCTTTTTAATTATTGTCTGTTCACTAGGATTAAATTCATCCAATCTATGTATATCTTCTTCAGAATCAAAAGCGAATCGTATAATTTGATTACTTTTAACACCGCTATTGATTAGATAATTATAAAAAATACTGTTTAACAAATATGATTTGCCACTTCTTCGAATTCCAGTAATTATTTTTATTAAGTGGTTACCTTGCCTTTCCACTAATTCTTTTAGGTATTTATCCCGCTTAAATTCCATTTTTTTACCTCGATATTTTTGCAAGTTCTGTGCTTTTTGTCGACATAATAATATCATATGATATTGTATTTAGCAATGCTATAGCATATAATCAAACCAATATTTTTAAAACCACAGTTTAACTGTGGTTTTTGTATTTTTTAAATCGGGTGTAAATTGGTGTTAAAAATTATCAACAACCTCTTAGAAACCTTTTATTTATTAATCGTTTTCGTTTCTTGGTTTCATGGTAGGGAATTGAAACCTTGATTTCGATAAGTATCGATATGTCTTTATATGCCTTTAAATGAAGCGTTATTGTTATAGGTTATTCAGATAATTATCCACACTTCTCGATAAGTGGTCGTAAGACGGTCGTATAGCGATCGTAAGAGACATATCTCATTGCTAAGCATAGAACGTATTTAAATTCTCCAATTCAGCTACTTTAAAGTCTTTCTGCGCTTCCGCATAAATGTTCAAAGTTGTTTCCACGTCAGCATGACCAAGAACACCCTGCATTACTTTCACTTGTATAATAATGTTTAATCATAGTCTTCCCTGTGTCCGCTTGGATAATGTTCGTTCCAGTACTTTTCCGCATACGGTTTCCATGCTTCCGCATATGCTTCTGTTTTTTCAGTCAGATGTTCAACACTTTCCGGAGCTTCCAGGTCAGTAGATTTCGCTCCTGTGGAATTAACCATTTCACGGATGAACTTCGGGTTTTCCAGCATCGGACACGGTCTGAGATAGTTATCATTGAACGGCATGTTTTTCCTGTAAGCCTTAAATAATGGCTGCTGCAGGCATTCCATGAAGGATTTTTCATTGATATTGGCTGATGAATAGTGGATGAACACACATGGTTCCACATCTCCTGCCGCATTGATATGCAGGTAACGCTTGCCGCCGGCAACACAGCCTTTGACAAATTCACCGTCATTCTGGAAGTCAATCGCAAAGATCTCCTTGCCGCCTTCCATGCCTCTGATCTCTCTGATCCTGTTGAGAACATACATTCTCTGTTCCGGATTCAGCAGCAGTTCCGGTCCGGAATTCATGCCTACCGGCATATAGTGGAAATACCATGCAAAGTAACAGCCCTTTTCAATGACCATATCCAGAAATTCATCACTGGTAACATCCTTATAGTTGTTAGCTGTATAACAGATGCTTAAGCCATAAGGAATACGGTAGCTGTGCATCAGATCCATGGCCTTGATGACCTTGGCAAAGGTTCCCTGTCCTCTGCGGGAATCCGTGCTCTCTTCAAATCCCTCCAACGATACCGATACCATGAAGTTCTTTACTCTTAATAGATCTTTACAGAATTGTTCATCGATCAAAGTGCCGTTAGTGAAAGCATGGAAAGCCACATCAGGATGCTTCTCGCATAATCTGATGATGTCTTTTTTCCTTACCAGCGGTTCGCCTCCGGTAAACAGAACGGCATGCGTGCCAAGTTCCTTGGCTTCAGAAATTGTGCGGTCCATGACCTCAAAAGAGAGATTCTGCTTATAGCCGTATTCAGCAGCCCAGCAGCCGATGCAGTGCAGATTGCAGGCACTGGTCGGATCCATAAGGATAAGCCACGGTACGTTACAGTCATATTTCTCAGCCATTTCTTCCGTGGTCTTGTATCCTCTGAAGCCGCCTTCATAGGCCGCATTGGTCAGAAAAGTCGTTATGATGTCCGGGTCAGCCTCGCTTATCAGACGGTCAACATATCTTGCCCACTTGCTGTCGGGATTGTCTGCGATTTCCTGGAAAACAGCGTAGCTGCTCTCTTTCCACGAATCACCCAGGATCCCTTTCATGATCTTCAGGATCGACTCAGCCATCTGTGAGGCACTTTCATTTTTGCCTTTTCTGACGATCTTTTTTAATACGATTTCAAACGCTTTTCTTTCTGCCTTATGTTGTATTTCGTTCATTTTTTGCCTCCTCTCTGAAAATAAATATTTCAAAAGTTCCAAGTGCTTTATCTATTTTTATCCATTATAATTGCATTATCATACAGTTGTATCTTATTATCAATATTCAACTTTACTTGACAGTATGATAAGATACAAATGATCAATTCTGTATTTATAGGAGACATTATGGAAGATTTACGTGTATATAAAACAAAAAAGGCCATCCGTGAAGCCTACATGGAATTAAGAAAGAAAAAACCGCTGGAAAAGATCAAAGTCAATGACATCTGTGAACTGGCAATGTGCATTCGTGCTACCTTTTACCGCTATTATCAGGACATCTATGATTTGAATGATCAGCTGGAAGATGGCGCGGTCAGCAGGCTGGTATCAACATTTGAAGATAATGAAGCTCTTCTGTTCAAAACAGAATCCTATCTTAAAACCCTGTATGCTTCTCTGGAACAGAATTATGATTACTACTACACACTGTTTCATGACCGTAAGGATGTCCTCATCAGCAAGATAGAAAAACAGACCCTGGAGTTTTATAAGACCAAGTATGCGACCAATACGGAAGAGGAAATACTGATTTCCTTCATCATCCATGGGATACTTTATACCATTGATGAGTATCTCTTTGTTCTCGAAAAAGAGCATCCTTCCAATTTTAACGAATTCTATTTATTTTCTGAAAAAAACAGCATCGAAAACGCCGCTTTGCTGAAATATCTTCAGAAGTATACTTCACTTCTGACTTCCTATCTTTCCAAACTTCCGGAAGGATTAGAGAAATAGATAAAATCAGATATCATCCTGGCTTTTTCATAGCCTTCTTCATATATCTGCATGATCTGATTCTTGTCTTTAGCTAAGGATCCGCCTTTAAAATAACTGTCTGGCGCTACGATCAGTACCTTTCCCTTCTCTTCCAGTTCCAGGGCTTCTTTCAATTGCCTGTTATACAATTCTGATTTATGCTGCATAAGAGGTACCATCGCCGGGTACTTCTTCATTTTTTCAGCGGCCTTAGCATCCTTGGATGTATCACGAAAATGTGTTTTGGGAAGCGTAAGAATAATCACGACCTTTTCACAGCCCTCTGAAAAAGCAAGATGATGAGGGATAGGATCACTGATGCCTCCGTCAAAATAATTACGGCCATGCCAGTGATAAGCCTTATTATAAGGCGGCAAAGCGCTGGAAGCCGAAAAGGCACCATAGTCATCTTTTCTGATTTCACTCTTCTTAATATATACCGCCTCACCACTGTCAGCATCCGTCGCAACAACGCGCATATCCGTACCTGATGAGATCATCGTCTCATAATCCAGCGGACTGGCTCCGTCAGAATTGCTGAGGGTACTGTATATATAATCAAGATTGATCATATCAGCACCGAACAGATACTTCACCGGATTAATTGATTTTCTGGACAAATTATATTTTGTATAAAACTCCAGATTTCTGCCTCTCTGTCGGGACACATAAGAAGCGCAGTTTGCACTGCCGGCAGAAACACCGATGCAGTAATCAAAATAAATGGAATTGTCCATCAGATAGTCAAATACCCCTGCGCCAAACGCATCACGGTTTCCTCCGCCTACATCAACGATACCTCTCATACTGCACCTCCTGATTTGTACATTATCATAGAAGCAGAAGACAGTCACATGGCAGAAATCCAATTCCGTATCATAAAAGACAAACTGACATACCTGTATACCTTACCACTCATCCTATAACAGACAAAAACATGCCTAGCGGACTTCTTTTCCGATTAGGCGGTCTTCCGGGGCAACGGTCATGATGTTGATCTCATGTACCATTCTCTCCAGATCCCTGTAATTAGATCCATGTGTTACAGGAACAGCAATAACTTCGTGGATAGAGGACGGCAATATATTATTCATTAAGCCTTTATTTATCACTTTTTTAGCTATGACACGTCCTATATACGTGTCATATTACTAAATAAAAAATCATAGCCATTGTGACTATGATTTGTACGTCCTTCCAAAATTTGGGTGTAAATTGGGTGTAAGTTTTGTCAGTAATCGCTCAGAAACCCTTTATTTATCAATCATTTTCGTTACGGGGTTTCATTGTCGGGAACAATAATACTTCTCTAATTGATTCAGTACCTGCTAATAGCATCACAAATCTATCAATACCTATTCCAATTCCTCCTGTAGGTGGCATTCCGTATTCTAATGCTTCTACATAATCTAAATCCATTTCGTTAGCTTCTTCGTCACCTAACTCTTTAGCTTTTAATTGGTTTTCAAATCTTTCGTATTGATCTATTGGATCATTTAATTCAGTAAATGCGTTCGCATATTCCATACCATTAATGAATAATTCAAATCTTAAAGTGAATCTTGGATCTTCTGGATCTTTTTTTGCTAATGGAGATATCTCTAAAGGATGTCCATATACAAATACTGGTCCAACCATATCTTCTTCACATAATTCTTCAAATAAATTATTAATTATATGACCTAAATCATGCTCATGTTTTTCTAATTCGATATGATATTGTTTACATACTTCTTCGGCTTCCTCTAAAGAAATATTTCTAAAGTCTTTTCCTGTTTTTTCATTAACTGCATCTGTCATATTAACTCTTTTGAAAGGTGCTTTTAAAGAAATTGTCTTATCTGCTACTTGAATATCTGTTGTACCTAAAACTTTTGTTGCAACTTCTTCAAATAAATTCTCACAAAGAGTCATCATTCCTTCTAGATCAGAATATGCTACATAAGCTTCTACTGTAGTAAATTCAGGATTGTGTTTTAAATCCATTCCTTCATTTCTAAATAGTCTTCCTATTTCATAAACACCTTCCATACCACCTACTATTAATCTTTTTAGATATAATTCAGTAGCTATTCTTAAATAAAATTCTTTATCTAAAGCATTATGATGTGTAGTAAATGGTTTTGCACTAGCACCACCTAATATAGGATTTAATACTGGGGTTTCAACTTCTACTAATCCTTGTTTATCTAAGTTTTGTTGAATAGCTCTAATAATTTGTGGTCTTAAGAAAGCAATTCTTCTAGATTCTTCATTCATTATTAAATCCACGTATCTTCTTCTATATCTTTCTTCTACATCAGTTAAGCCATGGAATTTTTCTGGTAGAGGTCTTAATGCTTTGCTTAAATGAGTATATTGCTTAACATATACAGATAATTCTCCATCAGGATTATTTTCAGAAGGATTGGTTCTATATACAATTCCTTTTACACCAATAATGTCTCCCATATCTTGAGCTTTAACTAGTTCATAAACATCTTCACCTACATCTTGTTTATTGATAACTAGTTGGATTTGTCCATCTTTATCTAGAATATGCATAAAACACATTTTGCCCATTCTTCTTTTAGACATTACTCTTCCCGCAATAGAGACTTCTATGTTTTGCTTTTCTAATTCTTCTTTACTTAAGTTAGAATATTTTTCTTTAATTGATTTAGAGTTGTTGTCTCTTACATAAGCTTGACCAAAAGGATCAATTCCTTTTTCTTTTAAATCTTGTGCTTTTTGTCTTCTAACTAATTCCTGATCATTAAATTCTCTTTCCATAACCCCTCCTAAAATAAATAAAAGGTGATCCCAAGGGTGCAATGCACGGTACCACCTTATTTTTAACTTTATTATCTTTAACGCAGACTTACGATTCACTCCAAGTTTTTATTCAAGCATCAGTATTTATTCCTCTTTCACCCTACAGGAACTCTCTTTAAAACCTTTAATGCTTTACTCGTCTTTTCTTCGTGACAAGAATATCTTACTTTATTTAATATTAATTTACAATATTATCCTTGTTTTATTTCTTTTAATAATTGATTGCTTTGATTAGCTAAATCTTGTAAAGAATTAACTTGAGCTTCTAAATTATCAAACACGTTTTCTTCTTTTAGATACAAAGAATCAAATACCGGATTTATTAGATTAAAGATACTTATGATTTTCTCTTTGCTTTGTATTGTTTGAACAGAGTTATTATCTTGTTTGTTTAATATTTCATAATTTTCTATAATCTCTATCAACATCTTTATATAATAATCATTTAATTTTCTTAATTGTTCATCTTTTTGTATGATATTTATTTTTTCTTTACATTCATCTAGTTTATTTATTGTTTCTTTTGTTTTTTCTTTAATTTCAATATCTGTTTCTTTATTGTATAGTTGTTTTAGATTTTCAATGTTTTGGTTTATTAGGATTAAATTATTGTATTCACTCACATATCTTCTTAATCTAAAATCTAATTCCAGATCATCTTTATCTGATATCTTTTCTAAAAAACCACATACTTCATTAAATTTATTAATATCTTGATTAGCTAATTCTTTTAATGAATATGTTTTTCCATTTTCATCTTTTAGGTGTAGGTTATTTGCGTTTGATGCTTTGTCGTTGTCTTTTTTATAAAGAATTAGATTGTCTATTATATCTATTTCTTTGTGTTTTCTAAGATATTTATCTAATTGGGTTAAAGAGAAGCTTCTTTTACTTTTTTTGCCATTTCTATCTTTTTTTTCATATCTTAAAGAATTATCTTTTATTAGAATGCTTGAATTATTTGTGGTGTTTGAATTACCAAAAATAATTGTTCCCATAAAAGCTGCAACAAACAACGCAAAACCAATTGTTATTAATAATAGTATTTTTATCATCATTCTCTTTCCTTAACTATATGTAATAATTCTTCTGAATTAATATATCTTTGTTGTACCTCTTTTTTATAAAAATAATTCCCGGGCAATTTTATAAACCTAGGAATTATCGCTTATTTATAACTTTTGTACTACATTATCTTCTTCTTTATATATACATTTTTCTTTTACTAATCCTCGCACTCTAGATAGTGGATATATGGTTGTTTTTCTTCCTATAATGGTTCCTGGATTTAAAACGCTATTACATCCAACTTCCACAAAGTCTCCTATTATTGCTCCAAACTTTCTTAGGTTCGTTTCAATTTTTTCTTTTTCGGTTTTCACAATTATATTAGATTGATCTGATTTTAAATTAGATATTATAGCGCCTGCTCCCATATGAGATTTATATCCCATCACACTATCACCTACATAATTAAAGTGAGGTACTTGTGTTTCATCAAAAATAATTGCATTTTTAATTTCGCAAGAATTTCCAATTACACAATCTTTTCCTATAATTACATTTTCTCTAATGTAGGCACAATGTTTTATTGAACTATTTTTATCAATAATTGCAGGACCAATTATCTGAACATTTTCATCAATGCTTGCGCTAATGTGTACCCAAACATTGTTTTTAATTTCTTTATATTGATTCTTATCTAAATTTTTTCCAATTTCTAAAACAATATTTTTTATCTCAGGAATTATTTCCCATGGGTACTCGTAATTTTTAAAATAGTTTTTAGTAATTGTATAATTTAAATCTAATAGATCTTCTGTTTTGTACATAATTGTTTCCTCGTTTTAATTATACGATTTTAGATAACCATTTATTTCCTTTTTTATAATAAATAATTTCGCTAAGCTTATCACTTTCCATAACTTTTAAAATTCTTTTTAAATCTAAAGACAGTTTGTGTTTATTTAAATCTTTTCTTTTTATCCAAAAAACTTCTCCTTCTTTAGATCTTTTAATCTTTCCTGTGAATTTATTTGTCTTATAATACAACATAAGGTACCGGTCTTCTTTTTCGGTTTTAAATTCTTCTATTCCACACAGAATTGGATTTTTTATTGTTAAACCTGTTTCTTCTTTTACTTCTCTTATTACAGAAGAATTAAAGTCTTCATCCTTTTCCACATGTCCTCCAGGAAAGGTTAAGCCTGGCCAATCCTTTTTCTTTCTATCTATTACTAATATTTCGTCATCTTTATAAACTAAGCATATGTTTGTTAGTATGCATCTATGAATTCTATCCATTTATACACCTCTTTCCTTATATATAACACGCTTTTTGTTTGTTTTATATATTTTACTGTCAATTTTGAGTTTTTTGTTTTTGTTGATAAAATATATAATATTTATACTTTTCCACATCCACATTTGATAGTTTTCAACACTATGTGGAAATGTGGAAAACTTAAATATGGCTTTTTAATATTAGGTATATTTTAAAGGTTGTTTTGTTATTTTTGATAAGGTTGTTTTGTTATTTTTGATGTGGAAAACTTTGTTTTTTACACATCTTTCAATAGTTGATTTTAATGTGGAAAAACAACCCACATTCTTTCAACAAAATCATTTTGTGGAAAAATGTGGAAAACTCATATATATGGCTTAAATTAAGGCTATTATTACCGGTTAAATTGTGGATTGTGGAAAACTTTTGATAATTTAATGTAAAATTGTGGAAAAATGATGTTATTATATCTTTACCGCTTTAAGGGATTTAAATATGACGACAATAGATTTTTATTTGAATGATAAATGGAAAAACACATTAAAAAATATAGCTAATTCAGGCTTAATTCCTGAAAATGTGTTACCTTATTTCGAATCTAAGCTAGTTTCATTAGATGATAATGAAGCTACTGTTGTCGTTCCTTCCTTCATAAATTATACAATTATGAGCCAAAATCAGGCTATGATTGAAAATTACCTTGAGGAGGTAATTGGTAAACATTTAAAGGTTAGGGTTATTCAACAAGATGATTTAAATAGCCTTTCTTCTAAGAAAAAAGAGTTTATTCAGAGTGATTTTCTTTCTCGTAGAATCGACCCTAACCAAAATTTTACCAACTTTGTGGTAGGTAGATCTAATGCTCAAGCTCATTTAGCAGCCATGACATGTGCTTCTAATTTAGCTATTGTATATAATCCTTTATTTATATATGGAAATTCAGGTTTAGGTAAAACACATTTATTAAATGCTATAGGCAATCAAGTTCAAAATCTATATCCTGAAAAAAGAATTGGCTTTACTAGTGGTATTGAATTTGTGGAAGGAGTTCATAAAGCGAGTGTAGAAAATCGTTATGATGAATTTAAAGCTACTTTCCAGGATTTAGATTTATTACTAGTTGACGATGTTCAATTTATTGCTAATAAACCAAAAACTCATGAATTATTTTTTACTATTTTTAATGAGTTGGTTAATAATAAGAAACAAATTTGTATAACTTCTGATAGAACACCAAGTGAAATAAAAGGCTTAGAAGATCGTATTATTTCAAGATTTAATCAAGGTTTAAATGTAAATATAGAAGCACCAGAATATGAAACTTCTATTAGTATTTTAAAGATGAAAATTGCGAATAGTTCTATACCTAATCAAGTATCAGTAGATGATGAGGTACTTAATTATTTAGCTACTAATTTTTCTCAAGATGTTAGAAGTTTAGAAGGTGCTGTAAATAGATTATTATTTTATTCTATAAATTTCCCTATAGATGATGAAAGAGATCATATATCTTTAAAATTAGCTATTGAAGCTTTTAAAGATCAAATTAAAGAAGGGAAAAACGAATTAGCTATCTCTACGGTACGAAAGGCGGTATGTGATTATTACAACCTCACAAAACAACAAATCACATCCGCCAACCGTACCAAGAATATATCTAACGCAAGACAAATTGCGATGTATCTATGTAGAAAATTATTAGATTCTACTTATGATGATATTGGTAGGGAATTTGGTGGTAGAGATCATTCCACAGTTATGAGTTCTTGTGAGAATGTTGAAAGAAAAATTAAGACTGATCCTTTATATCTTAAGGCAATCAATGAAATAGAAAGTAAGATAAAATAAAATTTTCAACTTTATAATCGGTATTAAAGATGTTAAAATTATCTTATAAATAAAGGGTTTTTAAGACTTTTCCACAATTTTAAACATCCTAGTAGTAATAACACTAAATTATTAATAATAAAGGAGTAGCTATATGAATTTCAAAATTTCCAAAAGAGAATTTCTAGATGCATTATCACTTTCTTCTAGAGCTATCTCATCTAATACACCTTTACCTTCTTTATCAGGAATTAAGATTTCTGTAGATGATAATGGTATAACTTTAATATCATCTGATTCAAATATTTCTATAAAGAAAACGATTGTTAAGAGTGAAGATAGTGCTTTAATAATTAATGAAAGTGGAGAAATAGTTTTAGATGCTAAATTACTTCTTGAAATTGTTAGAAAGATAGATAGTGAGTTTATTGATGTAGAAACTATAGATGGTACTTTAATTAAAATTTCTGGTGGTAATTCTGAATTTAAAATTAATGGTATGTTACCAGAAGAATATCCATCGATTAATTTTGATTATACTTCTAATAATCCATTTAAACTTGAAACAGCTTTGTTTAATCAAATAATAAACGAAACAGCTTTTGCATGTTCTGATAAAGAAATTAAGCCAGTACTCACTGGTGTTAATTTAAAAGCTAAGGATCATAAAATATATGCGAACGCAACTGATTCATATCGTTTAGCTTCTAAAACAATTAACATAGACACTGATTTAAATTTTGATATTACAGTTCCTGCAAAATATTTAAATGAAATATATCATGCGATTGCAAATGAAGATGAAATAACAATTGCGATTGATAAACAAAAAATATCTTTTGTGTTCAACGATACAATTGTTGATACTAGATTATTAGATGATGAATATCCTGATGTTTCTAGATTAATTCCATCTAATTTTACTCAAAAACTTGTTGTATCTTCTAAAGAAATGATTAATGCAATTGATAGAACATTATTTATTAAATCTGATGGTAAAAACACTATTAAATTAAATATTAATAATGAAAAAATTGAATTAACTTCTTCTAATCAGAATTTTATTTCTTCTTTTGAAGAGATTAAAGTTATTAGTTTTGAAGGATCTCCATTAGAAATTTCTTGTTCAGGAAAGTATCTACAAGATGCTATTAAAGCTGTTGATGCTGATGAAATCACTATTTCTTTCTCTGGTGAATTAAAACCTATGGTTGTTAAGAAAGAAGATGATGATAGTCTAATTCAGCTAATTTCTCCTGTAAGAACATATAAATAATTCATAAAATTCAAAATAAAGGCTAGAAAACTCGTTTTAAGACGAGTTTTTATTTGTATGAGGTGGAATACGTAAAATTGTTAAAGTGTGAATATAGAAAAACAAAGGCCAAAATGTTATAATTTAATAGTCTATGGATGCTATAAAAGATATTAAAATAGATGATGAATTTATTACTTTAAGTCAATTTTTAAAGATTATGGATTTAATTAATTCAGGTGGTGAAGCTAAATCTTTTATACATTTTAATAATATATTTGTAAATGATGAATATGAAGATAGAAGAGGTAAAAAATTATATAAAGGTGATGTAGTTAAGATAAATAATGAGGTGTTTAAGATATGTTAGTAAAGTCACTCAAATTAAATAATTATCGTAACTACACTAACGAAAATATAATATTTGATCCTAATTTAAATATTATTATTGGAAAAAATGGATCTGGTAAGACTAATATATTAGAAAGTATTGTAGTAGTATCTAATACTAAATCATTTAGAACTAATAATGATCAAGATTTAATTAAAAAAGGTGAAGAATTTTCTAAGATTGATTTAATATCTGATAAAAATGATTTTAAAGTTGTAATTAATAAGAAAAATAAATCTTTATATATTAATAACAATCTAATAAAAAGAACATCTCAATTTATTGGTAAATTAAATGCAATTTTATTTAAACCAGGAGATTTAGAATTATTTAATCAATCACCTTCTGAAAGAAGAAAACTATTAGATATAGAAATTAGTAAGATATCTAATAGATATGTATTAGCTTTAGTTAAATATAATAAAATTCTAAAAGACAAAAATAAATTATTAAAAGAAAATAATCCAGATGAAACTTTACTTAGTGTCTTAGATGAATCTATGGCACCTTTGATTAAAACAATAATCGAAGAAAGAGAAAGATTTTTTGATGTGATTAATGAATATATATCTGCGATGTATACAATGATTTCTGGAAAGATTGTAGATATACATGTGAATTATAAAAAATGTTCAGAGACTTATGAAGTTAATGAAAAAATAGAAAGTTCAAGAAATAAAGATTTCTATTATCATTACACTACATTTGGTCCTCATCATGATGATTATGAATTTATAATGGATGGATATAATTTGAATTCAATTGCCTCTCAAGGTCAAAAAAGAATGGTGTTGATTGCATTTAAATTCGCGTTAATTAAATATATTCAGAAACAAACTAATAAAACACCGATTGTCTTATTAGATGATATCTTATCGGAATTAGATAAAGATAATCAAGAAAGATTATTAAATGTAATACCTAGTAGTGCACAAGTAATAATTACAAACACAGATATAAACAATTTAAAGATTGATAAAGAATATAAATTAATAGAATTAAAGGAGGAAGAAGATGTCTAACACAAGCATAAAACATGATAATTATACTTCTGATGATATTCAAGTATTAGAAGGTTTAGAAGCAGTTAGAAAAAGACCAGGAATGTATATTGGTACTACTTCTTCTACCGGTTTACATCATTTAGTATGGGAAATTATTGATAATTCAGTTGATGAAGCTTTAGCTGGTTATGCGAATAATATTGAAGTAAGTGTAGATGATAATGATGTTGTGACAGTTAAAGATGATGGTAGAGGAATGCCTACAGAAAAACATCCTAAAACAGGAGTTTCTACAGTTGAAACAATCTTCACTGTACTACATGCAGGTGGTAAATTTGGTGGAGGAGCTTATAAAGTTTCTGGTGGTCTACATGGTGTTGGTGCCTCTGTTGTTAATGCGTTATCTGAATGGTTAGAAGTAACTATTAATAAAGATGGAAAAGTTTATTTTATAAGATTTAAAAACGGTGGCGGTGTTGATGAACCGTTAAAAGAAATAGGTAAATGTGAAAAAGATGAAACAGGATCTACTGTTAGATTCAAAGCTGATCCTGAAATATTTAAAGAGGGTACCGTTTATGAATATCGTATTTTATTTGAAAGAATAAGACAAATGGCCTTCTTAAATAAAGGAATTAATTTTATCTTTAATTGGAATAAAGAAGATGAACACAAAGGAAAACACACTTTCTGTTATGAAGGCGGTATTAAAGAATATGTAGAATTTTTAGATGATAGTGAAACTAAACTTTATGAAGATGTAATGTATTGTGAAGGATTAGATAATGATACAACTATCTCTGTAGAAATAGCTATGAGATACAATACATCATATTCAGAAAAAGTTTATTCATTCTGTAATAATATCTTTACACCTGATGGTGGTATGCATATAGATGGTTTTAGACAAACATTATCTAGAGTTATAAATGCATATGCTAAAGATAATAATTATTTAAAGAAAGATGATCCAAATTTAACTAATGATGATTTAAAAGAAGGTTTAACAGCTATTATTTCAGTAAAACATCCTGATCCTCAATATGAAGGACAAACAAAAGGAAAATTAGGTAATGCGGAAGTTAGACCTGTTGTTAATAAGATATTTGGAGATTTCTTAAAAAGATATTTATTAGAAAATCCTGATGTTGCAAAGATTGTTATTGAAAAAGCTAAGTCAGCTTCAGAAGCTAGATTAGCTGCACAAAAAGCTAGAGAAAACGTAAGAAGAAAAGATGATTTTGGTTCTGGAAATCTTCCTACTAAATTAAAAGATTGTGCATCTAGAGATGCTTCAATATGTGAAATCTATATAGTCGAGGGTAATTCTGCAGGTGGTTCTGCTCAACAAGGAAGAGATTCTAATTTCCAAGCAGTACTTCCTTTAAGAGGAAAGATTTTAAATGTTGAAAAAGCAAGAATGCATAAGATATTTGATAATGCTGAAATCAGAATGATGATTCAAGCTTTCGGATGTGGATTTGGTGATGATATTGATGTATCTAAATTAAGATATCACAAGATTGTAATCATGACCGATGCCGATGTTGATGGTCAACATATTTCCACATTAATGCTCACATTCTTATATAGATTCTTTAAACCATTGATAGAAGGTGGATATGTATATATCGCAATGCCGCCTCTATATGGACTTCAAAAAGGTCAAAAGGTACTAAGGTATTGTTATACCGATGAAGAACTTGAACTTGCTAAAAGAGATTTTGGTGATGAGAAGTATGTCGTACAAAGATATAAAGGATTAGGAGAAATGGATGCTAGTCAATTATGGGATACAACTCTTAATCCAGAAAATAGAACTTTAAAAAGAGTAACAATCGAAGACGCAATTGATGCTGACCATGTATTTTCAATGTTAATGGGTGATGAAGTTGAACCTAGAAAGAACTTCATTGTAGAAAATGCACACTTTGCGAAGAACTTGGATATTTAAGGAGGAATCATGGAAGAATTAGATAATAGATTTTTTAATCACGGAAACATGAAAGAAGTTAATATCTCTTCTGAAATGAGAGAAGACTTCTTAAGTTATTCAATGTCAGTAATTATTGATAGAGCTTTACCTGATGTAAGAGATGGTATGAAACCAGTACATAGAAGAGTTTTGTGGGCTATGTATGATGCAGGATTCTTACCTGATAAGCAACACGTAAAATCTGCGAATATTGTTGGTGAAGTTATGGGTAAATATCACCCACATGGTGATACTGCAATTTATGACACAATGGTCAGAATGGCTCAACCATTCTCATATAGATATCCTTTAGTAGATGGACATGGTAACTTTGGATCTTTAGATGGTGATGGCGCTGCAGCTATGCGTTATACCGAAGCAAGAATGTCAAAGATATCTTTAGAACTACTTCAAGATATAAAGAAAGAGACCGTTGATTGGAAAGATAATTATGATGCTAGACATAAAGAACCAGTAGCTCTACCAAGTAGATTTCCTAATTTATTAGTTAATGGATCTATGGGTATTGCGGTAGGTATGGCTACTAATATGCCAACTCACAATCTTTCAGAAGCAATCGATGGCATTATTGCAGTTATTGATAATCCTGATATCACAACTTTAGAATTAATGGAAAAAATACCAGGACCAGACTTTCCTACTGGTGGATATATTGTAGGTAAATCAGGTATCAGACAAGCATATGAAACAGGAAGAGGTTCTGTAATTATGCGCTCTAAAGTTGATATTGAAGATATGCCTCAAGGAAAACATAAAATCATTATTAAGGAAATACCTTATCTAGTAAACAAATTAGCGATGTTTGAAAAAATACACCAACTCGCAAAAGAAAAAATAATTGATGGTATTTCTGAATTAAAAGATTTATCCAACGATAGAAATGGTATAAGAATTGAAATTGAATTAAAGAAAGATGTTCAACCTGAAGTTGTTTTGAATCAATTATATAAATTAACTCCAGTTCAAACATCGTTCGGTATAAACAACAATGTTTTAGTAGATAATAAGCCAATGCTTTTATCTTTAAAAGAAATAATTAAGTGTTATATCGATCATCAAATTACAGTTATTAGAAGAAGAACACAATACGACTTAAATGAAGATGAAAAAAGAGCACACGTTTTAGAAGGTTTAAAGATAGCTCTAGATAATATTGATAGAGTTGTTGAAATTATTAAAAATTCTAAAGATGATGAGCAAGCTCTCAATAATTTAAATAAAGAATTTGGTATTGATGATATTCAAGGTAAAGCTATTCTAGATATGCAACTAAGAAGACTTACAGGTCTATCAAGAGAAAAAATCATCAATGAATTAAATGAATTATATGAAGAAATAAAAGATTTAAAAGATATTCTTGCGAACCATTCTAGAGTAATTCAAATTATTAAAGATGAACTTACTATTATTAAAGATAAATATGGAGATAATAGAAGAACACAAATTATTGAAGGTGATATTTCTATGGAGGATGAAGATTTAATCCCTGTAGAAGATGTTATTATTTCTTTAAGTACTAATGGTTATATTAAGAGACTACCAATTGATACTTATAAACTTCAAAACAGAGGTGGAAGAGGTGTTAAGGGTATGAGCTTAAACGAAGATGATGTGATTGATCAAAACATCACAATGTCTACTCATGACTTCTTATTAATCTTCACAAACAAAGGTAAAGTTTATAGAATTAAAGGCTTTAATGTTCCAGAAGCTTCAAGAAACGCAAAAGGAATTCCAGTAATTAATATTATTAATATTGATAAAGAAGAAAAGGTTAAAGCACTTGTACCAATCAATAGAGAATGGGAAATAAAAGGATTCTTATTCTTTGTGACTAAGAATGGTTTGTGTAAGAGGGTACCGGCATCAGAGTTTGAATCTATCAGACAAAATGGTAAGATTGCGATTTCTTTAAAAGAAAATGATGAGCTTGTAGCTGTTAGACCAACATTAGGTGATTCTCAAATTATCATCGGTGCAGCAAACGGTAAAGCTGTAAGATTTGATGAAAGAGGCGTAAGAGCTATGGGTAGAAACGCATCTGGTGTTAAAGGTATGAATGTGGATGGATCTGAAGTAATTGGTATGTGTACTGATGCGGAAGGATCTAAGATTCTAGTTGTATCAAAGAATGGTTATGGTAAACAAACACCAGTTGAAGAATATCGTTTAACTTCAAGAGGAGCTAAGGGTGTTAAAACTATAAATATCAATCAGAAAAACGGTGAACTAGTATCACTTAAAGCTGTAAATGGTGATGAGGATTGTCTAATTATGACAAACGATGGAATCATCATTAGAATACATCTAGAAAAAGTATCCACAATGGGTAGAGCTACTCAAGGTGTAAGGTTGATTAAACCTCAAGAAGGAACTTTTGTATCAACTGTTTCCTTAATGGCTCATAGTGATGAAGAAAGCTCAGAAGAAGAAAATAATGAAGAATAATTAGTTAAGACCATCGATAAGATGGTCTTTTATATATGCCACACTAGATTTTAAAACGTATAATATTATATAAGAACAAAACAAAGGAGATAATTTATGGCACAAAAAATATCAGATGATAATTTAGATAAAGTAACTGGCGGATCTCTACCAGATGGATGGGAGAATATTGCGGATATGATTGCGCCAAGTTATTTAAAACAATATCCAAACATCACATGGGAAGAAGCTTGTGAAATCTTAAAGACATATGTAAGTGATCCAAGTGACTATGAAGCTATTAAGAATTATATGAAAAAATATTTCCCTGATCAACAATAATATTACCAGGGAAATATTATTTATTTGTAAAATATATTATTTTATATTATGATTTGTTTATATAAGTGAAGACTAAGTAAATAAGTAGATATTTTTAGAGAGACGGGTACTGGTGAAAGCTTGTTAATAAAAACTTATTGAATCTACCTTCAGACAATGTCTTAATAAGACACGTTTGCTTGCGTTAAAAGCATAAGTTAGAAATAAAGGTGGTACCGCGCTTTGCGCCCTTAATATCACCTTTTTATTTTTAGGAGGGAAATATGATAGATATTAAATTAATTAGAGAAAACCCTGATTTAGTAAAAGAAAACATTAAGAAAAAGTTTCAAGATGAAAAATTGGTTTTAGTTGATGAAGTTAAGAAGTTGGATGAGGAATATAGACTTCTTAGAACCAAAGCTGATGAGTTAAGATCTAGAAGAAATTCTATTTCTAAGCAGATAGGTTCTTTAATGTCTCAAGGAAAAAAGGATGAAGCTGAAAAGGTTAAAGAAGAAGTTAAGCAAATCGGTGAAGAGATTGAAAAGTGTGAATTAGAAGAACCAAGACTCGAAGAAGAAATTAAAAATAGAATGCTGGTGATACCAAATATAATTGATGATTCAGTTCCTATTGGAAAAGATGATTCTGAAAATGTTGAACTTCAACAATTTGGTACAAAAAAGAAGTTTGATTTTGAAATTCCTTATCACACAGATATTATGGAAGCTTTAGATGGTATAGATTTAGATTCAGCAAGAAAAACATCTGGAAATGGTTTCTATTATTTAACTGGTGATATCGCAAGACTTCATTCAGCAATCCTAGCTTATGCAAGAGACTTTATGGTTAATAAAGGCTTTACATATTGTATACCTCCTTTCATGATTAGATCTGAAGTGGTTACTGGAGTTATGTCTTTTAAAGAGATGGAAAATATGATGTATAAAATTGAAGGAGAAGATCTTTATCTAATAGGTACCTCTGAACATTCAATGATAGGCAGATTTATAGACACCATCAATGATGAAGCAAAACTTCCTCTAACTTTAACTTCATATTCACCTTGTTTTAGAAAAGAAGTTGGTGCCCATGGTATAGAAGAAAGAGGAGTTTATAGAATACATCAATTTGAAAAACAAGAAATGATTGTTATATGTAAACCAGAAGAATCTATGGATTGGTATGAAAAGATGTGGAATTATTCTGTAGAATTATTCTTATCTTTAAATATTCCTGTTAGAACTTTAGAATGTTGTTCAGGAGACTTAGCTGATTTAAAAGTTAAATCTTGTGATATTGAAGCATGGTCACCAAGACAAGAAAAATATTTTGAAGTTTGTTCATGCTCTAATTTAGGAGAAGCTCAATCTAGAAGATTAAAGATTAGAGTTAAAGGTGAAAATGGTAACTATTTACCACACACATTAAATAATACTGTTGTTGCACCACCAAGAATGTTGATAGCTTTCTTTGAAAACAACTACAACCAAGATGGTTCAATTGATATCCCAGAAGTACTACAACCATACATGGGTGGTCAAAAGAAAATAGTTAAGAAATAACGCTTATATAACAAGCATTACAAAATAATATATTTATATGATATGAAATGTTTCACGTGAAACATTTCTTTTTATATAATTAGGTTATGTTTACAATTATATTTTTAGCGATAATGATTTTATTATTAAAATCTATAATGGGAAGATAATATGAAAGCTGTTTTATTTGATTACAATGGAACTTTGTTTTTTGATGCTGATATTAATTATTATGCATGGAAAGAAACAATTAATGAATTAAGTAATGGATATATAGATTTTGATGTTGTCTATGAAGATTATAAGAGCGTAAGAAATTATCTTTTTGTTGAGAAAATATTTGAAATGATGGGCTTTGATCATGATGAAGAAAAAATTATGTATTGGGCAAACAGAAAGGAAACTAATTATTATCACAAATATTGTCTTGAACACAAAAGAAATAAAATGGCTCCTGGTGCAGAAGAATTTCTAAATTATTTAAAAGAAAATAATATACCTATAAATTTGTGTACTGCATCTTTAAAAGTTAATGTTGATTTTTATTATGACTTATTACATTTAGAAAAATGGTTTGATAAAGATTTAATAGCTTATGATGATGGTACCTTTGAAAATAAAGTTGAAATGTATAAAGCAGCTGCAGAAAGAATTGGTGTTGATATAAAAGATTGTTTTGTAATAGAAGATTCTTTAAGTTCTATTGATCAAGCTATAAAAGCAGGATGTAAAAATATAATAGCTATTAAAAAAACTGATACTCCTGATTATCCAGAGATTAAACAAGTTATCAATGACTTTACAAAAATAGATTATTCATTATTTAAGTAATGTTTCACGTGAAACAAAAAAAGGAAGATAAATGTTAAAAAGTAATTGGCATACTCATACATATAGGTGCGGGCACGCAAGAGGAAAAGATGAAGAATATGTATTAGAAGCAATTAAAGCAGGAGTTAAAAGATTAGGTTTTTCTGATCATTGTCCATATCCCGGTGTTGTAGATGAAGGTATTCGTATGAATTACGAATTACTAGAAGATTATTGTTCATCAGTTAAATATTTAAAAGAAAAATATAAAGATCAAATAGAAATATATTTAGGATTAGAAGTTGAATATGATGAACAATTTCTAAATACATTAATTGAATATCGTAAGGAATTTGATTACTTAATCTTAGGACAACATGGTTTATATAATGCATTAGATGAAAAAAGTTATTTTATTAGTACTGGTAAAGAATTAGATATTTATTGTAATTCTATAGAAAAAGCTTGTGAAAAAGGACTTGTGGATTATATTGCGCATCCTGATGTTTGTTTGTGGTCATATCCAAGAATAGATGAAAAAGTTATTGAAGTCGCAAACAGAATTGCAGATATATCTTTAAAATATGATGTACCTGTAGAAGCAAATTGTGGATCAGGTGTATTAAGAGGAATGATGTCATACGAAGATGGGTTAAGGTATGCGTACCCAACCAATGCATTCTTTGATATTTTTAATAAGAAGAAATGTAAGATAATAATCGGTTTAGATATACATAATCCAGAATTATTTAAAACAGAAGAATATCTTAATAGAGTTAAAGATGTGTTAAATAAATCAGGGTGTGAATATGACGAAGATTATGATTTGATTGCTGATGCAAAAAGAAGAAAAGAAAAATTCCTATACATTTGATTAATTGAAGATATAAATAAAATACTATATTATATTAGTGGTACAACATACATGTTACTAACTTGGTCAGGTGCGGAAGCAAGCAGCCATACGAACCTCTGTTTGTGTGTACCATTTTCTTTATTATGAATAAATTTATGAAGCAAGCCTATATACAAGCCCAAAAAGCTTTCAAGGAAGATGAAGTTCCTGTGGGTTGTGTAATAGTTAAGGATGGAAAAATAATTGCTAGAGCTCACAATAAAAAAGAAAAGAAAAATTCTGCAATTTTTCATGCAGAAATAGAATGCATTCTTAAAGCAACAAAAAAATTAAATAATTGGAATCTAAAAGGTTGCGATATGTATATAAGTTTGGAGCCATGCATGATGTGTGCGGGAGCTATAGTTAATTCAAGAATTGATAATGTATATTTTGGATGTAAAGATCCAAAAGGTGGAGCTTTGGTTTCAAATATAAAATTAATTGATATAAAAAGTATAAATCATTATCCAAATATAGAAGAACTATATACTGAAGAATGTTCAGATATATTAAAAGAATTCTTTAAGAATAAAAGATAATTTCCTTGGAAATATTTATAAAACATAAGGGCACCCATTATTATGGGTTTTTGTGAGGTATAATAGTTGTATGGCGTATCAAGTATTATATAGAACTTATAGACCTAGTAAGTTTTCAGAAGTTGTAGGTCAAGAGTTTGTTATTAAAACATTAGTTAATGCAATAAAAAACAACAAAATTGCACATGCATATCTTTTTGCAGGACCTAGAGGTACTGGTAAGACAACAATCGCAAAATTATTTGCTAAAGCAATTAATTGTGAACATTTTTTAGATGAAGCATGTGATGGGTGCGAAAACTGCAAAGCATATCTTGAAGGTAATCATCCAGATATAATTGAACTTGATGCTGCTAGCAACAACGGTGTTGATGACGTTAGAGAAATCATTGATCAAGTACCCTACGCTCCACTAATTGGAAAATATAAAGTATACATTATTGATGAAGTTCATATGCTGTCAACGCAGGCTTTCAATGCTCTTTTAAAAACTTTAGAAGAGCCACCTGCTCATGTAATTTTTATTTTCGCAACTACTGATCCTCAAAAAGTTATACCAACGGTACTGTCTCGTTGTCAAAGATATAATTTTTCTAAATTAAGTTTATTCGAAATCAAAAAAAGAACTAGCGAAGTATTGAATATGGAAAAGATTCCATATGATGAAAAAGCTGTTGATGAGATTGCAAGAATGGCTGAGGGAGGAATGAGAGATGCCCTATCTATTCTTGAGCAATGTCTTGCATATAATCCTGATGAATTAAGAATTTCAGACATTGAAAAAATCTTTGGTTTGACTTCTACAAAAGATGAAGTAGAAATGTTTTTAAAGATTCATCAAAACCAAATTAGTGAAGTCATTAGTGATTTAAGAAGCATGTATTCTAAAGGTGTTGATACTAAAAGATTAGCTTTAGATTTATTAGAGATTTGTAAGGATTCTTTAATATATTCTGATCAAGGAAAAGAGACTTTATTAAGTAAAATCTCTCCTGTAGAAGCACAAGAAATAATAAACACTGTTTCTGTACAAAAGCTTCTAAAAGACGCTAAAAATCTAGAGGAAGTAATTTCCCGGGAAAAACAAAACGAGAATTTCTTGGTATATTTAGAGCTTTGTTTAGTGAAAATGGCTTCAGGAAATACGGATGTAGTTTTACCTGTTGAAAGTCCTGTTAGTAAACAAAAAGAAACTGTAGAAATTAAAGAAAAGAAAAAAGAAAAAGTAGAAAAAGTTGTTGAAGAAAAACAAGAAATACAAGAGAGTTTTGTGGTTGAACCTGAGACGGATTTCTTATTGTCGATCTTGTTAGATGCGAATAAAGACTTAAAGATTAATGACCAAATCATTTATAACAAATTAGATCTTTTTAGATATGAACCAGAAAAAAGAAAGTTCTATCAATTATTAATAGGTACCGAACTATTTGCTTCTAATAAAGATGCAATTATTGTTTGTGGAAACAAGACTCAAGCTAATAATATAAACACCAAATCATTTAATGAAGAATTATATCAATTTATAAATGAAGAATTCGGAATTGATAAGATGGTTTATGGAATTGATAATGATAAGAAAAATGAATTAATTAGTTTATATAAGAGTACCCCTGCTTCAAAAAGAAATAAACCAGTGTATGTTGAAAAGTATAAATTAGAAAAACAAAAAGAATTATCTGAAGAAGAAAAGTTAATAAATATTTTTGGTGAAGGAGTTAGAGTAGAAGAATAATGGATATTAATAAATTGATGCAACAAGCTCAAGCTATGCAAAAGAAATTAGAAGAAACAAACGAAAAAATAAATGCTATGGAATTTGAGGGTGAAGCTTCAAATGGATTAGTTAAAGTTGTGGTAAGTGGCGAATATAAAGTTTTAAGTTTAAATGTTGATCCAAGTATTTTAAATCCTGATGATAAAGAAATGATTGAAGATTTAATTGTAATTGCACTAAACAATGCAATTGAAAAAGTTGAAGGAGCTAAAAACGATAGTTTTGGTTCAATGGCATCTGCATTAGGAATTCCTACAAAATAATATGTACCCTATCAGTTTTGAAAAGTTAGTAAATATTTTAGAAAAATTACCAGGCGTTGGAAACAAAACTGCACAACGTTATGCTTTTAATTTGTTAGAGAATAGTCAAGAAGAGATAGATGATTTTGTAGAAGCTATTAAAGGTATTCAAAATATTAAAAGATGTAAAAAGTGTGGTTTTTTATCTGATGAAGATGAATGTTTAATTTGTAAAGACAAATCAAGGATTACACAAAGCATCATGGTTGTGGCTTATCCTCAAGATTTAGTAGCTATAGAAAAAACAGGATCTTATAAAGGAGAATATCATGTATTAAATGGATTGATATCCTCTTCTAAAGGAGTTTTTCCTCAAGATTTAAATATAGATGCTTTATTAAATAGAATAGATTCATCTATAAAAGAGGTCATTATAGCTACGTCCCCTACTATGGATGGCGAAATGACAGCTTTATATTTGGATAAGATCCTTAAAGATAAAAACATTTTAGTAACAAGGTTAGCTCATGGATTGCCTATGGGTTCATCTTTGGATTATGCAGATGATTTAACCCTAATTAAAGCATTAGATAATCGTAGAAAAATAGAAAATGGCTAAATTAGTAACAGTTTTAGATAATAATGACCCTTTAAACAATGTTATTAGTGAACTATCACTAGATGTGACAGATATTTTTTATATATATCATCATCATGTTGATAAAGCTGTTTTAAACAACATCGATAAAGTAATTAAGAAATATAAGAAAGTTAAGACACATTTTCTTCAACTAAAAGATGATGAAAAAGAAATACTAAAGATATTAAAATCAGATAAAAAAGTTATTGCTGATGTTGGGGGTGCAAAATATCTTTCACTACTACTATTTGAATTAGCATATAAAAATGGTAATCAACTAATTTATTATGATGATGAAGAAAACGTCATAAAAGATTATATAAGTCACAAAGTATATAAGAGTAAAGTTTTCAAATTAAAAGCAGAAGATATTTTAAAAATAGGTGGTGGCACCATTAAATCAATTATGCATGCACCTATAAAAGATTATAGAAGCAAAGAGATATTAAAAAGAATTGTTGAGAATAATATTGATGATTATCCTGGTTTTGTAAGATATATAAGTAAATTAAATTCTTTATTAAGCAAGAATAGCTATAGAGGCAGAAGAACATATTATTTAAATAAAGATAAGATTCATAATATTGTTACAGATAAGTATTACAAAAAATCTAAAGAACTATTCTCGATTAATGAATATGCCATAACATTCGCAACAGAAAAACTAAGAGAAATGGTATGTACATCGGGTACCTTCTTAGAGAATTATTTATATATTAAATTAATAGAATCAAAACAATTTGATGATGTTGTAATGTCGGCAGTTGTTGATTTTTCTAATAATAAATATAATACTCCAGTAAGATGTGAAATAGATTGTTTGGTTGTTAAGAATAATAAAACTTTATTTGTGAGTTGTAAATCATCAAAAGCTGAAACTAGTGATTTAAACGAGATACATGTTCACAATTCTAAATTTGGGAATATGTTATCAAAGCCCGTGATTTGCGTTGGTGAGGATTTGGATAGAAAATATCCTAGTGTATATGCTAAAGCAGAAGAACTTGGCGTCTATGTTGCAGATAAATCTTCATTTTTAAATAAAGGCATCGCTGAAACATTTACAGATATAATAAACGATAAATATGTATATGATGAACTTAAAAAATAAGGTTATAATTTAATTAAGGATGGCATCAATTGCATATATAACTGATTCGAAAATGTTAGAACTTCATCGCTTAAATAAACATAAAACGATGAACTTTTGGCGTTTATCAAACAAAATTAATTTTTCAGATTTTAAACCTGGAGATTTAGTATTCTTTTTATCTAAAGATAAAGAACACCAAAACAAAAAAGAAAAAGGTATTGTAGGTTTTGGTAGACTAGTAGACATTAATTTAGCTAGTGTTAAATCAATGTGGAATAAATATGGAATATTAAATGGTTATAAAAATATAGAAGAATTTAAGGAAGCAATTATAAAAGTTTCTAAAGATAAAAAGTTACCACAAAAAATATCAAGTTTCTTTTTAGAGAACGTGGTGTTTTTTCAACCTGTATATTTAAGTGAATGTGGTATGAATATTTCTAGTAACGTTGAATCATACATCTATCTAAAACCAGAAGAAGTTGTATCTAATTTATTATATTTAGCTAAACAATCAAATGATTTATGGTCTAATTATGATGATAATTTAGATGCAATAGAAAAAGAAGAAATGTTATATGCGTTATATAGAACACAAAACAAAGTTAAAGATATTAAGATTAATGATAAAGAATATAAAAAATCTAATAGAGTAATGAAGAAATATGCAACAGAAAACAACTATAGATTTATAAATAATTCTAATAATCAATTATATAAGGTTATTGATAAAGATAATTTAGAAATAGTTATTTATCATGATAAAGATGTAGATATTAAATTAATAATAGGACAGATTTATTTATTTAGAAAATATATGAATGAATATTATAAGAGTATAAATATTTCATTTAAAACAAACGACAACCAAAAAGAAATTTTAGAGATATTATGATAGATCAAAAAAGTTTAGCTAATATGATTGATCATACATATTTAAAAGCTGATGCAACTGATGAAGATATTAAAAAGTTGTGTAAAGAAGCTATTAAATATGGTTTTGTTATGGTTGCGATAAACTCAGGACAAACAAAAAGAGCTAAAGAATATTTAAAAGGCTCAAGGGTTCATGTGGGTGCAGCAATTGGCTTCCCCTTAGGACAACAAAGTATACAATCAAAAGTATTTGAGACAAAAGATGCTACAGATAATGGTGCTGATGAAATAGATTATGTAATTAATATAACGGAATTAAAAGAAAAGAATTATAAATATATAGAAGAAGAAATGTTTCAGATTGTAAGTTTATGTAGAAAACATAATGTAATATCAAAGGTTATATTTGAAAATTGCTATTTAAATCAAGATGAAAAGATTAAATTATGCGAAATAGCTCTAAAGATTAAACCAGATTATATAAAAACCTCTACAGGATTTGGAACTAGTGGCGCAAGCATTGAAGATGTTAAATTAATGAAATCTATAGTAAAAGATAAAATAAAAGTTAAAGCTGCTGGAGGAATAAGAAACTTTCAAGATGCCTTAGATTATATAGATGCTGGAGCATCTAGAATAGGTACATCTAGTGGTGTTAAGATTATTGAAGAATATAATAATTTATAGATAATAAGCTTATTAAATAAAAATAAGCTTTTTATATTGTTTTTGTATAGCAATAGTAATATTATTAATATATGGATATTAATAAATTAGAGTTAGTAGAGAAGTTAAAAGTTAATCAAAATAGGCAAGATGAGATTAACAACCTTTTATTAAGCATTCCTAAAGGACACATCAATATATTATATAGAAATAATAAAGGTTATTATTATTTAACTTATAGAAATGGTAAAAAAATAAATAATGATTATCTTGGTCCTGTCGGAAAAACAGATTTAAGTGATATTATGCGAAATTTAACACTTAGAGAGAACTTAAAAAAAGAGCTAAGATACTTAAAAAATGAAGAAAAGTACTTTAAAAAGCAAATAGGAAGAAGAAAAATTGTTCAGGAATAAGATAAAAAGAGATATTTTAAATGGAAATTTATTAGAACAAATGATTTTGTTCTTTTTTCCTGCTTTTTTAGGATATATGCTCCAACAAATCTATGGAATTGTAGATTCTGTGATACTTGGTAAGGTTGTAGGTAAAGCTGCTTTAGCAAGTGTTGGTGGATCAGCTACGGCAATAATAAATATTATTCTTAATTTAGTAAGTGGTATAACAGCAGCTATTACAGTAAAGGTTGCACAAAATTATGGAAGAGCAGATATGGAAAAAGTCCAAGACTCTGTAAAGAATGGATTTTTTATTTCTGTAATACTTGGTGGCATAGTTTCTATAATAATGATTTTATTATCACCTAGTTTATTAAAGTTGATGAATGAACCATTAGATACAATTAAAAATTCATTAATATACTTAAGAATCTATTTTATATCACTAGTACCCTACTTTATTTATCAAACAGGTGTATCAATTATAAGAGCTAGTGGTGATTCAAAAAGACCAGTGTATTTTATTTTACTAACAGCAGTTGTGAAAATTGTGTTTGATATATTGCTTGCGGGTGTCTTTAAGTTGGGTGTGCTTGGTACATCATTGGCTACCCTACTAGCTCACTTAGTTTGTGCAATTGTTGTTTTGATAATTTTTAATTATACAAGTGATGTGTATCATTTCTCTTTAAAAAAATTTGGATATGATTTAGAAATATTGAGAGATATTTTATATATCGGTATCCCCTTTTCAATTCAAAGTATGTTGTTTGCAATTCCAAATACTTTCATTCAACAAAAAATAAATTCGTTTGGCACTGATGCAGTTGCAGCTTATTCTGCATACAGTACAATTGATGGAATGTTTTGGTGTTATGCAAATGCATTGGGTACCGCCGCATTAACTATAGCTGGACAAAATTATGGTCATGGAAATATTAAAAGAGTTAAAAATACTGCATATGTTACAGTTTGTTTATTTACAATTGGATCAATATTTTATGGATTAATATTCTATAACTTTGGATCAACATTGGCATCTTTCTTTTTAACAGATTTAAATACAATCGATATTGCTTCAAGGATGATAAAAGTAATAGCATGTTCATATATAATATACGGAATAGTTGAATCGGTATCAGCGATTTGTAAAGCCATAGGAAATGCAAAAGCAATATTAATAATTGCTTTAATAACAATCTGTTTTGTCAGAATAATTTATATATTATTTGTTCCTCAAATTACACCAGTTTATCCAATATTTGCATATCCATTATCATGGATTTTCGCAAGTTTAGTATCAGCTATCTATTTCTTTAATATAAAGAAACTAAAGCAATAAACCCTTATAAATAAAGGTTTTGAATATTGCCATGGCAATATTTTAGATGTTTTTAATAATAAAATAATAAAAAAAGAGTTATTCCTTTTTGAATGTTTCAATAAGGGGATAAAACTCTATCATATACTATATACGAAACTTGTATTTTTTGTCAAAAAAGTATTGATTATGAGTATGGAAATTTGTTATTCTTGAAAAAATGGGTTTTGAATTATAGAAAGGAAAAGCAAAGTTTATGACACACATTAAACAACAAAAACTAGGTTATCTTCCAGATGAAGTACCTTCAATTGGAAAGTTACTTCTTTACGCTTTACAACAAGTAATTGTAATGTTTCCAGCTACTATTACTGTTGCATTAATCACAGGGTTTCAAGTCTCAACAACTATTTTCGCTTCTGGACTTGCTACCCTGTGTTTTATTTTAATTACTAAAAGAAGAATTCCTTTATATTATGGATCTTCATTTGCGTATCTATCAGCAGTTAGTGCAATGGCAATGGCTGAAGGTAGCGCAGAACAAATTGCTTCTTGGCAAGCTACCGGCATCCTTCCCCCTGAATTAATTTCCAAAGCACAATTTGGAATTATAATGTCAGGTTTTGTATCAATAGCTGCTGGACTAATAGTTAAAAAATTTGGTGCAGAAAAAATTGAAAAGTTCTTACCTGCTTCAATCACAGGTACCGTATCAATGGTTATTGGTTTAACTTTAGCAGGCAACGCACTTTCTGATGTCTTAGGAATTGGAAATAGTATTAATGGATTAGAAGTAACACAAGGAAGTCCAGTATCCTATGCATGGTTGGTTGTAGGATTGGTTACTTTTATTGCAACTTGCATTTATTCAAGATACTTAAAAGGTTTAATGGGACAATTACCTTTACTACTTGGGGTATTAACAGGTTGTGTTGTTGCAGCGCTATTTAATTATATTGGTGGAATAAATTTATTTAGAGCAGTACCTGCAGAAGCACTTGCTGCTTCAAGTTTCAAAATAGGTGATGGTTCAATATTCGCGTTACCTGCATTTACTTTCCCTAAGTTTTCTTTAGCTGCAATGCTTGGAATTATGCCTATTGCAATTGCAACAATACCAGAATCTACAGCACACATGTATCAATTAGATATATATATAAATGATGTTGCTATGGAAAAAGGTAAAGGCAGCAAGAATTACGACATGGTTTCTTTATTAGGAGAAAACTTAATAGGTGATGGTATATGTGATATGGTATCAGGATTTGTAGGTGGTCCAGCTGGTACAAACTATGGTGAAAATATCTCTACTATGGCTATAACAAGAGTATTTTCTGTTCCAGTTTTGTTTGTTGCAGCAATAATCGCAATGATCGTGTCATGTTTTACACCATTAATTCAAATAATATATGGTATTCCTCTAGCTGTAATAGGAGGAATTGAGGTATATTGCTTTGGTGCAATAGCTGCACAAGGTATAGCAATTTTGATAGATAAGGGCGTTTCAATGTTTGATTCTAAGAATATTGCAGTAATTGCCTTAGTGTGCATTGTAGGTTTAGGAGGCCAATATGCCTTTGGTGGAAACATTCCTTTCTTTAATATGAATATCCCTTGTGTTGCAGGAGCTGCAATCTCAGGAATTATCTTAAATTTGATTTTGACTCTGGGAGATAAGACAAGAGTTGAATAAGATAGCAAAAGGCCAATAGGCCTTTTTTGCTTTTATATGATAATATCAAGAAAAAGGAGACCATTATGGCCAAAATAACTAATGAGGTTTCAAGAACATTCAATGAGTATTTAATAATACCTGGTCACACAACAAAAAAGTGTGTTCCTGACAATGTGTCTTTAAAAACACCAATAGTCAGATATAAAAAAGGACAAAAGCCATCTATATCCATAAACATTCCGATGGTTTCAGCAATCATGCAATCAGTGTCTGGTGATAAACTTGCGGTAGCATTAGCAGCTGAAGGTGGAATAGCTTTTATATTCGGTGCCCAACCAATAGAATCACAAGCAGAAATGGTTAAAAGAGCTAAAGCATATAAAGCTGGTTTTGTGACAAGTGATTCAAATATTAAACCTGATGCAACTTTAAAAGATGTTTTAGAACTCAAAGAAAAAACAAATCATTCAACAATGGCGGTTACCGATGATGGAACAGGCAATGGTAAATTATTAGGAATTGTAACATCAAGAGATTATAGAATTTCTAGAACACCATTAAACGCAAAAGTTAAATCATTTATGACTCCACTTGAAAAACTTGTAACTGCAAAAGATGGCATTAGTTTATCTGAAGCTAATGATATTATTTGGGATCATAAATTAAACACATTACCAATAGTTGATAAAAAAGGAAATTTAAAATCTTTAGTATTTAGAAAAGATTATGATAATCATAAAGATCATCCTAATGAATTATTAGATGAAAACAAAAGATATATTGTAGGAGCTGGTATCAATTCAAGAGATTATAAAGAAAGGGTACCGGCACTAGTTAAAGCTGGTGCAGATATTTTGTGCATTGATTCATCTGAAGGTTTTTCAGATTGGCAAGCAGAAACTTTAAGTTGGATAAAAACAAAATATAAAGGCAAAGTTAAATGTGGTGCTGGTAATGTAGTAGATGCGGAAGGATTTAATTTTTTAGCTGATGCAGGAGCAGACTTTGTGAAGGTTGGAATTGGTGGAGGATCTATCTGTATCACCAGAGAAACAAAGGGTATAGGAAGAGGTCAAGCTTCAGCTGTAATGGAAGTATGTAAAGCTAGAGATAAATACTTTAAAAAGACAGGTATATATGTGCCAGTTTGTTCAGATGGAGGCATTGTATATGACCATCATATTACCCTGGCAATAGCAATGGGTGCTGATTTTGTTATGTTAGGACGCTATTTTGCGCGTTTTGATGAATCAAACTCAAATAAAGTAATGATTAATGGAACATATTATAAAGAGTATTGGGGAGAAGGCTCAGCAAGAGCTAGAAACTGGCAAAGATATGACTTAGGTGGATCTAATAAACTATCTTTTGAAGAGGGTGTTGATTCATATGTGCCATATGCAGGTTCTCTAAAAGAAAACGTAAGAATTACTACATATAAAATAAAATCAACTATGTGTAATTCTGGTGCAATAACAATTCCAGAATTCCAAAAGAAAGTTAAACTAACACTTGTATCATCAACCTCAATTAGTGAAGGTGGTGCCCATGATGTACTTCTTAAAAATGCTACGGAGGAAAAATAATGGATAAAAGACCTTCAAGTATGAAAAGAATTAAAAACAAAAAACAAGCACAAACTTTCATTAATAAACAAATAAAAGAAATTCAAAAACAAGTTAAAGATGAAAAAGTACTTTTAGCTTTATCAGGAGGAGTTGATTCTTCTGTTGTTGCAGCACTACTAATTAAAGCAATTGGAAAAAATTTGGTTTGTGTACATGTGAATCATGGTTTGCTTAGGCTTGGTGAACCTGAACAGGTTGTTAGTGTGTTTAAGAAAAACATGGGTGCAAATTTAATATATGTAGATGCATCTAAAACATTTTTAAAGGAATTAAAAGGAGTAGCTGATCCAGAAAAGAAAAGAAAGATAATTGGCAAAGTATTTATTGATGTTTTTGTTAAGCAAGCAAAAAGATTAAAAAACATTAAATACTTAGCACAGGGTACCATCTATCCAGATATTGTAGAATCAAAAGGTGTTAAAGCTCATCATAATGTTGGTGGCCTACCTAAAGATTTAAGTTTTGAATTAGTTGAACCTATTAAGTATTTATACAAAGATGAAGTAAGAATTGTTGGTGAGGCTTTAGGTTTACCTAAGGATATGGTATACAGACAACCATTCCCAGGACCAGGACTAGGAGTAAGATGTCTTGGCGCTATAACAAAAGATAGACTAGATGCATTAAAGAAAGCAGATGCAATTGTTAGAGAAGAAATAGAAAAATTAAAAGTAAAACCATGGCAGTATTTCTGTGTAATTCCAGATTATAAATCTACAGGTGTTAAAAATGGAAAAAGATATATGGGTTGGTCTGCAATAATTAGAGCAGTAAATACTAAAGATGCGGTAACTGCAAAATCTTATGAAATACCATATAAAACTTTATATACAATCAGAGATAGAATAATTAAAGAAGTTCTAGGAATTAACAGAGTTTTATGGGACTATAGCAATAAGCCAAATTCTACCATTGAGTGGGAATAGTAAAGATTGTCATTCTACACACAAATATATTCCAAATTTTACACTCAAATATATTTTCGTAGGATAACTCAATCAAGAAAAAGTAATAATCAAATTAATGAAAGACTTCGCAGAAATGTGGAGTCTTTTGAATCTATAAATATAATGAAAACACATTGTAAAACAATGTGTTGCAATACGTAAAACGTTGTGTTACATTAGACTTGGAGGTAAATAATATGACCACAAATATCAATATCAGGGTAGATGGAGAATTAAAACAGGCATTACAAGGATATGCAAAGCTGGAGAACAAAACTGTATCTGAAGTTGTTTTAGAGGCGATAAAAGAAAAATTGGAAAACGAATATGATTATAAACTTGCCTTATTGGCATATGAAAGCGTTGATATGAATGATTCGACAACATTGGCGGACATGTGTGCTGAGGCAGGGATAGATTATGAAGCGTTATAAAATAATATACTCAAAAGATTTCCAGAAGGTATTTAAAAAACTAGATTCATCTGTACAAAAACTCGTTGCTTCATACATTAAACACAATTTAGAAAATACAGATAATCCTAGAAATCATGGGAAAGCTTTAGTTGGTGATAAAAAAGGATTATGGAGATATAGAATAGCTAATTATCGTTTGATTGTGGAAATCCAAGACAATAAATTAATTATTATTATTTTGACATTTGGTCATCGAAAGGATGTATATAAATAATGAATAAAGACATGTGTGTACTATGTGATGAAGGTGTTATAAATATTCGTGTTGGAGCAATCATTTTAAAAGATGGCAAAGTGTTAATGGTTAAAAATAACAAAGATGATTATTACTATTCTATAGGTGGACGTATTCAATTTGGCGAAACAGCAAGGCAAGCTATAAAAAGGGAAGTCAAAGAAGAATTGGGCTTCGAAATGGAAATCGATAGATTGGGTTTTGTTTGTGAATCCTATTTTTATGGAACTATTGGAGATGATAAGGAAAGATTGATATATGAACCCGCTTATTATTTTTATATGAAGATGACAGAGGATTTAAATATTGAAAATAAAACATTTCTTAAAGATGGTTCACCAGAATATTTGCAATGGGTTTCGTTAGGTACAGATAAGATTATTTATCCTGAATTTTTTAAAACTGAACTCTATAATCCCGTTGGTGAAACAAAGCATATAGTAGCTGATGAAAGAAAAAGTAAAGAGTAGACTTATCCTACTAAATTAATACTTTGGTTAGGATATAAGACACTATAAAATTCACGATAAAAACAATTGTAGGATGACAAAGATGTCATTCTACACAGTAATTTATCATGAAATCTACACATCTATATATTTCGTAGGATAAGTTTACTAAGCAAGATATACACAAAACAAAACAAAGACTTCGCACAAAAATAGCGAAGTTTTTTCTTTAATATTATAGAGAATCATACCTAATCAAGATAAATATTAAAAAACTAAGAATAGTGTGCCATAACAAACACATAACTCGTATATAATTATATTAAAGGAATCACAAACAATGATTGTATTGCCATTAATTTGAGTAATGACGTAAAAACTTATGAAAGGAAGTAAAAACTATGACAAATAAAGATGAAATCAAAAATCAAACAATTAGCGATGATGAAATAGAAGAAGTTGCAGGTGGTGGATGTTGGTTTGGTGCAAAAGCTGTAGCACCTGATGGCCATGATATTGGATGCCATTTCTCTCATTCATGGTATGATAGTTGGGATGAATATAACTATAAACATGGTATTTGTAAAAGATGTGGTGGAAAATTAGGTGAAGAACGAAGCGTTAGTTCTAGTCATTATAAGGTTTGTACAGAATGTGGCTATGGTAACCATAATGAGTGGTAATAAACATTTAAATATAAACACATGAGCCTTCATAAGTTCATGTGTTTATTTTAATATAAAGGTGAAACATGAAATATATATTAAATGATCAATATAGTTTATGTGGTTATAAAGGTTTACCTTTTGCTTTATATGATATAAAAAAAGGTAAAACACATTTCTTTTCTAAAGAAGAATATTCTTTATTATTGGATTGTGATGGTGTAACTGAAATTAATATCAAAGAATTAAATGAAAATGATCAAAAAATTATGAGATCTTTTATTAATGGTAATCTTATTAGAATAAATGATGATCAAAAATTAAAAGATTACCAAGAATATCATTCATATGATAATTATTTTAAAGATGGCATACAGTTTTCAATAACTGGTAGATGTAATTATAAATGTAAACATTGTTTTATGTCTGCGCCACATGCGAAATATGATGAAATGAGTCTAGAAGATTGTATAAAAGTAATTAATAAATTAAATGAATGTGGTATTAGAAATATTCAAATTACTGGAGGAGAACCTTTAGCTCATCCTAAATTTAAAGAAATAATAAAAGAATTATCTAAACAAGGTATGCATCTTACAACACTATATACAAATGGTTTATTACTTAAACAAGATATCTATGATTTATTTAAAGAATATAATCAACATCCTAAGATTCAAATATCATTTGATGGTATTGGATATCATGATTGGTTAAGGGGTGTAGAAAATGCTGAAAAGTATGCCATAGATGCCATTAAATTATGTATAGAAAATAAATTTGAATGTGAAGTAGCTATGGTAGTATTTAAAGATAATATAGATTCTTTAAGAGAAAATGTTAAATATCTTGATAGCTTAGGTGTTAGTAATATTAGAGTTTCTAGTGTCTTTAATCAAGGAGAATGGTTAGCATATGCCAATGAACATGGCATTTCTATTGAAGAAGTATATGATAAATATTTAGAATATATACCACATTATTTGAATGACAGAATACATGCTGATATATCTTTAGGTGGTTTATTTAGATATAATGCTAAAAGCAAAAAAGCTTTTTCTACATTTGAAAATAAATGTAATTCAGATAATGAAAATAAATATTATTTATGTAAATCATTAAAACAATCTTTCTATATAACTTCTACTGGTAAAATACTTCCTTGTGCATCTATGATGTCTACAATTGTTGAAGAAAATGCTTTAAATATATTAAATGATGATCTTAAAGATATTATTAATAGTTCATATTTATATGATATTGCTAATAAGAAAGCTAAAGATTTCTTAGAAAATAATGAGAAATGTAATAAATGTAAATATAAATATGATTGTTTAGGTGGTTGTAGAGCAAATGCATTAGCTAAACACAACAACATCTTTGATAATGATGATAGTGTTTGTGCATATTTTTTAGGTGGATATAAAGAAAAGAAAGATAAATTGTTTAAAGAATTAAATATTAAATAATAATATATAAAAGTTTAGTATTCCATACAAACTAAATATAATTATAATAATTGCCATCTTTTTCATATATATCGTATAAATATATGAAAGATTTATAAGAGAAAGAAAGTTAATTAAAGTTAGCCACTTCACCCAAAAGAATCGTATATAATTATAGAAAAGGAAAAGAAAAGAAAGAATGTAGCATTATGAAAAAGGAGGAAATATAATGAAAAAAGTTAATGATAAAGAATTAGAAACAGTAGTTGGTGGAACACAAGAAGAAATAGATGAAATCATTAATATATTTAGAAAACATGGTTTTGAAGCAGAAGCTAAAAAACTTGAAAAAGGTGGAGTATATTTCTTTAAAGATGCATTTGATAAAGTAATGAAAGATTTAGGTTATGAACATGAACTAACTGTATATGCAGATTCTGAAAACTCTAATTTCAACATATATAATGGTAATAGAGTTAACCAAATGAAGTTCACAGAAGTCTTAGATGAATTCTTATATCGTAAAGCAAATAATATTGATTGGATGTAATAATATTAGCCACAACAATTATTCAAGATGGACATTGGGATTTAGGACATGGATGGTTTAACGAGTTTTAAAAACGTGCGCCATTAAAGATGTTACAAAAACACAAAACAAAGACTTCGATTAAGAAGTCTTTTTAGATTTTTAAATAGTAATATTAGAAAGCACTTCCTGCTTTTGTGAACATATCAATAGAATCCTTAAGAATGTTGCGAATAAGCTCAATACATTCTGGATTTAGGTTTGTATATGTATCTCTTACAGTGTGGTAATAATCTTGTGGTGTAAAAGCAACTCCACATATTGCGGCTGCTTTTATACCAACCGCAGAGAACGCTTCTGAATCGTTGGCTCCAGGATAGAATTCAGCAACAGGCATATCTAATCCGTGTTTCATTGAAGCAAAATATAAAAGATTACATACTTCTTCACTATTTGATTCAGTATAGTTAATACCACGAGAGAAGATTCTTAGTTCTTCGATTGAGTGAATAGTATCTGGAGCAATAACGATAGTGTTAAGTTCTAGTAGTTCTTCAACATTTTCATTTGCGAAAGCACGAGCTCCACGCAAACCAGATTCTTCACCATCAGTAAGTAAAGCACATACTTCAGTATCATCAAAGCGAATATCTTTATCTGCCATTTCTTTTATGATGCTCATTGCAAGGTAGCAACCAGTTAAATTATCATTTGCGCCATCAACAACAGTGCGCCAATCAACAAAGAATAGTAGTGGTAAATATAATAATGTATTTATAATTTCAATTACTACAAAAACATGTAGAGCTTTAACAGAAATAAAGTTAGCTAAAGCTAGATAACAGCAAAGAAAATTAACTACCCAATATAGAAATGCAGAACCGATACAAAGATAAATTAAAGGAGTAGGGAAATGTTTTAATACTGGCATTTCATATGCGGCATCAACGTGCCCACAAAGAATTATACGTCTTTTAGGTGTGTTTTTTGCCTTGCGCACCATATAAAGGTTTTGTCCTGTTTTCTTTGGATAAAATCTATCTGTAAAAGGTATAAACAGTATATATTCAACTACGATAATAGTAGCTGCTGTTATAGTGAAGACAAGCGATACTATATATGGCCAGAATTTTCCAGAAAATACTCCAAAAAGGAAAAAGCCACATGCTATAAGACTAAGAAAGGCATCAAGAGGTATTGATCCAATAAACGCATGAGGGTGCATCTCAAATTGTTGAGTCCTTATCTCATCAACACAATCTTTCATTTCTTCAGCCATATCTGCTTGAGCTGTTTTTACAGTTTTATCTCCGGCACTGCGGCGTTTATGATTTTTACAAATACGTTCTATTCCATCTGTTATAAATTTTATATAATCCATATGGTCACCTACTCTCTTGTGTTTTGGAAGCGTCTATATTGTTCTAATAAAATTTTGCGGAACGAGTAAGTAATGATGCACGTAATGACCGCAATAATTATTACAAATGATATGGCAGGCAAAAAGATAGCCAATAATTCATTTATTTTAGTACCAGCTTCATTAATAATTTCTGGAGTAAGAGAAGATTCTAATGTTGAACTAATTGTGATAGTAGAACCAGGAAACAATTTTATAACATTTAAATCATAGAAAGATAAAAATGATGTTAAAAGTAGAGGAATAAAAGTTCCCACAATTGTAACAACCGAAATAAATATTGAATATATTACAGAACAATATTGCACACTAAGCAAAATAGGTAATACAAATAAAATACTTCCTCCAACACCTAATGTTGATGTAGTAGTAACCGCTGATACAATAAAGCTTAGTCCTATTGCCCACTTTAAGAAACTTCCTACACCTTCTTTTTTCTTAATAATTATTAACTCTACTATAGAAACAATAAGCAACATTATAGAAAAGATCATATAGATTGTAATTGCTTCAAGTTCCTTAACAGTAAAATAAAGAATTACAGATAATATGAACAATAGTATTTCAAGATGCACAAACATTCTTGCGCTTTTTAGATTAGATTCGCGTTCAATAATACCAAACAAGCCAACTTTGCCTTTGTTCATGTATGTATTAGAAATCAAAATTAATCCTCCCTTTACTACATTTGCATTATATTGTTCGGTTTTTATAGTGTCAAGAGTAATGAATAAATATTTTTTTTATAAATTTAAAGATATAAAAGATTATTTTATTTCTATATTCTGAATTTAAATTATTGTTTTTACAACAGGATAGAAGGTTTCCTCAGAATTTTCTCCTACTTCACCAATAGAGATATCAAGATCAAAAGATAAGTTTAAAACATAATCTATCGTAAACTCTTTATTTAACCTTGCAACATAAATTCTATCGCTTTTTAATCCAGTTCTTAGATCAGCTATAACTGCAGATAACATCTTAGAAACAGAGGGAATATCAAGACTTATATGGCTCTTCTGCCAAGAAAATGGTATAGATAAGAAAAAAGCAAACAAAATTGCAATCTGCATAGAAGAACTTGTAACAAACATAATTGAGCATGGCTTTGTGGAAGAAGAAGATTACTCAATCGATATTAGAATCATAGCAAAAGATAATGAGCTCATTCTTCGTATTAGAGATGATTGTCGTCCATTTAACATTGTGGAAAGATATAGAATGGTCAGTATGGAAGACAAGAATCCTACTGAAACCATCGGAATAAGAATGGTCATGAATATGAGTAGTGATGTTAAATACGTCAGCACCATGGGTACTAATAATCTTATTATTAGAATATAAGAAAACTAAAATGTACAAAAATAGTTTTATAAACAATTAAACAAAACATAAAATCAAGCACAGTATATAAAAAAGCTTAATTCCTATTTGATAAGAAATTAAGCCTTTATGCTTTTTAAAATTTAATTGTTAGATCTAGTCTTTTATAGTGTGTTGCGTCCTGGTTTCCAAGGATTGCTGTTTGAAGGATTATAAGTAGCTCCACAGCTTTTACAAACTCTTATACCAGCAGATAAAGTACCTACCGATTTAGATTGCATAACTCCTCCACAATATACACATCTTAAATTATCACCAATTTTAGTTTGTAATTTATCAACAGAAGAGTTTGAATTTAAAACATCATCTACTTTAGTATTTACTGCTTCAACTTGATCTAATCCTAAAACATCATCTATCTGCATTGGGTTTTTGAAACCACCACTAACTTTATCTAATTCTTCATCGTTCATTAATTTTTTATCGTTACTCATAAATAAGCACTCCTTTATTACAATTATATACGAACAAATTTCATGTAAGGGCAATATTTATTCAAAATTAAGCATAATTTTATGAAAAATACTATAAAGAGGTTAAAATATATAAAACTAATATAATAAACGATATATTAAACCAAGGATAAATAAATGTGCTGGATAGTAAAAAAACTTAGATAGTCATTATGGCTTACTTAGTTTACTATTGTATTTGTATAGCAATAGTACAAAAAACCAGCAAACTAAATAATCTATTATCATTGTGATAATAGCAATTATCTTTAACATGTTTGAGGTTAGGAATTAATTTTTCATAGATAAATTATAGAATAATAAAAAAATGGCTAATAAAATTTGGGGTGTTTAAATGTTATAATTTTATAAACAAGCAACAACAAAACAATTAACACTTATACATGAATAATTCTTTATATGATTATATAAGTTCAAATATAGTAGATGGTAGATTACCAGATGATTTTTCTTTGTCTGATTTAGACAAAGATAAAGATTTTAGTGTGTATGCGGATGGGGCAAGAGATGGTATATATATCTATCATATGAAACACGAAACCATTGATAATGATGATTATGAATTGATTAAGAAAGCAGTTGAGGCAATGAGTAATCACGAATATGAAAAGGCAGATGAATTATTTATTCTACTTGTGGAAAATAATATGGCCATTACTTTAATCAGTCCACTACAACATTACATCATAGATAAGAAAGATGATCTTAAAGCAGGAAACATATATGAATATGCTGTAGGCACTATACAGACATCAGATAATATTGAACACATTAAATGTGGATTAATTATATTGGAGTTAATGAATACAAATAATAATGAATTAAAAGATGTTATAAGGACACTGGCATTATCTGATGAATTTACCTTGTATTGTGTATATATAATGAAAACCTGGAAAGGTGGCAATACTGATATATTTAATATCGCCAAGAATGTCAGAGGTTGGGGAAAGATTCATGCGGTCAAAGAGTTAAGAGCACTAGATCCTTTATATGATGAAATAAGGCAATGGATATTGAAAGAAGGTATTGATAATGATGTCTTGCCATCTTATTCATCTTTGGATTGCTGGAAAAATGGCAGTGTTGGTAATACCTTATATACAAACCCTACATATGAACAGTTTAGATATATAGGGAAAATAATAGATGCATTACTGGATGAAGATGCAGTACAGGGTTTATCTGCTTTAGATAAAAGAAAAGATATCATAATGGTATTTTTAAACGAAGCCAAGAAGATGCCGTTAGTGATAGAAGATTATATGGTTATATATAATATATACAAATATTTTGAAGAGATATCCGATAGTGAAAATATATTATCAGAATGTGTAAAGAATCTTAATTCTTCTCAGGCAAGAACAAAAATATTAAATGCTGTTAAAAAAGGTAAGGCAATTGATTTAGCCATTATGGTTGGTATAGATTATAAACCATATATATTTTCATTGATGAAATATACTTTAAAAGATAATTATTACTTATGTCACTATCTTATTGATGATAATGATTATCGTAAAGAATTACTAAAGGTTTATAAAAGAGATTTACCTTTAAAACAGATGATATCTGTACCAACACATGATCTTGGTTTTGCGAAACAATATCACAACGAAACGATTCTGGAATTCTTATTACAGGAATTAAGAAGATATCCACTTGAGGGAATAGAATTTGTGGAAACAGGACTACAATGCAAACCAATAAGAACCAGAAATTCTTCTTTAGCTGTTTTAATGAATTGGGTATCAAAACTAGAAAAACCATTATCACAATTATTACCAGATATATATTCCTTATTACTGATACTATCATCAATAGAAGTTGATGATAGTGTTAGAAAGAATATGGAAAAACTGTTATCAGATAAAATCAAGTTTGAAGAAAAACACAATATTGAAACAGTTACTATCAGTAAAGATACATTAAATATATTGTCTGATGCAATATCAGATATAGGTTCTTGGACATGGTGGTATACAGATGAGAATAGTGCACAAGTAGAATTTAATGGTGTTCAATTATATGACTATACAAAGAAAGAAAAAGAATCTCATTCTAGTTTGATTGCTTTAAGATTTACTGATAATGCCTTCTTAATGGTTTTAGATAATCTAGAAACAAACGAAGAAAAGAAGTGGTATGAGAAATTACATGATGATGAAATCCAACCGTATGATATAGAGACATATGAGTTTACTTTTAATGATGCAAAATATGTAAATGAGATGTTTGAATTGTATAAAAACAAAAATACTTTGAAGCAGTTTAAAGATGATGAAGAGGTGTTCTTAGTTAAATATATTTTAGCTTGTAAATGTTATAATGTTGGCTTTGTAATAGGAGGAAATAATTTAGAAGTTGTTTCTCATAATGGTACATTTAATGAAGAAGAAATTAAAGAAGCTAATATAAAGTGGTGGGAGTATTGGAAGGATTATTGGAGATTAAGAAAAAGTAAAGATGCATATGAGAAAGATTATGCATGTGAGCTTACAATTCCTGTTAAGGATAAAGAGTAAAATCGAAACATTAATTATATTGATATCTCAATTAAATTGATAAATAATGTATTAAGAAAACGGAGGTTGTAATATGAATAAAACGCTATATAAATTATTATCGCTATTATTAGTTGCAATGATTTTTACATCTTGTGCTGGTAATACAAGCAAAGCTAACACTAAAGAAAAAGTACAAGCTTTAGTAGAAGAATTTTATGATGGAATTGTAAAACAAGACAAATATATTCTTACAAGTAGTTCAAATGGTGAGGTTTATAGTACTTCTATAGTTGATGGTGAAAACGTTAAGTTTGATTATGCTGATGAAAGTTTTCCAGATTTATATTTATTTGTGGAGAATGGTAATAAATATGTAATGTATGAAGGCGATCAAGTTTATGAAGATAGCGAATTATATGATATGTATCTTCAAGGAATAGGAATTGATGACAGAACATTTATTGATGGATATCTTAGTATTGATGATCCTGAAACAAAATATGAAGCTTCTTTAAAAAAGCAAAACAATACTAAAGAATTAATCATAAACATTGATTCAACATACGAAGGTGAAGAATATAATGCGGTATTAACTGTAAAAGCAGTTGATGATAAGCTTATATCTTTTGAACACAACACAAAAACCGCCGATCAATCTTCAAATAATTTAAGTGAATATCAATATGATAATGTTGAACTAATTATTCCTGAACATGAATTACCTGTTGCTAGAGAATACACACATATTGAAAGTCCTTATAAGACAATTGGTGATATTGTTAATAAGCTTGGTGTTGATGAAACCTATACAACAATTCAAGATAATAGATTCTATACAGTTGACGGTACTCTAGAGCTAAGTGCAGCAATTCCTGATGATATATATGCAGCTTTAGAGGCATTAGATTTTTTTGATGAAAACTATAAAACCAAGATGTTAGATTTAGTTAAAGATCTTGAAATTGATGACTGTATAGATTTTAGTGAATATGTTTTAGATCAAGATGATTTTAATAATTATATAGGTAGAAGTGTAGAAGACTTAGTTGTGGATGGTTTTGAAGGAAATGGTTGGTCTACATATGAAGACACATCAGTAATTTGGCTTGAAAAAGATGGAATGGTATATGAGGCAAACATTGAAATTCCTGAAGATTTGAATGTTGATGAAATAGAAGATTTTTCGGATTTATATAGTGCAACTATTAAGGATATGAAGTTTTCAGAAGTATCAATGGCAGCAATTCCATTACAATAAATAATTAAAACAAAATTAATTATGATGAGGTGTATACAGAAGCCTGGATATAGTGTATAACCTAGATATAATAAATTCAAAACGGATGTTTCCTCGTATATTACAGGAGACATTCGTTTTCTTTTTAATAAAAACATTACCACTAGAATCATCTGGAATTGCAAGAGCGCGAATTTTCAAGAACTAGTCTCATAGATAAAAAATAAAATATAAAATATATAATCCTTTCTTATATAAAAAGAAGTATTTGGTAAAATATAGTTAAGAGGAAATGTATATGGACGACAAAAGATACAAAAAGTTAACACTTCTTCATTCTAATGATATGCATGGAGATTTTTTAGAAGAAAATGTTTCTAATGAATTAGTTGGTGGTGTAGCTATGCTTTCGGGTTACATTTCTAAAGTTAAAGCTGAAGAAAAAAACGTTTTATACTGTATAGCTGGTGATATGTTTAGAGGGTCTGTAATTGACTCTGAATACTTAGGCTATTCAACTATTGAAATAATGAATATGTTGGCACCAGATGTTGTGACTATCGGAAATCATGAAACTGATTATGGATTGTCACATCTTTTATTTATGGAAAAATGTGCCAAGTTTCCAATTATAAACGCTAATTTATACATCAAAGTTAATGGAACAAGATTATTTAGACCATACATCATTATTGAAATTGATGGTATGAAAATATTGTTTATTGGTATTTTAACTGAAGAAGTTATGAGTGCTGCAGCAAACGAAAAAGTAATTGGTTCTTTAGTAGATATTTCTGATGCCGCAAAAGAAGTTGAAAAGATTTGTAATGCTTTTAGTGGGACAGATATAGATTTCACAGTTTTATTAACACATATTGGTTTTGAAAATGATAAGAAGTTGGCAGCTTCTTTAGATCCTGCTTTAGGTGTTGATGTGATTATTGGTGGACATTCCCATACATTCATGGACGAGCCTTATAAAGTTAATGATATTTTAATTGTTCAAGCAGGAACAGGTACTGATCAGATTGGTAGATTTGATATTATTGTAGACACTGATACAAATTCTGTTGAATCATATAAGTGGCAAGCTGTTCCAATTACCGCATCAACTTGTCCTAATGATGAAAAGATGTTGGAACTAATATCAGAATTAAAGAGTTCTACGGATTTAAAATATGGTAGAACTTTAAGAAGATTAAATTGTGAATTAAAACATGAATCGCGTTATAAACAAACAACATTGGGTAACTTTATTTCTGATATATATAAAAACATTTCAAAATGTGATTTATTCTTAACAACTTCAGGTTCTGTAAGAGTTAATAGTTTAGGTCCAATCATAACTTTGAAAGATATGATGAATGCAGTGCCTTTTGAAAATGAAATCTATGAAATAAAGGTTACAGGAAAACAACTTAAAGATATGATAGTTTACGTATGTAGAGACGAGGTATGGCAAGGTGATGCGCATGAGTTTTATCAAGTCTCTTATGGTTGGAATATGGTTTATGATCAATCTTTAAAGAAGATGACTACTTTTAAATATAATGGTAAAGATGTTGAAGATGAAGAGATTATTTCACTTGGTTTATTAAGTTTTGATTTTAATAATATAAAAACATTCTTTGGCATTGATCTAAGTGAAGTTGAGAAAAATGGAAGAGCCAGAATTGTTTCTACAGATTCAAAAGATTCTTTATATGAATATATAGAATTAAGTAATGATATTCCAGAGTATCCTGCAAAAGATGATAGATTAATAGTTAAATTTACAAATGAAAGCTGATTATCATATACATAGCGAGTTTTCTGATGACTCTTTTGAAGCAGTAGAAAACCAAATAGACAAAGCAATCTCATTAAAATTTAATGAGATTTGTTTTTGTGATCATGTGGATTATGGAATAAAAAAAGATTGGTCTGAAGGAAATATTGAATATCGTGATGGTGATGGCATAAGTAATGATAATAATATGAAAGAGCCACTTGCGAATGTTGATTATCCTAGATACTTTGAAAAGTTAAATTTAATGAAAGAAGAATATAAGGATAAAATAATTATCAAAAAAGGTTTAGAGTTTGGTATACAAAGACATACTATTGATAAATATGAAAGATTGTTTAAAGAATATGAAAACGAATTAGATTTTGTATTGTTGTCTGTACATCAAATAGAGGATAAAGAATTATGGAATCAAGAATTTCAAAAAGATAAAAGTCAAAAAGAATATCATGAAAGATATTATCAAGAAATATATGAAACTATGAATCAATACAAGAATTATTGTGTTTTAGCTCATTTAGATTTAATTAGTAGATATGATTTAAAAGATTATCCTTTTGAAAATAATAAGACGATTATAACTGAAATCTTAAAACAAGCTATTCATGATGACAAAGGAATAGAAATAAATACATCTAGTTATCACTACAAATTAAAAGATACAACACCATCTATGGATATCTTGAAGCTATATCATGATTTAGGTGGAAAAATAATCACAATAGGATCTGATGCTCATTCAACAAAATATCTTGGTGATCATTATGATGATGCAAGAAAAATATTAAAAGATATAGGATTTAAGTATATTTGTACCTTTGATAAGATGACACCAATATTTCATAATTTATAATTATTTGCTGAAGTATAATTATAGTAAAAACAAAGGTAATAATTATGGAATACAGGGTTAAGAAATTCGAAGATGGAAAATATCGCTGGTTGTATGATTTAGATTTAAGGAAAAATTTAAGTATTCTATATACAACTATAAAAGTAGTTCTAATATCGTTTTTAATACCTTTGGTATTGTTGATGATAATATTTGCGATAGAAGGCAATTTAATAAACGCATTAAAAGACTTATTACCAATATATTTTTTAATTGGTATTGTTTTAGTTTTTATAACATTAATCTCATACTATATTGTGGTTAGATATTATAAAGGAAGATTTTCTTTTATGTTTGAGATGGATGAAAACGGTGTGACATTTAAACGTTTTGGTTCTGACTTAGAAAAGACTGAAACCATTGGAAAGATAACTTCTATAATTGGTGCTGCCACAAACAATGCAGGTTTAATGGGTGGAGGCTTAGGCCTTGCAACTAGCCAAAGTAGCACATCTTGCTTTTCAAAAGTTAAATCTATAAAGGCAATACCTGAAAGAGATTTAATTAAAGTTAATTCGTTATTTTTATTCAATCAAGTGTATGTGAATAAAGAAGATTATCAATTTGTTTTAGATTTTATTCAAGATCACGTAAAAAAATAACTTGTTTTATAATGTCGATGAAGAAAGAAGAAAAAAATGAAAAAGATTAAAAAAGTAGTTTTATTAATATTGGTCCTTTTATTAATTTGTGGATGTAGTGGCAAATTTACTTTTGAGACATCTATTAAAGGTGAAAAAATAGAGATTAAAGTTAATGATGCACAAGATGGTGAAAGTGGAGAAACTCTCGAGTTTGAAGTAATGAAAAATAGAGTTTTGGATATTACTTCTAATTTAGACAAAGGTGAAATGAAGCTTGATTTTGTGAGTGTTGTAATATTTACAAACGAAGAAGGACCAGATGATGTGGTAGTTAATGAAGTAGTAAAAAGTATTACTATTGCTAGTAATGAAACTGTCCAGCTTGAATTAAATCCTGATTATTATATTATTCAATTTACTAGTACAGGCAATAGTAATGGTTCAATTAATATAGATATTAATAAGAAGGATTAAATATGTATAAAAAGTTTTTACCATTAGTTTTAATAATTTTATTTCTATCAATGTTTCTTTCTTATAAAGCAGGACAAGAATCTATAAGAAAGAATATAGATGAAGAAAAAGAGTTTTTATATTCTTTAAATAGAAGTGAATTAGAAAAATTAGTATTGATTGATGGACCAGTATATGTAATAGGTCATAAGTCACCTGATTCAGATACTGTTTGTAGTGCGATAGGCTATGCGAGTTTATTAAATAAATTAGGCATTGAAGCAAAACCGATGATAACTGCTAAGCCAAATAATGAGACCATGTATATTCTTGAAAAAGCTGGTGTTGAGATTCCTGAAGAATTATATGATGCTGTAGGATTGAATATTATGCTTGTGGACCATAGCGAATATTCTCAAGCAGTAGATGAATTGATAGATGCTAATATTGTAGGAATTATAGATCATCATGGCGTTGGCAGTGTTAATACTGGGCATCAAGTTTTATATAATGCAAAGCCAATTGGTTCAACAGCGACTATTGTTTGGATGACATATTTAAATTATGGAATAGAAATTGATTATGATGTTGCCTATGCTTTATTAGGTGCTATTTTATCAGATACCAGTAACCTTACAGCTTCTACTACAATTAGTGCAGATATAAAAGCTGTTGAAGAATTAAACAAAATCGTTAATATTGACATAAATAGTTTTTATGATGAAATGCATGAAAGATTATTATCATATGATGGCTATACTGATGAAGAAATATTCTTTCTAGACTATAAAGAATATGAAAGTAGTGGTATCAAATATGGCATAGGTGCTGTGAATGCCATAGATGAAAAGAGCGCTAGTGATTTAGCTAAAAGAATGAAAAAGGCTATGGAAGAATGTTTTAATACTAGCGAAGTAGATCTAATGTATGCATCAGTACGTGCTGATAATAAAAAAATTGATTATATTGTGCCAGCTAATGAATATAGTGAAACAATATTAAAATCTGCTTTCCCTGATTATGATGAATTTGATGGAACTGCTTATATTTTTAAATCAAGTTTAGGAAGAAAAAGTAAGTTTGTTCCTGGACTAAATGATTACTTAGGAGCTAAACCACATGAATAAAAGATGCGATCTACATTGTCATTCTAATTTTTCTGATGGTACTAGTTCTCCTGAAGAACTTGTAAGGTATGCACAAGAAAAAGGCATATCTGCTTTAGCTTTAACAGACCACAATACTTCTAAAGGCCTAAAGCAATTTATGGAAGCAGGCAAGAATAGTAAAGTTATTACTATTCCTGGTTGTGAGTTTTCTACTGAATGGCAAAAAACAGAAATACATATTGTAGGATTGTTTTTTAAGGAAGAACACTGGAATGAAATAGAAGACTTTGTAGAGATGCTTCATATTGGTAAGATTAATAGTAACAATAAATTAATTAAGAACTTAAATGATGCAGGATATGACATAACATTTGAAGAAGTTGCAGCTTTAACTAGTGGCGATAGTTTTAATAGAGCTCATGTGGGTATGATTCTTACTCAAAAAGGTTATGTGAGTAGTGTTCAAGAAGCCTTTGATACGCTTTTAAATGAAGATAGAGGATTCTATGAACCACCTAAAAGAATAACTTCAAGTGCTGCAATTCGTTTTATAAAAAATAATGGCGCTACAGCAATAATGGCTCATCCATTATTAAATCTTACATATAATCAGATGTTGGAATTTTTAAAAGAAGCAAAAGATGCAGGACTAGATGCGATAGAGACTCACTATACAGAGTTTGATGAAGAGATGACAAACATGGCAATACACTTAGCAGAAACGTTTGATTTAAAACAAAGTGGTGGTTCTGATTATCATGGCAAAGCTAAACCAGGTATTGATTTAGGTGTTGGAAGAGGAAATCTATTTGTCCCATATCAGTTTTATGAAGATATGCTTGGATGTTCAAAGTATTTAGATAAGGAATAAAAAAACAATTATAAATTAAGAAGGATTTTGATAATTTAAGATATTTAATATATAATTGTGTTAAATAGACTAACTAGACTAACCAAGGAGGTATTATGACACAATATAATATGTATGAAGCAAAAACAAATTTTTCTAAAATATCTAAACTTTTAGAAGATAGAGTAGAAGATTTTGTTGTAATCAGCAGAAATGGAAAACCAATTTTAAAAATTACTCTTTATGATAATGATAATAGAGAAGGTTTATTTGGTTGCGCTAAAGGAATGTTTGAAATTCCAGAAGATTTTGATGACATTGATATAAGCAACGATTTTGATGAGGAGATTTTTCCTTTATGAAATATTTGTTAGACACTCATATAATATTATGGGCCTTGATTAATGATCCAAGGATAGATGCTGATACAAAAGAAATCATAATTAACAAAAACAACATGATATATTATAGTACTATATCGCCATGGGAAGTAGAAATAAAACATGCGAAAAACAAATCATTCAAATTAAGTGGTGAACAATTCTGTTTTTTGTGTGATCAAAATAAATTATTAAATCTTTCAATTCAAAACAAACATATTCAGGAACTTAAGAGAATAAAAAATAGTGATGAGACAAAACATAGCGATCCATTTGACAGGATGCTGATTGCTCAAGCAAGATCTGAAAACATGATTTTAATAACTCATGATCAAAAATTTAAGAATTATAAAGAAAAAAACATTATGATTATTTAAGGTCATTTAAAAAAACACAATATAATTAATATAGGGAAGAAAAAATAATGATACATAAAAGTTTTGATAAATCTGAAGAGTTGATTAATCCTATTTATACTTTAAAAGAAAGTGATATAAAAATCGCAAGTAAACATAAGATTGATGTTTTTATTATTGTTTTTTCTCATCGTTTAATTGACTTATTAAAAGAAAAAGAAATTATAGAAATAATAAATAAAGATTTAAAACTAGGTACTGGTGCATTTAAAGATTATGTCTATAGAATAAAAGATACAAATATAGGTGTATTTTTAAGTGGTATTGGTGCCCCTGTAGCTGTAGCTTCTATTGAAGAATTGTCTGCTTTATTTAATTGTAAGAATTATATTGTCTTTGGTTCTTGTGGAGCATTAGTAGAGATTGAAGAAGCTAAAATAATCATACCAAATTATGCATATAGAGATGAAGGAACAAGTTATCACTACACAGATGAGGGATCTTTTATTGAAATTAAGAATAGTAAGAAATTAGCTAAGATATTTGATGAGCTAGAAGTAGATTATGTTGTTGGTAAAACATGGACAACTGATGCTTTTTATCGTGAGACAAAAAACAATAAAGAATCAAGAGTAAAAGATGGTTGTATATGTGTAGAAATGGAATGTTCAGCATTACAAGCGGTTTGTGATTTTAGAGGTTTACAACTATACCAATTTGTTTATGCTGCTGATTCACTAAATGATACATGGCTAAGAAGAATACTTGGAGAAATGGAAAATGATTCTAGACTTGCGTATTTTAGTTTAGCTAAACAAGTTGCATTAAAACTATAATGATGTAAAGACGATTTTTTTAATATATAGTACAATTAAATTGAAGAAGATAATAAATAATTCAAAGGGGGAAATTATATGGATAATAGACCATATGTTTCATGGGATTTAATGAACAATTTCATGATTGATGTTTTTAAAGTGTACGGGGTACCTGAACAAGACGCTAAAATTTGTGCAGATGTTTTATTGGAATCTGATAGAAGAGGTATTGAATCACATGGCTGTAATAGGTTTAAACCTATATACATTGATCGAATTGTGAATGGAACTTTGCTTCCTAAAACAGATATTGAAATCATAAAGGAAACTCCTACAAGCGTAGTTATGGATGCCCATGATGGTATGGGTATGGTTGCATCACACAAGATGATGGAAATGCTTATAGAAAAAGCAAAGAAATATGGAATGGCAGGTGGTGCTATTCGTAATTCTACACACTATGGTATTGCGGGTTATTGGACAGACATGGCTGCAAAGCAAGGTTTGATTGGTGTTACTGGTACTAACGCAAGGCCATCGATCGCACCAACTTTTGGTGTTGAAAATATGTTGGGTACCAATCCTTTAACTTTCTCTATGCCTACAGATGAAGATTTTACTTTCTGTTTAGATTGTGCAACTTCAATTGTTCAAAGAGGAAAGATTGAATACTATGCAAGAAGTGATAAACCAACTCCTGAAGGAATGGTGGTAACTCATGATGGAAGTACAGTAACTGATTCAAAAGAAATATTAAAGATGCTGGTAGAGGGTAAAGCTGCATTAGCACCTTTAGGTGGTGGACCATCTGATGAAATGGCTGGTTATAAAGGTTATGGTTATGCAACAGTTGTAGAGATTCTATCTTCTGCACTAGCAGGTGGTGAATTTATGAAAGCTTTAAGTGGTGTATCAGCTGATGGCAAACCACAAATGTTCCATCTAGGACATTTCTTCTTCGTGGTAGATCCTGAAAGCTTTATGGGTTTAGATACTTTTAAAAAGATTGCAGGAGAAATATGTAGACAATTAAGAAGCAGTAGTAAGGCTCCTGGATATGAGCGCATTTATACTGCAGGAGAAAAGGAACATTTAGTATGGCTTGAAAGAAAAGATAAAGGTGTTCCAGTAAATGAGGCTGTTCAAAAAGAACTAATAAAGCTTCGTGATGAACATAATCTTCCGTACAAATTTGAATTTGAATAGGAGACAGTTTTATGGATTACATGAAAAAGTCATTAGAGATGCATGAATCGTGGAAAGGAAAAATTGAAGTTAATTCTAGAGTTAGTGTAAATAGTAAAGAAGATTTATCTTTAGCTTATACTCCAGGAGTAGCTCAGCCTTGTCTAGAGATACAAAAGGATATTAATAAATCATATGAGTTAACTAGAAGACATAATTTATGTGCTGTTATTACTGATGGAACTGCAGTACTAGGTTTAGGCGATATAGGACCAGAAGCTGGTATGCCAGTAATGGAAGGAAAATGTGTCTTATTTAAATCTTTTGGTGATGTGGATGCCTTTCCTATTTGTATTAAATCAAAAGATGTCGATGAAATAGTAAATACTATCTATCTAATCTCAGGATCATTTGGTGGTATCAACCTAGAAGATATTTCTTCACCAAGGTGTTTTGAAATTGAAAGAAAACTTAAAGAGAAATGTGATATTCCTATCTTCCATGATGACCAACATGGTACAGCTATAATTACCTTAGCTGCTTTAACAAACGCTTTAAAGGTTGTCGGTAAAAAGAAAGAAGAAATAAAAATTGTCACATCGGGTGCCGGTGCTGCAGCTATATCAATCGTTAAACTATTATTGTCTGCTGGATATAAAAATATCATTATGACTGATACAAAAGGCGCAATTTATAAAGGTAGAGATAATTTAAATTGGATAAAAGAAGAAATGGCAGAACTAACCAATTTAAATAATGAAAAAGGTTTACTTCAAGACGTTATAAAAGGTGCCGATGTATTTATTGGTGTATCTGCTCCAAACACTTTAACTACACAAATGGTTGAAACAATGAATTCAGATGCGATTGTATTTGCGTGTGCAAATCCTACTCCGGAAATTATGCCTGAAGATGCTAAAAAAGGTGGAGCTAGAATTGTGGCTACTGGAAGAAGTGATTATCCAAATCAAGTTAATAATGTTTTAGCTTTCCCTGGAGTGTTTAGAGGTACATTTGATGTCAGGGCAAGTGACATCAATGAAGAAATGAAGATGGCTGCTGCAAAAGCTTTATCTGAACTTGTAAGTGAAGAAGAATTAAATGAAGAATATATTCTTCCTAAGGCTTTTGATGAAAGGGTTGGAAAAGCAGTGGCAAAAGCAGTAAGTGAAGCCGCAATTAAATCTGGTGTAGCTAGAATATAGTAGAAAGGATAAATAGGGGATAGCTATGAAATTAAACTACAAAAGAACTTTTCTTGTAGGATTAGCTTTTTTATCGATTAGTGCCTTTTGGCAAATGTATGATAATGTCATACCATTAATCCTTACAAACACATTCCATTTAAACGAAACTTTCTCTGGAGCAATTATGGCTGGCGATAATATATTAGCTTTATTTTTATTGCCTATATTTGGTTCTATATCAGATAAGAAAGAAACAAAAATAGGTAAGCGTATGCCATTTATCTTGTTTGGTACAGGTTTAGCTATTATTTTGATGAATATTCTACCAATTATAGATAATTCATATTATGCAAAAGCGAGTACGTTTAAAGTTATATCTTTTGTGGCAGTTTTAGGCTTACTATTAATTGCAATGGGTATCTATAGATCACCTGCGGTTGCTTTAATGCCTGATGTGACACCTAAACCTTTAAGATCAAAGGCTAATGCCATTATTAATTTAATGGGTGCAGTTGGAGGAATTATTTACTTAGCAGTTGCAGCTATACTTTATCCAAATTCTAAAACAGTAGGTTTAGATCATGTGAATTATCAAATATTATTTATTGTTGTTTCAGCAATAATGTTTATAGCTATTGGTTCATTATTTATTTTTATAAAAGAACCTGCACTAGTTGAAGAGAATAAAGCTTTAGAAGAAAAACATCCTGAATGGAATTTAGCTCAAGATGATGGACAAGGTAATGAAAAACTTCCTAAAGATGTGAAAAAATCTTTAGGGTTCTTACTTGCATCAATTGCCTTATGGTTTATTGGATATAATGCAGTAACTACTTGGTTTACTACTTACGTATCAGTAGTTATGGGACAAGGTTTAGGTGGTGCATCTACATGTTTATTAGTAGCAACAGCTGGAGCTATAGTCTCTTATATTCCTATTGGAAATCTTGCCTCAAAAATAGGAAGAAAAAAGACAATCCTAATGGGTGTTATCTTATTAGTAACAATGTTTGCGGCTGGATTTGTATTAACTAGTATTTATGATTCTATCAATGTGATTATGTATATAAGTTTTGCCTTAGTTGGTTTAGCTTGGGCTGCAATTAACGTTAATTCTTTACCAATGGTAGTAGAAATGTGTAAAGGTTCTGATATTGGTAAGTTTACTGGTTATTACTATACTGCATCTATGGCAGCACAAATTGTAACACCAGTACTTGCAGGAACTTTAATGAGATTGATATCATATAAGATATTGTTTATATATGCAGCTGTCTTTGTGTTATTAGCTTTTGTAACTATGAGTAATGTTAAACATGGAGATCAAAAAGTAGAAGCTAAACAAGGTTTAAGTGCATATGAAGACATGGGGGATTAGTTATGTTTGGTTTGGATTTAAAGTATATTGTAATAATGGCACTAGTTGTAATTGCGATAATAAGTGGCCTTAAAAAATTATTTAAATTGACTATCACAATTATAGTAGCATGTGTCTTATATTACTTATATACAAGATATATAGGTTAGATTTAATTATTAAATTTTTAATTTAATATGTATATAAATAATAAATCATCCTTGTGGATGATTTATTTTATAAGTCCGTTTGTTACCCAAGAATCAAGTTCTAGGATATTAAAGTAAATAAATTCTTTTTCAATACCTAACTTTTCTTTTAGATATTCACACATTTTATTTATGAATTCTTGTTTATGAATTTCTTCTTGTTTCTTGTATACTCTTAAATCAATAAAGATACATTTGGCATCATCTTGTTTAAAAAACATATAAGCATTATCAATTTGAACCATAGTGTTTGAAATACCTTTGCCTGGTATTACTTGAATAGCATCAATTATAAAGTTTTTAATATCTACTTTTTCATTATCTGATAGATTTTTATTTGTGGTTAAATGTACATATGGCATAATTTCATCCTCCATATATTATTATATAAGTAGAGATGCAATATGAAAGAAAGAATTAATGTCTTTGATTATTCCGATTATATAACGAAATCTTTGAAACCTGGATTATTATTAAATACTAATGGTGATAAATTTAATAGTATGGTTATTGGTTGGGGACATTTAGGAGTTGTTTGGGGTATAGAAACTTTTATTGTTTATGTAAGACAATCAAGATATACAAAATCACAACTTGATAAAACAGAAAGATTCACAATCAGTGTTCCAACGAACAATGAAATACATCCAGAAATATTTAAAGTATTTGGTAGTCAATCTGGAAAAGATATAAATAAAGCAGATTATGTGTTACTAGAAGAAGCAAATCTGAATAACACTCCTGGTATAAAACAATACCCTCTTACAATAGAGTGTGAAGTGATATATTCTCAAGATCAAGAATTAGATAAGATACCTACAGAAATAGTCGATAGACATTATCCTGAAGGTGATTTTCATACAATGTACATAGGGAAAATATTAGATGCCTATATAATAAAAGAAGATAAGATTTGATGAAATTCAAATCTTTTTATTTTATAATTTCATAGATGAAAAACAAAAGATGGTTAGCTCCATTTTACTATCTTAGTTTTAGATGCAAAGCAGATAAGTGTCGAAACAGTTGTTGCAGTAACTGGAGAATACCTATAAGTAAGCAAGAGTACAATAAGATGATTACTATGGATTGCTCAAGGAGTTTGAACAATAGAGTTCAATTAAGTTTTGAAGTTCCAGAAAATATTAGTGAAGATTGTTATAGATATATATCTTTTAATTGGCTAGGTAATTGTCACATGCTAGAAAAAGGTTTGTGTTTATTACACCAAGAAAAAGGAGAAGAGTTTTTACCTAAAGTATGTAAGTTATATCCTAGAAGTTTAAAAAGCATTAATGGTGTAAATCTTGCTTCGTGTTCAAGTTCGTGTGAAAAAGTAATTGAATTACTTTTTGATAAAGACAGTTTAACTATACAAGAAATAGATTTAGAAGATGTTCCTGAAATAATATATGAAGTAGATTATGATGATGTTTTACAGATAAGACAATTTCAAGAATTAATTAAAGATCGTTCTACCACTTTAGCTCAAAGTATTATTGATATATGTAAGATTATTAATTTAAATGAATTTCAAAAAGATTATTATGAAGATATTAATCCATTAATGAGTTGCATAAATTTACTAAATAAATTTTATGGTAGTAACTATCAATTAGATGAAATTATTAATAATATAAATGATAGATATTTAAATAATTCATATTTATTTGAAAAAGATAAAGAATTATTTGAAGATAAATATCCTGAATGGATGTATATATTTGAAAGAATTATTAATAATTCAATGTTGTATGAAAATTATCCATTTGTAGATAAAAGAATTGATAAAACAGATGTCTATAAGGGTCTTTGTTGCACATATGGATTATTAAGACTAGTTTGTATTAATGCTTGTGCTATAAATGATGAAAGAGAATATTTAATAGATTGCATTGCTTGTTTATTCCACTTAATAGAACACACTGCTTTTTATTACAACGCTTCTATTTTGGCTAATAACGCAGCTATAATGTTGAGAGTTTAAGTATGAAATATAGAAAATATTTAAATGTATTTATATTTGTGATTGTTATTATTAATTGGATAAGAATGATGTTAGGATTATCTAATACTGGTTTAGCTAGTTCAGGACTTAGATCTTTAAAATATTTTACAGTTTTATCTAATTTGTTTGAAGCATACGCAAGCATGATGTGGTTATATAAAAAAGATGAAAAACTTAAATATATTGCCTCAGTATCTTTATCATTAACTTTTATAACTGTAGTACTCTTTTTAGGACCACTTTTTGGTTATAGAATTATGTTTATAGGTTCTAATTTTTGGTTTCATTTAATAGTACCAATTATAGCTGTGATGGAAGTAATATTTTTAAGTAAATATACAATTAGTAAAAAAGATAATTTATTTGCCTTGATGCCAATGTTTATTTATGGATTATTTTATGTAGGAAATATATTTATAAATGGTGTTGGTTCTTGGCCAAACATTAATGATTGGTATGGTTTTTTCACTTGGGGATATACAGGTGGTGTTGTGGTATTTGTTGTAATTAGCCTAGCTACATATTTTATGGGATATGTCATTAAAAAAACTAATAATAAATATGATAATTATATAAATAAGATTCATTAGAGTCTTATTTATATATTGATTTGTTTATCTTTTGGCCATGATATTGAATATGCAATATTGAAGACTTTGTTTTGTTTTGGATCTAGTTCAAAGTCCCAAGTTAGTTTACCTGTATCTTGATCAAGACTTGCATTAGAGACATTATCGATATCCACAACTATACTCTTGTCTTGAGATAAAGGTACTTGATCAATTAAAGTCACAAGACATTTATCATTTTTAGAAGAGTTTACACTTATTTCATATTCAAATTCTGTTTTCTTTTGATTCTTTAATAATACATTTGAAGTATATTTTTTCTTCTGTGTTCTTTTAACCTTAATACTTTCATCTTTTCCTAGAGAAATATCATATTTTTCTTGATTATAATCAGGATTTAAATATATATCACCAACATAAGAACCTTTATGGTAAACAGTTGCATTTGTATTTAAGATGTTTTCAATATCATTTATATTAACTTCAGCAGCTAAATAAGCATTATCATCTAATTTAGGTATTGCAATTACATGATATTTACAAGGTACTTTAATTTCTTGTAGTAGAGCATTAAGTTCTTTATTAGAATCAATATTCCATGTACCATCTAATTCGTATTCCATCATCGTATCATCCATTTTTGTCTGTGCAACAACATTAGCTACTTTCGACATTGAAACTTCTTCATCAAGTACTTCCATGGCAGTGTCCATTTGCATCATTGAAGCTTTAGCAGCACCAGCCATATTCATAAATACACGTGGTTCAAAGAAATCTAATTTCTTAGGATATAAAACAGGAATGTCTGAACTCAAAGATGGATTACCAGATAGTAATCTAATTTTAATATCCCTTAAATCTTCATCAGTATTTTGAACAATACCTGCTTTCATTAGTATTGATAATTGATCATCATCATTAGTATGTATTTCATATCTTGGATACCAATAAGCATTATCATCTTTATACTTTATTTCATATATACATTCTTGATCTTGATTAGCTTCAATATCAATTCTGATTTGGTAAGCGTTCGCTAGTTTTTGTTTTTCTGTTAATTGTTTTAAAAGCTCAGCTTTTTCTTTATTTAACACTTCAATTTCTTCATAAATTGTTTCTAATTTGTTTGGTAGATTTTCAATAAAACTAGACATCTGTGATATATCAAAAGAATTATGATTAGAAAAATCAGAATTTTTATTCCATAATTCAATTTGATTATTCTTGATATTGATCTTATTTTCTATCTTTGTAATTTTTGATTGAACATCTTTAGTGATTTCTTCTTGTTTATCTTTGTCTAATAATTCAACTTGAACATTAGATCCTGATACACCTTCTTGTAAAGAAACAGTTAGTGTTGTTTTATCAATTGTGTTAGGTAAGGTATCTAAAATAATATTTTGTTTACCTTTTTGTAGTTTTATACTTCCTTCTCTTTTAACAAAACAAGATTGACGATATATACTCAATTGCTTAACTATACTATTAGACATGTTTTATCACCTCTTAATATCATTATATATAATTTTTAAGACAAGATGCTTTATATAATAAAAGCATTAATGAGATAATAGAAATATGAAAAAACCAATAATAGGTATAGCTAGCAAACAAGAAGAAGCAATCGATAATGATTTATGGCATAGAATGTCTATGGTTGATGAAATTCGCTATTTAGTTAATAAGCATGGTGGTATTTCTATAATGTTGCTTCCAAGTGAAATCACTTTGGATTTTAATTCAAATGATTATGGTGAAGATAAGATATTGACTAATCAAGAAGTTGAAGATTTAAAAAGACAAGTGGATTTGTGTGATGGCATTATCTTACAAGGTGGAATGTATTCTAATCAGTTTGAAGTTGAAATATGTAAGTATGCATTAGAAAAAGATATACCAATATTAGGTATATGCGCAGGTTTTAATAATATACTAAGGGCTTTAGGTTCTAATGTTTATGAAGACAAAACAAACCTACATAATCATTATGATAAGAATTATCGACATAAGATATTTATAGAGGAAGATAGTAGATTATATAAAATAATTGGTAAGAATGAATATGAAGTTAACAGTATGCATACAATGATTGCGGATAAAAAGAATGTGGAAGACTATGGATCAATATGTGCATATAGTGAAGATGGTTTAATAGAAGCATTTGAATTAAAAAATAAAAAATTTGTATTAGCTTTAAAATGGCATCCTGAATTAATGATGGATGAAGAATATGTAGATAGATTATTTAGTGAATATATCGCTTCTTGTATAGAATAATAATGAAAGGAAAATATTATGAGCGCAAAAGAAAGATATCAAAAATGGTTAGATGAGATGGATAAAAATGATCCATTGTATCAAGAGTTATTAGATATTAAGGATGATGAAAAAGAAATAGAAGAAAGATTTTATCAATACATCACCTTTGGTACTGCAGGTTTAAGAGGAAAACTTAAAGCAGGTACCAATTGTATGAATACTTATATGGTAGCTAGAGCTAGCCAAGGTATTGCCAACTACATTAAAACATATGGACCACAAGCAATGAGTAAAGGTGTTGTAATAGCTCATGATTGTCGTTATAAATCAAGAGACTTTTGTTTATTAAGTGCAGAAATATTTGCGGCAAATGGAATTAAGGCATACATCTATGATTCATTAAGGACTACTCCTCAACTTGCATATTCTATTAATGTATTAAAGACAATTTCAGGTATTAATATTACCGCTTCGCATAATCCTCAAGATTATAATGGCTATAAAGCTTATTGGGAAGATGGTTGCCAAGTAAGTTCAGATATAGCTGAAGGAATGCTTAAGGAAATTGAAAAGATTGATGAGTTTAAAGATGTTGTATATGGAGATTATGACAAGTTAGTTCAAGAAGGAATGATTGTTGTTTTAGATAAGAGCTATGATAGAAAATATATTGATCATGTGAAATCATTAGCTATTCATGATGGTGATGATGAATTAGATTTAGATATTCCATTAGTATATACTCCATTAAATGGATGTGGCACTATGCCTTTTGAGGCAGTAATGAATGAAAGAGGATTTAGGAATTGGCAATTTGTTCCTGAACAAAAAGATCCAGATCCAGATTTTACTACTGTTGGTTATCCAAATCCTGAAGATCCTAAAGCATTCAAACTAAGTGAAGAACTAGGTAAGAAAATAGGTGCGGAATTATTAATGGCAACAGATCCAGATGGTGATAGATTCGCAATTGAACTTAGAAATGATGAAGGCGAATATGTACCACTTAATGGTAATCAAACAGGATATTTATTAGTTAATTATATTTTAGAAGGAAGAAAAGATGCGGGTACTCTTCCTGAAAAAGGCGCCATGGTTAAATCAATTGTAACTAGTACGATGTCTAGCGAGATTGCTAAAGCATATGGTGTAGAAATGTTTGAAGCATTAACTGGTTTTAAAAATATTTGTGGAAGAATTCCATTCCTATTAGAAAATGGCTATACATTTTTATTTGGTTATGAAGAGTCTGTAGGTTATGCAGCTTCTCCTGAAATTAGAGATAAGGATGGTATTTCTGCAGGTATGTTAGTTGCAGAAGCTGCTGCATACTATCGTAAACAAGGTAAAACTTTATTTGATGTCTTACAAGAACTATATGAAAAATATGGATATTACGCTGAAGATGAGCCAAATCTAATACTTGAAGGTATTGAAGGTTCTAAGAGAATTTCAAGAATGATGTCTCATGTAAGAGAAAACCTTCCTAAAGAAATTGCCGGTATCAAAGTAGAAAAAGTTGTTGATTATATTAATGGTTATGAAGATATTCCTGCTTCTAATGTATTAAGATTCTATCTAGAAGATGGATCATGGTTTGCGATTAGACCTTCTGGTACTGAACCTAAGATTAAATTCTATTTCTATACAAAACAAGATTCTAGACAAAAAGCATTAGATGTAAATAAGAATATTAAAGAAGCAGTAATGGAAATAGTAAATAAAGTTGAATAAAGGTGCATATATATGCACCTTTGTCATTAATATGTATATTTATTTCTTAATTCTATTAATTTGTCTTCATCTAAATCAAATTCATATTTAAGATAATCATCGTATGAATCATATTTTTCTAATATTGAATTCATTACAATATCGAATACTTTTTCTACTACACCATCTTGCATAGTTATCAGTGTCTTAAGTTCTGGATATATTTTAGTATCTTCAATTCTATTTAAACTTTCATTTATTATTTCTTTACGATATTCATTAGTAATTAAATAATCTTTTCTAATTTCTTCTAATTTGACATCCAACATCAATAAAATAATCATTGCTGCAACACCAGTTCTATCTTTTCCTGTAGCGCAATGGAAATAGATAGGTAGATTATCTTCTTCTATTTCTTTAATCATAATTTTAAAAGCTGTATTATCAAAGGCAATAGTTTTATAATATGTTTCTATTTTGTTTAATTGTTCAAAAGCTTCGCCACCAATCTTTCTCATACCAGTAGGTGACCAATCAATATCTTCAGATCCTTTCACAACTAGACCACTATGCTGAATCATATGAGCATTTTCAATAATAGGATCAGGATAAGTAGTTATTTCTTGTTTACTTCTAAGATCCATAATGGTTTTGATGTTAAGAGTTTTGAAATATTCTAATTCTTTATCATCAAAAAAGTTTAAACCAGCACCTCTATAAAATAGCTTGTGTTTAACAATTTTATTGTTGTTTGTTTGAAGTCCACCTAGATCTCTAAAGTTAAGACTATTTTTAAAATGTTCATGTATTTGCATATAATCACCCTTTACTTTATCTAATTTTTATCATACTATAAATTGTTATCCAAGGGAGACAGATTATGGGCAATAAGATTAAAATACTATCAACTACAGACATACATGGAATTATTTATCCATATAATTATGCTGATAATAAAGATATGAATTTTGGTTTAGCAAAAATTCAATCATTAATTAAATCAATAAGAGATGAAGATACTATTTTAATTGATAATGGTGATGTAATAGAAGGGTCTCCTTATACTTATTATCATTATGCAAATAAAGCTGATGAAGTTTGCCCACTATCTATAGCTATGTCTAAGATGAATTATGATTTTATAAATGTTGGTAATCATGATTTTAATTATGGTCCTGAAGCTTTATTTAGACATATTGAAGCAGTTAATGCCCCATGTATTAGTGCAAATGTTCTATATAATGATAAACTTTTAGGTCCTGAATATGTAGTTAAAAATATTCAAGGAAAAAAATTAGTATTTTTTGGTATTACAACTCATTTTGTTCCTTTGTGGGAAGAAAAAGAAAACATTAAAGGTTTTACATTTATTGATGCATATGAGTGTGCTAAAACACTAGTAGAAAAAATTAAAATACAAGAGAATCCTGATTATTTAATATGTGTATATCACGGTGGCTTTGAAGATAATTTAGAAACAGGTGAGCCTCAACAAAGTTCAGGTGAAAATCAAGCGTGTAGAATATTAAGAGAAATCCAGGGCATTGATATTATGATTACTGGTCACCAACATCGTACAATCCAAGGTGTTTTATATGATTGTGCATACACCCAATCATTTCAAAGAGGAGAATACTTATCTTACATAGAGATAGATACTGATACAAATAAAATATCTACTCAGTTAATAGTTCCAGAACTTGAAGCTGATAAGGAAATTATGGAAATATGTCAAAAAGAAGAAGATGAAGTACAAAAATGGTTAGATACTCCTTTAGGACAAACAAAAGTTAATTTGAAAATTGAAGATGGTTTTACTGCAAGATTAAATAAATCACAATTAGTAACATTTATTAATAATGTTCAAAGAGAAGTGAGTGGCGCCGAATTATCAGGTGCTGCAATCTTTCTTTTTGCATCAGGTTTAAATACAGATATAACTATGCGTAATTTAATGTCTACATATTTCTTTCCAAATACCTTAGTAGTTAAAAAAGTTACTGGTAAGATATTAAGAGAATATTTAGAAAGATGTGCACAATTCTGGCAAATAAAAGATAATGAAATAATTGTTAATCCAATATATGATTTTCCTACACCAGCTCATCATAACTATGATATGGTTGATGGTGTTGAATATACTATTAAGGTTTCTAATCCTGAAGGAAAAAGAATTATATCTTTAACTAAGGATGGTGTTGATGTTAAAGATGATGATGAGTTTACTTTAGCAGTTAATAATTATCGTTCAGGTGGTTCTGGTGGTTTTGACATGATTAAAGATGCACCAACTATTAAAGAAATACAAAAAAGTGTTATTGATATAATTGCAGATTACATTATTAAAAATAAGATTATAGATTTTGAAGAAAAACACAATATAAAAGTAATTATTTAAGAATTTATGTATTCTAGATATTCTTTTTTACTAAGGGCTGGCTTAAAGTCCTTTTTAATTTTCTTTACATATTCGTTGTTGCTTGAAAGATATAATACTGTATCATAAACTACTTTACTAGGATCTAGATAAGCTCTATTATAATCAACAACACATAAATCTTTACCATGACAATTGCCTTTAAAACCACTATAGCCAAATTGTACTGTAGGTTTAAAACAAGATAAGTCACCTATATCTCCAGCAGCCATTGATATTTCATCATCATGAATATCTTCTTCTTTACATATTTTTAACATTTGTTTTTTAATGACATCATTTATTAATCTAGATTGGTGCATTGGTAAATATCCTGGTATTGATTTGATTGTTGCAGATGCACCTAAAGCTTTAGCACAATGCTTTGCAGCATTATCAATTATATTTGCAACATCTAATAAAACATTGTTGTTTAAAGATCTCACATAACATTCATATACAACTTTTTCAGGTATTGAGTTTACAGTTTGTCCACCATTAGAAACAATACCATGAAGTCTAATATAATCTTCCTCTTTAAATGTTTCTCTAAGGATATTAATTGCATTATTAAACAAAGTAAAGGCACCTAAGGCATTAACACCTTTTTCAGGTGCGACAGCCGCATGACTAGCTTTACCATTGAAAGTTATTTCTTTATATATAAAACCAGTTAAGGCTGTATTTAAAGAGAAATGATATTGTGAATTTCCCATAGTATGTAGATGAATAAATAAATCTTCATCATCAAACTGACCAGCAGTAAGCATATTGATTTTTCCGCCAATGTAATTAATTTCTTTTTTCTTAATTAATCCTTGTCTATACTTAACATCAGTGAATTCTTCTGCAGGAGTAAAATATAAAGTCACCGTACCTTTTTTCAAAACATCTTTTAGTTTTACAAGAGTATATGCCATGATTGCACATTGAGTAGAATGACCACAACTATGTGCAGCGTTGTTGTCGTCTTTGTTGGCATAAGGATGACCTAAGGTTGGTATAGCATCTAACTCTGCAATTAAACCTATTTTTGGATTGCCACTACCAATTGATGCTTTAAAAGCAGTTTTAAAGCCTAAATTAGTTGTCTTGATTCCATGGGAATTAAGATAATCTTCTAAAATTTGTTTATTTATAGTTTCCTTATATCCAAGTTGAGGATGTTTAAATAGTTCATCACCAAGCTCAAAAAGAGTTTTTTTATCTTTGTCTAGTATATGTTTAGGCATTATATTTTCTCCTTTTCTTCTATCAAAATAATAACATTTCTATCAAAACTATGGGAAAATATAATAGTAGTGGAGGTTATAAACATGAAAAAGAAACTATTATTTATTGTATTGATATTTGCTTTATTACTTACAGCTTGTAATAAGAAACAAGATCCTGTAAATAATGAACCAATTGAAATATCAGATGATTATTTAGGTTATTTCTATGAAAAGATTGCAGGAAGAGGAATAATAAATCTTGTAAATCCGTCTACAGATGGTAGTGTTGATGTAACAATCGATTGGGGTTCATCTTCTGCAGAGACAGGTCACTGGGAAATGAAAGCTCAATATGATCCTAATACCAGTACCTTCACATATAAAGATGCAATTCACACCATTAGAACATATGATAGTTCTGGTAACTATAGTGAAAAAGATGTATACAATAACGGAACAGGAACTTTTAAGGTTGATGGCGATAGTTTAGTTTGGCATAGTGATAATGATGAATATGATGAGGATGTAGTATTTTCAAGAGATATTGATAGAAAAGAAGATATCGTTGGTATGATTAATCCATGGATTGAAACTACAGATATTAATGTAGCAATTAAAAATGCAGGTGTAGAATTTGAACCACCATTAATTGAATCATTACCTACAGGTGATCATAAAGTTATGCCTACTAAATTCATTTCTACTTTTGGTACATTATCAGCATTATATGAAGGAAACGATAATGAAATGATGATTAGAAAATCATTTGAGATGGAAGGTAAAGAAGGTTTAGCTGGTGATTACAATGAATATTCAAAAACATGGACAAGTAGATATCAAGATATTGATATTAATTTAGCAGGTGATGGAAAACTTGCGAATGTGGTATGGTTTGATATGAATGGTGATCATTATTCAATCGCCTTTAATTTAGGAAAAGAAGGAAAAGGTTTAAGCATTGAAGAAATAACATCAATGATTGATGGTATGGATCAAAGTGTAGCAGTTAAATAAAGTTATGAGCTAAAAGCTTATAGCTTTTCTTTTATATAGAGAGTAAAAATGAACACCGCAAAGATAGAATTACATTTACATTTAGATGGCTCATTAAATATTATGTGGGCATATAAAAAAGCTCTACAAAGACAAGTTATTGAAAAAGATACTAGTTTTGAGCAGTTTTATAATTTGTTGTTTTCTAATAATGGGGCTCATTCTGCACAAAGTATAAAAAAGTTTGATTTAGTTTGTGATCTATTACAATATAAAGAAGATTTATTTGATGCAACATATGATCTTGCATCAAGACTAAATAATTTAGGTTTGTTATATGCAGAGATTCGCTTTGCTTCTCAACAACATTGTAAGAAAGGTCTTAGTCAATACGAAGCTCTTGAAGCGGTTAAACTAGGTGCTGAAAAGGCTATGAATGATTTTCCTATTAAAATTGGAATAATCAATTGTTTAATGCATAAAGGCGATAGTGCTAAATATAATGATGAAGAAAACTTAGAAACAATTGAAGTAACAAAGAAACTATTAGGCAAAACAGTTTTGGCTCTAGATTTAGCTGGTTTTGAAAATAATTGTGATTTTAAAGAATATGGATATTTATTTGAAAAAGCTAGAGAGTATAATATTCCTTATACAATACACGCAGGAGAAATGTCAGATGGTTCACATATTTTAGATGCATTAAATATGGGTGCATATCGAATTGGACACGGTATAAATTGTATACAAGATGAAAAATATATTGAAGCCTTATTAAAAAACAATACACCACTTGAAGTATGTGTTTCTTCTAATGTAAAAACAGAAAGAAATTATGCAGCTCATCCTGTAAGATATATGATTGAAAGAGGTTTAAAAGTGACTATCAATTCTGATAATATGATTTTTTCTAGAACTGATCTAGTTAACGAACATAATCAATTAAGAATGATAGGAATAAGTGATAATACATTAATGAACTGCACCTATAATGCAATAGATGCGGCTTTTTGTGATATGGAAACAAAAGAATATATAAGAGAAAGAATTGAAAAGGGGAACTAGAATGGAAAAAAGAAAATTTATCATTGATTGTGATACAGGTACTGATGATGCAATTGCAATACTTGCAGCGTTTGGTAGTGAAGAAATTGAACTAGTGGGAATTACATCAGTTAATGGAAACGTGAATGAAGAATATACTTCAAAAAATAATTTAGATTTATGTGAATATTTAAATTTTGATTGTCCTGTTACTCATGGTGCAACCTTACCTTTATCAAGTGGATATCGTAATTCAAGTGATATAACACATGGTAAGACTGGTTTGGGTTCTATAATCTTGCCAGATGCAACAAGAACTAAATTTGATTCAAGAATGGCACCATTATTTATATATGAAAAAGCTAAAGAATTAAAAGGAGAATTAGAATTACTAGTTATTGGTCCAATGACTAATATTGCGATTGCCTTAATTGAATATCCAGAATTAACAGATTTAATTAAACACATTTACTTTATGGGAGGAAGTGTTTGGGGCGGCAATGTTACTACTACTGCTGAATTTAATATTTGGGCTGATCCTGAAGCAGGACATACTGTTTTATCTTCTGGTATACCTATGACTATGATTGGTTTAGATGTGACATTAAAAGCAATAATGACTATACAAGATATAGAAGATTTAAGAAACAACAATACCAAAGCATCTAATCTAGCAGCAGATTTATTGGATTTTATGGTTATTAGAAGAGATAAAGGTGGAGAAGACTTGGTGATGCATGATGCTTTAGCATTAGCTGCAGCTTTATATCCTGAATGTATGACATATAAAAAATATTGGATGGATGTGGAGACTACAGGAACATATACTAGAGGACATACATTTGCGGATATTAGAAATAAATATGGTAATCAAGCAAATGTTGAAGTTGCGATGGATGTTGATGTTGAAGCATTTAGAAAATGGTTAGTTGAGAAAATTAATAATTATAAGGTTTAAAAGGAGGAACTATGAGTCAATTTGATGGAACAATTCACAACAATGCTAAAAAAGGAGAAATAGCTAAAACTGTAATAATGCCAGGAGATCCTTTACGAGCAAAGTTTATTGCAGAAAATTATTTAGATGATTATAAAGAAGTAAATCATGTAAGAAATATGTTTGGATATACTGGAACATATAAAGGAAAACAAATAACCGTTATGGGTTCAGGAATGGGCATTCCTTCTATGGCAATATATTCATATGAATTATATGACTATTATGATGTAGATAATATTATTCGTATAGGATCATGTGGTGGTTATTTACCTGAAATGGATTTATTTGATGTAGTTTTAGTTGAAGCAACATTTAGTAGATCATCTTTTGCAAAGGTTGCTTTTGGATATGAAGAAGATTTAATGTATCCAGATGAAGAACTAACAAAAAAGATAGAAGAAGTAGCAAACTCAAAAAACAAACATATCTATAAAGGTGTTGTTTCATGTGGTGATGCTTTTTATAGAAACAGAGAAATTGAGCAAACCGATCCATATAAAACAATTGCAGGAGAAATGGAAAGTTTTGCCTTATTTGCTAATGCAAAATATCTTAATAAGAAAGCTGCATGTATGCTTACAGTTTCTGATAAAAAAGAAAGAATAACAACACCAGAAGAAAGACAACTTGCACTTAGAGAAATGATTGAAATTGCTTTAGATACAGCTATAACTTTATAGAAATGACTATATCAAGTGATAAAAAATTTTATAAACATTTATGGAAATTAACTATTCCACTTTTTTTGCAACAACTTTTAAGAATATCTGTTGATACTATTAATTCCATAATGCTTGGCAGTATTGATCAAATACAGATGTCTGCTCTGTCTCAAGCAAATCAAATATTTTTTGTATATTTTGCATTATGTAATGGTTTGGCTTCAGGTTGTGCTGTTTTAGTTTCACAACATTGGGGTAAGAAAGATTATAATTCAATTTCTATAATAATCGCTCAATCTTTAAGAGTGGTTTTTGTATTTGGAATGCTGGTAAGTATATTAGTAGGATTATTTCCTGAAATGTTTATGAGAATATATTCTTCAGATGCACAAATAATTGCGATAGGAAGTCAACATTTACGAAAAGTATGTTTGATGTATACAATATGTGCAATATCTACAACAACGCTTGCATCTTCTAGAGCTTTAGAACAAGTTAGAGTTGTTTTAGTAACAAACATCATTTCTTATGGAGTAAATATTTTTCTAGATTATATTTTGATATTTGGTAAGTTAGGTATTGCTCCTATGGGAATTGAGGGTGTCGCAGTTGGTACCATCATTGCTAGAATAGTAGAGTTTTTAATATGTGGAATGTTTTTTATTAAAGATCCTGCTATTCCATTTATGTTGAGAGATTTAAAATTGTTTGATGCTGATTTAAGAAAAATGTTATTTAAGGTTTCTTTGCCTATAGTAGGACATGAATTGGTTTGGTCTTTAGGCACATCTTCTGGAGCAATGATTACAGGACAAATGGGTAAGTCAGCTGTTGCGGGATATAATGTTACAAACGTCTTGTATGAATTATGTGCCACATTAGGCAATGGTTATTTAACTGCTGCAAGTGTTGTTTTGCCTATGAGTTTAGGTAAAGGAGAAATAGATGAGGCCAAAAAACAAGCTAATTCAATATTGCTCATTGCCTTAGCTATTGGTTTTTCTATGAGTCTAATAACTTTACTAGTTAAAAATAGTTTTTTGAGTTTATATGTTTTAGATACAGATGCTTTAAAATATGCAAAACAATTCATAAATATTATTGCGGTTATATGGCCGTTTTCTTTGATAGAAATGGTTACGATGGTATCTATATTAAGATCTGGAGGAGATGGCAAGGTTGGCTTTTATACAGATCTAATTGTTATGTGGTTTATATGTATACCTTTAGCGTTTTTGGCTTTCAAAAATCATGCCCAACCTTGGATGATTGTTGCTATAATAAAAGGTATAATAGTATTAGAAGCTGTTGTTGGATGGACTAGAGTCTTTCAATATAAATGGGTTAAAAATTTAACTAATAATTAATCAGGAATTATCTTCTAAAATAGAAGTTTAGATAGTTCAAAAAGGAAAGTAAAAGAAAAGGAGAAAAAATGAAAAAACTACTTACTATTCTTGTGGCTGCTCTACTTTGCTTCACATTAGTTGGCTGTAACAAAAACACTGCCAATAATGAAGGTGGCAATACAGAACCTGCTGAACAACCAGCTGAACAGAAATTAAAGATCGCTTATGTTGTTGGTAACTTAGGTGACAAATCATTCTCTGATTCAGGTGAAAGAGGTATGGAACAACTTCGTAGTGAAGGTTATGAAGTTAAGACTTTCGAAGTTGGTACTGATGCTTCTAAATTCAAAGATCAAATCAATGATATGATCGACAATGGTTACAATCTAGTTCTTGCTTCATCTACTTATTTCGATGTTGCTAAGGAATTAGCTGCTGAGTATCCAGAAGTTAAGTTTGTTATCTTCGATGACAACAAGACTCCAGATGAATTATTAGACAACATGGCAGTTATCTTCTATGCTCAATCTCAAGGTTCTTACCTAGTAGGTTTATTAGCTGCTGGTATGTCAAAAACTGGTCAGGTTGCAGTTAACGTTGGTAAGGATAACCCAGTTATCGCTGACTTCGTTACTGGTTATGTAAATGGTGTATTAGATTACAATGCTGCTCATGGCACAAACGTTAAAGTTGTTAAGGCTGCTTGTGGTGACTGGTCTGATCCAGCTACTATGAAGACTATCTGCTTAGACCAATACAGAAACTTGAATGCTGACGTATTCTATCAGGTTGCTGGTGGTTCTGGTGATGGCTTATTCGAAGCTTGTGCTGAAACTGGTACTTGGGCTATCGGTGTTGACTCTGACCAACATCAGGCTTACATTGACAGTGCTAACCCTGAAAAAGCTGACGTTATCTTAACTTCAATGTTAAAAGAAGTTGGTAACTCATTAGTTTATATAGTTAAAGCAATTGACAAGGGCGAAAACGTTTGGAAGAAAACTCAGACATTAGGTCTAGTTGAAAACGCTGTAGGTTATGTTGATAACGAATTCTTCCAGTTAAACGTTCCTGAAGAATTAAGAAATGAAATGGCTAAAGCATTCGAAGATGCTAAAGCTGGTACATTAAAAGTTAAATCATATTTCGATTTCGCTAGCGAAGCTGAATATGATGCATACTTAGAATCAGCTAAGTAATTTAACTGATTATGACATGTAAAGGGGAGTTGTCTTTAGACTGCTCCCTTTTAATATAACCAATTTAGGGGGTAAAGAAATTGGCAGAAGTATTGAAAATTGATGGAATTACGAAGATATACCCCAATGGTTTCATGGCCAACAAGGATATTACATTCAGTGTTGACGAAAATGAAATCCATGCGCTGGTAGGTGAAAACGGTGCAGGTAAGACAACGCTGATGAAAATCTTGTTTGGTATGGAAGATTGCCAGGAAGGTAAAATCTACATTAATGGTCAAGAAGCGAATATTAAAAATCCTCTTGACGCTATTGCTAAGGGTGTAGGTATGGTGCATCAGCACTTCATGCTTTTACCATCTCTTAGTGTTGCTGAAAACGTTACTCTTGGTGTTGAACCAATGAAGAATGGCTTGTTTGATTATCAGGAAGCCATCAGAAGAACCCAGGAGATTGCAGACAAGTACAACTTTAAAGTTGATGCTACTGCAAAAGTAAAAGATCTTTCTGTAGGACAGATGCAGAAAGTTGAAATTCTTAAAGCTTTAATCAAAGGTGCAAAGATTCTTATTCTGGATGAACCTACTGCGGTTTTAACTCCACAGGAAACAGAAGAATTGTTTGAACAGTTATTTGCTTTAAGAGATTCAGGTGTTTCTATTATCTTTATTTCTCACAAGCTTGAAGAAGTTATGCGTATCTGTTCACGTGTAACGGTTTTAAGACGTGGTCAATGTATGGGTACTTATGATACAGCCAATCTGGATGAAGCTAAGATTTCCAGATTGATGGTTGGTCGTGACGTTATCCTGAAGATCGAGAAAGAAGATCCTAAAGTTGCAGAAAATATACTGGAGATTAAAGATCTGGTTCGTATCAATTCCTTTGGTAAACGAGTAATTGATGATCTATCATTTACAGTTCGTTCAGGAGAAGTTGTTGGTATTGCCGGTGTTGAAGGAAATGGACAAAGTGAACTATCAGAAGTTATTGCTGGTCTTTCAGATTTTGCTGAAGGCGATGTAATACTTAATGGTAAATCTATCAAAGGATTGACTGTTAAACAGATTCGAAATAATGGACTTGCCTATATTGCGGAAGACCGTATGGCTGAAGGTGTTTCAGGTAATATGTCTATTGAAATGAACATCATGGCAGACAGATTTGATAATCCAGAATATAAAAAAGGTATCTTTGTAGATTCTAAGAAAATCTCTGAAGATGTCAATAAATATATCAAAGAATTTGAAATCATGTGTGATGGCGCTGACCAGCCGGTAAGAATGCTTTCTGGTGGTAATGTACAGAAGGTTGTTGTCGCAAGAGAATTTACTTCTGGCGCAAACTTCATCCTTGCCAATCAGCCTACCAGAGGTATTGATGTTGGTACAGCAGAAATGATTCGTAAAACTATCGTTAAGAAATCACGTGAAGAAGGTACTGCTACAATATTGATCTCTGCGGATTTAAACGAAGTTTTAGAAGTTTCAGATAGATTGTTAGTAATGAGAAAGGGTAAGGTTGTTGCTGCTTTCCCTAAAGCTAATGAAGTATCTGAACAGGAACTTGGTGAATATATGTTAGGTTTAAAAGAAATGACTGAAGAACAGATGGAGGGCTTACTATGAAAGGGTCACGTAAAACCCAGTTAATTGAATCTGTAATGGAAGTTGTACGTATTGTTGCCGGTATGGCAATTGCCTATGCAGTTGCACTGATTATCCTGGTATTGATATCAGATGATCCAGTATATATCGTAAAACAATTTATCCTTGGACCTTTCTCTTCTCCAAGACGTATCGGTTCTATTATCAATCTGGCTACACCATTTATCATCTGTGGCTTGTCTATGTGTTTCATGTATGCTGTCAATAAGTTTAACCTTATTGGCGAAAGTATCTTCATGATGGCAGGATGTCTGGCTACATTTGTAGGTCTAAAGATTGGCGATTCACTTCCAATGGTGGTGATGGTTCCAATACTTTTGATTGTCGGTGCTGTAGTAGGTGCTGCATTGGCATTTATTCCAGCAATCATGGATAGAAAACTGAAAGCTAATGTTGTAGTTGTATCATTGATGTTGAACTCTGTAATAGTTGAAATAGCTATCTGGATGTTACGTTATGTATTGAGAGATCCAAAGATTGCAATCATTGGTTCTTATAATACTCCAGAGAGTATGCAGCTGCCTCAGATATTAGGTAAGTTCAAGATTGGCTCTGGCATCATAATCGCTTTGATTCTGGTGGCAATCATATCTATTGTCTTCTTTAAAACCTCTTTTGGTTGGAAGATGAGGCTTGTAGGTGATAATCCGCGTTTCTCTAGAGCTGTTGGTTTTTCAACCTTAGGTATATCATTTGCTGCACAGCTGTTAGGTGGAGCCTTGGCTGGTATTGGTGGCGTTACTGAAATCATGAACAGCTATAAGAGATTCTTATGGGATGCTTCAACTGGTCATGGTTTTGATGGATTACTGGTTGCTGTTTTAGCTAGAAAAAATCCAATACTTGTTCCAATTGGTGCTTTATTCCTGGCGTATATCAGAATTGGTGCTGATGTTGTTAATACTTCCGGCGATATTCCTAATGAATTTGTTACTGTAATTCAAGGTATCATCATTCTGCTGGTTGCTGCTGAATCATTCCTATCAGGAACCAAGAAGAAATTGATCTATCGTGAAGTACAAAGAGAAAAAGAACAAAAAGAAAAGGAGGCAAAATAAATGACAATTGATGTTGCTGCTTTCTTGGCCGATACTATAAAGATGGCTACACCTTTGGTGTTTGCTGCTCTGGCTGCTTTGATTACCCGTCATGCTGGTATGTTCAATATGGGTATTGAAGGTATGATATTATTCTCTGCTCTAGGTGCTGTTACTGCTGCTCATTATTTTGGCAGTGTGTGGATGGGTCTTTTAGGTGGAATTTTAACTGGAGTACTCACTGGTCTATTTATTGCCTTTTCAAGTTTATCAGGTAAGACAGATCTTTATCTGACCTGTATTGCCTTTAACCTGATGGCAACAGGTGGTACAGTATTTGCCATGTATCTGATGACTGGTGAAAAATCTACTACTTCAGGTGCATTCCGTTCATACCAGGTTCCTAATATCAATATTCCAATAATCAAAGATATTCCATTTATTGGCAGAATTATCTCTGGTCAAAGTTTATTGACATATCTGGCAGTTGCCTGTGTATTTATTGTATGGTTCCTGTTATACAAGACAAGAATTGGTCTTAGAATCCGTTCGGTAGGGGAAAACCCTAAGGCTGCTGAATCTGTAGGTATTTCAGTAACTAAGGTAGGTTATATTGCCTTCTTACTTTGTGGATTGTTTGCTGGTCTATCAGGAACATTCCTGTCAATGTCTTGGGTTACATTCTTCATGAAAAACATGGTTAGTGGTAGAGGTTATATTGGTCTATCTGCTCAGAATATGGCCAATGGTTCTCCAATTGGTTCTGCTTTGGTGTCGTTGTTGTTTGGTGCTACAAACTCCTTATCAACTTCATTGAAGTCTCAATCAAATTTCCCAACCGAATTTTTGGAAATGATTCCATATCTTGCAACAATACTTGCAATAATATTCACAAGCATCTATTCAATTTCTAAACAAAAAAGAATTGAAAGAGGAAATAAATAGAGTGAAGGAAGTGGAAACACTTCCTTTCGTTATAAATTCGTAGCAGATGTTATAATGTGATTACAGGAGACAAATATGAATAATCTTAGATTTATTTTTAATTGCCTTGAAGGAAAATATGAATTTAATTGCGAAATAAAAGATACTGTTATTTTTTCTATTGAAACTGATATAGAAGGATTAGAAAGTAAAGAAGGTGAACTTGATATAGATCTTTCTAAGAAGTTTTTTGAAGAGGTTAACAATGCTCAAATAGAAAAATGGGACAGACATTATTCAGCAATTAATCCTATTGAAAATGGTGTTAAATGGTATGTTAAGTATGTTTCAGATGACAAAGAATATGTAAGTGATGGTGAAGAATCATATGAACCATACAATTATGAACATTTGATTTCAGCTATTATGCTTTGTGATGACAAAGCAAGTTATTTCATGATTTAGTTATTAAATATTTCTACCTGTACTATTAAATATCCTTTAAAAAATAATTTTTGTATATTGGTTTTTTGTATTAGATTGGAGTTCCTATGAAAAAAGAAGAATTAAGTAAATTAAAGTTAAATGAATTAAAAGATTTAGCGAAAGAAAAAGATTTAAAAGTTACTGGTTTAAAAAAAGATGAAATTATTGATTTACTTACAGAACCAGAAAAAGAAGTAAGAATAATTGAAAAGAAAGAAGAATCTTTACCTGTTGAAGGTGTTTTAACAGTAATGGAAGATGGTTTTGGTTTTATTAGAGGTGATAATTTTGAAACTAGTGATGAAAATGTTTTTGTTTCTCCAACATTCATTAAAAAGTTTAGACTTAGAACAGGTGATCATATTATAGGTAAAAGAAGAAATCCAAAAGATAATGAGAGATATGGAGCTTTAATTTATATAGATAAAATTAATTATTTAGATACAGAGATGATTAGATCAAGAGTAGTCTTTGAAGATTTAACTCCTGTTTTTCCTAATGAAAGAGTTAAACTTGAAAGACAAGGTGAATCTTTAGCTATGCGCGTTATGGATTTAATTGCGCCAATTGGTAAAGGTCAAAGAGGATTAATTGTTTCACCTCCTAAAGCAGGTAAGACAACTATTTTAAAAGATATTGCTTTATCTATTCAAAGAAGTTGTCCAAATGCTCATTTAATAATTCTGTTAATAGATGAAAGACCAGAAGAAGTTACAGATATTAAGGAGGTTGTTAAGGGAGAAAAAGTTAAAATTGTTTATTCAACTTTTGATGAGCAACCTTCTAAACATAAATTTGTATCAGAGATGACAATTGAACATGCTAAACGTTTAGTTGAAGCTGGTGAAGATGTCTTTATATTATTAGATTCAATCACAAGATTATCTCGTGCATATAATTCAACTGAGGCAAGTAGTGGTAGAACCTTATCAGGTGGTTTAGATCCTAATGCATTATATATGCCAAAAAGATTTTTTGGTGCAGCCAGAAAAACTAGAGAAAGAGGCTCGTTAACTATATTAGCTACAGCCTTAGTAGATACAGGTTCAAAGATGGATGATGTTATCTATGAAGAATTTAAAGGTACAGGTAATATGGAATTAATTCTATCTAGAAAACTTCAAGAAAGAAGACTATTTCCTGCAATCGATATTGCAAAGTCTGGTACAAGAAGAGAAGATTTATTATTAACAAAAGAAGAATTAAGTGCTGTAAATATTATTAGAAAAGATTTATTAGATTATTATCGAGATGATTCTATAGATAATTTGATAGATTTATTTATACGTACTAGAAACAATGAAGAGTTAGTTAATTTAATAAATAAAAAGAAACAAATATAAATATTAAATGTTAAAATAACATTGTAAAGCCACTCAGATATAGGAGTTAGAGTGGCTCAATTTATAAATGAAGGGCAGACATGGCTAAAGTAGTACTAACAGAAGGAAATATTAGAAAACAAATATTAAATTTTGCTTGGCCTATTTTTATTTCAAATATTTTTAATGAGTTTTATAATATTACAAATTCACTAATAGTAGGTAACTATGTATCTTTAGAAGCTTTAAGTGCTGTAAGTGCATGTGTGTGGATTTGTAATATTTTTAATTATACTTTCTATGGTTTAGGTATGGGTACAGGAATTCTAGTAGGAAAGTATTATGGAGCTAGAGATAAAGTTAATTTAAAAAGAGTATTAGATACAGCTTTGGTGTTTGCTTTGCTTGGCGGTATTGCATCTACTATATTATCTGAAGTATTTTTAACTGATTTGATGAGACTTTGTAATATTTCTGCAGATTTATATGATCTAGCAGCTAGTTATTTAAGAGTATATTTCTTAGGCCATACAGCAGTACTTACATATCAAGTTTGTTTCTTTGTGTTAAGAAATTTTGGTGATACTAAACATCAATTATATTTTTCAATTGTGAGTTCTATAGTAAATATAACTCTAGGTATGATTTTTGTAAGAGTATTTAACTTAAGTGTAGTAGGAACAGCTTTAGCTACTTTTATATCACAACTCACAATGGATTTTTTAACTTTAAGACTGTTGTTTAATTATGATGAAGTTACTTTAGATATAAAGAATATAGATTTTAGTTTTGAAGTTGTAAGAGAAATATGTAGTTTAGGAATACCTGCAAGCATTCAGAACCTATTGATTGCGATTAGTTCAATGATGATTCAATCTCACGTTAATACTTTCTCTAATGAAGTTATTGCCGGAATTGGTGTTGCAGAAAAAATAACTAACTGGGGACAGATGGCTTCTTTAGCTATTTCAAGTGCCGCAATGGCTTTAGTTGCACAAAATATGGGTGCTAAAAATTATGAACGAGTCAGAATAGCTATAAAAGAATGTATATGGATTTCAACCGTTTTAACTATTGTTTCAGTTGCGGCTTTATATTTGGCAGCACCATGGCTTGTAAGAAGATTTAATGATAGTGAATTAGTAGTTCATTATGGCACAGATATGATTAGATATTCTATCTTTGCGATGTTTTTTGTAAACTTCTCACATATCTATAACGCTTCTTGTAGAGCTGGAGGAAATGTAAAGTATCCAATGTTTATTGCGGTATTTTGTCAATGTATTTGTAAGTATTTATTTGTACATATAGGCTTATTAATAAATCATGATGTTCATGTATTATATCTAGGTACAGCCTTTGGATTTACTTTGGCTGGTATCATTGCGACTATCTATTTCTATAATTCAAAATGGACTTTAGAAAATGGATTAAGAAGCTAAATCTTTTTCTAATAAATCTTCAATATTGCAATGTAAAGCATTTGCTAATTTATATAGAGTTATACCAGATGTTTTATTAATGTTTCTTTGTTTTTGTTCAAAAAGTTGTATTTGTCTTATTGGCACATTAGAATAGATAGCTAATTGAGTTTGTGAGTAATTAAATGTTTGTCTAATAATTTTTAAATTAGTTTCTTTATTCTTGTTATTAATTCTTTTGTTTATCGCAGATACAAATTTCATAATATCCATTTCGTGATATTTAGGATACATTAATAAGATTTCTTCAAAAGAAATATTATTTATTATTTCCATGAAAGAAAGATTTGTATACCATTGATAATAAGCAAGTGCCCATCCTAACCAATAGTAATTAGTTTTATCTAAATACATGATATGTTCGTGTTCAAAATAAGCAATATTTGCATAATCTAAAACCATCTCAGCGAGTTCACAACCATTAATTCCTGATACATATTTAGGATTTCCTTTAGAAAACTGTTTAGATATAGGAGATACTAAAAAAGCATCTTGAAAAGTTTTTATATCAACATCTAATGTTCTTATCGCATAATCGATTGCGTGTCCTAAAATATTTTGAGCAGTATTAATATATAATTCGCTGTATGCGTGGATCATTACCTTTCATCCTTTCCCTCATGATATCTATCATAAAAAGATCATCAATTGTATCAGTTTTATTCTTTGTATCATAATAGTTTTTCCTAGCTTCTAAATCTCTTTTAATTTTTAAATCATAATATTTTTTTGCTTCAACTAATTCACAATCTAAGTATTTGATATTATTAAAAGCTTTTTTACTTTTTAAGACAATTTGTTCACCAAGCTTTCCTAAATATAGTGCTTCAGATAATTTTCTTAAAGATATAGCTCCTGATATAAAATCTTGTGCAAAAGAAAAATATGAATCATCTGCGCGATAACCAATAATAAGATCATAATTATTTGGGTCAACAAAAAAGTTATCTTGAAGATATTTTTTAGCTTGTTGAGAGATACTATTATTTTGCCAATAAGTTCTAAATTTAGTTAAAATAGCTAACCAGTTTAAGATATTATATTCATTTGAATTGAGATTTAAGATTTTTAAATTATCTATATTTAAATCATAAATATTTAAATATCCATCCTCATCATTAGAAACAGCCCACTCTTTAGTGACATCTTTATTTTGACTTGTATAAAAACCATAACCGTAATCATTATATCTTTTACTACCGTTATATATAGGCTTCTTTATAATATGATTAGAACCATGATAAACAATCATCTTACTCATATTATATCGCTATAGCGATATAATATCAATAAACATAAAAAAAAGATGATATTTCTATCATCTCTATAAGTTTGCTTTTAGAACTGCTTTTAAATCAGCTATACCTTCATTACCTGATGTTAGTAAATCTTGTATAGAAACATCAGATGATTCTCTTACTGCAAGTATTTGAAGTATCATTGCTAGATTAACTCCAGTTACAACCTCAATCTTATCATTATCTAAATCTTCACCAATAATTCTAGCCATGCAGTTACATGGTGATCCAAATAGCATATCACAGAAAACAATTACACCATCGCCAGTATCAACATCGTTTACTGCTTTTCTTAATACATCTACAAATTCATCAGGATTATCTTCAGCGTTTAAGCAACATGCTACCATCTGTGCTTGTTCACCAAAGAATAGTTTAGATGTGTCTAATATACCTTGTGCCATAGGACCATGGCTTGTAATTACAATACCCTTCATATTTCCCCCTTAATCACTATCTTAAGTATAACATTTTATAAAAGATAAAACTGATAGCAGTTATATAATTGAATATAGATGGATATCTACATTAAAACAAAACAAGATTTAATAGATGCGATAGAAGAATATGGAATTATTCCTTTCTTTTCGAATAATATTAAAGGTTTTTCAATACAAGAAAATATCGATCCAAAAGTTTATTTTACAGATGAACCCGGTGTTTGGGAATGGAAGGGTCCTGTAATATTAGAAACTAAATGTGCATATGGAAAGTTTTTTAATAAGAAAGCTGCTTTTATAAGAAAAGATTTGTATTATGATTTTGCGAATTATCGCAGAGACGGCTATGATTTTGATGCAAGAGTATCTGATGGTTTAGCTAATTATAATGAAGAATTCTTATATAATATTATTTCTTCTAAAAAGACTATTCTATCAAAAACCGCAAAAGCAATCGGAGGATATGTAAAGCCAAGAGAAAAAGGCAAGGATGCTTGGCAAGCTAGAAAAGGTTTTGATACTACAATCGCTAATCTACAAATGAAGGGTTATGTATTAATTGTTGATTTTGATTATGAAGTAGATAAAAATGGTGAATTTTATGGATGGGGTATCGCAAGATATTCTATACCTGAAAACTATTATGGAAAAGGTTTTAGTAAGAAATGTTATAAGAGAAGCCCTGAAGAATCTTATAAAAGAATATATAAACAAATAAAGAAGATTAATCCTGATGCTAGTAAAGAAGATATAGAGAAATTTTTAAAATATTAGTATAAAATTACTATCTAATTAATGTAGTATAATTAATGAAAAGGTGAATGCTATGAAACAATATTTAGACTTATGTAAAGACGTTTTAGAAAATGGAGAAAAAAGACAAGATCGTACTGGTACTGGTACAATTTCAAGATTTGGTTATCAAATTAGAATGAATCTTGAAGATGGTTTTCCTTTGCTTACAACAAAGAAGGTTTTTTATCGTGGTATTTTTGAAGAATTATTTTGGTTTTTAAAAGGCGAAACTAATATAAGACCACTAGCTTTAAAAAATGTAAAGATATGGAATGATTGGCCATATGATAAATATAAAAAATCTGATGAATATAAAGGCGAAACAATGGAAGAATTTATTCAAAAGATTTGTGATGATGAAGCTTTTGCGGATAAGTGGGGAGAACTTGGTCCGGTATATGGAAAACAATGGCGTAACTTTGATGATAGAGGGGTGGATCAAATAAGTGATTTAATAGAAAACTTAAAGAACAATCCTTTCTCTAGAAGACATTTGGTTGTGGCATATAATCCTGCGCAAGTTGAAAATATGGCGCTTCCTCCTTGTCATGCGTTTTTCCAATTTTATGTAAGTGCTGATAAGAAGAAACTATCTTGTCAGTTATATCAAAGAAGTGCCGATTTATTCTTAGGTGTACCATTTAATATTGCTTCATATAGTTTATTACTTGCAATGGTTGCTCAAGTATGTGGATATCAACCATATGAGTTTATTCATACTTTTGGTGATGCCCATATTTATTTAGACCACGTTGAGCAAATTAAAGAACAATTATCAAGAGAACCTAAACCACTTCCTAAATTATGGTTAAATCCTGAAATAGATAATATCTTTGATTTTACTATTGATGATGTAAAAGTGCTAGACTATGATCCATGGCCTGCAATAAAAGGAAAGGTATCTGTGTAATGATTAGTTTTTCAGTAGCTTTCGATCCTAATAAGGGTATTGGTTATAAAAATGTAATGCCTTGGCATATTAAGGAAGAGTTTAAAATATTTAGAAGAAATACGATGTTTAAAAACATTGTTATGGGACAAACTACATATGATAATCTTCCTGGCAAACTAAAAGATCGCTATATTACAGTAGTTTCTATAAACCCTGAATATAAAGCAGAAGGTGTTGAAGTAACTAATGATTTAATAGCTTTCCTTAAAGAACATGAAAATGATGAAACAGAATACATCATATGTGGAGGAGCTTCAATATATAGACAAGCATATCCCTATGCCAAAAAAGCCTATATTTCATTTATTAAGAAAGAATACGAAGTCGATACATATTTTGATGTATATGATGAAAACGATTGGAATGTAGTAGCCCAAGAAGAATATGATGAGTTTATATTTAGAGAATTAGAAAGAAAACAAGTAGCTGAATAGCTACTTGTTTTATAGAATGTTTACACAGTCCCCTTGTGGGACATAAACTACCCGCTTAGCGGGTATGCCTTGATAGTTATACTAAGTCACCTTTCACTAGTAAAATAGAGATGTTCAAGCTCTATTTTACGGAAAGGGAAAGGTGACATATATATTATATGGCAAAACAACACAATACATTAGCACATACTAGGTGGATGTGTAAGTATCACATAGTGTTCATACCCAAATATAGAAGAAAGGTAATATACAACCAAAGCGATAAAACACAATAGAGCTTGAACGAAAAGAACAATTCAAGCAGCGCCTTGAGACGTAGTTGAGAACCCCAAGCCTTATAAGCTTAGAGAAAACCACCCGTTATCACGGGTGGTAATAATATAAATTCTGGTAGAAAACCCATTGATCTTCAGTCGATGGGATGAATGCCATCATCCTTGGTTTTCAATATACTTTCTAATAGTATCTGGGTTGGCCTCACCAATAGAACAGACAAAATAACCATCACTCCAGAATGCGTGTTCTTTCCAAAAATGTTTTTTCAGAAAAGAGGGATAAACATCCCATAATTGATGTGTTGATTTCTGCTTTAGTATCCTTACGATTGAGGTGATTGAGATGTTAGGAGAATATGAAACCAATAAATGGATATTATCTTTGTCTGACTCCATGATTTCAATGTTAAATCTGCTATTCTCTGACACTTCATAAAAACAGGATTTAAGTGCCTTATCAATGTCATCTGTAAGTAATTGTTTTCTGTATTTACATACGAAGATAAGATAAGCCTTCAGATAATACTTATGCCTGTTTCTAGAAGTATAATTATTCATGTTTTTTTACAACTGCATACATAAGATGATTAAAATCAGGAAGAGAAGGCGTTATGCCTTTTTCAATAATGGAAAGATTATTTGATATGATCTCATTTTCAAAGACATCAAAGCTGACCATCCTTAAAGAAGTAGAAGGTACTTTGACGAAGCCTGATTCATGATTTCTTTCAACCATATCAAAAGCTTTTGATATATCACTAACTGATTCTTTTATTCCATCACCCATAGAACATATTAGAGCTAGGCCATTATCGTTTAGATGATCGTGAATAAATCTGTAAAAAGCATTTCTGTCATTGTCATCTACAAGCATATGAATAACAGCGACAGAATATATGAAATCATAATTAAATTCATGATGATCATTGATACAGTCCAATACAGAAAAATGATCAGAGTATTCCAGCCTTAAACATCTGCAATAATTGATGGCTTCAGAAGAAATATCTGAAGCCATAACATTATAACCTTCATCAAGTAAACGGAAAGCATCTCTTCCTTCACCACAGCCTATCTCAAGGATGAAAGAGTCTTTAGAAACAGAATACTTTTGTAAGGTATTCAAAACAATGGGTGTAGGTATATCGCTTGACCAGGAACAACCTTTTTTATGAATGATCTGATATCTCTTATCATAGGCATCATAATAATGATTCATGAATTAATAATAACATAATCTCACATGATTATATTTCAAGTAAGATGATATAATATAATTGAACTTGAATTATATTCAATAGAAAGGAGGTTTAATAAAGATTTGTGTATCTTACGATAAGACAACAGCCAAAGCTTTCCAGATATGAATATGAGACTCTTCTTGAACTAAGCAGATATGCCAAGAATCTGTTTAATGAAGGACTGTATAACTGCAGGCAGTATTACTTCAATGAAGGAGAATATCTTAATTATGTAAAGAATTACCATCTGCTAAAAGAATCTGAAAACTATAAGATGCTCAACAGTAATATGGCCCAGCAGATCTTAAAGGAAGTGGATGGTTCTTTTCAGGCGTTTTTCGGTTTACATAAGCTGGCCAGAAAAGGAAGATACTCTTACAGAGATATAAGGTTACCTCAATACTTAAAGAAGGAGGGATATTACACATTAGTAATAGGATTTGTAAGATTAAGTAGAAATAAACTTCTTATTCCAATGAGCAATTCTTTCAGAAAGACACATAAGAAGATCGATATAACGATACCTCCTGTACTTCTTGATAAGAAGGTAAAGGAGATAAGAATAATTCCTAAAAGCGATGGAAGGTTCTTTGAATTACAGTATACCTATGAAGCAGGCAGTGATATCAGAGAAGAGTTAGACATTAACAAAGCATTATCCATCGATATAGGTATCAATAATTTGGCAACATGTGTCACAAGTGAAGGGAGAAGCTTCATATTAGATGGAAGAAGACTCAAGAGCATCAATCAGTGGTACAACAAGAACAATTCAAGGTTACAGTCAATTAAGGACAAGCAAAGGATACTTAACAAGACTAAGCAGCAGTCTTCTCTTGAGAGAAACAGAAACAATCGTATCAACGATTACATAAGTAAGTGTGCCAGACATATTATCAATTACTGCTTAGATAATAATATCGGTAATATCGTTATCGGATATGATCCTACATTACAAAAGGAAAGTAATATCGGGAGAAGAAACAATCAGAACTTTGTGAACATACCTTTTGGAAGATTGAAAGACAAGCTTGGATATCTTTGCGATTACTATTAACTATGGTATCAATCTGATTAAGCAGGAAGAATCGTATACAAGCAAAGCATCCTTCTTTGACAGAGATGATATACCTGTATATAACGATGATGATCCAAAGAAATATGTATTCTCCGGTTTAAGAGTAAAAAGAGGCCTGTATAAGACCTCAAATAGAATGTGTCTCAACGCGGACGTCAATGGAGCATTAAACATCTTAAAGAAAAGTAACGTTGTGAGCTTAACAGCTCTATACGCTAGAGGGCAGGTGGACAGCCCGTTAAGAATAAGGATAGCCTGATCATAGTACACTAACTATTGTCAGGTGAACAAAGCTTAAATATCAAACTTCTTAAGAAGCCCATAAGTCTTTAGCTTATGGGAGGTTCACAGATCTTTATGATAATCTGTAAATATTCTAATTAGACTTAAACCATTTCTTTCATAATATCTTTTGCCAGGCTCATCGGTAGTCATAAAAAACATTCTATTGATTCCCTTTTTATGCATATCATTAAAACTAAAATTTAATAGTACTGAACCAATTCCTTCATTTCTTTTTTCTTCAGCAATTCCAATAGGACCAAATCTTTCAAGATTACCATCTATAGCCCTCATAGAAAAACCACATACCTTATCATCTTTATCTAAAACTAGAATTATTAAATCTTCAGCTGTTTTATTACTCATCGAAAGAAGAGCTCTTTTTTTCCATCCTCCTGGAAATTCTTTGGTGAGAAAATCTATTAATTCTAAAGCATAAGAATAATCAAAATTAATTAGTTTATAACCCTTATCCATTAATGCTTTATATTTTTCATTAATTTCATCACTCATTTTAAAATCAGATAGATCTTTTCCCATTGAGTAATGATTTTCACCTTTTACATATCCCATTTTAGTAAAGAAGTCTTTTGCTTCTGGATAATTAGTTTCATCAATACCCGCAAAGAAATAATTAGGAGAATATGATGCAAGAATTATTTTTTTAGCTCCTAATTCTTTTAGTCTTGTTTCAATTAATAGATATAATTTTTCACCAATACCTTTATTTTGATATTCTTTATCCACAAACATCACACTGATCCATCCAAGATCTTCTTGTAGACCTTTTTCTAGATAAGGAAACTTTCTTTTCATGCCAAGGATGTATCCAACAACTTTGTCATTATCTAAGGCAAGATAACACAAACTAGAATCATAGTTTTCATCTAGTATAGTTTTATTCCTAAAAGAATCAACATCGATTTGATCAAGAAATAAAGTTTTGTTCCATAAAGCAACAACATCTTTTTCGTATTTTTGATTATATATAATGTATTCCATAGTAATTCCCTCTAAGTAAATAGTAAATGGAAAAAATAAGTAAAATCAATATTATTATGTTTTTGGTAAAAATTGGATTGAAAATGTATTGATTATGTTAAAAAGAATTATTTTTTTGTAATTTACAATGCCTTAAATAGTAGGTTAATATTTAAATAGAGGTATCGATTTTGATAAATATGGGGTATAAAAAATGAAAAAAGGCATAGAATATTTGTTACAAAACAATAAAAAGTATAAAGAAATGATTGATTATGACTATAAGTATTTATGTGCATTTAAGAATAAAAAGGAAATGCCTAAAGAATACTTAAATGGTTATGAATGGAAAGTAACTAAAATCTATAGAAAACTTCAGGCTAATCAAGATACTATTTGGAAAAAGTATTATGAACATAAATTACATAGATGGGAATTAAAAACAGGAATTAGTTTTGAAAATAATATGACTATAGGAAAAGGTTTTATTATTGGTCACTGGGGCAAGATTGTGATTAATGGAAAAGCTATATTTGGAAATCAATTCTTTGTAACACATAATGTAACTATTGGCAGAGACATCAGAGGCAAAAGAAAGGGTACCCCTACTTTTGGAGATCGAGTAGTTATTCGTACAAATTCAACTGTTGTAGGTAAGGTTAATATTGGAAATGATGTATTAATTGCACCTAATACGTTTGTGAATTTTGATGTACCAGATCATAGTGTTGTGATTGGCAATCCTGCAACTATACACCATAGAGAAAACGCAACTGAAGGGCACTTACCAGAAATGGAGATATAAATGAAAAGTGTGTTAATTACAGGTGGTGCAAAAGGTATTGGTTTTGCTTGCGCAAAAAGATTTGTGAAGCAAAGATATAAAACCATCATTGTAGATATTGATGAAAAATTATTGTCAGAAGCAAAATCATTAATTAATTCTGATTTATTGGATACATATGTATGTGATGTTTCAGATATGAATCAAGTTAATAAAGTTTGTGAAGACGTATTAAAAAAATATGAAGTAATAGATGTATTAGTTAATAATGCAGGTATCTTTAGAGATAATAGAGAATCTTTTAATGAGTCTGAATATGAAGCTTGGAAAAAGAAGATTGATTGTAATATTTATGGAACACTATTTTTCACAAGAGCACTAATTAATCCAATGATTAAAAATAAAGATGGCAGAATAATTAATTTAGCTTCTGTTGCAGCAAAATATGGAATTAAGAACATGGCTGATTATTCATTAACTAAAGGAGCTATTTTATCATTCAGTAAAGCTTTAGCAAAAGAAGTTGGTCAATATAATGTAAGAGTTAATACTGTTTCTCCTGGTAATATTGAACCAGATAATAGATATCCTGAAATGTCTTATCTAGATAGATCGGGTACTTATGATGAATGTGCTAACTTAATTTATTTTTTAGCAAGCGATGAAGCAAGCTTTATAACTGGCGAAGATTATGTTGTTGATGGAGGAAGAAGAAAGATTTAGACATGGAAGTATTAGAAAATCTTAGATTTAACAAAGTTGCACGATTATTAACAAAAACATATAAAAAGGGAGATGTCAGACATATTAGAAATCGTCTACATACGGGTTTTGTTTTTACTTTGTATGGAAAGACAGAATTTGTTAATGACGGTAAAGTTTTTATAGGAGATGAAAAACATGTAATGTTGGCACCACAAGGTTTTGATTATGATGTAATTACTAAAGAAGATTCAATGAATCTGATAATTGATTTTGAATTAGCATCAGGTTTTTTTAATGAAATGTACAATTTTAATATTGATGAAAGTAAATCGTTTTATAAAACATATCTCAATATGGAGAAACAATACTATTTTCCTACACCAAATTCAGAATTAATTGGTTTAAGAAACTTATATGACATTACTGTAAGAATAATTGGTTTTGGTAAAAAAGATGATAGATTTAAACCTATTGAATTATCTGAAAGATATCTAGAAACAAATGTCTATGATCAGAAATTATCTATTAGCGAAATTGCTAAAGCATCAAATATATCTGAAGTATATTTTAGAAGATTGTTTAAAGATAAATATAATTTATCTCCATATGAATATATAAATGAAAAAAGAATAAAAAAGGCAAAAGATGCTTTAATATATGATGATGACAATATTTCAGAGATTGCTTTAAGTTGTGGTTTTTCTAATATCTATTCTTTCTCTAGAGCATTTAAGAAAAGCGTTGGTATATCACCAAGTGATTATAAGAAGAAATATATTGTTTCGAAATAGTTAAATATTCTATCATTTAGAACATTTATAAGATTATAATTACAAAATATAATGTAAGCAGTTACAGTAGATTTTATAGAACAATGTTTTATTATGTTTTAGTTAAAATCACTTAACAAGAAAGGGGTAGAAATAACATAGGTTATTTCAATTTAAGGAGGAAATTATGAGTAATAAGTCCCTAGCCACTTTAGTTATTGAAGCTCTTGGTGGTCAAGACAATGTAGTTTCTGTTGAAAACTGTATGACTCGTCTTAGAACTGTTGTTAAAGATGGATCAAAAGTTAATGCAGAAGCACTAAAAGCTATTAAAGGTGTTATGAGAGTTGCCGGAAGCGACAATGAACCTCAAATAGTTGTTGGTCCTGGTGTTGCAGACACTGTTTGCGAAGAAATTAAGAACATGCCTGGAATTAAGCTAAGCGTTAACACAGAAGCTGTTATGAGTAAGAAATCAGCAACTGGTGTTTTCTCTATTTTCGCAAAAGTATTTACACCTTTGATTCCTGTATTCGCAGGTGCTGGTTTACTATTTGGTATCATGAACATTTTCAAGGCTTTATGGAACGTTAATCCAGGTCTTACAATGTTTAATCCAAATGAATCAACATTCATGTTTGCTTTAAATGTTTTAGCTAGTACATTCTTTACTTACTTAAACATTGCCGTTGCTGCTAGTGCTGCAAAAGTTATGGGTGGTAATCCATATCTTGGTTTAGTAGCAGGTGGAATCATCATTAACTTAGGTGCTTTAGCGGGTACTAAAGGTTTATTTGGTGTTACTATGACTAATGGTCGTGGTGGTACTTTAGCTGCTCTAGCTGCTGGTATACTTATCGCTACTGTTGAAAAAGCTGTAAGAAAATCATGTCCTGATGCTTTAAAGATTCATATTCCACCACTTATTTCAATTGCTGTGGTTGGTTTATTAACAATCTATGTAATTCAACCAATTGCTGGAGTAATTGCTGATGCTGTAACTAATTTATTCTTATGGTTATTAGACACAATTGGTCCATTTGCATATGGTGTAATTGCTGCATTGTTCTTACCACTTGTTATGACTGGTATGCACCATGGTCTATCACCAGTTCATACAACATTCATTGAACAATTAGGATATACTCCATTATATTCTTGCTGTTCTTTAGCAGGTGGTGGTCAAGTAGGTGCTGCTTTAGCATTACTATTAAAATACAAGAAAGAACAAGGCGTAAGAGAAGCTGCATTAGGTGGACTTCCTGCAGGTATCTTAGGTATTGGTGAACCATTAATCTTCGGTGTATCTTTACCACTTGGTCGTCCATTCATCACTGCATGTTTAGGTGCATTTGTGGGTGGTTGTGTTCTAGGCTTATTCCCAGGACAAGGTGCTATCACAATGAACGTTTCTGGTATCTTAGGTGGTCTAGTTAATACTAAACCTCTTGCATACTATCTTGCTTATGCTGTATCAGTTGCAGCTGCGTTTGTAATTACTTACTTTGTAGGAGTTAAAGATAGTGCACTAGATGCATTCAGAGATTAATTAAAGAATTAAATGAAACAAGGTCCATAACTTGGACCTTGTTTTTTCTAAAGTATTATGGAATTTAAAGATAAAGTAATAATCATATCTGGATCAAGTTCAGGTATAGGAAAAAAATTATATGATGATTTTAAAGTTGAAGGTGCAAGATCAATAGGTTTTGATATTAATGAAGATGCAGATTATCTTGTGGATGTAAGAGACTATAAGATGATTAAAGATGCTATAGAAGATGTGATTAAGAAATATCAACGTATTGATGTTGTAATAAATTGTGCTGGTGGTAATTCATCAAGAGTACTAAATGAAAACAAACCCTTCAATGAATTATCAATTGAAGCTATAAATTGGGGTGTAGATGTTAATCTAAGAGGTCCCATATATATGGCAAGAGCAACAATAAATCAAATGATCAAACAAGAATCAGGAGTCATAGTAAATATAGGTTCTGTTTCTGGTGTAACAGGCAGTTCAACTGCGATAGATTATAGTGCAAGCAAATCAGGTCTAGAAGGTCTAACAAAATCCCTAGCACTATTAGGTGCTCCACACAAAGTAAGATGTGTAATGATTTCCCCTGGTCCGGTACTGACTAGACCTGATATGGCTAATATGCCTACAGCATTAAACAGAGCTGCAGATACTAGTGAAATCTGTGACTTAATTAAATATTTATGCTCTGAAAAAGCTTCTTTTATAACTGGAAGTAATTATATTATTGATGGCGGTAGAAGTCTTGGAGGTAGAAAACATGAACAGAAATGATTTTCTATTAACTTGTTCAATTAGAGAAACAAATGTTGAAGACAATATCAACACTATAAGAAACGCAATCTATGATGGTGCTGAAGCTTTTATGGTTCATTTAGAAAAATTAGATGAAGTTTATCATAATGAACAAGATTTAAAAAAGATGTTTAATTACTGCAGCAATCTTCCAATTTTTACTGTTAATTATCGTAGTAATAGAAGACCTGATAAAACAGATGAACAATTAATTGAATCACAATTGCTTTCCTTAAAAGCTGGTGCAAATATCTTAGATATTGTTGCCGATATATATGATCCTTCAAAAGATGAAATTACATATAATCAAGATGCAATAAACAAACAAAAAGAATTAATTCAAAAAGTTCATGATTTAAATGGTAAGGTTATGCTTTCAAGTCATACTTTTAGATTTTTAAATTGTGAAGAAACTCTAAATCATTTAAAACACTTAGAACAAAGAGGTGCAGATATGGTAAAGATTGCTGTAACTGCATCTAACCAAGAAGAATTAAATGAAGTTATTAGAACTACAACAATCTTAAAAGAAAAAATGAATATTCCGTTCTTTCATTGTTGTATGGGACAATATGGAAAATTACATCGTGTATATTCAGGTTTATTAGGATCAAGTATTGTTTTATGTGTTCAAAATTACAACAGCAATTCTAATCCAAAAGAGCAACCACTCTTAAGGGCAACTAAAGAAGTATTTAATAATTTAGATTTTACAATCGCTAAAGATGATAAAACAGGTACTATAAGGAATATTTAGAAAGGAACTATTATGAACAACACATTTTTATCGCCATGCACAGGAAAATTATATTCAATTGATCATTTCCCTGATGAAATAATTGCGGATAGAGTAATGGGAGATGGTTTTATGATTGAGCTAACAGATAATGAGATTGTTAGTCCTTTTGATGGAATAGTTAAAGTTGTCTATCCTACAGGACATGCACTATGTATAGAATCTAATGATGGCATAAGTATGATGATTCATATTGGTGTTGATACATTTAATATTCAAGGATTAAATACTACTTATGTAGAGGTTAATGATCGAGTAAATACAGGCGATTTATTAGTTAAAACAGATGTAAAGGAAATGATTAAAAAAACAGGAAATAGCGCTTGTGCAATTGTTTTCCTTAACAATGAAAAAGTAAAAGATTTAAAACAAGATGAAGTTTCTTGTTTAGATGAAATTGCTAAAATAGAGGTAGGTAATGATTAAGTGTGTTGCTTTATATCCTCATGAAATAAATGAGGAATATAAGAAAAAAGTTGGTGAGACAATTGCATTAGCTTTTAAGTATGGCTTTAATGAAATATTCACAACTTTACATCTACCAGAATATTCTTTTATTCAACAATTTAATTGTTTTGAAATTATAGCTAGTGAAGCTAAGAAATACAATTTAGAATTAACAGTTGATTTAGGTGGAAGTTTTATTAATGATGTTTTAAATGATGAAGAGATTATTAATAAAATAAAGAAATATAATTTAGATTTCATAAGACTTGATTATGGTTATGATATGAAACAGGTTAAAGAATTATATGAAGCTTTAAATATCCAAGGTTTTGTGATTAATGCATCAACATATAGTAAACAAGAAGTAAAAGAAATAATAAATAGTTTTAAAGACATAGATAAAAATATTCAAATAAGAGCTTGTCATAACTACTACATAAGAAAAGAAAGTGGTTTGGATGAAGCTTTTGCTTCTAGACAAGATTCATATTTTGAAGAATATGATATTCCAGTTTATTATTGTATTCCTACTAAGTCTTGTCCTAGAGGACCACTTCATTTAGGATTATGTACCATTGAAAAACATAGAGATATGAAACTTGAAGATATCTTTATTGACTTACTCGCAAACCATAATTTAAATGCATTTATGATGGCTGATGAGTGGTTAAAAGAAGAAGAGTTTATAAAAGTAGAAACAATTTTAAATAGTTATGCAGATAATGATAAAAAAATAATGGTAAAGTTTTTTGATGGAACTAGTGATAAAGAAAAAAATATTGTCTTAGGTAAGCACATGTTTAGATATGATTCACCTTTAAGTAATATTAGATCACAATCATCTAGACAGATGGCAGAGTTCGCAACAGAGATAATTGAAAATAACACTATCGAAAGAAAAAAAGGATACATCACAATAGACAACAGATTATATAAAAGATATTCAGGTGAAATGCAAGTAATAATTAATGATTTAGATGCAGATGAAAGAGTAAATGTTGTAGCTAAATTAGTTAATGAAAATGACATTTATAAATTACTTAATTATAAGTTGGGTTATGAATATATATTTGAGGAAGAAAAATGAAAGTTACAACACAAATAGATATAACAGCTGAAGAATACTTTAAACATCTATATAAAAGAAGTATTGAAGATATTAAAAAGTCTACAGGTAAGGAAGTTAAACTAAAAGATCTTATAGATGGATATGATTATGTGAAGAAGATTAACTATAAGAAAAAAGAAGCTTATATAAATATGCATGTAGGTCCATTGATAGAGAATAAGTATTTTGAAGTTAGATATGAAACTCAAGATACAAAATGTATGTATTATTATGATTTTTCAAATAAAGATGGAATTAATTATGTAACATACTTTGAAGATAACAATTATAAAGAAGATACCTTAGGAAATAGATTAGGTGAACTAAGAAGAAAGTTTAGACAAAAAGTATTAGAGAAAAGAGTATTAGACAATATAGAGTTAACTACAACATACATTAAAAATCATAAGGAGGAACAATAAAATGGGTGTTAATATTAACAATTTAGGTACTGAACAAAGAAATGAAAAGACAATGAATTTAGATCTTCTTTCAACTATGGAAATTATTGAAATAATGAATGAAGAAGATTTAAATGTGGTTGCAGGAGTTAAAAAAGCTTTACCACAAATTGAAAAAGTAGTTGGGGCAATGATTGAAACTTTAAGAAATAAAGGAAGAATCATTTATGTGGGTGCAGGTACTTCAGGAAGAACAGGAATTATAGATGCGGTTGAATGTGGACCTACATTCTCATGTACTACTGAATTTTTAGGATTAATTGCAGGTGGCTATGGTGCGATTGTTAAGGCTGTAGAAGGTGCTGAAGATAGAAAAGATTTATGTGTTAATGATTTAAAAGAAAATAATTTTTGTGAAAAAGATTTATTAGTAGGTGTAGCTGCATCAGGAAGAACTCCTTATGTTATAGGAGGTATTGAATATGCAAAACAAATAGGTGCTAAAACAGCATGTGTTTGTTGTAATGTGAATACTGAAATTGGAGCTCTAGTGGATTATCCAATTGAAGTATCTGCTGGTCCAGAAATACTTACAGGTTCTACAAGATTAAAATCAGGAACATGTCAAAAAGTTATTATTAATATGCTTTCAACAGCAACCATGATTGGAATGGGTAAAGTTTATAAAAACTTAATGGTTGATGTTATGGCTACAAACGAAAAATTAATTGAAAGATGTAGAAGAATTGTTATGGCTGCAACAGATTGTGATTATGAAACTGCAGATAAAGCTTTAAATCAAACAAACAATCAATGTAAAGAAGCAATAGTAATGATACTGTTGAATGTTGATTATGAAACAGCTAAGCAAAAACTAATTGAATCTCAAGGCGTAGTAAGAAAAGCTGTAGAATAGTTGATAAATAAAACTAAATAATTATCAAAACAAAACACCACTAACTTAATTTGTAATAATAGTGGTGTTTTTAAAGTATTTAATATTAATATGCATAAAATGAACAATAAAATCCATAAGAGATTTGATGTATAATCATATTAGTTATGAACAATCTAGATCTAAAACAAATTATAAAAATGAGTTTCTGGATTATAGTTTCTGCTGTGTTACAAGCATTAGCTTTGAGTAATTTTTCTGTTCCCGCAAAAGTATATCCAAGTGGTGTTATAGGTCTTGCAAGATTAATATCAGATATTATGGGAGATTTCTTTAATATTAATTTTCCATATTTTTACTTATATTTATTCATAAATATCATCTTAGCTATTATTGTCTTTAAGCATATAGGAAAATTATTTACAATATTTTCTTTAATTCAAACTGTATTAGTATCAATATTAGCTTCTGTATTTAGTCGGTATATTGTTTTAGATGATAGATTACTAATCGCAATATTTGGTGGATTAATAAATGGTGCTGGAGCTGGAGTTGCCTTGATGAATGGTGCATCTAGTGGAGGTACTGATTTTTTATCAATTTATTATTCAAACAAATATCATCGTTCTATGTGGAATTATGTATTTATTTTTAATATGGCATTGATTGCTATTACAGGTTTGTTGTATGGTTTTGAAGCTGCAGCATATTCTATAGTTTATCAATATACGTCTAACCTCATGGTACAAAGAATGCATAAAAGATATACTCATGATGCAATCTTTATTGTCACAAAAAAGCCACAGGAAGTTATTGATTCTGTATTAAATAACGTTAGACATGGAATTACTAAAATTGATGCTAAAGGGGCATATAAAAATCAAGACGAGACATTGTTATATACAGTTGTGAATACTTTTGAAACAAACGAAGTTGTAAAATATGCTTTGCAAGGTGATCCAAATGCTTTTATAGAGACAAGAGAAGTATCTAATGTATATGGAAACTATTATCAAAAACCATTAGATTAAATTTATAATAATAATAGAGATAGGAGAGCATTTATGAAAAGAATAATCGGTTTGCTGTTAAGTGTATTGATGTTATTACCTGTTTATACAGTTAATGTTAAAGCAGAAAGCATATTAGTAATTGATGGAAATCCCTCAACATCATTTACATTTACAAGAGAAAATATTGAGACAGAAGGTTTTGTTTTATCTGCCGCAGTTGTTGTCAAAAATACTGATAGTCAAAGAAATGTTGTTGATGTGAGCGCAACATTATCAGGACCTGATGCAGCTAACTTTGAAATATTATCACCAGAGACTTTACCTACAACAATAGAAAAAGGTCAATCTGTTACCTATGTCATAAAAAGTAAAAAAGTTGAAAAAAATACTGATTATACAGTAATTTTAAATGTCGCAAGAACAGGAACAGAACCTGCAGAAGGCATTGGCACATATAGTACTTCAGCTACTTTCAACTTTAAATATGTAGATCAATATAAACTTACATATGTTTTAAAAGATATAAACACTGGTGATACTAAACAACATGTAGATTATTCTGATAAATCAGGTGGTTATACTCCTGCAAAATGGAAACCAAATTTAGAAAACAAATATATCTCTGATTGGTATGAAGATGAAGAATACTCTAGTATAGATACAACATTGTTTGATGAACCTTTAACACAAGATAGAACAGTTTATGGTTATTGCTATGAATTGACACCTTTTAAAATAGACATTGGAGAAAAGCATACAGATTTATTTGATAGTTTTAAACAAGAATTTATTGATGAAATAATAGGGGTTCTTGGTGATGCTGATTATGATCCTGATTTAATCAAGATAGATAGTTCTGTAGTGACTGTTCCTTATCCTGTAGATCCAAACACCAAATATTCGCTAACTGATGTTGCGTATTTGGGGTATATGAAAATGTATTATGCTTTAGGAGATGAATTTAAACATAATGGTGAACATCTTTATACAGGCGCTATAAAAGATGTTGATAGTTATGCAACTTATGAAGACTATCAAGAAGATATGGAAGATAATAGTGATGTCGAATATACCGACGAGACTGTATATGTAATATGGTCAAAACCAATAGAAGAAGTAAAAGGAAACCTTGAAAGACCAATTATTGGCACTGATACAACTTGTGAAAAGGATTCAGAAGGAAATTACGATATTAATACAGTAAGTAATCCTCCTGTAGCTACACTTGAGGATTCAAGATTTAGTTATGTTCAAGGTGTTTGGGTTCAAAAAGCTTCTGATTCAGAAGAATCTGATTATGAACCATATGTAGGTACTTTTGAGCATGATAAAGAATATAAAGCTGGATTAATATTTAAACTTCCATTTGGCTATCACTATGATGAAGACCTTACTAATGTCGATATTACTAATGCGCAACTTGAGTCAGCAGAAAGTGTCGGTAGTTACTTTGTAATGATATTAAAAACAAAACCTATAGGTTATTATCCTGTTAATGATAATTTAAGTTGGACTAGGGGAAGCAATTCTGGTTTAGAGATTACTATCAAAAATACCGAAGACGATACACAAACATATAATAAGTTTACTAATAAAGTTACTGTTGATGGAAATGTAGTTGACGATAAGAATTATGAGTATAAAGAAGGAAGTTTAATTCTTACATTAAATAAAGATTTCTTATCATCATTAACAAATGGCGATCATAAATTAAATGTAGAATTTGAAGATGGCCAAGCAAATGTAAACTTTAGAATAAATGTACCGTATGTTGCACCTAAAACTGGTATAGAATAGAAAGTGAGGAAACTCACTTTTTAAGTGCTATGAAAAAACTGAATAATAAATTTTGGATTGCAATGATTATCTTTGGCCTTATGGGCCAAGTAGCTTGGGTTGTTGAAAACATGTATTTTAATGTCTTTATTTATAAGATGTTTAATGCTTCAGCTCAAGATATCTCTAATATGGTTATGGCATCAGCTGTGATGGCAGCACTTACCACATTAATCATGGGAGTTTTTTCTGATAAATTAGGTAAAAGAAAAGCTTTTATGTCTATAGGTTATATATTGTGGGGAATTAGTATCATTACTTTTGCATATATCAACAGTATCTTTCTTACAATCGTAATGGATTGTGTTATGACATTTTTTGGTTCAACTGCTAATGATGCTGCATATAATGCGTGGTTAACTGATAAAGGGGATAGTAGTAATAGAGGTAAGATAGAAGGTATTAATTCAATGATGCCTTTAGTATCAATATTGGTTGTCTTTGGTGGTTTTATAGGTTTTAATTTAGATCTACATAGTTCTTGGAAAACAATCTACTACATCATTGGTATAACTACTACATTAATAGGTGTCTTAGGTTTATTTATTATAGAAGATGATCCTAATTTAAAACCTAGTAAAGATTCTTTTTTAGATACACTATTGTTTAGTTTTAAGTTAGATACTTTTAAAAAGAATAAATCACTTTATTATTTATTGATTGCTTTTGGAATCTTTGGAATATCTATACAAGTGTTTATGCCATATTTAATTATTTATTATGAAAAGACATTAGAATTATCTAATTACGTTTTGATTATGGCTCCTGCAATAATATTAGCCGCAATTGTTACAGCAATATATGGTAAAGTGTATGATCTAAAAGGATTTAATTTTGCTATTAGTATTCCTTTGATAATGCTTATAGTTGGATACATAATGTTATATCTATTTACTAATACTATTTTAGTATTTATAGGTTCAGTATTAATGATGTCTGGTTATTTATGTGGTATGTCTGTGTTTGGTGCCAAGATAAGAGATTTAATTCCTGAAAATAGATCAGGACAATTTCAAGGTATTAGAATAATTGGTCAAGTATTTGTTCCAGGACTAATTGGTCCTTTAATTGGCGCAAGAGTACTTCAAAACGCAAAGATGATTATAAATTCTGATGGTACTAGCTCATTTTTACCTAACGCAAATATCTTCTTAGCTGCATTAGTAGTAATAGTTATATTAATTGTTTACTTATATGAAAGTAAGAGGTTTTATTTAAATGAAAATAGCAGTAATTGATTTTGTGAGTAAATTATCTAATGATGTCTTTGAAACATTAAAAAGAATTAATGTTGAATTTGATGTTTTTGATTGTGATGTAAATATAGATGAATTAAGAAACTATAATGGCATTATTTTTACAGGTTCTCATGATCATGTATATGAAAAAGGAAGCAGAAGCATTGATATAAAATTATTTGATTTAAATATTCCAATTTTTGGAGTTTGTTATGGACACCAACTTATACATCATTTATTAGGTGGAGAAGTTAAAAAAGCTAAAGAAGATGAGATAGGAACTGTCTTAATACATACAGAAAAGTCTAGATTATTTAAAGATCTTCCAGAAACTCAAAACGTCTATATGTATCATAGTGATGAAGTAAGTAAATTAGCTCATGGTTTTATTAATTTAGCTTACAGTGAAAAATGTAAGTATGCTGCAAGTGAAAACAAAGATAAAAAAATATATACTGTACAATTTCATCCTGAGGCAAAAGGCAATGATTATGGAGATGAAATATATATAAATTTTATTGATATAGTAAGAAAATGTATATGAAGAAACTATTTATAATATTATTGCTTGTATTTTGTGTTAGCTGTGATTCAACCAAGTCTAGTAATGAAAATGCACGTAAATACAAAAATGGAAAGTGTATAGCTTTTTATCCTGATAATAATTCTATTTATGAATATGTAAAAAATGAATGTTCAGATTCAAAGGAAAGAGTAATTGATTATAAAGTAGAAAGTTTAGGTGATTTTTATTTAATTAAATATGATAATCAAGAATTTATTACTGAAAAAGACTTTAGTGATATTGATTTAAAGATTGTAGATAGATTAGATATCGTATCTAATGCTTTGAGATACCAAATGAGAAAAGATGATATTGATTTAGCTTATACTAGTAATTTTATGATTGATACTGACAAAGATAATTTAGATGTGTCTAATGTAATAATTAGAAAAAAAGATAATGATTTATTAATGTATTTTCCTAAATTTGGTTATCAATTAGTAATGGATTTAGCTTATGGACAAGAAATCGTAGGAAGAGATTTTGGAATTGAATCAAAAGAATATGTAATGGATTATTATTTAAATCCTAATAGACCAATGGTGGCACTAACTTATGATGATGGTCCTTATAGAGCTGTAGATTCAATTATTTTTGAAACAATGAAGAAATATGATGCTAGATGTACATTTTATATTGTTGGTAGTAGATTAGGTGAATATGAATTGGAAACAATTAAAATGGGCTTAGATTTAAATCTAGAGTTTGGTTCACATTCTATGAATCATGAGAATATATCTAAGTTATCTTATAATGATGCCTATTATACAATTGTTTCTGTATCTGATTATGTAAATAATAAGTTAGATTATCAAATGAAAACATATAGACCTCCATATGGATCTAGAAATTATGATTTAGAAAATGGTTTAGATATGGTTTCTGTATTATGGAATGTGGATTCTATGGATTGGAGTAATAGAAACGAAGATTATACTTATAGCAATGTAGTGAATAAAGTTAATGAAAATGATGTTGTTTTAATGCATTCTTTGTATTCTAGTACTGCTGAAGCAACTAAAAGAATTGTTCCAGAATTAATGGATAAAGGCTATCAATTGGTAACTGTTAGTGAATTGATGAATCATTTAAATATAGAAAATAGAAATTTTGGTGGTAGATAATTATTCTGTTCTTAAAGCAATAACTGGATCTTGTTTTGCAGCTTTTTTAGAAGGAATATATCCAGCGATGATTGTTAAAACAACAGCAATTATTACTAAAGCTATAGCTCCTTGACTTGGTAAAACAGCATTCACATCATGATTGTCTGTTAATTTATGAATAATTGTATTAATTAAAGGAAGTAATGCTAAAGTTACACCTACTCCTAGACCACCAGATAATAAACCAATGATAAATGTTTCCGCATTGAAGATAGAGGAAACATTTCTTTTAGATGCACCCATAGCTCTTAGAATACCTATTTCTTTTGTGCGCTCTAATACAGATATCAATGTAATAACGGCAATCATAATAGAAGATACTACTAAAGAAATAGATACAAAGGCAATTAATACATATGTCACTACATCAACAATAGTTTTTACTGATGACATTAAAATACCAGTTATATCTGTATATCTAACTTTAGTATCATCATCTACTGATTCGTTGTAGTTGTCTAAGAATGTAAGGAAATTTTCTTTTGAATCAAAATCTTTAAAATAAAAACTAATTGAACTAGGATCATCTATATCTTGGTATCCTAAATTTATTAAATTAGAATTATATGATTTTTCACTAGAACCAGAAAGCATTGTTTCCATTATTCTAGATAATTCATCTTCACTCATATTAAAATTAAATGCTTTAGCAAACTTATCAGTATCAACACTAAATGCATCTTCATTAAAGATATCAGATAAATTAGAAAACGATTCCATCATTGGTTCTAACATTTGTGAAGTAGCAATACCAATTTGTGCAGCTATTATAGCAGTGGTGTAATTATTCACAAAATTATTTACAACGTTTGTGGTGTTTTCTAAAGCAATTTGATTTGTGGTTAGTTGTTGGCTAATTAATGTAGAAGAGAATAAAGAAGTACCATAACGAGTATTATTTTCAATACTATTATCATAAGCAATTCCATTTTCTTCATCATATTCTTCATTATTCTTTATTTGTTTATAATATTCTTCAAACATTGAAGCAACACCATTTGAAAGCAATGAGTATTGTTCATCAGTAAATACTTGAATCATAGGAGCATATTGAGCTAATTGTGGATCACTATTTAAAAACGTTTCCACAAATGTTTTATATGTACTAGAATTAATATTCTGTTTAAACTCTTGAAGTTTATCTTCATCAATTTTTAAAACATTTTCTTGTACAGTTTGTTTTTCATATTCTTGTATTTCATAGTTCAATAACGATGCATTTATTAAGCCTAGTCCTGCAGTTAAGCTTGTTGCATCTGGAGATTTACTTATAGCATCACTTGCATCTTTTGCTGATTTCATAATAATGTCTTGCATCTTATTTTGATCAACAGTTTCAAATTTAAAATCATCTTCAGAAATATTAATCTTAAAAGCATCCTGAATCATTTTTTCATCAACGCTGATCATATCATTAAAATCTAATTGATTAGTATTTTCATTTTCTTCATCAAAACTATTACCAGAAAAAACATCAATGTTTTTATTGCTTAATTGTTTAGAAACAATAGCTGTGTTTTGACAGGCAGAAATAATGTATTTTGTGAGATCTTTTGTATAAGATACACCAGTTGATAGAGCCATTGAATTACTATTTTCTTTTTGACACAGTATTCCTACAACTTTCAACTTGAGTGATTTTTCATATACATCTTGCATAAACTGTTCATCATTAGACATATCTTCATAGATGTCATATTTAACATTGTATTTATATACATCAGTAGGTATAACTAATCTTAAATCAATATTTAATAAATCATCATAAGTAAATTTTAATGATTCATTATCAACACCTGCAGGTTCTCCTGACATTACATTTGTCATGATTGTTTTTAGTTCTGAAGTATCTCTTAATCCTAAAGAATAAACTAATAAATCAGAAATAGAATTAGGTTCTGATAAAACAATAACTAATTCATCATACTTTTCAGGCCATCTTCCTTTTAATACTTCATATTGATCTTTATATGATTCAATGTTTTCGTTCATTTCAGAAAAAATTGAATTAGATCCAAAAGAAAATGAAGACATAAGATTATTTGCGGATTGTGAATACATTGATGAAACTATTGAACTAGGATTTAATTTACTTAATTTATCTGTTGCATCTATAGTATATATAATAGGTTTTATTGAATAATTGTAGTTGATAAATGTCACATCATCTTTATAATCTTCATAATGATTATCTAAATATTTCTTTAATGATTTTAAATCATTAGTTCCTATAGCTGAAAACATTGTGGTTAAATATTGTCTTTCAATAACTTCTTCTCCTTCGGCTGTATTATTTTTTCTATCAGTTACCATAGATAAAATAGCTGAAGTTGTATCAGCAGTTTCAGACGTTATTGTAAGAGGATAAGAAGATAGAGTATCTTCTTGTATTTTATCTATATAGTTTTGAAAACCAGTAGATAAAGATAATATTAAGGCAATGCCAATTATTCCTATTGAGCCTGCAAAAGCTGTAAGGATAGTTCGACCTTTTTTAGTTAATAAATTGTTAAAAGATAAAGATAAAGCTGTTAAAAAAGACATATGAGCTTTTTTAGTTTTATTAGGTTTATCTAGCAAAACATCATCTTCTATGATGTAAGGATTAGAATCAGAAATAATCTTTCCATCTTTTAGATTTACAATTCTATTTGAGTATTGGTTTGCTAAATCGGGATTATGAGTAACCATGACAACTAATCTATCTTTAGCAACTTCTTTCAATAATTCCATAACTTGAATAGAAGTTTTAGAATCTAATGCACCAGTAGGTTCATCTGCAAGTAAAATATCAGGATTATTTACTAATGCTCTAGCTATAGCAACTCTTTGCATTTGACCACCAGATAACTGATTAGGTTTTTTATGAGCTTGATCTTTCAAACCAACTTTATCTAAAGCATCTAAAGCTCTTTGTTTTCTTTCTTTAGAAGAAATACCACCAATCGTTAAAGCTAGTTCAACATTAGATAAGATATTTTGATGAGGAATTAGATTATATGATTGGAATACAAAACCAATAGCATGATTACGATACGTATCCCAATCTCTATCTTTATAGTTTTTTGTGGAAACACCATTAATTATTAAATCACCTTCATCGTATCTATCTAAACCACCAATAATATTTAAAAGAGTAGTCTTTCCTGAACCTGAAGGACCTAATATAGAAACAAACTCATTTTCTCTTAGATTTAATGAAACATCATCTAAGGCAACTTGTATGAGTTCTCCTGTTTTATAAGTTTTTGAAATGCTTTTAATTTTTAGCATAAGAAAATTATAATACTATATTTATTTATATTACACTCATATTATTTTCTTTTTGCCTAAAGTTCTAGATGTTACTTCTGCTTTAAAATATATAATTAATGATAAAAAAAAGATACTATAGTATCTTTTGTGTTTTAGATGATGTAAGCTTTACTAGCACCAAGACTATGAGCAAGTTCAACATATCTTAATGCGTATTCTTCATCAGTTGTATAATCTCCAAGAACTTGTCTTTCATCTTCTCTTACACCAAATTGTCTGTATCTTATTATCTTATAGAAACATTTATCTTTGATGATATTTGAAACATAAGAAACAGTTTCTTTATTATTATCATCTTTATCAGGGAAAATGATAGTTCTAACTTCGTATAGTTTATTTATTGATAAAAGATATTCTAGATTTTTAAGTATGACTTCATTTGGATATCTAATAAGCCAATCACTAAATTCTTTATTAACTGCCTTTACATCTAACATTACACCATCACAATATTCTAAAATTTCTTTGTTTTGTTCAAAGTCTAAAGAACCATTTGAATCTAGAAGGGTAGTTAAACCTAGAGCTTTAACTTTTGGGAATAATTCAATAATAAAATCTTTTTGAATAGTGCATTCTCCTCCAGATAAAGTAATACCTTCTATATATGGTCTAACCTTTTTAATTTCTTCTAATACTTGATCGGTTGACATATAAGTAATTTTAGGAGAAGAGTTATGTGTACATGTCTTTATACAAGTATCACAATTAACACAGATATCTTTATTCCAAACAACTTTTTTATCAACAACACTTAATGCGTTTACTGGGCAAGTCTTTACACAATCTGTGCAATGTATACACATATTAATAGTTTCAGGGTTATGACAAAAACGACAGTTGAACTGACAACCTTGAAAAAAGATGGCCATCCTATTAGATGGTCCATCTACATTTGAAAAGGGAATTATTTTATTAACCGGCGCTAATATCATTTTGTTTCTGAATTCTTCTATCTAGTGCATGGCCTCCATCTTGAGCACCTTTACCAAAGATAGTTACATTATTTAAAGATTGTTTCTTTTGATTTAATTTTTCAATTTCTGATTTCTTAACTAGATAACCAGTAACTCTTACTACATCACAACTCTCTAAATAACCAGAGAAGTATCTCAAACCATTATTCAAAGAACCTTTAATAATTGGTAAGATTGCTTCTGGTGTTTTTTCATATGTTTCTTCAAATTTGAAGATATCTCCTGTTCCTGTAGGGAAGTAAGGATGGAATTTTTCATTAACTTGAAGTTGTTCAAGAATTGTAGGTTCTGCAAAAATAGGAATACGAGTACCTGGTGAATCTTCCATACCATCAGAATCAATACCTACTTGTGCATGTAGTCTATATCTATGATTAGTTGCATCACAATATGGTGCTACATGTTCAGACACTCTTTTTTCAATAGTATCCATAATTCTTAAACCTAATTCAGTAGCTTCTTTGTTCATACCAAAGCCTTTTTTATTATCTTCAATATGTAATAGATGATTAACACATTCTGCAAGACCTACTAAGCCAAACATACCTGTGAAGTTTTCTAGTTTTACAAAACCTTCAGTTACTAAGAAATTAGATTTAAAGAAAGCAGATTCTTCAACACAGAATTTAATCTTTTTATCCATGTATTCTAGTTGTAGATCAATATATTTAGGAAGCTCATTATTTATGAAGTCTTCAGGATCTTTAGCATTTAATGAACATTCAAATAATTTTAATCTAGGAAGAGTAAAACCTCCACCAGCTTGTAGTAAGCCATTATAGCAAGAAGCTATGGCATATCTTTCGCCCCATTCTTTTACAAACATTCTATGATTTGCGAAAGAAGGTTTAGCTGTTTTTAGCATGCATTTAACACAAGCTAAAGCAAAATCATCACTTGTAAGTTCTGGATCATATTTTAAAGTAAGATTTGGAATAGCTAATTGCATTTCTTCAGTTAACTCTAATAATAATCTTCCAGTAACACTATCCTTAGGACCAATGTCTGCATGAACAAATGAGTCAGTTAATACTTTATCAATATGTAAAAGGAATAATTTTAATACTTTCTTTGCATATTCTCTATCTTCTTTTATAACAAAAGGTTCTAAAAGTCTATCTAAGTCTCCTAAATAAACAGGATATGCAGTAACAGAAGGTACATGTGAATAGAATATTTCTAATACATTTATTGCTTCTAATAAATCTTTTGGTGGATTTAATTCTAAGAAATCACATCCTTTTTCAAATAATAAGTCATAATCAGGGCATATATATCTAGGACGATATGTTAGTTTTCCTTCGTTTAAATCACATAAAGCACCCTCAGCTTTAGCTTTCTTATACTCATCAGAAAACTTAATTGTTTCATCATCTGTAGATTCACCTAGTCTTGCAAGAGCAAGAAGTTGTTGCTTGTATGTTAAAGTGGTATCTTTAACGATATTTAATGCTTCAGACATATTAAAAACTCCTTTTTTCTTTCATGTTAATTATATAACAATATTAAATAATATATCTCTTATAATGACCTTAAAAAGCACATTTTTTGTGAATAAATGAACAATATTTACAATTTGTATAGAAATTGCTTTATTTTTCAAAAATAAGAGAATTCTAATGAGTTTTATAAGCTTAAATATATTATAATTTAGTTATGAAATCTTTAAGGTTTAGAAAGGAAGAAAGATAATGAAAAAACTTTTTAGAATTTTAGTTACTCTATTAGTGGCTATTTCATTAGTAGCTTGTTCTAATGGTGGTAATGGTGGTAATGGTGGTAACACTGGCGCTGAGAAAACTAAAGTCGTTATGTGGAACTCTTTAACTGACCACGACGCTGAAGTTACTCAAGAAATTATTGACGCTTTCAATGCATCTCAAGAAAAGTGGGAAGTTGAACAAGTAGCAGGTTTAGATAATAAAACTATTTCTGCAAAAGTTTATGAAGCAGTTACAAACGGAACTGGTCCTAACTTAGTATGGTTGTTCCCTAACACAGCAACAGAATATGTTGGTGATGGTCTAGCTTTAGATTTTGGCAAATACTTAACTGATGCTGATTTCAAAGATCGTGTACCTCAAGTTATTTATGATGTATGTACAGACTATGTTGATGGTCAATTACATGCTATCGCTGGTACTCAAACTGGTCCTATTATGTTCTATAATGGTGCTTTACTAGAAAAATATGGCTTAGAAATTCCTCAAACTTGGGAAGAACTATTAACTGCTTGTAAGACAGTTGTTGATGGTGAAAAAGCTGAAGGTAAAGACATTATTGGTTTTGGTCCTGACTCAATTGATACATTAGGTATTATCGCTCTTCATCAATTAGGTTTACACTTCATTGATGGTAACAATACTGCAAATGAATGGACTGATCAAAAATTTGTTGATTGGTTAAATTGGTGGAAAGAAGCTGAAGATCAAGGTTACTTCAAAATTAAGGATCCTGAAGGATACCACTCTGGTCCATTTGGTAACGTACAATACTTCTGCTACATGGGTTCAAATGCTGGTTTAGGTTATATCACTCCTCAAGGATTTGATATTGTATGTGGACCAGTACCTCAAATGGGTAATGGTATTGAATATACTGAATCTACATTACGTGCTTTAGTTGGTTTCACTTCTGAAGATGAAGCTGCTAATGAAGGTGCTGCTCAATTCGCTGCATTCTTTGTAAAACCTGAAAACTTCTTAAATTTCGTTAAGACTTATAATGCTAACTCTCCATATCTTGATATCAATGAAACTCAAGAATATAAAGATTACCAAGCTGCAAACATCGCTAATGCTGCTTTAGGCTTAATGAGCAATTATGCTTCAGTTAGAAAAGCAGCTGTAGGTGGTACTGCTGCTCAAGATTCATTAGTTAGAGCTTTAGAAAACATCATTATTAATGGTGCTGATGCAGTTGAAACATTAACTGCTGAACAAGCTGTAGCTAATGCTGCATTATCTGGAAACTAAGGTTTTAAAAAATGACAAGAAATAAGTTATTTGTATTTATGTTAGATGCTCTATGTACTAGCGATATAGAGCATATGAAACAAATGTCTAATTTTAAATGGATGTTTGAAAATGGTTCTTATGTAAAACATCTTGAACCGATTTATCCAAGTTTAACTTATCCTTGTCACTGTTCGATTATTACAGGGAACACCGTGAAACATCACGGTGTTCCTCATAATTCAATGCTTGAAGTTGAAAATAGTAATCCAACTTGGTACAACCAGCGTGCAGATGTAAAATGTCCAACAATCTTTGATTATGCTAAAAAGGCTGGATACTTTACATGTTCACTTAGCTGGCCAGTTAGTGGTAAGGCTGATATTGATCTAAATATGCCAATGATAGTTCCAATGTCTTATATGGGAGATGATCCTGGACAATTTCTTTGGGGTAATGCTTCTGATGAATTAATGGAAAAATATTATTGGAAGCATGGCCACCATATAATGGGAAAAGATAGAAATTTAGATCATTATACAATGGCTTTAGCAAAAGATATTATTGAAGATTATAAACAGCCTGATGTTATGTTTGTGAAAATGTGTGATTTAGATACTGTTAAACATGTTAATGGTATTTATTCAGATGAATCACTTGAACAATTAAGAAAACACAATAATGAATTTGGTGCCTTAATTGAAACAATAAAAAGATATGGTGATTTTGAACATACCAACTTTGTGATAATGGGTGATCATGGTCAACAAGACATCACCATAAACTTAAATGTGAATATTCTATTAAAAGATGCAGGTTTTATTAGATGTGATGAAGATGGAAAATTAATAGATTATGATGCATATTGTCACTCAGCTGCTATGTCAGCATGGATACAATTAAAAAATCCTGATGATGTTGCAATGAGAGAAAAAGTATATTCGTTTCTAAAAAGTTTAAAAGATGATCCTAAGTATAATATTGGATACTTATTTACCAAAGAAGAAGTTGATGAGAAATTTGGTTTAGTAGGACCATTAGATTTTGTGATTGAAGGTAAAAAGCCAATGAACTTTTCTAGCACTTTAGCTGGAAAAGATGCTTTTGAGAAATATTTAAGACCAGGCATGCATTCCTCTGTAGCTAGCCATGGTCATCTTCCATTTCTTGATGAAACTACAACATTTATAATGTGTGGTCCTGATGTGAATAAGGGTGTTGTAGTTGAAAGATCTAGTATGGTAAATGAAGCTCCTACAATGGCAGCTTTACTAGGAATTGAAATGGAAAACATTGATGGAAAAGTAATAGAAGAACTAATTCATAGATAAGAATTACAAGGAGGGTAACTATGAAGATACGTCTTGAAAATATCGTCAAACGATTTGACGATAATACAGCAGTAGATAATTTTTCTGCTGAAATCGAGTCGGGGGAACTCGTAACACTTTTAGGTCCTTCAGGATGTGGTAAGAGTACTATGTTGAATATGCTGTCAGGTATTCTTTATCCAACTGAAGGTAAAATTTATTTTGATGATGACGATGTAACATTTATGTCATCAGAAAAAAGAGGAATAGGTCTAGTATTCCAAAACTATGCTTTATATCCTCATATGACAGTATTAGAAAATATTTGTTTCCCTTTAGAAATACAAAAAGTTCCTAAAGCCGAAAGAATTGAAAGAGCTAAAAAGATGGCTGAACTAGTACACGTTGAAACAATGTTGAATAGAAAGCCAGGTCAATTATCTGGTGGTCAACAACAAAGAGTTGCGATCGCTAGAGCATTAGTAAAAAAGCCAAGATTGTTATTATTAGATGAACCTCTTTCAAACTTAGATGCTCGTTTAAGAATTGAAATGAGAGAAGAGATTAGAAGAATTCAGCTTGAAACAGGAGTTACTACTATTTTTGTAACTCACGACCAAGAAGAAGCAATGTCTATTTCTGATCACATCATCTTAATGAAACTTGGTGTCTTACAACAATATGACAAACCACAATATTTATATGATCAACCTGCTAATTGTTTCGTAGCTGATTTCTTAGGTAATCCACCTATCAATAAAATAGAAGGTGTTGTGGAAAATGGCAAGGTATTACTTGGTGAAGAAAAAGTTGATTCATTAGTAAAAGTTGATAATGTTGAAGATGGTACTAAAGTATACTTATCATTTAGAGCTGAAAGTGTCATCTTAGATAACAACTCACCTTTAAAAGCAACAGTTCTTCTTACTTCAGTAATGGGTAAAGAAACAATCACAAGTTTTGATTTAGCAGGACATGAAGGACGTGGTTATATGAATTCTGAGATCGAACTTAAGAAAGATGAAGAGATTGGAATCAGTTTTAAAAAGAGTGGTGTCTTTGTGTTTGATTATGAAACTGGAGAAAGATACTTATGATGAAAAGACCTTTATTTGAAAGGATTAAACCTTTCTTATATTTGCTTCCTTTCATAGTTTCTGTAACATTATTTACTTTGTATCCTATTGTAAATGTTATTAGAATGTCATTTCTTGAAAACTATAAGCATTTAACGGGAGCATATACAGGAATTGGTTTGGATAACTATCGAAAAGTTATAGCTGATCCATATTTTGCACAAGCAATCGTTAATACATTTAAATATGTGTTATTTGTTGTACCTATTTCAACAGTTATTGCTGTTGTATTGGCAACATTATTAAATCAAAAAATAAAACTCCAAGGATTCTTTCAAACTTCGTTCTTCTTACCATTAGTTACATCATCATTAGCTGTTGGTTTAGCTTGGCGATTCATGTTTAATGATAGAACTGGTATTATCAATTACATATTAGAACTAATAGGTTTAAATCCAATAAATTTCTTAGAGAAATCTAATGGAAATATAATTGCTGTAATAATCTTTGGTATTTGGTCTATATTACCTAATACAATTATTTTATTGTTGTCAGGTTTACAACATATTGACCCTTTATACTACACAGCTGCAAAAGTTGATGGTGCTAAACCATTAAGAATATTCTTTAGAATAACTGTTCCTTTATTAGCACCAACAATCATGTTAGTAACAATCATAAATTCTATTTCAGCATTCAAGATGTTTAGAGAATTATTCCCATTATTCTCTGGTCCTGGTGTTGCACATAATTTATATACTGTTGTTTACTATATTTATTATGAATTCCGTCAATTGACACCTCCTAAATACGGATTATCTGCAGCAGCTGCGGTATTATTACTTGTAACTGTATTTATATTTACAATGGTTCAAAGAGGTATAGAAGCATGGTCTAGAAAGGAGAAAGGTGAAGATGTTAAGAAAGTCAAAAAACACAGAGATGAACTCAAATAATCAAGCTAATCAAGAACCTTTTTCAATTAGTAAGATCTTCATTTATATTGCTTTATTTATTGGTGCATTAATCGCAATATTCCCTTTCTATTGGATGATTACTGGTGCTTTTAAAGATGTTGCGGAAATAAATTTAATGCCTCCTACTTTATTTCCTAAGAATCCATTAAATATAGAAAACTTTATATATGCTTTTAAAGTAGCTCCATTTGGAACTTACTTTAAAAACTCTATAGTAGTATTAATTGCATGTATTGCTTTGTGTTCTTTTACAACAATACTTGCAGCATTCGCATTTTCTAGATTAAGATTCCCAGGAAGAGAATTAGTATTCTCATTATTAATCTCATTAATGATGGTTCCATATGAAATGATTATCATCACTAATTATCGAACTATGGTTCAATGGAAACTGCATGATACTTTATGGGCACTGATCATACCTTTCACATCAAGTATTTTCTATACTTATATCTTAAAAGGTTTCTTTGACTCAGTACCTGAATCTTTATATCAAGCAGCAAAAGTTGATGGATGTTCAGACTGGAAATATTTATGGAGAGTAATGGTACCAATGGCCAAATCTTCATTAGCGACAATCGTCTTACTTAATGCGATTACTACATGGAACTCATTCATGTGGCCAATGATCGTTATTAATTCACCTAAAAACAGAACACTACCATTTGGTCTATATATGTTTATGTCAGAAGGTGGTCAAAGAAACGAAAGAATGATGGCTGCAGCAACCATAATTGTCCTACCGATGATTATTGTATTCTTGTTCGCAAGAAAATATATTATCTCTGGTATGTCTAGAGGTGGTATTAAAGGATAAAACACTGAAAGAGCTAGAAATAGCTCTTTTTTCATGCAAGAATCCATAAATATAACACGAAAAAATCACATTAAGTTCAGATTAGCTTTTTATAATTTAAACCGAAGATGGAGAAAAATATTAAGGAATAAATTAAATCTATATTCTAAGATAGCAATGTATGTAGTAGATAAGGGAAAAGGTAAAATACTACATATTAAGATTAAATAAGTATATTAATTGACAGACTGTTTCATTAGTAATACATTAAATATGTATCAAATGAGACAGTTTTTATGAATATAGCTTTATTATCTAAAAAGAATCTTGAAGACCTACAAGATTCAATAATCTTTAAAGGTTTAAATGAAAATGATTTATTAAAAATCATTAGTGATGATGATTGTTTTTTAGTTGAGTTTAAAAAGAAAAACAGTATTTATGAAAACAAAGAATATTTAAAATGCTTAGGATATGTTAATAAGGGAAAGGCAATAATTAAGAGTCAATCTAATGTATATCTTATGAGGTTTTTAGATGAAAAAAGCTTTTTTGGTGTTATGGGTTTGTTTTCAAATGATATATCTTATGTATCTGAAATAGAAGCAAAATCAGATATGAAAGTTATCTTTTTTAAAGAAGATTTAATAGAAAAATGTATTAAGAGATATCCAGAATTTTCAATTAATCTAGTTAAGTTTTTAACAGGAAGAATAGGTTATTTAAATAGAAAAATAAATGTGATTAGTAATAACACAAACACTGATAAATTAGCTTCTTATATTCATATACAAATAGAAAACAGTGGAAATAGTTTTAAGATAAGTGATTCTTATGCGAAGCTTTGTGAAAGATTAAATATGTCTAGAGCTTCTTTATATAGAAGTTTTGATGAATTAATAGAAAAAGGATATTTAGTAAGAGATGGTAAAAAGATTACAGTAATAAATACAGAGTTTTTCAAAAAATATTAGGAGGTTGTGAAGATGAAAAAAATTATTAGTTTATTATTAGTTGTATCAATGATGTTTCTAGTGGCTTGTGGTAAACAAGAAAACCAAGTTGAACCTGTAGCAGAAAAAACAAATGTACGTTTTGGATTGCTTAATGGTCCTACTGGTATAGGTGCTAGTTATTTACTAGAAAAAAACGAAAACGATGATGCATTAAATAATTATGAAGTTAATATTGTAGCTGATCCTAGTGATATGGCTGCACAAGTCATTGCAGGTCAATTAGATATAGCTGCATTACCTACAAATTTAGCAGCAACTATATACAACAAAAATCAAGGCATTAAATTATTAGCTTTAAATACTGCAGGTGTTTTATATATCGCAAGTAGTGATGAAACAATTAGTAGCTTTGAAGATTTAAAAGGTAGAACCATTTATGCGACAGGACAAGGAGCTAATCCTGAATATGTTTTAAATTATATTCTTAGTGAAAATGGTTTAGTAGTAGGCGAAGATGTGACTGTAGAGTTTTTTGATAGTCAAGAATTAGTAAGAAAAGCTGTAAGTGGTGAAGCTGATGTGATTATGCTTCCAGTACCTGCACTTACTACAGTTTTAATGAAGAATGAAAATATGAAAGTTGTATTCGATTTAAGTGAAAAATGGGATGAATTAAATACAGGGTCTATGCTTACTATGGGATGTGTTGTGGTTAATAATGAGTTTTATCAAAACAACACACAAGCAGTAGATAACTTCTTAAAAGAATATGAAGAATCAATTAATTATGTAAAAGCTAATCCTGAACAAGCAGGTGAATTGTGTGAAAAATTTGAAATAGTTCCTAATAAAGCTGTTGCATCTAAAGCAATCCCAGATTCTCATTTAATTTTCTATACAGGAAGTGATGTAAGAAATATGATTGAAGGATACTATCAAGTATTATTTGAGGCCAACCCTAAGGCTATTGGTGGAGCTATGCCTAGTGAAGAATTCTATATTACAGAATAAAATTGTTAGAAATATATTTGTATTAATATTCTGGCTATTAATATGGTTTTTAATAGCCAGAATAGTTAATCAAAGCCTGATACTTCCAGGTCCTTTTGAAGTGTTAAATGTATTATTAAATTTAATTAAAAATATTAATTTTTGGACAGATTGTTTAATAAGTATATATCGAATACTTTTAGGTTATTTGTTAGGTATTGTTATATCTTTGTTACTTGTATTAATTAGTTGTATAAGCGATACATTTAAAACATTAATAGCTCCATTAATCAAAATTATAAGAAGTACACCGGTAGCCTCATTTATTATCCTAGCTTTGCTTTGGATGGGAAAAAATGCGGTAGTTAGTTTAATAGTGATGCTTATGGTTATACCTATAGTTTATGAGAATGTACTAAATGAATATTATAGTGTTGATTATAAGTTGTTAGAAATGGCTAAAGCTTATAATTTTGGTTTTATAAAAACACTTAAAAATATTTATTATCCTAGTATTAAAGCAGCGTTTTTATCTGCATTAATTAGTGCTATGGGTTTAGGATGGAAATCTGGTATAGCTGCAGAAGTATTGTCTTTACCAAAAAGATCTATTGGATCTAAATTATATTATTCAAAAATATATTTAGAAACTAGTGAATTATTCGCATGGACTATAGTTGTGATTATTTTGAGTTCAACTATTGAAATATTAATTAAGAGGTTTTTAAGAGGATATATCAATGAGAATTAGAAATCTTAGTTTTAAATATGAAGATAAGATAGTATTTAATCATTTAGACTTAGATTTTAATAGTGATTCAACTTATATAATGGGTGCATCTGGCAAAGGTAAAAGCACTTTATTAAAATTGATTGCTGGTTTACTTAAACCAGATAATGGAACTATTGAACACGATTTTAAGAAAATCAGTATTATGTTTCAAGAAGATAGACTTTTGCCATGGTTAAATGTTAAAGATAATTTATTATTAGTTTGTGATGATATAAATGAAGTGGATAAAATACTAAAAGAAATTGAAATAGATGGAAGTTTAAGTGTTAAACAATTATCTGGTGGTATGGCAAGAAGGGTGAGTTTAGCTAGGGCTTTATTGTATGGTGCAGATTTATTACTGCTAGATGAACCTTTTAGTGGTTTAGATAAGAAAATGATGAAGAGAATGTCTAATTTAATACTATCTAAAGGGGTAAAACTGATAGTTTCTGGACATGATGAATTAGAGGCAAAACTGCTTAATGCTGAAATTATAAATATTTAGCTAAGGCAGTTTTTTTTGAGCACCTTTTACTATATAATTAATATAGATTTATTATAAATAGGAAAGGGATTTTATAATGGCTAAACTAAGTGGTGAAGCAATAAAGGTAATCACAGAGATATGTGATCGCTACAAAGATGAAGAAACTCCATTGATGATGATCTTGTCTGATATCCAAAAAGAATATGGTTATATTCCTTTGGAAGTACAAGAATTAGTTTCTGAAAAAACTGGTATTGCGGTTGCGGAAATCTATGGTGTGGTTACTTTTTATTCGTTCTTTTCTCTTAAACCAAAGGGAAAAAATGTTATTGGCTGTTGTTTAGGAACAGCGTGTTATGTCAAAGGAGCTCAACAAGTTATAGACAAATTCTCTGAGTTACTTGGTATTAAACCAGGTGAAACTAGTGAAGATGGTTTATTTACTTTAGATGCTTTAAGATGTATCGGAGCTTGTGGTATTGCTCCAGCCGTTCAAATTAATGGAACTGTATATCCTAAGATGTCAGTAGATCAAGTTCCAGGTTTGATTGACTTGTATAAGAATGAAGGAGCTGCCTAATGAGCGAAAGAATTCAAAGTTTTGAACAATTGCAAGAAAAACAAGCTGCATGTACAAAGTGTTTAGATGATAAGTTTACTGGTAAAGATGGTAAACGTCATGTAGTGCTTTGTGGTGGTACAGGATGTTTATCTTCGCATTCTGATGAAATTAGAGAAAAATTCTCTAAAGTGATTGAACAAGAAGGTTTATCTGATAAGGTTACAGTAAATCAGGTTGGTTGTTTTGGTTTCTGTTCACAAGGGCCATTTGTAAAAATATACCCTGAAGATACACTATATCGCATGGTTTCTATGGATGATGTGCAAGAGATAGTAGAAAAAGATTTAAAGGGCAATGAAATTGTTGATCGTCTATTATATGTTGATCCTAGAACTAATGAGAAAGTTACAAAACAGGATGATATTGAATTCTATAAGAAACAAATTAGAATTGCTTTACATGGTTGTGGAGCAATAGATCCTGAAAATATTGATGAAGCTTTAGGTGATGGTGCATTTGTAGGTTTAACTAAAGCTTTAAAGATGGATAGAAAACAAGTTATCCAAGAAGTACTAGATTCAGGTTTAAGAGGAAGAGGTGGTGCTGGATTCCCTACAGGAAGAAAGTGGTCATTTGTTCCAGATATCGAAGGTCCAAAATATTTAGTATGTAATGGTGATGAAGGTGACCCAGGTGCATTCATGGATAGATCAATTCTTGAAGGTAATCCATTTGCGGTTATTGAAGGAATGATGATTGGTGGTTATGCAATTGGTGCTCAAGATGGATATTTCTATGTAAGAGCTGAATATCCAATCGCTGTTAATCGTTTAAAATTAGCTATTAAAGCTATGGAAGAAGTTGGCCTATTAGGTGACAACATCTTAGGTTCAGGATTTAATTTCAGAGTGCATATCAGACTTGGTGCTGGTGCCTTTGTGTGTGGTGAAGAAACTGCATTATTAAATTCTATAGAAGGTAAACGTGGTATGCCTAGACCTAGACCTCCATTCCCTGCAGTAAAAGGTTTATGGGGTCATCCTACTTGTGTAAACAACGTTGAAACTCTAGCTAGCGTTTCTTATATCTTAAGAGAAGGTGCTAGTAAGTTTGCGAGTGTTGGTACTGAAAAATCAAAAGGAACTAAAGTATTTGCCTTAGGTGGCAAGATCAATAACGTTGGTTTAGTAGAAGTTCCTATGGGTACTACTTTAAGAGAATTAATTTATGATATTGGTGGTGGTATTCCTAATAATAAAGAATTTAAAGCTATTCAAACAGGTGGTCCTTCAGGTGGTTGTTTAACTGCTAAGGATTTAGATACACAAATCGATTATGATAACTTGGTTGCAGCTGGATCAATGATGGGTTCTGGTGGTGCCATTGTTATGGATGAAGACAACTGTATGGTTGATGTTGCGAAATTCTATATGGAATTTATTTGTGATGAATCATGTGGTAAGTGTTCACCTTGTAGAATTGGTACAAAGAGAATGTTAGAAATCTTAACAAAGATTACTGAAGGTAATGGCACTATGGAAGATTTAGAAGCCTTAAAAGAACTTGCAGATAATGTTAAGACAAATTCACTTTGTGGTTTAGGTCAAACTGCACCAAATCCAATTCTTTCAACATTAAATGCATTCTATGATGAATATGTTGAACATATCGTTAATAAGAAATGTCCTGCTCATGTATGTAAGAATTTAATGTCTTATGTAATTGATAAGGATAAATGTTTTGGTTGTAAGATGTGTCAAAAAGGATGTCCTGCAGATGCAATTCATTTAATTGAACCTGAATATGTTGCACCTGGAAAGAAACTTCCAGCAATGCGTATTGATCCTGTAGCTTGTGTTAAGTGTGGCGCATGTATAGCTACATGTAAGTTTGGCGCTATTTCTAAACAGTAGGAGGGATAAAAGATGGAATTAATTAATATTAATATTGAAGGTCATCCTTATCAAGTTGAAAAAGGTATGACAATCCTTGAAGCTGCAAGAAAATGTGGTTTTGAAATCCCTTCACTTTGTGCATATAACCATGGTGAATGTTCACTTGCTTCTTGTAGAGTATGTCTAGTTGAAGCACAAGAAGGACAAGGTCCAAAAAGATTAGTAGCATCTTGTGTATATCCAGTTTCTGAAGGTATGAATGTAACCATTTCTTCACCTAAAGCTACTTCTGCTAGAAGAACTTCAGTTGAATTATTACTTTCAAATCACAATAGAAACTGTCAAGAATGTGATAAGAATGGTATGTGTGAATTACTACATGTATCTAAATTAACTGGTGCAAGAGAAAATATGTATCCTGGTGCTAAAACTCCAGTTACAGTTGATCAGTTAACTCCTAGTATTAAACGTGATACTTCAAAATGTATTCTTTGTGGTAGATGTATCGCTAGATGTGATGCTGCACACGGTTTATCAGTATTAGGTTTTGAAAAACGTGGATTTAATACAATTGTAGGTCCAGCAGAAAATAGATCATTTAAAGATTCTCCATGTATTCTTTGTGGACAATGTACAACTGTATGTCCTACTGGTGCATTAATGGAAGTTAGTGAAATTGATAAAGTTGATGAAGCATTCAGACTTGGTAAACATGTAGTAGTACAAGTTGCTCCAGCTGTAAGAGCATCACTTGGTGAAGAATTTGGCATGAAGATTGGTACACCAGTTACTGGTAAAATGATTGCTGCTTTAAAACGTTTAGGTTTTGAAAGATGTTATGATGTTAACTTTGGCGCAGACTTAACAATCATGGAAGAAGGTACTGAGTTATTACATCGTTTAACAGATGGTGGTACTTTGCCAATGATCACATCTTGTTCACCAGGATGGGTAAACTATGCTGAATATTATTATGGTGATTTATTAGATCATTTATCATCTTGTAAGTCTCCACATCAAATGCAAGGCGCAATAATTAAATCTTATTGGGCTAAACAAAAAGGATATGATCCTAAAGATGTATTTGTTGTATCAGTTATGCCTTGTACTGCAAAGAAATTTGAAAAAGATCGTCCAGAGATGGAAAACGAGAATGGTAAAGATGTTGATGCAGTACTAACTACAAGAGAATTAGGAAAACTAATTAAACGTTCTGGTATTAACTTCAATAAACTTCCTGATGAAGATTGGGATCAAGACATCATGGGTGAATACTCAGGTGCAGGTGTAATATTCGGTGTAACAGGCGGAGTTATGGAAGCAGCTTTAAGAACTGTTTACTATAAACTAACTAATAAAGAATATGGCAAGATTGAATTTAGCGAAGTAAGAGGAAATGATGCAGGAATTAGAGAAGCTAGTATTGATATCGATGGTACTACAGTTAATGTAGCTATCGCATCCGGTATGAAATCAGCTAGAGTTCTTCTAGATGAAATCAGAGAAGGTAAATCTAAATATCATTTCATTGAAATCATGGGTTGTCCAGGTGGTTGTATCAATGGTGGTGGTCAATCATATGTAAAACCTTGCTTCTTACCAAATGAAGATGATGATATCTTAGATACATACAAAGCTAAACGTGCTAATGCATTATATAGCGAAGATGAAAGACAAGTTATTCGTCAATCTCATAACAATAGTCAAATCCAAGAATTATATAAACAATTCCTTGGTGAACCAAATTCTCATCTAGCTCATGAGTTGTTGCATACAACATACAACAAAAACAGAGAAAGATTTGACTAATATAATTAATAGAATAGAAAAATAGAGTGGATAAATATCCACTCTATTTATTTTTATAAGAACTAAAAACATTACTAAGAATATATTTAATATTTGTCCGTTAAATATATACCTAATAAATAATGTACTTATCAAAATACACAAGAAACAATTCAAGTATATGTTATAACGATAGTGAATTAAAACAATATTAAATAATAAAGAGCAAAGATGTCTTAGCTTATTGGGGAAAATTAAAACAGAGATTAAAAGCTGAAGGCAATGAAACCGTGACAAATTGTCACGGTTTGAAAATGAAGGCTGCTGATGGGAAAATGCGTATGACTGATGTTGCGGATACAAAGCAACTACTACGTATTATTCCATTTCTAAAAACGCAATTGATTTTACTAACGTGATTGAATAAGTAAATGTAATTACTGATGTAGAAGAAAACAAGAAAGAATAGGTTTTTGTATATATAATTTCAATTGAAATAATAAATAAAATTAGTTAACATGATATTAGTTAGTATAAACTAACAAAGAACTTTACTTGCAATATAATTTGTCTTTTAACTCTAAAGATTCTATTGCATAAAGCTCTTAATATTTTTTAATGATTTAAAACATTTAATAGAAAGGATATTTATGGAAAAAGTATTAATAGTTTACTACAGTTCTACAGGAAACACTCAAGCGATGGCAGAGGCAGTTGCGCAGGGAGTTAAAGAAGTAGGTGGTGAAGTTGATCTTTATTCAGTATCTGATGTGGCTTCGTTGGATTTAGATACTTATGATGCTTATGGCTTAGGTTGTTCAGCAATGGGTGACGAAGTATTGGAAGAGGCAGAATTTGAACCGTTCTTCAATGAGTTATTACCTAAATTAGGTGATAAGAAAGTAGTGCTATTTGGTTCCTATGGTTGGGGAGATGGTTTGTGGATGAGAAACTGGACAGAAGTATGTACCCAGAATGGGGTTAATATAGCTCACGAATATGTAATAGCTAATGATGCACCTGATGAAGAAGCTTTGAATAAATGTAGAGAATTAGGTAAGACATTAGTATAAAAAGTATGAAAACTGCAATAGTGCAGTTTTTATTTGTAAAGGTTTGTAAGATAAAATCGTTTTTGTTGATTGTGAAAAAATTATCAAGTATAATCATCTCGATGGCTGAAAGTGCCAATAGAAAGAAGGAAATATATGAAGAATTATTTTGATTTAAAAGGGCAGGTTGCTCTAGTGACTGGTTGTTCAACTGGTTTAGGTGTACAAATGGCTAAAGCTTTAGCTAATCAAGGAGCTAATATTGTTGTAGTAGCTAGAAGACAAAACTTAATTGAAGAGGTTGCTAAACAGATTAAGGAAGAGTTTAATGTTGAAACACTTCCAATAGTGTGTGATATTACTGATACTGCAGCTGTTGAAAGTTTAGTTGATAAGACTTTAGAAAAATTTGGAAGAATTGATATCTTAATTAATAATGCAGGTACTGGTGCTGTTGCTCCAGCTGAAGATATTACTGATGATCAATTTGCTCATGAAATGAATGTTGATTTATTTGGTTCATTCAAGGTTGCTAGAGCAGTAGCTAAAAAAGCAATGATTCCTGCTAAGTATGGAAGAGTTATAAATATTGCTTCTATGTATGGTTTAGTTGGTAATAAAATTGCAGGTAGTGCACCATATCATGCTGCAAAGGGTGGTGTTGTTAACCTTACTAGAGCTCTAGCTGCTGAATGGGGCAAATATAACATTACAGTTAATGCTATTTGTCCAGGATATTTCTATACACCATTAACTAAAGAAACTTTGGATTCAGATTTCTTCCAAGCAAATGCTAAGACAATGATTCCTGAAGAAAGATATGGTAATGAAGGAGAATTAGATACTGCTGCTATATTCTTAGCTTCACCTCAATCATCATATGTTACAGGTGTAAATCTTCCAGTTGATGGTGGATATACTTGTATGTAATATTATTATTCATATAAATACTTATTTAAAAGGTTTCAACTAATAAAGTGAAACCTTTTTATTTTTGCTATTGTATTATGAATATTAATACGATATAATTATATCGATAAGAAATTATCGAATAGAAAGGTGGATAAAAATATGGCAAAAATGAAAGGCTTTGCGATGCTTAAAATTGGTGAAGTGGGATGGATTGAAAAGGATATTCCTACTTGTGGACCAATGGATGCAATATGTAAACCTTTAGCAATCGCAATCTGTACATCAGATGTTCATACTGTATGGGAAGGTGCGGTTGGTGAAAGACACAACATGATTTTAGGTCACGAAGGTTGTGCTGAAGTAGTAGAAGTTGGTGCATTAGTTAAAGACTTCAAACCTGGTGATCGTGTATTAGTTCCAGCTATTACACCAGATTGGAATTCATTAGAAGCTCAAGGTGGTTATTCTATGCATTCTAATGGTATGTTAGCAGGATGGAAATTCTCTAACTTTAAGGATGGTTTGGATGCTGAATATTTCCATGTTAATGATGCTGATGGTAACTTAGCTCATTTACCTGACAATATTAATGTTGTTGATGCATGTATGTTATCAGATATGGTACCTACTGGATTCCATGGTGTTGAACTTGCTGATGTTCAATTCGGTGATACAGTATTGGTTATTGGTATTGGACCAGTTGGTTTAATGTCAGTAGCAGGTTGTTCTTTAAGAGGAGCATCTAGAATTATAGCTGTTGGTACAAGACCTAATTGTGTTGAGGCAGCAAAATTCTATGGAGCAGATGAATTCATTTCTTATAAAAATGGCACAATAGAAGATCAAGTTTTAGCATTGACTGATGGCAAAGGTGTTGATAAAGTTATCGTTGCTGGTGGTGGTGTTGAAACTTTTGAATCAGCTGTTAAATCATTAAAACCAGGTGGAAAGATTGGAAATGTTAACTATTTAGGTAGTGGTGACTTTGTAACTATTCCTCGTGTTGAATGGGGAGTAGGTATGGGCCACAAACAAATCAATGGTGGTTTAATGCCTGGTGGTAGATTAAGAATGGAAAAACTTGGTGCTTTAGTATCTTCTGGCAAATTAGATGTCAGCAAGTTAGCATCACATGTATTTGAAGGTTGGGAACATGTTCCTGAAGCTTTACAGTTAATGAAAGATAAACCTGCTGATTTAATTAAACCAGTAGTTAAATTCTCAGATTAATTATGAAAATACTTGTTGTATCAGGATTTCTTGGTGCAGGTAAAACAACCTTTATCAAAAACCTTATTAGTAAAAGTAAAAAACAATTAGTTATTTTAGAAAACGAATTTGGTGATGATAATTTAGATAGTAACGCTTTAAGACAAGCAGGTGAATTAGAAATATTAGAATTCATGGAAGGTTGTGTCTGCTGCAGTAAGAAAGATAGTTTTATAAATACACTTCTTACAATATCTGCATCTTTAGATCCAGAATATTTAATAGTGGAACCATCTGGTTTAGGTAAGTTAAGTAATATCTTAGATAACATTGAAAAAATATCTTATGAAAAAATTCAAAGATTAGGATCACTTGTTATTTTATCGCCTAGACAAATTGATGAATATTTAAATAAATATCCTGAAATATATTTGGATCAAATTAAAAATGCACAAACAATTGTTTTTTCTAAAATAGAAAATGAAAACAAAATAATTATTGAACAAGCAATAAATAAAATTAAACAATACAACAAGTCAGTCACAATTATTGATACACCATATCAAGATATGGATGATGAATTCTATAATCAATTATTAACTAATGAAAACACAAATGAAATTATCAATTTAGAAAACGATAATGAAAAACTATTTGATCAATTTACAACTAAATATCCTTCGATAAAAAATATTTCAGAATTAATTGTTTTATTAGAAGACATCTTACATAAACGTTATGGTGACATTATTAGAGCCAAAGGCGAATTATTTATTAATCAAGAAAAGATAAGATTTGATTTAGCTGATAATCTATATGGGATAATTAGCACGCCAAATGATAATGGTTTCCAACAATGTGTATTTATTGGAAACAATATTGATAAAAAACAATTAGGAAATTATTTAAGAATCAAAAATCGTAGTATTGATTATATTGGTTTAAAAGCCGGTAGTAAAATACCGGCTTAAATCTAATATTGTTGTCATTATAAATAAGATTTATAATTTTATTGATAAATATATATCGATAAGAGGAATAGGAATATGACAATCTCAGTTTCATCATTGCAAAGACTGCCAAAATACTTACGTGTTTTAAAAAAACTACAAGAGAATGATGTTGAATATGTATCTTCAACATATATCGCAAATGAATTAAAATTAAATTCTATTCAAGTTAGAAAAGATTTAGCTTATGTTTCATCTAATGATGGTAAAGCTCGAATCGGTTTTAAAGTGAGTGAATTAATTGATGATATTGAAAACTTTTTAGATTTAAACAATATCAAAGATGCGATTGTAGTAGGTGCTGGTAGTTTAGGTCATGCTCTGATGAACTATAAAGGATTTGAAAACAATATAAATATCATCATGGCTTTTGATAACGATCATCGTAAATGTGACAATAAAAAAGTATTTCATATTGATAAATTAGAAAATTTAATTAAGCGTATGAATATTCATATAGCGATTATGACTTTACCTAAAGAAAATGCTCAAGAAGTATGTGATAGGTTAGTTAAAAGTGGTATTAGAGGAATATGGAATTTTTCTCCAGTAACCTTAAAAGTACCAGAAACAGTTAAAGTGCGTAATGAAGATTTATCTTCTTCTTTAGCTGTCTTATTAAAACAGATGAACGATAAATAAGATATTCATGATAAACTATTTAGATTTTAAAGAAGCTAAGTGTAAAAATTGTTATAAATGTTTAAAAGAATGTCCAGTTAAATCAATAAGAATTGAAAATAATCAAGCTAGAATCATTAGTGATAAATGTATTTTGTGTGGTTCATGTACATTAGTGTGTCCGCAAAACGCAAAATATGTTCATAGTAGTATTAATAAAGTAAAACAATTATTAAATAATGAAAAAGTGATTGCTTCTGTTGCGCCATCATTTATTTCTAACTTTAATATATCTTCTTTCAATTCATTGAATAAAGCTTTAAAGACATTAGGTTTTGTTTTTGGTGAAGAAACCGCAAGAGGTGCTAGTTTAGTAAGTAAAAAATATCAAGAATTATTAAATAAAGGTGAATATAAAAATCTTATTAGTTCTTGTTGTCCATCTGCGGTAAGATTAATTGAATTATATTACCCAGATGCTTTGAAATATTTAGCACCAGTAGATTCACCTATTATTGCTCATGGAAAACTATTAAAACAGGAATATCCTGATTATAAAATAGTTTTTATTGGACCGTGTATTGCTAAAAAAAGAGAATGTGATGAATCAGGCATTATAGATGCAGTATTAACATTTGAAGAATTAGATGAAATGTTTATAGAAAATGATATCATCTTAGAAGATGAAGAAGATATTGATTTAGTTTCTTATAATAAAGCACGTTTTTATCCTATTAGTCGAGGCATTATTAAATCATTTGAAGAATATAATGATAAATATGTTTATATTGCTGTAGATGGTATAGATAGATGTAAAGAAGTTTTAGAAGAAATTGATATATTAGAAAATGTTTTTTTAGAAATAAATACTTGTCGTTCTTCATGTGTTGGTGGACCTTGTAGGATTAATACAAATGGTAAAGCTATAACAGCTAATTCTAAAGTTAGAAAATATGTTCGTGATAATACAAACAAAACAACATTAAATGATTTAACAATTAATATAGATAAACAATATTCTAAGATAGATATAAACGATAATATTCCAAGTGAACAAGATATTCAAAGAATATTGAATATGACCAACAAATACAACAAAGAAGATGAATTAAATTGTGGTGCTTGTGGATATGACACCTGTCGACAAAAAGCTTGGGCTATCTATAATGGTTATGCTGATATCAATATGTGTTTACCTTATATGCGTCAAAGAGCTGAAAGTTTATCTAATGAAGTAATGAAAAGTTCACCAAATGGTATTGTTGTTATTGATGATGAATATCATCTTGTTGAAATAAATGATAAAGCTAAAGAATATCTAAATATTAAAAATGTTAAATTAGGAGACAGTACTATTTTTGAACATTTTTCCGATATAGATCAATTAGTAAATGCGATTGATAATAATAGTAATTTAAATAATCAATTAACTTATATAAATGATAATAAAAAATATTTAGATTATTCATTAACTCTTATGCCAGAACAAAATCTATTTTTAATGGTAATTAAAGATGTTACAGCTAAAACAAATTATGATAAGCAATTAGAAAAAATTAAATCGGATACTCTCGCTTTAACTGATGATGTAATTAATAAACAAATGAAAGTTGTTCAAGAGATTGCATCATTATTAGGTGAGACTACTGCTGAGACTAAGTCAGCTATTTATAATTTAAAAAAGACTTTTAAAGGTGATGAATAATGTTTTTAGATTATGGCTATACATCATTTAAAAAATATGATGAGGAATTATGTGGAGATCAAGTTGCGATTAATAATTCCAAAGATTATTTGACTTTGATTTTAGCTGATGGTTTAGGTAGTGGTGTAAAAGCTAATATATTAGCTACTTTAACATCAAAGATATTATGTACATTGATATCAAAAGGTTTACCAATTAAAGAATGTGTTGATACTTTAATTGCTACATTACCTGTTTGTAAACAAAGACATATAGCTTATTCAACTTTTTCAATAGTTCATTTAAATAGACAAGGCAAAGGCTATTTAATTGAATTTGATAATCCATCTTGTATATATTTATCTAATAACAAAATCTGTGATTTAGATATGGAAAAAATTAATATATCTGATAAGACTATATATAAAACTAAATTAGATTTAAAAGAAAATGATAGTTTAATATTATTTTCTGATGGTGTTACTTATGCTGGAAAAGGAAAGACATTAAACTATGGTTGGCAAAGAAAAGATATAACACAATATTTACAAGATAGAATAGATGATCAAATGTCAGCTTCATGTATTGCTTCTTTATTGGCTAACGCATCAGAAACATTGTATATGCATGAACCTTTAGATGATACTACTGTAGCAGTTATAAAATGCCGAAATAGACAAACAGTTAATATAGCGATTGGACCACCATCAGTTAAACAAGATTGTCAAAGATATGTGAATGATTTTTTAACAAAAGAAGGAATTAGAATTGTTTGTGGTGGTACAACAGCTAAAATTGTGGCTGATTATTTAGGTAAGAAAGTTATTTCAAGTAATAATAATCAAAACTTTGATTTACCACCAATTAGTAAAATAGAGGGTATTGATTTAGTTACTGAAGGATTATTAACTTTACAAAAACTATCTATTCTAGCAAGTGAATATATTAAATCTGATAGTATTGTTAATAAACAATTTAATGATAAAGATGGTGCATCTTTATTAGCGAATTATTTATTTGAAAAAGCAACGACGATTAATTTTTTTATCGGTAAAGCTAAAAATGATGCTAATGAAGATGATATTATAAAAGGTGAATCAAAACTAAAAACAATTGAAAAATTAATAGATTATTTAAGATCAATGGGTAAAGAAATTGATGTAATATATTATTGAAGAATATTTATTATGAAGGAGTACAAATGTATAAGATTGTTTCTAAAAAACCTTTAAATGCTACAGTGACACAAATGGAAATTGATGCTCCACTTGTAGCTAAGAAAGCAAAACCAGGACAGTTTATCATTTTAAGAGTTGATGAAGAAGGCGAAAGAATTCCTTTGACTGTTGCTGGTACTAATCCTGAAAAGGGCACTGTTAAAATTATCTTCCAAATAGTTGGTGCTACAACAGAAAGATTAAATCATAAAAATGAAGGTGATTTTTTACAGGATTTTGTTGGTCCTTTAGGTGTGGCAACACATACTGAAGGTATTAAGAAAGTTTGTATTGTTGGTGGTGGAGTTGGTTGTGCCATCGCTATGCCAGTTGCTCAAGAATTTCATCGCTTAGGAGCTGATGTTACAAGTATCATTGGTTTTAGAAGTAAAGATATTGTAATTCTTGAAGAAGAATTTAATGAATGTTCTAATAAAATGGTTTTAATGTGTGATGATGGATCTTATGGTAGACAAGGTAATGTAACTCTTCCTTTAAAAGAAATGTTAGAGGCTGGAGAAAAATTTGATCAAATCATTACTATTGGACCATTAATTATGATGAAATTTGTTGTTGAAACTGCTAAACCATTTAATATACCAGTTAGTGTTTCTATGAATCCTATTATGATTGATGGAACAGGAATGTGTGGTTGTTGTAGATTAACTTTACATCAAGATGGTAAAAATGTTACTAAATTTGCTTGTGTTGATGGACCTGATTTTAATGGTTATGAAGTTGATTTTGATGAAGCAATGTCTAGAAATAGAATGTATATGGATTTTGAAAGACATGCTTATGAAGAAACATGTAATTTATTTAAGGGGGTTGAATAAGTATGGCTATAATTCCTAATAAACATGAAATGCCTGTTCAAGATCCTAAAGTTAGGGCACATAATTTTAATGAAGTTGCTTTGGGTTATACAGCTGAGATTGCTATTGAAGAAGCAAATAGATGTCTAAATTGTAAAAATAGACCATGCGTATCAGGCTGTCCTGTTAATATTCAAATACCTGAATTCATAGCTCAAGTAAAAGAAGGTAATTTTGAGGAAGCTTATAAAATTATTAATCAAAATTCTTCTTTACCAGCAGTATGTGGCAGAGTATGTCCACAAGAATCACAATGTGAAAAAGTATGTACTGTTGGTATAAGATTTGAACCTGTAGGTATTGGTAGACTTGAAAGATTTGTTGCAGATTATCATAACGATAATAGTAAAGAGCTTGCTGAAATTCCTGAATCAAATGGTCATAAAGTAGCTATTGTTGGCTCTGGCCCATCAGGATTAACTTGTGCAGGTGATTTAGCTAAAAAAGGTTATAAAGTAACTGTTTATGAAGCTTTACATACAGCAGGTGGTGTATTAGTTTATGGTATTCCTGAATTTAGATTACCTAAAAAGATTGTTGCTAAAGAAGTAGAAACTTTAAAACAATTAGGTGTTGATATTGAGACAAATGTTGTAATAGGTAGAACTCTTACAATTGATGAATTATTTGATATGGGTTTTGAAGCTGTCTTTGTGGGATCTGGTGCAGGACTTCCTAATTTTATGAATATTCCTGGTGAATCTTTAAAAGGTGTTTATTCAGCTAATGAATTTCTTACAAGATCAAACTTAATGAAATCATATTTAGTTGATCCTGTTACACCAATTATGAAAGGTGGCAAAGTTGCAGTTGTCGGTGGTGGTAATGTTGCGATGGATGCTGCAAGAACTGCTTTAAGACTTGGTGCTGAAAAAGTTTATATTGTATATCGTAGATCATTAGAAGAACTTCCTGCAAGAAAAGAAGAAGTTGAACACGCCATGGAAGAAGGAATTGAATTCTTGTTATTACACAATCCTTTAGAAATACTTGGTTATAACAATGAAGAAGATCCAAAAGATCCTAAGAATGGATTTGTTAAAGGAATGAAATGTATTAAGATGGAACTTGGTGAACCAGATGCCTCTGGTAGAAGAAGACCAGTACCTATTGAAGGTTCTGAATTTGAAATTCCTGTTGATACAGTTATTATGGCAATTGGTACTTCTCCTAATCCTTTAATCAAAGATACAACTGAAGGTTTAGAAGTTAATTCACATGGTGGCATTATTATTAATGAAGATGGTTTAACTTCAAGAGAGAATGTTTATGCAGGTGGAGATGCGGTTACTGGTGCTGCAACTGTAATATCAGCAATGGGTGCTGGTAAATTAGCTGCAAAATCAATTGATGAATATTTAAGTAAAAGATAATTATGAAATTATATGTATGTGCAAATGGTTATAATGAAACTCAGATTAAACAAGCACTTGAGTGTGTAGATGTTTTAAAAAAACTTAATCATGAGTGTTCAATTAATGAAAATCCTAATCTTTCATATCATGATTTTGATCCTCAAGATTGTGATTTAATAGTATCCTTAGGAGGAGATGGAGCTTTACTTAGAGCTAGTAAAGTTGCCTTAGAATATGATAAGCCATTAATTGGAATTAATGCAGGAAGACTAGGATATCTATGCGCATTAAGTATAGAAGAAGTTGAAAAGTTTAATGAAATATTAGATAGTTGCATATTAGAAAATAGAAGTATTTTAAAACTTACTTACAACAATAATGAATATTTAGGTGTAAATGATATCATGATTGGTAAAACTAATTTTGGTAAGACTGTAGATTTAAATGTTTATCATGATGAAATGTTATTAATGAAAGTTAGAGGAGATGGTTTACTTATTAGTACACCTACAGGTTCAACTGCTTATAATGCTTCTGCGGGAGGACCTTTACTTGATAAAGAAAGTGATACTTTTGTGATTACACCAATTTGTTCACATGATACACGTCCATATGTAATAGCAGATAATAAAAAAATAAACATTAAACTTAATCATGATGATGCAGGAATATATGTTGATGGTGAATATATTGATAAGTATCATGATACTGCAATAGTAAGTAAGGCCAATAATCAATTAAAACTTTATTGTAGAAAATAACAGTTAGCAATTAGCTAACTGTTTTCTTTAATACAGCAAATGTTTCATCTGATATAACATGTTCAATCTTACATGCATCATCTTCAGCAATTTGTTCATCGATTCCTAAACTAATGAAAAATTTTGTGAGAACTTGGTGTCTTTCATAAATCTTATGAGCTATTTCATAACCTTTTTCAGTTAAAGAAATGTTTCCTTCTTCATCAATGTTGATATAGTTTTCAGCTTTTAAATTTTTCATAGCTCTAGAAACAGATGGTTTTGAAAAATTCATATGTTTGGCGATATCTATCGCCCTAACATTTTTCTTTTCATTTGATAGTATAAGGATTGTTTCCATATACATTTCTGCAGATTCTTGTATAGTCATACATTAATTTTAATAAATAATTGACAAGTTAGCAACAACTAACTACAATAATAATAGTTAGTTATAACTAACTTAGGAGATTTTATATGTTGCCATTAACTTATGTATCAATTAACGAAGAAAACGTAATTAAAAAAATAGGTGGTAAGCCTGAGATGAAAAAGCATCTTGAGGACATGGGTTTTGTAGTGGGTGCAGTAATTAGAGTTGTATCTTCTATTGATGGCAATATGATTGTAAACATTAAGGACACTAAGGTTGCTTTAAATGAACAATTAGCTTCTAAGATTATGGTTTAGAAAGGGAAATATATATGAAGACACTAAAAGATGTAGCTATTGGTGAAACTTGTGTTGTAAAAAAACTTCATGGCGAAGGTGCTGTGAAAAGAAGAATTATGGACATGGGTGTAACTAAGAATGTGGAAATTTATGTTAGAAAGGTTGCTCCACTTGGAGATCCAATTGAAGTAACAGTACGTGGTTATGAATTATCAATTCGTAAACAAGATGCACAAATGGTGGAAGTTGTAGAGTAATTGAAAGGGGAAATATTATGAGTATTAGAATTGCTTTAGCTGGTAATCCAAATAGTGGTAAGACAACTCTTTTTAATGCTTTAACAGGTTCTAACCAATATGTGGGTAACTGGCCAGGAGTTACAGTAGAAAAAAAAGAAGGTAAACTAAAAGGCTATGATGATGTTGTCGTTACTGATTTACCTGGTATTTATTCTTTGTCTCCATATACATTAGAAGAAGTAGTTGCAAGAAACTATTTAATTAGTGAAAGACCTGATGCAATATTAAATATTGTTGATGGAACAAATTTAGAAAGAAATCTATATTTAACAACACAATTAACAGAATTAGGTATTCCTGTTGTTGTGGCAATAAATATGATGGATTTAGTTACAAAAAATGGTGACTCTATTGATTTAGAAATGCTATCTAAAGAAATGGGAGTTAAGATTGTTGATATATCAGCATTAAAAGGTACTAATGTTGATTTAGCAGCAAAAGCAGCAGTTGAAGCTGCAAAGGGTACTAAGACTATTCCAACTCATACTTTCTCTGGTACTGTTGAACATGTTTTGGCACATATTGAAGAAGCATGTATCCATTCAATGCCTGAGGAACAACAACGTTGGTATGCAATCAAGATTTTTGAAAGAGATGAAAAAGTCTTAGAATCATTAAAGCTTTCAAAAGAAACTTTAGAACACGTTGAAAATGATATTAAGCAAGTTGAAGAAGAATTAGATGATGATGCTGAAAGTATTATTACTAATGAAAGATATATTTATATTGGAAATCTATTAAAAGGTATCTATAAGAAAAGAAATAAAGGTAATTTAACTAGTTCTGATAAAATAGATAAAATTGTAACTAATAGAATATTAGGTTTACCAATATTTGCAGCTATCATGACATTTGTCTATTGGCTAGCAATGGGACCTTTTGGATCATTTCTAACTGATTGGACTAATGACGTCTTTGCGGCTGAATTCATGGAAGGTGGAGCTGCTGCTTTCCTTGAGAGTTTAAATGTAAGCCCATGGTTAGTAAGTTTAGTTGCAGATGGTATTGTGCATGGCGTAGGCGCAGTATTAGGTTTTGTCCCTCAGATGCTGGTATTATTCTTAATGCTATGTATCTTAGAAGATATTGGTTATATGTCTAGAGTTGCATTTATAATGGACAGAATCTTTAGAAGATTTGGTTTATCAGGAAAATCATTCATTCCAATGCTTATTGGTTCTGGATGTGGTGTTCCTGCCGTTATGGCAACTAGAACTATTGAAAACGAACGTGATCGTCGTATGACAATCATGACTACTTGTTTTATTCCATGTGGTGCTAAACTTCCTATTATAGGTTTAATTGCAGGTGCAATATTCAATAACGCATGGTGGGTATCAGCTTCAGCATACTTCCTAGGTGTATTATCAATTATTGTTTCTGGCATTATGCTTAAAAAGACTAAGATGTTTGCAGGAGATCCAGCTCCATTTGTTATGGAACTTCCTGCATACCATGTTCCTTCTGTTACAAACGTATTAAGAGGAACTTGGGAAAGAGGTTGGAGTTTTATCAAACGTGCTGGTAGTGTAATCGTACTTTCTTCAGTAGTAATTTGGGTATTAAATTCATTATCATTTGAAGGTGGTTTGCACTATTTAGGTGAAGATGGTGAAGGCGCAAGTATTTTAGAAAATATTGGTAATTTATTTGCTTGGATATTTGCTCCACTTGGTTTTGGTACATGGCAAGCAACTGTAGCAACTATATTAGGATTAGTTGCAAAAGAAGATGTTGTAGGAACTATTGGTACTTTAATATCTATGGAAGATCTTCCTGATTTAGTAGAAGAAGGAAGCAATATCATGGGTGTACTTGATGTCTTCTTTAAAGGAAGTGTCATTGCTGGATATTCATTTATGGTATTTAACTTACTATGTGCTCCTTGTTTTGCAGCAATGGGTGCAATTAAACGTGAAATGAATAACGCAAAATGGACTATGATCGCTATTGGCTATATGACACTATTTGCATATGCTGTAGCACTAATAATTTATCAAATAGGTTCAGCAATTAATGGTAATGTTAATATCTTAGGCTTAATTGTTGCTATAGCTTTATTAGGATTTATGGCATATATGTTATTTAAACCATATAAAGAATCTGAAAAATTAACACAAGAGGTAAAAGTATAAAATGATTATTAATTGGTTAAATGAAAATCTAGTAAATATTCTTATAGTATTAGCTATTAGTGCTTTGTTATATGCTTGCATTAGAAGTTTAGCCAATAATTCAAAATCAGGAAATAGTTGTGGATGTGGTAAATCCTGTTCATCCTGTAATTTGTGTTCCCCTAATTTTAAAGAGAAATTATATCAGAATGTGAAAGGAAGTTCCTTACATTTAAATTTTAACCCTACAAATAATAACTTTGTATAAAACGAGTTAAAAAAGTAGTAATAATTAGTAAAACTCAGGATATTTTGATTAAATATCTTGAGTTTTTATTAAGGTTATTATG
>Ga0256405_10000184_pt1 | contig 205347 bp, 169 predicted proteins | sample RumenRJG_02DNA_FD_189096 | JGI IMG/M metagenome (GOLD analysis project Ga0256405, IMG submission 189096) | Bovine rumen microbial communities from Lethbridge, Alberta, Canada - RJG_02 | ecosystem: Host-associated > Mammals > Digestive system > Stomach > Rumen | place: Canada: Alberta...
GGGCATCACAGATGTTGTCAACCGCAAGCCCCATGTCGTCATCAGGCACCTTCACGAATTTCTTAAGAAGGACATTAAGAAATCCCTCTTCAATCTCCCGGTTGGGAAAGTCCAGTGTATAGATCCGCCTTTCCTTGCTAAAGCCCTTAATCGTAAGGTAGCCGCTCTGGTAGATTACGGGCAGCATGTTCTTTGAGTCGGGGTCGTAGTTCTTGAACTGGTCTTCCTTTGCCTTCCGCCCGTTGACTATTGTGGAAAGCACAAGGGGCTGATTCTGCAGGGCCTTTACCAAGAACGAAGGTGTACCGCTTTCAAACCAGTAGGAGCCAAAGTCTCTTTCCATAAAACACTTTAAAAGGCAGAATGGATTGTAGACACCCTCAACGTCATGGGTAAAGTGGTAGCCGTCATACATGCGGGCAAGCTTTTCCCTTGCCTCTAAAACCGTCATCTCCTGCTCTTTTGCAAGCGCCTCAATTTCTGGCACAAAGTATTCATCCAGTTCAGATTCTGAAATTCCACACAAGGCTGAATAGTCTTTGCTAAGGCTTATATCATTAAGCTGGTTGAGTCCGCTAAAGATATTTACGTGGCTCACCTTTGTAATCCCTGTAATAAAGAGGAAGCGGATGTACCTATCCATGTCCTTGAGGGGGCTGTAGAAGCTCCGAAGCTCCTGGCGGTTGGACTCTTCGTATTCTGTGTAGAGTGCGTCAAGGATGGGCTTGTCGTACTCGTCAATGAGAATTACAACTTGCTTTCCTGTTTGTTCATAGACGGAGGAAATAATATTATTTAATCGCTCTGCAGGATTTGATGACGTCCTTTTAACAGAAAATTTCTTTTCACTATCATTTAAAATAGTTTCAAATCTTGCTATAAGGCGTTCATTGTTTTCATAACTGTTTGACCCAAAGCTAATATTTAGGACAGGATACTGAGTCCACTCCTTCTCCAGCTTTTCTATTGCAAGCCCCTTAAACAAGTCTTTTTTACCAAGGAAATATGCTTCCAGGGTTGAAAGCAAAAGGCTCTTTCCAAAGCGGCGGGGGCGGCTTAAGAAATAGGGAGTGCTTGTCCGCGCAAGTTCATAGACAAAATGAGTTTTGTCTACATAAACATAATTTCCCCTGCGGAGCTTTTCAAAATCCTGAATTCCGATTGGTAAATACCTTGCTTCCATATTTTTATCTTAGCATGATTCGGCAAAGTGCACAATCTTTTGCAAAATAGGCCTAGCCCCGATTGGAAGGGCAGTTGGTTAAAAATTGCATCCATGCAATTTTTAAACATGAGTTTTCTGCGAAAACTCACCTGCTTTTTATGCTAACAAATGACGCACCATCCATGGTGCTGTTTGTTTATCATTTGATGGTCCCGCGGAACCCTGGAAAGCGGGATTAAAGGGAAACTGGACGGTCACGGAGTGCCAGACACAGTAGACCAAGAAAAGCTGCTCCAGAAGAGAGAAAAATAGAGATTTTAGGAATTAACTGTTGAAAAAAAAATCCGATAATAAAATGAATTGGGTGGGTAAATGGTCTATAAGTTTTTAAATAAGGAAAAAACTGCTTCTATTTTGGCGGCTTTTGCGCTTTTTTTAGTGGCAGCACTGTTTTCCATAGGTATACTCCTGGCATTTTTTGATTATGGAACGCTTTCTCCTGAGCAGCAGGGCTTTTTGTCTGCCCTGGGGCACGTTGTCGTAGGGGCATTTGGTCTTTCTTCCCTGCTTATACCGGTCTTCTTTTTTGTTTCCGGGGCATTTTGTCTTGACTACAGATGGTCTGTTCAGCGGGCAATGTGCCTTTTGGTAAGTTTTGTCCCATTTTTTACGGTTGTTGGTGCCGAAAAGTGGATTCGCTCCGTTGTTGAAAACTACAGTGGGGCTTTTGCAGTTGTAGCGGTTGTTGGTATTACAGCCTTTGCATCTTTTATGGTCATTGCCGAATATCTGGTTACCCTGGTCTTTGCAAGTCTTTTGGAAGCAAAATATGCCAAGAACCATAAAAAGTACAAGGCCTATGCCCAGACAAAGGAAGCCCATGCCTATACCGGCCAGCCGTCGGTTGACCAGGGCCAGAAGGAGGCTGAGTATGACCAGATTGAACTTGACGACCAGTTTGAAGACCCCTCTGTAGCCCCTAGTTCCTATGGAAAGGATTCGCAGAGGGCTTCAGTTGATGAATTCATAAGGAATTCCGCCAACAAGATACGCAATATTGCCCGCCTGGAAGACAGAAGCAAGCACCAGGAAGCTGCCCGTGGCTCTGATGAAGACGTTGACCTGGATGATTTTTTTGGTACCAGGAAAAAGAAGGAAGATGCCACTGTAGTCGGCGATGAAAGCGAAGAAGTAACTGAATTTGACGACGACATTGATGTTGCAGACAGCTATGAATACGATGATGCCGATTCCGTGGACCCGGATGACATTAATCCAGACGATTTTGAATATCCCGAAGAAGAGACAGGGGCAAAGGTAATCCGCGTTGATGATGCCGCTGCCGCCCAGACTGTTGAGGCATTTGCAGAGACTGTAGACCAGAATGCCCAGACCGTTAGCCAGAACAGCCAGCCTGCTGAACAGGAAAATCAAACTGCTTCTGCCAAAAAAGAAGACATTGAAAAGGACGGAGATTTTTATACCCCCTCAAAGGACGGCGGCAAACCGGAAAAGGTTTTTGTTAAGCGCGTAATTGTATCTGATGATGCAGGCATTCCCCTTTCTATGGAAGAATCTGTTGACAAGCTAGGGGAGGATGAGCCAATTGCAGGCAAGGCAGCCGAAGAAGCTTCTGCAGACGAAACAGGCTTTGATGACGAAGATGACCTTTTGGCAGAACTTGCAGAAACTGACGTACAAGAGCAGAATGGGCAGGATGAAGAGGATGAAGCTGAAGTCGTTGGTACAGATTCCAAAGAAGAGACAAAAGATGAAAGCACCTTCTTTGAATTTGACCCTTCCCTTGAAAAGAAAGGCACATTCATAAAAGAAGCCCGGGACGAGGAAGAGATAGTTCCCCAGCCCCACCAGACACAGGATGTTGTTCACAACCTTACCCCTTCGCGCAAAGGCCGTGCCCTGCTTTCTGCACTGGACGATGTTTTTGCCAAGATGGACGATGACGTAAGGGCACAGGTGGAAGAAGACGGAATTGTTACGGATGAAGATGGTCAGCCCGATGAGGAAGAGGAACCCGAACTTTCAAGTACAAGCAGCGGATTTGCAGAAGCAGAAGATTCATCTATTGCAAAGAACAACCGCCGTAACCTTGCTGCAGAGATAGATTCCGCGGAAAATGAAAGCGACATTGAAGATTTGGACAAGATGTTCGATGCTTCCCAGGATTCTGAATACTTTGACCAGAATCAGGATGAGGAAGATGAAGATGATCTTTCCGATGAAGATGAATACGGTGACGATTCCCTAGAAGACATAGAAGATGATGCAGACAGGGAAACTTTTGTAGAAGAAGATGAAGCAAAAGAGAACCCTGTTTTTGCAAACAGCAGCCTTCCCACCGACCGTGCCATTGTTACCGATGAATACGGCAGCCGCCCAATAAGCATTCCCCAGCCAAAAAGGCACAAGGCAGGCCCCTACCTTATTCCCACGGATTTGCTTACTGCCTATGCGGACAATCCCTATTGGATTATAGACGAAGAGACCCAGGCCGCGGCACGCAATCTTGAAGGCACCCTTGATGAATTCAAGATAAAGGCAGAGGTAACGGGAATCCGTAAGGGCCCGGTTGTTACCATGTTTGAAATGCTTCCAGCTCCGGGCGTAAAGCTTAGCAAGATTGTTGCGCTGCAGGACAACATTGCATTGCGCCTTGCTGCAAGTTCAGTGCGTATTGTTGCCCCAATTCCAGGAAAGCGTGCGGTTGGCATAGAAGTTCCTAACAAGGAAAGGTCAATCGTTTCCTTCCGCGAATGTATAGAACAGGATCGCCCCGAATGGAAAAAGATGGCCGTACCTGTAATCCTTGGCAAGGATATTCAGGGAGAAACCCAGATAATAGACCTTGTAAAGACACCCCACCTTCTTATTGCGGGTTCAACAGGGGCTGGAAAATCTGTCTGCGTAAACAGCATGATTCTTTCCATGCTTTACAAGCGCGGGCCAAATGACGTAAAGATGATTCTCATTGACCCAAAAATCGTAGAGCTAAAACTTTACAACGACATACCGCATTTGCTGACTCCTGTAATTACTGAACCAAAGAAGGCTTTGCAGGCTCTCCAGTATTGTCTTTGCGAAATGGAACGCCGCTACGAACTATTGAACGGCATGGAAGTGCGCGATATTTCCACCTACAACAAGAAAATTGCGGAAAGGCACATTGCTACGGAAAAGCTTCCTTATCTTATTGTCGTCATTGATGAATTTGCCGACTTGATGGCCACAACAGGCAAGCAGCTGGAAGCAGTAATTGCTCGTCTTGCCGCAATGAGCCGTGCCGTTGGAATCCACCTTGTTCTTGCTACCCAGCGTCCTTCAATCGATGTAATTACGGGGCTTATCAAGGCAAACATTCCAAGCAGAATTGCATTCATGGTTGCAAGCAAAACAGACAGCCGCATTATCATAGACCAGGTTGGCGCAGAAAAGCTTCTTGGCAAGGGAGACATGCTCTATGCCAGTGCAACTGACCCCTTCCCCAAGCGAATCCAGGGAACCTTTGTTAGCGACCAGGAAGTTGAAAACGTTGTTACCGCAGTAAAGGAATGGGGCGAGCCCGAATACATAGACGACGAAATATTTGTTGATGAAGACGATGAAGATGACGGACAGATGTCTCTGTTTGGCGAAGAGGGTGAAGATCCTCTTTACGAAAAGGCTTTGGACATAGTTGTTCAGGCTGGAAAAGCCAGTGCAAGCTACATTCAGCGCAGGCTTAAAATTGGCTACAACAGGGCCGCCCGCCTTGTTGAGCAGATGGAAGAGAGGGGAATTGTTGGACCTGCAAACGGAAGCAAACCCCGTGAAGTAATTCACATTCCGTAAGATTTGATTGTGGTTTTAAAAAAGTGAATGATAAAATAAACGTGGCTTATCGCTAAGCCAAAAAAAGGAGTTCTATTTTGAAAAAACGACTTGTTTTTGCAGTGTTTTCTTTCTCTGCAATTTTCCTGATTATGGTTTCTTCTGTTTTTGCAGGCGGAAAAAAGGAGAAAGCTCAGCCGGAAGTAAACGCGAATGTTAACATCCCTGGTTCAGAGCCCCAGTCTGGTGAAAAGAAGCCGGAAGTTGTTCCCATTACAGTAATTCAAAATCCAAAGATAAAGAGCTCTTATGTAAAGGAAAGTCCCGGTGGAAGTCCCGTAAAATTCCACGAGGTTTGGGGCTATGTTATGCAGGATGAAGAGCAGAAGTTTGACCCCGCAACAATGCCGCTCACAGACCTTTGCTATTTTAGCGTTGACATAAACAGCTACGGTGAGGCATCTGCAATTCCTGACATCAAGAAGATAAAGAATTTTAAGGGAAGAAAGCACCTTGTCTTTACTTCTTGGGGACGTGCGCTTACCCACATGGTCTTGAACCCGGAATTTGGTTGCCGCAACAGGCTTTTGAATGTAATAGAAACCGCCGCAAAGGATTACGACGGAATTCAGATTGACTTTGAGAACGTTCCCTACCGCGACAGAAAGCACTACCAGACCTTCCTTAAAGACATCAGACGGAGAATCGGTCAGGAAAAATGGCTTACGGTTGCCCTTGCAGCCCGCACAAAGGATATTGTAGACGACATCTATCCCTACAAGGAAATAGAGCCCCTCGTAGACCGCATCCTTGTTATGGCCTATGATGAACACTGGTCAACAAGCAAACCCGGCCCTGTTGCAAGTATTGAATGGTGCAGCCGCGTTGCAGATTACTGCGTAAAGACCCTTCCCAACAAAAAGCTGATTATGGGACTGCCCTTCTATGGTCGCAGCTGGCAGGACACTTCCTACAGCAAGGCTTGGATCTTCAAGAGCGTTAACCGCATCCTTGGAGAAAAAAACATTACGAACGTAGACCGTGATTCAGCAAACGGAATTCCTCATTTTGAATTTGACGCAACGGTTCACGTAACAGGCTACTTTGACGACACCTATTCGCTTGTTAAGAGGGCCCGCATGTACCAGGAAAAAGGCGTTACCCGTATAGGCTTCTGGAGGATTGGTCAGGAAGACCCGGACTTCTGGCCTTGGCTTGGCTTGAACTAAAATTATTGGTGCTAAAAAATTAGACTTGCCCGGAAAGAGGCTTTACTTTTCGGACAAGTCTTTTTTTTGCTATTCTTCTTTTTCTTCTTCGGACACTTCTTGGCTTTGTGTGCCAACTTGTCCCTTTGGAGAAAAACTGTCTGGGAGCAATTCGCCCAGAGTCTTGATTTTATAATCGCTGTCTGTTTTTGCCATGATAATAGAAAAATCTTCATGGCAAAATTCTGCCATAACTTGTCGGCAAACACCGCATGGCGTGCAATATTCAAGCGGTTCCTTTCCCGCAGGTCCGCCTGCAATAGCAATGCCAACAAATTCCTTGTGGCCGTCGCTTATAGCCTTAAAAAAGGAAGTGCGTTCCGCGCAGTTGCTTGGTCCAAAGGCAATGTTTTCGATGTTGCATCCCCCAAAAATCTGTCCGTCCTTGGTAAGCAAGGCTGTTCCAACCGCATAATGCGAATATGGGCAGTATGAGCGCTCCCTCATCTTTAGTGCAGTTTGAATCATTTGGTAAATCTGCGAATCATCAATCATAAACTTCTCCTGATTAGTTCAAAGATAAATCCGGCAAGAATAACAGGTATTGGGCCTGCTATCCAAGGGGCAATATTCATATAGACAAAAACAAAGAGTTCCGCCGCCGCTATTAAGATGACTAAAAATATGCAGGCTAAAAAGAAGGTAAGTTTCCTTCGCGAAAGGGAGGCAAAAAATATTATGCACACCGTAAAAAATAGAATTGCATATTTAGCGCAGACAGGATATATGCCAAAGAATGAATTTTCCAGGAAAGCGTTCAAGAGGCAAAGCTCGGCAGTGTTTTCCGTAATTGTGCTTCCTAGCGGGGAAAGAAAAAAGTTCTGTGCGCCACGGGAGCGTTCAAAAGTGGAATCTGTTACAACAGCCGTTTTGCCTTTTAAAAGGGAATTTATTTGGTAGGAAAGGTCTGCGTCCGAAAACGCCTGCGAGAAATATTCAAAATTGAGCTTGGGAAAAAGTTCTTTTGAAGTGTAGGGAACCAGGATTCTTCCCTCGCCGTCAACAGGAATCTTGTATTCGCTTCCGTCCTCGCAAGAAAAAGTCAGCTTGTTTCCGCAGTCAAGTACGATAGAGTCCTGCTTTATGCCAAGGATTTTGGATGCGGCCGCAAAAGCAAAGCTTGGAATGTAGCCGTCGCTGTAGGCATAAAAAACATTCATGCGCCGAAGCACACCGTCTTTGTCCGTATCCTGCGGGGTGCAAACAAATGCAATCGTGCTTGCAAAGCGGTTGAATTCATCAGAAGGAATAACAAGGCGTTCCGCTTTTGCAATTTTTTGTCCGTTAAGAACACGCGGGTAGCACAAATGTTTTTCTATAGCCTTTTTTTGGCCTAAAGAAATGTCTTGGCTAAGATAGGGGATAACTTCGTTTGGAACAGGTTCAGCCGGTAGAACCACACAGCTGCTCATTTGCATTTGCCCCAGAATTTTTCGCTTGGGTGTTGCCGGTGCATTTTCTACAAAAAACGTCGGAAGCAAAATACCTGAGTTTTCTTCATTTAAATATGAAAAAATCTGCGCAAGGTTTTCCCAGGCATTTATTCCCTGCGGCAACTGCCCTATCGCATTTTCGTTAATGTCTATCTGGACAAGCTGCTTGCCTTTTCCCTCGGTCGCACTTGGCAAAAATCCGTCTTTGAATTTTAGCGCAATGTCATAAAAAGCGGAATTGCAGGAATTAAAAATACCTGTAAGCACGAGTAGGGCTGATGCGAATAAGGTTATGATGCAGGCTATATGTTTTTTTATCACGCTGTTCCCGGTGGGCATTAGTCCTGAAGCTTCTGTACCATATTCCAGATTGCTTCTGCTGAATTGAAGTTTTCCGGAACAATGTTTTCTGCACCAATTTCTATGTCAAATGCATCGTTTAGCTGCTGAACAAGCTGCACGATGTCAAATGAATCAAGGATGGCATTGTCTATAAGACCCGTTTCTGTTGCAAAGTCAACATCGGGCTTGAGTTCTGAAAGTATTGGAAGCAATTCGTCCATAAAAATCTCCTTATATTTTTAGTTATTTTTAGTTAGATTCTAACCCATACATATAAATTTAGCAAGCCAAAGAAAAATCATAACCTAAAATCCCCATTCACAAATCTTCCAGACTGTTCAAATAAGATTCCAAGTGCCCTTTCGTAATAAAATCCGTTAAGGCAAGCTGGTCAAGATAGGACAGCGAGCAGTCAAAGTTTGCGTAGTGCTGCTTGTACTCGTTGCAGACATCCTTTGGCAGAATAAGGAATGCCGCATTTATTCCCTGGCAGAGCAAGTTAGAAAATGAATTTATATAGATTACCTTGTCGCTGTCATCATCCTGCTTGTAAAGTGAATCTGCCTCTTTTGAAGTGTCCGTGTCATATTCAATGATGTAGCGGTAGGGCACTTTTTTTGCCCAGTCAAGAATTTCCTGCTTGCGCTGCTTGTTGTCTTCAAAGGAACCAAGCGGTATGTCTCCCGGCGTAACATAGACGATTGTTGTTCCCGACGTAACCAGAAAGTCAAAGCTTATGCCCTGATCGTCCACCGGCACTTCCCTAACCGGAATGTTTGCATCCAAAAATATTTGCTTGGTGCTCTGTGCCGTGTCTTCCGCAACCGCCGCAAATGCTTTTAGACCCTGTAAATTCCCCTCCGATGCCTGATTTGCAAGGTTCAATAGGCCTCTGTATTTAACAACCGGCGTGTTCATGCACTTTAGCTGAAGCACGTTCCACAAAAGCATTTCCATTCCGGAACCTACGATAATGTTTTCCGGAGAAGCCTTTATGTTGTGGAATTTAAAGATAAAGTCTGCAAGAACCCTCCTGAATGATTCGTCGCCAAATGGGCCGCTTTTTGCATACAGGAGCTTCCGTCTGCCGGTCATCAAAATGTTTTTGTATGATTCAAAAAGATATTTTTCAAAGAAAGCCTCTCCGTCAAAGTCGCTGGACTCTGCTTCCTGAACGGCTTTTTTTGTCGCGGCTTCTTCCGCCACTTTTTCTAAATCTTTTTCGGAAGCTTTTTCAGAAGCTTTTGCTAAATCGTTTGCTTCTGGCAAGGAAAGCTTTTCATCCGCCTTATTTTCTGCAACTGCCGCTTCCGGGGTATTTTGCCCAGCACTGGCGATTTCAGTTCTATCTGCTTCCGCCTTAGCCTCTTCTGCCTTAGCTTCTTCTGCCGCCGGGGCATCCTCTTTTGGTTCAGACATTTCTACAGGCTTTTTTAGAAGGCTTTCGCTTTGAATCTCTTCGGAAGGAATAATTATTGATTTTGCAACGGATTCATTATTCTGTGCATATTGCTTTAAGATGGAATCCACCGTGGGAATGGAATTGTCTTCCTTTTTGCGGCTTTGGCTTTCTTTTTCCTGTTCATCCTGAGCCGGAAGTTCATTTTTTGCGCCCTTGTATTCTGCAACAAAATAACCGCGCTTGCTTTCCGAGTATATAAAACCGTCTTTTTCTAGTTCCGAATATGCTTTTGTGACTGTATTTTTGCTGGCTTTTGCTTCTTCGGATAGCATACGAACGGACGGTAGTCTGGTTCCCGCAGGAATCTTTCCGCATTTAATTCCTTCTGCTATCTGATTATACAGCTGATAGTATAATTTAATTTTACTCGAAACATCTAGTGTAAAATTCATAAAGTCTAACAAAAACTCCCGACTGTACTTTATTCCTTCATATAGTATAGACCCTAAATTGGCAAATTGCAAATATTATCACTTCTAAATAGCCAAAAATTTGCCAAAATGAACGAACGTTAGTTTATTTGTTCTTGATTTTTTTTGCGGCGCTTGCTCTTGAAAACCGTCTTTTCCTATGCTTCCACTTATTTCTCGTGTGTGGCGCTTGCGGGGTTCCGCCTTCGGCTCCATTATCGCCCTGCGGTAACGCGCTACGCGCGCCCCTCCAGTGCCTGCCGTGCTTTTGTTTGCTGCGTTTTTATTCTTCACTTTCCGACACAGGAAATCTATTTTCCACCATTTCCTTCATTTTAACAGAAAGCTCTTCGTCAAAAAATTTTCGTACATCTTTGCTCATAAGATTGCGCAAACTTATCTACTGCGGGAAGCAGGTTTAGAAAACTTGGGAGAGAATTTCTCGAGAAAACAAAAATCAGTTATAACACAATTCAATCATGGATAACAAAAGACCGTCTTCCTGACGCTTCTGATTCAGTCAAAATCGCAAAAGTTCTTGACGTGAGCGTAGAATACCTTGTGACTGGGCAGGAGAATACCAAAAAGCAAACCAGTGCAGAACTTAACGAATTGTTGCATGATATAAGGCATCTTTCTACAGAAGATTTACAAATTGTGCGTATTGTGGTTCATAGGTTGAAAGAGGCAAGAGTATAAAAATCCTACGCCCGATTGGAAGGGTTGCTTCAGGCAAGACCGCCGTATGGCGGGCCGGAGCGGGAGCGGAGCCCTGGAAAGCGGGTGACGCAAAAGAGCGGATGTCGAGTTAGATAAGAAATAAAATGGTAGAGCAAGGAGGACACCGTCCTAAAAACTTCGTCCAGAGAATTTTGTAGCTTTTGTTTAAAGTTTAATAGACTCTTCCCCAGTTGATTTATTATATTCATATTGAAGGGGGCAATTTATGAATTTTATAATAGAAGACAATCGTATCTATGCAAGCGCAGAAGACGGAAATGTTGTGGCGGAGGTTACTTTTCCTGCAAAAGACGGAATTGCCACTATAGACCACACTTTTGTTGCAGACTCTTTGCGCGGACAGGGGATTGCCGGTAAGCTTATGGAAGCGGCTGTGGCAAAAATTCAGGCTGATGGAAATAAAATTGCCGCTACATGTTCCTATGCAGTAAGCTGGCTTGGAAAGCACCCGGAAGTTCAGCATGTAGATGCGGATGCTCCCCTTGCCTGCAAACTTGGTGGGCGGCACTAATTTTTAGCAAGATGCCTCTTCCCCCAATCACAAATTCTCTGCAAAGGCTTTGAATTCTTCCACTTCTTTTGCGTACATCTGGATCGAAGTTTTCCAGAAGTCTTTTGTGGTAATGTCGAATCCGGCTTTTTTGCACAAGTCTTCACAGCTCATGCTGCCTGTGTCTGCCAGAAGAGAAGCGTAGGTTTTTGCAAAAGCTGGGCCTTCTTTTTTGCTTCTGGAATAGAGTCCCGCCGCAAAGAGCTGGCCGAATGCGTAGGGGTAATTGTAAAAGTCAAAGTCCGTGTTGTAGTAGTGGGATTTTACAGCCCACATGTATTCGTGCCTTTCTTCGTTTAAGCCACAGCCGTAAGTTTTTTCTTGGGCATTTAGCATGAGGCGGCAAAAATCATTTGCGTTAAGTTCGCCTTTTTCGCGCTCTTCAAAAACACTCTGCTCAAAGTAAAAGCGGCACAAAATGTCCACGAGAACCTGGCTTGTGTCCTGAAGGTCAAGGTCTATGATTTTAATTTTGTCGCTTCCTTCTGCCTGCTGAATCATGTCCTGTTTTACGATTGTTTCTGCAAAAGTGCTGGCTGTTTCTGCAAGGGTCATGGGGTAGTCAAAGAAAAGTGCTGGCTTACCCTTCATGCAGGAGAAATGGTATGCGTGTCCAAGTTCGTGGGCAAGGGTTATTATGTCGCTGAATGTTCCCGTAAAATTCGTAAGGATTCTGCTCTGGTGGTTTTTGGGAAAGTCTTCGTCGTAGGCACCACCAACTTTTCCGCTTCGTATTTCGGCATCGATCCAGCCTGAGTCAAAAGCGTTTTTTGCAAATGCATACATGTCTTGTGAAAAAGACTTGTATTCTTTTAGGACGTAATCGCGGGCTTGGTCAAAGCTCCATTTTTTGGAAAGCAGGGAAGCTGAATCATTGCCGGAGTTTTTTTCTTGCGGGAATTCAAGCGGCGCAAACAGGTCGTAAAAGGCAATTCCCTCGTGTCCAGGACTGCCTGCTGTTTTGCTTGCGGTTGTCTTTGTCTTTCTTAGCAGCAGGGCCTTTGCCTTAAAGTATTCCCGCCAAATGGGAAGGGAATCTTCTATAGAAGAAATTAAAGCGTCAAGGGTGGCCTTTTGTATTCTGCTTGAAGCCCTTGAGCGGTCGAGCGCATTTTCCCAGTGTCGCCTTTTGTTGAGCGTTACGGTTTCGCCTTTTAAGTTGTTGAGCGATGCGGCAAGCGCAATTTGGTTTTGCTCCAAAAGTAATTTTTCTGTCTGCCAGGAATTTTTTCTCAAATTTGCGTCGGAAGAAAATGCATCGTTTCTAAGTTCGTTGAAAGTTTTACCGTTTTGGTCGTGAAGGTTTGAAATGATTTGTTCCTGCAGCTGACCCCATGCAGAGCCGCCTGTCCTTGTCATGTCGGAAGCAAGATTTTCTTCTGCGGCCGTCATCTGGTGCTTGGTCTCTTCGATTGTTTCTTCCAGCAAATATTTGTATTCGGCAAATTCCGGGAAGCGGGTAAAGAATTCATCCAAAGATGCTGAATGCGATAAAAGCAATGTGCTGAATTTTAAATACTGCTGCCTGGTTTGGATTCCCAATTTTTCTATGTAGGAAAGATTGTTCAGGTATTGGGTGCTCGTTGTGTCTGTTGAATAAATTATGTATGCGTAGGCGGCAAGCGTTCTTTCGTTTGCAATCAGTTCATTGTAGTTTTTTAGATAAGCGGCAAGCCAGGCTGCAAAGTCAAAGTTTTCGTTTGATTCTCTTGTAAAGCGGTCGGCTGTTTTTAAAAGGCCTTCCGTGTTTTCTATCTGTGCCTTAAATTCTTCCAGTGCTGCTGAATATTCCTTGCTCTGCAAAGAAGAATAAATTGAATCCAAATTCCAGCGGGGTACAAAATTTTTATCTGTGCTTTCCATAGTGAATACATTATAGCAAAAATAAGTTTAGTTTAACAACACGAATTTGCTTTAGAACATTCTTTAGGACGAAGTTCTGCATGCACTACCATTCACTTTTCGGCTAATTCGACTGAACATGCCTCGCGTCACCGCCGTTCCGCCCTTCGCTAACGCTCATTGCCGCTGTGCGGCAACTACGGGGCTCCATGGCGGCGTAGGTTGCTTTTAAAATAACACTTTAATTGTCACCATTCAGCAAGTTGTATTTTGCAAGGAGTTCCGTGCCTTCTTTTGTTTTAAAGAGCTCTTCCTTGTAGTTCATGGATTCGTTTTGCAAATAGGAAAGAAGCGGCAAAGAGTTGCGGGGGATGATTTGCGCATCGGTTTCAAATTCAATGTTTTTGTAAAGCGGGGCCAGCATTATGCGGATAAAATTCTGCGCTGCCTTAATGATTTCCCTGTCTTCGCCAAGACTGTAGCCCGTTTTGAATTCCTCTTCCGCGTCACTTTTGTACTGATTCTGCTTCTGGGAAATTTTTGTCTCTGAATCAAAATCTTTTTCTATATTAATGTGCTTTTCCCTTCCGTTGTGGTCAAGGCTTATGTGCCTAAGCTCTCCGATTACGTCCGTAAAGTTGAACTGGGGGTCTGCGGTGTATTGGGGTGTGATTCCTCCTACAATAATTGTGTCGTCGCTGATTTTGCTTACACGGATATTCTGCAGGTCTATTCCGCTTTTTACGTTCATCTCGTAGTTGATTACGCTTAGGATTTCGTCCTTGTGCCTTTCGCTTACGCCAAATATTTTTTCGTAATAGTTGCGGGGTTTTACGTCTGCAACTTCTTCCTTTTTTACGATTGTGCCAGAGCGAGTTATTTCTTTGAGCGTTAGCTTTGCAACGTCCTGGTAAACTGGTATGTTGAATTTTGTGTCTTCGATTAATTGCAGTTTGCGCAGCGTTATTTCATTTTGGCTCTTGAGTTTTTCTATTTCATCCTGCTGAATTTTTAGCTGTCTGTCTTTTTTGTTTTCTTCCGACCTGGCCCTTGCCTTTAGCACCTGGGACATGTTCAGCGTGATGGGGATTGTTAAAAGGCAACTTAGGGCTGTTGAAAATAAAATGCCGAAGGTAGAATCTTTTCTTGAAAAGAATGTGATGGAAACAAAAACGATGACGACTATGCAGATTGCGTATCCTACGCTGGAAAGAATCCTAAAGTGGTTGATAAAAAAATCCGCTATGCCTGTGAATATGCTTTTTATGCGGAATGCAAAACTTGTTTTTTTCCCTTCTGACATGGCTTTACTATAGCACAAAATTGGCAGATTGAATATATGGCAAAAGTCTTATGCCTGCTAATTTTCCCGGCAGAAGCTTTTAAAGAAATTGCATTCATCGTCATTGCAGACAGTTGCTTCCTCCTGCTTCATGTTCACGTGGAAAACGTGGTAGAGGGGATTTTTTGCGCTGCCGTAGACTTTTAGCGTAAATGGAACCTTTCTTTTCATAAGCTTTGACGCAAGTTCAAGGGCCTGGTCTTTTAGGAAGTCGCCAAAGCTTGTCATTGCAAATACCGGGGGAAAGTCTTTTGTAATATGGGGTATGACGGTGACGGCTTCAAGGTCTTCTTCCGAAAGCTCTTCTTTGCCAAGGAGGTCCTTGTATGAGTCTGCATTTTTTGGCCGCAGGTGGTAGACTCCGCAGTTGAGGGCTATGGCCTTTGGCTTTATAGCATCCACTTTTAAGAATGAAAAGCGTTCTGCATAAGACGGATTTGTTGTGCAGCAGGAATAAAGTGCAAGCAGGTGTGCCCCCGCTGAATCTCCGACAGCGAAAATATTTTTTATGTCAAAGCCGTATTTGCCGCAATTATTTCTTAGCCATTCAAAGACAAGGCTTACGTCTTCAAGCTGGGCAGGGAAAATGTTTTCCGGGGCAAGACGGTATGTAAAGTTTACAACTGCAAAACCACGCTGGGCAAGGCTCATGCAGTAGAACTGGTAAAGCTCCTTGTCTCCGTAAACCCATGCCCCTCCGTGCACACTTACAATGACGGGAAGATTTTTTCCTTCCGCAGTTTTTGGCCTGTATACGTCAAGAACCTGTTCTGTCTTTGAGCTTCCGTAAACAATATCGTCATAGCGGCAGATGTCTTCCGGTGTCTTTAAGCCAGAGTCGCGCTTCTTGTCGTTTGCCGCCCATTCCCTTCTTATTTTATCTGCATTTTCGGACATGCTTTTATTTTACACTTGGAATTTTTTGTTGACAAGCCCTGTTGCATGAAAATGGATTTTTATATAATATTGCCTACAGAAAAACGATTTTATTACAAATGTCCCAGATGAGCTGTGAATAAAATAAACTGGGGTTCTTAGGGCGTTAGCCCTAAGCCGTGCCGGGAAAGGGAGGGGTTAAGGGGAGGGAAAACCCTCGCTTCGGAGTAGGGGGGTGTCCCTCCCCTTAGTTTTGGGGTGCAAGGGTACTCCCTTGAAAATAGTTTTTCTGGATACATTATATAAACAGGGGAGCTTGCAGAAGCAGGCTGAGAGTAGGCTGTGCCCTCCGGGAAAATGCCTTGACCCTTTACTTGATTTGGGTAATGCCAACGAAAGGAGTTTTTTGTGCCTTCTCTAAACGTTTGGGAAAAACGCTTTGAAATTCTAAATAATTTTTCCGCAATTATTTTTGACCTCGACGGAACGGTATTGGATTCGCTTTATGTTTGGCACGATGCCGGAAAAAGATTTCTTGAGACATTAAACATTCGCGCCAAAGAAAACCTGGACAGAGTCATTTTTTCCATGAGTATGAGCCAGGGTGCGCAGTTCATAAAAGATGAATACAAGCTTTCTTTAGGAATCCAAGAAATTGCAGACGGCGTTAATTCAATAGTAAATGACCGCTATAAAAATGAAGTACCACTAAAAGCAGGCGCAAGGGATATTCTTGATTTTTTTTATGCAAACAAAATGCCTATGCTTGCCGCTACGTCTGGCGACCGGGAAATAGAGGAAGCTGCGCTAAAACGGTGCGGCGTTTTGAATTGCTTTAACAAGATATTTACCTGTTCCGAAGAAAACACGTCAAAAACAAAGCCCGATATTTTCTACAAGTGTGCCTCCTTTGCAGGGGCGCTTCCTCAAAAAACTCTTGTCTTTGACGACTGCCTTTTAAACCTTAAGGCTGTAAAAGAAGCAGGTTTTGTTGCCGCAGGATTTTTTGACAGGGAAAATATTGAAGAACAGGAAATTATAAAGCAAATCTGCCCGTATTATTTTACGGACTGGAAATAGAGGAAGGCTTGTCTTTCCTAAGAAAAACCGCGTCTTGGGGGCACCACCTGACGCACGGAGGTATTTTATGAAAACTGCTTTGACAATCGCAGGAAGCGATTCAAGCGGAGGCGCCGGAATTCAAGCGGATATAAAGACTATGACCGCCAATGGTGTTTATGCCATGAGTGCAGTCACTGCCCTTACCGCACAGAATACAACCGGTGTTACAAAAATTATGGAGGTTACGCCGGAATTTCTGGAAGAAGAAATAGCGGATGTTGTAACTGACATTTTTCCCGATGCAGTAAAAACAGGAATGGTTTCTTCTTCGCCGCTAATAGAAACAATTTCTTCCTGCATAAAAAAATTCAAGCTAAAAAATATTGTGGTGGATCCGGTTATGGTTGCCACAAGCGGGGCAAAGCTTATTTCTGATGATGCCATGTCTTGCCTAAAAAGGAATCTTCTTCCGCTTGCAGACTTAATCACTCCCAATATTCCAGAAGCACAAGTCCTTGCGGGAATGGAAATTTCGGGCGAAAAGGATATGGAAAAGGCTGCGGAATTTATTTACGGTGAATACGGCTGCTCTGTTCTTATAAAAGGCGGGCACAATACAAATGATGCAAATGATTTTCTTTATGGAAAAACAGACGCTTCTGCTGCTGTGTCCGGCAAGTGGTTTTTGGGCAAGCGCATAGACAATCCCAATACGCATGGAACAGGATGCACTCTTTCTTCTGCAATAGCTTCCAATTTGGCAAAGGGAAAGAGCCTTGTTCAGTCGGTGGAATCTGCAAAGAATTATATTTCGCTTGCCCTGGCTGCAATGCTCAATTTGGGTAAGGGCTCAGGTCCAATGAACCACGCTTTTGCAATAAAAGGAGAATTCTAATGGGAACATCTGTTTTTTCTAATTCATTGATTTGGTTTGGCGCGGGAATTTCAATTGCTGAAATTTTAACAGGCTCTTATTTTGCCCCGCTCGGTTTTTCAAAGGGAATTGCGGCCATTTTGATTGGACACGCAATCGGTTGTGCGCTTTTCTTTTTTACGGGATACATTGGTGCCCTTTCCAAAAAATCTTCCATGGAGACAACGCGCATTTCTTTTGGAAAGATTGGCGGTTCTTTCTTTGCACTTTTGAATGTTTTGCAGCTTGTTGGTTGGACAGGTATAATGATTTATGACGGCTCCCTTGCGGCAAACGGAATTGCAAATTCTTCGTCATGGATTTGGGCCCTTGTGATTGGTGCGCTGATTGTTCTTTGGATTTTGATTGGCATTACAAATATTGGCAAGCTGAATCTTGTTGCAATGATGGCCTTGTTTGTTCTGACGCTTGTTTTGTGCAAGGTTATTTTCTTTGGAAAGAATGCGGTCGTGGCAATAGAGTCTGCGGGAGAAAGCCTTTCTTTTGGGGCGGCGGTGGAACTTGCTGTTGCCATGCCCCTTTCCTGGCTTCCTCTAATCAGCGACTACACAAAGGATTCTGCAAAGCCATTTGCGGCGACGCTTGCTTCCACGCTTACATACTTTGCGGTAAGCTGCTGGATGTACATAATCGGTATGGGGGCTGCCCTGCTTACCGGAACAAGTGACATTGCACAAATTATGCTAAAGGCCGGGCTTGGAATTCCTGCCCTTGTGATAATTGTTCTTTCTACTGTAACAACCACTTTCCTTGACGCTTTTTCTGCGGGCATTTCTTTTAGGGCAATATTCAAAAACGCCAACACAAAAATAGTCGGTATTATTGTGGCCTTGGTGGGGACTATTGCGGCGGTCTTCTATCCAATGGACAACATAACGGATTTCCTCTATTTAATAGGTTCCGTATTTGCCCCAATGACAGCCATCTTGATTGCGGACTTCTTTGTTACCAAAAATGAATCTTCCAAGAAACAAATTGACTTTGTAAGGATTGCCCTTTGGCTTCTTGGATTCATCTTGTACAGGATACTGATGAAGTATGACATTCCATGCGGAAACACCCTGCCTGATATGGCAATAACTTTTGTCCTTACGTTGGTAGCTTCTGGCATACAGAAAAGGTTGAAAATTCGCTAATCTATGCAAATATGTCATTGCCAGACATGAACTGACAATGACATTTAATGCAGCTAATTTGCTAGAATATTTCTTTAGAACGTCCAGTTCAGACCAAGTGTTGGAACAAAGCGGAAGCCGGAAGTTTTTGCATCATCGCTAAATTTAAGCGAATTATTATAGTCAGAATATTCATAAGAGCTTCCCTTGTCGATTGAATAACGGAAACCCAAATTTGCAAAGGCACCAAGATGATTTGTAAATTTGTATTTACCAATGACATCAGCACCAAAGTCAATTGTCTTCATTGTAAAACTAATCTTTGCTGATTCGCTATCACCAAAGCCCGCCTCACTGTAATTATAGCCTATCATTCCGAGTGCGCTCAGAGAGAATTTTTCATTCCGCAAAAACGTATAGCCTATGCCCAAATCAATAGTCCAATTTAGGCCATTGTCAGGGTCTTCTCCAGAAACACTACTTGATACGAGAGCTAGAGTGCAATCTGCTTTTGCGGTTATTCCGCTGTCATGAATAAAAAGATATGTTACATCAACGCCCATACCTTTTTGGCTTAAGCTCTCATCTACGTCATCGCCTATCTTTAGCGAAGAAATAGGAAATGTAATGCCAAGCCCCAAGTTGTGTTCATTACCTTCTGCGATAACAGCCGTAACAGACAAAACTGTGGCGGCAATCAACGAAATAATTTTTTTCATACAATCCTCCGAGATTTTATCTTTGTTTTTTTTGAGAAATCGAGCAAAGCGAGATTTCTCAAAAAGGACTTTTGCAAGTCCTTTGGGTAGTGTACACTACCCAAATTTCTAGAATCTGTGCTAGTTTTGAGATGCTTCGCTTGGTTTGACACCCTTCGACTGCGCTCAGGGAGCGGCTTACCAAACGACGCTCAACATGACTTAATCAGTGTTTTCTTGGCAGTGCCGGACTGGCATACTACGCGGGATTGGAGGGGCGGCGCAGCCGTTGCCGATGGGAGAGACGCTCCCTGAGCTTGTCGAAGGGCGCGTCTTTTCCGTCGGCAATGGAGCGGGTAGGGCCCCGCGGAACCCCGGAAAGCCCGTAACGAAAGGCCTTTCTGCCGATTGTAGAGAAAGAGTGAATGGTAGAGCAAGTAGGACTACCGTCCTAAAGACTTTCTTCCTAATGCAATTAAAATAAAGAACTTGTCATGCTGAACAGATTCTGAGTCAAGCTCAGAATGACACGGTGCTATTATCAGAATGACATGGTGCAATTATTAGAATGGCACGTACAATTGTTAGAATGACACGGTGCTATTAATTACTGTATTCCTAGAAAAGTTCCTGCTGAATTTGGGGCTTTGCAAGATAGGACGCTTGCTTTGCGTAAGTAACAAGGTCTTCTTGCGTAACCTTGCCAAGCAGAATGGGGGAATCTTGGTCTACGAGGGCGGCGTTTTTTTGCGCAAGGTCGGCTGATTGGTTTGCGTAACAATAGCGGCAACCGTTTGGACAAGTGTCGTAAGCGCCTATGTCGTTTGAATGTATGCAGTGGCAGTACCTTCGCATTCCGCTGTGCTTTAGCGGACGGAAGCTTATGCCGTTTGCTCTTCCCAATGCGTCGAGCGTTACGCAGGAGCCTTTTTTTATTCCGTATGCCGAATAGTCTGTTGAAGTTGCACACGATTGCAGGGGAATCCTGTACTTTGCGGCAATTTTTCCCAGCCCCTTTGCAATTTCATTCATGTCTTCTTCCGTAAAAAGAACAAGCTCGGGCATGTTGAACTGAAGCTTGTTGTAGAGTTCCACAAAACTGAATACGCAGCTTTTTACGTGTCCTGCAAGCCGGGCTGCCATGTGCTCAAAGGTGATGAAGTGCTGCTGGACGGTGTATTTTTTTGTAAGCAGAACCGGGTCGTATCTCCAGACTATGCGCTCCCTGCCCACAAGCCGCTCTAGCTTAAAAAGCGTGTCTATGCTTTTGTCTATGTCTGGAACGTTGGGTTCCACATCGCGGCCGTAAGCGGTTATTGTATAGAAGAAATATGAATTGAATTTGTCCGTTATCTCGTGAAGCCGTGGAAGGATTGGCGCGTAGTTCTTAGAGCAGAAAATTACGCAGTCAACCTTGGAAGGGGTAAGCTCGTAGCGGGTGACTTTTTCCGGGAACATGGGATTGCGCACGTAGACATAGCCAGCCCTGAATCTGTTCAAGAGCCAGCTGCTAAAATACTGGACGGTATCTGTTCTGCCACCGGTGTTGATAATCATTTTACTTCGTTGGTAAGCTCTTCACCTTCTGTAAAAGACTTGATGTTTTGAAGCGTTGTCTTTGCAATAGCCTCCAGTGCGTTTGTTGTAAGGAAGGCCTGGTGACCCGTAATGATTACGTTGGGGAAGGTCAAAAGGCGGGCAAGAACATCGTCGCGTATAACGTCTACAGACCAGTCGTCAAAGAAGTATTTGCTTTCTTCTTCGTATACGTCAAGGGCTGCTCCACCTATGAACTGTTTTTTGAGTGCGTAGACCAAATCCTGGGAGTCGATGAGGGCGCCACGTCCTGTGTTAATGATTACGGTGTCCTTTTTCATAAGGGCAAGGGAGTGCTTGTTTATGATGTGCTTGGTGTCTTCCGTAAGCGGACAGTGGAGGCTTAAAACATCGGAATCTTTAAAGAGCTGGTCAAGCTGAACGTATTTAAAGCCTTTTTCTTCTGCCCATTCCTTGCTTGGGTAGATGTCGTAGAGTTCAATGTTCATGCCAAAGCCGGAAAGAATTTCTGCCATAACCCTACCAATGCGGCCTGTTCCCAAAATGCCGGCTGTTAGTCCGCAAAGGTCGCGGCCTGTTAAACCGTTAAGCGTAAAGTTTCCGGTGCGGGTTCTTGCGTAGGCCTGGGGAATTCTTCTTGTAAGGGAAAGCAAAAGGGCAACTGCGTGTTCTGCAACTGAATGCGGTGAATATGCCGGTACGCGCACAACTTTTATGCCTGCGTCTGCTGCTGCCTTAAGGTCTACGTTGTTGAATCCTGCACAGCGCAGGGCAATGAGCTTAACACCGTTCTCTTTTAGGGAGTCTATGACTGCTTTGTTGATGTTGTCGTTCACAAAGACGCATACTGCATCAAAACCCTTGGAAGTGGAAACTGTGCGTTTGTCCAAGTGAAAGTCAAGGAAGTCAATGTCGTACAAAAATTCCTTGTTTGCAAGCGTAAATGCATCGCGGTCGTAAGCGCGTGTATCGTAAAAAGCAATTTTAAATTCGCGATCAGAAGCCATAGGGAAACCTTCTTTTGTTTATGATGGGGAAATTATAACATCTTTTTATAAATTAATCCAGAGAGGAAAGTTATGCGTGTGTTTTTTAAAACAGCTTTTGCTTAACAGAGCCGGACTGGCATGCTACGCGGGATTGGTGAAAAAAAAAGCCATCCGTGGCTTTTTTTTCACGTAAGTTTTCTGCGAAAACTTACCCATTTCTACTGCAAACAAATGACGCGCCCTCCTTGGCGCTACTTGTAGCAAAACAGTGCCGGAACCCCGGAAAGCCCGTAGAGAATGGCCTTTTTGTCGATTTTAGAGATAAAACCAAGGGTAGAGCCTGTGAAATTACCGTCCGAAAGAGAAAAATTTGGCGTGGAGATTGCCGTTTTTTTGCTTTTTTGCCGATAATATGATAGGATTGTTTTATGGCCTATTTTCCTTTGTTTGTTAATTTACAGCATAAAGAAGTTCTCATCCTTGGCGGGGGAAGCGTTGCTTTTCAGGAAATTTCCCAGTTTTTGACTTTTGAGGCAAAGATTGTCTTGCTGGCGGATCAGATTGACCAGAACCTTCAGATTTTGATTAAGGCTTACGAGGACCGCGTTGATTTTGTTCAGAAGAAGCCTTCCATAGAAGCAATCAGCAGCCTTAACTGTACACCAACGCTTGTTATTGTTACGGAAAACGATGCCAAGCTGAATGCCGAAATTTATGCCTACTACCAGAACAAGAACGTGCTTGTCCAGGACATTTCCAGCCGCCAGCGTTGCGATTTTATTTTTCCGGCCATCATTAAGCGCGGTGACGTTGTTTGCGGAATTTCCAGCAGCGGTAAGAGCCCACATGTTTCGCAGTTCCTAAAGTCTCTTATAGAAAGCTCTCTTCCACAGAATATAAGCGACATTAACGAGCACATGGAAGAGATTCGCCGTGCCGTGCGCCAGTCAATTAGCGATCCGTCCAAGAGGTCACGCACTTTGCAGACAATTTTCCTGCGCTTGATTGAAGACGATAACCAGACTTCTGATGCGGAAATTGACGGTATTATTGCAGAAGCGGAACTTTAACGGAATTTTATTGAAACTTTATCGGAACCTTAGCCATTGAAAGATTTTCTTTCTATTTTAAATGATGAACAAAAAGAAGCCGCCACTACAACGGAAGGCCATATCCGCGTGCTTGCGGGTGCGGGTACAGGAAAGACTCGTGCCCTTACCAGCCGCTACTGCTATCTTGTCCGCGACCTGGGCATAAGTCCCAAGAACATTCTTTGCGTAACATTCACAAACCGTGCTGCAGGCGAGATGAAGGGGCGCATACGCTCAATGCTGGGCGACATGGATTTGGGCTACATCTGTACAATCCACGCTTTTTGTACCCTGCTGCTGCACGAAGACATTAATGTTCTGAATTTTCCAAAGGATTTTATAATTTTGGACAAGGAAGACTGGCGTTCCATAATGCTTAGGATTTTTTCCGACATGCACCTTACCCTAAAGGAAACGACGGTTCAGCAGAAGATTGACGAGGTTCTTGAAGCTAAGAAGGTAAAGCCCGACACTTACATTAACTATATCTACAAGCTGAACAACGAGGAACTTAAGGCCAAGTGGCAGGAAGAGGACATTGACCAGAACACCGAGATTTTTTTGCGCTACCTTTACGAGCAGAAGAAATGCTTTGGGGTTGACTTTAACGACCTTATAAATTTTGCAACCTACATATTGGAAAACTTTCCGGACGTGCGTGAAAAGTGGCAGGAGAGGATGCAGTATGTTATGGTTGATGAATTCCAGGATGTCTCGGAAAAGCAGTACCGCATTGCCCAGATTCTTTCTGCCAAGCACAAGAACCTTTTTATAGTTGGCGACAGTGACCAGACAATCTATTCATGGCGGGGAAGCCACGTTAAGCTGATTCTGGAATTTGACAAAAAATATCCCGATGCAAAGACAATTTTGCTAAGGCAGAACTACCGCAGTAGGCCGCAGATTTTGGCCGCTTCCAATGAACTTATAAGCAAGAACACCGTGCGCTATCCAAAGGAACTTGTTGCCACACGGGCTAACGGAAAAAAGCCACTTTATTTTCATGCTGCGGATTCAGAGAAAGAAGCTGAATGGATTTGCCGTACCATAAAAAAGCTTGTTGAGGATAAAGATGGTGGCGGTAAAAATGACAAAAAGAATGGGGATGAAAAAGAAAATTGCTCTGCAAAAATGGATGGCTCTGCAAAAAAGACGGATTCCCGTACAGTCCATTTGCGGGACATTGCAATCTTGTACCGGGCACATTACCTTAGCCGTTCTTTGGAAGAGGCGCTAATAAAAAAGAACATTCCATATTCCATTCTTGCCGGAACTGAATTTTATGGAAGAAGAGAAATAAAGGACACCGTCTGCTACCTTAGGATGCTTACTGCCGCAGACGACATGGCTTTTTACCGTACTATAAACATGCCCTCGCGTAAAATTGGCAAGCAAAAGATTGCGCTTATAAAAGAGTATTCTGAGGAACATAACCTTAGCGCATACAATGCCCTAAAGGAACTTGTTGGCGGAGGGGCTGCTGTCTTTAAGGGAACTGGGGCGCAAAAATACATTGATGCCGTGGAAAAGGTTAGGCAGCTGGCAAATGGTGGCCGGGCAAAGCTGGGGGACATTCTTCAGGCAATTTTGGATGAATCCGGCTACGAGGCATTTCTTCGCATTGAAGCAGACCAGGACAGGCTGGACAATCTTGCGGAATTTAAGCGGGCGGTGAACGAAGAAGGCCTTGATGACGACGCTACTCTTCCGGGGCTATTGTCCCACCTTGCGCTTTTTACCGATCTTGATGCAGACGGAAATTCCGGAAAAGATACGGTAAAGCTCCTTACGATTCATGCTGCCAAGGGAATGGAGTTTCCCTACGTTTTTATTTGCGGACTCAACGAAGGAATTTTCCCCAGCCGCAAAGTCCTTACTCCCGAAGACATGGAAGAAGAAAGGCGCATTGCATACGTTGCCTTTACCCGGGCAAAAAACGGGCTTTTTTTGAGCGATGCGGAAGGCAAGGCAAACGACGGTATTTTTAAGTACCCAAGCAGATTCATTCTTGATGCAGGATTCCAGAATCTTGAACTTGTAAAGGAACTGGACAAAAACCTTGTAGAGCAAACACAAAGCCTTATCGACTACGACGAAAAGCGCCTTAGCCAAATGAAGAACCTCTTTTCCCCGGGCGACAGGGTAGTTCATCCTGTCTTTGGCGCAGGCACGGTTGTCCTTACTAACGAAAAGGCCTCCTGCTATACGATAAAGTTTGACTCACTTTCTACCGAGCGCAGCATTCAGTTTGCGGCCAAGTTGGAGAAGGGGTAATAGAAAGAAATTAGTTATCGGCAAACACAGGAACTCCGCCCCACACGTTGTCCATGTAGTTCTGGTCAAGCACCTTGTCTATGCGCACCTGCTCGTCCTCAAGACTGAAAAGTTTTGTGCTGTCATCCTCATTTTTGTCTGCAATCCAGATTTCGTCCCGGCGCACAATGTCGTGGCTCATGAGGCGGCTTTCGTGGGTGGTGGTCACAAGCTGGATTCTCCTGTCTTTTGCGCTTGAAAAATATTTCTTTACAAATTGGACGGTCAGCTTGGGGTGCAGGCTGCGGTTTATTTCGTCCATGATGTATACCTTTTCTTTTTTGCAGATGAGGATTTCCAAAAGCTGGAAGAGGCGGTGGGTTCCGTCGCTCTCGCTTTCCATGCTGAATTCAATTTCCTTTCCGCCAAGATTGTGGACGAATTTTACCGCGTAAAAATGAAAGGCCTTGTCTTTTTCCATTGTGATGATAAAAATGTTCCTCCGGCTTCTGATTACGGTTGCATAGAAATTTGTTGTTTGCCCTTGGGGATTTGGAGAAAACTGAATGATGGGGCTTACCAGGGCCATCTCAAGATTGAGCTTCTGCTGGGTACGCAAATCAAGTGTCTCAAAAACCTTTTCCCTGCTTACGAGCTCAAGCCCTATTCCTTCAATTCCCGTGTCAAAATCCTTTAGCAGCTGGGCAAACTCGTCCTTACAAATTTCATACCGCAGCAAAGAAGTCTCCTGCAATGGCTGGTCGGGGAAAATCACTTCTAGGGTGTCCTTGAACCAGAGGAATGCCTTTTGAAGGGCAAGGGCCTCTTTGTTTGTTGCAAAAAATCCTGCCGTGTTGTGGTTTATGCTGAATAGGAAGGGCTTTCCGCTCATGGCAAAAGTGCGGCTTAGAACCTCAATGTCCTTGTTTGGCCCCTTTATTGAATGGTGAAAAACGTAGGGGCTTTGGGGGTTTTCTTTGTAGAAAAGTTTTGTGTGCCTGTTTCCCACTACATGAACCAATTCTTCTTTTGTGATGATTCCGGTCGCAAGTACAAGGGATATTCTGTATTCGTAAAGATTTTTGTCGGCAATAAAGGCAATTTCAAAGTCCGTAGGCCAGCCTTCGTTTTTGTCGTCGATTTTGCACCAGAGTTCAGCTGCCCTTTGGGGAAGCCTTCCCGCAAGAACGAAGTTGCGCAAGGTTGCAACGGCTCTTACAAAGTTTGTCTTTCCCGCTCCGTTTTTGCCGAACATTGCGGAAAACTTTAGAAGGCTCTTTCCCGTGTCGCCGTCTTCAAGCAAGTGGTCTAGCTTTTTTGTAACGCGCCCGCTTTCAATCTTAAAGGTGGTCTTCTGGTTAAAGGACAAAAAATTGGTGACGCTGAAATTTACTAGCATTTTTATTCCTGAATGATTAAGAATCTCTCGCTTATAACGAGATTATACAGCTATTATCGGCATAATTCAACAAAAACCTGTAAAAATGAGTGAAAAAATCGAATAAAATTTGACTTTAGGAAGATTTTGTGCTATATTAAAACTGTCAGAACAGGTGAAAAAATCGAATGATTTACTTAGTTTTGGCTTATTAGAACTGGATTTTGCAGCCAAAAACGGTACAAGTCGAGCGTTCGTTGAACCAGGTTGTACTGCCTGTCCAAGGAATGCAAAACGGTTTGAGTTATTTACAGGAGGTGCAGTTATGGCTGTTCCATTTGTTAGCAGGAAGCGGTTGAACCCGCGGGATTTGGAAGCAGAAGGCAAGTTTTACCCTGCCCCTGCTTATATTGCAGAGATTGGCGTGAACCAGCTTGCGGAGGAAATCTCTTCAAGCACGACGCTCACGCCAACGGAAGTAATCGGCGTAATAAGAAGCCTGCTCCTTACCGTGCCCAAGTACATGATGCTTGGCTACAAGGTAAGGCTGGACAGCTTTGGAATCTTTAAGCTTGGCCTTAAAAATGCTGCGGCATGCAAGGGCCACGAAAAGGCAAGTGAGGTTACCGCAAACGACATTGCCGGTGTAAGGGTGATGTATACCCCGGACACAATGCTCAATGCAAAACTCGAAAAGCCTGAGTACGTAAAGCTTGATGCCAAGTACATTACAGACGAAGTGCTTGAACCAACCGGTACAGGCGACTGAATGAACTGGTAAGCTTATCCGGATAACGGCGGATGGGTTTATGACAAAAGCCCGGTAAAAACCGGAAAGGACATTCCGTTATGAAAAACAATTTTTGGGAGACCGGCACTTTTTTTGGCGTGCCGGCCTCCTTTTTTTATCCCGGTTTTGTTGCGGATTCATCCCGAATTTGCGGCGATTTATGCGGATTTATCGGGGGATTTTGGTGATTCCATCTTGATGAATTAGAAGTGGCCGTCAAGATGAATTGTTCTGTCTGTCTTGATGAATGAGATGCAGTTATCTTGACGGAGACAAATTTGCATATTGATGAAAAAAATATCTAGATAGTGATGCTCAATAAAACGTTCTGGTTGTTTTAACGATTACCAGCCATTTTGCAAGTTCGTAGTTATGATTCACTATGAATGGGTGAGTTGGCCAGAATTGAATAATTCTCAACAAATCTTCACGATGTTTGGCTTTAACCGACAAAGCTGTCCATAACTGATTAAAATCGCTCTTACTCCAGCAGAGTGTTGTTATTTCGTTTTCGGCATCACCTAGCCAGTACTTGTATTTGTCGATGGTTGATATGAAATCATCTGCATTTTCAAGCATTGCATTCGTAATTTCAGTGAGTTCGTAGATTAAGTGCGTTACACTTGAATACTTGGGCTTCACATAAGACTTGGAGCCGCTTATCATGTTGTAGTTTTCATCCAGCATAGTGGCATCGATCTGAATTACCTCACTTCTAAGTCCACTACCAACCATGTGTATTTGTTCTGGAGTAAGCTGGCTCATCTCCAGGTCAATACAGACAAATCTTTTCATAGTAAGTCTCCTTTTGCCTCGAGGAAATAGCCCCTTTCCTGTTTGCTGTAGGAGACAGGAAAATTTGCCCTAGTCCGAAGGAACTCTAGATCTCTATTAATGGTCGATATTGAGAATTCAGAGCCGAGTCGATTTTTGATGCCTTGCTGAATCTCAATTAACGTCGGATAATGTCTGTTTTTAATCAGTTCTTGGATAATTCTAATCCGCTCAAACATTAAATAAGTACCGTTGTTCCTCATAAATCCTATCCTCCTTGTTCTATTATCAGAACTTGCAAATTGATTTGCTTCATGCTTTCCAAAAGGCTTCTAATTATTTATTGTTTTTTGCAAAAACTGTTTCGGGAGTTTTGTCTGATTTTTTTTAAGTTTCTGGATACAAATTATCTTGGAAAGACTTTTAAGTAATTGTTTGACGGATCTTACTTGCAGGATTCAAGCCGTATCTTCTATATACCTCCTTGATTCTTATGAATCTAACTATTATTTGCGTATAGGGGAGTGTGTTTCGAGAAAAATGATAAAAAAATGGTAAATATTTTAAAATTTCTATTTTAGGCGGCTATAGCTTTTCAAAAAGTTGCTTTATATCATTAGACTTTGCCAAATCGGCAGGTGTTTTGCCGTCAAGATTTTTTTGATTTCTGCTTACCATAGGTAAATGTTTTAGAATATACTCAACAATTTCTCTCCGATTAAATAGCACTGCTGCATGAAGGATGTTGTTTCCTTTGCTTGTAACAACATTTGGATTAGCTCCATGTTCCAATAGTAATTTAAATGACTCTAATGTTTGTACGTAGAAAAGTGCTGTTTCACCAGCATTGTCTTTCTCGTCTATAGCATTATAAATCTGTTCCCTAAGGATATATTCAAGGATGGTGCTGTTTTTGTTTTTTGCTGCAAGATGAAGCAGAGTTCTTCCTTTTGCAGTAAGGACATTTCTATTAGCTTTGTTGTCAAGAAGCAGGCGGACAGATTCACTATTCTTACCATTACGGCATGCCAATTGCAGAGCTGTATATCCGTCATTATCCTTCTCCTCTATGTCATTGTAAATATGTTCCTTCAGAATGTATTCCAAGACTTCAGGATGCTTTTCATTTAAAACTGTACAAGTCAGAAAAGACCATCCTTGGTTTCTCGTTTTAAGGGAAATATCTGCCCCCGCTTTTATAAGAAGGTCTAAAATTTCAACGTTGTCTCCGCAGAGTACATTAAACTGTAGTGCTGTATACCGCCCCCGATAAATGTAGCCATTGATATCCTCATAAAGATGATTGGCCAATACATATTTAACGAGATGAACATGACCTTTGTCACAAACAAGCGCCAAAGGTGATATATATTCCCCAAATCCTAAGCTATTCCTTTCTTTTGCTGGTATTGGGATTCTTTTTCTTGGTTTAAATCCTTTTTCAAGTAGATAATTCAGAATTTCCATATCAGGATTTTTACACCAAACCACATCTATGGCAGAGTCTCCATCTTCATCTAAATATTCTGGATCTATCCCTTTTTCGTCCAAAATTTTAAGATAATTTATTCCTCTGTCGCATTCAATACATCTGATGAACAACTCGTTTATTTTTTCTTTATCATTATAAGCTTTTATGAGCTTTTCAAAGATTTCAAACCGATTGTTTTGAATAGCATGTTTTATTATTATATCCGGAGGAATTAAAACATTCCGGGCGGAAACCAGATTTTTTGCAATTTCATTTTTCTCATAGGCAGAAAAGACACAGTAATCTATGGTGTCTGTTTTGACATAAAAATTCTTTGTATTAGGCTTGTTCTCATGGATCCAACCTTTTCGAATCAGATTGTTGACAGAATCTATTATATTCTGTTCGGAAACAAATGCAGCTCCATTGAAAATCTGCTTATTTATGATTTCACATATTTTTTGAATATCAATTTCGTTTTTGAACTTATTAATTCCAAGAAATGCGAACAAAACAAATTGAGACATAGGATCCAAACATTCAAAATCAATCCTAAACTGCCTAGTCATTTTCGTTAGTTTTTCAAAATCTTCTTTGGAGTACCTCTCAATATATGGAGCAATGCCTTTATCCATAATAGATGCTACAGATATTGAAAGACGACCTGGAAATGATTTTTCCTCTTCGAAACATAATCCATATAGCATTTCCAATAACCTGTTTTGATTTTCCTTAAAATCTCTTAGACCAAATGGATCGGCTCCTGCATTTTCAAATGCACTATATACAATGTGTTCTAATTCCTCTTGTGTCTTTACTAATGTTTCACAGTTTTTTTCTTGCATCTGCAAATCTTGTTGGATGTTTTTATCTTCAGTATTTTTCCAGGTCGTTATGATAATCTTCAGTATTTTTTTGTCAATTGCACTTTTATATTTCTTTTCATTTTTTATGGACGATAAAATTTTATCTGTAAAATCCCCTTCAATATTATCAAATATAAGACAGCATTTTTTAGATTCGTCAAGAAGCCTGTCAAGTAATTTTAATTGTTCAGAAAACTCTTCTTTTATTATTTTTAAAACATCTGGAAAAATGCCTTTGTGTAATTTATCCCACAAAGAATTATTATCACTTATTGTTATCCAAACTACTTCCTCAACAGTAGTTGTAGCTATCATATATTTGCAAAGATTCACGGCTGCGATGGATTTTCCCGATTGAGAAGCCCCATGAAGTAAAAATCCGTTGCAATCATTTTGTACTAACTCTTTTTTCCACTTTATAAAAGCGGCTGTTTCTATATACCCTTTTCCATTTTGTGGCAATGATTGAATACAGTGTTTTTGAACGTCCGTTGTTTCAAAAATTTCTGCAAACACGCATTCGATTTTATCCTTCTGAGAAACCGGTATGACGAATACATTATCATGCCAACCTCCCAAAATCATCTCTTCCGAAAAGACATACAGGAAAAGATGCTTTTTATTCGCATTCTTGTTGGCATAATCCTGCACAGTCTTGTATTTTTCTTTTATGTCAGTTACTTCGGAAAGAAAAATTTTCCCGTCAATCACATTAAAGTTGCCTGTTACTGTAATTGAGTCATACTTTTCCTTGAGTTTGCGCGCTTCTTTTGCTATATAAGCAGAGCAAAGAATTCCCAGTGAAATGGACGTCATGTTTTCAGAAAACTTTTCTAAAGGTGCATCTATTTTTACTTTTCCATATTCACAAACCTCAAAGGAAAAGGATTCGTTGGGAAAACAATTCTCTAGTTTTTTGTCCAATACAGAAAAAAACTTCGGATTAGAATTAGAATGGTCCCATCCGTTAATGTCGGAATTTGACTCTTGGTTGTTTTCCTTGGTCTTACCGGTCACTGAGAATAAACTTTTGCGACGGGATTTGCCAATTTCATCATTAACAAGAATTGGAACAAATAATTGGCTCATTGATAGTCCTCCGTACAAACTGTTAAAGTGGATTCCATTCAACCTTTTTTATGTGTATACCCTTTGAAAAATCGATACGGATTGGCCGAGAACGAATTTCATCGGTACTTTCATTAGATTCTTTTATTATTGTCGCAGTATATTCTTTATTATCTATCTCATAATATATATTCAGCTTAAACTTCATTTCTCTACACTCAGGAGCAATGAACAAAACAAAAACAAGCCTTTCTGTCTCTGAATTTCCACGGACCTCAAGTTCTCCAAGAAATGGGAAATTTATAGGCATCTGTGTTAGATTATTGAATCCAGATGAACCTGCGGCGGATGCGTAAATAGAATAGTCCACTTCTAGGCTTTGAGGATGGAACAAATCCGAATCAGTTTTGAATAGTCTGATGATATTGTTCTGTGGTCGCGGTTCAGATCTTGAATCCGAGATGGAATTTAAGTTAAATATATTCCAGTTCCAAGCCATTGAAAAAAACAAAGGGTTCTTCATAAAAGCTGCTATTAAGATTTTGAAGAGATAATCATCCCCAGGTGTTACAGAATTGTTATTATCTTTAGGAGACGGAATCGTAAGAAATGCTGCAAACCCTGTATCAAGTAAACTTGATGCAATAGTATTACCAAATGAATTAGCTTTTTTTGAATCGTTGAAATATTCACAATTCTTGTGGTTTTCTATAAACCAATCGTAAATATCATCTGGCTCATCATTTAACAAATAAATTAATGCAACCAATAAATCAACATCAGTTTGATTTGACATATCAAAGATGTTTTCAATGGAAGATATTGTTTCTCTTTCTTTTTGTTGGATATCTTTAATTTCACCAAGAGAGATTCCATGTTTAGATCTTAAATTACAGATTGTTTCAAAAGCTCCATTCTTATCCATAATCCTATCTCCTATTCATTAAGTATTTTTTCAAGTGAAGTTATATAATCATATGACATCAACTCATAATCATCATCAAGAGGTATGTTGTCATATTTGAGGACAAAAGAGTATCCCAAGTCTTTCATTAAATGTAAAACCCTTGTATAAAAACTCTTCAAATCATTATTTTTATTAGCATCAGAAATCGCCTCTGTACATGATAGTAACATTCTTAAGTCCTGCATAAATTTTGATTTGTTTTCTATGTCTATCAAACTTTCCAGCTTCGAATAAATATCTTTCGCTGTTTTGTTTAATAGCTTCATTGTTGCAAGTTGCCCCAAATCTGTTATACAATTCATTACATTTTTGAATTCTGATTCACTGTATAGTTTTCCATCAGATTTCTTATATTGAGTATAGGCATTGCTCCATATATCTCCAGCCGGTTTTTCTTCGTTTCCTGTTTTTAAGAGTTCGAATGCTACGTTATAAAATGTCTGTTCCTCAAACATTCCTTCACATACAGATTTTTCAATTTCAATAACAATTGTTTCAAAATCCAATAATTCATTCTTATCTTTTATAAGCTTAACAAACGGATTCTTAATTGGAATTATCTTATTTAATTCATAAAGATTAATTGCCTTTATTGAATTAACATATTTTGTTGATACCTTAAATTCTGCAAAAACGTTATCAAAAACAGGTTTAAAAACATCATTATCCTTATCTTTATTCTTCTTAAAGATCTTCTGAATATCTTCTTTTATTGATTCAAACCAATTATTAAAAATACCTGTATAGGCAGTTTTATTGAGGCCTTCTCCCCTTAGGATATTTTTTTCAATTACATTTAAATTTATTTCTTTAACCTGTGGATATATATATTTTTCAAAGTTTTCATGCGTATTAATTCTACCGTTTGCACTTTTGTCAAAACAATTAATCAACAAACAGGGATTGACATCATATATCGGAGAAAGAATGCTTTTAAGAATTCGTTTCCAAAAATTAAACACCTTATTTTCATTGTTTTTTCTATTGTTTGAATTTTCAGAATCTTCAATAAAACATAACCTCGATGAAACAGCATTAACAAAATATCTCTCTCCAAACTTTTTTATATACTGAATAAGGAAAGCCCTATATTTAAGATCAAACATAAAAAAAGCATTTATCTTGGATTCTGTTACTTTAAACGAATGAATAAGTCGAGAGAGAACTTTATCATCCATTTTAATTGCCTTGCCTTGCTTTTTGTATTCATCAGAAATATCTTCATCAGAGATGAGGTCACCTTTAGTTCTACCACTATTGCCATCTTCGTTTTCTACTTCCTCGCCAAGAGAAAGAGTTTCTGTCTTTTCTTCGAATTCTAAAATTATATTTTGAATTTTTTCGTAATCATCAAACTCTTGTTTTCTTCCGTTTGCGTAGATTGATTTTAATTTTTCCACTATATAGGATACAGTATACTTATCATCGTTTTTAATACTATATTTTTTCCTCAAGTCATCACTTAAGTTAAAAAACGCACATCTCAGGGCCCGTACTTGATTATTATCTATAGGAAGAACAGTTCCCCATGTCTCATAGTTATTTAAATCAACCTTATTCTCCACTTTAGGTTTATGACACCATTCTGATTTTAGATAATTTTCAATCTCTGAATATGAATGAGGCTCATATGATGCCGAATCAGAATCCTTCTGCAAAACATAATTTATTGTTTCTAGTGCTAATTCAGCATTCGCTAAAACACAACGCAGATTTGTAGGAAGCTGTTTCTTGTTTTGAACAGTCTTAGTATATTCTTCTTTAGCTTTTGTATAAACATTCCAATGTTTCTCACTAAACAATGTATAAATCAATAGCGTTGTTCCATAGTCTAAAGCATAATAGGGATTAACTTGTACTTGTTTATTAATTGGTTCATTTAAATACCAATCTTTATTTACTTTGTCTTCAATTTCTTTATTCAGGGATTCTTTAAATTTCTCATAACCGATGGCAATTCTACTATAAACAGCTTTTGCATATAAGCGATATGGAGAGTCAAATGTTGTCGAATCAAGATTTTCCCGTGAGGAAATGTTTGAAAAATCAACATTTCCCCAGTTGTTATTAGAATATAAAAAATCTTTTACCAGATTAAATTTTTCTCTATTTCTAGTTACAGGATTTGAATTTTTTTGATTCCGCTTCAAATATGTATAATGAATTTTATTATTAAATCCATTAATAAACTTATTGTCCACATATTCTTCAAGATATATCTGAGGATACCCATATATACAATCATCTGATATTTTAAATAGTTCTGTAAAATTTTCTGCGTTTTGAATTACTTCTGTGTTACTTAAAAAATTATATAAAAGAGAATTAGCATCCTTTAGCGAAGTTCTATTTTCAACCATCTTTGAAAGATTTATTGTATTCGTTTCTTCATCAATGGAATTTTCAATAAGTTTGCGAATGTTTGAATCAGCACTGTTAAAAGAAATATAAAAAGACCGTGCAAATATCTTAGTCAATTTTTCGTTTGTCAAAATTATACCACCTATAAACAAAATAGTTAGAAACTCGCTTTTTCTTCATTATAAAGCATCGATTAAAAAATTACTAGCTTTTCAAGTAGTGTTTACTCCCATTCTAATATATATTACTTTTTTAAATACGATTAATTTTGCTTTTTGGGTCAATCATTTGATTAAAAAGTAACTGTACTTCAAGAAAAGCAAAAAAGTGCAGCCCGAAGGCTGCACTTTTCCCTAAGCTACATCAATCTTTTCAAGCAAGAAGCGCTCTTCATCCGCGGAAAGCGTACGACCTTCGAGCATCTTAATGGCAATGTCCCGGCAGCTAAGGCTTCCGTATGTTCCGTATCCTCTATACGCATGGGTTTCTAGCGAATCAAGCAATTGGTGAACCTGTTTGTATGTTCCTGGGGACAAACGAGATTTTTCAAAGCGTGTATCACAGATAAGACCAAGCGCAACGACACAGGGGATGAAGAAACTTCTGTCTGAAACATCTGAGCTAAGGAGTTCGCAGATTGTTTTTACGATATTTTCTTCGTTGATTCCTGATACAAAGCCAGAGCCATCTTTTTTGAGGGCATTGCCAACAGCATATACAGTAAATTGGAGGTTGTTGCCGTATCCGTTATGATAGTTTTCACAATCATTGGAGAACTGCTTGAATATCCAATCGAGCTGTGTTCTTGATTTTCCATGAACATAAAGACATGCCTGGAAGTATTTTGAATTTCCATGCAAGGTTTTAAGTTCATTAAAGTCAGCTGTGGTTCCGCACATTTCTAGGGTATAGATAGCCTGGTTTGAAACGCTTACTGATACGCCTCCAAAACTCATGCCTCCGTATTCTACCGAAAGCTGTGCTTTGCAGATTGATGCCAGCCTGCTTTTTTCCTGTGTTGTCCAATTTTTGCCGATTTTTCTTGCCAAAACCAAAAGCCTCTCTTTTGCAAGGTAAGAAATATTCGGCATGGAAAGTTTTTGAAGGATTACTTCCGCAAACTCGTCTTTGTTGCTACAGTTAAGGATCTCTTTTTCTGTATCTTTCAATTTCTTTATAGCGGCCTGGCGAATTTTAGGATTTTTGTTTTCCTTATTCTGGCAGAACTGAAGTAATGTTGAAATTGCAGCAATAGGATTTACAGGCATCCCGCTAGCAGCAACGATTTTTGAATCTTTTACGGTGTTTGATTTGTCTCCAATAGAGATATCTACCGTTCCGGATTCAATCATCTTGTTGCATTCCTCATCTGAGCAGGTCCATGCTATCATACTGATAACCTTATTAGCATCCATGTGAACCCTGAATGCTACGTAGGCACCGTCATTGTAAGTTCTTTTGAACTCAATAAGCCCGGTCGAGATTGTTCTGTATGTGCCGTCAATGTTCCTGCTCTTGATGGGGATGGAAATGCGGTTTGTTCCTGACTGAAGGCGGTATCCCCTCATGACGTCGGAATCATAAGGAAGACTTGCACCTGTCGGAATAATATCCTTTGCAGCTCCCCCCTTAAGCCCAAGGAACAAAGCGTCATTAAGAATCTTGTTTCCCCATACAATTTTCGAAGGTGTCTCTGTAATCTTTATGGCTACCTTTCTGGTGGATTCTGCAGGTCTTGAAGTAACAACTGACTTATATCCCTCGACAATTCTCATGTCATCCTTAAGATAAGCATCTTTATGGAGATAATGATGATAAACAGCAGCGCCTCTCGCTACAGCCAAATCAGGATCAAGGAGACTGACAGGTTCAAATCCGAAGAATTCTTCAAGCCTATCTTTTACCATGTAAAAGCGTGACATTCCACCATTAAGAATTACGGCATCAGCTCTAATATTTTCGTCACCAAGTTTTGCTGCTGCTTTTGCAAGCACATCAAGAATTGGATAGATAATATTATTTGTATCCCTGATGCAGTCCATGTTCTTATAGTTGGAATAAACAAGCTCCCTTCCCATAAAAGGCTCAAGAATTGCTTCTACTTCTTTCTTTGTAAAATCATCATCGTACGAGAAGTTGCTGCCGGTATTACCTCCAACCGAATACATCTTTTCCTGCTCATCGTCGCCCCAGTTTGAATCAAATACCTCAGAATCTTCCATGTTGATATCTTTCTTCAATTCTTCGGCCCAACTGATGAACTTTGGCATAAGGCTTTCTTTCTGTTTGACAAGCTTCTGCTGAATTGTTACGTCAGGATACTTTGCAAGAAATCTTTTGTACATTTCTTCAGCAATGGCTTTGTCAAAGTTGTCGCCACCTAAAAGGGTATACCTGTTGGTGGCGATTTCATCAACCTTTAGAGTTTCAAGGTCTTCGCCTCTCCTCTTGATTTCATGCATGGTAATATCCAGAGTTCCTCCTCCAAGGTCAAATACCATCACCTTTTTTGGGGAAGAAAGATCCAATAAAGTATCAGGAATTTCACCACGACTTACCTGATTTATGAAATCGTAAATTGCGGCATTCGGTTCTGACAAAAGAATAGGTCTGTCAGTTCCGTCCTGATTCTTTGTTTTGATTCCTGCCAGTTCTGCAGCTTCAACTGTTGCACGGCACATTGAACTGTCAAAATTGGCAGGAACTGTGATAATTGCATCCGTAATCTTTCCGCACTTGTAAATTTCTTCTGTGTAATGCAGCAAGTGACTTAAAATTCTTGAAGAAATCTGTGAAGGTGTTTTATCAGGAATGTTTTCGGATAACCCCTGTGCATATTCTTCACCCATATGGCTCTTGATTGACTTTGCGACAAGATGAGGCCTTAAGGCGAACTGATCTTTTGCAAAATCACCTACAATTGGCTGATAGTTGTTTTCATCATTGTAATAAACGCAGGATGGAAGAATGTTTCTTTTCTGAGTTTCCAGGCGATTCTTGCCAGATGATGAATTCATTCTGTTGATAGCTCTAGGGATGTCAACAACTTTACTTACCAACTCACCGTTGCTCTTCTGGTTGATGATAGAAATAACTGAATTGGTAGTTCCAAGGTCGATGCCAACGCAGAGGTCATTGTGTGATTCTCCGTTAATGATGATTTCTGATGTTTTGTTAGTCATTTGCAAGCTCCTTTACATGCGGAATGGATATCTGGATATCTTTGTCACTGAAAATCCAGCCTGGGGATACGACCTTCACCTGCTTTACTTCGTCTTTTGAGGTGAAAGGAGAACCTTCGTAATTGCAAAACTCAATGTCCGAAGCCTTGACCGAGCTGATTGAGTTTACTTTCATGATTGGATTGATATGACTGTCTCTTACGAACTGAATCAATTTCTTGATCATGATAAGCACACCGTTAAGTTCCATCGGAACTTCATAGTTGTTCTTCCTAAGCTCATCCACTCCTTTTCTAAGAAGCAGCAGTTCATCAAGAATGAAGCCATATTTTTCAGAATTAAGGTTTGAAAAGAATTGTGTGAGTTCCTGAGTTTTTGTTGCATCGAGTTGACTGGCAAAATCGTCTTCAAGTTCTTTCATCATAAGGCTTGTCCGTTCAAGTTTTGTTTCAAGCAAATCAACTTTTCTTTTCAGCTGTTCAATTGAAAGTTTTTCCTCAGCTGTTGCGGGTCTGCGTTTGGAAGATCTGAACGTTTCAAAGCCATAATGCTCAGCAATGATGTCTACAAGGTCGTAGAAAAGATATTTACATGGAATAACAGGCAAGTTCCTGATTTTCTTTAAATCATTGAAAATATCAATTTCCGGATAATCTCTGAAAAGCATATTGAGAAGAACATAGTTCTGAGGATTCCTGCTTCCATCAGATATTTTGAGAACATTGATTTTCCTTTCAGAATTGAACTTGTCGAAAGATTCCTTGTCACCAAGCAAAGCTGATTCAAAATAACTTTCAACTTTCCTTCCCCATTCAATGATTGCCTCTCTTTCTTTTGGGTTTCCGAGAAGACGCTTACGGTACTGGTTAATTACATCATTTCCCGAAAGATTGTAACAATATTTAGAATTGAGGATATCTGCGCAATTACGAGGCTCGATTGTCGGCTCTCTTATAACTTCTTCAAGAATACGAGACATCAGGATGTTTTCCTCATCATCCTTTGCCCATCGTTCTTCTACAGATTTGTGGAAGTCTGCCATAATAGCTTTGATCTTCCCTTTTTCTACATTAACCATAGCTTTCCTCCTCTGGTTAGTTGATTTGATAGATTTCTTCGTTTTCCGCGAAGATAAACTGTGTGCGGCAATCAGCATCTCTCATAAGAACCTGTTCCACAGTCATGCCTGAGTCAGTTTCTTTTTTTTGAGCGCAGTGAACCATAATTGCTGTCTTGGGATTAATCTTCTTGATGAAATCAACTGTCTCTGCAAAATCATCATGAATAGAAAAGTCCACAGTGAGCAATTCATAACGCTGGCAAGAATACAAATGATTGCTTGCGCTAAGAATGATATGCGGCCAAGTACATCTTTTTGGAACAAATGGAAATACATTGTCTTTTATTATGGACAATGAAAGGTTTTCCATGTGCTTGATGATTTGGTAAACCGATGAATCGATATAAACGGGAACCTTGGTAACAATTCCTGCTTCGATAGCATCATTAAGGGCCTTTAAGAACTCAATCCCCTTTGAAATCTGATTTGCAACACAGTAAACAGATTTTCCATTCCTGAGTATCCAGTCCGATTTTTTAATTAACGATTCAAGACCAAAGTATGGCTTGTAGCAGGAATCATTTTTTGCATGAAGCCCGCAGTTAATTAAATAATCAACCGATAAATCATCAGGAAGGTAATATTTATCTGTAAGTGCTGTTTTAGTGGATGAATAATCTCCTGTATAAAGCAATGTCTTACTGTTCCATTTGAACAGGGTCATCATTGCTCCAGGAATATGCCCTGCAGGGTAAAATGTGACATTAATGTTTCCGATATCCAAAGTCTCAAGAAATGAAACTGTCTGAATTCGGTCAAACATGGTCTGAACTGCAAGTTTCTCAGAAACAAGGTTCTTTTCCTCTGAAAAGTTCCTGTCGTATAACTGAAACTTTGCAAGTTCTTTTGTGGTTTCTGTCATATAAAAAACGGCATCAGGCAACTCCTTCATTAAAGTAGGGATAAATCCAATGTGGTCAATATGTGCATGAGAGATAAACACGTGTTTGATTTCTGATTTGCACATTATCAACCCGGACTTTTCCAGTCCAAGAAATGATGGACCAAAAGAAAAGCCATTCTTCTTACCGATTCCGGCATCAAGAAGAATGGCTTCATTCCCAAGCTTCAGAAAATAGCAGCTAGCTCCTACTTCCTGCCCACCCCCAAGAGGGGTGAAATAAATTTTAGTGTTTCCTTTCATTGAGTCTCCTATTGTATGGTTTCTGCCACAAGGGATTCTTGATATGGAGCAAGCCCCTACGCAGAAAATACAATAAACTTCCAACCCGACAAAGCATATTCATAATTTAATTTCAAGTAATATGAATCACCCTTAATTTCATTTTCTGCTTCTATCCAAATCCAATTATCTTCAATGCTCAACGGATTTGAATCAGCAAAATTATTTTTCGCATACAGGACATGACCATTACTTAAATTGTAGATTGTATAAGCAAAGCCGTTTATCATCCTGTTCTCATAGGAGAAAACAATCAGGCTCTGCGTCAGATACCCTAAATTGACTGTCAGAATATCACCTATTTCCATATAAAAAAAAACTCCGTTCTATTCAATGAAAATTAAATGAAACGTGCAGGGCAAATGCTCTGCAACCCTTTTAGCAAGCACTTTACACCGTCATCTTTGGGCTCATCCATACTCAAGTTTTTGTACGTGCCATACGTCCTCCTTTTCAAGCATAACGGAACAGATATTTACCATATTTTTCAAACTCCTTGGTGTATGAGATTTTTTCTCATCACTACTTATTATTTTGGCTATAAAACCAAGGTTTTCGGGAAAAAAGTCTTTTTTTTCTGATTTTTTTTATAAAATTTCTATTTTTTTACTATCATTTTTAATGCGCCATTTTCACAAAGCTGGGAACAAAGTCCACACCCTTCGCATGATGTATTGTCCCCATCGGTCATAAAACGCTTTACGACATTGCAAAAAGACTGTTCCATACATTTTCTGCAACCAACGCATTTCTTTGCATTAAATGTAATTATTCTGTCTCCTGTGTATCCGGCTTCCTCTTGGTGGAGGTTCCCTTCTAGTTTTGCTTCAATTTCGGATAAGCGTTTGTATCCATTCAGAAGAACCTCTGTCGCAATCTGAATTGTATTAGCTCCCAATCTAATCAATTCAGAAGCCTCTTTTTCAGAAACCACGCCACCACCAGCACACACCTGAAAACCTTCTTTGGAAAGTACAGATGTGTACTGTCGAGTAAGATTAAACATCCAATTTCCAAAGACAGAGAGGCTGTTCCCTGTTAAATCTGAGCCTGCTGGCTTTGGAACCTTAACAGAATCTAAAAGGGATACATATTTCACGCCTGCTTCTTTGAGCAATTTGGAAATATAAACTTCAGGAAAACATCTGCTTAACTTTGGCATAATAGGGACAGAGCATTTTGAAATCAAAGTTTTCAACAAAGTAACAAAATGCTCATTAAAGCCATCTTCTGCCATAAGTTCGGGAAAATAAAAGAAATCCAGCTGAATTCCATGGACTCCAGCTTCTTCCATTATTTTGCAGTCTTTCAGCCAAATTTCGGGATTTAAGCTTGTCTCCGTTATGCTTGGGATTATCAGCAGTTTTGTTTTGTGCACAGCTTCTTTTGCCAATTTGACAGCTTTGGAAATCTCCATAATTTCGCGGTCAAAACCTGATTCGCACCAGAAAAGGGATTTTTCCTTATCAAGTACGCACCTTCTTTTTTCTCCGTCGTTAAGCCGGACGCTGGATGCTGACTTTAGGATAACAGCAACAGCTCCATTTTTCTCGCATTCAATGATGTTTTCAAGGTTTTCTGTTGCAGGACAGGAAGCAACAACCATTCTTCCTTTTATTTCGTGACCTAAAAAATCCATAAAACTACTCCTTTTTGATTTCTTCGTGGAAGAAATACAACTTATGTGGCTTATCTTTTACATAAGATTCAATGGATGCCGCTTCTTGTTCCCAGTAGTTCCTTAAAACCTTTGGTGATTCAAAAAGCGATTTGAACGATTCGTATTTTTCGGGGTAAAACTCTTTGACCATATTGATTACATCTGTACGATAGTTTGCCCGTAAATTAAGATTTTCGAAGCAAATCATATCTGCATCAGAACCTACTGCATCAACAACATTTTTCCAGTCTGCAAAGTATGGAAAAATCGGAGAAACAAATACATATACAGGGGTTCCATTTTTATGGAGTTCCTGTACGGCTTTTATTCTCTCTGCTGGCAATGCGGCATTTTTCTCAATTCGCTTTGCAAAGATAGGATCCATGGTTGAAAGAGAGATGCCAACACGAACATTTGGAATCTGTTTTAGCAAATCAATATCTCTAATGACTAGAGGTGATTTTGTTAAGACTTCAACATTCGCTGTTGTTTTCTGCTCTATCAATTGTTTTAAGATTTTTTGCGTAGCAAAATGAATCTTTTCAAGCGAATTGTAAGGATCTGTTACGGAACCAAAGAGAATTGTTTTCCCTTCCATGTTTTTCGTATTCACCTTTCCGCCGGTTTTGATGTCCATAAAGCTTCCCCAGGGGTCATTTGCATGACCGGTAAAACGCCGCATAAACTGTGCGTAACAGTAAATGCAGCCATGGCAACATCCTATGTAAGGATTGATTACATAATCTGCATCTGGCAATTTTGATTTTGTTATTATTGATTTACATTCCTTTGCACACACCTTCATTTTGATTCCTCCTTCACAAAAATCCCCATAAAGATCAAAGCTGCTAAAGCAAAAACTCCAGCAACTAAAACCGAAATACTAAGGTCTTTGGTAATAAGATACAGAACTATGCTTAAAATGACTCCCAAAATGTGACCGATGTTTTCTGCAGAATTATGATTGTTCTTAACATAAGTCCCTTTGAGTTTGTCGATTTCCTCAATGCAGAATTCTGTTGTCCCGCCAATGCCAGTTAAAAGCCATATTGTCAAACTAATTAATGGAAGATTTCCAGAACTTATTTCCGCTCTGAAAATGAAAAACATAACTACAAGAATTACTGTAAGCATAGAATGTCCAATTAAGAATGTTTTTTTATACCCAAGCTTCTTTAACATCGTTGGACTCTTATAGATGTTTGGTACTAATGCGTAAGGAATCCAGCTCAATGCAAATGCAATGGTGGCATAACTACCAACAGTTTTACCACATACATTTAAACTGTAAACAATCAGGAGAATACAATAACAATAAACAAAGTAGTGAATCTCATGTAGAATGAGAATTACATCGAGTTTATTGAAATGTGGAGAGCAAATGACTGTTTTTCCATCCTCTTCCGTACGAATTAAACAAATCATTATTGGTATCATGGATATAAAAAGGAGAATCTGTCCGATACAGAAGATTCCAATTCCATACACACAGCCACAAGCGAATCCGATAATCCTGAATAATCTTTTACATACTTTAGAACCAGTATTTTTAGTTTTATTCTTAAGAATAGACCTCTCGTTCTGAAGAACCATTGTAAATACAATTACAGCAGAATATAAAAAAACTGGCTGAAAAAATCCAGCCACTCCGAATGTAGAAGAAATACTTAATAAAATCCAACACATTCTTTTTGAAATCTTTATTGGATTTGGAACAAGGTTCCCCAACTGATAACACAGTGCTCCAATCAAAGCTCCTGAAATACCAAATGTCCTCATTCCCCAAACTACAATTCCAATTTCATATAAACCAGAAATAAAACTTAAAAAAGAATAGCAGCTAATAACGTTTACCATAGTATTTTCCTCCATTAAAGCGGGCATCTTCCGCAACGATTCTTCCAATAAACAGCATTTTTACTGTTCAAGATCTCAGAAAGTGGCTGTTCAAGAATGTTTCCTAAATAAAACTTGCTGTTCTTAATAGAACCAGTCCCGTCAAGTCCCCAGAAACATGCAGTTACATTACCATCAGGAAGAAAACCAATTGAATGTTTTACGCATCTGCACTGGTGATCTTTAGGGCTGCCGGGAAGAAGATAATGAATATCAAGATTGATATTTGTTCCCTCACACATATCCTTGATCCTATTTACAAGATCAAGGTTTTCTTTTTCGGTCATGGCAAGATTCTTGAAATGTTCTCCACGACCAGAAGGAAAATATCGTATCAAACTCCATTCATCAATTTCATTTTCCGACATAAAATCTCTTAAACCTATAAGAAGTTCCTGTCGTTCCAAATGTTCTCTTGTAAGAACCGTCTGTAATCCCGTATAGACTCCAGCTTTCTTAAGGTTCTTTGCGGCAAGACCTGCGGTTTTATGGTATGAATCTTCACGATAAGCATAGTGAACCCCGGGTGCCGCGTCCGCGGTCATTTCAACATCGGCAACTCGTGTTGAAAGAAATTTTGCAACTTCTTCATCAATTTTGAATCCAGAAGTGCTGATTCCAACAGAATCCTTTCCAAGTTTCTTTGACAGTTCATCGATTAAAGCAAGATGCTTTTTATCAAGCATCACCTCTCCGCCAGACAAATCGACCTTCACATTCGGAAGATCAATGTTTCTACAGATCTGAAGTTTTTCATTTAATGTAAGTTCCTTCGGTTTCGACGTTCCACTGCTGCCAGCATCCATAATACAGAACTTACATTTCCATGGGCACTTATAAGTTACATTCCAAATAATAGAAAGTTTCTTGTTCATATTTTTACCTCCGTAAATACTTAAAATAAAAAAGCCACGGACAATGCCGTGACTCTTTCTTAATTAATTCAAATCCATCTGATCATTAATTGTGATGGCTTAGATAAGTTTTGAGAAATCTATTAATAATTGCGCATAAATTTTAGAAAGAATTCTGGGTAAGTGTCTGACAAATCTTACTCACAAGATTCAATCAGGATCTTCCATCGCCTGGAGTTTTCCCAAGAATAAATACATACTTTTTCCCATTAAGTATGTATTCCAACACATAATGGTTGTTACTTCTTACAAAAACAAACCCCATTTTTGTTAATTTAGTTTTCCATTTTCGTGGTTGCGCTTTTATAACCACGAAAAAGCTCCTGTAAATCTCTTTTGAACTGTCCCTGATAATTGGTATATGACATGTAGCCTCCTTGATTTTTTATAAACCTAATTCTATGTTGTCCAGCAAAAGATGTGGTTCGAGAAATTTGTTAAAAAAAAATAAAAAATTTAACGAAAAAAGCCATGAAATAATTTCCATGGCTCTTCAACTAGTTATTATTTGTATATAAAAGTTTAGATTTCGAGAAAAAATATAAAAAAAGTAATTTTTTTTCATCTGTTTCCTTTCCATGAACAGGCAGATTTTGATTCGTACATTATTTCTTTCTCAGTACTTTTGGAAACAAGGTATGCTCTGAGATCCTTGGTGCATGAAGTGACGGTTTTGTATTTGCCCGAAAGAATGTTTGTACTTTATCGAAGAATTTGCGACATCTGGTAAAATTCTTGTTTACCGGGCGTGTTTTTTCATAAAAACTCCTTGGAAGGTGTTTGACTTGTTCTTCCAAGGAAGTATTGCTAAAAATGAGGAGATTTTTGAGCGATTTATTACTTTTCAAGCAGCTTTTTTATCTCATCTGATGTAGCCAAGTCAGCAGGGGTCTTGCCTTCTTGATTTTTTTGAGCAGGATCTATCATCGGTAAATGATCAAAAATGTATTCCACAATTTCCTTTTTATTTGATAGCACTGCCGCATGAAGGATATTGTTTCCCTTGCTTGTCACGATTTGTGGATTTGCTCCGTGCTCCAATAGTAATTTAAAAGATTCTAATGTCTCTGCAAAAAAAAGTACTGTATTGCCATCGTTGTCCGATTCATTTATGTCGTCGTAGAAGTGATTGTCCAGTATATAATTCAGAACCGTGCTATACTTATTCGATGCAGCAAAAAGTAACAGTGGCACTCCGCTATTACCCTTGGATTTTTTGTCAGCTCCGTATTCCAACAATAGTTCAATAGATTTTGTGTTCTTGTTACTAATACATGCCAACTGAATAGATGTTTGACCTGCGTTGTCTGTTTCATTTATTTCGCTGTAATAATGGTGTTCAAGTATATATTTTAGCATTGAAGTTCCTTCATTTAATGCCGCACAATGTAGTATTGTTTGACCGAGATTATTTCTAGTAGCCCTATCGGCTCCATATTTTAGCAACAGATCTATCATTTTTGAATCATTACTATTTGCACATGCCAGATGAAGGGCTGTAGAACCAATATTATCCGGTTCATCTATGTTGTTATAGTAGTGCCGCTTGAGGATGTATCTTAGCACTGTGCTATCCTTGTTACTTGCAGCGGCGTGTAGCAATATCTGTCCACGATTACTTCTTGCGTCTTTATTGGCTCCGTATTCCAACAGTAGCTCTATTGATTTTATATTCTTACTATATGTACATGCCAGATGAAGAGCTGTACGACCAAAATTATCAACTTCGCTAATGTCGTTGTAATAATGATGATCCAGTATATACTTCAGTATCGTGATATCATTATTTTCTGCCGCAGCATGAAGTAATGTCTCGCCTCTATTCGACTTGGCATTTTTGTTCGCTCCTTGTTTCAACAGAAGTTCTATTGATTTTATATTCTTACTAAATGCACATGCCGAATGAAGGGCTGTCCATCCTTCATTGTCCGTTTCATCTATGTCGTTGTAGTAATGACGCTCCAGTATATACCTCAATACCGTACTATTATCATTTACTACCGCAGCATGAAGCAATGTTTCCCCATCATTTGCCTTGATATTCTTATTAGCTCCATGTTTCAGCAAAAGCTCTATTGATTTTATATTCTCATTGTCTGCACATGCCAGATGCAGCGGTGTGATATTTTCATTAGCAACATCGTCTATGCCATCGTATAGGTGATGCATCAGTATGTATCTAAGTAATGTCTCGTCTTCGTTCATGGCAGCAAAATGAAGTAATGAAAATTCATTATTAGACTTCACATATTTGTTAGCTCCGAATTTCAACAACAGCTCTATTATTTCTGGAATTTTGCTAAACAAACATGCCCAGTGAAGGGCTGTCCATCCTTCATTGTCCGTTTCATCTATAGCGTTGTAGTAATGATGCTCCAGTATGTACCTCAATACCGTGCTGTTCTCATTTCTTGTTGCAAAATGAAGCAACGTTTCTCCTTTTTGGCATTTTCTCCAATCAGCATGCTTACTTATAAGAAAACCTAGGATTTTCGTGTCCTTTGTATTTGCAGCACAAATCTGCAAAGGGGTAGGATTAAAATATGTATAGTTTAAATCAATATCTTTCTTTGCCAATAAAGCCTGAAAAAATTCTAATGAAGAATCAGAGTAACAAAGTTTTAGCAAAATCGTGTTCATCACTTTCTTTGTTGCAATCTTATCAATATATATTGCAAACTCATCGAAGTTTTTCCCCTCAATAGCGTAAAACACCTTCGTCGCAGGCGAAATAATTAAATCCCTTGCCGTCTTCACTTCATCCGTCATATCCTGTGAAAATAATAGGTAATGAAGCACGGTGGATTTTATCTCATAAAGGCCGATTTCCTTTTCCTTTAAAAACGAATATTGCTCCAATACCTTTATGGCTCTTTGAACACCATTTTTATCAATCAAAGATGCATTGTTGAGAATCTTCTCTTTAATAATATCGATTACTTCATCTGTTTTTAATGGCTTATCAAAGTTTCTAATCTGTAGATAAGAAAAGAGAACCATTTTTGGAAGAAAATCCAACTGATCAAATGTGATTTTCAGGATTCTTTCTATTATACATAAATCATTTATATCTTTTTCAGCATAAAGCTCCAACATTTCGTTTATTGAATACGTATTCAATGTCGCAAGCACAAGCGGTATATAGCCGGGGTATTTTCTGCACAATTTAAAAAGTAGGTTCAATAATTCATTTTGAGTGTTTTCGGAAGCCTCCGAATATTTCTTGCTGTAGTCATTTATTTTCAGGACACTGTCAGCTATGGCCTTTAGCTCTTTAAAATCTAAAGATATATCGGAGATGTTAATGGTGCGTGTCCTTATGGAGCTTTCAATCCGATTTATTTTGCTCCCTTCCCATGATGTAATAATCAAATCGTATCTGTTGCTCTCCATAGGGTAGTTCCTGCTGAAAAATTCAAGTACCTCGTCAACAATGTCATGTTCAATATTGTCAATGACAATCGCACAATGTCCGTCAGCTTGAAGCCGCCTTTCAAATGCGTCAAATACTTCCGGGTAAGCCTCCTTGACATAGTTTCTTTTCCCATGTTTTCCTTCTAACCCGATATCAAAGGCTATGTTTGTCCGCTCCTCTTTTTCCTTCCTCAGCAATTCCAAAAACTTTCCGTTGTCACCAATGTAGAACCACACATAACCGTTTATAGCCTGACTGTTCACAAGATATTTGCACAAAGCTTCCGCGGCAACGCTTTTTCCCGTGTTGCTCTTACCCTTTATTATGTGGCAGTTGCACGATTTGTCCATGATGAAATCTTTTTTGAGCTTTATGAATGCCCTAGTTTCTATGAATTCATTCCTGTATTTCTGAGGTGTGGATGTATCTTCATTTATATCCTCAAAAATCTCCGCAAAAACACATTCCACGGGGAAACCGCTGTCATACCGTATCACGAGGACATTGTTTTCTTGGAGTCCATCAGGGATTATCTCCTCGGATGAGATGTATATGAAAAGATGCTGCTTGTCTGCGTTTTTGGAGGCATAATTTTGGACAATTTGGAATTTTTCTTTTATGCATATAACATCGGATAATCGTATCTTTCCATCATATACTGTAAAGTTACCGGTTACTGTAATTGAGTCATACTTTTCCTTAAAGTTACGCATCTCTTTTGCCGCATACGCTGAGCAAAGAATTCCCAGTGAAATGGACGTCATGTTTTCAGAAAAATTTTCTAAAGGTGCATCTTTTTTTACTTTTCCATATTCACAAACATCAAAGGAAAAGGATTCGTTGGGAAAACAATTCTCTAGCTTTTTGTCCAATACAGAAAAAAACTTCGGATTAGAATTAGTACGATCCCATCCGTTAATGTCGGAATAAGAGTTATTTTCCAAGGTTTTACAAGTTACCGAGAATAAACAGCCATGTTTTTCATTCAGTTTTTCATTGACAATAATCGGAACAAATAGTTGGCTCATTGTTACTCTCCTTATAAATTATGGAAGCGGATTCCATTCAGTTGAGCCAGTTTCAATGTATTAGTAGTAAATCTTTTTTTAAGCTTTCCTTTGTTTTATAATTATATTTGAGAAAACCAAAAATCACAGAGGAAACCAACTATCACAATAGTAACACAAAGCATTGATGCAAAGCAAGGTCTCCTGGACTTGAAAATGTGAGTTCCATCCATTTCGCGAAGAGTAACGATTATATCATTATGATTCCTGTCGTTGTACTTGCTGCACTCTGCCTGTTTTAAAATGGATTCATTAAATTATAGCGACTTTTGAAACTGGCTCTTCATAGTATTCTGGAAATTTTTTATAGCGATATTTCGACTGAATTTTTGTATCATCATAATTATAGATGTTGATGATTCCTTTTTTACCAAGAAGAATAAAACGTAGAATCCATTCTTCTGCCTGATTCTGTATACTGGTGGTGTAAAAGCCTTTTCCAAAATCAAGATTGTCGCGGCCAAAAGAAACAAGAGGTTTGTCTACAATTACAGTTGAACCATGGTAAAGTTTCATGCAACAAGATTCCTTTCTTTGAGGACAGAAATTATTTCGTCAACAATGTACTGTTTGCTCTGGGTATGCAGAGCTTCATAAGAAGGTATAATGTACGAATGAAGGAGTCCAGAGGAATTAAGAATCTGGAATATCTCTGAGCCAGTTTTTCCAAGCTGCTTAGCAACATTTTCGATGCAGAAAACCGAATATTCTATCTGTTTGTCGCTCATGGTTTTTCCTCCTCCTAGTTTAATATAGCATGATTTTTGACTTTTTGCGAGATGTTTGTCCGCATGAAAGAAGTGTAATCCCCCGCCGGAATCACCATTACTTTGGAAAAATCCAATGTGGGAGAGAAGTTGTATTTTATGGAAATAGGTCAGTTTGTTATGGCTGTGGCTTGTAATTTATTGCATTGTAAATAATTATGTTGATTTGTTCCATCGCTTTGTATTTTTGGATTTTTGCTAAAAAAACAAAATTTCGTCTTTTTTACTTGATATTAAAAAAATATCATATTATAATAAAGGTATACTAACTATAAAGGAGTATCTTTATGAAAAAGCTTCACGCTATTGCTTTTGTTACTTCTGTATTGTTCTTGGGATTCTTCGCAGTGGGTTGTGGTTCTACACCAGCACCAGAAACTGTAGAAGATACAGTAGAAGATACAGTAGAAGAAACAAGCTCAGAAGTTTCTGTTGAACGCCCATCTGTTTCTGGTTCTATCCAGGGCACATGGTACGATGAAAAGTATGACTGCGACTGGACTCTCGATGTTGGTGCAACAAACAAGTCAATCACTCTTCGCGATGCAAAGTCTGGTTCTTTGATTTACAAGTTTACAGACAACAACACACAGAACTTTGACTTCCAGGCAAGTTCAGACGGCATCACAGTTCAGTTTGACTGCGCTGCAAAGAACCGCAACTACAAGTTTAAGAAGGCTGTTAGCTTGTCAAAGGACTTGGATATGGACATCTACAACTCCAAGTACAATACACGCCATCAGACAGTTATTACTTACAAGGGATACAAGGTTGAGGAATAGTCAACTTTGTGCAGCATTATCTGTTGCATAGTTCCAAAAGGCAGTGGTTGCAAGAAATTGTAGCTGCTGCTTTTTTTTTACACAGTTTACCTAAAAAATTTAAGAATTGATTTCCTTAGGGGGATTAGATAAAAATGAAAAGAATATTTGCCCGTTTTTTGCCGTTTTGCACAGTTTTGTGCCTTATTTTTTGTGTTTTGAGCGGGTGCAGCAAAAAAAATGATAAAAAGCGGAACGAACCCCTTACAAAGGAAAATCTTCTTGTAGGCTTTGTTTACATAGGCTCCATAAATGACCAGGGCTACACACAGGCTCAGGATCAGGGGCGGTTGGCCCTTGAGGCAGAGGGAATCAAGACAAAGTATGTGGAAAACGTGCCGGAGGACGAGGGCTGTGAAAAGGCAATCCGCAGTCTTATTGAAGAGGGCTGCAACGTAATTTATACGACCTCATACGGCTTTATGGACAGCACGATAAAAGTTGCCCAGGAATTCCCCTACATAAAATTTGGCCATTGTTCAGGCTATAAGCGCTCTGCAAATGTTTCAACATATTTTGGCCGCGCCTACGAGGCAAGGTATCTGGCCGGTATCGTTGCCGGTATGAAGACAAAGTCAAAGAAAATCGGCTATGTTGCTGCATATCCGATTCCTGAGTGCATACGCGGAATCAATGCCTTTGCGCTTGGCGTTCAGTCTGTAAGCCCGGATGCTACGGTTGAGGTGGTCTGGACGAATACATGGTTTGACCCCAGTAAGGAAAAGCAGGTTGCTGCGGAGCTCTTGGAAAAAGGTTGTGACGTTCTTGCCCAGCACCAAGATTCAACCGCAACCCAGATTGCCGCCCAGGGGAAGGGGGCCTTTGCAATAGGATACAACGTTGATTCTCCAGATGCAGCTCCAAAGGCCTACCTTACTGCTCCAGTCTTTCACTGGGAAACATTCATTCTGGATGACGTCCATAAGATTCTTGACGGAACATGGAAAAGCCGTGCCTACTGGGAAGGTCTTGCTGCCGGAATGACAGATTTGGCTCCACTCAGCCTAATTTGTGCAAACGGTACACAGGAAAAAGTCAACGAAGCAAAGGCAAGCATCATAAACGGATCGCTTAAGATTTTTAAAGGACCGATTCACAACCAGAATGGAGAACTAAAGGTTGCAGATGGGTTCAGGATGAGTGATGACGATGTTTGGAACATGAACTGGTTTGTTCAGGGCGTAATTGGTACGCTTCAGTAATAGGCATGCCTTGAGTAAAATTTGATTAATTCCTTTAAATTAAGTATAATATACGCATTATGTTAGAGCTTACAGTAAACCCCAATTCGGCAGTGGCCATCACATCTTCCCTAAAGAAAATAAAGGAAATGATTATGACCGGAGCCGTGCCAAAAGATACTCCAATCCACCTGACACTAGAACCGGGGATTTACAAAGAGACTGTCCGCTACAATATGCCAAACCCTCTTGTCTTGGAGAGCGTGCCTGGAACAAAGAATACGGACTGCGTAATTCAGGCAGACAACTGCGAAGCTTTTCACAAGGGGCTGGAAAACCGTGCCGTCTTTTATTTGGGCGCACTCGCAACAAACGTTACGCTTAAGAATTTTTCCATAATCAACACGCACAACAAGTCCATTATGGAAGGAAACATTCTTCCCGATGCAGCGGAAGCCCTGGTCTGGGACAATGCTACAGGAACTTTGTTTGCTGAAGGCCTCCGCTTGGAAGGTAGGCAGAACACCCTTTGCGCAAAAGGCTATGCCTGGTTCAAGGACAGCTACATTACCGGCGACACGGATTTTATTTACGGTGATGCGGACACTGTTTTCTTTGAAGGCTGCGAAATTTGCATAAGAAAGGACAACCGTGGGGACTTTGACGGCTACGCTGTAAAGAGCACCGCCATGGCAAACAAACCAGGCTTTGTTTTCTCCAACTGCCGCTTTACCGGAGAAAAGCGCAAAAAGAACAACATCTATATTTACCGCACGGAAGGCCACGGAAAGCCAACCTCTTTCAAGTGGTGGGACAGCGTTGCCCTATTGAACTGCTTTGTTAGCGAATACTACAACCCGGAATTTGGCTGGGATGACGACATGAGCCTTCCAGTCTATCCACGCGGCAATGCAAAAAACGGTTGGCGCGAATACAACACAAAAATTGTTTCCAAAGCGGGAAAAGTTACCGAAGCCGACACAACCCAGCGCAACATAAAGAGCTACACCCTTACAGACGACGACTTTTTTGCCCTTTATGCAAGCCGCTACCTTATTTTGCACGACACGCCCTTTGTAAAAATTCTGGAAAAATAAATAAAACAGAATATACCGGCTTAACCCTTGTCTACTCCAAGTCCAAAGAGGGCAAAGTCTGCGCGGACAGGGTCTTCTGGAAAGTATTGCCTCATTTTGTCCGTAAGCTCAACTGCGGTTTTTAGTGAGGCAGCCCGGCACTTTCCGGAAGAAGCCGGCGGTAAAAAGCCAAGCCTTGTTGCTTCCTGCATAACATGCGTGTCCAGGGGAATTAAAAGATCCGTCTTTTTGTACCACTTCCAAAGCCCCATGTCTACCGGGGAAGAATCCCTTACCATCCAGCGCAGGAACATTTGAAGCCTCTTGTCTGCGGAAGATTCTCCGTGGGGAATAATGGAACATTCCTTTGGAAAAAAAGATGCAATCACTTTAGAAAGAAGCGGGCAGCCGGAATTGGCCCTTACAATTTTTCTTGAAAAAGAATCCGCATCTTTGCAAGCTTTCAGAAATTCAGCATGAAAAAAATCACCTAGGCTCGAAGATTGTTTCAAAATGGAGGAAAGCACGTCAAAAAAAATGCGCATGGTTCTAAAAGAAAACATCCTGTAAAAAGATTTGTCTGATTCCAAAAAAAACGTTTTGTAGCCGCCGTCAAGAACCCATTTTGCAGGCCAAGAGCCCGCTTTGTCTAAAATCATCTGGACATGGCTTATTATTTGGTCGCGTCTTCCAAAAGCAAGGTTTGCCGCAATAAAGGCAACAAGTTCTATGTCTTCTGTAGCAGAAAAGCGGTGCATAAACTGGGAAGGGTCATTTTTTATAAAATCCGCGTTTTCGTACTTGTCTGCCAAGGCCAGCATCTGCTTCTTGCCTGCAATTCCTTCCGGTAAAAAATCCATCTTTGACCTCTTTCTTTTTTGGAGCGCATGTCTTTTTTACCTCCTGCCTCCAATGCAAAGCGCAAGTGCCAATTATTACCCGCTTTCCAGGGTTCCGGGGCCCCAACCCCTCCATTGCTCCACTCTGTTCCGCAACCCGCCTTCGGCGGGCCCTTCCAATCGGGGCTAGGCATTTATATGCAAAAATTCTGCCATCTTCTGCGGGCAAAAAAATTGCCTGTACCATCCAACGGACAGATACAGGCTAAAGGAGGCGGAAATCATAAAAAAACGATTTCCAAAAATGCATAATATTATGCTATCGGAAAAAGCAATAATTGTCAATAGTTAACAAAAGAATATTTTCAGAAATGATATTTTTAGTCCGACAAATCTGCATCCAGGTTCATGTGGATTTTAAAGTCCGGGTATTTTTGGCAGATTTTTTTGTGGATTTCTTTGAACTGCTCTTCGCGGTCTTTTGCATCAAAAGAAATGATTATGTCAAACTTTATGAGCTTGTCTTCTTTGCTAAGATAAAAACCGTGGATTTGCATTACGTCTTTGTATTGGTCCGTAATTTCCTTTATGCCCTCAAGGTACTTTGCGGCTTCCGAAGTGTCGCTGTTGTGCGAATAGATTCCTATTGCGGAAAGTGCCACCTTGTTTTCTTTGTAGATGGCGTTTGTAATTTTTATGGAAAGGTCGTCTATTTCTTTTGCGGTCATGTTTTCCGGCACTTCTATGTGAACAGAGCCAATCATCCTGTCCGGGCCGTAAGAGTTAAGGCTTAGGTCGTAGGCTCCAAGGACATTTGGAAAAGCTGCAATATTTTTTTTAACGTTCCTAGAAAGTTCCTTGGAAATGCGGCTGCCAAGAATGTCGTCCAGGGTGTCCTTTAGCATTTCTATTCCGCTTTTTAAAATGAAGAGCGAAATTATGCAGCCAATGTATGCTTCAAGCGAAAAGCCCGTAAACTTTGCAATTAGCGCGCCCGCCAAAACTCCTGCAGAAAGGAATGCATCGTTTCTTGCGTCTTCACCGGATGCAATGAGCGATTTACTGTCCGTGTCTTTTCCCTGCTTTTTTACCCAAGCTCCAAGAATGAATTTTACGAATACCGCTGTGGCAACGATTGCTATGGTTACGGTAGAGTATTCTGCTTTTTGCGGATGAATTATTTTTACGATTGATTCTTTTAGCGAAGTGAATCCTGCGTACAAAACAATTGCCGCTATGATTGAAGCGGAAAGATATTCAATGCGGCCGTAGCCAAAGGGGTGTTTTTTGTCTGCCGGTTTAAGAGAAAGCTTTGTCCCGATGATGGTTATTATAGAAGAAAGTGCGTCAGATAAATTGTTTACCGCATCGAGTATTATGGAAATTGAGCCGGAGACTAGGCCCGCTGCTGCCTTGAAAGATGCAAGCACAACGTTTGCTGCAATGCTGATTATGGAGACTGCTACTATCTTTTTGTCCCGCTTTTGTTCTTTTGGATTGTTTTTCATATTCTGCCTATCATATTAAAATTCTGCGAAGGTTCTGTCAAATTCTTCTTCCAGCCACAGGGAAATTTTTTCGCTTACATTGCGGATTTTTTCTGCCCTCTTTTTGCCGGTTATGGAACATTCCCATACAAGGCAAACCCGCCAGCCATCTTCTATAAGTTCTTGGATTTCTTTTGCGTCCCGCTCCCGGTTGCGCTTTATCTTGTTGACCCAAAATTCGCTGTTGGTCTTGGGAATGTGGTATTTTGGGCAGGCCTTTGCAGAATAAACTTTTTTCTTTTGCGAAGGATTTTTTAGGCTCAAAAGTTTTTCCACTGCAAAGGGGACGTGTCCGTGCCAAAAGCAGCCGTTTACAAATATTATTGCGTGGTAATGCGGCAGAACAATGTCCGGTTTTCCTGCAAGCCGGGCATCGTTTTTTCTAAAGCGGAATCCCAATTTGAAGAGGGCAGAGCGCACGGCCCTTTCTGGAGCGGTGTTTGTGCTGCGTATGGCGGCCATGTTTGCGTGCCTTTGCTCTAAAGTAGCCCTGTCCATTGGAATTCCTGCCTGCTGTAAGGGTGCTTATTTTGCTCCCCATTCCTTGTAGTAGGCATCTATTTCTGCCTTTATGGAATCGGTTATGAGACCTCCCGGTGTGTGAAGGTATTCAACCACTTCCTGCATGGAAACTATTGCGCGTGCAGGGAAGCCGTATTTTGCCGTAATTGTGTCCAAGGCGGATTTGTCTGTGTCCAGGGCTTTTTCCATGCGGTTAAGGCTTACCATTTCCCCGATGATTTTAACATTTCCCTGTGCCATTACGATTGGATAGGTTTCTTCTATAGATTTGCCGGATGTGGTTACGTCTTCTATGATTACAACCCTCTCCCCGTCTTTGATTGGGCTGCCCAAGAGGGAACCCTTGTCTGCACCGTGGTCTTTTTCTTCCTTGCGGTTTGAACAGTAGCGCACTTCCTTGCTGTATAGCTTTGAGTATGCGATTGCCGTTGTTACCGCTAGGGGAATGCCCTTGTAGGCGGGGCCAAACAATACGTCAAAGTCGTCACCAAAGTTTGAGTGGATTGCCTTGGCATAAAATTCTCCCAGCTTGCTAAGCTGGCTGCCTGTTACATAGGCACCTGCATTCATAAAGAAGGGGGATTTGCGCCCGCTTTTTAGCGTAAATGAACCAAATTTGAGCGCATTGCATTCAACCATAAAATCAATGAATTCTTTCTTGTAATCTTCCATGGAAAACATCATAGCGCATCTATAAAAAATGTGCAATTTATAATCATTCCCGTGACTTGGGAATAGGCTTGAAGTAAGATTTAGTCAAGACTTGCAAAGATAAGGAGGATTCTGCTATGAGAAAGGAATTTGCTGTTTTGTCTGTATTGGTTTTGTTTTTTGCAAAGGCTTTTGCCCAGAAAGACTATTCCCAGATTTCTCCGCGCATACACCGGATGATTGTTTCAACAGTTAAGGAGGCTCAGGCGAATGTCTATGACTACAATCTTGACGGAACGGTTAACTGCCGCGACTATTCATGTGTATTTAAGATAACCTGGGACAGAAAGTTTCCGGCGGAGGCATACCGCTGCATTCTTGTGCGGAACACTCCTCCAAATGAGACAGGGCATCTTTTTGTAAATATATTGGATGATAATTCCTGCTATATTGATGTGGAGCCACAGGCATATTCCCCGCAGCATTATCTTATGGCGGAAAACTGGCCTAAGGGCAAGTATAGTAATGCTGCGTACAGCTATTACAATGAGACTGACTATTGGCTTTCTGAACCAAGGGGCTTTGCCATGGCAGAACATAGTGGCCGTTCTGGAAATTCTGGTGCTTCTTATTACAGTAGTGCTTCTTCTGCCGGAGACTCCGGTGAGAATGCTGGCAGCGGATATTTTTCCCTTGGCTATATGGGAAGTTTGAGCTTAGAAAATTCTTCCGATTCTGGCTTGCTGAATTTTCAGAAATACGGAATTGAGCTTGCCTTTGAAACGCCTTTTTACGAGGACGGCTTTTTCCTGATTTTTGCCGCAGATTACGTTACGGACGGAGAGGGTGAACATAAGGAACAGGCTTTGCTTACCGGTCTTGATGTGGGCTACTGCGTGAATTCTATTCTTCAGCCCTATGTGGGGACTTTTGCCGGAGTAAAATGGACAGACACTTTTTCTTTGGAGAACATCGGTTTTGCGTGGAAAGTCTGCGCTGGCAACCGCTTTTCTTTTTCATCATTTATAGTGCGGGCAGAAGTATCCTATTGTTCTGTTCTAAAAGGGACGGCTATGGTAGCGATAGGAATTGGGCTTTGAGGATGCAGCAGAAAAAAGCGCGGCAGGCACTGGAGGGGCGGTTGGTTAAAAATTGCATCCATGCAATTTTTAACCATGAGTTTTCCGATGGAAAACTCACCTGTTTTGATTGTCAACATATTGACGCGCCCTCCATGGCGCTATTTGTTTACAGATACGGGCCGGAACCCCGCAAGCGCCACCCACTGGGCCTGTTAGGCAGCGGATGATTTAGCTGGATTCAAAAGGCAAGTGCCGCATTATTTAAAGAAAAAAAACTTGACTTATGGCTATTGTTAATTCAGAATTGAGGGTGGAATATTTTTAAAGTGAGGAATGATTATGTATTTGGCGAAGGATGAACGCTATGACACTATGGTCTACAGAAAGTGTGGCGAAAGCGGATTAAAGCTGCCGGAGGTTTCGCTTGGACTTTGGCACAATTTTGGGGACAATTCAACTTATTCGAACATGAAGCAGATGATTTTTACTGCTTTTGACAACGGTATAACCCACTTTGACCTTGCAAACAATTACGGTCCTGTTGGCGGGGCGGCAGAAAGCAATTTTGGAAAGATTCTGCACGAGGAGCTGCCGCACTACCGCGACGAGATGATTATAAGCACAAAGGCAGGCTATACGATGTGGCCGGGACCTTACGGGGACTTCGGAAGCCGCAAGTACCTGCTTGCAAGTCTTGACCAGAGCCTAAAGCGCATGAATCTGGATTACGTTGATATTTTTTACCACCACCGCATGGATAAGGATACTCCGCTTGAAGAAACCATGGGTGCTCTTGCCCAGGCTGTTAGTAGCGGAAAGGCCTTGTATGCCGGGCTTTCAAATTATGACGGTGCAACGCTAAAAAAGGCGGCTGCAATTTTGGATGAACTAAAGGTTCCCTTTGTGATTAACCAGAACCGCTACAATATTTTTGACCGCGAGATTGAAAAGAACGGCCTTAAAAAGACGGCGGCTAAGCTTGGCAAGGGAATTATCTGCTTTAGTCCGCTTGCCCAGGGGCTTTTGACTGACCGCTACATTAACGGCATTCCGGAAGATTCCCGCATAAAGACGGACGGACGCTTTTTAAAGGAGTCAAACCTTACCAAAGAGAAGCTTCTTCAGATAAAGAGGCTGAACGACATTGCGCAAAAGAGGGGGCAGTCGCTTGCCCAGATGGCGCTTGCCTGGCTCTTGAAGGACGGTGATGTTACAAGCGTTATAATTGGGGCTTCAAAGACTTCGCAGATTTTGGACAACATTGCGGCTCTTAGGAACACAAAGTTTTCTGCGGCGGAACTTTCTGCTATAGACAGGGCTTCGGTTTAAGTGCAATTTGGTGCCGTGGCCTTTAGGGGTCACGGTGTCTTTTGTTTGTGGAAGTTTTAGCAGTGTTGTGGTGGTGGGGCATGTTGCGTAGGGGCTTTAGCCGAGACGGCTTATCCGTGGGGATAGAATGTGCGAAGTAAGTCCATTCTGCCTGCGGTCTTGAGGGCTTCTATTACAAGGCTTTTGTTTTCCCTTTTGTTGAACTGCAAGAGAGCCCTTTGCAGTTTGCGCTCTCGTGCACCGCGTGCGACGTAGACTTTTTGCAGGGAACCGTCGGCATTCTTTTTGTGGGGATTCAGTCCCGTCCAGTACATGCATGTTGAAAGGCTTCCCGGCGTTGGGTAGAAATCCTGCACCTGGTCGGGGACAAAGCCTGTCTTTTTAAGATAGAGTGCAACTTCTATGGCCTCGTTAAGTCCTGCTCCCGGATGTGAACATATATAGTAGGGAACAAGGTACTGCTTTTTGCCAAGTTCCTTGTTTACGCGCGCATATTCTGAACTGAATTTTTCGTAGAGTGAATGGCAGCTTTTTCTCATTAGTGCAAGGACAGAGTCGCTTACGTGTTCCGGGGCAACTTTAAGCTGGCCTGAGATGTGGTCTTTGCAAAGTTCGTAGAGGAAGGTTTTGTCTTTGTCCATCATCAGGTAGTCAAAGCGGATTCCTGAGCGGATGAATACTTTCTTTACATTTGGCAGGGACTTTAGCTTTCTTAGAAGTTCCACATAGTCCGTGTGGTCAACTTTTACGTTGGGGCAGGGGTTCGTTCCTAAACAATCTCGCTTGGGGCAGGCTCCTCTTTTGGCTTGAAGTTGGCAGGCATCGTGGCGGAAGTTTGCGGTTGGGCCTCCTACGTCGTGTATGTAGCCCTTAAAGTCCGGGTCTTCCGTCATAAGTGCGGCTTCTTTTAAAAGGCTCTGGTGGCTCCTTGACTGGATTCTTCTTCCCTGATGAAAAGTTATTGCGCAAAAACTGCAAGCTCCAAAGCATCCCCTGCAACTTGTAAGGCTGAATTTTACCTCTTCCAGTGCCGGTATGCCACTCTTTCCGTTTTCCGCAGGCTTGTCGTAGATTGGGTGCCATCTTCTTGTAAAGGGAAGCTCGTAGATTGCGTCAAATTCTTTTGTTGTTAGCGGAAGGGCAGGTGGCTCTTGTACTACATAGCGGCTTTCCGCTGCTTCTATAAGCGTGTGGGCGTTTATTGCATCCGTGTTTTCTTCCTGCACAAGATAGGACCTTGCAAACAGGTCTTTGCATTCTGCCGTGTCTTTGCAGATTTCTGCGTATGGAGGAAGCATTAGGGCCGGCTTTTTTTGGGAAGCGGGGTTGTTGCTTGCGGAAGTTTCTGTTTCTGTTGCCGGGGTGGCATCTGGTGCTTGCAGTGCGGGAATGTATTGCGGCAGTTCATCCGCTTTTCCTGTGTACCAGCAGGTTCCCCTTATTCCGCGGATTTGTCTTATAGGAATTCCTTCCCTTAGCTTTGCCGCTATTTCAAGTATCGCGTGTTCACCCATGCCGTACATGAGCAGGTCTGCCTTGGAGTCAAGAAGGATTGAGCGCTTTATTGTATTTGACCAGTAGTCGTAGTGGCTGAATCTTCTAAGCGAGGCTTCTATTCCGCCGATTAGCACAGCAACGCCCTTGTAGGCTTCGCGGATTTTTGCAGTGTACTTGATGATTGCCCTGTCCGGCCTTCTGCCTGCAATTCCTCCGTGGGAATAGGCATCTTCGGAGCGGGGCTTGTTGTTTGCGGTGTAGTTGCTTACCATGCTGTCCATGGCACCCGCGCTTACAAGAAAGGCAAGGCGGGGGCGGCCAAATTCCTTAAAGCTTTCTGCGCTTGTAAAGTCGGGCTGGGCAAGGAGCCCTACCGTGTATCCGTTTGCTTCTAGCAGCCGGCAGAGCAGGGCGGCGGCAAAAGATGCGTGGTCTACATAAGCGTCTCCGCTTACAAAAACAAAGTCAACCTCTTTTATGCCGCGCTTTTCCAAGTCCTCTTTGCAGATGGCAAGAAATTTGTTTTCCATAAACAGCTTGCTTAGACTAGCCTTGTAAGACTAGCGCGTGATGTTTACGGAAGAGAGTGAAATTTCCTTTTTGTACTTTAAAGGCAGGTTTGGAGCGTATGATGTCTCCGGGAAGGAAAGGCCTGAATCAAGTACGAATGTTGGGTTTGAGCCCTTTTTGTTCAAGAGCTGGACTATAAAGTTGCCGGACTTTAGCGTGTTGAGAGAAACCTTCATCGGGATTTTTCCTGATGATGCGCTGATAGAATTTCCGCCTACAGGTGAAACATTTGCGAGTGTTTTTCCAGCAGTGTCCTGAAGTGAGCAAGAGTTGATGAGGAAGTTCCAGGCGGCGCTTCCTGCGTTTGCAACGTTAAGGTCAAAGTTCAGGTCAAGGTTAAGGTCAACTCCGTCAAATGTGTCTGCGCTCAGTTTGTTTCCTGCCAGAATAGAGGCGGCCACTGTTGCGGCCTTTAGCGGGTTCATTCCGCCGTTTACCAGGGAATTCTTTAGGTCGGCAAGCGTGGGAAGGGAAATCTTTGGGTTTGAAACGGAAAGACTTGGCTTAATTACAGGCACTTCAAAGCTCTTGCTGAATGGAAGGGTAAGGTTCTGTCCTGCACCAAGGGCTTCGCTAAGGTTAAGGGATACATTGCCGTCAAATGTGAATGGAAGGGCCTTTTTGCTGCTTGAAGAAGATGCGCCCTTTGCCATGCTGATGATTTTGTCGTATGGAATCTTAAAGCTAACGCTGTTTGTCTTTGAACCCATTGCGGCAACGCTTATGCCTTTGTCCGTAACAATTTTTGCATAGGTTTCGCTGTCCTGAAGCAGGTTTCCTTCCAGCTTGTCGATTGTGAATGCAACCGGATATGGGTTTGTGATTGAATAGTCAACATTGAATGTAATTCCTTCCAAATCCAGGGATTTGATTCCTACTCCCTTCATGGAAAGAGAGGGTGTAGCTAAAATTCCCGAAAGCGATTCGCAGGAAAATGTTATGACCGAAAGAATTGCAGCCAAAGCTCCGCAGAAAAATACAGATTTTTTCATAAAATAAACTCCTGTTTTTACGGTTTTTTAAGACTGTCTATATTTTAATGCCTAAACATAGGAAATTTCAAGACAAATAAAGTAAAATTCGCTATACTTCTACTTGGAGTATAATTTGAAGAGAATTCTGCCTGTATTGTTTTTTATTCTTGTCTGTATGGCAACGCTTGTCTATCTGGGAAGGGCAATTCCCTCTTTTAGGGCCAACGTTTCCGAGAACAAAGGCATTTACAAGGCCATCCCCCTAAACCGCAGCCAGTTTTTGCGGCAGACATACAACAATTGCGCGCCATATTCAGCGATGGCCGTCATTTCAATCCTGCGGAAAAATATCATTGACCCTGAAAAGCTTTCTGGTGAGATAAACTGGAGGATGGAAAAGAATTTGACTTTCCCACAGGGGCTAGTGAACCTTTTGCATAATTATGATGTGGAAACCAAGGAATATGCAATGTCCCGTTATTCCAACGAGGAAAAAATCAACTGGCTAAAGAACATGGCAGACAACAATACACCTGTTGTTCTTTTGGTAAAGCAGCATAATATACTTCATTTTATAACCTTGCTTGGCTATGATTCCCACGGCTTTATGTTCTATGACTCTATGCAGGAGCGCCGGGGTGAAAATTCCGAGATGACAAAAGTTGACCATCCCGAATATGAAGGCAACCGCTATTATTCAGCAGAAGAATTTCTTCCCATGTGGAATGAAGGGCATGTAGGCATTTTCTTTAAGAACTGGGCTGTCGTTTGTTACTAAGTCTGTTACTAAGATTGTTGCAAGATAAACAAAAGGAGATTTTTTATGGAATTTAATTCATTTGAAAGGACAGGAAGCAAGAGCACTGCACCTGTAGCGCGCGAGGCTGTAAACCGCAAGATTGCCCGCGAGTCTGCCGCAGAAGGAATGGTTCTTTTGCAGAATGACGGTGTTCTGCCACTTTCAAAAGATGAAAGCATAGCAATATTTGGCAGTGGAGCCAATCACACAATAAAAGGTGGAACTGGTTCCGGGGAAGTGAATGAGCGCGAGTGTGTAACCATACTTGAAGGTTTGCGCAATGCCGGTCTTAAAATAGAAAATGAGGACTGGCTAAAGGAATATGATGATTCATACCAAAAAGCCCGCCTTGAATGGAAGAACCGCATAATCGAAAGGTGCCACGGAAATACGGAATCTGTGGATTTCTTTGTTGCCCATGCAGAAAATCCTTTTAGGGCTCCAAAGGGCAGGGAAATTACAAAGCAGGACCTTGGAAAGGCAGACGTTGCAATTTATGTCATAAGCAGGATTGCCGGTGAGGGAAGCGATCGTAAGGAAGAAAAAGGCGACTACTATCTTAGCGATTCTGAAGAGCTTGAACTAAAGACACTTTCCTCCCTTGCAAAAAAGCTCGTCGTCCTTATAAATACCGGTGCCCAGATAGACATGGGCTTTATTCATTCCCTGCCGAACCTTTCTGCCATTGTGGACGTAAAGCAGCCTGGCATGGAGGGTGGCAATGCCGTTGCAGACCTTCTTACCGGAAAAGTTACCCCCAGCGGAAAGCTTACTGCAACCTGGGCAAAGAAATACTCTGATTTTCCTGGAGCCGCAAATTTTAGCTATAAAAACGGAAACCTTCAGAAGGAATACTATAATGAAGGAATTTTTGTTGGCTACAGATATTTTGACGCATTTGGCATTGATGTTGACTACCCGTTTGGCTTTGGACTTTCATACACGAATTTTTCTATTAAATTCCTTTCTGTTGAATCTGGTAAAAATGTCCGCGTAAAATTTTCCGTTACAAACACAGGTTCAAAATTTGCAGGAAAAGAAGTTGTCCAGCTTTATGCTTCTTGTCCACAGACAGCACTTATAAAGGAAGAAAAAAGGCTGGTTGCCTTTGCTAAGACAGGGCTTTTAAAACCTGGTGAAAGTGGGGAAGTTGAACTTTGCTTTGAAACAAAGGACATTGCTTCTTTTGACGAGCAGAAGGGCGAATGGGTTCTGGAAAAAGGTCTCTATGCCTTGTCCTGCGGAAACAGCAGTGCGGATGCAAAGCTGTGCGCTGTCCTAAAAGTTGAAAATGACTTTGTGGTGGAAAAAGTAAACCATGTTTGCCCGCTAAAGGAAGAACTAAAATCTCTTGAACCCAATAAGGATTTGTTAAAAAAGGCGGAAGAGGCATGGCAGGCAAAAGCTAAGGAACTTGGCCTGACACCTGTGGAATTTGTGCCCAGCGTAGAAGAAAAGAAGCCCTATGCAGAAGATGAGAAAGATGCGCTTGCAAAGAAGATGGCGGCTACTCTAAATCGTGAACAGCTTATTACCTTTGTGCACGGTGTCTTTAACAAGGCAAAGGGGGCTACTGTAGGCGATGCTGGAAAGCGTGTTCCCGGTACGGCAGGCGAGACGACCGATGAATTGGTGGATTTGGGAATTCCTCCTGTAATAATGGCTGACGGTCCTGCGGGTGTGCGTATTGTACAGAAGTACGAGGTGGACAGGGCGACTGGAAAGCCATATTTTGACGGCCTTACCCAGTCAATGGCTCAGGGCTTTTTTGCCATGGACCACCACAGGCAGAATGTGGACGTTTACTGGCAGTTCTGCACGGCATTCCCAATCGGCTCCCTTCTTGCGCAGACATGGGACAAAGACCTGATTGCAAATGTGGGAAAAGCTGTTGCCGTAGAAATGGAAGAATTCCATGTTTCATGGTGGCTTGCTCCCGGAATGAACATACAGCGTAACCCCCTCTGTGGACGCAACTTTGAATACTTCTCCGAAGATCCCCTTGTAAGCGGAATTTGTGCATCTGCAATGACGGATGGTGTTCAGTGCGGAAACGGAACAGGCACTACAATCAAGCACTTTGCATGCAACAACCTGGAGGACAACCGCAAGGGTTCAGATTCAGTCTTGAGCGAGCGTGCATTGCGCGAAATTTATTTGCGTGGCTTTGAAATTGCAATAAAGAAGTCTCAGCCAATGGGATTGATGACTTCCTATAATCTTGTTAACGGAGTTCATTCTGCAAACAGCTATGATCTTTGCACACAGGTTGCCCGCAATGAATGGGGCTACAAAGGCATGATAATGACCGACTGGACTACGACGGATTCACTCGGCGGCAGTGAAGCTTGGATGTGTCCAAAAGTTGGCAATGATTTGATAATGCCGGGTGCCCGTTCTGATGAGGAAAGCATGGCGGCTGCATTGGCGGAAGGAAAGCTTACCGATGACGACTTGCGCTCATGTGCGGAAAGACTCATAAACATTATCCTCCGTACTAATGCCTTTAAGAATTCCGTTTCCTACAAGTCCAGGTTTAATTCCTAGGAATGCAAGCGATGGAAGAATTTTCAAGGCTGAAGATGGTGGTTGGAGACTCTGGTCTGGAAAAACTGGCAGCTGCCCGGGTTGCCGTCTTTGGCGTTGGCGGAGTTGGCGGCTACGTGGCAGAGGCCCTTGTCCGCAGCGCCATAGGTGCGATTGACTTGATAGACAATGACACCGTTAGCATTAGCAACTTGAACAGGCAGATTATAGCCCTTCACAGCACGATTGGGAAATACAAGGTGGATGTTGCCAAGGAGCGCTTTTTGGACATAAATCCAGAATGCAAGATAAATGCCATCCGCTGCTTTTTTACAAGCGAAACTTCCTCCCAGTTTGATTTTGCAAACTATGACTACGTGGTGGACTGCATAGACACCGTTAGCGGAAAGATTCAGATTGTAATGCAGGCAAAGCAAGCGGGAGTTCCCGTAATTTGCAGCATGGGTGCCGGCAACAAGATGAATCCTGCTCTTTTTGAAGTGGCGGACATTTACCAGACCAGCGTTTGTCCTTTGGCAAGGGTGATGCGCCGTGAGCTAAAAGAGCGTGGCGTTGAAAAGCTTAAGGTTGTTTATTCAAAGGAAAAACCGATTCAGCCACAGTATACCGAAGATGAATTGCAGCAGATGATGGTAGCAGGTGCAAAAAGGGCTCCGGGAAGCAATGCTTTTGTTCCTGCAACTGCCGGTTTGTTGATTGCATCGGAAGTAGTAAAAGATTTGTTGCTCAAGGCCTGAGGCCGGATTGGAAGGGCGCAAGTTGAAAATATTTTTTCTATAACTATTGCATATATTGGAAATATAAACTAAACTAACTTACTTTAGAAATACCATATTTGTACAAGGATAGGGTAAAGCCGATGCAAAATTCCTTTTACATTAGCCGTCAGGAAGAAACGGAGTCAAATGCGCGTTCTTATCCGCGCAAGTTTCCATTCGCTCTTGCCAAAGCGCAGGGCTCTTGGGTTGAAGATGTGGAAGGCAACCGCTATCTTGATTTTTTGTGCGGTGCGGGTACCCTTGCTTTAGGACACAATGATGCGGAAGTGAATGCTGCTATGGTTGAGCTTATAACTTCCAACGCACCTCTGCATACCCTTGACTTGACAACTCCAACAAAAGATAAATTCGTAGAGACTCTTCAGAATCTTTTGCCAGGCCAGCTTAAAAACAATGCAAAGATTCAGTTTTGCAGCCCGGCCGGAAGTGATGCAGTTGATGCCGCAATAAAGCTTTGCAAAACTGCAACCGGACGCGGTACAATTGCTGCTTTTAGCGGTGGCTACCACGGCATGGGTCACGGTGCTTTGTCCGTAACAGGAAACCTTGGTGCAAAGGGCAAGATTCAGAACCTTATGGGCGGAGTACAGTTCTTCCCCTATCCATATTCATACAGGTGTCCTTTTGGCTTGGGCGGAGATGCCGGTACAAAGGCTGCATGTGCTTATTTTGAGCGCCTGCTTAAAGACCCAGAAAGCGGAGTTCCTCTTCCTGCGGCCGTCATCATAGAGCCAATTCAGGGTGAGGGCGGTGTAATTCCGGCACCTGTTGAATTTTTGCAGACCGTGCGCCGTGTAACAAAAGAGCTTGGCATTCCCATGATTGCAGATGAAATTCAGTGCGGTATGGGAAGGAGCGGAAAACTTTTTGCTTTTGAATGGGCAGACATTGTTCCCGATGTTATTCTTATAAGCAAGGCCATTGGCGGAAGTCAGCCACTTTCTATTGTTGTTTATAACAAAGACTTGGACAAATGGCAGCCGGGGGCACACGCTGGAACTTTCCGCGGCAACCAGCTTGCAATGAAGGCAGGAACCGTTACCCTTAACAGAATCAGCAAGCCCGAATTCCTTGCAGACGTAAAGCGCAAGGGTGACTATCTCTTTTCTAAACTGGAAGAATTAAAGCAGCAGGTTAGCATTATTGGTGATGTTCGCGGCAAAGGCCTTATGCTTGGCATAGAAATTGTTGATCCCCACGGTAAAAAGGATAGCCTTGGTGCTCTTCCTGCATCCGGCGACATTTGTGCCCAGGTTCAGAGGGAATGCTTTAACAACCGCCTTATTATGGAAAAAGGCGGCAGGAATGGTGCCGTAATGCGCTGCCTCTGTGCCCTTAACGTAAGCGACGAAGACATAGACAAGATGATTTCTATTTTTAGTACGGCTGTTAAGAAAATTGATACCCAGATAAAGAAAAACTAATTCAAGGCTAGCATTACTCTTTGTGCGGAGGAACTCATGGGATGTTTGCTTTCCCCAGAATCTTCGGATTTGGATTTATACAGGGAGACTGTTTTAAAGACAGCTGATGCAATTATCGCTTCCATAAAGGATGGAAAGGCCTATGCTGGTCCAGAACCCAGGGCATTGAACAAAATAATTTCGTCCTACGAGATTCTTCCCCAGCATGGAAGTGGCTTTGATTCTGTACTGGCAGACTTAAAGAAAGACGTGCTGCCCAATTTTTTGCGCACTTTTTCTACGGAGTACATGGCCCACCTGCACAGCGCAGCCCTTCTTGAATCCCTTGCCGCTGAACTTATAATTTCTTCCTTTAACCAGAGCATGGACAGCTGGGACCAGTCACCTGTTGCAACCGAAGTTGAAGAAGCCGTTACAAAATTCCTTGCCTCTCTTTATGGCCTTGCAGACGGAGCTTTTACAAGCGGCGGTTCACAGTCAAATTTGACCGGAATCCTTTTGGCCCGCGACTGGTACTGCAAAAGCGTCCTGAATCATGACGTGCAGAAGTTGGGGCTTCCCCAAAGCTATTCAAAGCTAAGGCTTTACACAAATGCAGTCTCCCACTTTTCTATGGAAAAATCTTGCCATCTTTTGGGGCTGGGCTATAATTGCGTAGTAAAAGTTCCTGTTACTAAGAATCAGAAGATGGATTTGGACGAGCTTGAAAGGCTGATTCAAAAAGACGTAAGCGAAGGAAATCTTCCTTTCTGCGTAGTTGCAACAATCGGAACAACGGACTTTGGTTCAATCGATGAAGTTGAAAAAATCAAGGAGATAACGGACCGCTACAATATGTGGCTTCATGCCGATGCCTGCTACGGAAGCGCTTTGGTTCTTTCTTCTAAATACAAGGAGCGCATGGGAAATCTTGGACTTTGCGATTCACTTTCCGTGGACTTCCACAAGATGTTCCTTTTGCCAATAAGCTGTTCCTGCATTCTGCTAAGGGATCCTTCAGATTTTGACCCTCTTGAATACCATGCAGACTATCTTAACCGCGAAGAGGACGAGGCAGACGGCTTTACAAACCTTGTGGACAAGTCGCTCCAGACTACAAGACGTGCCGACGCTATAAAAGTGTGGGTTTCCTTTAGGACAAGGGGAGCTGACGGTTTTGAGAAAATCATCAACACGCTTGTGGAAAACGCGGCCTACACTTACGAAAAACTGAACGACGCATCATCCTGCAACTCAGGTTTTTGCTTTGAAAGTGGCCCCAAGCCTCAGATAAGCTCTGTGGTGTTCAGGGTAAAAAAGCAGGACGGAAGCTTTACTCCGCAAGAGGAAGACGAACTTAACAAAAAAATCCGCCGCCATCTTTTGCAGGACGAAGGAATTGTTATTGGGCAGACTGTTTACGATGAGCGCGTTTTCCTAAAATTTACGCTTTTAAATCCAAACGTAACGCATAAAAACTTGGACGGCATACTGGACACAATTTTAAAAAGCGCAAGCACTTATGGCCAACTTTAACCTTGCCCTTCTTTTAAAGCAACAAAAGGAATTCACTTTTGCGCAAAAGATAAGCTATGTTTGGCAGTTGAGCCTTCCGGGAATCTTTGCGCAAATTTCTTCTATAATAATGCAGTACATCGATGCCGCAATGGTGGGCAGGCTTGGTTCAAATGCTCCGGCGGCAATCGGGCTTGTTGCGTCTTCCACATGGGTGCTGGGCGGCCTAACAAGTGCAATGTGTACAGGCTACACTGTTCAAGTGGCACACGCTGTTGGGGCTGGAAACAAGAATTTGGCCAAGCATATTTTGTGCAGTTCAATTTTTATAGGCCTTATTTTTTCTTTGGCACTGGCATTGCTTGGCCTTGCAATAAGTTTTCCGCTTCCTCTCTGGCTGGGTGCTTCCAAAGAGCTTTGTGGCGATGCTTCCTTTTACTTTTTGATTTTTGCCCTTTCAACACCGCTTTACATGCTTGTCTACCTGATGAGCGGAATGCTTCAGTGCAGTGGTAACATGAAGGTTCCCGGTTTTATGAATGTGCTGATGTGCATTCTGGACGTGGTCTTTAACGCACTTTGTATTTTTGGAATGAATCTTGGCGTAAAGGGAGCGGCTTTGGGTTCTGCTGCTTCTGCTTTGGTAACGGCTGTCCTTATTTTTTACTTTACGCTTTACAAGTCAGATTACCTGAATCTTAGGGGCTTTAGGGATAGCAATGTTTTTGACCTGCCTCTCTGCAAAAGTGCCGTAAGGATTGCAATGCCTGTTGCGGTGGAAAAAGTTGCCTTTACCGGAGCACTTGTTGCCGTAACAAAAATAATAGCTCCACTTGGGGCAGTTGCACTTGCTTCCAATTCCTTTGCGGTAACGGCGGAATCACTTTGCTACATGCCTGGTTACGGAATAGGGGAGGCTGCTACCACTTTAACCGGGCAGGCTACTGGCGGCAAAAGAAAGGACTTGGTCAGAAGCTTTTCCTGGATGACGGTTTTGTTTGGAATGATTGTAATGGCTGTTATGGGCGTAATAATGTACTTTATTTGTCCAGCGGTATTTTCTTTGCTTACCCCAATAAAAGAAGTGCAGGCTCTTTCTGCAAAGGTTTTGAGGGCAGAGCTTTTTGCAGAACCGCTTTACGGGGCATCCATAGTCTGTAGCGGTGCCTTGCGGGGTATGGGAGACACTCTTGTTCCCGGTATAATGAATCTCTTTAGCGTGTGGGTTGTCCGCCTAAGCCTTTCCTTCCTGCTAATATCCAACTTGGGTCTTACAGGCATTTGGATAGCAATGGCAGTAGAACTCTGCTTCCGTGGCCTAATCTTCCTAACCCGCCTCTTAGTGATGACGAGAAAGTAGGTGAGTGGTAAATCCCCAAATTCATCTTATCTTATGCAAAGAAACTGGGAATCAATTTTGGGCGTAGAAGGTAAGTGCTTCCGCATTTAGATTTGCACTTATGCTTTCTCCACTCGACTAAATCCAAAATTTGATTATACTTAATTCATGCGTAAAAACATTTTCTTTTTGATTCTTACTTTTACCCTTTTGCTGGCACAGGCACTTTTTTGCCAAGAAAAAACGCCTTCAAAAGCTGCATCCCAAATTTCTGTAGAAAAAATAGGAACTTACCCTTGCGGCCGCCAGCCCAAGCAGGTGCTTTTTTCTCCGGACGGAAAATTTATTGTCATGCCCCTTTTGGAAGACAACGGATTTGATATTTTTAGCGTGGAAGAAAAAAAAGTTGTAAAAAGAATAAATCCCCCGAATGCAAAAAAAGAAGGTTTTGCCGAAGGACTTTTTATACCTGCAAAGAATGCCTTTTTTGTTTCGCAGATGACTACCGGAAACATTTATGAGTATTCATACCCCGGCTTTGAATTCCGCAGGACGGTTTATACCCATGGCAACTGGTCAAAGTTCATTGCCTGGTGCCCGGAAAAAAATATGGTTGCTGTTTCCAACTGGATTTCCAACGACATTTCTCTTTTGGACTATGATTCAGGAAAGCTTCTGGGCAAGCTAAAGACTGGCGCTGCACCAAGGGGCATGGTCTTTTTGGACGGAGGAAAAAATCTTCTGAGCCTTTCCTTTGATTCTGGTATTATAGAAAAATTTGAAGTTGATTCATTCAAAAGAATTGATTCAATAAAGATACCCAAGGCATGCATGAGGCATGTGATTCTTTCTAAGGATTCAAAGTATGCCTTTATTAGCGACATGTACAACTGCAAGGTTTACAAGCTGGAGCTTGCGGCCTTTAAGATTGTGTCATCGGTAAAGATTTACATCAACCCCAACACCATAGACTTGTTCACGTCAGGGGGACATTCCTTTATCTTTGCTTCCACCCGCGGCCCAAACAACCCAAAGGACTACACAAAGCGCAGCCCTTCAAACGGAAAGATTCACATAATAGACGCAGACACAATGTCGATTGTAAAAACATTCTACGGCGGAAACCAGCCCACAGGCCTTGACGTAAGCCCGGACGGTTCGCTGCTTTGCTTTTCCAATTTTCAGGATGCAAACATAGAGCTATACAAAATAACCTGTGAGTAAAAATAAGAGATAACGCAATGGAGAATATGATGAAAAAGATAATGCCAACAGCTGTACTTGCCACCATCTGCCTTTGTGCGGCCAGCCTTTTTTTTACTGGTTGTAAAAAAGACCAGTCGCTTAACGAGCGGAGCATGTATTTTTGGAAGAGCAGTTTAAAGCTAGACCAGGAAGAAAAGTCTTTCGTAAAAAAACACAATGTAAAAAAAATCTATGCCAAGTTTTTTGATGTTGTTGAATCAAACAGCGGCAAAATTGATGAATACGGGCTGTCACCAATTGCAACTCTCAAGTTTGAGGAAGAACTTCCAAGCGGCGTGCAGATTGTTCCGGTTGTGTTCATAAGCGAAAGCTGTCTGGATGGCAACAACAAATACTATTTTAAATTTGAATTGCCAAAGCTTCTTTCTTACCGCGTGCTCCAGATGTGCGAAACCCATGACATTCCGGTAAAAGAAGTGCAGATAGACTTTGACTGGACGGAAACAAACCGCGAAGACTATTACGAAATGCTTGAAGAATTGCGCAAACTCCTTGCGGAAAAAAATGTAGCGCTTTCCGTTACGGTACGCCTCCACCAGCTAAGGATGGAAGAGCCGCCCTGTGACAGCGGGGTTCTGATGCTTTACAACACCGGCAACTTTAGGGACATCAACTGCAAGAATTCAATTCTTTCCTATGAAGATGCAAGCCCTTATATTAAGAATCTTTCGTCTTACAAACTGCCGCTCAGGCTTGCTTTTCCAAACTTCAGCTGGTACCTCTGCTTTAAGGGTAATGAATTTGCCGCCATTTCCTACAATGTGGACACCAGTGACAAAAAATCATTTAAGGACAAGGGTGACGGAAGTTTTTCCGTGCTGCAGGAAATCTATCTTAAAAACTGCTCGCTTACGGAAGGAGATACAGTCCGCTACGTAAAAGCTGATTTTGAAGAAATTTCAAAGGTTTTGGAAGAAATAAAGCAGGTGAACAAAGACCTTGCCAGCAACAACATTCTATTTGACTTGAACAGCCGTAACCTTAAGAACCTTGGGGGAAGTGAATATGAAAAGATTTTTAACTAGTGCTATTTTTGCAACGGCCATGGCATTTTCCTTTGCATGTGGCCCTTATTGGATGACTCCTGTAGACTTAAAGTCCCTCTACAACGTAACCCCTAGCTGCAACAATAAAGTTAATTTCTATACCAGCGTATATTGGACAAACTATAACGAGATTGGTGCTACGGAAAGCGACCTTAACAAGCTGATTGCGGAAGGTTCCCAGGCAATAGAAACCAGCGTTAACCCGATTGCAAAGGCTTTGCGCCAAGGTGGGAACAAAGAAGACATCGAGTACTTCAAGATTCTATGCGATTACTATGCCAAGGGCTGCGTAGACACCAAAAAGATGCAGGAATACGGTGACTGGTATTACCCCACAAAAGAGGAATACAAGAACTGGGGCGTGGTAAAGTCCAAGCTGCTAAAGAAAATAGAAGAGTATGACGGTGAAAGGCTTGCAGACCGCTATGCCTATACCGCAATGAAGATTTACTTTGACCACATGGATTTGGACGGCGCAAACAATTACATCAATACTCATAAAAAGGAAATGGAAAGCCTTAAGGAATCGCCCCTTTACGACATGTGCAGAAGCCTTTACGCAGGAATCCTTTACCGCACGGGTCTTGAGGCAAAAAAAGCGGCAGAAATCTATGCGGAAATAGGTGACATTGAAAGCCTTGAGTATATGGGGGCCTTTGGTGACGAGGTTTATGACCAGTTGTATTTTATATGGGAAGACAACAAAAATTCCCCCTTGCTGCCATATCTTTTGGAAAGGGCTGTGGCGCGTCCTTCGTCTACGGACAAGGCACTCTGCGACTTTGCAAATTCAGTGGCCAATGATGCCGACTGCAAAAACCAGCAGATGTGGAAGTGTGCCGCCGCCGCAATACATTCAAATCCGCTTTCAAAAGCCTACGATGTGTCTGCCGCGTTAAAAGAGATTAAGGAAGCAAAAGACCTAAAGGGAAATGCCCAGTCCAACCAGACAACCCGCGTGCTTACTTTCTACATCAAGAGCCTTACCCAGAAGGAATGGTCTAACGACTTTGCAAACTATGCCTTGGGTGAATACAACTGGATTGCCGGTCTTGGAGAAAAGGGCAACAATGCTCTTGCAACCATTACCCTGGAAGCTATAATTCCCCTTCTTGAGCGCTGCGGAAAAAAGAATGTGGCAGGCCTGCTTTCTATGCGCATAAATCCCTACGAGCCATACTATGTTTTGGATTCCAAGCTGAATTTTTATTCCAACAGGTATGTGGAAATAATGGATGCGGATGCAACGGAGAAAATGTTCCAAAAACCATCTTCCCCGGACAAATTTGTTGAATGGGTTTATTCAAGCCTTGAATCCTCTGTTGCGGAGAAGCAGACGGAAATTACAGAATACATAGGAACAAAATATCTTCGCGAAGGAAATTTCTCCAGGGCGGAAGAGTTTTTGTCCAAGCTGGATGATTCTTTCTGCTACGAAAACCGCGTTTACACTGTTCCTAGATGGTTCAGGGAAGAAAACATAATCAACTCCTATAATAATTTGAATGAATGGACTGACAAGGACTATTCTTCTGCCCTTACCGCTGAGCAAAAAAATACCCTTGAAGAATGGAGTAAGGTTAAGAATAAAAAGCTCCAGTATTGCAAGGACATCCAGGCTCTCATAAAAGCATACGAGGCGGAAAATCTCTCTTCTTCCGACGGAAAATATGAGCTTGCCTATAGAATTGCCGTGCTTTTTGACCAGGCTTCACATTCAGGCTACTGCTGGTACCTGCGTCAGTATAGCCGTGGAAGCTGGAGATTGCCGCCGCCAGAAAAAGAAGCTAAATGGCAGGGTGAAGAGGGTGGCGACCTTAGCCTTTTTTACAGGAGACCCTTCTATTTTGAGAATGAGGCAAAGAAATACCTGGCTTTGGCATCAGAAAGCCCGGATCAGGAGCTAAGCTACAAGGCCAAGTATGCGCTTTTGTTCCTAAGCTATGACGACGGCGACAGCAAGAAGATTGCACCTGCGCTCAGGACTGAATTGTACGAGGCTCAGCAGCAGGGCTTGCTTTCTGGTGAGATGGCCCGCTGCGATTTGCTTGCTGACTACATGGCAAACAGCTGGTATTAGCCTTTAATTGTTGATTTTTGCCAATGCTCTCTTAAATTCAAATAAAATATTCCGATATATAGAAAGACAGAGTAGTTTTTTTTGAAAAAATGGGGCATAATATGAGTATGGATGTAAATAACAGTGAAGATTTTGGCGCAAAATTCTTAGCCGCTCTCAAAGAAAAGGAAGCTTGGTTAAATTCAACGTTGCTTCCAAAAATTCATGATGATTACAGGCTTCACTTGACGTGCCTTAATAATTTGGTGGAGGCGCTTTCCAAAAAATCCCTTATAACTCCAGACCCCTACCAGAAAGACAAGAAAATTACGCAAATTCAAAAACCGGAAGAGTCAACTTTTACCGATAATGAACGCCCCGTTAAACTTGGCCTGCGTATTTGCGATTACCAGAGCATGATTGATTATGTCTGCAACTACATGAAATTTACCACGGACCAGCTTAACTTGGACAAAGTTCAGCGCCTTATGGACTTGAACGGAACCTTCCAGTGGTCAAGCCTTACGGCAAATTCCCCAAAAATGAACACGCAGGCACTTGCAATCTGTATCGGCAACTTGAAGGCTGGCGCACAGCAGCTGCAGATTGCAATGATTAACGACAGCGTTAACAAGAGCATTGAGGCTATGACGGAAATCTCCAATGGTCTGAGACAGACTGCCGACTTTATCCGTGAACGCTACAAGGGCGAAGTATACAAGAACATAGTTGCAAGCGATAAATTTGATGTTTCCAAGAAGGTGAACCCCGCAACTTTTATGGCGGAAATAAAGAGGCTTTTCCCTTCACTTATGCCAAAGAGACCCTTTTCCAATGACTTGATTGAGGAAATCATTCAGGAACAGATAGGAGACAACAAGGCTGCCATACAGAAAAAGACGCTGGATAAGCTTCGTATAGAAGAGACCAAGGTTGTTGCAAAGGAAAGCGGCCCCAATACCCATGAAGTCCTTATGGAGGCAATCCGCAATCTTGGAACCACTTCTGAGCAGTACGAGCAGGTCTTGATGAAGATTGTCTCTAATAACAAGGTGCTGCAAAGCGGGCGCAATACCTTTAAGGATAAGGTTATCCGCTTTATACGCAAGATTTTTGGACTTCCTGAGCAGCAGATTGACTACTCAATTGTAACTACGGATACCGCAACCCATGCTAAGAAACACGAAAGCCTGAATTATACCGAATTTGTCGGCAACCTTGCAAAGCGCAACAAGTTCTATTCAGGTATTGCAGTAAAGAATTCAATGGCTTACAACCAGATTTCTTCCCAGGATGAAAAGAAGGCATTGGCCTGGCTTAACAAGCAGATGACGGAAAACAGCCGCATTCAGGTTGTTCTCGCAGGTCTGGACGCTTTCTTTAAGTCATCCGTTTCTGTCATTGACAGACCTAAAATCAAGGGAATTACCATGGAACTTACTTCGCTAAAGAACATACTTGTAAAGACCAACCAGTTGCGTGCGGAGTATGTTGCTTATATTGAAGAAAAAGAGCAGATGAGGAAGCTAGGAATTACTGAATGAATAATAAACGCATTTTTTCTTTTGCCGTCTGTTTTGGCCTTGCTTTTACAGCGGCTTTTGCACAGTTCAACTTTTCTATTCCAAAAACAAAAAATACAGCACCAGTTCCGTCTTTGCAGCGTGTCCTTACCATTCAAGACATGGTGCACGAATACGACCTTAATCCCTATACTGCAAGTTATAATTCAGAAGCACAGCTTTTTACAGCCTTGTATGAAGGACTTTTTTCCTACGATCCCATAACACTTGATCCTGTAAATGCAATCTGTGAGACATACAAAGTCTCACGCGACAAGCAGCGCTGGACCTTTTCTTTGCGCAAGGGGCTAAAATTCAGCGACGGAAGCCCAATAAATGCCTCTGCTATCCGTAACTCTTGGCTTGCCCTGCTCGCGACAAGAAATGCACCCTTTGCATCCCTGATTGACTGCATAGAAGGTGCGGAAGCCTACCGCACGGGAAAGGGAAGTGCAGAGGATGTAGGCATAATCGTCCGTGACGAGGAGACCCTAGTAGTTTACCTTAACGAGCCAACGGAACACTTTTCCCGCATACTTTGCCACCACTCTTTTGCAGCCGTAAGCAAAAAGAAGAATGTCTTTTCCGGGCCTTTTGTAATCGGTTCCTATACAAATGGCGAAATCAAGCTTGTAAAGAACATGAACTACCGCGATGCTGCGGCTGTCCAGTTGCCCGGCATTACGATACGCCAGGGTGACGATGCAAAGGAAAATGCCCACCTTTTCAATACCGGTGATGCAGACTGGGTAACGGGAGACGTTGATGTAGAAAAGATTCTTAACAAGGATTCAATCAACATAGCAGGTGAGTTCGGCACTACATTCCTCTTTTTTAAGCAGTCCAAGAAAATCTGGAATACAAAGGAATTCCGCACGGCACTTTTGGAGGCCATTCCCTATGACGAGTTGCGGAAGGACTATGCGGTAAAGGCAACTTCTTTGGTCTATCCGCTTTCTGGCTATCCGTCGGTGGTCGGCTGGGATGACTATGACATTGAGGATGCCATTGAGCTTATGAACATTGCCAGGAAGAAGGTAGGCCTTACTTCCACAGACACTTTAAAAATCACGTTCAGCATAATGGATTTGGATTACATGAAAAACTGGGCGGAGGTCTTAAAGAAGGCATGGGCTCCGCTGGGAGTTGAACTGAACATTAGCATAGACGGCAATTTTACTACTTATGTTAACAAGATAAAAAATTCTTCGGCAGACTTGTTCATGTATTCATGGATTGGTGATTTTGCAGACCCCACAACCTTCCTGGAGCTTTTTAGAAGCAATTCCACGCTAAATGTTTCGGGCTACAATAACAGCCGCTACGATGATCTTTTAAAGCAGGCAGCTGCTACTGCAAAGCAAAAGGACCGCTTTGCAATTCTTGCAGAAGCAGAGCAGGTTATACTTGATGATGCAGAAATAATTCCAATTTCCCATCCGGTTTGCATGCACGTCATCAACACTAATGTGATTGGCGGTTGGAAAAGCAATGCCTTGGACATCCATCCCTTCAAGTACATTTACATCAAGCAGCCTGAAACTGAACTTCCTAATCTTGTTTCTTATCCATTGCAGCTTTTGCCTGGGCAAGAACGTCTTCCAAATTCACACTTATAAAACCGGAGCGGCCAATTTTGTAGAAGCTGGTCTGTTCCCAAGCAGCATATAAATACTTTCCGGCGATTGCAACTTCTCCGTAATTGTAACCGGCTGGCATTAACGGTAGTCTGAACGCAACAGTCTGCGAGTTGGCTGCCGTTTTTTTTATGTAAGTTGTTCCGTCTGCAAAAACACAAGCAACGTAGCCTGCAAGGGGGGCCTCTATTCCGTGAGCGCTAACAGGTGATGCTCCGTTCCCGCTTTGGTAGTAGCTTAGCGGCGTTGTGCCCGATTCATCCCTCCAGATAATATAAAATGGGAATTCAGGTGGAATTGCAGAAAGCAGGTCTTTGACCTTTTCCGGGGCAGAATTGTAAAGTTTGGGCAATATGAGCTTTTTGTATTCATCCTCGGTTGAAGGCTTAAAGAGCAGCATGTCTTCCGTATTCAGGGCAGGCGAAAGTTCAGAAAGCTGAACGTAGGGTTCCCATGTAAAGTATGAGAATTCAAATCGGTTTGCATCAGGCTTTCTTTTTGCAGAGCAGGCCCATGTCTTTCCGTTCCACACGTAGCCTGTTACCTGATCTTCTCGTGCCAGATGAAGGTTTTCGTAGGACACAAGCGGAAAGAAAAGCTTTGCAGATGGATTGAATTCCACCAGGAAGGGCCTGTGGGTTGGCTTTTGGGCTGGTTCTGCTGTTTGCGAAAAGGGTTCCTGTAGCTGGTTAAAAAAAGTGCTTTTGTAAAGATAGAAAATGGGAACGCCCTTGCTAAAGACCAGTGAGTCTGCGGTTTCGCTGGTAAAAATGGAACGGTCTTTAAAAAATTCCACTCCATCGTTTTTTATTGCCAGAATTCCTCCGTGGTTTACAAGTGCATAAGCTTGGTAGGAATTTGTTCCTCCTTCGGTCGATGGAACGCTTCCCGCAGAAGAGATGCGGACAGCCTCTGTCCATGGCTTTTCCGGCACAGCAGGTGCCTTTTGCGGAAGGTCGCATTTTTCGAATCCGTCTTGGGTAAAATAGTACCAGGTGTGGCTTTTTTGAACGGAGCGCAGTTCCATAAGGCTGCTGTCTTTTTGCTCGCTCTTCTTTTTAGAGCAGGAGACTGATGAGAAAACAAGTATGGTCAGGCCTAAGAATATAGGGAATCTGTAAGTTACGGCTTTAATATCAATAATTTTCATTGCATTACTATATATTAGATTTCGGCTTTATTCCACCGTAACATTACCTAAGCCTTATGTCGCTTTTTTTGAACTTGCCGGAAGAAATTGCCTTCATAATCCGCTCCTTGTCCAAAAGCCAGGGATCTGCTGATTTTTCAAGACATGTTTGTTCAAACTTTTGCCAGTTAAAGCGCGTAAGGAATTCCTGTACGTCTGTTGCATTCCCGCAGGAACTTCCCATGTAGAGTGAATACAGGACGGAAGCCGCAAATCCGTTTTGAAAGGAAAGCTCCGTGTTAAGCGGAAAAATTGCCCCCGTAGGACGCGGTATGCCTTTGTTTTCCTTGTTTTGGGAAGAAGAAAAAACAGGTTCTGCAAAAAAAGAGGCAACCCGGTTTTTGCATACTTGTGCCTTGATTGTACTTCCAGACGGAATCATCTGCATCGTGCAGCAGTTAATTCCGTCGCTGTATGCCATATTCCAGAATTCAACAGGAAGATAATTTCCATTGGAATCCATTGTACAGCAAGGGAGCTCTATTCGTACTTCTTCTTCGGAAGAATTGATAGCCTGCACTTCGCTGCATCCTAGGATTAGGAATAAAAGTGCCGGTGCAAAAAAGAAATTTATTTTATTCATCATATAATATATATGCTTTAAAAATTCAAAATGGTAGAAAAAAACGTAAATTTTATATATTATTGTGCTTATTGCGGAGGAATTATGGACCCAAAAAAAGATGCCGTTGTGGAGACAATTGGAGAAATAGGAACGGAAGTAACGGAACAGACAAAATCCCTTTTTCATATTGATGAACTTAAGGACTATATTACATGGAACAATCTTTTTAAGGTAGCAATCAGCATAGTTGCAATCCTTGTGTTTTATACCCTTTACAGAATAATAAAGCGCATAATCAAAAAACGTGTTGCCGTAAAAATGGAGCCGCACAATGCGCAAATGCTAAGCAAAGCCATAAGCTATGTTTTTTACATACTGATGGGAATGTACATCCTTAGCCTTTTTGGAATTGACCTTAAGGCAATATGGGGAGCTGCCGGTGTTGCAGGACTTGCAATCGGTTTTGCAGCCCAGACAAGCGTTAGCAACATTATCAGCGGGCTCTTTGTTGTTTCCGAAAAGACGCTCAAGATTGGTGACTACATAGAAGTTGGCGGTGTGGCAGGAACTGTAGACACGATAGGTCTTTTGAGCATAAAGATCTATACGGCGGACAACCAGATGATCCGCATACCAAACAGCACAATCATCAACAATAACCTTATCAACTACAGCCGTTTTCCCAAGAGACGCTTTGTCTTTGAAATTCCCATCGGTTACGACATGGATCTAAAGTACGTCTACAATGTCGTAAGCAAAATTCCTGCAAAGTGTAAGTCTGTCATAAAAGACCCGGCACCTCTTCTTTTCTACGACGGCTTTGGCGATGCAATAAAACTAAAGCTTGCCGTTTGGTTCAACAACGGCGACCTCTTTGCTGTAAAGACAGAAGTTTATACGGAAATAGTAAAAACATGCCGCGAAGAAAATGTTACAATACCGTTTACCCACTATGACATTACGATTTTAAATGACAAGGGCGAAAAGGAAAGCCTTCCTGAACTTGCAATTCCTTCGGGCAGCAAAAAAACTTCTGCGTCAAAAAGATCCGCCGCAAAAAATGTTGCCGGTAGAAAAAAGCGCGGCCCAGTTTCCGCTGCGGAAAAAAGAGCCATAGAAGCAGGCATCCTAAGCGACATGGAAGAAGATGATATTAAGTAGGGCTTGGGAAAAAATTTCTATTCACCCTTAATTTGCAAAAAGCGCTTGTATTCCTCTTCCGTCATTTTGGATGAGGAAACGGCGTCTAAAATTGCCATGCTAAGTACCCGTGAAGCCAATGTGCCAACAAGGTTGTAGTCACTTTTTATGTCTCCGCATGAAACGGCATAAACTGTGTCTCCGTCCGCGCTGGTTCCAACAGGATTTATGCTGCGTGCAAGGCCAGCCCTTGTCATAGCCGCTATCTTGCACATCTCCTGCTGACTGAATTTTGCGTTTGTAATTATGGCTCCAATAGTAGTGTTTTTTCCTTCCTGAATCTTATTCTGCATCCCTTCCTGCATGGAATAAAGAACTTCCTCGCTGTCTATAAAGGCTGTCCGTTCGGCATTCATTGCACCGGCAACTTTTTTTCCATTTCTAAAGTCAAAGACATCGCCAAGTGCATTTACAATTACAATGGCGCCTACCTTAAGCTCTCCAACCTGAAGTGCGTAATAGCCAATGCCACTTTTCTGAGCCCGTTTAAGACCGCATAGCTTTCCAACCGAAGCACCGCATCCGCCGCCAACATTTCCTGACTGGGGAAGGGCATTCCTTTCTGCGTCTTTGCATGCGGCGTATCCCATCTTTGCATCAGGCCGTACTTTTGTCTTTGTGCTTAGGTCAAAGATGCAGGACTGGGGCACAATCGGAATCACCATGTCTGCAAGGCGGTAGCCCATTCCGTGTTCTTCAAGATACTGCATTGCCCCGGTTGCAGCGGCAAGTCCGTATGCAGATCCGCCAGACAAAAGCAGCGCTGTTATGGATTGCTTGTAGGAAAGCGGTGTAAACAGGAAAGATTCCCTGGCAGCAGGGCCTCCGCCGCTAATGTCTATTCCGGCAGTATTTTCCCTGTCAAAGACAATTGCGGTAACCCCGGTCATGGCATCGTAATCCTGTGCGTTTCCTATCCTAAAACCGCCAATGTCTGTTATGCTGATTTCTTTTACTTCCAAGATGCAGTTCTCCTTTTAAGCTACTATTGCCTTTGTTCCATAAGCAAAACAATTTCATCAAGAAGACAGTCGGCCGCTTCTTCTTTTTGCATTACTGGCAATTCCTTTGTGCTAGAAGGAGAAATTAGGGTAAGCACGTTTGTGTCAACTGCAAATCCGGAATCCGGTGAAGAAAGCGAATTTGCCGCAATCAAATCAAGGTTTTTCTTTACGAGCTTTGCCTTTGAATTTTCGACCATGTTTTGGGTTTCCATAGAAAATCCGCACAAGAACTGTCCGCTTTTTTTGTTCTTCCCGCACCATGCAAGAATGTCTTCCGTGCGTTCAAGGGGCAGGTTTAGGTCGTCATCGTGTTTTTTGATTTTTTGGTCGCTTACATTAGCCGGCCTGTAATCTGCAACTGCCGCCGCTTTTATTAGAATGTCTGAATCAAAAAAATTATCCTTGACGGCTTCTGCCATTTGGGCAGCGCTTGTTATGTGAACTGTGTTTACAAAGGGAAGTTCCTTTAGGGCAACAGGTCCGCTAACAAGTGTTACTTCTGCACCGCGCCTGCTTGCGGCTTTTGCAACGGCATATCCCATCTTGCCGGAAGAATGGTTTGTTATGTAGCGCACTGGATCTAAAGACTCTTGGGTTGGGCCTGCGGTTACGAGAATCTTTTTTCCTGCCAAGTCTTTTTTGCAGGGAAGTTCGTGTTCAATCCAGGCAAATAGGGTTTCCGGTTCTGCAAGCCTTCCTTTTCCGCTTGTTCCGCAAGCAAGGTATCCTGCATCGCCCTCGGCTATGCTCATTCCGTAGCTGCGGCATTTTTTTAGGTTGTCCTGGGTAACAGGATTTTCGTACATTGCCGTGTTCATTGCGGGTGCAATTATTTTTGGACAGGTGCAAGCAAGAAAAGTTGTTGTTAGCATGTCGTCTGCAAGACCGTTTGCAACTTTTGCAATTACGTTTGCACTTGCGGGTGCGATTATAAAAAGGTCTGCCCTTTGCGCAAGTGAAATGTGCTGAACTTTAAATTCGTGGTTGCGGTCAAATGTTTCCAAAAGGCAGCGGTTGCCCGTAAGGTTTTCAAAAGTTGCGGGCCCAATCAGCTGGGTTGCGTTTTTTGTCATTATAACGTGGACATCTGCGCCGGCCTTTACCAGCATGCTTGTTAGGGCTGCGGCTTTGTATGCGGCTATGCTTCCGCTTACACCCAATACGATGCATTTATTTTTTAGGGTCTGAATTTCCATACAAGAATTATAGCAAAGAAAATAAAGGCAAGCAAGTTTTTCTGGAGCAGCCTTTCTAGTTTTACTGTGCGTAAGGCTATGCCGTTACGCAGTTTGTCTTGTTACCCGCTTTTCAGGGTTCCGCGGGGCCCTACCCGCTTCATTGCCTGGCGGCAACGGGCTTACGCCCGCCCTTACAATCGGGGCTAGGCTTGGTTATCCATTCGCCGTTAAGCAAAAGTTCATGCGGGAAAAAGTTTGCCTTGTAATTCATCTTGGGGTGGCCTTCAATCCAGTAGCCAAGATAGTAATAGTCATAGCCGTGTTCCGCAGTCCAAAGAATTTCGTTTATTATGCTGAATGTTCCTATGGAGCGTTTTAGAATTTGCGGAGAAATGTCGTAGTAAAAATAGTTTGAAGAAATTGAATCAAGCGCAAAGTCAAGCACGCTTACGGCCACGAGCTTTCCGTCCAGGTAATAGTCAAAATTTTTTGTTCCGCTGTAATGCTTTTTTTCTAGGATTGCATCGCCTTCAAATTCGTTTACGCAACCGGAGAATGATGCTAGCTCCGAAAGTGCGTCCTGCCTGGAAATTGTTTTTCCGGGGTTATGCCGCTGCCAGTACTTTTGGTAAAGGCCGATTTTTTCTTCCGTGATAAAATCGTCTAGTTTTTCCGTTATGCGGAGTTCAAGACTTGAATTTTTCCTTATAAGATGGCGGGCACTTTTTTTTGGAATGAAGTCTCTTGCCGGGATTCGTATCGGTATGCATTTTTTGCATTCGGGGCAGGTCTCGCGGTACATTATGGTTCCTGTTCTGCGGAAGCCTTCTGCAAGCTGAATTTTATAATAGCATTCCTGCCTGCTGATTGCGCTTCCGAACCTTTTTTGTGCACCGGTGAAAAATCCACCGGAAATAAAGCCGCGTAAATTTTCTTCGCTTGGAAAAGAATACATTTCACTTTTTGCAGTAAGGCCATCAAAGTAACCGCAAGGTGACTCGTATAAACTCATGCCTTGATTATATTCCTTGAGGTTTGCAGCTGTCAACTCAATAGACAATTCGTTGCGTCTAGTGTAAAATGATAGCGTGAAAACTATTTCTTGTCTTGCAGCTTTTGCGGCTGCCTTTTGCATTTTTACATTCCCCGCTTTTGCACAGGAGACCAGTGCGGATATTTTTGAGCCCGTTGTTGATGCGCAAAATAAAATTCTGGAAGACTATGACGTTGAGGCCATGGAAGAAGAGAACAGACTTTCTGAAAAGCGCACCGATGAGCAGAATGACATGATTGAGGAAGCGGAAATAAATTTTAGGGATGCGGCTGCAAGTCTTGCTGAAAAGACTTCTGACGACACAGCCCTTTTCTTGGAAAATATAGAGCAGGTTGAAAATTCAAAAAAAGCCATTCTCAATTTGCGCAACGTAAAATCTCAGAATTCCAGCGCGGTCGAATATGCTGCTCTTGTAAACCTGGACAAGTCATACAAGGTTCTCGAAAACAAGGTCTATACTGCAACTTCCTTGACCGACACGCTTATTGTGCGCGGGTATTCATACAATAATCTCCGCAACCGATGGACCATTTCAGTAAAGTCCAACTTTTTTGGATATACCTCGCTTTTTTCCATAGACCTGCCTCTTATGTACAAGTCTCTTACTGGAAAAGAAGTGAAGTCCCTTGTAAAGATGACAAAGGAAGAGCGCGCTGAATATGAAGCGAATGTCATGCTTTATGACAGCCTTTTCCGCCGTGCCGTGCCGGTTGTCTACGTGCGTCTAAAATATAAGATACGCAAGTGGAAGGATGCTTCTGAATACCGCTTTGAGCCGGAGCAGCTTGATCTTGTAAGGACAGATACAAATAAAACCGTTTTTTCTTTTAGCAAGGACTTTCTTACAAAAACTACTTTCATAGTCTATCCCCGCATTGAAATTCGGACTGCTTCTGAGCGCAGTGCGGATATAGACAATGCCACAAAAATCCTTATGGGTGAAATGCGGAACAATCAGGAAAAGGCTGTTGAGCGGGCAGAGTCCCGGGGGCAGATTACCCTTGTTGATGACAAAAAAAAGCAGGTTGAACAAAGGGGGCGAAGTGCTGTTTTCCTTTCTGCAGACACACGGATTACAAATTCCATGCTGAATGATTTTGATGCCAAGGACATCCAGCTGAATTCCATTGCCTTGAACCTTGTTCTTGGACTTGGACGCTTTGGCTTTGTTGGGGGGGATTTTGGCTATGATTATAAAAACAGGGAAAAGGAAAGCAGCTCCTATTGCTTTGGACTTATGGGTGGCCTGAATTTTATGGCAACGAATTACGTGCGTCCCTATGCGGAACTTGCGGCCAACTGCCATACAGACAAATATTTTACCCCGGAGCTTGGCATTGGGACTGATATTTTGATTGGAAAGGTCATGATAAATTTGGGCTACAACTTTGGCTGGAATATAAACATGAAGAATTATTTTGAAGAGAAAAAATTCCTTGATGATGACATTACGACTTTCCATTTGTTTACTGTGGGCTTTGGCTTTGCCTGGCGGTAAACTTAGTCCTTGGTAAAACTTAGAAATTCATGTGGACATTTATTCCGTATGGGCTGAACATAAGCTGGGGCTTTTTGCTTGAATCTCCTGTCTGCGAGTTGTTTCTTTGAGCAAAGAAGCGGTGGAGAAATGGAACTGCAAAACCAACTGCACTTCCCATTGCGGCTCCTGCGAGTACGTCTGTAAAGAAGTGGTTTCCGCTGGCCATGCGCATGGCTCCTGTTCCGGCTGCAAAGAGATATGATGTGGCAATTACCGGAATCTTTAGGTTTGAATCAGGGTAGTAGCTGCAGAAAACGTAGGATGTGAATGTTGCTCCCATAAAGGCATTTGCTGTATGGCCACTCAGGAATGAATACATAAAGTCGTTGCTGTCTATGCCGTCCTGATCGCGGTCGTCAAAATACATGTAGGGGCGTTCCCTTCTTGCGCCTATCTTTATCCAGTCCTTGATTCCGTTTGTGAACAGAATAGCCTCGGAATACATTACGGCTACGTCAAAAAGGTTCTGTCCACTGAAATTTCCACATGCGCTTTCAGTTAGGAATGTTGCTGCCGGAATTCCAGCCGTTGCGATTATGCATGTTACAGTCCCTGCATTGTGCAGTGTATTGTTATAACCGGTCATAAAAAAGCGGTCAAGGGAATTTATGTCGTCCTTGTCGTATATTTTTGACGGATCATATTTGTCTTTTGAAGAAACGTGGTCCTTGAAAAGTGCGCTACCATAGGTCGCTGCTGCGGATGCGAATATAACCGAATCCCAAACCTTGTCCAAGGCAAATGGGGTGTTTTCTTCCGTCAGACAGAGCTCATTCTGAGGAATGTCAACCTTAAAAATCTGTGCGCCGGCATTTTTTGGAAGCAGAAAGGCAAAGGCAAGAAATGAAAAAATCAGCGCGAGAGAAAAATTTCTCTTAGGATACTTATTTTTCATAAATTTATTTTCCCATGAGTTCATACATGATTACGGATGATGCCTGGGCAACATTAAGGCTGTCTATTACAGGCTTTGCATCCGGGAATCCTGCGTAAGGAATAAGAACCAGGTGGTCGCAGAGGGATTTTACCTCTTTGCTGATTCCGTTTTCTTCGTTGCCAAGAATTATTATTACGCCCTTGTCTTGGCACATCTGCTTTATGCTGCGGGTTGTCTCCTTTGCATCCAGCGATGTTCCTATTCTTACCATTTTGCCCGCCATGTCATTCAAAAGGCGTGGAATTGATTTTATGGAATAGATGTTTACAAATTCCATGCCGCCCTCTGCTACACGGTAGCTGCTTGTTGTAACTGATGACTGTGCTTCGTCCAGTGGAATTACGACGTTCTTTATGCCAAAGAAAGCAGCGCTTCTGACAATTGCGCCAAGATTGTTTGCGTTCCCTACGCGGTCAAGAAGAATTGCGGACTGTTTTTCTTCCACCCATTTTGCCGTAATTTCTGTGTTCAGGGCTTTTATTTCCGGCGTCTGAATCATGGCAACTACGCCTTGGTGGTGTACGCTGCCACAAAGACGCTCAAGTTCAACTTCATCCTTAACCTGATTGTAAGGCTTTTTTGCTGCGGCAAGTTTTTTGCAAAGTCCTCCAAAGAGTGGAGCCCTTGCGGAAGAAAAATAAAGTCTGGTGATTCGTTCCCAGTTTGCCTTTTCCAAAGTTTTTACTGCTGCAAATCCGCAGACTGCAAGTTCATTATTCAGCGTGTTCTTCATAAAATTTTGCTCCTATTCCACCCATTACCTTAAAAAAGTCAGGGAAGCTAACTGCGCAACATTCTGCGTCGTTTACAATAATTTTTTCTTTTTGTCCAAGCGCTAGCCCCATGCAGGCCAAGGCCATTGCAACCCGGTGGTCCTTGTAGCTTTCTACATTTGCTCCGTGCAGGGAGAATTCCGGGTTTGCAGAGCCGTCTGCTTTTATTGGTGAGTGTCCGTGGATAACAAAGTAGTCTTTGCCTTCTTCTGTAACCGCACCAAGCTTTGCAAGTTCTTCATGAAGCACTTTTATGCGGTCTGTCTCTTTGCGGCGGCAAACGCTTATGTCTTCTATAAAAACCTTGCCTTCTGTAAAGCATGCTATTGCCGCTACTGCACAGATTGCGTCTGGGTAGCCTGAAAGGTTTACGTGGAGTTCCTTGCCGGGAAGATTTTCTGTGGAAAGCCGTCCAATTCCGTCTGAAGATTTTTTTAATCCGCGTACACGAAGGGTTTTGGCTTCTTTGTTCCACTCTATGTCCGCTCCAAGTGATTTTAACACCTGAACAATTGCTTCGTCTCCCTGGGTTCCCGAACCGTCTATGTCTTTTATTGTGATGTCGCTGTTTGTGATGAGGGCTGCCACAAGTGGAAAGGCAACCGCTTCCCAGTCGCTTGGAATTGTTGTGTCAAAGGCCTTTATCTTTACGGGGCCTTGCACTTCTATGTGCTTAAAATCTGGGCTTATCTGAACTTTTGCGCCAACGCTTTCCAGCCACTTTTGGGTCATGGTAAGGTAGGGCGTTTCTTTTGGGTCGGTTAGTTCAATCTGTAGAGTTCCGCTTAGCCTTAGGGCTGCCATCATGAGGCCAGAAATGTATTGGCTGGAAACAGTTCCGCCTGTGGTGATTTTATTTTTTGTGGAAATAGGCCCTTGTATTAAAAGTGGGCAGGTTGAGCTTCCCGGAACAGAGGTGCAGGCCTTGGCACCCAGCTGGTTAAGTGCATCCACAACGTGGTGGACGGGGCGCTTTCTTATGCTTTCGTCTCCGGTAAAAATGCTCCATCCGCTGAAAGTTGCGGCTATTGGAGAGAGGAAGTAGAGCAGGGAGCCTGAATTTCCAACGTTTACAACATCGCTTGGCAGATGAAGTTTTTCTCCGGCTCCGTAAACAGTCCATGTCTTTGAAGGAGAGCCGTCGCTTGATTCGCCCAAGTTTGCGCTTGCTCCAATCAGGGGCAGGGAGGCGTATGTGCTAAGGCAGTCTTCGCTTGGCAGGGGGTTTGAGATTTTGCAAACTCCGTCCGACATGGCTGCCAAGAGTAGGGCTCGTATAGTATGTGACTTTGATCCCGGAACTGAAACTTCTCCGGCAAGTTCAGAGTGTTCTGCTGAAATTTTCATGCTAATAAAATAGCACAGAATGGTGTTAAAAACAAGGCGGGCTTTACTTCTCAAATTTTAACCAAGCACCACTACTCCAGTATGGTTATCTCTACGCGGCGGTTTTGAGCCATGCCTTCGGGGGTGGAGTTGTCGGCTATGGGTTTTGTTGCGCCCCAGCCTTTGCAGATGAATTTTTCGGCAGGGATGCCCCGCTTGCTAAGTTCACTGGCAATGGCACGTGCGCGTTTTATGGAAAGGGACATTTCTCCAGAAGGATTGCCTGTTGATGCGGTGTGGCCTTCTACGAGGAATGAGGAATCTTTTGCGTTAAGAAGGACGCTTGCAATTTTGTCCAGGCGTTCTTTTTCGCTTTCCAAAAGCTGGTCGCTGTCCGGCTTGAACTGAAGGTTCTTTATGCTGATTTTAAGTCCGGCGGGCGTTTCTTCCACTGGAACTTCAGCAGGGGGAAGCTTTTCTTTTTTTACCGAAGTGATGATTTTTTTGCGGTCCACGGCAGGAGGATAATTTGTAAAGAGGGAGATTGTTCCCTTAAAGTCTACCTTGCGGCCGTCCTTGTAGAAAAATGATTCGTCTACGGTGTCGCGGACAACAAGGGCAGCCCCACTTTCCTTGCTGATGGCTATTGTTGCGGAATGGGAGCCTGTTGCCCTGTCCAAAAGAGGGTCTCCTTCTGTATCCGCAGGAACTTCTGCCGCAGAAAGAAAGCCGTAGCGGGTTGCCCACTTTGCACTAACAATGTAGACTTCCGTTCCGTTGTAAACATCGTCTTTTAAGTAGGTGTATTCAGCGGTAAAGGGGATGCGGGTAAATTCCCTGGTGTTCATGGGGTCTACCACTCGCACAGAAGAAGCCGTCCATTTTTCTCCCTTGGAAATTTTTTGCTGGGGGTAGCAGGGAAAGCTTCTAAAGGTAGGGTAGCCGTTGTCCTGAATCATGGTAAAAGTGCCGTCGGATGCTATTTTGAATACAGAAGGAATTGCATCGTTTATTCCGGGCAATTGTCTTTGCATGTTGCGCCTTGTTTCTTGCCAGACGTAAAAATTGCCGTCGTAGAGGTTTTCTTTTTGCACTATAAAAGAGCGGATCTCGCGGCTTAAAAGCCCTGTGTACTTGCCGTTGTCGTACCTGCGCAAGTCCGTGCGCTCGGTAAAGGTGTAGTTTCCGCTTCCCTTGTAGCTGATTGAATTCTGAGCTGCAAGAAAAGCCGGTAGCAATATTATAGAAGAAAATGCAAAAATGACAGCAAAGAAGTGTTTTTTCATAAGGCCTCTAAAATAAAAAATACAAAAGAGTAAACGGTTACAGATTATTTGCTAACAGTGCGAGAGTTCGGCGCCCGCATTTCCGCACAATTTCTCGTTTATGCAAAAAGACACGATAACGGAGAATTGCAAGGTAGTAAAGAAAATATTCCTAAAAATATTAAACCACGGCAGGGATTGGAGGGGCGGCGAAGCCGTTGCGAAAGCAATGGAGCGGGTAGGGTCCCGCGGAACCCCGGAAAGCCCCTAGCATATAAAAGTGCCGCACTTTTATTTTTTAAGAAATTTAATCAAAAAATTATTGATTTTTCACGAATATTGTGTAAAATTCATGTAGGTTTAAAATGGCGACATTATTCGATATTGCACAGATAACAGGATTTTCTCAGGCTACGGTTCAGCGGGTGCTGGAAGGAAGGGATTCAATTGGTCAGGAAGCACGCAACCGCATTTTTTTAGCCGCAAAGCTTACCGGTTTTAAGTACGGAAAGGCAGAAAATGATGGCGGGGCAAAAGAGGCTAATTCCAAGCTGATTGGCGTTATTGCGGAAAAGGAATCTTTTACGAACGGTCTTGAGCATCCGCTTTTTGGCGGAATTGTAAACAGTTTTAGGAATATTGCCTACAAAGACGGCTACGATTTGATTTTTATGTCCAAGGAGATGAATTCTTCCATTTCTTATATTGACCACTGCAAGTCGCGCAAAGTGGAGGGCATTCTTATTCTAAATTCCGTTTACGGTGACCCGGAAATTACCAGTCTTGCCTCCAGCGGAATTCCATGCGTGTCTGCAAATGAATTTATTCCGGGAATATGCACGGTTGTTTCCGAAAACAAAGATGCCGCTTTTCATGGGGTTGAATATCTTATAGAAAAAGGGCACACAAACATTGGCTACATTGCTGGCCCCTACCTTGTAAATTCACCGGCTGCCATTGAGCGGGGTGAAGGCTACAAGATGGCAATAAAGGCTGCGGGCTTAAAATACAAGAGCGAATACGTGGAAAAGGCTGCCCTTTGGGAACTAAAGCCCGGTTTTGAGGCGGCAAAGAAGCTTTTTACGCGTGCCCCGGAAATTACGGCCGTTTTTTGCGCTTCTGACCAACTCGCGGCTGGAACCATGCAGTATTTGCAGACCGTTGGAAAGCGGGTTCCAGATGACGTTTCTCTTATTGGCTTTGACGATTCCCTTATTTCTGAATGCAGCACACCGCCACTTACTACTTTTAGGCAGGACAGAAAAAAGATTGCCGCTGTTTGCGCGGAAAAGCTTATGGCTGCAATGAAGGGCAAGGGGCAGTACGAAATTGTGCGGATTCCGGTTCAGTTTATAGAAAGGGAATCCGTTGCCGCTGTAAGAAAGGCTTAATGACCTTAGCGGAAGGTTATGTTGGAAAAGCTCTGGTTAAGCACTTCTATTTTGCCTGCAAGCTGGATGGATGCCTTTACCGAGCTGTCTTCCAGGATGAACAAAGCCGCCGTCCGCTCAATCTTAAAATATTCGCTTGGCCCAAGGATGTAGGCCGCTGTGCTTAGGGCATCCGCTTCTATTGAAGAGCGGGACACGATTGTTACGCTTCCCACCTTGTTCTCTTCCGGGTAGCCTGTCTTTGGGTTTATGATGTGGTGGTAGCGCTTTCCGTTCTTTTCAAAATACCTTTCGTAGGCTCCGCTTGTTACTACGGAATTGTTCTGGTTAAAGCAGATAGCAAGAGCCGGGTCTGATGAAGGGTGCTGGGGATTTTTTACCGCCACCTTCCACTTACTTCCGTCTTTTTTGCTGCCGTAAGCATAGACGTTTCCGCCCAGATTCACGATTGCCTGCCTTACATTGTGCTCGCCAAGAATGCGGGCCATCTCGTCCGCGGCATAGCCCTTTGCAATTCCGCCAAGATCCAAGGACATGCCCTTTTGCAAAAGGAAAATCCTCTTGCTGGTCTCTCCGTCTCCGGGGTCCATCTGAACGTTGCGCCAGTTTACAAAGGGAAGGGCTGCATCTATTTCTTCCCGGCTTGGAACACGGGCGTTTTCCGTGTTGATTCCCCAGAGCTTTACCAGTGGGCCAACCGTTGGGTCAAAGGCACCGTCTGTTTTTTGGGCAAAATTTAAGGCAGTCTGCACTACAAAATAAACGTCCCGGTGAACAGGCACTGCTTTTATTCCGGCATGGGCATTTACCTGGCTTATGTCCGAGTCACGCTTTGTTGCGCTGAACCTGTCGTCTATTTCTTTTAGGCGGGCAAAAAGCTCGTCGTAGAGTTTAGCGCTTGCGTCGTCATAGGCATTTATTGAACAGACAGTTCCCAAGACAGACTGAGTTCTGGTGGGCATTGCTTTCTTTGAGCAGGAGAAAGAGGCTGCAAGAAGTAATATTAAAGCCGTACAAAGGGGGGCTGATTTTACCGCATTTAAATTCATCCTTTGGATTATAAACAATCCATATGAATTTTACAATTCATTTTTTTTGCTTGCTAGTCCTGCAGACGGCAAGGGTTGGTGGAAAAAACATTGCTGAAAATATAATAATTCTATACAATTATACTTATGGAGAACCTGCTATGGAGATGACAGTTGAATTGTTCGACAGCATTATCAATACTTCACAGGACTGTGTATTCTGGAAAGACAGCAACAGGCGCTTTCTTGGCGTAAACCAGGCATTTCTAGATTTTTATGGCTTTGAATCGGCAAGCGTCCTGATTGGCAAAACGGACGAAGACATGGGCTGGCATTCTGATCCTGAGCCATTCAGACAAGACGAACTGGATGTTCTTTCTGGAAAAAGTACATACAAGGTTCAGGGCAAATGCTTTATCAGGGGGGAAGAGAGGGACATAGTTGCGTCAAAGAGGCCTCTTTACGAAAACGGAAAGATTGTGGGACTAGTCGGAAGCTTTATAGACATAACTGATGTTCTGCGCCGAAAGGGTTCCCTTGAAAACAATCAGTCGGTTTACACAATAGACAAGCTCAGAAAGTTCAGTTTTTTTGACAAAATAATCGACAGGATAAGCCTTAACGAAATTCTTGATCCGCTTACCGGGGTAATTTCTCGTGCATATGCCGTCAAGTTCGTGCGCTCCCTCATTGCTGAACAGAGACCCTTCACATTCACCATGCTTGACCTTGATAATTTTAAGTTCATAAATGACAGCCTTGGCCACAGTGCTGGCGATAAAGTTCTGACTACCGTTTCGAAGCGTCTTGCAGAATATGTGGAAGACTATGGCCTTGTGGGGCGTTTTGGCGGAGATGAGCTTTTGATGGTGGACCTTAAGCACACGGACAAGGACGACAAGATTTCCTTTTTCAAAGACCTGTACACAAGTTCCAATGCGCTAAGGACGACAATCAGCTTTGGAAACGGAAATTCCTTTGTTACCGGAACCGCTGGTGCCGCATCTTTCCCGGAAGACGCAGGCACTTACGAGGAACTCTTTGCAATAATAGACAAGATGCTTTATCTTGGCAAAAACAGGGGAAGGAATTGCTACACCGTCTATAACGAAGAAAAGCATAAATCTCTCGAAGTGGCGAAAATTGCAAGGCACGGTGTCTTTACATACATGCACCAAATCCGCACCAACATGGAAAAAGCCGAAACTTTTGAACGCAAGCTAAAAGCTGCCATGCCGGTACTTTCCGAAATTCTTCGCATAACAGACCTGCATTATATTTGTGGAGACGGAAGGCTCAAAGCCGTGATGAATCCTGATTTTGATGGAGACGCATCCGACATAAAAAAACTAATGGCTGAAGACCTCTTCTCCGAAAACACGCTTAGCGAGGTTAAAAAGAATTCCCCGGTCTTTTACGAGACGCTGACCGCCAATGGCTTCAAGTCCGCCCTTATCGTACGAATCCGAAAAAATACAAAAGTCTTGGGCTATCTGGTCTGTGCGGTAAACAGAAGCCTTCGCATCTGGCAGGAAACAGAGTGTGCAGTACTTTACTATGTTGCAGGCCTTCTGACTGAATAGCTTACGATTTGAAGTTATATTTTGCGGGGCATTTGCTAGCCAGGACATGCATTTGTAGGGCAGATGCGTGCACTGGCAATTCCTGTAGAATTTCTGTAGAATGTATAAGCGGAGGATGTATGAACACAATTGGATTCATAGGCATGGGTAACATGGCGCAGGCTATGGCCTGTGGTTTTATAAATTCCGGCAAGATAAAGGCAGAGAAAATTTTTGCATTTGCCCCCAACCAATCAAGGCTAAAGGAAAACGCATCAAGAATAGGTTTTATTCCTGCGGGCAGCAATCTGGAACTTGTTCAGAAGAGCGATATCGTTTTTGTTGCATGCAAGCCTTACCAGATAGCAGATGTTTTGAAGGAAGTCAAGAATGCCCTTGATGGTAAAGTCCTCGTCTCTGTTGCGGCAGGCTGGATTTTTGACACTTTTGCAGAGCATATCGACGTGCAGAAGGTTCACGTTCAGTGCGTAATGCCCAACACTCCGGCAAAAATTGGGCAGGGGGTAATGCTTGTTGAGCAGAAGAATTCCCTTAGCGCAGAAGAGTCAGCGACGGTCCTTGGTCTGCTTGGTACTCTTGGAATTACAGAAACCCTTCCGACCAACCTTATGGGCATTGGAGGGGCAATAAGCGGTTGCAGCCCAGCATTCATGGACTTGATTATAGAAGCCTATGCTGATGCGGCAGTAAAATACGGAATGCAGCGAGCCCAAGCCTACCGCCTCGTAAGCAAGACAATGGCAGGAAGCGCAATGCTACAGCTTGCCACAGGGGAACACCCGGGTGTGCTAAAAGACGCAGTATGTTCACCCGGAGGAACAACAATCCGCGGTGTTGACGCACTGGAAAAATCCGGTTTGCGTGCGGCATGCATAAACAGCATAGATGCTATAATGAACAAAAAATAGGAAAATAAATATAGGAAATTTGTTATGATTGATTTTAAATGGTTTGTACTTGCGGTTGCAGTCCTTATGTACACGATGGTGATTATCTTTCAGAGTAAGAAGGTCTGGTTCACCACGGCGGCCGCTATAGCAGTAGTGCTTTTGGGAACACTCATCCCCGATGCAATATTCCCCCTGCCGGAAGACATTGTTGCCCGCGGAAACACTGCGGAGATGCATTCCTTTGCCTTGCTCCATTCACTTGGCGACATAGTGAACTGGAACGTACTCATGATTTACCTTGGCAGCATGATTATTGCGGCCCTCTTCATCTATTCAAAGGTACCCGCAAGGATTGCTGACTTTATAGTAGAAAAGAGCCGCAGCACCGGTCTTGCAATGGTTGCCATTCTTGCCATGACGGGTATTATCTCCATCTTTGTGGAAAACGTAGCAACGGTTCTTGTAATGGCACCAATAGCACTGGCCCTTAGCAAAAAGCTTAACATGAACCCAACCATGTTCATGATAGGCCTTGCGGTTATGAGCAACATGGAAGGAACTGCAACCCTTGTTGGAGACCCGCCATCCATGATTTTTGCAAGCTATGCTGGCTACAACTTTAACGACTTCTTCTTCCACGCAGGAAAGCTTTCTGTCTTCTTTATAATTCAGGCAGGGCTTCTTGTGGGATGCGCATTTTTCTACATCTTCTTTGCAAAGGCAGGAAAAGAAAAGCCGGCCCTGGAAAAAACTGTCGTAGTTTCATGGTTCCCGCTCTTCCTGCTGCTTGCAATGATTTTTGGTCTTGCAGGAATTTCTTTTGTGCACACAAGCTTTGAATACCTTAGCGGAACTTTCGTGCTTGCGCTTGGAATCCTTGGCCTTGTCTGGTACAAGCTTCTTCAGCACAAGTCCTTGGAGAACACTGCAAGCGTAGTAAAAGAGCTTGACTGGGAAACAATATTTTTCCTTATAGGAATCTTCATCGTAATAGGTGCAATAGAAGCTTCCGGGCTTTTGGGAGACCTTTCCGCTTACCTTGCAAAGATTACAGGCGGTTCCGTAATCCTTGGCTTCCTTATAATCATCTTGGTTTCCATTGCAATAAGCGGCTTTGTAGACAACGTGCCTTACATAATTGCAATGCTTCCTGTTGCAGACGGAATGGCAAAAACTATGGGCATTAACGGAGAGCTTTACATGTTTGCCCTGCTAATCGGAAGCTGCATGGGTGGAAACCTTACTCCATTCGGGGCAAGCGCAAACATTGTAAGCATGGGAATCATAAAGCGCGAAGGCTACAAGATGAATTTTGCTGACTGGGTAAAGGTTGGCGTTCCATTCACCCTTCTTACCACAGGAACTTCGGCAATCGTTCTCTGGTTGCTTTGGGCATAAAGTCTAAAAAGAAAAAACATAAAAAAAAGCTGCCACATTCCACACAAAATGGATGTCGGCAGCTTTTGTTTTTTCTCCTAAGGAAAATTGCCCTTATGCCACTATGTCAAACACAGCACCTGGTTCTGGTATTACACCTGTAAAACCGTAAGGCATATTAGCAACGTCTAAGGAACTCTTTACTTCTTTCTGATACGTATTGATTAACACGTCTTTCTGGCTGTCAGGAAGCTCTGCCAAATCTTCTTTGGAGGCTGTTTTCTTGCGCATAGAGACTAACTGGTCAATCAAGGCATTCAGAATCCTAATCCTGTCTACAGAAACACCTTTCTCACCTTTACCAGCCGGAGTACCACGGACGTAGTCAAACTGAGTAAATACAGCAACGCTAGCCTTTACCGGTACATAGAGTCTACCAGTAGTGGAAGAAAAAAGGTTTTTGTAGGTTGATGCGTTTAAGTTAATGTCGTTTGAATACATAGGCTCACCTCTCATCTTTATTATCGAAAGATTAGCCCAAAAAGTTAAGACAATTCTAAAAAAAATGTTAATTAAGTTTTCGTCATTCTGAGCTTGACTCAGAATCAAGTCTAGAAGGCTTCCCTTTCCCAAGCGGATATGCGCTGCTCAATAGAACGCAGGGGCTTTTCCTGTGTAACAGGAGAAGTTGTTTCTTCGCCCTCAGCCTGCACCTTCTTAACCTGCACAGAATCCAAAAGATAGGGAATTACAACCTTTTCCTTAAGGCTGGGCCACCTTGGACTAAGAATGTTGGGGCACACAAGGTAATCGCCGGTAGGAAGGTTTTCCAACAAAGAGCGGTAGCGAAGCGGATAGACATTTGCATTCACCTTTACAAGAGAAGAAAATCCCCCCGCAATACCAAAAGAAAGACTGTCCAGCTTTAGAGAATCCTGACGTTCAAGCAATTTCTTCTGAACCTCTTCCGTATAGAACCACTCCATGAATTTTTGGGCAGAAGCCTTGTGGGTAGCAGATTTGCAAAGCCCCATGGTAACAATGTCGTCTTCCACCATAAGCCGCCCGGCTTCGCCAACCCAGCGGTAGGTAAGACCGGAAAACTGGTCCTCCGTAAGCATAAAGAGGTCGCTGCTTTTTATAAAAGCAAAGAAACACTTGTCCATGGAAAACTGCTTGTACTTTGGCATATAAAGGTACTTGAACTGAAAGTTAAGCTCCGTGTCAGTGTCGCAATCACACTGCTTTGTCCAAGACTTCATGTATTCAGCGGTCTTTTCCAGGGCATTGGCATTCCAACCAAAATGCTCCTTTTTTTCAACATAATTTGCACCGTTCATGCGTGAAGCAAGATAAAGAAAATCTCCGTCCCAAGAGGGGGCATAACCCATAGTCTCAAAGGAACCGTCTTCATTCTTCTTGTTGAATTCAGAAGAAAGCTTTTTTATTCCGTCCAGGGTAATAAAATGGTCATCTGTAACAAGAGTCTCGTTCTTCTTCCTGAACATAACCGCATCCAGGTTAAAGCTTACCGGCAAGAGGTACTGCTTGGAATTCATAAGCCCATAGTCAAGCAGCTTTGAATAGAATTCGCTCTTTTGCAAAAGCCCACCGCTGAACATATAGTCAAGGGGAAGAAAATATTTTCGTGTAGAAGAATTTTTTAGCCAGGAGGAAACAACAATGTCCGGCTGAATCTCGTCCTTTAGCGGAGGCAGGGAACGGGCAGGCTCTTCCTTGTAAACGACAATGGCCTTTGCATCCTCATGCTCCTTGTTAAAAAGCTCTGCATAAGAAGCAAATTCCCTTATGTCGGTCCAAATTATAAGCGGGTCATTTTTTTTGTTGCCGCAAGAAGAAAAAATCATGGTTACCGCCAAGCAAAAAAGACAAAGCGCAAAAGAAAAGCCTTTTTTTGCCAAAGCAGCGGCCAACCCAAACTTGTTATTATTTAGACAGCTCTTCGGCTGTATCATAAATTGCCTTGTAAACAAAATCAATCTTATCCTCTTCAAGACTGCTGAATGCAACACGCAGAGTATGCGGGTCGATTGATATTGTACCGATTTCCTTTTCTTTTAGCAACTTCTGCCTAAGAACTTCCGCATCCACAGTATTTGTGTGCAGGGACATAAAGTAGCCGGAATTAAATGGAAGCGGCTCAATGGCGGAACTCTTCCTGCTGCTAACAAAAGCCTTAACCTTATTGTAGCGCTTCTCCAGAATCTTGCGGAATTCTTCCTTTTCCTTATCCACAGAAGGATTTGCAAAAGCCTTAAGAAGAATTGTCTGTGGCGGAGTTGAAGAGCAGGAAACAGAAGAGCGGATTGCAGCCATAAGCTTCTTAACAAGAGCATCGTACTGTTCTTCCGTAAAGCCCTTGCAACCAAAAGTAATAAAGCCGCAGCGGAAGCCCCATGCAAAGTCTTCCTTTGTAGGGCCGTCAATCTTTGCGGCAAGAACGTTGGGGCTAAGATCTGCAAGGTAAGCAAACAAAGACTGGCTCTCTATATCGCTCTCGTAGTTAAGGCCAAAGTATGCATCATCGCACCAAACCATAACCTTTTTACCGGAGTCTGCAATTTCCTTTACAATGGAAACAAGCTGCTTTGCCTCTGCGGCAGTAGGACTGTAGCCAGACGGATTCTGGGGGAAGTTCAAAAGAACACGCACTGAACCGCTTGCATTAGCCTGCTCAGTAAGGGTGGCCTTTAAACCTTCTATATTGAATTTTCCGTCCTTGAACATCTGGAACTGAACAAAACCAGCATTACGCCTTGCAGATGCAATAAGAACATAATTGTCCCAAGAAGGATCAGCCGCAACAAGTGGCTTTGACTCGTCAAGAAAAAGGTCAGCCAAATAAGAAATGCCTGCTGTAAGACCAGGAACCACAACCGGCAGAGAAGTGGATTTTTCCTTTAGCAAAGGATTCTTCTTAATCTGGGCAGCCTTCCACGCGGCACGAATATCCGGATTACCGGCAGTCGGTGAATAAGAAACAAGCTCGCGGGACTCAAGCTCCGGCACAACAGCCTGAACGCTTGGCAAAACGGCTGGCTTTCCGTCCACAAGAGTAATACCTATAGTACAGTTAGCCTTTTTACCGAGTTTCTTAGCTTCCCCACCCTGGGCAATAATACCCTTGGGAAAATACAAGCGCTCTCCCAAATCGGAAAGCAAATCCCCGGCAACAGTACCGGCCAACACATCATTCAATTCTTTTGCTAAAGGGTTAATCATAATTTTATACTATCGTTTTTTTACTTTGAATGTCAATATTTTTATGCAAAGAACTGCATATTTATGCATTTTCACTTCATCTTTTTAATCTTTTGGACGGTACTTTTTCCCGCTCTACCATTCTATTCCTTGGCTAATTCGACCGCCCATGCCTTTGCGTCACCGCCCTTCCGCCCTTCGCTAACGCTCATACCGCTGGCGCGGTACTAAAGGGGCTCCACGGCGGCGTAGGTTGCATAAAAAAATCCATTCTACGGGTACAGACAACCCAGATTTTAGCAATTATTTAAAATACTCAAACAAAAAGAGAGGAAAAGCATTTAATATGCTTACTTCATTGCCAGGAAGTACATATTTTTCCAGTTGAGAATCCAATATATTCTTTTGATTAACAACCGCCTTGTTTTCGGGATAATCATTAATTCCACAACAAATATAATTTGCCTTTTTAATATTCTGCTCTTTCAAGTAGCCCCAGTTTTCCTTTACAGTTTTTTCAAGCGCTGCCGTTATCGGACGCAGTTTATTTAATTTCTTATCCATAGGAAACTGCATAAAATCTGTGCTTTTATAAAAATCATAAGCCTTGGTAATATAGTTCTTAAAATCAGAACAATCTTGTCTTGTTGCCTTGTATTCATAAAAATGTTCATCCGGCAATTTTAGGGTACACTTAATTGACTCAACCATGGGGTAATTGATATAGAGTTTCCCATTATCAGTTTCATCAGAAAAGAAATCTAACATTTCTTGTAGTTGTGAATTAAGTTCTTCAAGCAAAAGGTTCTTATTCTGAAAGTCATAATCAAAAAATAGATAAACCTCGGAAAAATCTGTAATACTTACATCTTCTGGAATTGGGTTTTCGTTACGCGATATAAGTTTTCGTTTTATTATAGTCACAATATCTTCTGTAAAATCCGATTCATTCATTAGTCTGTATAATTCGTAAATGTTATAGCCAAAGCAACAGATTTTTTGTTCATTGGGATTTTTGAAATACAAATGCTCCAATGTTTTAAAAAGAGACGGCTCTGTTTTACGACCTTCAAATACAAACAGAATCATTGATCAAAAGTACCACCACGGAAGAGTTTCTCGATATTATGACCTTCGCGAAGTTCCTTATCTGTGCAGTCATGAAGCGCACGAATTTTGTTTTTATCCAGCAGGAAATTGCAATCAGGGCGCAATAAATCATTGCAGAGAAGCAGTGTATTGTGAGAAGTTAGGAAAAGCTGACAATTTAATTCAAAAAGTTTGCGGCAGATATTTTTAGAAAGCTTAAAATGATAGAAAGCATCAAATTCATCGATGAAAACAAAAGATGCATTTTCTATCTGCTTTAGCCAAAAATACAACAAAGTCAATGAATGAGTTCCCGTTGAGGCAATTTCCTGAAACAAAACAGGAGCGCCCTTTATAAAGCAGACTAACTGTTTGTCATTAATCCGTGGTGTCATAAATTCAAATTTCTGTTCACTTATTTCAAAGAGAAAGTCTCCAAAATCCTTTACAAGATTATGCCTTATAATGTATTCATCAATAATATTGATATTTGCAGTTAATCCAATAAATTCACGTTCTTCAAGACTTCTGAACCAAAGCATAGAATTTACAAAATTCTGTAATTGAATTAAATAGCTATCTTCAGCCAAAGGATAAGAAGTCAATAAAAAACTAACAATGGAAACATTATTTGCATTACTTGCAAGATTATTCTGTTTTCTATCATCCATAGGAAATTCATCATTGTTTATATAAAAACTTCCTAGTTTGCGTTCAAAAATAACGGTTTTATCTACAACAAGCTTCTCTTCCTGCAAGACACCTTGTGCTGTTTTTGAATAATCATAGTTTACAGTCTGGTTATTGAAATTGAAAACATATTCAAAATCAACAGTTGATTTCTGCTTACCGGCAAAAACAAAGTTCATGTAATAATCTGGCTTTTTCCATTTCTGGCTTAGATGATTTACTATATCAAAGATTGCCAGCCCAAAATTACTTTTTCCACTGCCATTCGGGCCATAAATAATCCCATTTTTGATAGTTTTGTTTTTGATTGCAAAAGTGTTAAATGCATAATCTCGAGCCTTCGTCAAATCCCACTCTATTCTCTGCTCGAACCCCCTATAGTTTGTAACTGCAAATTTACATAACATAAGGCACCTCTAATATGTGATTAATTGCATTATCGGGTATTTTGAACAAAAAATCAATACATGCCGTAAAAAAATTACGGCAAACATTTTAAGCTATGCCAATATGATGTTTTCATAAAACCTAATGCCTAAATCATTAATAAACGCACCAGCAGGATTATCGCAGAATGTTCCACCTTTTGGTAAATGTAAAAATCCCGACAAGACTAACGGTGAAAAATCAGCATTGGCTCGTTTTAATTCCAAATCATTATCATAATTTTCTTTTTTTCGAGAATTATTTCTACATTGATAATATATTTCCAAAGCAGAAATGCTTGTGATTGGATTTAAGGAGTTTATCGAAAATTGGATTGCATTATATTCATCAACTGAAAATTTCTTTTCCTTAAAAGTTGCAACAAACATTTTTGCAAGCCATTTTGCTTTTATTTCGGCATCATATTTATCCAAAGAAAACAAAGTCTGTTCAATCACAAAATTTAGTTTCTTTTTAGAGCCGCATATTCCTTCTAGTTTTTCTTTACAATCCTCGTTTTCAAATATTCCGCTATCTTTTATAGGCATAATAAATGCATAAAACTTCCGAATTGAATGAATTTTTGAAATATTTGAGAGAATTTTTCCTCCAGAAATAATCCATTTCAAAATAGGAATATCAGTTAGTATAGATTCTTTTCCTGTCAGTGCCTCAATCGACGCTTTTAAATCTATTTGTGATAAATCAATTGCTGTTTCCAACAGATTAGAATTTACAGCTTCTATAAGTTCATTTGTTGCTGAATAATCTGCATTTTCGTTATCTTGCATATTACAACTCTCCTCTGAACGCGCGGGCTAGAATTGATTTTTTTAGCAGGGCGATTTGGTCTAGGACGGTTTGGGTGGCTTCTTTGGCACGGGTTTCTTTTTCTAGTACGGTGTCTAGAATGCGGACAATTTCTTGTTGTTCGGGGAGAGTACAATATTTTATTAATATAGGATTTATTGTTTTTCCCGATATAACAGGTTGTGCTGAAGAATTTGAATATTTACCTAAGTCTAAATACTTTAACAAATGAAATACATAATTTAAGACAAATTGATTTTTATCATAACTTACAATTAGAGCATTATCAGTTACCCATGCACTTTTTTCTGTTACATGTACTGAACCACAATAAAACCCAACTCTTCCTACTACAATTGTTCCAGAATCTACATTAGAATTAATATAAAAACCATTTATACCATTTCCACCATAAATTGGGAACTCTCCTTCTGGGGCATTTCTTACTTTGATATTATCTCCAGAATGAAATTTGAAACAATCTCCAACAGTTTTCTCTACCCACGAATCATCAGCAACCCCGTTTTCTTTGCGCCAGTTGGCGGTGAGCTCTCCACTGAATGCTTTGTGCAGGATGGCGGCTTTGCGGGTTTCGAAGCTGTCCAGCACTGTCTGGGCTTTTTCCTGGGCTTGGTCTAGTTTTGCGAACATTGTTTCTATGCGGTTTACGATGCGCTGTTGTTCGGCGAGTGTTGGAGGAAGAGGAATAATTAGATTTGTAATTGTCTTTGCCGAAAGGGATGCTATTCCAATTCCCTTTCCGCTTAGTAAACCTAAATCTTTATAAAAAAGGAAAATATAATAAAAAAACTCAGTAGAAACAGAATCACTTTTCTTGCGCAGTTTAGAAATATGATTTTGAATACATATATCATAATCAAAATTCCAAATTGCTGCTCGACCTACATCGCCACCATTACAAATAAGCAAGTCACCTTTTGTTGCTGTACATTTTTCAAGTTCATCTTCAGTAAAATACATTTCTCGAACATCAGAAAAATCAAATGTATTCCAATAGAGATTTGATGTTGTTATATATTTTTTAAGCGCCCCCACTGTATTTTCTTTATTCAAAGCCTTGCCTGTTGTATGCGAAAACAAATTCCCGAGTTTTTCCCAATTCCACCCTTCTGGCAGTTCATACGGTGCTTCTATATTTGCAGATGCTGAAACAAGTTCAGCATGACGATTTTCTTTCTTAGCCATTTTTTAATTCTCCGTTATCAATAAAAAAGGGGGCGTTGCGGGGGTGCGCTTGAAACTGCATCCTTTCGGATTTGTTGCGAATACCCCCGCTGGAAGGGGTAGCGGAAAACGCCGCAGGCGGTTGGAGCGAGGGGGAGACTTCCCCCACATTTTGCAATATTTCTTTCTTAGCCAATTTTCAATTCTCCTCTTCCATTAAGCAATACGTTATTTGCAAGTTAAATCAATCACCCTAAAAGTCCATTAGCAAAAAGTCTTTTATGTTTTTGTGGATTATTCCGTTTTGGGAAAAATCAAAATCATCCATGGAAACAACATATTTTGGAAAGCTGTCTTTTACGGAATTGAAAACAGAAAACTCCCGCTTTACGGTTTCTTCGCTTGCCAAAAGATAGGCAACCTGAACATAGATTTTTTTGCCCTGCTTTTCCGCAATAAAATCAATTTCTGTGTCACCTTTTTTGCCCACAAATACCTTAAAATTTCGGCGCAAAAGTTCAAGGCAGACTATGTTTTCAAGAACCTGGTCAATATTCTGAATGTTTTTTCCAAAAACTGCCTCTCGCAATCCGTGATCTGCACAGTAATACTTTTCGTTCACGCTGACAATTTTTTTGCCTTCCAAATCGTAGCGGTTTATCTTATAAATAAGAAAGGCATCCGCACAAAACTTCAGATAATTCAGAATCGTGTCATGCGAAATTTTGCGGTTTTCACTTTTAAAATATTTTGAAAGCGATGTTGCGCTAAAAATATGACCGATGTTTGAAAATGCATAAGCCACAATCCGTTCCAATGTGTCAACGTCACGGATATTATTCCGCTTTACCACATCTTTTAGAACTACAGAATTGTAAATGTCCATCAAATATTGGTTTTTCGCAGAATCGTCTCCGCTAAAATTTGAAAGGAAGGGCATTCCGCCTGTTTTTATGAACTGCATAAAGCATGAAGATTTGTCTGCCTGCGGATTTTTTTGCCGGCTCATTTCAAGGAATTCTGCAAACGAAAAAGGATAAATGACAAACTCTACATAACGCCCCGCAAGATATGTTGCCAATTCACCTGACAAAAGTTTTGCATTTGAACCTGTTATGTAAATGTCGCAGTCAAAGTCGACACGGCAGGAATTGATGCATTTTTCCCAGCCTTCAACTTCCTGAATCTCATCAAGGAAGAGATATGTTTTTCCCTGGGCGCTTTTCTGGAATTCAACGATTTTTTCGTAAAGGCTTTTTGCGTCCAGAATTTGAGAGTTGGCAAACTGTTCAAAATTCATGCAGAGAAAGTTTTTTTCGTCTACGCCGGAATTTTTAAGCTCTTCTTTAACAAGCTCCAGCATCACGGATTTTCCCGCCCGCCTAATTCCTGTAAATACTTTTATCAGTTCCGTATTCATAAACGGCCTGATTCTCTGCATATAAACTTCGCGCTTAATCATAATACAATTTTATCAGTTATAGTCGCTAAAATCAAGTTTTTTCTTATTTTTAGCGATTATAGTCTCCAAAAATATCATTTCTCCGTCTTTTTAAGTTCGCGGACAACTTCTTTGATTAGGTCGGCGGCCATTTCCAGCTGGTCTATGCAGTCCTGGGCGCTTTCGATTGGGTCGGGAAGGTCTTCGTAGTCCAGGATGCTTTCGTCGCGGATAAGGCCCAGGTCAAGGCTGTTTCCTTTGGCGGCAATCTGTTCGCGGGTAAAGCAGTTCCAGCGTTCGTCTTTAATTTTTTTACGGTCGGATGCTTCGTAGGCTTTTATGAAGTCGGCAAAGTGTTCTTTTTTTAGCTGATTTGTTTTGCCAAAGCTTTGCATGTTGGTGCGAAGGTCGTAGAACCAGACTTGTTTTGTGTTGTCCTTGTCGGTTTTTCCGCGGGTAAAAAAGAGGACGTTTGTTTTTACGCCCTGGGCATAAAAGATTCCGGTTGGCAGGCGGAGGACTGTGTGCAGGTTGCATTTGTTCATTAAGTCTACACGGATTTTTTCACCGTCGCCGTCTGCAAACAAAACATTGTCGGGAAGAACAACGGCGGCTCTGGCTTTTCCGTCTGCTTTTAGCGAGCGGTAGATGTGCTGCAAAAAGTTTAGCTGTTTGTTGCTTGTGGTGTAAGTAAGGTCTGTACGAAGCGCGCGCTCACCGCCTTTTTTTGTTCCAAATGGTGGATTTGTAAGAACTACATCATAGCCTTTCATTTCCATTCCGATTGAACTTAAGGTGTCGCCAAGCGTTATTTTACCGTTTATGTCGTGAAGGTATGCGTTCATAAGGGCAAGGCGATGGGTGTCGTGTACAAGTTCTGTGCCGGTAAAGGCCTGACTGTCCTCAAATTCCTGCTGCTCACTTGTGCAGTGAATGAGGTTTTCGTTGTGGTCCAGCACGTATTTATGCGCGCTGATCATAAAGCCAAAGGTTCCGCAAGCCGGGTCGTTACATTTTTCGCCAAGCTGAGGTTTTACAAGCTCCGTCATTACATCGATTAAAACTCGCGGTGTAAAATATTGCCCTGCTCCGCTCTTTTTTTCTGTAGCGTTTTTTTCGAGTAAGCCTTCGTAAAGGTCACCGAGTCCTTCATCTTTTGCACTGAACCAGTCGAGCGCGTCTATTGATTTTATGATTTTTTCAAGATTCTTTGGTTCGTCGATTGAAGTTTGACTACCGGCATAAATCTCAAGAACACGGCCGCTTGTTTTTGTTCCAAGGTGGTCAAGGAGTTCTTTGTAAAAATCTTTGAGGGCAATTCCGTCTTTTTTTACAAGTTTTGCCCAGCGGTATTTTTCCGGTATCTGTTCTTCCGCACCTGGAATCTCTGAGCACATTTTTAAGAAGAGAATGTATGTAAGTTCGTTCAAATAATTTTGATATGTAATTCCATCATCGCGAAGTACATTACATAGGTTCCAAAGTTTGCTTACTATTTCTTGTGTGGTCATCTTTTATTTCCTTTTTTATGCCGCATCATCATACAGATATTTGTTCAATTCTTCAATCAAGGCGCGGAGCTGGAACTTAAAGTCTTTATCTATACGCTTAAAGCCGCCTTTATTGCGGAAAATAACTTCATTATCAAATACAGATTCTTCCAGTACGTTTTCCTGCAAAAGATTTGCTTCTATTACGTTAAGCCAGCCAAGTTCGACAGGACTAAAATTGTGGTTTGCCTTGAGCTTTGCAACTGCTTTTTTAATTCTGTCTTCGTGGCTTTGCATAGGGGAGCCTATTGCGCAGGTTCTGATTACGCTGATAATGTCTACGGTAAAATCTGCATTTGTTACCTTGTTCCATGCGGTGTTAAGACTTGTAAGGTTATAGCCTTCATTTGCAAGAACAACGGCAAGATTTTTGAGAGCCTGGCGGGTAAGATCTGCGGGTCTGGTGCAGACAATTTTTAATGCCTCAATCTTGTTGCGGTTTTCTTTTATGTAATTTGTAAATTCTTCAATGTAATCTTCCGGCTTCTGCAAATTGTGCTTACCGTATCCGCGGGTTATCTGAACGTCTTTGTCCTCTTTAGTGTCTATGATAATTTTTCGCAATTCTGCTTTGTCATCTTCAAGAAGTTCAAAAACCTTTCTGTCTTCAATAATCTGCTTTTTAGCTTCGACAGGATTTAGTTCTTCTATCTTTTTAAGATACGATTCAATGTTTGGCTCTTTGGTCAGAACCTTAAAATTTGAAATTGCTTCTGCCGTAAGATTATTCTTTTTGCGGTTTACCTTTGCAAGCAATTGTTCAATCTGATATTGAATTATCTTTGGGTCTGCGTCAGAAATAGCGTCCATTGCATCAATGAGTTCTGTCATTTTAATTTTTGGTTTCTGCACAACTGGCTGCATGTCTATTTTGTCTTTGAGATGGTCATAAACTCCAGCTGGGTCATAGATGTTAAAATGGGTCTTATTGATTTCAGGACATCGGCGTGTAGCTCGTCCAATCATCTGTTCAAACAAAATGCGAGAATTTACACATCTCATAAAAACAAGATTTGTAATTGGAGGAACATCTATTCCTGTAGTCAGCAAATCTACTGTTACTACAACACTTGGGAAGGCTTCATTCTTAAACTGCTTTATAAGGTCTTCGATTTTCTTTTGATTTCCGCCACCAGCGCTTCCTGTAATTTTCATTACTGCCTGTTCAGGAAGGTCATTCTTTTCGCAAATCTTTTTGATGATATCAACAATCATATCTGCGTGTTCATCGTTTACTGCAAATATCAATGTTTTTCCGTGTGTGTCTGGAGCATCAAGCGTAAGATATCCGTTATCAAAAAGCGCAGAAAATACCGCTTCATTAAACGGCCGTGTAATAATATCTTTGTTGAACTTTTCTACATCGTAATCAACTTCATCTGGCTCTACTTCGGCTTTAACAACAGTCTTGTTGTTCGGATCGTATTTATCTACAATAGTTCCGGCTTCAAAATGGATTCCGTTGCGGGTTTTATCTGTGGAAATAATATATGGAACATCATGGTCACAAAGGTAACCTTCGTAAACTGCGCGGCGGTATGAATAAGTGTAAACAGGGTCGCCAAAAATCTGCTTTGTCTGCAAGGCAGGAGTTGCCGTAAAACCGATTCTTACTGCGTCAAAATATTCAATGATGTTTCTGTACTTACTCTGATAATCCAACTGGTCGCGGAAGAACAATTCCTCGTCTGCCATTTCTTTATCAAGAATATAACCGCGGTGGGCTTCATCAATAATTACTAGGTCAAAATCTGTTACAGCAGGCATTTGCTCGCCATCATTATACAGGATGCGTTGTACCATTCCCTGCACTGTAGAAATCTGAAGCTTTGTTTCTTTGTCAATTACCTTTTCTTCAAGATTTTTGATATTGTAGATGTCTGTGAGCGGCTGAAGCTGATCAAGCTTTACTTCGCTGAATACATCGAAGGCCTGCTTACCAAGAGAATTTCGGTCTACTAAAAGTAAGATTCGCTTAAAACGTTTGGTCTTCAAAAAGCGGTAAATCAAGGCAAGAAAAGTTCTTGTTTTTCCGGTTCCTGTCGCCATGGCAAGAAGGATATTTTTTTGGCCTTCTTCCAGAGCTTTATCAACTGCATGAACTGCTTCTACCTGATAATCACGAAGACTTAAGCCGTCTTTGTTCCGCAAAAAGTCATCGTCATCAAGTTCTTCATATTCTTTTTTGTAGCTTTCAGAATTTCGCTCTAAAAGTTCTTCAATACCAATAGGACTCATCCAACCCTGTAATGCTTTTGGAGCTTCTGTTGGCTTTGCAAAATTGATAAACCAGATTCCAGACTTTGTTTCCAGCTGCTTAAGATAAGGACGGCCATTTGTTGCAAAGGCAAAAGGAACTTTGTATTCTCCGTTTACACCCCACTTTCCCTGAATATAATCTTTATCTGTATCTTTTATAAGGCTTGCATATTCTTTACACTGCCCGTCAATTACACAAGGAATGTCTTTGTACTCTGCCTTTGCTTCAATTACACCAACAAGTTTTTCGCCAATGAATAGTGCGTAATCTGCATATCCATGGTTGTAGATTTTGGAATCAGTCTGCCACTCTGCAATGGCCATATTATGACCCTTTTGCGGTTTTGTGCCATGTAGCTTCTGATTAAGGACATTTGTATCACATTCCCAGCCAACCTTACGAAGCTGGTCATCAATAAGGTCGCGGGTTTCTGCTTCTGTAAGCGGACGCGCCCGGTTTGCTTTATAAGAACGGTTTTTGCGCTCAGAAATTAAAACTTTGGGAACTTGTGCAGCTACAACCGTAGCTTGAGCCATCAGCTGGCTTTCTGCCTCTTCATCCAGCTTCTCTTGAGGAGTAAATTCTGTCTTCTTATTGATTCTTACGATGAATTTCTTCTTTGCAACTGCATTAAGTTTTTCTGGAGTTACATATTCTTTATACTCCGACTTTTTATTTGTTCCATAAGTTCCTGCAAACCACAAACAAAGGCTGTATGCAATTGGAAGGAGTTCCCTAACTATAACAGATGAGTCCAAATCTTCATGCACAGCTTCATTTCCAATTTTTCTAAGCCGGGTAAAGGATTTTGCCAGCAAAGAATCTATAATTCCGCAATCCTGAAGAGTGTTTATCCTTGTAACCTGGCTCACATCTTTTACACTTCCGCTTGGACAGGCTATATTGTCATACTGATAGACAAGAGTTGTAATACTTTCACCGATTTTTCGGATTTTATACAAGGCGCCATTCGGATCTGTTTCACAATAAGATTCTGCTTGTTTACCAAGCTTTGCCAAAAGAGGAAATTCCTTTTCAAAGTAATCAAAAGAAGAAGCCATCAGTTCCTGTCCTTTCTATATATTAATATTATACCACGCCCCTACAATCTTGTAAAACAATAAACTTGGTGGTAAAATCAGACGTTAATTTTTACAGGGGAAAGGTGGGGAGAACTTCACTGTTCCCGCAAGGATTTTTTATGTCTATTTTACAAAGTATTCTTTTGGGTGCCTTACAGGGGCTTGCTGAATTTTTGCCGATTTCTTCTTCGGGGCATCTTGCCATTGCGCAGAAGCTTTTTGGGCTTGAGGACCTGCCGCTTTTGTTTGACGTCTTTTTGCATCTTGCAACGCTCTGTGCGGTAGTGCTTTTCTTTTGGAAAAAGATATGGAAGCTTTTGTGCACTTTTGCAAGGCTTGTTTTTAGAAGGCCGGCACCAGAAGGAATTAGCGAGGCAGAGGAAAAAGACAGCCGCTCCTACATTCTTGCCGTAATCCTTACTACGCTTGTAACAGGCGTAATTGGAATTGCGGTGGAAAAGCTGCTTCCTTCCCTTAGCATCAAATTTGTTTGCGCAGGTTTTATTGTTACCGCTTTCCTGCTTATTCTTTCAGCCCTTGTAGCAAAGAGGCAGAAGCAAAATGCAGACGGCAGCGAAAAAAAGGCTCCGTCCAAGGTTCAGGCCCTTATCATAGGTCTTGCACAGGGGTTTGGAACTTTGCCTGGCATTTCAAGGAGTGGCTCTACTATTGCAGGTGCTCTTTCTTGTGGCGTAAACAGGCAGGTTGCAGGGGAATATTCTTTTATAGCTTCTATTCCGGCTATTCTTGGAGCATTCATTTTGGAAGCAAAGGATTTGGGTGAAGTTTCTTCTTCAATAGGAATCCTTCCGGTTGTGGCGGGGTGCGTTACAGCTTTTGCAGTTGGATATTTGTCCCTTGCCCTTCTGATGAAGATAATCAAAAAGGGTAAGCTTGAATGGTTTGCCTGCTATCTTATTCCTGCCGGTGTATTGGGATTGCTGTTTTTATAAAATCATTTTTCAAGGGAGTCCCCTTGTACCCCTAACATAAGGGGAGGCAACTTTTTTAACGTTAAAAAAGTTGCCTACTCCGAAGCGAGGTTTTTCCCTCCCCTTAAACCCCTCCCTTTCCCGGCACGGCTTAGGGCTAACGCCCTAAGAACCCGGATTTATTGTTCCACTCTATTTTATTTTTATAAAGAAGAATCGTATCTATTACGCAACAAATAGCTAACTTACCTATTCCGACTTTGCGGCTCCGGGAAGACCGATATCCTTTCTGTAGAACATGTTTTCGAACTTGATTTGCTCCATTGCACTGTAAGCACCTTTCCAGGCAGCTTCGAAGGTGTCGCTGTAGCATGAGCAGGCAAGTACGCGTCCACCGCTGGTTACAAGTCCTGTAGAGCCCGCTGGTATTGGGTTGGGATGACGGCGGTCTGCAATTGCACCGGCAATGAATACCTTTGCGCCAATTTCTGCCACGCGCTCTTTTTCCATAAGGATTGGAATGCCTTTCTGGTATTCGCGGGGATAGCCTCCGCTTACGGCAACAGGTGCTACGACAAAGCCTTTTTTCCAGGCAAACTTAAAGTCTTTTAGGCTACCGTCGCTTATGGCCTTACACATTGCGGCAAAGTCAAAATCCATAAGGGGAAGAACTGCCTGTGTTTCCGGGTCGCCAAGGCGCACATTGTATTCCAGGCACTTTGGTCCGTCTTTTGTTAGCATAAGCCCAAAGAAGATGAATCCACGGTAGTCGTATTTTTCTGCGATAAGGCCTTTAAGGGTTGGCTCAAGAATGTTTTTGTTGAACTGCTCAAGGATTTCTGGAGTTACGTCGCTTACAGGGCTTATTGCACCCATTCCGCCTGTATTGGGGCCCTTTGCTCCGTCGCAGAGTCTCTTGTGGTCACGGGCACTCTGGAAAGGAACAATAACGGCTTTTCCTTCTTTTGCAAATTCCGGGGTTACGCTTACAGCCGCAAGAATTGAAATTTCGTCTCCGGTAAGATATTCCTCGATTACGAGCTTGTTTCCTGCTTCACCAACGCTGTGGTTTTCCATAAGGTCCACAACCGCATTCTTGGCATCGTCCAGGGTCTTTGCTACAACAACACCCTTTCCGGCTGCAAGACCGTCCGCTTTGATTACGATTGGGGCACCCTCTTTTTCCACGTAGGCAAGGGCTTCTTTTTCGTCAGTAAAAGTGCGGCTCTTTGCGCATGCCACACCGTACTTGTTCATAAATTCTTTGGCAAGGTCTTTGCTTGCTTCCAGCTGGGCGGCATCGTATTTTGCCCCGACCGTTGGAATTCCTGCATTCCAAAAAGCGTCTGCAATTCCTTCTGCAAGGGGATTTTCCGGGCCAACAACAACAAGGTCGCATCCTTCGTGTTTTGCAACCTGAACATAGGCACCGTTCTTATCCGATTTGTTCTGTATGTAATCAGTCTGCGATATGTCCACGTTTACGCATTTGTCTTCAAAAGCTGTTCCACCGTTTCCGGGAACGCATACCACAGATTCAACCAAATTACTCTGGGCCAGTTTCCAAGCAATTGCATGCTCGCGGCCACCATTACCAACAACAAGTACTTTCATACGGCTATATTATGACAAAGACAACGAATTTTCAAGCAGTAAAAAAACATGGGAATCAGTTTTGTGTTCCGCTCCCAGGCAAATCCGTCTGAAAACCCGCGGTGTCGCGGAATAGGAAATTAAACTCGCTTCGCTCGTTCCGCTCCAATGCGTGTTTTCAGCCAGATTTCCCTTCCGCTGCGCACAAAACTGATTCCCAAAATTTTTACTGCATACATAAAGATAAGGTAAAAAAAACAGGTTCCCGGTGGGGAGCCTGTTCTCTTGAAGTGATAAGCCGCGCTTATTTTTTTGCGCACTTTCTTCCGCAAGCTTTTGCTTTTGGAGCAGCAGCTTTAGCTGGTTTTGCAGCCTTTTCTGCCTTAGGTGCCTTTGCCACCTTCTTTGCAGCAGGGGCCTTCTTTTCTTCAACTGTTTCGTCTACAATCTGTGAATCCGCATTTTTCTTTATGGAAGCAATTCCGTTCTTGCAGGCATCGCGTGTCTTGTAACCTTCACCCGAACCAACAATCTGACCGTTGCGTGCAATAAGGCGGAAGCGGTATTCCTTTTTCTTGTCCAAATAGAGTTCATACTTTGGCTTGCTTTCTGCTTTATATCCGTCGATAGTCTGATCTTCTACAGGAGAGTCTGCAATGCGCTGAATACTTGCAATACCTTTCTTGCAGGTAGTCTTTGTCTTGTAAACCTGCGAAGAAAGAATAATCTCTCCGTTCCCTGCAACCAGGTTGAATTTTACACCTGTCTTTGCCTTACTGATTACAAATTTTCCCATCCGTTCACCTCTCAATATTTTAGGCTTTCGCCATTAGGCTGAGCATTTGGGCCATACCCAATTGAATCGGGAACAGCCTTTATAATACAAGTATAAAACAGGTTCTTTATTTACGCAAATTTTATTTTAAAATTTTCACATATCATGTTGTCTTGTAATCTTTTAGCATGTCCATTACTTCTTCGGAAACTTTGCTGTTCTTTCTTGCAGCCAAAATTGACTTCTCTGCATCACCAGAAATCATGAGTATGGAATCCGCTGCCCTCTGCGACAGTTCCTTGATGTTCTGTGCCTCTGAACGTAGGGTTTCAATTCCGGAGAATACTACTTCGTTGTGCCGCTTCATGTTGACGGATTCTTCCTGTATTGCCTGTGATGAAGCTTTTATAACCGCCATGGAGTCAAGCATGCTCTTTGTTCCAATCTGCTGCTCGTCAATTCCGCCGTGAACTTCCTGAAGCATCTTTTCAATCTCGCGGATTTTCTTTGTTACGTTTTCAAAGGACTTGGTGCTCAATGCTGATGAGCGCACAATGTCGGTGATGATGTCGTTAATCGTGCTGATAAGCTCGTTAATAGACTGGGACTGCTTTGAAGAGTTTTCCGCAAGCATACGGATTTCCTGGGCAACAACGGCAAAACCTTTTCCCGCTTCACCCGCATGGGCCGCCTCAATAGACGCGTTCATAGCAAGAAGGTTGGTACGCTGGGAAATGTCGTCAATAACCTTGTTTGCATTGGAAAGGTTGGAAGACTGTTCTACAATCTGGCGAACTTTCTGCGATACAGCCTGCTGGTCCCTGCGGCCCGTTTCCGCATCCTGAACGAGAAGGTTGTAGTTTTGGTAAATCTTGTTTACGTTCTTGTCTATGCTGTCCGTGTTTCCGGAGAGCTCTTCTACCGTAGCGGCAAAATTTGTAATCGTGTCTGTCTGGGTAGAAATTTTTCCGTTAAGCAGGTTGACCGAATCGTTAAGGCGTTGTGTGCTTTCAAAAACAGAGTTGACGCTTTCGCTCTGGATGGCGGCCTTGGAGTCGATTGTGTCTATAGCGCTTTCCGCAATGCTTACGGAATCCTTTGTACTGTTTGTCTGGGATTCAAGCTCGTGGCCGGTTGTGCCAAGGGTCAGGACGGAAGACTTTAGAGTAGAGACAAGGTTAAGCAAGGTCTTGTTCAAGTTGTTGCAGCTCTTGGCAAGCTCGCCTATTTCGTCATCATATCCAACAGGAATCTGGTGCGAAAGGTCAGCCTTACCGGATGCAATGTCCGAAACGTGACTGGAAATATTCTTTACGCGGCCAAAAATCCTGTTTGTAGTATAAGAAAGAACCGCTATAAGACAGGCAAGCAGAATCAGCGTGATGATAATAGAAACGAGTATGCTCCTCGTGATTGTGCCCATGATTGAATTTGCATCAAAGTCAGCACCAACAATACCGACTATCTCGCCCTTTGCATTTTTAATAGGGGCATATACGCTGCTTGTCCATCCCCATTCATCCTGCTTCTGAAGACCGGAACTTTCTATAGTACCATCGCGCATGGTCTTAAAGGGGGCATCGCCGTAGCTAGAAATGTCCTCTTCCGTACCAAGCGGTGAAAAGTTATCCGTATCGCTGGGGTCGCAGCTGCCGTCTACAACGTAAATAAAAACCGTACCTTCTTTGGGAACCATAGTATAAAGGTACTTACAGTTGGTGGCAGTCTTAAGCTTAAAAAGCTCAACGCGCAGGTTCTCGTAATACCTGTCGCTCTCATTAAGCGTCTTTGAAAGCTCAAGGAATTTGTCGGGGTCTACAATTGCGGCTGCCCTTTTTGCAATAGGAATACCCGCTTCCCTCGTAATCTTATGGCTAAGGTTCAGGATGGCAGTAACATTTACAATGGCCATTATCGTAAAAGAAATAAAAAGAAATACAGCAGAAAATATAATAGTCTTAAATTTCAACGATATTGTGTTCATAACTCCGATTTTACCATGACTCCTTAAATTTGTCATTAAATTTTTTGTTTTTTGGAGTTTTTGGACGGTGAACTTTTATGGACGGTACCCTTAAATGCTCTACCAGGCTACTCTTTGGCTAACTCGACCGAACATGCCTTTGCGCCACGGGCTTTGCGGGGTTCCGCTTACGCTCCATTGCAGTTGTGTGAGCAACTGCAACTTACGCCCCTCCAATCCCGCGTAGGTTGCTGTGAAATTTGCCGCCAAGAAAAACTGGATTACAAGCCCTTTGCACAATTGCGCCCAGAGTTCTTTGCACTGTAAAGCGCGCCGTCTGCGTCACGGATGTGCTTTTCGTAGTCAAAAGGAACCTTTGTTTCAAAGTGGGTAAAGCCCACGCTTATTGTTACGGTTTTAGCAGGAGCCTCTGGAGAGTCAAAGGGAATGTTAAGCTCCCTTACCGCATTACACAGCCTGTTTGCGGTCTCCTCCAGCTCAGAAGCAGAAAGGCTGCCGTTAATCCCGCAGAATTCCTCGCCTCCGTACCTAAAAAACTTAAAGTCATTGCTTTCGCCAAACTTTGCAAGGAAACTTCCCAGCGCAGAAAGGCATGCATCCCCTGCCTGGTGGCCGTAAGTGTCGTTAAAGAGCTTGAACTTGTCTATGTCCATCATAAAGATGCCGGTAACAGGGGGCAATTTTCCCTCGGAAACCTGGTTCAACGTGTCAAAAAGCATGCGGCGGTTGGAAAGCCCCGTAAGCGCATCGGTATTCCGCTCATGGTCAAGGATTCTGTTAACGTCAAACCTGCGGAGCGTTATGGAGCGCAGACCCGTTCCCAGTATTGAGCCTATGATAAAAAATGACGCGCTGTCTATAATGTCCGCAGCCCAGACTTCGCGCACCTTAAAGTTTACAGCAACAAAAATATTGGCAAGGCAAACCCCAAAGCAAAAGAGGCTTACGCGGTAGGAGCGGTCTATGAGCATGACGGGATAAACTGTAAGAAAGCAGATAGCCGTAACAAATTCCCTGGTATTGCTCCGCTTAAAATTGACGAGGATTGAAAAGCCCGCCAAAAAAACAAAGAATATGTAAAGGAAAACCTGGGGGCAGCGGGAAACCGCCCGCTTAAACAGCTGAATCAGAAGCCGAATTGCAATGGTAAGCAAGGCAAAGAAAATATAGATGGATTTTATGGGTGTTTCTGAAAACGGGGGAATCGAAAAGAAAATGAGCAGCAGGCTAACGCCAACGGAAACATTAAGACAGAGCCTAAGCAACATGTATTCAAACATGTTTATAGAGACCTTGTTTTTTTCAAAAAGTTCCTTTTCGTCCGGCGGGAACAAAAAATTCAAGAAGCCCATCATATATGCCTTTCCGTTTATTATATTAAAATAAACCAAAATCTTTCAAGAGACATGCAGGCAATCCGCTAAAAAAAAATGAATCGCAAAAAATGCGCGCCCCAAGCAAGCTACGCCGCCGTGGAGGGGCCCGCCGGAGGCGGGTTGCGCAGCAATGGAGGGGAAGGGGCCCCGGAACCCCGGAAGGGCGGTGACGCAGAGGCATGGCAGCCGAATTAGCCAAAAAATGTATGGTAGAGCAATTAGGACTTTCGTCCCTAAAAGTACCGTCCTAAAAACACCGCCAAGATTAAAAACCGGCAAAATAATTGTGCTAAATTAAAAAGTCTGCTATATTTCATTCCATGGATTTTAAAAACCCCTTCGTCATAATCTTTATTGCAGGAACACTTTTTAAATTTCTTCTGGACACAATCCTTGAATTTATTGACTACAAATTCCGCCAAAAGCACGGCCTGGAAATTCCCACGGAGCTGGAAGGCCTTGTAGACGGGCCAACTCTAAAAAAAACCTGCGCCTACGAAAACGCAAACTATTTTTCCGGCATTCCCTACAGCCTGCTTAGCCTTGCCCTTACCTTTGCCCTTGTCTTTTCGCTTTACTTTGTTTTTTGCTACGAAAAGAGTCTTTCCATGGCAAAGGGCAACTCATACCTTACAATCCTTCTTTTTGCCCTGTTTGTTAGCATTCCTTCCATAATACTTTCCATTCCTTTTGAGCTTTACGATGAATTCAAAATAGAAAAGAAATTCGGCTTTTCCAACATGACTTTGGGCATGTGGCTGCTGGACCAGCTAAAGTCCCTTGTAATAGGCCTTGTTCTTGGAGTGCCCCTTATTCTTGTTGCAGTTGCACTTATGAACCATATTGAACACTGGTGGTTCTTCCTTGGCTCTGTATACATTGCATTCAGTCTGGCCGTTTCCTACATTTACCCGGTTTTGATTGCGCCTGTCTTTAACAAATTTACCCCTCTGGAAGACGGAGAGCTAAGGGAAAGGCTTTTTGCCCTGCTGGAAAAATGCGGCTTTAAGGCTTCGGGCATATTCGTAATGGACGCATCCCGCCGCAGTTCCCACAGCAATGCCTACTTTACAGGCTTTGGCAAGAACAAGCGCATAGTCCTCTACGACACTTTGCTAAAGCAGCTTACCACTGACGAAATAGAAGCCGTCCTTGGCCACGAGCTGGGGCATTTTAAGAAGCACCACATCATAAAGCGCATGTGCGTTATGTTCCCGCTGATTTTTGCGTTTTTGTTTGCAGCCTGGCTTTTAATAAAGATTCCGTCACTTTATTCAGGCTTTGGATTTAAGGATATTGACTTTAATGGCTTTGAAGTTAAGGGCTTTTCAGGAAGCACAGCCGCACTTTTTGAAGAAGGCAAGTCCATTCCTGCCACTTTGCAGTACGTTGGAATCTACCTGCTTTCGCTCATATTCGGTGGCTTCGGGCCAATTTTTAGCCTTATCTCCAACACATTCAGCCGCCGCGACGAATTTGAAGCGGACAAATTTGCCGTTACCACCTGTGCCGAAAGAGAAGCACTTGTCTCTGCCCTAATCAAGCTGAACAAGGAAAACCTTAGCCAGATTCAAGTTCCTACTATATATAGCATCTTTAACTACAGCCACCCGCCGCTCTTGGAACGCATAAAGGCCATAAAAGCATGCCACGGAAATCAATTTTGTGTTCCGCTCCCAGGCAAATCCGTCTGAAAACCCGCTGTGTCGCGGAATAGGTAATTAAACTCGCTACGCGGCTTGAAGCTACGCTGCCGGGTACGTTCCGCTCCAATGCGGGTTTTCAGCCGCCTTCGCCTTCCGCTACACACATACACCGTAGCAAGTGCGTACGGTGTACCCGAAGGGAGATTTCCGGCTTTTTAGCATTAGGAAAAATAAAAAAAATTTGCTTCCGTTGCGCTTCTTTTTATTAACTGTCACCATATTTTATGAAAATAGATTTCTGTGAAAGCATGCAAAAAACACTCGATTTATTCTTAAATTTGGTGTATACTATTTAGCAAAGACCATTTTGGGGGAAGATAAAAAATGAATTCACCTGCTTCGATTACAAATAACTACACAGACATTGCCGAGGCCAAAACCAAACTCCCGCTTGGAAAAATGCTCGTTCTTGGCATTTTTGCCGGAGCATTCATTGCCTTTGGTGCCATAGGAAGCCAAATAGCCGCATTCGGCGTACAACCCGCTGCATTGGGGCGCATGCTTAGCGCAGCAGTCTTCCCAATAGGACTTATGCTTGTCCTTGTTGCCGGAGCAGAGCTTTTTACCGGTAACTGCCTTATAATCGTTTCTGTCCTGGAAAAGCGGGCAACCCTTTCTGGACTCTTGCGCAACTGGCTCTTTGTCTACCTTGGAAACCTTATTGGCGGAGTTGCAGTTGCAGCCCTTGCTGTTTACGGCCACGTCTTTGACATGTACAACTGCGAGCTTGCAAAAGTTGCTGTAACCACAGCCGTAAGCAAAGTAAACCTTGACTTTCTGGATGCATTCATAAAGGGTATTCTTTGCAACGTCCTGGTCTGCGGTGCGGTCTGGGTGTCTTTTGCAGCGGATGAGCTTGCGGGAAAAGTCCTGGCACTCTTCCTTCCAGTTTCGCTTTTTGTACTCTGCGGATTTGAGCACTGCGTTGCAAACATGTACTTTGTACCGGCAGGAATCCTTTCTTCCATTGAATACAAGATTCCAATCGAAAGCATTGGTGCAGTTTCCTTTATGGGCTACGATGTAGAAGGCGCCCTTGCCCTGCTGCTTAAATTCCTCTACAAAAACCTTCTCCCGGTAACGCTCGGAAACATCTTTGGCGGTGCAATAATTCTGGGACTTGGCTACTGGTTCGTCTACTACCAGAGCTGCCGCGACAAATAATGCCCAAAAAAACAGGGTATGCAGACTTACCCCTGCACACCGGAACAGTTCCCAAGTGGCTTGCAGACAGAATGCGTGACTTGGGAACTCAAATCATAGAAGCACTTCTTATTGAATACGGCCGCAAAGAAGTACTGCGCCGTCTAAGCGACCCCCTCTGGTTCCAGAGCCTTGGAGCTGTCCTTGGCATGGACTGGCATTCATCAGGAATCACAACAAGCGTAATGTATGCCCTAAAGCGTGGAATCAATGCCCGCGCAAAAGAATTTGGGCTTGTTATATGCGGAGGAAGGGGCAAATACTCCCGCGAAACACCCAGCCAGCTTGAATACATGGGAGAGCACACAGGCCTAGACGCAGCCCCCCTAATCCGGGCAAGCAAGCTATGCGCAAAAGTAGACAACACCGCAGTCCAAGACGGATTCCAGCTTTACCTGCACAACTTTATCCTTAGCGCAGACGGTGACTGGGCAGTTGTCCAGCAGGGAATGAACCCCGCAGAAAAAAAAGCCCGCCGCTACCACTGGTGCTCGCAAAACCTAAAGTCTTTTACAGAAGAACCCCATTCAGGCGTAACAGGCGAAAACGAAGGCCAAATCCTAAACCTAACCGACGCTAATGCCGCAGACACAAGAGAGTCAATCCTGAACCTTGCAAAAGACGAACCGCGAATCATCTTAAAAGAAGCCTCGGACATATTGCGCCTAAAAGTCCCAAAAGACTTTCAAGAAGAAAAACAGCTTACCCTCTTTGCAGAAAGCCCCTACAAAGACACGCAGCTTATCATAGAAAATAGCCGCAACTGCATCATGCCAGCCCACCACGAAGTTAGGGCAGAAGACGTAGACCTAAAGCGCCTTGGTGCAGTCCTTGTAACCGCCTACGAAAGCCAGCCCAAAGACTTTGAAAGCCTGCTCCTAACCAAAAACTTAGGCCCAAGAACCCTTCAGTCCCTAACCCTTGTAAGCGAAGTAATCCACGGAACCCCCTCCCGATTCCGCGACCCGGCAAGATTCAGCTTTGCGCACGGAGGCAAAGACGGTCACCCCTTCCCGGTACCGCTAAACATCTACGACGAATCAATCCGCATTCTGGGAGATTCCATAGAAAAATCCAAGCTGGGCTACAAAGACAAAAGCGAATGCCTAAAACGCCTGCACAAAACCGCCCTTCAAATAGAAAAAAACTGCTCGCCGCAAGCAGACTTTGACAAAACCATAGCCCGCGAAAAAGAACACTCCATTGAATGGGGTGGCCGCACTGTAAGCGACTGAATGATTTTTTCTTTAGTTACAAATCTTTGCATACATAGTAGGTTGTTCGTCCGCTGCCTTTCTTTTCTATTTTGCCTGTATCACAAAGTCCTTTGATGGCTTTTTCGATAGTCTGGCGGGCAAGGGCAGGGCATTCTTCCTGAATGTCACTCTTTGTAAATTTTCCGATACGGTTTTTGATAACTTTTTCGATGGTTTCAGTTGCGGAAAGTTTTTCATCTATCAGCTTTAGCCGTTCTTCAAAATCCCTGTATGCGGAAAGGATTATTCCCAAAAGATATTTTACAAACGGTGTGTTGTCATTTGTGTTTTCGTTCCAGTTTTCAGAAGAAGCTTCAAGGACATCGTAATAAGTGTCTTTTGTTTTTTCGATTTTCTTTTCAAGACTTATATATTTGCATACGACAAATCCTGAACGATACAGCAAGAGCGTTGTTAAAAGCCTGGACATTCTTCCATTTCCGTCATTGAAGGGGTGTATGCACAAAAAGTCTTTGATGAAATTCGCAATTAAAAGCAAAGGTTCTATTTCGCCCAAGTCCATTGCACGATTAAAAGTTTCGCAAAGCTCTTGAACAGCCTCTGGAGTTTCAACCGGCGTTAATGGTGTAAAAAGCGTTCGGTTGCTTCCGTCCGGCATGGTTGCAACAATATAGTTTTGAACATTCTTGAATTTGCCTCCAAAATCAGGACTTGCATATTGATACAAATACTTATGGAGCTGGAGGATATAATTTGAGCTGATAGGAATATATTCGAAGTTTTCATGTATGATATTAAGAACATCACGGTAGCCCATGATTTCTTTTTCGTCACGGTTACGGGGCGTAGTTTTATCAGCAACGAGCTGTTTGATTCGTAATTCTGTGGTGACAATACCTTCAATTTTGTTTGAGCTTTCTGTACTTTGAATTTTAGCAATTTCTACCAGTTTATCGAGTTTGTCTTTTTTTTGATGTACAAAAAGTTCCTGCCGGCCTTTGTATTCTCTTATTTTAGAAATAAATCCTAAGATTTCAGTATCAAGTGTACAGTTTTGAAGTTTTGAATAATCAAAAGTCCGCATTTTTATTCTCCTACGGCTTAGGCTTTCTCCTATTTTAACATACAAAATAGGAGAAAGCAAGGCTCTATAGGAGAAAGATCCACTCCTCTCCCCAAAAGCCACAAAGACATCATCACAGAGCTTTATAAACGGCAAATTTTGAGCTAAACTATGGTAAGTTATGAAAGAAAAATTATCCAAAATATTCTCGCTTACAAATGCAATCTTTTCGCTGGCCTTTTTGATAACGGGCCTGGTCTTTACTGTCTACCCCTTAAATGACTGTGTTTGCGACTCTTCTTTTTTGCCGCTCGCCCTTCCCCTTTCTTTTTTTCTCAATCCACTTGCCATGATTTCTGACATAATCACCGCAGTAATCGCAAAGGGCAAACTTAGAAAGCTGAACATTATCCTCCTGATTGCAGACGTTTTGCTGGAACTTTTCCTTTTCTATGCGATAGTTTTGACCGTGGGATAAAGCAAACCACAGCCGCAAGAAAAAAACTGCTCGTCGCAAGCAGACTTTGACAAAACCATAGCCCACGAAAAAGAACACTCACTTGAATGGGGCGGACGCACTGTAGCAGACTAAGCGCCAAAAGACACAAAACATAAAATATGCTAGAATACAGCATGAAATTTTTATCTCATTTTTGGAACACAATAAAACCAACCGTCCTTCGTTTTCCAGCCGCATTTCTGCTTAGTGCAATGGTTGCCGTCTTTCTTTCTACTAACATCGTGTATTCTTATGGCAGCTACAACTTTTACCTTGCCATGTGTCTTAGCTGCGCGTGGGCATTCGGACTTTCTGTTTTCCTGCGCCTTTTGCTGGAACGCCTTATTTCATCCCTCAAGCAAAAGAACACAATCTTCCTTTTGGTGCAAATGGTCTGCATAATCCTTGCATATTTCCCCGGTTATCTTCTTTGCAAAAATGACACATCCAGATTTTACATAATTTATTTTGGAACACTCATGGCTTTGTTTGTCTTCTGCCTCTACCTTCTTTATTGTTTCCAGCAGAAGGAAAAGGTCATTCCCAACGTAGTCATGTCTCTTGCAATTTCGCTCACAATAGCTTTTTGCATTGGAACAGGTGCTTCTGTTATTGCGCTTGCCATAGACCGTTTGATTTGCCATATTACAAACTACAACATTCATGGAATAATCTGGGCATGCTCATTCTGCTTCTTCTTTCCCTGCGTCTTTATTTCTTATGCTACCAAAAGCGACAAAGACATTTCCATTCCAAAAACCTTCAAGGTCATAGTGTTCCACGTGCTTTTCTCTCTTTACTGCATCCTGCTATTTGTGCTTTACATCTATCTTATAAAGAGCCTTGTAACCCTAACCCTGCCTTCTGGAAAGATTAACCCCTTTGTTTCGGGAGCAACAGTCCTCTACCTCTTCTTCTACCTTTCACTTGCATCTTACAAAAACAAAGTCACCTCTTTCTTCTATTCTTACGGCAGCATCTTCCTCCTTGTCCTGATTGCAGTTCAGATTGTGGCGTTTGCAGTACGCATCAACGCATACGGTTTTACCCCGGTGCGCTTTGCAAGCTTTTACTACATCATCTTTAGCATAATCTTCTGCATCCTTCCGCTCATCAAAAAGGGAAAGGACATGCAGCTTGTCTACCCCATCTTCGGACTTATGTGCCTTTTGGCCAGCATTTCCCCGCTCAACATAATTGACTCTGCAAACAGGAACCAATACTCAAGAATCATATCCACGCTAAAAAAATACGACCTGTACAAAAACAAGTCCATTATCCCCGCCCCCAGCGAAGACACAATTTCTCCAAAAGACAAAAACAAAATTGTAAGCGCGTTCAAGGAAATTAAATCTTCAAAAGGAAAAAAGCCCGAAGCACTGGAAGAAATCATTAATGAAAATGTCATTTCAAAGGCATTCAAAAACACCTTTGGCTTTGAATTCTACTATGACTACGACTATGAAAACACCACCCCGCCCACCGAAGCAAAAAAATACGGCTACAATCTTGACGTTCCCAAAGAAACGCCTGTAGACATACGGGGCCTCTCCGAAATGTTTTATTTCAACTCCGATGATTCATATTGCAAGAAAAACCCGCAAATTACTGTAGAATTTGGCAATCACCAAATCATCAACATAACAGATGAAATTTTTGCACTTGCCTACGAAAGAGACAACTTGGCTAAAGTTGACAGCAATGAGCCCCTGGTCATCAAAAAGGACGGCTTTACCCTTATCATCAGGCAAATTGATTTTAGAAAAACCGACTACGCCTCCAGCACCACCCACACCTACTACAGAATTATAGGCTATGCGTGCAGGTAAAAACAGGAAAAAGCCAAACTGCATGACAAAAGAAATTTCTGCGTTATAATATAGGCAAACTACTTGGAGGTCAGAATGAAAAGACGGATTTTTGCACTTGCTTCGGTCTTGCTTCTTTTGTGTTCAGCAGCAGGCGCGCAAAGCAAATACAAAAAAGACAAACAAAAAAAAGGAGACAGCCCTATGTCAAAGACAATTACATTCAACGCTCTGCCCCAGAACTGTGCAGAACTGGAAGCCCTTCCGCAGGCCAAGCTTACGGATCCATTTGAAGTTTCAGCCCTGGTTGTTGCAGTTTTGTGCCGCTACGAAGAAAGCCCAGACGACTGCATTGCAATGCTAAACCTGCTAAAAGGCCCCCAGCCCCTAAGCAACTACGAAAAGCAGTTCCTTAAAGACCGCCTGGTTGGAAAATACTATGTTCCCAGAAGCTACTTTAATGGAACTTCCCCGCAGAACAACTACGAGCCAACAAAGCCCTACTCGGTAACAATTTCCGAAAACGCCCACTCCCATGATCAGGAAGGCTACATAATGCTCTGGATTACATCATCCGGTGCCGACTCCCAAAGAAGCGTAAAGCTCCGCAAAAAGGGCGACCAGTGGTTCCTGTGGGAAAACTACCTTATGCCAGACATAAGAAAGCCAGCCGCAGAAGACCCCTGGGCTTAACAGCCGCACAATAGCATAAATCAACAAAACAAGGCAAACGTCGAGTTTTATATTTGCAGCAGGAAAATTGGCGGAAGCGATTTTTGAACCGAAAAAAATTCTGCACAAGCGTAGCGCGGAAGCCTTTTTTCGGTTCAAAAACCGCTGGGAGCCAATTTTCATGTTGCAACGCATACACACCTATCTATTGCGCATCAGCTTCTTTCTTTTCCTTTGCCCCCTTGTTTTTCCTGCTGCTGTAAATAAGCCCCACGCCTATAAGCAAAACCATAATAATGAATCCGCTCCTTGCACTGCCAATTTTCTTTACGTTTTCATCAAGCTGGCCTTTTAGGGCATCCGCAGAATCCACCTTGCCGTTAAAGACATAATAAACTTCCGTCTTTCCAAGCATAAACGGCTTAAAGGAATTTCCCCTCTGCTCAGCCAAAACCGAAAGATAGGGGTATTTTTCAACATCATAATAATTGTACTTAAGGTTCAGGTCTCCTTCTTTTGCAACCTCTGTAATTGGGCCGTAGTAAAATTCATCATGCTTAAGGCCGCAAACAGTTTTCTGCTTGGTATACTCAGCGCCAGCCTTAACAAGCTCAAGCCCCTTTGCATCAAGAACAAAATCCCCAACATGGGGCGTTACCGTTTTTTCCACCGAATAAAGACTGTCCAGCCCGGAAGATGCACCCGCTTTTTGTTCGGTACGCTCCTTCCAGTCATAATGCGTTTCTCCCTTCTTCTGATATGAATAAAATTCCCTTACAGTCCTCTTTGCCTTAAAAGTGTTCAGCGGTTCATCCAGCTCATCAAAAGAAATCTTTGAATCAAAAGCAATCTTCCCCGCAACAAGCACCAACTTTCCTTCATTGGCAGAATCAACCTTCCCGTCAGAAACAATGACCGTATTTTTAAGGATGTTCTTGTTCAAAGCCTTAGTGCCATTCTTAACCTTAACTCCTGTTACCACCAAAAAAGCAACAATCGCTCCCAAAATTATCATTCCCTTAGAAATTTTCATAAATCCTCCAGCTTCTTCTTTTTACCCCATAATAAAACTAAATAACTTTTTTTTGAAGTCTTTTATCTTCTTCCTGCGGCACTTTTTCGTGCTAAGGGCTTTCCGGGGTTCCGCGGGTCCCTCCCCGCTCCATTGCTCCGCAACGCACTCCGTGCGCCCCTCCAATCCCGGCCGTGCTTGCTTTGTAATAGAAACGTCGCTATTCATAAGGCTAAGATTTTCATAGAAATGATTTTTAAGATGTGATAAATTGTATGTACAAAACCATGTTGCGTAGATGCCATTGGCACAAAAAGAGACCAGAAGAAAATGTTAAGAAAAATTGATGATAATAAGGCACTAGAAATACTAATCAAGCTGGAAGAAAAATTTGGCTTTGAACACCAACAATACTGGTTTCCTCTTTCTGAAACAAATTTTAAGCCAGTTGTAGCATTTAATCTGAAAAAATTTCTCAAGACAAATTTACCCGGACAAATAAAGGAGTTCTTGCAAAAAAACTATAAATCAGTTTACGAAATAAATGAATTTGAGTATAACGGTTCCTGCTTTTGGGAATACAGTTCAGATGAAATTGATTTTGATTGGTATTCAGAACAAGTTTTAGCATTTGAAGATAATGAGATAATGGTTTATTGCTCACATGAGGGCACCATTACTTTTGCCGGTAAAAAAATAATAGATTTCATAGAAAACAGCATTGATGATATTGAAAAAATTCTTTGCTATAATCCTCCAGCGAAGATTCTGGAGGAAAACATGAAAGTATATAGTTACAAATCAATAAAGTGCATTGAAAAAGATGGCATCATGTTCTCGGATGGATTTAAAATCTTTTTTCTGGATTGCATAAAGGGTTTTGGGAAAAATTACAACCATTTCAAGAATCTGGCAACCTGTATAGCAGAAAGAAACAGTCTGGCTCAACCACCGTATTTTCAGTTTTACTTGGATAATATGAGCGTTGAAATAATATTTGACTGCAAAGGATTATTTGCGAAAAAAAAGAACCTAAAACTCTTTCAATCGTTCCAATTGGAAATTAACAATTTTGGATATAAGACATTCGATTTGACTTGAAAATAAAGTAACTTTCGGGAAAGATAATATGCACCAGCACAGGAGGGCTTTTGGAAAAAAATGGAAAATTTTATTAGTTGCACAATCAAAAAACGGCTGTACTACTTATCATGTATAATTATTGTGTCTGCAATAGTAATTCTGAATATTATTGAAAGATTTGCACCTATCGCATTTGATGTATTTTTCATTCTTGGTATTTTTTATTATGCTAAAGAAGAATTTCCTACTCTATATAAATATAAAATAGAAAACAATGCATTGATTGTAAAAAAATTATTTAAAACACAAACATATAATTTTGATGAATTGGAAAAAGTATTATTTCCAGTTCCGTCAAAGAACGATACTTTTGTATTTAAATTTTCTCAAAAAAGTATAAATATATTCTATGATAAAAATACATCTAAATTGATTGGATATTTTTATAAAAACAATATCGAGAATATTTACAAAAAGAAAAAAGATAACTTTGAAAATACAAAATGCTTTATAAATATTTCTAATGAGCCCCCTCTCCGTCATCCTAAGATTAAAATGTTTATAGGATTTATTATTTCTTTATTTTGTTTTATTGACGTATTTTTTGAACGCCCGAATGAAATTATCGATTATATTTTTATGGCAACCACTGTGGCATGCGCTATATTCTTTATTATAGCCTTTTTTAAATCGTTTAAAAAGGTTAAAGTTTCAGATTCTGAAAATGAATATATTGATAAAAATGGCTTCCATCTTAAAGATTTATTCATCCCCTTTTGCGAGACTGAAGAAATATTTAAAGTAATAAAGAAATGGGGAATAATAAAATTAAAGATAAAAACTAAAAAAGATGAAGAGTATGAAATACCCACCTTTGGCTTTTACGGAGATATTTTATATGAAATGTATTTGCAAAAAAAGATAAAGGCATAACAAGCGATGCTTTACTTACAAAGATAGACATTGTGGATGCATCCACAATGCCTATCATTCATCATAAGCGGTAAGAAGCTTTTCGCCCAACTTCACAAGCGGAGCAGACGGAAGTTTTGTCCAAGTCTCTTTTTCTGGAACAGAGTCGTCAAACATATTATAGGTAACGGTCTGTTTTTTGCGGGTAAGGTAATTTTCGCTCACCTTTTGGGCATCACCGGAATAGCGCGAAAAAGACCCGTAGTTCTTTCCTATTAAAAAGAAGTCTCCTTTTTGAAAGCGGAACAAATATTCTGTCTTGGGAGAGTCGGAACTTCCCGCTGAATAAAATTCACCCACAGAAATTGTTATAACACCCTTCTTGCTCACTGATATTTCTGTTTCATGAAAGCAGTCTTCATTTTCTTCGTCATTACCAGGAATTGTATTTTTGTATTCCTTGAAAAGCTTGTACCTGTCATTCTCCTGACCTAAAAATATTGCCATCACAGGCTTGTTAAAATTGTAAACATAGCCGTCCTCGCGGGTACGCATAAAATCTGGATCCTTTGGCGTAGCTATAACAATAAGGTCACTGAATCCGTCCTTGTTAAAATCACCGCCTTCCATTATGCAGTCAGATTCAAGTTTGATCGATGACACACCGCCCCAATATTCTGGAAAAAGATTTACATCGTATTCCTTTTGCGCACTAACGGCAGCTGTAAGCATTGCGGCACAAGCAATTGTTGCAAAAATTTTCTTTATCATAACGCCCCCTTTTGGTAAGACCAAGCACAAGTTCATTCTACACTAATATAATAATCTTGACCACCACCATTTGCCATTAAGCAAAAAATATACTATATTAGCGCTATGATTAAGGCTCAAATTCAAGACAAGGAACTATTGGAATATCTGGAAGCGCTTCCTGCGGACGACATGATTCATTTTACTATGGCAAACGGACGTGTTCGCGGCGCTGTTTTTGCAGGAACCCATTTTGTTAACACAATGCGTGCCCAGCACAATACTGGCATTCTTGAGACCTACATTTTGGGACAGGCATCCCTTTGCGGCGCACTTTTGATTCCTGCGGTAATGAAGGGACGCGAGCATTTGAGCTGGCGCTACGATGTTGAAGAATCCGTGGCAAAAGGTTTTAATGTGGAGGCTGACTCTACCGGCTGGGTAAGAAGCTACCTTTTTGAAGACCACATTCCCGTAGAAAAGCCGCTTGAAAGCTGGGACTTAAAGCCCTTCCTTGGCGGCGAAGGCTACATGACCATTCAGACTGCAAGACCAGGAGACAAGTATCCGCAGACAAGTTCCGTAAACACGACGGGCAATATTGCAGATGACCTTGTTTTTTATTTTGACCGCAGCGAGCAGCTAAAATCAGCCCTTACAACTTCCATCCAGATGGACAAGGCTGGACGTGTTATTGGTGCCGGTGGAATTTTTATTCAGGTAATGCCAAAGACAGGCGGACATTCATCCGACGGAAAGCAGAACCTTGGAGCGCAGATAAATTCTTCTTCCGACAATGACGAAGACGAAGAGCTTATTTCTTCGCTAGAAAAATCATTTAACCGCTCACCATCACTGGGCACTTGGTTCAGCAGGGGAAAGTCCGCAGAGGAACTTGTTCATGAACTTTATGCAGACTTGAACCCGGTTGTTGCCCTGCACAGAAGCATTGTCTATGACTGCCCTTGCACAAAGGAAACTTTTATTAAGCACTTAAAGGCTCTTCCCAAAGAAGAAATTGCAGACATAAAGGCAAAGGGAGAAGACATAACCCTTACATGCCGCAACTGCGGTTCTGTTTACACGGTTAGCCCAGACGAGATTTAAAAGGAATGGTAAAGCTTCACATACCCACTTTGCTAAGGCTCTGGCGCTCCAACAGAAATGCTTCTGCTCTTTCTGCACAAGAGGCAGCTTCTGTTAGCAAGGCGCTTTTAAACCTTCAGAGGGGTCTTACCGGAGACAGACAGCTTGCCGGTGCTGGCTACATGCAGGACAAAAATCTTTTGGGGGCATACCTTCTTTATTACTGGCCAGTCTCCTACACGCAGATTTCCTTTTGTACAAATTATTTTTCTGACGAGCTAAAACTTCTTGCAGAAAAAAATGAGCTTAACATTCTGGATATTGGTTCAGGGCCGGGACCAGCATCTTGCGCCCTAACCGACTGTGCTTTAAGGGCAAATGCAAACTTGCAAATAAACCTTGACCTCTTTGATTCAAGCAGCAGGGCTTTGGACTTGGCAAAAAAAATATTTGAATATGATTACAAGGAAAATGTTAGCACAAGCTGCAAGACAGTTAACCTTGAGCAGATGGATTTTTCTTTGCTGCAAAAAAAATACGACATAATAGTTGCAAGCCATTCGCTTAACGAGCTTTGGAAAGACAAGGCGGATTCCCTGCAAAAAAAAGAAGGGCTTCTTCTTGAACTTTCCTCTTTACTGAATGAGGGAGGAATATTGCTTTTGTGCGAACCTGCCCTTTTAAAAACAAGCCGCTCTCTTATTGGACTTAGGGATTTTCTTGTAAAAAGCAATTTGACCCTTTTGGCACCCTGCCCCTGCACTTCTTTTCAAACTGAATGCCCTGCTCTAAAGGCCGGGGAAAACCAAACCTGCCATGCAGAAATTCAATGGAAGCCTGTGGAACCAGTTGCAACTCTTGCACGTCTTGCTAAATTGGACAGGACTTCCGTTAAGATGACTTTCTTTGCATTCAAAAAAAATGTAGAAGGACTTTGTACAGAAACACACACTTTGCAGGCGGATTTGCCAAATGAATATTGCGTGGTTTCCGACCCAATGCTTAACAAGTCCGGCCGGGTAAGACTTCTCTTGTGCAACGGAAGCAGACGCATTGCCTTTTCTGCAAAAAAGGACGACCGCCATGCAAAAGAAATAGGCTTCTTTGACCTGTCCCGCTACGACAAGATTGCCCTGGAAGAGCCTGAATTGCGCGGAACAGAAGATGCACCCGCTTACGGCATTACGGAAAAAACAAAAATATTGAACAAAAAATCAACGCACCCCGCAGCAAGCTACCGGGGTATGAGTTCCTCATAAAACGAATCCCCCTGTATCAAAACATCCTTACGCGAACCAACGAGGTGTGCGTTGTTCTTAAAAGGTATTGCAGTCAGGGTTGAATACCCTTATTCCGCCCCAAGGGGCGGGGTATTCAACCCTTCCGCGCGAATAAATACAATAGCCTACGCCGCCATGGAGGGGCGCGAAGCGTTGCCGTGGTGGGTGAGCTTGTCGAACCCCAGGCAATGGAGGCGAAAGCCGGAACCCCGGAACGGCGGTAACACCAAAAACCGACAGTCGAATTAGCCCAAGAATGTAAGGTAAAACAAAGCAAACATCGTCCAAAAGAAAAAAAGAAAAAATTAAGAAGTGCTTTCTTGGGAACTTTGCTCGGAATCTGTTTCCTGCACGGCACCCATGTTGCGGTATTTTAGAGGCGTCATCTTTCGGTACTTTTTGAAGATTTTTATAAAGTAGCTAAAGTCGTTAAAACCGCAGTCAAGCGCAATGGAATTTAGCTTGTCAGAAGATTCCCTTAGCCTTGAGCAAGCCCTGTTTATGCGGAACCAGTTAAGGTATTCCACCGGGGAACGGCCTGTAATGTCTTTAAAGACGCGGCAAAAATATTTTGGCGAAAGGTTTGCCTGTTCTGCCATCTCGTCAAGGGAAAGATCCTTGTTGTAATTGTTGCGGATATAATTTATTACGCTTTCCATCTGCTCGGACTGGCGCTTCTTTAAATTTGAAATTACGTTCTTTGTGGTAAAGAGGTGCTGCTTTTTGTATTGGCCAAGCAAAAGCAAAAGGTAGCCGGAAGCCAAAAGTTCCGTACCGTCGGGATTTACTTTTAGAACGTCAAACAAATTTTCTATGCAGGCCTTCATCTCTGTATTTGTTGCAGGGATTACATTTTCCAGCTTGATTGTTCCGCTTAAAATGTCGCCAATAAAATTGTCGGGCAAGTAGGAATGCTGGCGGATTAAGTCTATGCTAAAGACAACCGATTCATAAAGGGCATTGCCTTTTTTTGCTCCGTCTCCGTGCAGGATGTTGCCGGGAATAAAGCAGGAGTCTCCCTTTTGCAAGATGTGTTCCGCCCCTTCTACAAAGAAAGTGTATTCGCCGGAAATTATATGGATAAGCTCAAAGTCGGAATGCCAGTGGATGGGCAAGTCGTAATGAGGGTCAACGGTATTGTTAAGGTAATATTTTAGTGGAAACAAGTCGGTTCCGCGCTTTACGGTTTCTTCTTTGCTTTCACCGAATTTTTTCTGAGGATAGGCTGAATATTCGTTTATTAATACTTTCTTCATATTTTATAAGAATTATATCATGCGTATTTTTGGAATGCAATACTAAAGTTATATACAAAGGCAATTTTGTCGCTTTTCAGATTGAATTTTTGATAATATAATCATATTATGATTGAAAAATATTCCTTTGGACAAAACATAGAGACAGATGCGGTAGTAAACAAGATGCGCCCCTTGCCTTGCGCGCAATTGAATCTGGGAAAGGTAAAAAGCGACTGGCCCTTTGAATGGGAATACGAGCTTGAAAAAGACGCTGTGGTCTTTGGTCTTGGGGAAAACATGCGTGGTATGAACAAGCGGGGCTTTTCCTACACAAGCTTCTGCTCCGACGTTCCAAATCAGGATGAATCAACTCATTCAATGTACGGCGCCCACAATTTTCTTATTGTGTTCAGCAGGATAAAAACATTCGGTCTTTTTTTTGACACCGCTTCTGAAATTACCTTTGACATTGACTGGACAAAGAGCGGAGTGATGAATGTTAGCACCAAGGACACGGGGCTTGACCTTTACGTAATCTACGCTGACTCTTGCAAAACAGAGCGCAAGGAATCCGCACTTGACGACATTACGCGGCAGTTCCGCACACTTATTGGGCAGAGCTACATTCCGCCAAAGTGGGCATTCGGCTTCCAGCAAAGCCGCTGGGGCTACAAGAGTGAAGAAGACGTTCTTGAGGTTGCAAAAAGGCACAGGGAGGCTTCCCTTCCTTTGGACATGATTTGCCTTGACATTGACTACATGCAGGACTACAAGGATTTTACCGTTGATGAAAAAAAGTTCCCGGACTTGAAAAAACTTTCTGATGATTTGAAGAAAGAAGGAATCCGCCTTGTTCCGATTATTGATGCTGGAGTTAAAGCACAAAAGGGATACGATGTTTACGAAGAGGGAATTGCAAAGGGGTTCTTCTGCAAAAAAGAGGACGGTTCTGTCTTTACCGCAGGAGTTTGGCCCGGAGCTTCCCACTTTACCGACTTTTGCAAAAAAGAAGCAAGCGACTGGTTTGGCTCAAAATACAAAGTTCTTACGGACATGGGAATTGAAGGCTTTTGGAACGATATGAATGAACCTGCTATGTTCTATTCAAGTGAAAGCCTAAAAAATGCCTTTGACAAGATAAAGGAATACAGCGGAATGGATTTGGACATAAATTCATTCTTTGACTTTAAAGATTCAAGCTGTTCAACTTTTAACAGGCGCGATGACTATGAAAGGTTCTACCACGAAGTAACTGATTCTTCCGGCAAGACAAAAAAAATGCGCCATGACAAAATCCACAACATCTACGGCGCTTTTATGACTCGGGCTGCGGCTCTGGGGCTAAAAAAAGCTTGTCCCCAAAAACGCTTCCTCTTGTACAGCCGCGCATCCTGCATAGGTTCCCACCGCTACGGAGGCATTTGGACTGGAGATAACAAGTCCCTCTGGTGTGACTTGCTACAAGAAATAAAAATGCTGCCTGGTCTTAACATGGCAGGTTTTTTGTACAGCGGGGCAGACATAGGCGGTTTTGGCTGCGACACAAGCCGTGACCTTCTTTTGCGCTGGCTTGCACTGGGCTGCTTTACCCCACTGATGAGGAACCATTGCGCACTTGGCGGACGCAAGCAGGAGGCATACGAGTTTGACAAGGTAGAAGATTTTAAGAGCATTATGGATTTGCGCTACGCTCTTGTGCCTTATATCTACAGCGAATTTGTAAAGGCTGCCCTTACAGGCGGAATGTATATTAAGCCACTGGCATTTGAATGGCCGGAAGACGACAGGGCAATAAACTGCGAAGACCAGCTTCTTGTTGGCGAAGGCATAATGATTGCACCTGTTTACACCCAGAACGCCAGGGGACGCTATGTTTACCTTCCCGAAGACATGACTATGGTTACATGGTGCGGCGGAAAGTTTGAGCAGGAAACACTTGCAAAAGGCGACCACTTTATAAACGTGCCTTTGGAAACAGTCGTCTTCTTTGTTCGCTCAAAAAAGCTTGTGCCTCTTTGCAAACCCGCACCATGTACGGAAAAGCTTGACACAAAAAACTTTGCCTTTGCAGGCAACGGAACTTGCTACGAGCTTTATGATGATGACGGATTATCTTTGGACATAGACTTGAAAAAGGGAACAAGGAGTCTGACCCCTAGACTTTAACAAAATAGCGGTGCAAAAAAGCTAGCGGTCATTCTTCCTGAAGAAGAATCTCTGCCAGCTGAACCGTCTTTGAATCAACCTTGTTTGAGCAAAGGATAATTTGCAAAGCTTCACGCCCTAAACCCTGGGCAATAATGCTTTTTGCGGCAGCAATCTTTTCTTGGCAAACAGATTCTTCATAGGTTTCTTTTGCGCTCATAAGCTGCATTATGTAAGCCTCGTCGCTATCTTGGTCGGAAAAATCCTTGTAGTATTCAACAAAGACTTTGAACCCCACTGTGTTAAGTTCGTCCAATAGTTTTTTTGAAAAGGGCATGTCCAGTTCTGGGGCTGGCTGGAATTCCATTTCGTCTTCCATATCAAGGATTGACTCAAATTCATCTTCGGGTGCAGAAAAATCGATTATTTTTGGCATGAACATTCCCCCTCAACAAAAACCTTGGATTTTATTTTCCTACGCAGAAATGGGAAAAAATTGAACCAAGCACATCATCCGGCGTAACTTCCCCGGTAACTTCTCCAAGAGAATCAAGGCTGTCTTCCAAGTCCTGAACAACTGCATCCATTGAATATCCTTCTTTTGCAACGGTAAGTGAATGTTCCACGCGTTCAAGGGCTTCCGCAACAGATTCCTTCTGACGCTCACTGCCAAGGCCTGCCTGCATTCCGCTGTCTTTTCCAGCAAGGTTCACAAGTATTTCTTTTACGGCAGAAACAAGGTCTGCTATTCCGCTTCCTTTTTTTGCAGAGACGCAAACGGCTTTCTGCCAAAGGGCATCGCTTTCGTCGGGAAGGGAATTGGTTGGCAAGGGGTTTGAACCTTCACAGTCGCATTTGTTCCAAACCAAAATCACCGGTCTTCCCTTGCGGCTTTTTATAAAGTCAATGTCTTCTTTTCCAAATTCCTTGGTGGAATCCGCCAGGTATAAAATTACATCTGCCTCGCTGGACAAGTCTTTTGTAAGCTCAACACCGGCGGCTTCTATTTTGTCTTCCGTATTGCGGAGGCCTGCCGTGTCAAAAAGGCGTGCAGGGATTCCTTCAAAGTCTGCCCAGCTTTCAAGCCAGTCACGGGTGGTTCCTTCTATGTCGCTTACGATTGCCCTGTCTTCTTTTAGCAGGGAATTAAAGAGGCTTGATTTTCCGGCATTGGTTTTTCCGCACAAGACAAGCCTTGCCCCGTCCTGATAAAGTTTTTCGCTTTTCCAAGATTCAGACAGGGAGCGCAACCTTTTTACGGCTTTACGCAAATTTGTTTCATCAAAAGTGTCGGATATGTTTTCTTCGTCTTCCGGGTATTCAATCTGAACTTCTATAGCGGCCAAGGTGTCTACAATCAGCTTTTTGATTGAATCAATTTCTGCAAAGAGGTTTCCTGCAAGGCGGCCGGCAGCCCTTCCGCGAGAACCGTCAGTTTTGCTGTCTATGATTTCCCTTACCGCTTCTGCCTTTGTTAAATCGGTCTTGCCGTTTATGTAGGCCCGAAAAGTGAATTCGCCACGCTCTGCCTGACGGAATCCGTTTTTTAAAAGCAGGGAAAGCACAGCCTTTACAACGGAAACTCCGCCGTGGCAGTAGACTTCCACCATGTCTTCGCCTGTGAAAGATTTTGGGCTTTTGTAGACGCCCAGCATCACTTCGTCTATCTTGATTGTGCCGTCAAGAAGCCAGCCGTAGACAAGGGAATTTGGGGATGAAGCAAGCAGGGCATTGGGGCGGGAAAATATTTTTGCTACAAGCTGAATGCACCCCTTCCCGCTTGTGCGCACAATGCCGATTGCTCCTGGGGAAAGCGGTGTTGCAATTGCCGCAATAGCTTCCTCGGGGGTATAGCCCAAGTTTGTCACTAATAGTTTCCTTTATGAACTGAATCAGATGAAGAGTTGCTGTAGCGACCCTGTTCCCATTCCTGATTCAAAACAGTATCCAAAATGGATATTATCTTTTCGTCGTGTTCTTTGCCGTAAGCGGGAGCTTTCTTTTTGTTAAGCTTTGCGGAAGGCTCCTCTGCTTTTGCGGGCTTGTCCTGCTCTTTTTGCTCAGAGTTAACTTCTGTCTTTTCGTCCTGATCCTCTTGTTCTGCTTCCTTCTCTGCTTTTATTCCAGCCGTGCTGAATGCGGGAGTTGCCTGATGAACCGTTGCTTCGCTTGACTTCCAGGGGGAATCGCTATCACCCGGATCGGGGAAGATGTCCTGGTAGCGGCCGCTGTTGTTCCAGTACATGTAGCCGCGGTCCAAACCGTCGCGTGTTCCAAAGATTTCGCGCTTAACGTAGTTTGCATCGTAATACTTGTAGTCATAGCGCACGCCAAGATAGAATGCCTGAACCCAAGGGCGCACGATTATTTTGTTGCGGCCAATTACTGTATTGCGGTAGCTGCCGTAGAAATAAATTCTGTAGGGGCGTTCCGTAACAGGTGCGTATTCCATAAAGTTCTGCTCAAAGTGTGACGGATAGAACATTGGGCAGATTACGTCAACATAGTCGCTCATAAGCTCTACGTCCTGGCCTGTTCTTGTGCTTGAGCGGTACCAGCCGTTTGCACCGTAAATGTCAATTCCTATTGGGGCGTTTATGTTTTCGCGGGCATAGCGGAGGAAGGAAACAAGGGCACTTTCCTTGTCCATTCCTGCATCCTTCCAGCGGTAGCTTGCCTGGCGCAAGTTCAAGCCGTCGGTGGGGAAGCGGATGTAGTCAAACTGAATCTCGTCAAAGCCGCGTTCAATAAGTTCCTTTGCAATCTGAACGTTGTATTCCCAAACATCTTCTGAATATGGGTCGCACCAGTTTTCGCCGTAGTAAAGGGTTCTGCTTCCGGTAACGTTGCCGTCTGCATCCTTAACTTCTTCCGTACCCCTTGTGCCAATCCAGGGAGCGCCTGTTGAGGCATTCCAAACCGCGTACTGCTTTTTTCCGTAGAGGGAAAGGTTCCTGTCCTTAAAGACAACGACGCGGGCTACAAGATACACATTGTCCTTTTTGAATTCAGGAACAAATTCATCAAAATTAATCTTGTACTGGCTAACAGGATCCTTTGCCTTTACGTTTGGATTCTTTGGGTCAAAGTGAATCATTCCAGAGTCGTCTTTCATTTCTACGACAAGGCAATTCAACTTATTCTTCTTGATAAGGTCCCTGTAGCGGTTGATTCCCTGAAGATTTCTAACCGAATATGCAGAGCAGTAAACAGCTTTTTTATTGTCCGCAATTCTTGAATAGGGGCTGCGGCATGTGTCGGGTTTTAAAAGCCAGAGTTCGTTAAACTGGAGGGCAGAAACTCCTGTGTAGTCTTCCGGAATATATGCAGTGTTTACATTTGCACCGGCTGAATAGAGCAGGTTCCTCCAGGATTTTGTCTGTTCCGTTGAATCTAAGGCTTCGTTTGAACCAAGAGAAATTTTTCCGAATTTTCCAACGCCTACGTAAAAGAGACCGTCCTTGGCCTGGCAAAGACTGTCGATTGTAGCGGCTTTTTCCGTACCGGAATAGACTTTTACAGCCTTGCGGGCCTTCCAGTCAAAGCGGTAGATGTTGGGCAAGAAGCTCTGGGCACAATAAATGTCTGCATAGACTTTGCCGTCTTTTGTCTTGCACAATACGGGAACAATGTCGCTAACTTCGTCCGGGGTTGATGTTGGCAAGGCAACAAAGCCTGCGGAAACATCCGTCCATGCCGGCTTCTTTGCATCTGCGCGGTAGTAGCTGAATCCGTAGATTGAATGAGACATGAAAACAACGAGTTCCGTGCCGGAAATGCTGCCGTCCTTTTCGTAGACAGGCATGTGGCAGGCAGCAACCGCCTTTATGCCGGCTGTGTATTTGCTTGTTGAAGAAATGGATTTCCAGGTCTGGCCGCCGTCGCGCGTAAGGTAGACGTCATCCTTTGTTGCGGTAACAAGAATATTGGGGTCAAAGGGGTCTGCGGCAAGGTCTTTTAAGAGGGCAGGCTGCTTGTAAAGGGACTTTGTTTTTCCGTCGTATTTTTTTAGCGTAAGGAATGGCAAGCCATTGTTGCATTCGGCAAAATCAAGCAAATTTATTGAAGAAATTATTCCCTTTGAAGTGACGAAATACCATTTGTCCTGAAGGTTTCCGTCTTGGTCGGTAACATCAGTGTGGACTATCTGGGTAACATTTCCACCCGTCCAAACAGCATTGCTTGCTCCCCTGGAAGAAACTTTGTAAATGCCTGTGTCCGTACCGACAATCAGGTTTTTGGAGGTAGAAACAACTTCTTCCTTGGATTTTATCTTTGCAAGTTCAGATGCTTCTGGAATTTTATATAGATAATTGCCCTGGGCAATACAAATATTTGCACTTAGAATTAAGCCGATTTTAATGAATATTTTACGCATAATCTTCTTATCGGTATAAATATTTATACAGTTTAGAGATTTCAAAGAGGCATAAAGTTAAAACCGGAAATAAGTTTTGTGTGCAGCGGAAGGCAAATACGGCTAAAAACCCGCGGTGTCGGAAATCAGTTTTGGGCTCCACTACCAGAAAAATCTGGCTGAAAATCCATGGTGCGTGGTAATAGGACTCTGACTCCCTTCGGTCGCTCCACGCAAATGGATTTTCATCCATATTTTTCTTCCCGTTGCGCCCAAAACTGATTTCCGAATTGGTTTATAACTAGAAAAAATATAAAACTATATTTCTACGATACTTTTCCAGGTCGGTAAGAGTGAAAATATGAGATTGATTTATTAAACTTTGTGTGGCATAATTGAGAAAAAAGGAGGCATCTCGATGGCTGACATCTCAAAAAGAATTTCACGTAAATCTATAAAGGCAAAGAAAAAGTATGCCATTAAGACTATAAAAAGACAGGCTAAGGAAAAAATTCACGACATAAAGATTCAGTATGCGGCAAATCCGGAAAGGCAGCAGGAAAAAGATTCCGAAAAGCAGCACAAAAGGACGCTTAGGATTCAGCGGCGCAATGCCCGTCTTGCATATTACGCAAAACAACCAAGGCCTTTTACAGTTGGAGAGGAAATTTCCAATTCCATAATCCACGGAATTGCAGCTGGTCTTAGCATAGCGGCTATAGTGCTTCTTGCGGTCAGGGCCTATTTTTACGCCCCGGCTGGAATGGACAGGTCTTCTTGCGTGGCAAGCTTTGTGATTTTTGGTTCAATGCTTTTTATAACATACACAATGTCTACGCTCTACCATGCGCTCACCCCCTATGGGGCAAGGAAAGTCTTTTCTATTTTGGACCACGATGCGATTTATCTTATGCTGGCGGGTACATACACACCTTTCCTGCTTCTGGGTACAAAGAGCCATACCGGCATGCTGATTGCCACAATATGGGCTGTTACGGCAGTCCTTATTGCTCTTTACTCCGTATTTGGCTCCAAGCTTAGGACTTTTTCTTTCTTTACATACTTCTTGATTGGATGGATTTTGGTTGCGGCGGTGCTTTGCGGGCAGATAGAGGTTACGCAAAGAAGCCAGAACTTTATGCTCGCAGGTGCGATTGTTTATTCCATTGGCTGCGGCTTCTTTATCCTGCGGAAATTCAAGTGGACACATTCAATGTTCCACCTCTTTTCGCTTGCGGCAAGCGTGCTGCACTTTTTTAGCGTGTACTTCCTTATCTAAATCTTTACCACAGAAGAATTTAACAAAGTTGCGTCATTCTTGCTGAAGTAGATGTAGTGGGCGTGTTTTTGGCTTAGTTCTTCCATGAATGTTGCGGCATCTGCTTCTTCCGGGATTGCAAAGCCAATAACGCTTTTGCAGTCCTTTATGCGGCGGGCGCAGTGCTTGCAGCTGGCGGTAAAGTTTTCTTTTTGGGCAGCGGTAAGGCCAGATTTTCCGGCTTCTGGAACGATGATTGCAAAGCGGTTTTCTTCATCCAGCACTTTTAGATAGTCCCTAAGGTTTGCCAAAAGCTCTTCGTTGTAGCTTGTTTCGTCAAGGCCTATCTCTTCCCAGGAAATGCTAACAAGCAGCGGACTTTTGTTGTCTGCCGGCAGCTGTGAAGATGCAGAGAGGTCTTTTGCGCTAAGCAGGCTGCAATTTTCTGTGGAAACGGCAGTTCCGTCTATGGCAAAGAGGCTGTTGTCTTTACTTGTAAAAAGCGGTTCAAGTTTCATGGCAAAGATTATACACTTTTGCAGAGAAAAAAAAAGCCCCTATGATTTCCTGTGATTTCTAACTAGCGTTTTAAACGGTGGCGCAGCTTGACTGCGACATCCGCTTTGAAAACCATGTTATACGAATTTTAATTTAGATGCTTTTTTGCCTCTTCAATTCTTTCTTTCCACGTTCCATTCCATTTTTCTTTTCTAGCTTTTTGACAAATATCTATTACCTTTTGCCAATTCTTATTTTTCTTTTCAATAATTGCAAGTTGTTCATAACCAATATGACGTGGTAATTTTGGAAAATCCGTTTTCATTTCTTTTGAAACAAATGAGGAAATTTCGATTTGCTTGTTGCAATAATAAATAGCTTTATTTAAGAATCCGTCGTTAGCCCTTAATTTATAATAAAACTGTATAAGTCCTTGATAATAAAAATGAATATCTGTATAAGTTTGATTTTCTGGAGAAAATAAATCTTCTGCTTTTATAGCAATTTTTAAACATAAATCTGTTCGTTCTTTACTGTAAAACCATCCCAACAGATTGGCAAGAAAAAATGAAACGAATACACCATTTGAAACCGTTCCTGTTGTTAGTGTTGAAGAACTTCCCAGAGGTTCATATTTTTGCTCCATGAAATTTATATCTTCTTTCGAAAATTCGGAATAAAACCAATTGTTTAAATTGTAAAAAGCAATATACCCTTGTCTTACATTCTCCATACTTATATAAGCCTCTTTTCTTTGGTATTTACAAATTACAGCAAGCTTGACTTGCTGTAATTTGATTTTAGAAACCAAGATTCATATCAACTTTATTCTGTTCTTTTAATTCCTTTAGTACATTACCCATAAGTATATTATTACTATCAATAAAAAATAGTGCTTTTTTTCCATCTTTAAATTCTATACCGTATTGTGTATATGAAACATCTTTTAAACTACCTAAAAAAGCACCTGTTATTCCTCCGATAAAAGCTCCGGCTAAAACAGTTGCTGCAGATTTTTTATCAAAAGATTTTAAAACGGTAAGTTTTACAACATCTTCTTTTGGAACAAATATTTTATCTTTTTCAAAATCGAATCCAATGAAAGTCTGATGTATTAATCCTTTAAATTTAAGATACATATCACCATTTGTGAAATTTCCGTTAATAACTTTACAAGCAAGCATAATATCCTCCTTTTTTTTGCGCCCCAGTGCGGGCGTCCGTATAACATATTTTACATTACAATTAGCAAAAAATGCAATTGCCTTCCAGAACCATTGGGCAAGAAGTAAATATGTAAGGAACAAAAAAAACTCCCCTGTTGCCAAGGGAGTCTTGCTATAGAAGCGTATAGAATATGATTCTATTCTGTTAAAATCTTAACAACTTCTGCCTTGTCCTGGGTGTTCAGAATCTGGGCACGCTTGTCGGCAGACTTAAACAAAAGGCTTACTTCTGCCAAGAACTGAAGGTGGGGACCAGTCTTGTTTACCGGAGACAAAGTCATGATAAAGATACGGCATGGCTCCTGATCCAAGCTGTCAAAGTCAACAGCCTTGTCAGAAACACCAATACAGGCAACCAAATCAGATACTGTATCCGTCTTTCCGTGCGGAATTGCAATTCCATGCTTCATGCCTGTGGACATCTTGCGCTCGCGATCCAAAACGCATTCTTTGGCAGCAGCCTTATCTGTTACTTTGCCTGCTTTTACAAGAATCTCCAGCAGTTCATCAATGATTTCTTCTTTAGTAGTTCCCTTCAAGTGGAGCTCTACGGTTTCTGGTGTTAATACAGTTCTTAAGTCCATACTTTCAGTTTAGGATTAGTCGCTTAATTTGTCAAGGAAAAAAATCTAAAACGATGTAAAAATTTATATAAATATTTCCGCAAATTATTGCACTATTTTCCCACATTCTCCTTTTTGTTCTGTTATATGATATATTTTTCAGAACATTATGATACAAATTGCTTGTTTTGTAAACAGTTTGCACGCTTAGCAAGCGTCTGCAAAGCAATTCAATGCCTTAGAAAAGAGCTTTTTCGTTTGTGATAAAGTTTTTTTTAAGGGAATCCGCTTAGAATGTTCTTTTTTCTTGCCAAAAAATAACAAGCCATGGATGGCGGCTTAGCAACATGCAGAATTGCCTAGCAATTCTGCAATCCCTGAAAAAAGCCACGGAGGGCTTTTTTCAGGGCAAGTCCTACGCCGCCATGGAGGGGCCAGCCGCAAGGCTGGTTGCGAAAGCAATGGAGGGCGAGATGCCCGGAACCCCGGAACGGCGGTGACGCAAAGGCCTGTTCGGTCGAATTAGCCAACAAATAAATTGGTAGAGCCTAAAAAAGCACCGTCCAGAAACTACTTTTCCTTATGCCTTTTATCAAGCTCGTTGTATACGTCTTTCCAGGAAACGCCTTCTTTGTACATAAGGACGCTTACAAAATAAAGCAGGTCTGCGGCTTCCCAAACAACTTCGTCCTTGCCTTCTGCTTCGGTAAGTTCTTCCGCTTCTTCCATAACCTTTTCGCGAACACGCTTGTCGTTAAGGGTTGCGGTATAGCTTCCTGGCTTGGGGTTTGCAAAACGGTCCGCAATGGTTGCGTAAAGCCTTTCCATGTTGCTCTTTGCATCCGGTTCAGAACCAAAACAGGTCCAGCTTCCTGTGTGGCAGGCTCCTCCGTGGGGGATAACCGTTGCAAGAACAGTGTCGCGGTCGCAGTCTGCGCGGAGCTTAACAAGCTGCAAGAAGTGTCCGCTTGTTTCTCCCTTTGTCCAAAGAGCCTTGCGTGTTCTGCTAAAGAAGGTAAGTTTTCCGTCTTTGAATGTGCGCTCAAAGGCTTCTTTGTTGGCATAGCCCATCATAAGCACTTCGCCAGCTTCGCTTTGGGCAATAACGGGAATCATTCCGTCTGTTTTTTTCCAGTCAAGGCATTCTATAAAGCTGTCTTTTAGCGAAACAACGCCAGTGTACAAGGCCATTCCAAGCTGAACGTCGCAGCCCATGCGCTCAAGTTCCACAACCTGCTCTAGGGAATTGACCCCGCCTGCTGCAACGACACGGCACTTTACCGCATTGCGGAGCTCTTTTACCATGCCCATGTCCGTACCCTGCATGCAGCCTTCTTTTTCTACGCATGTGAACAAAAGCTCGCTTGCATATTTTTCTGCCTCACGGGCACCTTCGATAAGCGAAATGTTTGCGGTCTCCGTCCAGCCTTTTACGGCAATCTTTCCGTTTATTGCGTCAACAGAAATGATTATGCGCTGTCTGCCGATTGCCTTAACAAGTTCGTCAAGGAAAGCGGTGTTGAGGATTGGCTCTCCGTCTTTGCGGGAAGCATTCCAGGCTGCAGAACCGATTATTACTTTTTCTGCACCAAGGGAAATAAGCTGCCGTGCCTTTTTTACGTCACGAATTCCACCGCCCACACGGACGTTTCCGCGGCGCAAAAGAGACTTTAAAAGCTCCGTATTTTTTGTATTGCCTTTTTCGTCCGTGTTGCGCAAAGCTGCGTCCAAGTCAATAATTGCAACTTCGCCGTATTTGTTGAATTCATCAATGAGAGCGTCTGAATCATCACGCTGCAAAACCAAATCTTTGCCGTTTTTTAACTGGACAACATGTCCGTCCTTTAAGTCAATAGAAGAAATTACCATAGGGCTAATATAGCATTATTTGGTTTAATAGTTAAGAGGGGCACGGAAATCAGATTTGGGCTCCACTACCAGCAAAATCTGTCTGAAAATTCATGGTGCGCGGTACGACCGCAGGGAGTTAGACACCAATTACCGCGCACGGGGTTGGAAGCAACCCTTTGGATTTTCAGCGCGGTTCCCGGCGGGAATGGAAGTGCTTGCGCATTTAGATTAATGCTTGCCAAGTTTCATTTATATTTGCACTTACCTTCTACAGAGGGGCAGGACAAGCCATCGAGTTACTTTGCACCCCGCATATTATACTTGCTGACACAAATCCCCTTTGGGGCGTTGCGGGGCTTTGCAAAGGGATTGCCCCGCAGAAGGGGTAGCGACCAACGAAGTGGGCGCGAGGGGAAGGCTTTCCCCTCTGCATAAATATTGCCTTGTACTATTCTTCACCGCGGAGGATTTTGCGCACAAGGATGCCGCTTTTGGAAAGGTCTTCTTCTTTCCAGCCGCCTTTTGCGTTGCGGTCTTTGTTCATCTTAAGAACACCGGAATCTTCGCCCTTGTTGTTTACAGACCAGTTTGCCCAGGAAATTTTATTCTTTGCCAAAAAGCGCGTCCATTCGAGGGTTTCTTTTTCAAATACGCCGCCGTCTCCAGATGCCTGGGTTGTTCCCCATTCGGTTACAAAAACAGGCAGACCTTCCTTAATTGCCTTGGAAACCACATTGCGTCCGTCCTGACCGGTCGTTCCAGCGTAGAAGTGGTAGGTGTACATGATGTTCTTTTGCCCGGTGATGGGATTTTTTGCTGCGCTAAGAAGGTCACTGCTCCAGACTGGGGTTCCCACTATGATTATGTTTTCGCAGTACTTCCTGATTACCGGGATGACCTGTTCTGCAAAGGGCTTTATGTTGCCGTCCCAGGTGACGCTTTCGCCGTTGGGCTCGTTGCAGATTTCGTAGATTATGTTGGGGCAGTCCGCATAAGTACTTGCAATCATATCGAAGAATTCCATGGCTTCGCCAACGTTAACAAGCGGATCCTTGTCCGAAAGAATGTGCCAGTCAACTATAACGTACATGCCAAGCTGCTTAGCCGCCTCAATTGAGTCCGTTACCTTGGAAACTATGTTGCGGTTGCTAAGGTAGCCGCCCCTTGTGTACATTGCAGCACGCCACAAGTCGCACTTCCAGTCGTCGCGCAACCACTTAATAACGTCGTAGTTTGCAAACTTTCCGTACCACTGCAAGCCGTGGGAGCTCATGCCGCAAAGCTGCACGGGCTTTCCGTCCTGTCCGCAAAGCTGGGTTCCGTTAAGGGCCAGGGCTCCGTAACGCTCAAGCGGAGTTTTTCCGTCGCTAAGGATTTTTCTCTTGCTGCCGCCACAGGAAGCAAACAAAGTCATAAAAGATAAAAGTGCAATCGCCTTAAAAATAATTCTTTTCATACCGCCAATTATAGCACAGAAAAAATAAAGTACTAGAAAATTTCTTAAAAAAGGTGTATAATTTTTTGAAAAATGAACATCCAACAATTTATGCCGGTAGACATACATGATTTTACTCAGCTGCGGAACAAAAATTTAATTTTTGCGGATAAATCGGAATGTATCTTTAGTCTTGCGCGTCAAGAGCAGTTTGTTTTTCTTGCCCGCCCGCCAATGTTCGGCAAATCCTTGCTTGTTTCATTTTTGAAAAACTATTTTGAAGGCCGCCGGGAACTGTTTTTGGGTCTAAAAATTGCTAGTCTTGAAGATGCGGCTAAAAATCCCTGGACGGTATACCCAGTCCTCTCCTTTAACTTTACCAAATTTCGCACTACAGACGTAAACGCGGGTGCAAGCCAGTCAAAAGCGACACCTCTCTCTGCAAAGGATGAATTCCTAAGGCAGCTAAGGGTGCAGGGCGAAAAGCTCAACTTTAAGGTAGAGTCAGAGGATCCTTCGCTTGCACTAACATCCGTACTTAAGCAGGTCTGTGCCGAGTCCCAAAAGCCGGCCGTAATTCTCTTTGATGACTTTCTGGCACCAGCATTTGAAAACCATTCATCTTCTGGCCCGACTTTTTCCGAGCAGAACAAGGACAACCTTGACTTTCTAAAGGCACTTACCCTTACCGTAAAGTCGGCAGGTCCAAATTTGCGCTTTGCATTTTTTACGGACAGCGCAAACCTTTCCTACACGGATTCCTTCGTCTACAAGGACATCAGCCTTTCACCAATGTACAAGGACATATGCGGCTTTACACACGCGGACCTGACACGCTATTTTGCCCACGAAATTGCAATGGTTGCCGCAACAACGGCTGTGGCCCCGCAAACGGTACTGAACCATCTGCTCAACAACTACGGCGGCTACAAATTCTCCCCGGCTTCAAAAAGTGGCCTCTACAACCCCTACGATTTGATACGCTTGTTTGGCGAGTATAAATGGAACCACTACTGGGCAAGCGCAGTCCATAAGAGGGCAGCAACCCCTGAAGTGGTAAAAGACAACATATCGCTTATCAAAAAAATCCCCATGATGGAATTTTCCAGAAAGGACTTTCTCTCTTTTAGAAGCGGAAAGGCAAACCTTCTTCCCTTCCTTTATTCAACAGGAATTATTTCCATAAAAGAATACAATGCCGCATCGGAAAAATACCGGCTTGATTTCCCTAACCAAGAGACACGGGATTTCTTTACTCGCATTGTTTTTTTGGCGAATAAATGACGATAAAAAATCTGGGCAAGAAATTTTCATTCAATAACCTCAGCATAAAGCAAAAAATGCTTGCCCTTTACTTTTTGGCCTTTATTCTGCCGCTCGTAATAATAACGATAAGCCTGACGAAATGGATTAACAAGACAATCAAGGAAAGACAGTTTGCGCTGGCAAAGACTTCGCTTGAACAGACATCAAGCCTTCTTACCTCCATACTCACCAACTGTGAGCAGCTTGGCGACACGCTTTTTTCCACCAGGGCAGTGCAAAAGGCACTTGAATACCAGTTTACGTCGGAGCAGGAAGTTTACAAATATTATTCAAGCCTTTCCTTCCTGCCAGACTTCTCCCGTTCCAACCCAGACGTTTTGAATTTCATCTACTACACGGAAAACCAGACTATAATTGAAAACGCTTATTTTACGCGGACTAACGACGAAATAAAAAGTAAAAATTGGTACAAGGCGGCGGTTGCTGCTTCCGGGAGGCCCATCTGGGTCATAAAAAATTCGGAGACTCTTGACTCGCAGACGCTGGCACTTGTCCGGGCCCTCTTTAACAGGACGACAGGAAACCTTTCCGGAGTGCTTGCCCTGCACCTTGACAGCAGGAAGATTGAGCAGCTGATTAATGCCCACAAGGACCAGACAATTGTCCTGGTAGATGGCAAGGTTGCATTCTCCTCGAGGCCATTTGCATTCAAGGAAAAGCTTTCGCTAAGCACGGGCCTTAACATTGGTGAATTCAAGTCGGACAACATACTCTGGGGAAAGGACCGCTCTCTTACCATGCTTTACGGACTTTACCACGAGTACGGAAATTCCATAACGCTTGCGCAGATAATTCCCCGCAAGGATCTTGAGTCCGCAACAAATTTCGTGGTACTGCTCTGTACACTTCTTATGGCGGGCGGCTCCATACTTTCCCTTTCCCTGCTGCAAATATTTGCAAACTATATGGCAAAGCGTGTGAGCTACCTTCAAATGCAGATAAACCGTGTTGTGCAGAACAACTTTGAACTGGGGCCCCGCCTTTCGGGTTCGGATGAATTTGCGGAAATATACGATGCCCTTATGGTAACCTCCAACAACATCAAGACCCTTATTGATGAAGTGTACCGCCACAAAATCCAGAGGGAACAGCTTTTGGCAAGGCAGAACGACATCCGCTTTAAGATGCTTTCCAACCAGATAAACCCCCACTTCCTCTTTAACTCGCTCGAAACAATACGAATGCAGGCCATCGAAGACGACAACAAAGAAGTTGCAAAGACAATCAAGTTGCTTGCAAAAATCCTCAGGCACAACCTTTCCGTCTCCAACAACCCGGTTTCCCTAAAGGCGGAAATTGAGGCGGTGGACAACTACCTTGCCATACAGCACTTGCGCTTCGCCGACCGGGTAAAATACAGCATAGACATTCACACAGACATAAGCGATGCGGTAATCCTTCCCCTGCTCATACAGCCACTCGTGGAAAATTCATTTTCCCACGGACTCCAGGACAGAAAAATTGGCGGTTTAATAGAAATCTCCATAGACACCTGCAACGGCGGAAAAGTATTCCAAATTTCCATAAAGGACAACGGCTGCGGAATAACAAAGGAAGAACTTGCAAAGCTAAAGGCAAGGCTTGCAACAGGAACCGTAGAAAACTTCAGTTCATCAATAGGAATGGTAAACGTAAACCAAAGAATCAAACTCTTCTACGGACAGGACTACGGCCTGGAAATAGAAAGCGAAATTGAAAAAGGAACTTTGGTAACAATAAAAATCCCTGCTGAATTCAATTCTGACGGAGGCAAAAATGTCTGAACGGCTAATAAAAGTCCTTATTGTTGATGACGAGGCAATTGTCCGCAACGGGCTAAAAAAAATAATCAACTGGGAAAAAATCGGCTGCACAATCTGCGGCGAGGCCTCCAACGGAAAAGAAGCCCTGGACAAAATAAACGAACTCTTTCCTTCAATAGTATTGCTGGACGTAACCATGCCGGTAATGAGCGGAATAGAAGTCCTTGCAGAAGTACACAACAACCCCAAGAACTACCCCGGCAACCCACAGTTCATAATTCTTTCAGGCTACAGCGACTTTGACTATGCCCACAAGGCAATCAACTACGGAGCAAAAGGCTACCTGGTAAAGCCGGTGGACGAAGACATTCTGGAAGAAAAAATAATCGCGCTTGCAAAGGAAGTCCGCCTCGAATCGGAAACAAACACCCTGCGCACAAAATCCAACAAGGAAAACCTTGCAAAAAAATTCTCACAGATGTTCCTCTTTGGCGCGGTGGACGATGCCTTTAACCCGGAAGAAGATTCCAACGACACCTTCCGCGTGGCATTCATCTCGCCCGTACTCTGTGGCTGCGAAGGCCAGCTCCAGTCGCTAAAGTATGCCATAGAACATTCATTCAAATTCTGCAAATTCATCTACTTCTCCATGGAAGCAGAAATGATTCTTGTGCTAAAGAACGAGGAAGATTTTTCCGTTGAACACAACTTCAATGCCCTCTGCAAGGCTCTGCAAAAAAAAGGCTCAATTGCCGCAATAGGAAAATCCGGCAAGGGGCTGCAGGGTGCGCTGGACAGCTACAACCAGGCAAAGAAGCTCTATTCAAGGCTCTTCTTCTTTGAAAACATCCCCTTCATCACAGAAGAAAACATTGACTCAAAGACAATACTCCCGCAAAAGCCCACCCCAAGCGAAGACGTTAACCTCTTCAGCTGCATAGGCGACCTTGTAAAGTACATAGAAATTTACGACCTTGAAAACATAAGCAAGATAATTCAGGAACAGAGGGAAGCCCTAAAAACAAGCATGAAAACCGCAGACCAGGTAAAAAAAATCTGCATGGCCTTTATCGTGGAACTCAGCAACCAGATACGCACAAAGCACCCCGAAAAGGAACTAACCGCAGTTTCCGCAATGGACCTTGTAAACCTAATCTATTCGCAAAACTACTTTGACGAAATGATACGCATCGTAAGCGACTACACCAACGGACTTGCAGAAGCCTTCACCTCAAATTCCTCAAACTCCACAATCCTCAAAGTAATCCAATACGTCAAGAGCAACTACAACACCGACCTAAAACTGGAAATGCTTGGCAACCTCTTTAACTGCAACAGCGCCTACCTGGGCAAAAAATTCCGCGAATACACGGGCGTCCCTTTCAACACCTACATGGACATCATCCGCATAGAAAAAGCAAAGAACATGATTGCCACCACCGACCTAAAAATTTACGAAATCTCAAAACTCGTGGGCTACAGCAACACCGACTACTTCTACCTAAAATTCAAAAAGCACACCAACATGACCCCAAAAGAATTCAAGGCATCCCAGGCAAAGACTCAGGGTTAGAAAATAATTCTCTTACCCAAGGAGGGGGAAGTCTCCCCCTGCGCCCGCACTTCGTTGCGTGCTACCCCCTCTGCGGGCTCAAACGCCGCCCGCAACGCCTGCTAATTTCTATACAGATGGTTGCATCTTAAACTGCGAGTTTTCGCAGAAAACTCGGTAGCAAGCGCAGACTGCGGCCACCGCCCCCGAAGACCAAGAACTACTTGTTTTTCATTACCATATAGTTTTTACATTATACAATGGGATCTTCGAATCAGTTGTTACAATTGTTAAATCATTTTCAATCGCTTGTGCTATCAACAATCTGTCAAACGGATCTTTATGTATATCTGGCAAAGCCTTTATCGCTTCCGCATCATATTCTGTCGGCGAAAGATATATAAATTCCTCATTCTCCAGAACATTTTTTAGTTTTGGAATGTCAATATTAAATTGCAATGTACCTTTTGCCTGCTTGATTGCAATTTCCCATAAAGATGCAAAACTAAAAAAACATCTTTTTGTTTCCATAATGTTTTTGGCAGTGGAAGAGAGTTCATCGTTGCCTGATACATACCAGATTATTGCATGAGTGTCCAACAAATACATCACATATACTCCGCAAATTCTTCAAGTGGCTCATCAAAATCTGGAGACATTTTGCAAGGTATATCTTTTAAGCAACCAAAACCTTTTTTTCTTGTTTCAGTATGACTTTGTTTTTCAGAAGTATTAAACTTATAAAACATATAGTCAACATAAGACGCAATTTCTTCCAGTGCTGCCTGAGGGAGCGTTTTCAGTTTGCTTTCAAGTCCTGCATATACCATACAATACCTCCATGTTTTCTGATTCTACTATAACAATCTTCAAATAGTCGTAGGAAGAACGTTCAGTATGTCCAAAGAATTTTCGCTGAAGGCTGCTTCATAAGACTTGCCCTTGTAAACAACAATCACGCTTTCCGCATGGCGGCTTGCTGGCATGGCCTTTAAATCCGCAGCCTTAAGGTTCCGGTCCTTCCATTCAATGTTCAGAATAAGGTTTCCCTTTACCCTTACCCCTTCCAAGCGTCCGCTCTTCCAGGCAGGAGCAAGGCCAGGCAAAAGTTCAATCTTAACTTCTCCGTCCTTATATTCACTTTGGACAATACTTGAATTCATCTGGCACAAATCCTTGGCCGCAAGGAACAAGGGGGAAAAGTCATCTGTAAAAATCTCAGGAAATTCCCTTGCCTTTTTTTGCCTTGCAGTTTCCTTTTCATCTCTGCCCAAACCGCCAAGAGATTCAAGTATGGACTTCCATTTTTCCGCATCCGAATTTTTCTCTCCTGGGTTCAGGTATCTTGAGCAGGTTACGGCGCAGTCAAAGAGTCTTGCAATAAGGAATTTTTCCTCGTCAGCAAGCACAAATCCCCTGCCCATAAATTCTGCAAAAAATTCACATGCCCTCTTTATAAAATAAAAATTCTTCCTAAGGAATTTCAAGTCCATCGTACGCTCATAGCAGTCCCTTATAAAAAGCGCAATCTTGATTCCACCCAAGGGAACAATGCTTTCCCTGCTTACGCCGGAAGACGGTGCGCTGTCTCCCCACAGGTCACTTCCGTCAAATGCGGCAAAACCTTCCATGCCAAACATTACGCGGGCAGTTCTCTTTCCGTTGCGGTAAATTCTCTTTAGAAGGTCAGACGGCATCTCCTGTCCCATTGCAAAGCCCAGACTGTCAAGGCTTATGCCAGCCCTTCCCTGCAGAGAGTCAAAGCTGCCGTTCCAAAGACCCCAGTAGCCCGCTCCCGGAACAGAATTCTTTTTTATGGATGAGACATAAAGATAGCGGCACCAATTCCAATACAATTCATTTGCAAGCGGAGACTTTTCCTTGCCTTTGGAAAGGATTTCTTCTATAAATACTGCCTTTTGGGCATTTCCTTCCTGAGAATTTTCTTCCTGGGAATAAAGCTTCAGGTTTTCCTGATTGTAAAGTTCCCCAAATTCATAAACGTGTTCCCTGTAGGAATCCGCATATTCACATGAAGAGGCAAAGCAAAGCTTTTTGAGCGCAAAATCGGAAGACCATGTTGCAAGCGAATTCTGGGAAGAATGTACGTTGCCCTTTTTCATATTGTAGCTGCCCTTGCGCCAGGCTGTCTGAACGTCAACATAAATAACGACTTCATCGGCAGAATCCACGATTATATTTGCACCCGATGTTTTTACGCTTCCGCCGGAACAAACCGCGGTTGCCATAAGCGTAAAGGGAATTCCGTGCGTGTCCTGAAGGGCTATTGTATCGTCTGCCAGAGCAATCGCCTTGGAGACATAGTTGCCCCGGTCCAGGCTTGCCCTAAGGTGAATGCTCTTTGGAGTGGATGCCCCAATGTGAATCATTACGACATCCTGCGTCTGGCTTACAAATACATCGCGGTAGTATTCAATGCTGCTTCCCCTCATTCCGCTGCTGAAAATTGCGGTGCTTGGCAGGGGGCTTTCCGAAGTAAAGGTTGTGTTTGCAACTCCGGTCTCAAAATCCAGGGAACGCTTGTAGCCGGAGCATTCGCTGTAGGGGACTGCACCTTCCGCAAGGAAAAAGTCTATGTGCAGCTCTCCGGCAGTCTGGTACATGGCATGGTTCTTTACAAGCGGATCAAAGCTTGTGCGCAACAAGTCCTGAACTTCCGCATTTCGCCCTTCTTTTACAAAGGCATTTATCTTTTGCAGTGACTTTCGGCAGCCTGGGTTGTTGCGGTCAATAAAAGAAGATGACCATACGGATTCTTCGTTAATCTGTATTATTTCGTGCGCGGGATTTCCCCAAACCATTGCTCCAAGCCTTCCGTTTCCGACGGGAAAGGCCTGTGCCCAATTCTCTGCGGGAGATTTACTGCAAATTGTTTTCATCTGTATCCTCTGATTAATTCTACCACAAAAACAAAAATATTCCCACTATATAACGGTAAGCTTTGATGGGCAAAAAAATGCCGGTACGCCCACCCATGACCGCACCGGCTAAAGATAAATATTTGATAAGGAGATTGTTTATCTTAGCATATATAAAAGGCTTTGTGAATATAATTCAGATACAAAAATTTAAAAACTTTAGCAAAATCGATATAATTTTTTGTAATATTTAGGAAATGGACTGGCGGTAGCGTTCATAAAGAAGGACTCCGGCTGCCACGGACACGTTAAGGCTGTCTATTTTGCCGCAAGTTGGTATGGAAACAACGGAGTCGCACTGCTCTCCCAAGAGCCGGCTTATTCCGTTGCCCTCGCTGCCCATAACAAAGCAGGTTCTTTTTGCAAAGGATATGTCCTGCAAGGTCTGTCCACCGGCATCAGCCCCGTAAACCCAAAAGCCGGCTTCTTTTAGCTGCTCCGTAGCCCTTACCAGGTTGGAAACAACGGCCGTGTTTACCCATGCGCTTGCACCCGCGCTTGAACGTGCCACAATCTCGTTGTTCTGAACGTCATTCATTCCCCTGCGCTCGGGAAGAATCAGAAGGGAGGCTCCAAACTGGTCGCAGGAACGCAATATTGCTCCAACATTGTGTGGGTCTGTTACGCTGTCAAGGATTACGACGGTTGCATATTCACCAACAGAAGAAAGCCACTGGTCAAGCTGAACCAAATTGCTAGCCTTGGCCTTTTCGCCCTGAACGCTAAGCACAATACCACGGTGGTCCTGAGCCAATTGCGGAAGACTCTGAACCATTGCGTCAAGTTCATCTTCCGAAACCTGACTGCATGGAATTTGAACTTCTTTTGCCAAAGAGAGGATTTTCTTAATTCTGGGTCCGGCCTTGCTGTAGAAGAGGGAGGGCTGGCCACCGCTCTTTTCCTGGGCATAGCGTCGAACCCTTTCTTCTACGGCATGAAAGCCTGTGTATATGTTAGACATTAGTTTTTACAAAATTGTTGCTTAAGCGTTCTTACCTCCGTTGGGAGTTGCTCCCAGAGGTCGCAACATTTTACAAAATTGTTGCTCCAAAAATGCTACGCATTTTTTCCGCAACAATTTTTATATTTCTTTCCGCTACCGCAGGGGCAGGGTTCGTTTCTTCCTATTTTGCGGCCTTCGCGGACAACTGTTGTTGGGCGGAGGAGGCCTTCACTGTAGAGCCATTTGCCGTCTATCTTTCTAAAGCCTGCAACTTCGTGATGAACGTCGCGGATACCCTTCTGTGTATAGATGGCTTCAAATTCTACTACGCCTTCTGTATCATCCGCACCGCCTTTTTCTGTGCGGAGGATCTTAAGACCGTGCCAGGTGCTCTTGTTGCTCCAGTCTTCCGTAGCCTTGCGGTCTATCTCCGCAATCTTTTCACCGCGTTCAACCGTATTAACAATAAAGTCAATGTTATGCACAACGTATGCTGAATAGCGGGCCCTCATCAACTCTTCTGCAGTAGCCGCTTCTTTTGTACCGTTAAGGATACCTTCACAACACTCTGAATATTTCTTTCCGCTGCAGCATGGGCAGGGATCAGATGATTTTACTTCTTTTACTTCTGTTTCACTCATAATGTGGCATTTTAGCAAATCAGAGACTTTTCTTCAAGGGAGTTGACGGCCATCAATTTTTTGTTTGATTAGGGCAGCAAAGTTGAAAAGTCATACGCTATGGTTTATAATTTGTGATTATAAGCAGATGTTTATATTGAGGTTTGAAGAAATATTATGGAAGATTTAGAAATAGAAGAACTGAAAAAGAAAGCAGAAGCAGGGGATGCTATTGCACAGACAAACCTCGCCATAAAGTATTTGAACATGAATAATACTCAAAAGGTTTTTTACTGGTTAACAAAAGCAGCAGAACAAGGTCATGCCAATGCACAAATGCTACTTGGTAGTATGTATCAAGCCTACGGAAATAACGAATTAGCATTTGAATGGATCAAAAAAAGTGCAGAACAAGGTGACTCCTCCGCACAATGGATGCTGGGAAAGATGTATTATGAAGGTAATACCGTAGAGCAAGATTACGAAAGAGCAATTGAATGGTACAAAAAGGCTGCAAACAACGGAGCCTCTTCTGCATATGTCCTAATAGGAGATATGTATTTCCATGGCGAAGCAGTAGAGAAAAGCTATGAAAAGGCATTTGAATGGTACACAGCAGCTGCCGAGCAAGAAGATTTTACCGCACAAGAAAGACTTGCTAAGATGTATTATGATGGCAATATCGTAGAGCAAAATTACGAAAAAGCATTCGATTTGTACACAAAATCTGCAAATCAAGGAAGTCCAAATGGACAAATACAGCTTGGCATGATGTATTTTCTCGGCAAAGGTGTAGAACAAAATTATGAAAAGGCATTTGAGTGGTTTAGCAAAGCTGCTAAACTAGATATTGATACTGCACAATATATGCTTGGATTGCTCTATCGTCTTGGGATTGGCGTGAATCAAGATTATGAAAAAGCATTTGAATGGTTTACAAAAGCAGCCAATCAGGGGGATACAGATGCTCAATATGAGCTTGGTGAAATGTATTACTACGGCATAGGCACGGAGCAGAATTACAAAACGGCATTTCAATGGTATGCAAAATCTGCAAAACAGGGGAATGTCAGTGCACAAGTTGGACTCGGTTGTATGTATCGTAATGGTTATGGCGTAAAGCAGAACAATGAAAAGGCTGTTGAATGTTTTAGAAAAGCTGCAAAGCAGGGTGACGCGGATGCGCAATTGGGACTTGGTCAAATGTATCTTTGCGGGGTTGGTGTAGAACAGGATTACGAAAAGGCATTTAAATGGTTTACAAAAGCAGCTGAGCAAGGCCTTGCTTTTGCCCAATACAACATCGGCCTTATGTATTACAACGGCGAAGGTATGGAGCAGAACGATGCAAAAGCGTTTGAGTGGTTTGAAATAGCGGCCGAACAAGGTTGTCCCGATGCGCAATACAAGCTTGGATATATGTATTATATTGGTAAAGGCATAGAACAGGACGATGTAAAAGCGTTTGATTGGTTTACAAAAGCAGCCGAACAAGGTTGTCCCGATGCGCAATACGAGCTTGGAGACATTTATTACATGGAGGAGGACGATGCAAAAGCGTTTGAATGGTACGAAACAGCGGCCGAACAAGGTTATGCCGATGCACAATACAAGCTTGGACGTATGTATTATAACGGCGAAGGCGTGAAGCAGAATTATGCAAAGGCAATTAGATGGTACGAAAAATCCGCTAACCAAGGCAATATCGCTGCACAATTCGAGCTTTCAGAAATATATGCACTCGGCAAAGTCGTGGAGCAGGATTATGAAAAGTCGATGGAATGGTTAGAAAAGGCAGCTGAACAAGGCTATATCGCCGCACAATGCATTCTTGCCAGCATATATTATAATAGCGAAGGCGCAGAGCTGCATTATGAAAATGCGGCCAAATGGTACGAAAAAGCAGCTGAACAAGGTTATGCCGATGCACAATACAAGCTTGGACGTATGTACTATGACGGCAAAGGCGTGGATCAAGATTATGAAAAAGCATTTGAATGGCTAAAAAAAGCTGCTAACCAAGGAAACAAAGATGCTATTGAAGTATTGGGGAAACTTGAAAAAGAAGGAGATGAATAATATGATCGAATATATCATATTATTCAACCTCATACGAAAACATAATTTTTTAATCTAAAGAGACGCCACCAACACCCAATTTCCCAAAATCATTCATTGATTATTGAAAACTTTTATTTGATTCACAAATATAGGCAAGTACCCAAAAGATTTCCGTATCTAGCACGACAATGACTCTTTTCCCTCTTAGCAAGGCACATCTCCTCTTCCACCAACAAAGCCTACCCCCGATTGGAAGGGTGCGCGAAGCGCATTCCGACCGAAGGGAGGAATGGAGGCGAATGCCGGAACCCTGGAAAGCGGGTTAGCATATAAAAGCTGGTCCAAGAAAAAAAGAAAAATATTTTTTTCATTCCCGTGCATTGGGAACAAGAGTGTTTTATATTGTAAAACGTAAGAGAGGGTGTCAACTTTTGCAAAAGATGCACTCTTATATATTGTTGGCAGTTACGGAGGTTAATATGGGTATGTACGAGATTGTTCAGAGGCATTTGAAGGGTGTGCTTGGCGAGGTTTCGGAGAGTGAACGCGAGGTTCTTGTTATGCGTTTTGGGCTTGATGGGAATGGCAGTCACACGACGGATGAAGTGGGGGCGCGTTTTGGGCTTTCGCATGAGGAAATCCGCAAGATTGAAGAAAAGGCCCTGGGGCTTACAAGTATTGGTAATTATGAGGTTCTGCAAAAAAACTTAAGGTGCGTGCTTGATGCGCTTGAGCCGACAGAACAAGAAGTTCTTGTTATGCGCTATGGGCTTGATGGCAATGGCAGTCATAGCATGGAGAATGTGGCAGATGCACTTGGGCTTACCCGCAAAGAAGTGCGCATTATGGAAGTAAAGGCTCTTAGGCTGCTTAGGGAAAAGCACTAAGGCGTGGCAGTTCGCGCAAGAAAGCAATGGAGGCAAGGGTATGATAGAAACTGATGTTGATACTGTCATTCTTTTAATCCTGTTGTTTTTAGGCAGTAGTTTTATGGCCTGGTTAATAAGCTGGGCTATTTTTGGCGGGCTACTAAGAACAGCTAAGGCAAGAGAAGAACTTGAATCTCTTTCAAGCGGAGGCCAGGATGAATAGAGAAGAGCATGTTGTAATCAAGGACAAGACATTCACAGACATAGCAGTTAACGAACTTGCAGATGTTAAGGCGCGGCTTATGATATACCGGTATTATCATCAAAACAAAACAGCTGCTAAGCTTCCTGTGTTCAAGAAGTTTTTGACTTGTTATGAGCAAATGAATGACTATGACAAGTTGCGTGTTGACAGAAAAGCTACAGACTTATTTGCTAATTATATGACAAACCCCTTAGGCTTTATGCCATATAAAACGCTTAAGCGCCGTGCTTTTATCTTGTGGCTTATTTTCTTTTGTATATTTTTCTTTGGCTTTGGTGCGCTTTTTGGTGATTATATGCTTATTTATGTAAAGCCAATGTAACAAAAACAGACAAACTGTTAAGGAGGTGCGTATGTACGACGAGCAGACGGTTGTTATTAAGGACAAGTCTTTTACGGACATTGCGGTAAAGGAGCTTGCGGATACAAAGGCCCGGCTTATGATGTATCAGTATTACCATGCCGAATCTTCTGCAAAGAAGCTGCCATTATTCCAAAAGTTTGAGGCATGCTATGAGCAGATGAATGACTACGACAGGATGCGCGTGGACAAGACCGCCAACGATTTGTTCGCCGTATACCTGGGCAACCCGGACGGATTCATGCCATACAAAGCTTTGAAGCGCAAGTATTTTAAGATTTGGCTTTTGTGCACTTTTTTTACGATAATAATTATTTCTTTTATTATACATCCGCCATATCCCCCTACTTTTACTTTAAGCCAAGGCTGCCTAGAAGAGTGCATCTTAACTTATTTTTGGTTATTTACCGTTCCCACTAGCAGCGGATTTGTTGTTTGGCTACTGTCTTTCGCATGCCCAGGCTTTCATGAAGATCTTAGGTTTGCAAAAGCGCGGGAGATGTTTTCCAAGTTTTCGGATAAGACAGAAAAAGAAATTGAAGAATACGGGAAAAAATCTTGAGCAGCAAAATCCATTCCCGTGACTTGGGAACATACGTCTTGTATATTTTCTATAACAGATAAAGCTCTTAAGGAGGTGCAATAATGCTTGACGACATTATAATAGCCATCGGTGTATTTGTTGTAGTGCCCATAATTTGCGGCTTGTTCGCAAAATTTATTATGTGGTTAATAGCAGAAGACAATTTACGTGCAGCAAAAGCGCGCGACATGCTTTTGGAGGAGTCAGTATGTATAGAGAAGAAAAGATCGTAATCAAAAACGAGACATTCACAGACATTGCCATAAAAGAGCTTGCAGACGTTAAGGCCCGCCTTTTGATATACAAGTTCTACCACATGGAAAACAAGGCCCACAAATTGCCGGCATTCCAGCAGCTTGACTACTGCTACAGCCAGATGAATGACTACGACAAAATGCGTGTGGACAGCCGTGCAGCGGATTTGTTTGGAAAGTACATGCAGAAGCCAGATGGTTTTATGCCTTATGCAGTTCTTAAGCGCAGGTACTTTAAGTATTGGCTAATGCTGTTTATATCATTTTTACTCACTGCTTATCTATTCGTATTTTTTGAAGGCACTCAAAGCATCTACAATATTGTCGTTGAACTTGCTGAACAACCTGAAGACAAGCCCCCTTTGTATCAGCCGCATAATATTGATATGGAGCAAGCTGTTCACAATACTATTTTGGAGCTTGATAAGATAGTATACGATATTAGTGAACAGAACGGGCAATTGAATTGTACAGACTATGCTATTGAATTCAAGATTCTTTGGGACATGAAGTATCCTGGCATACCATGTCATGTAGTATGGAATATAAATCCAGGAATAATTAATCATCTGCTTGTTGAAATAAATGGACAGTATTATGAACCTTGGTCTGCTAACTATCCTAAAGGCAAACATGACATGCAATCTGTTTGGGGCAGGTCAGGACAGTATGATCCAAAATATAATCAAGATGGTTCAAGTTGGTATAACATGTACATAAAAAACAGGATGTACTGGTAATGGCAAAAGTATCCAGCTGAGTGGTACAAGGAGGCTTTTAATGATTAGTTTTGCCATTAAAAATTTACCCGAATGGTTTAACCTGTGGGCAAAGGCAGTCAGGCTAGAGCGCCAGTACCAGCATGCAGCAGACGTTCTTGCTGTAACAGACTTTAAGCAGACGGTAAGAAATGTCTTGGAATGGCATACTTTATGGCAAGAAGAGCTGAGTATGCTTGCTGACACCTGCAACATGGCAGAGAAAAAATTCTTTAGGAATTTTTGCCGGAACTCAGAATATATTCCAACCGCTCCTTTTGAATTAGAGATGCTTGCACTCGTGTTTAAAATGATGGAACGTAAAATTGCGAAAAGTTTTAATGCACCAAAAGACACTCTCACTTTAATCAGGTTAATTGCAAGTGCCCTAAAGTTCTATTGCAGTTATTCAGAAACAGCGGAAATGGAAAGTAAAAAGTTAAGGCAAAGGTACGGAATTACATGATACTTTCCATTTAGAAAAGCGCAATTTTTCTTCTGCAAACAAAACCTAGCCTCGATAGGAAGGGCGTGTGGTAAAAAATTATTTTAATTCATTTGCATACCGTAACGGCCTTTACAATTTTTTCTGCCATGGTAAGATAGGACATTTTTCTTAAAAAAATAGAAAGAAATTCCACTTTTTGCCGTAAGAATTTTAACTTTTTTTCATGTTTAAGGAAAAATTCATAAAAAATTATACTCAAATACCTAAAAAATTGCATTCAAAATCCAGGGTCTTTCCTTTAGGATTGTATCATAAGAAAAATATCTAAATGAGGAGGATTTCTTATGAAAAAATTATTTTCTGCTGCTGTTGCAGTTTTGATGGCTGCAAGCTTGTTTGTCGGATGTGCAAAGGGAAAGAAAAACGGTGCAATTAAGATTGGTATTATCAACAACCCGCCGTCAGAATCAGGCTACCGTGCTGCTAACGTAAAGGACATGGAGGAAGTTTTCTCTCCGGCCAAGGGTTATGAAGTAAAGACTTTCTACAGCCTTAAGAATGATGAACAGCTTAACGCTGCTTCCCAGTTCATTACGGAAGGCGTTGATTACATTCTTCTTTCCGCTGCTGCAACAGACGGATGGGATGCAGTTCTTAAGAATGCACAGAAGGCTGGAATCAAGGTATTCCTCTTTGACCGCATGATTAACACAGACGAAAGCCTTTATGAAGCTGCCGTCGTTTCTGACATGGCAAACCAGGGTAATACAGCCGTTGCATGGCTCAAGGCACAGAATCTTCCTGAATACAAGGTAATCCACATTCAGGGTGCTATGGGTTCAGATGCTCAGATTGGCCGTACAGCTGCCTTGGACAAGGAATTTGCTGCAGGAACAATGACAAAGGTTGTTCAGCAGACAGCAACATGGGACGAAGCAGAAGCAAAGAAGATTGTTGAATCAGTTATCAACTCAGGCGAAAAGTTCAACGTAATCTACGCAGAAAACGACGGTATGGCTAAGGGTGCAGTTGCTGCTCTTGATGAAGCCGGTATTACTCACGGTGTAGGCAAGGATGTTATCGTAATGGGATTTGACTGCAACAAGTGGGCTCTCCGTGAACTCTTGGCAGGAACCTGGAACTATGACGGACAGTGCTCTCCTTTCCAGGCTGGTGTAATCGAAACAATGATCAAGACTGGCAATGTTCCTTCAAAGAAAGTTATCTCTGAAGAAAAAGGTTTTGATGCAAAGACTCTTACACAGGCAGATATCGACAAGTACGGACTTGGTGACTAATTTATCGTAAGCGGACGCGGTGTAAATATCAGAAGCAGGGCTTAGGTCTTGCTTCTGGTTACACCGCTTTTTTTTTGAATTAATTTTTTTGTCAGGCGGATTTGCTTGTCGCGGTTTTGTTCAAACTGAAAAATGGCGGGAAATTAAAATGGAAAATAATGTTGTTTTGACCATGCGGGGAATTTACAAGGAGTTTCCCGGAGTAAAGGCACTTCAAAATGTAGATTTTACTCTCTGCAAAAGTGAAATTCATGCGCTTATGGGAGAGAATGGAGCCGGTAAATCGACTCTTGTAAAATGCCTTACCGGTGTTTATGAAAAGGATGCGGGAGAGATTTGCATTGACGGAAAAGATGGTCCCGTTTTGATTCGTTCTCCGCAGGATGCCCAGAATCTTGGCATTAGCACCGTATATCAGGAAATTACGCTCTGCCCGAATTTGACTGTTGCAGAAAACATGTTCATCGGACGGGGAAACTATAAATTTATAAACTGGTCTGCCCAGGAGAAAAAGGCAGATGAAATTCTGGAAAAACTTAACATTCCGGCAAAGGCCTCGCAACAGCTGGGAACCTGCTCCCTTGCGGTTCAGCAGATGGTTGCTATTGCGCGGGCAGTTGACATGGAATGCAAGGTTTTGATTCTTGATGAGCCAACTTCATCTTTGGATGAGAGGGAAGTTGAACTTTTGTTCACCCTTATGCGTGAACTTAAGGCGAACGGCGTTGGAATCATTTTTATCACCCATTTTTTGGATCAGGTTTACGAGGTTTGTGACAAGATTACTGTTCTTCGCAACGGTGAGCTTGTGGGTGAATATCTTATAAAGGACATGCCCCAGGTTGAACTTGTTTCTGCGATGCTTGGAAAGGCACTTGATGATATTTCCAAACTTAAGGATGAAAAGGGCAAGTTTAACGAGGCGTCAGAGACGGTTTACGAGGCCCACAATCTTTCTAGTGCGGAAGGCGTTAAACCCTTTGACTTTAAGATTAGAAAGGGTGAAGTTAACGGCTTTACGGGGCTTTTGGGTTCAGGCCGAAGCGAAAGTGTACGCGCGATTTTTGCAGCAGACCGTGTTACCGGCGGAAGCGTAAAGGTGAACGGGAAGGATGTTAAGATTTCAAAGCCTAAGGATGCAATGAAAAACGGTATTGGCTATTTGCCGGAAGACCGCAAGGGTGACGGTATTATTGCGGATCTTTCTGTAAAGGACAACATAATTCTTGCCCAGCAGGTTTTGAAGGGATTCTGGAGTCCATTCAAGAAGGCAGAGGCAGAGAAGATTGCCGATGAATACATCAAGCTCCTGCAGATTAAGACGGCCTCCAAGGAAACACCCATAAAGGCTCTTTCTGGCGGTAACCAGCAGAAGGTGATTCTTGCACGCTGGCTTTTAACCCACCCACAGTATCTCATTCTTGATGAACCTACGCGTGGAATTGATGTTGGTACAAAGACGGAAATTCAAAAGCAGGTCTTGAAGCTTTCCAAGGATGGTGTTGGCATTACATTTATTTCTTCGGAAATCCAGGAGATGCTGAATGTGTGTACAAGGCTTGTTGTCATGAAGGACCGCAACATTGTGGGAGAGTTGAGGGACGAGCAGCTGAGTCAGGAAAATATAATGAAGACTATTGCGGGAGGAAATTAATAGATGAAAGGCAAATTAGATTTTTCAGAAAAGATAAAAAAACTTACGTCATCGCAGTTAATTATTCCTGTAATTGCGCTGCTGATTCTTGTTGTCTTTAACCTGATAAGGGATCCGAGCTTTTTTTCAATCGGAATAAAGGTGAACAATGTCGGAAACAGGGTTCTTACTGGAAACTTGATAAGTATCTTGAACGGTGCGTCTGAACTTGTGATTCTTTCAATCGGTATGACGCTCGTTACTTCGGCCACAAAGGGACAGGACATTTCAATTGGTGCATGTGCCGCTATTGCAGGAAGTATCTTTGTAAAAATTTTAAGGACAGGTTCCATAACTGTTCCGACAATCTTTTTGGGCGTGATTGTTGCATGCTGCGTTGCGATTGTATTCTGCCTTTTCAACGGTACCTTGATTGCAAAGTTCAACATTCAGCCTATGATAGCTTCTCTGATTTTGTTTACCGCAGGCCGCCCGATTGCATACTGGATTAACGGAGGTGCAACGCCGAATGTGGAAAGCAACCTGCTCGGATACTTGGGAGGCTTTATCCCCGGTTGTCCGATTCCCAGCCCCATACTGATAGTAATTCTCTTTGTTCTTTTGATACTGCTTCTTTTGAATAAAACAACGCTTAGTCTTTTTATTCAGTCGGTTGGTATAAACGAGAAGGCTGCAAAGCAGAACGGGATTAACCCAGTGTTTATGAAGATGCTCGTCTTTGTAATCCTTGGCGTGTGTGTTGCACTGGCGGGTTCTATGAATGTCTGCCGAATTGGTCTTATAAACCACGAGAAGATTTTGCTTGACATAGAAATGGATGCGATTCTTGCAGTTGCAATTGGCGGAAACTCGCTTGGCGGAGGAAAGTTCAGGCTTGCAGGATCGATAATCGGTGCTTACATTATTCAGGCTTTGACGACGACTCTGTATGCGATGAAGGTTTCTTCAACGGACATAAAGGCTTACAAGGCAATTGTAATTGTTATAATCGTTGTTGCCGGTTCTCCAGTCGTAAAGGAATGGGTTGGAAGAATAGCAAAAAAAGTTTCTGCAAAGGCTGTAAAAGTGGAGGCAAAGTAACATGAGCAATATTCAGGATTTTTTTAAGAAAAAATTTAAGCAGCCTGTCTCCAATACGACTCTGCTTTTGACGATTACGATTTGTACATTTATCGTAATGTACCTGCTTGCAATGGTTGCCTGGGGCGGTGGATTTTTAAATCCCCAGCAGTTCTTTAATATTTTTAACAACAATGCATACCTGATAATAATTGCGTGCGGGCTTACGATTGTAATGATTTCCGGCGGAATAGATATTTCTGTTGGCGGTCAGGTAGCTCTCATCACGATGACAACCGTCTGCTTTTTGGAGAACAAGGGCGGAAGCGTCTTTGGTGCGCTTTTGATTGCTCTCGCGATAGGGCTTGCTTTTGGCCTTGTTCAGGGCTTCCTGATTTCATACCTGAAGATTCAGCCATTTATTGTAACGCTTGCGGGCATGTTCTTTGCAAAGGGAATGACGACTATTGTTAGCGTAAATCCTGTTACGGTTAAGGCAAATGAATTTTTCCTTAGGTTAAAGGACTTTACGATTAACCTGCCCGGTGTCGGGTATTTTACGCGCAACGGAACCTTCATCAATTCATATCTTGAAATAGGCGCTGTAGTTGCTATTCTGCTTGTCGTACTCCTTTGGGCAACGCTAAAGTGGACACGCATTGGACGAAACTTTTATGCAATCGGCGGTAACAGTGAAAGTGCCCTGATGCTTGGAATCAACGTTCAGAGGACACGTTTTACGGCTTATGTAATCTGTGGCGTACTTGCTGGTATTGCAGGATTTGTCTATCTGCTTCACACAGGGGCAGGAAATGCATCCAATGCTGACGGTGCCGAGATGGAAGCCATCGCTTCTTCTATTATAGGCGGAACACTTTTGACTGGCGGCGTTGGAAGCCTGATTGGAACCCTGTTCGGTGTTATGTCACTTAAAACAATCAATACGATTGTAATTGCGTCAGGACTTACACAGCCTTGGTGGCAGAAGATTACAACCGGCCTTATGCTGTGCTTCTTTATCCTTTTGCAGAGCGTAATTCTTTCGGCTAGGAAAAAGAAACTCGGCGCAGCTGCCCAATAATTAAACCGTTCTTCATGCTGGGTGCACTTCTGGGAAACTGGAGGTGCACCTTTTTTTGTTGACAAAGCGGTGTTTATATAGGATAAAGGAAGAGTGACAAAATTTTAAAAACTGGGGCGGCGGATGTCCTACATGCAAGAATTGCCGGGTGAATTTTCTCTACAGGTCTTTAACCGGGATGATTTGATTTTTGAAAGTGCCGGCAAATGGCTTTATCCTTTATTTGAACTTGAGGAATTTCTAAAGACATATCAAGGTCCCCGAGAAATGCTTTGCAGCCACGACAGTGCCATGGGTAAGGCTGCGGCTGTTTTGACGATACGCCATGGGATAAAAAGAATAAATGCAGATATTTTAAGTGAAAATGCGCTTAGGTACATAAATTTGCACAATGAGCATGCTTCTGATTGCAACAGGGTGGAAGTTCATTACAGCCACCTTGTTCCCAAGTTGATGTGTGCTACGGAAAATCAGCTTGAAGATCTTTGGGATGAAGACTATATGTATTTTCTTCTGCGGCAGCGTGCCAAGCTTGTCCAGGGGGTTGATGTTAGCGTACAAAATCTTGTCCATCCTTTTATAAGCCAAAAGAATCTTTCGTTTGAATTAAAGGCCGGTGCACACCTGATGGTACTTGGTGAAAACGGGAGGGGAAAAACGACTTTGCTTAGGCTCCTTTGCGGAATAGAAAAAAAATATGAGGGGCAAATTTTAATTGGCGGCAGGAATCCTTCTGACGTTCAGAAATTTACTGTCGGCTATATCCCTCAGTTTACGGATGCCCAGTTCTTTAGCCTTTCCTGTCGAGAAGTCGTAGGGCTTGGAATAAGTCATAAGGCCAAAAATAAAAATCAGCTTATAGAAAAGGCCTTGCACCGTTTGTCTGCTGCCCATCTAGCAGACAGAAGCTTTTGTTCTTTGAGCGGAGGGGAAAAACAAAAGGTCCAGCTTGCCCGTTGTCTTGCCCAGAATGCAAGGCTCCTCCTTTTGGACGAACCTACAGCAAGCCTTGATGCCGAAAATAAGAAAATGGTTACGGATATTTTACGCTCGTTGACCATTTCCGAGATTCCTACAATCATACTTGTAACGCATGATAGGGAACTTGCAGATTTGCGCGGGTGGCAAAAAATTGTGATAGGGGGTAGCGGTGAGTAATTTTTTTGAGCGTCTGACTTTGCTTTTTTCCCTTGCGCCCGTCCTTCGCGGTTTTATTGCAATAATTATAAGCGGGGCAAGCTTTCCCCTTTGCGGTGTGATGGTTCTCCGCCTTAACTTAATTCCCATTCGCTATATGCTAATGCACGGAGTCATTTTGGGCGGGGCACTTAGCCTTGCTGCCAGTCTTCCCCTTGTGCCTGCCGTGATTGCAGTAAATATCGTTATGGTTCTGGGAATCGTTTGCCTTGGCAAGGGGCAGGCCTTTGGTTTTGGCTATGCAAGTGCCGCAGGGATGATTGTAAGCATGGCAATCGCTTCGCTTATAATGCATGTAAAAAATGTTCCTGCTAAGGACAGCCTTAGCCTTTTGTGGGGAAGCCCCTTTGCGCTTAGGCTGTATGATGTGATGCTCCTTTTATGCATTGCACTTTTGCTTTTGCTTTACCTTGCCGCTAATTTTCATAATATTCTTGCAGTTTTTTTTAACAATGAAATAGCCCAGTCACTTGGAATCAAAGTAAAATTTCATTACACTTTTATGGTGCTGCTGATTGCGCTTGTTGTTTCTGTCGCAATGAAGCTTCTGGGTGCTTTCTTGATAGATTCATTACTGATACTTCCTGTTTTGTGCGCCGGTAGGATAAATGCAGGGCGTTTCTGTGGAATTAAGAATCTATTTTTGCTCAGTTCCGGCATGGGGCTCGCCTTTTCTCTTGCCGGATATGTAATTGCGGTAGTTTGCAACCTTCCGCCTGGGGCGACAATTTCGCTTGTGGCTGGGGTTATTTTTATAATGTTTAACGGGGTCTTGAAATGAAAAAACTTTGTGCGGCTCTTATGACAAGCCTTTTGGTCTTGATTGCGGGGTGTAGCAAGAAGCAACCTGTGGCAGCGGATGCAAGGACGGAATCTCAGACGGATGTACAAGCAGATGCTGTAAAACCGGCTAGTGGAAAATTCCTTGCGTCAACTAGTTGGACTGCGGGCTTTATGGATATTGCAGGAATTGACGATGTGCAAACCGTTGCGCCTGCCAACTTGCGCCATCCGCCTGAATATGAAGTTACTGTTTCTGACATTCAGAAGATTAACGGGAGTACATATTTTGTTTATGCAGGATTTGAGCGCATGATGAAAATTTTGAGCGACTCTGTAAAGGCTGATTCAAAAATGATAAAAATCAAATGCGATAATTCAATCCAAACTGTTTCGGAAGAGGCTAGAAAACTTGCGGAAATTTTTGGCACCCAGGGGGAATGTGAAAGGCGCATAGCTGAATATCGCGCCGTTATAGAAGACGGAAAAAAAAATATGGAAGGCAAAGGCCTTTCCTCGGCAAAAGTTTTATGCAACAAAAATCAGATTTATCTTGCAAAAGAGTTAGGCTTCGATGTTGTTCTGGTTTTTGGTCCCGGTGAAGTAACGTCTGAACAGATTGCATTTGCAAAGTCGCAGGATTTTGTTTTTATCATAGATAATGTTCACAATCCTGTTGCAGGCCCGCTTCTCGAAGTGGCTCCTAAGGCAAAATATCTTGTATGGCGTAACTTCCCAGAAAGTGTTTCCCGTGGGGCGTTAAAAAAAATGGTGGCAAACAACATTGATATGCTCTTTGAGTAAGAATATATAGGAGGAATTATATGACACTTGATTTAACAAAAATACCAAAGCTTGGTTTTGGATTAATGAGGCTTCCGGAAAAAGATGGGTCTATAGACATTGAGCGTGTAAAGTCTATGGTTGATAAATATATGAATGTCGGTATGAATTACTTTGATACGGCTTATATTTATCATGGCGGCCATTCCGAAGAGGCTGCGCGCGAGGCTCTTGTTAAAAGGTATCCGAGGGAAGACTTTATGCTTGCAACAAAGCTTCCAATCTGGGAAGTGAAAGAGCAGGGTGATGTTGAGCGCATTTTTAACGACCAGCTTAAAAAAAGCGGAGTTGACTATTTTGATTTTTATTTGCTTCATTCAATTGAAGAGGCGAATTATGACTCATACGAAAAATACGACTGTTTTAACTGGGGACTTAAGAAGAAGGATGGCGGATTCATAAAGCATTTTGGTTTTTCTTTCCACGGAAGCCCGGAACTTTTGGAAAAGGTTTTGGACAGGCATCCTGAAATGGAATTCGTTCAGATTCAGCTTAACTATCTTGACAGGACAAACCCTGTCGTTCAGTCACAAAGGCTTTATGACATACTCCACAAAAGGAATATCCCAATGATAATCATGGAACCTGTACGCGGGGGAATGCTTGCAAAGATGCAGCCTGAGATCGAGGCGAAATTCAAGAGCGTGCGTCCGAATGATTCAGTGGCATCGTGGGCCTTGCGCTATGTTGGTTCCCTTGAAGGGGTTGTAACGATTCTTTCCGGAATGTCCAGCGAAGAGCAGATGGATGACAATATAAGGACATTCACAAATTTTGAAGCCCTTACGCCTGGTGAGTTAAAGGTTATTGATGAAGTGACGGAGGAAATTCTTCGCATACCGCAGATTGGCTGTACTGCCTGCAAATATTGCACCGACGGCTGTCCCATGAAAATCAGCATTCCGGATGTCTTTAGGACGGTGAACACATTGCGCCGCTATCCTGACGATTGGCGGGCAAAGAATTTCTATTCCGGCCTTGTTAACAGAAGTGGCAAGGCATCTGACTGTGTTGCATGCGGACAGTGCGAAAGCGTTTGCCCCCAGCACCTTTCCATAATCGAACTTCTTAAGGAAGCGGCAGAAATTCTCGACGCAGGAAAATCCGCCTGATATAGAACCAGCTTGGCCTTTTGCCTTGGCTTACAGGCTTGCCTTGTATTCCCTTGGCGAAAGGCCTGTGTTCTTTTTAAAGATGTAGCTAAAGTAGTGCGGGTCACTAAAGCCACATTCGTAGGCAATGTCGTAGCCCTTCATGTCCGTGGTCTTCATTAGCCGCTTTGCGTTTTCCAGCCGCACCTCGGTGAGGTATTCGATAAAGGTTGTCTTGCATTCCTGTGAAAAAATCGTGCTAAAGTGGTTGGGGCTCAGGGCAACCACATCTGCAACCTTTGTAAGGGTCGTGTTTTGGTCTGCATAGTTTTCTGCAATATACTTTTTTGCCTTGAGTATAACATCCTGATATTTTCCCGTTATCTTTGAGTCGCGGTATTCGAGTGCAAAGGTAAAAATAGAATGGAGCTTTTTGGAAAAGGTTTCTGCATTTTGAATTGCGTCTTCAATATAATCATGCTGCAAAATTTCTGGTTTTACTTCCTGAATGTTTCCGCCCAAGTCTTCAATCAGCTCGGAAACTGCAAAGATTAAATCACCCAAAAGATAGGATGCAACGAATTGAAACTGTCCAGGGTTGCTGCTTATGAGTTTCATTGATTCATCAATGATAACAGAGATGTCATTTTTGGATGCGTATTTTAAGCGTTCAACCATGGGGTCATTTTCTTTTAGGTGCAGGAGGCTTGAACCTTCGGACATGATGTCATCACTGCTTATAATGCGCGACTGTTCATTTGTCTTGCTAAGCTCAAGGATTTTTTTTGCATCTTCATAACTTTCAGAAAGCGAGGACAGGTGCTCAACTGTTTTTCCAATCGTTGTAACGACACGGCAGTCATTGTTCTGCGTAACGATATGCTCTATTGTTTCCGCAATGTGATAGGTGTTGTCGTCAAGTTCCTTCTGGTCGGAGCCCTTGCAGATGCATACAAGCTGGTTGTTGTTTTCAAAAAAGGAATTCGTCTGTTCCCAGGATGATGAGTAGGAGTTTACCAGAGAACAAGCCATTTCTTCGTTCTGCGTGTTTTTGCTTGCACTTCGAATTTTGCTTATTAAGATTTTGTAGTAGCGGGAGATTAAATTTATGTTGAGTTCCTGGCTCTTTTTCATGACGGAAGACATGTCTATTGAACTGTGAACAATTCCGCTTAAAAAGTCCTTCTGAATTATTCTCCCTGTTGATTTTAATTCTTCCTTCATTCGCGTTATGTCGGAAAGCTGCTTGCGTTCCTTGTCTATCTGAACAGCTGCCTTGTCAAGGCTTTCTATGATTTCCTTTGACGTGAATGGCTTTAGAATGTATTCTTCAATTCCTATGGATATTGCTTTTTTTGCATAGTCAAATTCATCATGTCCTGAAAGAATTATAATCTTAATCCAAGGCTGCGTCTTTTTTATTGTCGCCGAAAGTTCAAGCCCATCCATAAAGGGCATCTTTATGTCGGTAATGAGAATGTCGGGCTTTATCTCCTGAATCATCGAAAGGGCAATTTCTCCGTCCGATGCCTCTCCCGCAAAAGAAAAGTTGGAATTTTCCCAATCTATTGTGGTGCGTATTCCTTCCAAAACAATTGGTTCGTCATCAACAATAAAAACACTGTACACTATTTACTCCACGGAACCTTAAATGAAATAACCGTTCCTTTATCCAGTACGCTCTGAATTTCCAGATTAACTGCCTTATCATAATACAGATTCAATCTTTTGTTAACATTGTACAAGCCGTATGTGTTCTGAAGGTTTTCCGGCGGGTTGTCGGACTTCAATTCCTTTTTGACTTCTTCCAAACGCTCGGGGGTAAATCCCTTTCCGTTGTCTTCCACAGAAAAAACGATGCAGTTCTCCCCGTCTGAATTTCCGTCTATCTGTGCGGAAACCTTTAGCATTCCACGGCCACGCTTGTTTTTTATGCCGTGGTAAATTGCATTTTCTACAAGAGGCTGTAGGATGAGCTTTAAGACCATTGTGCCTGAAAGCCGCTTGTCAAAATCGATTGAATAGTTGAGGATGTCCCGGTAGCGGATTTTTTGAACGGTAAGATAGCTTTTTACATGTTCCAATTCCTGCTCAATGGGAATCCAGTCGTGGCCACGGCTTAGCGAGATGCGGAAGAAGTTGGAGAAAGCCTTTGTGATTTCTACGACCTGGGAAGTCTGCCCGGACTCTGCTAGCCAGATGATTGTGTCAAAGGTGTTGTAGAGGAAGTGCGGGGTAATCTGCGCCTGCAGGGTTTTCATTTCTTCTTTCTGAAGGTTTTTTTGCTCGCGGATGTTTTCTTCTATGAGTTCCTTTATCTTTCCTGCCATTGTGTTGAGGTTGACCGAAAGGTTGTCCAGCTCTTCTACGTTTGAGCGGTCAATACGGGCGGAGAGGTCGCCGCTTGCAATTTTTGTGGAAAGAATTTCCATGCTGTGAATGGGCTGCCTTATGCTTTTTGAAACCGTATACATGGAAAAGAAAGCAAGGCAGATAACGAATATTACGATTGCAATTTGTACGATGGAAAGCAAGATTGACGAGTGGCGTATGCTGTCATTGGTCTCGGAAAGGGTCTGGATTTCTGCAACGATAAAATCTTGGAAAATATCGTTCATCAAGGATGCACAGCCGCGAATTTCTTCGAGGGTTTCTTCCTGCTCAGAAACAGGATTGTTGTTTGCAATCTGGCGTCCAAGCAGGTCTATGTATTTTTTTAGTGTCTTTTCCGCCCTGTTTGCAACCTCAAGCTTTTGCCTGTTGTCGTTGAGAGAGTTTGTTTCAAGTATTTCGGAAATTCCGTTTTCAATCTGCAAAAGGATTGCATATTGCCGTCCCTCTTCAAATGTTTTTTTTCCTGCAACGATTTCCCATATTTCGTTGGAGATGTCCTGATTGATTATGAGGTTTATCCTGTTTGCACGGCTTACGTTCTGAATAATCTGATTATACTGGTTCGTGTGGTGCAGCGTTATGTAGATTGAATATACTGCGGGCAGAATCATCATGAGGAGAATCAGTATGTAAGAAAATCGGAGGGTCTTTTTTATGCTTTTGGGCCGTGAAGATTTTGCACTTTGATCTTTCATCTGGTAAATCAGTATCCTCTCGGTTCTATTGCGGCAGTGTCAGCGTTTTCCGTAAAGACGCTTTCGGCTACGTATGTCATGGCGGGGATTGGCCTGTTTCCTACAAGGTCCTTTACAAAATGCATAACCTGTGGTCCCATCTTTGGATTACATTCTATTACGCAGTTGATTTTTCCATTGCGCAGTTCATCAATAGCAGCCTGCTCTGCATCTATAGTTATTATGGTTACGTCTTTTCCGCTTTGAATTTTGTATTCATCAAGAATGCCCAAGAGTCCAAGCGTCATCTGGTCATTGTGCGAGAAGATAGAATGGATTGTTTTGCCTTCAACCTGAAGCTTTCCTGCCGGTGACTTGGAGCAAATATTTTCGGCTATTTCTTTTCCGCGTGAACGCAAAAAGTCGCCCGACTCTGTGTATACAATGGAAAACCTTGGGTCTCTGTCGATAATTTCGTGAAAACCCTTGTTCCTTCCTTCCGAAACTGAAGAGCCGACTGTTCCGTAAAGTTCCAATATGTTGATGGGGCCGGAGGCATCCTTGTACTTTTCCAGAAGGAACCTTCCTGCGTTGCGCCCCTCTTCCAGACTGTCAGTTCCAATATAGCCTGCATAGAGGGAATTGTCCCTTGTCCTTATCTTTCTGTCCACGATGATTACGGGAATGTTTGCATCCTTTGCTTCCTGCAAAACGTTGTCCCAGCCGTCCTGAACTATGGGGCAAAAAACAATAACGTCAACCTGGTATACAATAAAGGAGCGTATGGCCTTGATTTGGTTTTCCTGCTTTTGTTCCGCATTGGAATAAATGAGCTGGATTCCCTCTGCCTCCGCAGCTTTCTTTATGCTTTCTGTATTGCATGTGCGCCATTCGCTTTCTGCCCCGATCTGGGAAAAGCCTACGATAATGCTTTTTTCTGTTTTTTGTTTTGGCTCAGGATGGGCCTTTGCCCTGCAGCTAAAAAGTGTAAGGCAAAGACTGCATAAGAGAAAAATGAAATTTAGGAATTCATGTTGCCTCTTCATTTCTGACCGTAATAAGCGTTCTTTCCGTGCTTGCGCTGATAGTGCTTGTCGATGACATAATCAGGGAGCGGCTTCCAGTTTGGATTTACAGCCATGGTAATCCAAGCCATCCTTGCAACTTCCTCAAGAACGGCAGCATTGTAAACAGACTTGTCTGCATTGCTTCCCCAGGTAAAAGGGCCGTGCCCTGCAACCAGAACCATGGGGTTTTCGGATGGAACCAGAGGCTTTAGTGGGCTTCCGTCATAGCTTCTCGCACCGACTTTTTCGGGGTGAAGGAATGTGTCTACGATAAGGATTCCCGTCTCTTTTTCATAAGCCCTTTCAACCGCTTCTTTCGTTATCATTGGCGTGCAGACGACGGCATTTGCACTGTGGTCTGCATGTGTTGTTCCCAAAAGGGGAATTCCCTTGCAGGCCTGAGCCCAAGCTGTTGCGTGGGGTGAATGTGTGTGCGTTACACCGCCTATGTTCTTAAAGTTTTTGTAAAGTTCTGCATGGGTCGGAGTGTCGGAGGAGGGGTTCAGCTTTCCTTCCACCTTGTTAAGTTCAAGGTCAACAACAACAATGTCATCTACGGTCATCGTGTCGTAGGGAACCCCTGACGGCTTTATTGCAAATACGCCTTTTGCCTTGTCGAATGCAGAGACATTTCCCCAGGTGTAGATTGCAAGCCCACGCTTTGGAATCTGCATGTTTGCCTCAAAGGCTTCTTCTTTTAATGTCTGATAAATTGAACTCATTTTTATACCCCTGCCTTCATTTAGTCAATGTTCTCTGTGGCGGCTTTTTCTATTGCAAGTCCCTTTGTGTAGTTTGCAAAGAATGCGTTGAAGCCTTCGATGTCTTCCTTTGTCGCTTCAAAAGACTTCACTTTTGCAGAGGCAAAAACGTTCTTGTCTAGCCAGTCATCCAGCTTTTCGCCTTTTTTGTTCACGGTGTAGGATGCAAGAAGTGCCATTCCCCATGGTCCGCCTTCACCGGCAGTTTCCATCAGAGAAATGGGCGTGTGCATTGCAGATGCCATGGCGGTAAGGCCGGCTTCCTGTGTCTTAAAGAATCCGCCGTGACCCGTGAGCCTGTCGATTTTTACGTTTTCCTGGTCAAAGAGAATGTTCATGCCTGTGCGAAGGGCACCAAGCGAAGTGAATAGCTGTGAGCGCATGAAGTTTGCAAGGGTAAAGTTGTTTTTCTGCGTGCGTACAAAGAGGGGTCGTCCCTGTGAAAGCCCTGTCATGGATTCGCCAGAAATGTAGTTGTAGGGAATGCAGCCGCCACAGTCCTTGTCGCCCTTAAGAGCCGCACCCAAAAGGCTGTCGTAGAGCTTTGGCTTGTCAATCTTAAAGCCGCATTCTTCAATCGCCTGGCCAAAGAGCTTGATCCATTTGTCGTATTCGCCGGTACAGTTGTTTGCATGTGCCATAGCCGTAAGTTCTCCTGACGGAGTTGTTACCAAGTCGATTTTGCCGCTGTATGCCTTTGAAAGTTCCTTTTCCAAAACGACCATCGCGAAGACCGAAGTTCCCGCGGAAACATTTCCTGTCCTTGGGCGTACGGAATTTGTTGCGACCATTCCCGTACCAGCATCGCCTTCCGGTGGAGCAAAGACAAAGCCTGCTTCAAGCTCGCCGTCTCTGTCCAGAAGCTTTGCACCGCTTTCCGTAAGGCTTCCGGCATCATCTCCTGCCTGCAAAACCTGGGGAAGCAAATCCTTAAGCTTGAATCCAAAGTTAAATGGCTTTACCAGTTCGTCAAACTGACCAAGCATCTTTTCGCTGTAATCCTTAGTGTGAATGTCTATGGGGAACATTCCCGAAGCGTCACCCACACCCAAAACTTTTTTGCCTGTCAGCTTCCAGTGCACGTAGCCTGCAAGCGTCGTAAAGAAGGCTACGTCTTTTACATGGGGCTCCTTGTTGAGCATGGCCTGATATAGGTGGGATATGCTCCAGCGTTCAGGAATAGGATAGTTAAAAAGTGAAGAAAGCTTTTCCGATGCGGCACCGGTAATCGTGTTGCGCCATGTTCTGAAGGGAACAAGGAGCTTGCCGTCTTTGTCAAATGCAAGGTATCCATGCATCATTGCACTGATTCCCATGGCCTTTAATTTTGTCAGCTTAACGCCATATTTTTCTTTTACGTCTTTTTTAAGATTTGAATAGCAGGTTGCCAGTCCGTTGTGAATTTCATCGAGCGAATAAGTCCATATTCCATTGTCCAGAGAATTTTCCCAGTCAAAGGCGCCGGATGCTACGGGCATATTCTGGTCGTCGATTAAAACAGCCTTAATTCTTGTGGAACCAAATTCCAGTCCCAAGACTGCATTCCCATTTGCAATAAAATTGCCAAGTTCTTTTTTTTCCATGGTTAAAACACGCTCCTTAAATGTGTAAGTGGAATTTTAATATTGGTTTTTATGTAAGCGGACGTGTATATTATAAACCTAAAACTGGCAGTTCGCAAGTTTTATTTGTGTGCGGAGTTATTCGTGATGTGCCATAAATTTAATCTGAATCTTTTTTAAATTTAGACGCTTCTTTCTTTTTGTCTACTATTCTGCAGCAATCAGGCATTCATTTTGTTACGTTAAGCTTGAAGGTAAGCCGGTAGCAAGTGCGTACCGGTTTACCCAAAGCCAAGAAAATAAATGTAAAAGCCTCAAATATTGATGAGCATTTATTTTGTTACGTTAAACTTAAAGAATAACACATCCCCATCCTGTACGACGTATTCTTTTCCTTCCGTGCGGTATTTTCCGGCTTCCTTGATTTTTTCTTCGCTGCCGTACTGGCGCAAATCGTCCACGGTGTAGGCTTCTGCCTTGATGAATCCTTTTTCAAAGTCGGTGTGGATGACTCCTGCTGCCTGTGGCGCCTTGTCTCCGGCGTGAATTGTCCATGCGCGGCATTCGTCTGCTCCTCCTGTAAAGAAGGTGCGGAGACCCATCAAGTGGTAAACCTGGCGGGCAAGAACTGTAAGTCCGCTTTCTTTAAGTCCAACGGATTCCATGAATTCTTTGCGTTCTGCTTCATCGGTAATCTCTGAAAGGTCCGCTTCGAATTTTCCGCAAATAACAACCACTTCGGATTTTTCTTCTGCGGCAATTTTCTTTACGGCTTCTACGTATTTGTTTGTGCCGGATTCAATTGTGTCTTCGTCTATGTTGCAGACAAAAATCTGCGGCTTAATCGTAAGCAGGTGAAGGTCGTAGATTGCCTCGCGCTCATCATCCGTAAGGTCTGCCATGCGGGCACATTTGCCGTCCTGGAGCAGGGGCTTAATCTTTTCTACGGCGCTCATGTAAGGGGCAAGTTTTTTTTCTTCTTCTTTGCCCATAGCACGGATCTGCTTGGTGATTTTTTCCTGTCTCTTGGTGATTGTGTCCAAGTCTGCCTGTGCAAGCTCAAAGTCTATGGTAAGGATGTCGCTTTCCGGGTCGATTGGGGCATCTGTCTTTGCGTCTTCGCGTACGTGCTGAATGTCCGGGTTGTCAAAGCAGCGTACAACATGGGCTATAACGGTTGTTTCGCGTATGTTTGCAAGGAACTGGTTGCCAAGGCCTTCTCCCTTGCTGGCCCCCTTTATGAGTCCTGCAATGTCTACAAAGTCTACGGCAGCAGGAATTTTCTTTTTGGGCTGGAAAACGCTTGCCATAAAATCAAGGCGTTCATCCGGAAGGTCAACAACGCCAACATTTGGGTCTATTGTACAGAAAGGATAGTTTTCTGCGGCGGCAGGTGCCTTTGTGAGAGCGCAAAAGAGAGTGGACTTTCCAACATTAGGAAGACCGACGATTCCACAGTTAAGTTTCATATATGATTCCCTTATTTATAGAAAATATTTGAGAGATTATAGCGCATTTTGCAAAATTAGTTAAGGGCAGAACTTATGTAAAAAAAACACGGACTTGTTCGGCGGGTCCCAGTAACGGAAAAAATCAAGGAATCCTCCCTAAAGGGTCCCTCCTTGCTTTTTTCCTACGTCCCGCCGAGCAAGTCCGTGTTTTTTTAGTAAAATATAATGTTGCAAATGTTAGAAGTCAAAGAGGTGGAGGTAGGCTCCGAAGATCCAGCCTTCTTTGTCTTCGCCTTCGACCCTGCCGTAGTACCAGTAGTCCGTTATGCCGTTGATTGTCTGGGTGTGCTTTGTGCGCTTCTGGGCAAGAAGAACCTGGTAGTTGCTTCCGCTGCCAAGACCTTCAACTTTTGCTGTTACGGAATTGTCTGCGCTTGTTCCAGGCTTGCTCCTCATGTTGATTGTGGAGCTGGAGTCTGCAAAGATTGCCATTCTGAGCGTTGAAGAGAAATCGTAGAAGCCGCCTTCTTCCAGGTCTACGCCGTGCAGGTATTCATCCGCGGCCTTTACTATGGCAGAAATGTCTTCTGTGGATTTTTCCTGGAGCTTCTTAAGGTTGTTAAAGCTTGCTTCCTGGGCTTTTTTTGTCTTTGCCTTCTTAATTTTTGCAAATACCGTCATTGCCTGGCGCATAGCCTTGTCTGTGGAAGACTTGCCTTCGAGAATGTAGCCGGTTGTTACGCTCTTTATTGAATAGTTGTAGTACTGGATTTTTGTGAGCGTTGCGAGTTCCTTCTTTGAAGTTCCGCAAGAAAGCACGAGTGCGCCGGTCTTGAGAACTGACTTTCCGCAGTTTACAAGGTCAAGTCCGTCGAATACGGTTGCATCTTCTACGATGATGGCCATTGCCCCGTCCGGGATGGAAGAGATTTGGTTCTTGTTTGCCCAGAGCTTTTTGCCCTGATAGCTTACCTGAACTTTGCCGTCTTTTTCTTCTCCGCCAAGAGTTTCAAGGGAAGTGCCAGTGGAAAGCTTTGCGGCCTGTGCCATCTTACCGTCTTTTTCTTCGTAGAGAAGTCCGTTTGCCATGAGCATATAGGCTGTTGCCGCAAACAGGTTTGCCCCTGATGCTGCCATAACAAAAGCTATTATAAAATTTCTTATTGTCTTTTTCATAACTGGTTCTCCGTCTTTTATTCTTCTATTCCAAAGTCTGGGGTTCCAGAGCTTGGGGCTGGTTCAAGGACACCGTCTTTTATCCATGCGCTGAATGCCCAGCCTTCTACAGCGTTTGTGTAGTCAAAGTATGAGTGTGATGAAAAGCGTGTTGGGGAAATGTCCAGTTTGTTGCCGTTTTCAAGGGCGGAAGGTGTGTCTTCTCCCGGCTTTCCTGTGGTAACGTAGAGCCACTTTCCTTTCTGGCCTGCAACAGTGCCTGTTTCTGGAACTGACATGCGGTAGTAGACAGGGGTTTTGTCGTCTAGCTTTGTCTTTACTGCAGAAGCTGTTGTTGGCTGCAAGCGGAGGGATATTTTTGAACCGTCGCCTGTGTTTACGTAGGCTACGTACCAGTTGCCCATCTGGGTTATTTTGTCTGTGGAAACGGAAATGTCTCCCTTGTCGCTGGTTGCGTTTACCATCTGAGAAAGCCTGTAGTCTGTTGAAGATGAGAGGCTTCCGCTGTTGCCTACAGACCTTGCGATTGCAACGAGGTCTTTCTTTACGGTTGCATTTGCGGTGTTTTCTGCACGGCCAAGGAGCATTTCGCAGGCAATTTCTGAGCTGTTGGACTTGATGCAGTCTGATTCAATGTAGAAAGTCTGGAGCCAGCCTTTGTTTGTCTTTCCGTAAACCTGATAGAATCCGTCTGATTCCGGTCCGATTCTTGCAACAATCTGATCCTGAGGATAGTAGATGCCGTCGTCGCGGATGTTTTCTATGGATGGCTGGTCATAGGCAAGGGCGTCTCCGCTTCCGCTGATGATTACCGGTGTTCCGCGTACTGCAACAAGGTCCTTCTGAACCCACCTGTTTTCCTGGTTGTTGAACACTACATGAATCCATGTGCGCTTCTGACCGTCGTATGTGCGGATAGCCTCTTTTTCTTCAGGCTCACCGCTTGCATTCTTAAAGGCATAAAGGACAGTTCCTGCTGCTGCTGAGGCTTTCCAGTCCATTCTGCCGTTCTTGTTTTCTTCGTAAACACCGGATTCTGGTGTCCATACCATTACGACTGGAATCATTCCTGCGGTATTGTATTCCTCTGCAACAATTGGGGCTGCCGAGCTTTGTTCGCTGCTGGAAGTGGTTGTTCCGTCTTCTGAAACACTTTCAAAAGTGTCTTCGGTATAAGGTTCTCCGCCTTCTTCGTCTCCGTCCCCTTCTTCTGAGGAAGACTCCTGGTTTTCTGTTTCTTGATCTGTTTCGCTGCCTGATGAATTCTTGCTACCATCTTTTTTTGAACAAGAAAGGATGGCTGCGGCAAAGATAAGGACTGCCGCAACTTTTATGCATCTTTTGAATATCTGCATGCTCTGCTCCTAAAATTTTAGTTATGAGAGAATATAACATTTCTGCATGTTTTTCAAGGTTACGATTTTTTTAAGGCAGGGCCTTTAGCAAACAAAAACCTAGCCCCGATTGGAAGGGCGGCGAAGCCGTTGCCGTGGTGGGTGAGCGCGGGCTTTGCCCAAGTCGAACCCCAGGCAATGGAGGGGGTAGGGGCCCCCGGAACCCTGGAAAGCGGGTAAAAATTGCAAGTTGCGGTTTGCAGTTTTAACCGCCGGTTCAAATTGCAGTATGCTCCAAAATAAAAAAGAGAAATTTCTGGTCTACTTGCTTATTTTGCATTAAAAAAATAGAATTGCAGTATAAGGGGGATGCCATGGGCTTTTTGAAACATACCGGTGACACGACTGATTTTAATGCTGCGCGTTACCATAAAATTCTTTGCGCCGACTATCCTGATTTTTTAGATGAGTATTTAAGGCTTCCCATTTTGCAACGCTTGGATGGCGTTACGCTTTTGTGCGGAACCGATTGGACGCCTCTTTTTAAAAATCGCTTTTATTATTCCCGCCTGCAGCATTCCATTGGGACGGCACTTATCGTATGGAATTTCACCCATGACCTAAGGCAGACTCTTGCGGGGCTTTTGCACGACGTTTCCACTCCGGCCTTTAGCCACGTGATTGACTTTAGGAATGGCGATTCCCTTATGCAGGAAAGTACCGAGCAGAACAATCAGAAAATGATTAACGAAGATTTGGAGCTTAGCGAGCTTCTCTTTAGCCACGGAATCTACAAGTACGAGATTGACGACTACCACCGCTATCCAATTGCGGACAACAATATTCCCGGCCTTAGCGCAGACAGGCTTGAGTACATGTTCCCCAGCGGATGTTCGCTGGATGCAGTCTGGACCATGGACGAGATAGAAAGGCTTTACTCCCAGGTTGCGGTTCTTGAAAACGACGACGGCCTCCCCGAGCTTGGCTTTGTGGACAAAGAGGCTGCACTTGAATACATGCGCAAATTCATAGAAGTGAGCATGGTTTTGCAGCACAACGAAGACAAGGTTGCAATGCAGCTTATGGCGGATGTTGTTTCGCGGGCGGTTGAATGCAAGCTGATAGAAGAAGGGCATCTGTTTACGATAAGCGAAAAGGCCCTTGTGGAAAAGTTTGATGCGCTTGTAAGGGATGGCACCGATGAACACTTTGCGCGTCTATACCATACCTTCCGCAACATGAAGGTTGTCCAGCACACCCAGGAGCCTCTCGCAGACAGCTACTGCGTTTCCGTTTCCGTAAAAAAGCGCTACGTAAATCCGCTTGTAAAAGTTGGCGGCGGAAGCGGTTCTTCCCATGCAAAGGCAAAGAGGCTTTCCGCCTTGAGCAGCGAGGCTGAATCCTGCATCAATGAATTCCTTTCCTTTAGCGATACCCAGTTTGGCTGCGTTCCCTGGTGCTGATTTGTAATGTACGGTTTGTGATGTACGGAAGAAAAAAAATCCTTTTTGTCGGAACTGACCAGAAGATGCTCGTATGCCTTTCGCACGATTACGAGACGGAAGTTATTTCTTCCGTTAGGATTCTGGACACCATTTTGTTCAATTTTATTCCCGACATGCTGGTTTTTGACTCTTTGGAAGACCTAGACGTTAAGGCTGTAAGGCGCTACGAAAAGCTTAGGAATGTGCCAATAATGGTTATAAGCGACAGTTTTAACGGTTTTGGAAATGAGAGCCTTGTTGCAGATTTTCCGCGCACCATTCTTTGCAATACCGCCATTGCCCTGGAAAAGCCTTTCTTGCAGCGCATAAGATGCATACTAGAAAAGAAGGATGCCATCTTGCCGCCAAGGACAGGTAAGCTTGTAAAGCGCGCGGTTTTTTTTATTAACAAGAACTTTGGACAGCAGATTTCCCGGGAAGACATAAGCGCTTACTGCGGGGTTTCTCCCGACTATCTTACCCGGGTCTTTGAAAAAGAGATGGGAATTCTTTTGTGGAGCTATCTTGCCGAATTCCGCCTTTACATGGCAAAACTCATGATGGAAGAAACTTCCCTTACTGCAAAAGAGGTTGCGCTAAAGTGCGGCTTTGCAAATGATTCCTATTTTAACAAGTCTTTCCGTAAGGCTTATGGGGTTACTCCAAATTCGCTTAGGAAAAATTAGTTTTTGTGCAAGCAAAAAATTGCTCTGGAAAAGTATGGATTACAGGCCTACGTATTCGGAAACAATGCTTTGTACTGGCTGGAGATAGCTTTGGCCAAAGAGGTTCAGGTGATTGAGAAGCTGGTAGAGGTTGTATAGGTCGCGGCGGTCTTCGTAGCCAGGCTGAAGGGGGTGGGCTTCGCGGTAGGAGTCGTAGAAGGAGTTTGGGAAACCGCCGAAAAGTTCTGTCATGGCAAGGTCTGCTTCTGCATGGCCAACATAGCAGGCGGGGTCAATGAGAATTGCCTTTCCGTCCGTGTTTGGTATTACGTTGCCGCCCCATAAGTCGCCGTGGAGTAGGCTGGGCTTTTCCGGTTCTACAAGGAATTTTTCCAGGTTGTCCATGAGCTTTGTGTTGAGCGTCCTGTCCGAGTCGGAAAAATATTTGTCTGCAGCCTTGAACTGGGGTTCGAGTCTTTCGTTGCGGAAGAAGGTGATCCAGTTTGTTCCCGGCGTGTTTTTTTGTTCTCGGGCACCGATGAAGTTGTCTTGGAAAAAGCCGAAGTTTTTTGTGCCGCTTTTAGTGAAGAAAGCCGTGTCTGCGCTGTGCATGGCGGCTAATTCGCGGGCCAGTGTTTCAAAGTAGTCGCTTTTCTTTTTTCCGCCTTGTATGAATTCCATGAGGAGAAAGCTGTATCCTACATCCTGTCCGTCATCAGTTCCCGTGCAGAGTATCTTTGGCGTACCGATTGAATTTGTGCTGGCGATTGCGGAAAGACCTGCGGCTTCTGCTGTAAAAAAGGCTGCGTTTTCTTTTGCGTTGGCCTTCATGAAAATGCGTTGGCCTGTGGTTAGCGTGAGTGCGTATGATTTGTTTATGTCTCCGCCAGAGACGCGGTCGGTTCTTGCTATGGCAACCGAAGTTCCAAAGAGTGAGACCAGAGCGCTTGCGAGTGAAGTATAGTGGGGAAGTGATTCGGAAGTCATGCGCCTTACTTTTTTACAATCACGTTGTAAATGCGGTCAAGATCTGCCTGGTTGTAGTATTCAATCGTGATGGAGCCCTTGTCGAAGCTGCCCTTCATCTGAACCTTTGTTCCCAGCATGTCGCGGAATTTCTGCTCGATTGCGATGTAGTTGGGGTCGCGGGTGTCTTCTGCCACCTTTGGCGCCTGTATTGATTTGGAAGCGCGTTTGCCAGCGTTCAGATCCGTTGCCTGCTGCTCACACTGGCGTACGCTAAGCCCCTGCTTTGTTATGCGGTCAAATAGAAGCTTCTGGTCTGCGGGGTTCAATACGCTAAGAAGTGCCCTTGCGTGCCCGGGAGAAATGGAGCCTGCTGCAAGTGCGTTGAGCATGTCGTTTGGAAGCTTTAAGAGGCGAAGGCTGTTTGCAACCGTTGAGCGTTTTTTGCCGACGCTTTCTGCAACCTGGTCTTGGGTAAGGCCGTCAGTCTGCATTATTTCTGCATAGGCCTGGGCTTCTTCCACAGGGTTAAGGTCGCTTCTGTGGATGTTTTCTATAAGTGCAACCCGTAGTTTTTGGCTGTTTGTATATTTTTTTAGCTGAACCGGAACTTTTTCAAGTCCTGCGGCCCTTGCTGCCCTTGTGCGGCGTTCACCTGCAATAATTTCAAAGGAACCGTCACCAGAATCCTGGATGACGATTGTTTCTACAATGCCTTCTTTTTTTATTGATTCGGTAAGTTCTGCAAGCTTTTCTTCGTCAAAGTATTTGCGGGGCTGCCTGGGGTTTGGCTTTAAGAGTGCCGGGTCTACCCACAGGGTTCCGTTTTCGTCTACGCTAATGCCTGCTGGAAGCTTTGATGGTGCGGCTTCTGCCTTTGGAACTTGGGCTGCCGGAACTTTTGCTGTCGTGTCTTCTGCAATAGGGGTTTCTGTAGAGGAGCTTTCCATGGGGCTGCTTTCTGAAAGGCCTGGATCCATCAGGGCATCGAGTCCCCTTCCGAGCGCATGTCTTTTAGCCACGGTGAACCACCTCTTCCGCAAGCTTTTCGTAGCTCTTTGCACCTACGCAAGTTGGGTCGTAAAGGCAGATTGGCTCTCCGTGTGATGGAGCTTCCGAGAGGCGGATGTTGCGGGGAATAATGGTATTGTAGACAACGTCCTTAAAGTAGCTCTTTACCTGCATAACAACATCCTGGGCAAGGCGTGTGCGGCTGTCGTACATGGTAAAGAAAATGCCGCCAAGAATAAGGTTTTTGTTTATACCCTGCTGAACCTTCTTAACTGTCTGCAAAAGAAGGGTAATTCCTTCCAGGGCAAAATATTCGCACTGCATGGGAACAAGCACTGCGTCTGCCGCCGCCAAACCGTTCATCGTAAGTATGCCAAGGGACGGAGGGCAGTCAATAAGGATGTAGTCGTATTTGTCGCGGACAGATTCCAGGGCCTTCTTTAAGAGGAAGTCGCAGTTTTCTACGCTAACAAGCTCTATGGAGGCACCGGAAAGATTTATGGATGCGCTTATAACATCCAGATTTTCTATCTTTGAATGCTTTATTGCTGATTCTGTTGTGGCTGCGATAGGGTTGTCCGGCTCTACCATGCCGATGATTACTTCGTAGATGGTGGGCTTGTCTTTGCTTACCCCCACGCCGCTGGACATGTTGCCCTGGCTGTCAAAATCCACAAGCAGAACTTTTTTGCCTGTCAAAGCTATATATGCGCCTAAATTTATAGCGGACGTGGTTTTACCGACACCGCCTTTTTGGTTTACAAAAACAAAAACCTTTCCCATAATATTTTAATTATAGCACGATTTGCACAATGCTAGCAAGCGAATTGCAGTTTTATGAGCGTTAATTTACCGCACGGATTGCTTCGATTATGTCCATGTATTTGCCGCCATGCTTTTTGTAGACCGGTTCCATTGCCTTTTGGAATTCAGCATAGGCCTGGTTGGTCAATTCTATGACTTGGCAGCCGTTTTCGCGCGATATTTTTTCTGAAAGCTGCTCGCGTTCCTTCCACTTCTGGATTTCGTAATCCTGGGTTTCCTTTGCAACCTGCTTGATGATTTCCACGTCGGCAGCATCCAGCCGGTCAAGAACCTTTTTTGAAGCAATTAGAATTTCGGGAACCCTGGTGTGCTGGTCCTTAACGAAGTAGGGTGCAATGCTGTAGTCACCGTTGCTCTGGTAGCTTGGGAAGTTGTTTTCGGCACCGTCAATCTGATCACGCTCAATGGCACCGCGGATTTCCGTCATGGTAAGTCCGGTAACGCCCTTGGCACCAAGAGCCTCGCACATGTCAAGCATAATCTGGCTGTTCATAACGCGTATGCGCAGGCCTTCCATGTCTGCAACTGAATGTATGGGGCGCGTGACATAGAAATTCCTGGAACCGGCATCGTAGTAGCAAAGGCCTACAAGCCCAGAGCCGGATGTTTCGATTCCTGCAAGAATTTTCTGACCTATGTCTCCGTTCAAAACCTTCCACATGTGTTCTGAATTCCTGTACAGGTAGGGGAATTGAATTGCATTTATCTGTGAGACAAATGCCGCAACTGACGAAGCGGATACGCGGGTAAATGCAAGGTCACCGCTTTTTAGGCCTTCAATTGCATCGCCTTCATTCTGTGCCAGGGCACCACCCTCGCGGACTTCTATCTTAATACGGCCTTCCGTCCTTTCTTTGACAAGGCGGGCAAATTCCTCGTCTGCCAGGGATGTGGGGTAGCCAGAAACGTGGTTTTCGGAAAGCCGGAGCGTTACCGGGTGCTTCTTTATAGATGCGCGCTCTTTTTGGGTGCAGGATGCAAATAAGACGATGCCCAAAGCTATTGCAGTAAAAATATTTATTTTCTTCATACTAAACCCCTTATTCTGTCTTAAACAAATCAATCTGGCTTCCAATCTTGCTGATTGCACTTTGAACGTCGGTTGAAATTCCTTCCAGCGAGCCACCTGTTGAATTTATCTTGCGTGCACCGTTGGCCATTTCATCCATTCCGGTCTGCATGTTTTGCGTTGAATTCTGGAGGGACTGCATCTCCTGCATGATGATTTCGTTGCGCATGCTCATTTCCTTTGAGGCATCCTGTACCATCTGCGTACTTTCGTTCATATTCTTGAGGGCGCCGCTGATTTGCTTTGAGCCTTCATTCTGCTCTTCCATGGCGGACTTGATGTTCATTACGAGACTATCCGTTTCATGAATGTGTTCGGAGACGGAGTTGAATGCCTGGCTTGCTTCTGAGGAGAAGGATGCAACTTCCTTGATGGAAGACTGTATGTTTGAAAGCTGTTCCCTGATTGAGCGTGACTGGGAAGAAGAGGTTTCAGAAAGCTTTCGGATTTCGTCTGCAACGACGGAGAAGCCGCGTCCTGCCTCGCCGGCGTGGGCAGCTTCGATTGCGGCGTTCATGGCAAGCAAGTTCGTCTGGGAAGCGATGCTAGATATTGCCTTGTTTGCTTCCTCCAGCATCTGGGACTGGACTTCTATCTGCTGGATGCGCTCGTTTACATTCTGCTGCTTTGTAAAGCCGACGTTTACGTTCTTGTGCAGTGCACCGAAGGAGTCTGCCATCTTGTCAACGGATTTTGTAACCGAAGAAATGTTTCCAATCATTTCCTTTACAGCGGCAGAAGCCTGGGTAACGCCTGCACTCTGGTTGTCTACAAGGCCGTCAAGGTTAGTGATGTTCCTGGAGATTTCCTGAACTGCACCAGCGGCTTTTGTTACCGTTTCCGTCTGAGAAGTAATCTGGTTGTGGATGCTTTCTATGTTTGCAATGATTTCCGTAATTGCGCTTGCGGTGTCCTGTGTGGAGAGGGAAAGCTTTGAGCCTGATTCGCCAAGTTCTGTCTTGGTTCCCTTTATTTCTCCCATGATTTCCTGGAGCTTGTCCAGAAAGAGGTCAAAGTGGATTATGAGGTCGCCGATTTCGTCGCGGAGGAAGAGCTTGCAGCGCTTGGTAAGGTCTGCATCCCCTGTTTCCAGTTCCTTGAGAAAGTTGGTTACGTTTGCGATGCGGATCATAAGCCAGTTGATGAACCTGAAGCAGAAGAAGCCGAAGATGAGTACGAAGAAAATAGCACCTGGGACTACGTAAAACATCGTATGGTTGCGGATTGAATTTACGATGCCCATGCTGCGGGCTACGAATGCCATTCCTGAAATTACGCCGTTGCTTGATTCAAGGGGGAAATAGACCGACATGTATTTGTCGCCGTCGATAGTGTTTGTTCCGTGGTATTCGTTTCCGTCGCGAAGGACGGCATCAATTATTTGCTGGTTGTCAAGAGAAGTTCCGATGTATTTTTGGCCCAGCGTTGTGCAAACCCTTTTTGATCCCTGGAATATTGTGCATGCTGCCCCGTAGGACTTTTCCACCTGTTCCGTTACTCTTCCGTTTACGAGTGAATAGGCGGCAACCACGCAGCCTACAATTTTGCCCCTGGAGCGGATTGGTGCGGTTGCAACCATGGAATAGCCTATGGTTCCAAGGTCATCATAGGAGTAGCCTGCAATACCACGCAAAGCGGAGCTTACGGAGCTTACGGCCTTTAGGTTTTCGCCGTTTTTTGTTCCGTAACCGGAAATGACCTTACCGCTTTCGTCCGTAAAGGCAAGAAGGTCAACGTTTAGGGTTCCGTTTGCCCAGCCAATGACTGTATTAAGGCTGTGCATGTCTTTTGCGGCAACATGGCTTACGGCATCAGAGCGGCTTGAAAGCATGGTAACATCTGCCTCCAGGGTGTTACGCCAGTCCTTGAATGTCATGTCCAGACCCTGTGAAAATTTCATAAGGTCGTTGTCGGTTGATTCCCTTACACCTTCGGAAAAAATATTCAGCGAAAGAATAGCAACCCCAGTAACGCTAAGTACGATTGCTGCTGTGATGGCGGACATTAGTTTTGTCAGGATTGCAATATCTCTTCTTGGATTTTTTTCAAATCTGTCAAGCTCCCTTTTTTCGCGTGCCATAAACTGTCTCCTGTATTGCGGGTTTTTCAGATTAGATTAATTTATAACTATAAGCGTGAAAAGTCAAGAAAGCATAAAAATTTGTGCAATATTTTGTGCAATATATTGATAATAATGACATGATTTTGACAATGCTTTGTGTAATTTGTTCCATAATATACTTGTTATAATGACGGAGGTTCGTATGGTTTTTAGGAAAAAACAGGCTTTGGTAGCGGTATTTGCGGTGGTTTTGTCGTCAGGGCTTCTTTTTGCCCAGAACACGCCTTCCAAATACACTGAAGCGGATTTAATCTGGAAAGACGACTTTAACGGCAGCAAACTGAACAAGGACGACTGGAACTATGAAACCCATAAGCCGGGCTGGGTGAATGCAGAGCTGCAGTCATACGGAGAGTCTGAAGAAAACACCTACCTAAAGGACGGCTACCTCGTGATTCAGCCGGTAAGAAAAGAGGACAAAAACGGAAATGTTTCCTATACATCCGGCCGCATAAACACATACGGAAAGCACATCCCCACCTACGGAAGAATAGAAGCCCGCCTAAAAGTTCCAAGCGGAAAGGGATTCCTTCCAGCCTTCTGGATGATGCCCCAGAACGAAGGCCGCTACGGTCAGTGGCCCAAGTGCGGCGAAATAGACATCATGGAAGTTTTGGGAAACAAGACCGACACCCTCTACGGAACCCTCCACTTTGGAGAACCGCATACCCAGGTTCAGAAAGCCTACACGCCGGGCAAGGTTGACTTTTCAAAAGAATTCCATGTCTTTGCCGTTGAATGGGAACCCGGAGAAATCCGCTTTTATTGCGACGGAGTGAACTATCAGACCGCAAAAGACTGGTTTACAAAGAGGCGCGGCGCAAAAGAAGAATCATACCCTTACCCAGCACCCTACAACCAGCCCTTCTACATAATCTTTAATGTTGCGGTCGGCGGAACATGGCCAGGAAACCCGGACAAAAGCACAAAGTTTGGCGAAAATGCCCAGATGGTGGTGGACTACGTAAAAATCTACCAGAAGCCTTCCTATGACGAAAACGTAAAAAGACCGGAAAAAGCACCTGTAAAAACCGTTGTAGACTGCATTGGAAACATTGCAAGAAGCGGAAGCGGTGCATGGGAATTCCTTAAGGCACAAGGTGGAGACGGAAGCATTAATGTAGACGGCAACAAGCTGGACATAATACCGACCAAGGACGGTTCTGTGGAATATTCTGTACAGGTAGTGCAGCCAGCCCTCCCCATGGAAAATGGCAGAAAGTACAGAATTTCCTTTGACGCATACGCAGACAAGTCCCGCAAAATGATAGTCGCAATTTCTGGCCCCGACCGCAACTGGGTACGCTACTTTAAGGACACAAAAGTTTCCCTGGGCAAAAAGAAAAAGCACTATTCCTGGGAATTTACCATGACCGATGAATCCGACGCAAACGCCCGCATTGAATTCAACTGCGGAGCTCAAGGTTCAACAGCCGCAATCCACATCACAAACGTACGGCTGGAGTTCGTGGACAAGTAAAGTTTTGCATCTAGGAGGGGGAAGTCTCCCCCTGCGCGCCCACTTCGTTGGTCGCTACCCTCTCTGCGGGCTCAAACGCCGCCCGCAACGCCTGCTGGCTGAAAACCGTTATGCTGTCCTGCCAACAGGCAAGGCTTTTCTAAAATACCGCGGTAGCGATGGGAGGGGCGCAGGGCTGCTTGCAGACCGTAGCGTTACCGCGCAAGCGGTAATGGAGGCGGGAGCCGGAACCCCGGACGTAGCGACGGCAACTTGTTGCCGGACCGCCCGGAGTAATATTAGAAATTAAAAGCTTCTTCCGCCGCCGGAATGGCTTCTTCCGCTGCTGCCCCTTGAAGAATGGTAGCCAGAAGAATAAGAAGAGCGTCCGCCGCCACCGCCACTTCTTGTGCTGTTCGATATGATTCTTTCCCTTGTTTCCGTAGTATTTATAAGCACATCGGATGAATCGGTAAGCACAAAGCTGTTTTGTTCGTAATAGGGTTCAGCGTCTATGGCTTTTTGGATTGTTACCATTCCACGGTAAAGTCTTTTGCGGTATTTGCCGGCAACAATAAGTGCCAAAATTAAGCCCAGTAGAATTGGCCAGAAGAATCCCAGCTTGGGAAGGGTAAAGCCCAGCTTGTACATTAGGCCCGCATCGGTTAGGAATCTGGAGGCGGCGAGGTAGCAGTCATTTTTTTCCATTGCGTCCCCTATGTATTCATCCATGTGGTCCGTGTTTTTTTCGCTGTAGCATTTTCTTTGGGCATCTCCGGGTACAAAGGCCCAGCGCTCGCCGTAGTCGTCGCTGATTATGCAGAAGATTAGAGCGTCGTTTGCATCCCCCTGTCCGTAGCCATTGTAGCGGTAGTAGTCTTTTGCGTAGCTTCCTGCCGATCCGCCGCGGATTGCACTTTCTGCGGTAACAATTAGAACGTCTGAGCCAAACTTTGTAGAAAGAGCAAGTGCCTTTTGTTCAAGCCGCTCTTTTTCTTCCTTGCTGAATAGTTCCGCCTGGTCAATCACGTAGGTTTTGTTCTGGGCCTTAAAGCGCACAAAGTTTGCCTCGTCGCTTGGGTACCAGTCGGGGACTTTGTAAAGGTCGTAGGCCCTGTACAAATAGTCAAGTGCTGCATCAATGTAGCTTCCTGGTTTAAAGAAGTACCTGAGGCCGTTGGCCAGCCTGTTTACTTCGTAGTCTGAATAGATGGGCTTGCATTTTCCCTCTGCGTAAAGGCCAAATCCCTGGTTGCCGTTTTCTGTACATATAAAAAACACAGTGCCTGTGTAGTCGTCGCCGAATCCGTAGCCATTGTATTTGAAGAATTCTTCCGCAATAGTGTCCCTGTCTTTCCAGTAGCTTGTTTCGTCGGTATAGATTGCAACGTCCATACCGTATTCGTCTTGGATGCGCTTTATTAAGTCTTGGATTTTTTCTTTTTCTTCTTCGCTAAAGATGTTTGCGTAGTCTGCAATGCGGCTTGCGCTTTCGTTGTGGAAGGGCTGGAATGCGGCCTTGTCTGCGGGGTACCATTCAGGAACCCTGTAGAGGTTTTTTACGTTCTTTAGGTAGTCTATGACTCCTTCGCCGTACTTTCCCCCGACCATGTAGGGTTCAAGGGCATCATCCAGGTAGTTTATTACGTATTCAGAATATATTTCTTCACATTCGCCGGTTGCATCCGTCCACCAGCCGCGGTTTCCTTGTTCCATGCAGATAAAAAGCACCGTTCCCGAAAAGTTGTCGCCGAATCCGTAGCCGGCCAGTTCGTTTATGTCTGCCGCAAAGGTTCTGCGAGAAAGTCCGTATGTGGTAACGTCCGTATAAACAACTATGTCTTTGCCGGAGTCTTTCTGGATAGCCTGTATTATGGAAAGCATCTGCTCTTCTTCTTCCTTAGTAAAGATGTCTGCAAGGTCTACCAAGCGGGGGGCATCTGCATCGTGGAAGTCTTTAAAGTTTTCCAGGTCCTTGGGGTACCATGCGGGTTTGCCGGATTCCTTTATTTCCTGCTGGCGGGCTTTTAGGAGTTCTGCATAGGCAGTGATTATCTGTGACCAGGATTTTTCCTCGCTGCGCATCTGCGAAAGCCTGGTGGTAACTACCTGCTTGAATTCCTCCGAGAGAAACCAGTGGCCAAATCCGTAGCCCTTTGCAAAGACTTCCTGGCTGTCGGTATAGGCAATGAGCATTACGCCGTCTTTTCCGTCGCCCCAGCCAAAGCCGTTGTGTTCGTAAAAGGTGTCTGAATATTCTTCTGCCGTCGCAGTTCCTTTTCTTTTTACCGCAATTGGAAAGTCCATGTGGCAGTTGGTCATTTCTTCCTTTAAGAGGGCGTTGAGCCGGTCTTTTTCTTCTTCTTCAAAAATGTCGCCAAAGTCGTTGAGCCGGTAGATGCCTGTCTTGTACATCTGCTTGGGGCTTTCTTTCGTGCTGCCACTTCCGCTGCCACCAGATTCACTCCCGCCGGATTCGCTTGCACCCTCCGCGTATATGCTTGCGGAAGGAACTGCCGCCAACAGTGCGGTCAAAAGCAAAAGTGTTATGCTGCGTAAAAGTCTATTTCTTTCTTTCATCTTTGTTACCTTACCCCTTAGAAAATAATCTGAAGCAAAAGCATGATGAAGGCTGTTAGCCCTCCAGTCATAAGGAACATGAACCAGTACCAGAACTTTGCTTTTTTCTTGTCGATTGGAAGCTCGCCAACAATCTTTCCTGTCTGCCCGTTTACCGCATACTGGTATTTTTTTCCTTCGTAGTTGCATTCAAAGATGTAGGCTGGAACCATTGCATATATTACGCTGGGGTTTTCCGTGGTGTAATTGCAGTTTTTAATCTTTACGTCTGAATAACCGGAAATTGTCTTGGAGAAATGCTTTTCCGCTGTCCTTGCCATTCTGTCTTTTGCGCGGGGAAGCTCTTCGTCCGGTGAGCGGTCAAAGCGGTCTGCGCAATATCCTGCAAGGTAGCGGTTGTCAAAGTCCACAAGTTCCGAATAGTTGAACGGTTCTAGGGAATCCATAAGCTCGTTGTCCATTTTTTTGCTTGCGTCTACAGGGACCTGCTTAAAGCTTAGACTGCCCGACCTGTTTACGTCATAATGCTTTGTTTCGTGGTAGCGGTAGTCACCCTTTGTGTAGCTTCTCGTTTTTTTTGCGGAAAATACTGCGTCGCCGGAAAGCTTTGTGTCAAAGAGCCAGAAGGGAACATATACCCCGATAGGTTCTCCGACTTTGTTTGCGGTAAAGAAGTTGCGTGGAAGAAGCTTCTTTTGCCAGTAGAATGAGCGCAATATGCCCGGCAGCTTGTCTTTGGTGAATTTGAAGGGGATTATCTTGTTTGGTTTTAGGCCGCCTGTTGCAACTTCGTTCAAGACGGTGTTGTTGTGGCAGTAGGGGCAGGTCAATGCCATGGTGGTGGCGTCAGTTTCTATGGATGCACCGCACGACTTGCATTCGAATATCTTAGTTCCTTCAAGTTTTTCGCCGGAAAGATTTGCCTTGTAGTCTCCCCAGTCAAAGGCAATTTCGGAAGGTTTTGCTTCTTGTGTTTCCGCTGCCTCTTTTGCTTCTGCAGATTGATCGGCTTTCGCAGATTGATCGGCTTTCGCAGATTGATCGGCTTCCGCAGCTTCAACTTGCGCAATAGTAAATTTGTTTCCGCAGTAGTCACAGACCAAAAGCTGGGAGTTGGGATCAAAGTGCAGAGGGGCTCCGCACGAAGGGCATTTGTGTTCTGTAGTTGTTTCCATAAAATAGATTATAACACAGTATTGGGTATATTCAAAAATTATTTGCTTTTTTTATCTTGCGGCAATGCCAGCTTTCCAGCGGATTTTTTTTATGCAACGCACCAGCCGCTTTTGTGTGGGCTTTCCGGGGTTCCGGCTTTCGCCTCCATTGCCAGTGGTTCGGTTGGGCAAAGCCCGCTCTCACCCACCGGCAACGGCTACGCCGCCCCTCCAATCCCTGCCGTGCTTGCTATTGCACGCAAAATTTATTCGCGCGGATGGTTCAATACCCCGATGCTTTGCGTCTAGGTTCGTTGATTGCCTTTTCTATTTGGTGTAGAGCTTAACTTTACCAGTTCTGCCACGAATTTCGGACTCGTCAACAAAGGTCAGTTCCTCGCCAGAAAGGTTTGCCGTGGTGTCGGAAATAAGCAGATCCGTCTTGTAAGTCTTGCACAAGCCTTCAATTCTGCTTGCGGTGTTTACCGTGTCTCCAATAACGGTGTATTCCATCCTGCTGGAAGCCCCAATATTCCCTGCCAAAACTGGCCCGGAATGCAGGCCTATGCCAAAGTGAATCTCCGGCATGCCTTTTTGCACAAAGATTTTGTTCATCTCCACAAGGGACTTTCTCATGTCCAAAGCTGCAAGGTAAGCATCAGTGGCGTGGGTGGAAGATGGAACTGGTGCCCCAAAAAGTGCCATAACTGCATCGCCAATGTACTTGTTGATTACCCCGCCGTGGCTTGCAATGCATTTTTCAAGGCCGGTAAAATAGCTGTTAAGCAAAGAAACCACTTCCTCTGGCCTCATGTGTTCAGAAAGGGTGGTAAAGCCGCGTATGTCGCAGAACATAACCGTAATCTCAAGCGTCTTTCCGCCTAGGCCAGCGTTTCCGCTCAAAAGGTAGTCGCGAACCTGAGGAGTAACAATCTTTCCGAATGTATCCCGCATAAACTCCTTTTCCTTTAGCGATTTTGCCATGGCGTTAAAGCTGTCGCCCAAAATGCCCATTTCGTCATTAGAACAGATTTTCGTTGAAACGTCGTAGTTGCCCTTGGAAATTTCGTTGGCGGATTCAGTAAGTTTTTTAAGCGGCCTCTGGAAAAAGTAAGCTATCAAAAATGTAAGGACCAGGCCAATCAGCAAGAGGAGCAAGGTAAAAACAAAATCAAGGTAGTTTGGAATCTCTACGTTGTATCTTTTGGTAAAAAAGAGCCTTATTCCAAGGTATGCGGTTGGAAATACCGCTGTAGAAAAAAAGTAGAAAAGGAACATGTTTTTTAGAGAAGACAAGGAAGCCCGGTTTACCCTGGAAATGTTTCCCTGGGGATAGAGTGCGGGCAAGACAAGGTTCCTGTTCAGCGTCTCCAGGGAAAAGAAGGAGAGCGTAAAAGTAAGGATGGTCAGAAAGATGTAAGATGTAAATGACGAAATCAGGATGAATGCAATGTCCATGTTTGCAGTAATCTTTAGGTAGAGCAGAATAACAACTTCGCAGAGGGCATTGGAAATCCAGCCTGTGGTTCCCCGCAAGGAGTATGCAATGGGCATGTGGACTAAAACTTCCGTGTATTCCTTTGGCTTCTGCCTGAATTTTATTGTTTTTAAGCCGTATAATATGCAGAGGATTGTGGGTAGCGAGTAGCAGCTTATGGCAATGGTAAGCACGAGGACACTGTGGTTGTGCATAAAATCAATCCATTCGCGCAGGGGAGTGGTGTCCGGCATGGGGAAGCTTGTCAGATTTGTGGAAACAACGGCAAGGATGTTGGCTATAAGACAAATAAAGCCGTAGAAGATGGCGTGGTGCTTTACAAAAAATTCCCTAAACTTCATAGGCCTATTATATTATATTTTTCTGTTTTTTTGGAGTGCCCACCTGCCGCAAGAATTGCTGTTTGGGCATAAAAAAAGGATTTACAACCAAAAATTGTAAATCCTTAAAGCATGGGCCGTCTAGGACTTGAACCTAGGACCAAGGGATTATGAGTCCCCTGCTCTAACCAACTGAGCTAATGGCCCATTAAAAGTGAAAAAAATATAGCAGAAAAAACGCCTTTAGTCAAGGATATTTTGCCCCTTGTGGTTTTAAAGCCTATGCTATATGCTGTAAGTTGATATGAAGAAAGTATTTGCTTTTGCCATTGCAGCCTTGCTTTTCTTTGCTGCCCCTGCGCTTTATGCAGCAGAGTATGCGGGGGATATACAGGTTAATGCGGGCTATTCTTACTTCACTGTTATTATTGATCATGGGAAAGACATAAATTCAGATAATTTGTCGCTTGGAATTGCAAACCACAACCTGTGGAAGTTTACGGACATATTTTCTTTTGGTTTTATGGAGAATGTAGACTTTGGCGGTGGTTTAAAAGAAGATTCAAACTCTTACCTTAGCATTATGATGGGGCCTGCTGTAGCCTTTAACTTTAATTACGGCATTAGCCTGAACCTTTCTTTTGCCCCTGTTATGGGCTGTGCATACGTTGATATTGAGGAAGATTCTTATTTTGACTGGGACGGCTTGGGCTGCGAGGCGGATATTCAGGTAAAGTTTTTTGCTGACAGCCGTTTTAGTCCTGTCCTGGGATTTTCATGGATTCACTTTTCGAGTGACAAAATATCCTTTACCTTGGATGACCACAGCGATGAATTCTACATGGACACTTCTGCCGATGTATTCAAAGTCTATGCCGGTGTGAGCGTAAATTTTTAAGCATAAATTTTTAAGGTCAAAAAAAACTTTACATGTGAAAAATTTGGTATTATCCTTGAATTTATAGATTAATATAGTAGATTTTTGTAATTACAGGATGAAATCATGAAGAGCCTAAAGAATTATGACCCGACCCAGATACTCAAGCCCTACAAGGGAAAGCTTTACAATGGCGAATGGCCTACGCTGCCCGAGCTTTTTAAGATTAGCCTTGACCGCGTGCCAAATAATGCCTGTTTTACGGATTTTGAAGGTCCCGGCGGAGCAAGGAATGCGCTTACCTATACCCAGGTTGTGAATAAGATAGAGGTCCTTGCAGACTGGCTTTATGCAAAGGGTGTAAGGCGTGGAGACCGTGTTGCCGTTACCGGGAAAAACTCTCCCGAGTGGGCAGTGGTTTATTTTGCAGCCCTTTTTGCGGGTGCTACAATTTGTCCCCTTGATTATGCCCTTCACAATGAGGAGCAGGAAAATCTTTTGGCGACTGCAAAGCCCAAGTTCCTTTTTGTGGATGAGGAAAAGTATGCCTATTATGCGGAAAAGTCCAATGACTTTGAGGTGTATTCGCTGAGCCCCAAGTTCAAGGAAAGGTATGCCTACAATTTGAGCCCTGCTTCTGCGGATGTAAGGGCTGAAAGGGAATCCCAACTGCCAGAGCTTGAAGACACGGCCGCAATTCTTTTTACGAGCGGAACAACCGGAAAGCCAAAGGGGGTTATGCTTAGCCACAAAAACCTTGTCAGCGATTCATTTATTGCCCAGCGTAACATGATTATTACGAAGGACGACGTTTTCTATGCCCTTTTGCCGGTTCACCATGCCTACACAATGCTTGCCGTCTTGATAGAAACCATTTCTGTTGGGGCGGAATGCGTCTTTGGAAAGAGCATGGCAGTTAGCCGCCTGATGAAGGAACTTAAGGAAGGCCACATAACAATGCTTTTGGGCGTGCCTCTTCTCTTTAACAAGCTTGCTGCCGGAATTATCAAGGGGATAAAGGAAAAGGGTGCCTTTGTCTACGGAATAATGAAGTTTCTTATGGGGCTTTCCTACCTTATAAAGAAGGTCTTTGGTGTTAACCCGGGCAAGAAGATGTTCAAGAGCGTGCTTAAAAAGGCAAACATCTATTCGCTGCGAATTGCAATATGCGGTGGTGGCCCGCTTGCAAAGAGCGTCTTTAAGTTCTTTAATTCCATGGGCATAAATTTTGTGCAGGGTTACGGTCTTACGGAAACTTCCCCAATTCTTACGCTGAACCCAATCGAGCACTTTAAGATTCAGAGCGTTGGTTCTTATTTTGTTGGCCACATGGAGATGAAGATTCTTAACCCCAACAAGGACGGCATTGGAGAAATTGCGGTTAAGGGGCCAATGGTCATGCAGGGCTACTACCAGATGCCAGAGGAAACTGCCAAGATGTTTACGGAAGACGGTTTCTTTAAGACAGGGGATCTTGGCTGGCTGGACAAGGAAAACTACCTTATGCTTTCTGGCCGCGTAAAGAACATGATTGTTACTTCCGGCGGAAAGAACGTCTACCCGGAAGAGATAGAAGACATGTTCCAGCTGGAAACTGAAATTTCACAGATTACGGTTCAGGGCTATATTGCAGAAGGCTCGGATGTGTCGGAAGAGCTTGAGGCTTTGGTCTATCCGGATGACTCGCTTTTTGCCCGGCTTGGGGTTGCCCGCGAGGACAAAATGAGCGACAACGTTGTAAAGGCAGAGGTTCAGGAGATTGTGAACAAAATAAACCGCAAGCTTTTGCCTTACCAGAGGATTACCCGGCTTACGATTCTGGAAAAGCCTTTGGAGATGACGACCACGCTCAAGGTAAAGAGAAACTATAAGAAGTAGAGAAATTTTCCCTTAATTTCCCCTAAGTTCTGAAAGAATGCCGTCAAAGTCCGGGGCGCGGGTGTAGCCGACCAGCCTTTTGTTTACCGGAATGGTCTGCAAAAGTCCCAGTTCAACAAGGCCTGCAAGGTCTGAGCGGATGGTTTTTACGTTTACGTTAAGGCGCACAACCAGTTCCTTGCATACGAAGAGCGATGAGGGTTTTTGCATGCAGAGCTTGATGATTTGGGCCTGGCGCTCGTTTATGCCATGGATTTTTAGTTCCACCAGGGAGTTTTCTTCTTTGGACTTTCGTTCAAGGTAGAGTTTTAGCTCTTCGTAGGATTCCTTTAGCACCCTAAGGTTGAATGTTACAAAGTAGCCCAGGTCCAGGTTGTCGTGTTCGGTGTAGAGGAAGGCCTTTTCGTACTGGGATTTTTTCTTGTAGATGATTCGTGATATGGAAAGGAATTCCGTCATCCAGTAGCCTTTTTTTAGCATGTACCAGTAGAAGAGTGAGCGGGCGGTTCTTCCGTTTCCGTCTACGAAGGGGTGCAGGAAGGAAATCATGAAGTGGATGATTATTGCCTTTAGCACGGGATGTATAAAGAATTTGTCTTGGTTTGCAAAGTCGCAGATTTGTTTTAGGATTGTGTAGAGCAGGGTGCAGGGCGGCGGTTCGTGGGCAACTTCGCCTGTGATTCCGTTTGCTACTATTATATTGTCTTCTGTTCTAAAGCGGCCTTCGTCCTGGGGGTTGTCCAGCGTTTTTTCTGTTATTTTTTTGTGGATGTCCAGCAGCAGTTCTATGGAAAGGTCTTCGTTCTGGTGTTCGGAAAGGTAGCGGATTGTGTTGTAGTTGTTTACAATCATCTGCTGGCTTTTGTCCTTGGGTTTTGCCTGCTTTCGGAGCATTTCTTTTGCAACCTTGCGGGTTGTGTTGGCACCTTCCATCTGGCTTGAGGCAATGGCTTCTTCCATGATGGAGCTTAGCAGGTAGTACTGGCGGTTTTTTTCGGAGATTACGGCGGAGGAGGTGAGGGTTCCGCCAAAGTTCATGTCAAATTCGTGGAGCAACTGCTGCATGTAGTTTGTCTGCTCCAGCTGGAAAGTGTAGGGGGCAAAGGCAATCTGTTCGCCGCGGCGGGAATATTTTACTGCTGCCCAAAAATTTCTTGAATCCAGGTCTTCGGGGGTCCTGTATTTTACCTTGTCCCAATAGAGGTATTCCTGATTTATCCTGTTTATTGCATCCTGGTACTTGGGATTAAGCAGGATAGGGATAGCCTGGTCCAGAAAGTTTTCGTATTTTGGCGCTTCTTCTATCATACAGAAAATGATAATGCAGTTTTTTTGCCATGACAAGGAAATTAAGGGAAATGAGCGGAAAATTTCCTTTTTTTTTGGGGGGGGGAGGGGTGCAATATTTTTTATGCAAAGCAGCCGGAAATCAGTTTTGGGCGTAAAGAGAAGGAAAATATGGCTGAAAATCCATTTGCGCGGAGGGAGCGTAGCGACTTCAATTCCTATTACCGCGCTCCATGGATTTTCAGACAGATTTTCCTGGTAGTGAAGCCCAAAACTGATTTCCGGTGTCTTCTAGACGGTGCTTTTGTTTGCTCTGCCATTTTGACTTTTGGCTAATTCGACTGTTCATGCCTTTGCGCCACCGCCGTCGCTTGAAACTTCGTTGCGAGAACCGCCCTTCGCCTGTTCGGCTCATACCGCTTCGCGGTACTAGTGGTTGCAAGCAACCCAGGGCTCCATGGCGGCGTAGGTCTTTTGGGTTTTATTGTGATAAAATTCACATAAATCGTAAATTCAGCCCGGTTTTTGCCAAATTCCCTTGAATTTTGCCCAGAAAATCAAATTTTGGCAAATTTTTACTGGATAAATACTTTTCAAATCGGTAGAATACATAAAACTTGCTAAAAAAGCAGGCAGTTTTTTGTGAAAACATTCACAGCTCGGGTGTTAAAGTAATGAAAACCATTCCCGGCCCTTCAAAGAGAAGGCTTGTTTTACTGGAGAGGCTTCTTGCGGGCCTAAAAGAAAAAACAATTACTTCTCAAAGGATAGAAGAGCTTACCGGATGGTCGGCTGCCGTTGTGCGCAGGGACATTTCGCTTTTGGAAGTGAAGTGCGGTGCCAGCAACGGTTACAAGACGGAAGAGCTAAAGGAAGCTTTGTGCCGTGCCTTTAACATTTCCAAGGAGCTGCAAAAGTGCTGCATAGTGGGGCTTGGCCGTATGGGTCAGGTTCTTCTGGACAACATGGAGATTGAAGGTTCGCCCTTCAAGATTGTGGCCGGTTTTGACAGCAACGTTAACAGGACGGAAGTACTCCGTTCGGTTTTTCCCCTGCATCCCACCACGATGCTGGAGAGCGTTATAAAAAGCGAGGGCATTGCATTTGCAATTCTTACGGTTAACCCGGAGGAGGCGCAGAGTACGGCAGCCCGCCTTGCCGCTTGCGGAATAAAGGGAATCGTAAACTACACGCCCTGCGTGCTTTCGGTTCCAAGTTCAACAAACGTGGAGAATGTTTCGCTTTTAACCGCCCTGGAAACCCTAAGCGCCTGGCAAAACGGTTAGTGCAAGTTTGTGTTTTTTTGTGTAAACAATTAAGGTTACTGGGGAAGCCCGGTAAAGACAAATCTATATGCAATGGAGTAAAGCGATGAGCAGAGTGTACAATTTTAGCGCAGGACCAAGCTGCCTGCCGGAAGAAGTGTTGAAGGAATGTGCCGCCGAGATGTTGGACTATAACGGAACAGGTCAGTCCGTTATGGAGATGAGCCACCGCTCAAAGGCTTATGAGCCAATCATTCAAGATGCAGAAGCCATGATCCGCAAGCTTATGAAGGTGCCGGACAACTACAAGGTTCTTTTTGTACAGGGCGGAGGTTCAACACAGTTTGCAATGGTTGCACAGAACCTTGGCATTCACACTGGAAAGGCTGCTTACATCGAAACTGGTGTCTGGGCAAAGAAAGCCGCTGCAGAGGCAAAAAAGCTCGGCGTAGAAGTTGACGTTATCGCTTCCTCCAAGGACAAGAACTACTCTTACATTCCAAAGGTAGAAAAGATTTCCGGCGACTACGACTATGCATACATCTGCTTTAACAACACAATCATGGGAACCCACTACGAGTACATCCCTGACACAGGAAAGATTCCTCTCGTAGCAGACATTTCTTCCTGCGTACTCAGCGAACCACTTGATGTTAGCAAGTTTGGCCTTCTCTTTGCCGGTGCACAGAAAAACCTTGCTCCAGCTGGCGTTACACTCGTAATCATCCGCGAAGACCTTATCCCGGAAGTTGAAAACTGCCGCGCTGGCACTCCAACAATGCTTGCATACAAGACCCACGCAGACAACGGCAGCATGTACAACACACCGCCATGCTACACAATCTATGTTTTGGACAAGGTGCTGCACTGGATAGAAAAGAACGGTGGTGCAGAGGGAATGCTCAAGCGCAACAAGGAAAAGGCTGAATACCTTTACAAATACCTTGACGGCAACGAGGGCAACTTCTACCACGCAACTACAGAGGTTGGAAGCCGCTCATTGATGAACGTTCCTTTCCTTACAAAGTATTCAACTGGCGCAGAAGACGAAGCTTCTAAGGCCAAGGAAAAGGAAATCAACGACAAGTTCGTAAAAGAAGCCGCCGCTGCAGGACTTGTAAACCTTAAGGGTCACCGCTTGGTTGGCGGAATGCGCGCCTCCATCTACAACGCAATGACCCTCGACGGAGTAAAAGCCCTTGTAGACTTCATGAAGAAGTTTGCAAAGGAAAATGCATAATTTGCAATTAAGCAAAATTTATTAGCAGAAGGGGGAAAGCCTTCCCCTCGCTACAGCCCGCGTTGCGGTCTTTCGCTACCCCTTCTGCGGGGGAATCCCCCGCAACGCCCCCTATAAGGAGAAAAATATGTATAAAATTCAGACATTGGACAGAATAAGCGCAAAGGGACTGGACAACTTTCCCCGTGATGACTATGAGATTGCTAGCGAAATTGTAAAGCCGGACGCAATTCTTGTCCGCAGCCACGACATGCTTTCCATGGAACTTGACCCAAGCGTAAAGGCAATTGCAAGGGCAGGTGCCGGTGTTAACAACATTCCATTCAAGGAACTTGGCCAGAAGGGCGTTGTTGTATTCAACACACCTGGAGCAAATGCAAATGCCGTAAAGGAACTTGTAATGCTTTCACTCCTTTTGGCAAGCCGCCCTGTTATTGCCGCCAACAAGTGGACAAACACACTTGCCGGTAAGGGGGCAGAAATTGCAGGCCTTGCAGAAAAGGGCAAGAAGAACTTCATCGGTCAGGAACTTAAGGGAAAGACCTTGGGCGTTATAGGCCTTGGCGCAATCGGTGCAATGGTTGCAAACCTCGGTATTGAATTTGGCATGAACGTAATTGGTTACGACCCATTCCTTTCCGTAGACGCCGCTTGGAAGCTTAACAGTGCAATCAAGCACGCAGAGACAATGGACACCCTCTTTGCAAAGGCAGACTACATCACGGTTCACGTTCCCGAAACACCGGATACAAAGGGCACAATCAGCGCAAATACAATCAAGAACATGAAGAACGGTGTGCGCATCATCAACATTGCCCGCGGCGGACTTGTAAACAACGAAGACGTACTTGCCGCAATCAAGAGCGGAAAGATTGCCTGCATGGTAACAGACTTTGCGGCAGAAGAGCTTTTGAACAACGACAACGTAATCTGTATGCCTCACCTTGGAGCTTCAACTCCAGAGGCAGAAGACAACTGCGCTGTAATGGCCGTTCAGCAGCTGCGCGACTTCTTGGAAACAGGTGCAATCAAGAACAGCGTAAACTTCCCAAAGTGCAAGATGGATTCAGACATTCCTGCAAACGGAACCCGCCTCTGCATTGCCCACAAAAACGTTCCCAACATGATTGCCCAGTTCACATCCGTATTGGGTGAGGCAAAGCTTAACATCAGCGGAATGGTTGACCAGAACCGCAACGACATTGCCTACTGCCTTATCGACGTGGACGGAAAAGTGGACGAAGCTACACTGGAAGCCCTTAACAAGAAAGACGGTGTAATCAACGTACGCCCAATCTACGCATAAAAAAATTAGAAAAATTCTTTTGCGGCACTTTTGTATGCAAAACATTTGTGCCCCAAAAGAAGCCCTCGTCATTTTTTTGAGGGGCTTTCCGGGGTTCCGGGGGCCCCAATCCCCCTCCATTCGCGGACAAGCCGCGAACGCTTCGCGCCCCTACAATCCCTGCCGTGTTTGATATGCTATGTGGATGCCCCTTCTTTTATAATTCTACAGATTCCGGGTCGGAGCCCGGAATGACGTCTACTCCACGGACGCAAATTATACAACCACCTACGTCTACGGGCAGGACGGCCAGAGAAGCAACAAATACACGAAGAACTCGGAGACGCTGTACTTCAACAAAATGTGGACGCACCGCACGGACAGCGGGCTAAAGGTGTACGGCGGTCAGACGGCCAAGAACATATACCTTGGCGAGACCCGCATAGTGACAAAACTTAATGCCGGAAGCAACCCGACGGTTCAGGAAGAAAGCGACAAGCAGTACTTCTACCACAGTGACCATCTGGGAAGCGCAAGCCTTATATCGGACTGTGAGGGCAACGAGTACCAGCGCATAGAGTACACCCCCTACGGCGAAATCTGGGTGGAAAAGACGGAAAACAACGGGCTTGCCTATCTTCCCTACAAATTTACGGGAAAAGAGATGGACGAAGAGACCGGTTTGTATTATTATGGAGCAAGGTACTTGGACCCGAAGTATTCGCGGTGGATTAGCGCGGATCCGGCACTTGGGGAGTACATGAGTGGAGCAGATATTGGTTGTGGCGGAATTTATAACCATGTCAACTTCAATCTCTATCATTACGCGGGGAACAATCCTATTCGCTATATAGACCCGGATGGAAGAAATACGCTTGATGATTATGCATACCAACTGAGGACGAGAGGTGAAACTGAAGCTGCTACAAGAATTGAACGGCAAGCGGCTGAAGCAAGTACAAGCAGCTCTTTTTTATTAAAGCAAGAATTTGCCAAGTTCATGAATTCTTTTGACAAAACAAAATCTTTCCTTGATAATACTTCTAATTTTGTAGTTCTTAGTGGGGAATGCTTAAAAAAAACTGGAGACGTTTCTTGTAAAATAAAGGGGTATACGAAAGGAACTCAAAGTCAATTACCGCTTCCTGCGTATAATGATCCTTCAAAAGTAGAGGCTGGAAAAAGTCTTTGTAAAACTGGAAGTAAATTAGGCAACGTGATTATAGTTGCTTCTATAGCTTACGATATCACTGACGGCATTAAAGTTGGCTATGAAACTGATGATTTTTGGCATGGTTTTTATAGAGGTGCTACAAATGTTGCAACTACATGTTTTACAATTGGTGGAGGTATCGCTGGCGGTGCTTTAGGTTCTTTTGTTACACCAGGTGTAGGAACTACCGTTGGAGGAATTGCCGGAGGTATGGCAACGGAAGTTTTTTTTGGATGGGTTTTCGGAAAAATTGAAGAAAATGTTTTCAAACAGGAGGATTATATTGAATTGTATTAAATTTATTAAGCTCAGAATTTTATATTTTGTCATTGGAATGCTAACTGCCTTCCTTCTTTTTGTATTGATTTTTTTTAAAATGATAGAAACACGAGAAGATATACTTGGTTTAGTTACAGGAGTATTTATCGGACTATTCTTTTTTCTGATTTCCTTTACTTATGTGGTAAAATACGATTCCGAAAAAATATGCATGTCTATGTGCTTTCTAAAAAAAACTCTAAATTTTACTGACATCATAATGGTAAATCATCTTAGATTGAATAATTACAAGATTAAGACAAAAGATAACGAAATATTTTTGCTTGGTTTGGGAGAAAGAACAAAGTTGAATTTAATGATGGATACTATGAAAAAAAAGAATCCGAACATTCAGTTTGTGTAACTAAATGAACTACTTCGGGTCAGACCCGAGGTAGTTCATTTGTATGTTAAAAAATTGAAGGAATCCAATCTTCCTGTAAAAGAAAATAAAAATTGCCTTTTAACAGCAATTTTAAATAGACAAAAAGATTGTATTCCTTGGTTAATAGACGAAGGGCTTTCTCCTTATGAAGTTATAGACTATAACTGTCTTAATATGAATACATTTGACTGTATAGACTGGAAACAAAAACTTATAAGAATGGGCAGTATATAATTATCGATATAATCCATATCGATATTATTCCAATTGGTAATTATAATTTTGGGGAAGACCATGAGAATACGATATAAACTTGGCGGGGCAATAATTGCCGTACTTCCGGCTTTTTTCTTAAATGCAATATGTTCATATATCTGGCCAACTTACAGATCTTTTTTTGATATAGCATATTTTATAATTTTGTTGATGGGGATTTGCTTTTCAAGAAAAATATATTTCTATGTTTTCTACAATTCAAATTCAACCTGTGCACTTTATGCGTTATCGTAAATATGTAAAACCAGCAAAGAGAAATGAGGAATTTGCTCAAAAAATACAATCTGATTTTAAGCTTTATCTTTAATAATCATAGGAGTTTTTTATGAAAGATATAATTGTAAAATATATAAGAAGTAAAACAGCCAGTGCAGTCATTTCTATTAACGGAAAAGAATATGAAGTCAATTCCAGCTTTTCAATTTTAAGTAAAATCTATAATGAAAGTATTCGTTCAGATACCGGGCAATCTGATTGAGGTTGCCGCCGATCCTGCCGTACTCGGCTGTCAGCTTCCCGACAGCGGAAAGCAACTCGTCATTGACCGACGACACATGGACAACCGGGCGTAT